>VFQU01000043.1_pt1 | contig 190612 bp, 180 predicted proteins | sample 3512311 | NCBI WGS metagenome assembly VFQU01 (sample SAMN10412377, study PRJNA504923) | tailings metagenome | isolation source: Relicate 3 Philex TSF3 active mining site | place: Philippines: Tuba, Benguet | collected 2017-08-29 | reverse complement strand
GTCCTCATGTTCACATGTGGGCATGTGAGGCTGTGCGATGGTGGAAGTGTGAAGGTGCGGACTTGCGCTCATCGTCAGCGGCTCCGTTCGATCTGGCGCTCGGGGAGATTTTCACGCTCTGCCCGTGCCTCGACCAGATTGCGCACCCACTCATGCGTCTCCCGAATGCCGCGGAAGGCCGCTTCGAGGGTCGCGTCGCGATTTCCAGCCAGAGGGTCCTTGCCAGCGCCGCGTGCAGTGTCCGACGCGCTGGTCTTTTCGCCGGTACGGCTTTCGACCTGCTGCGCGACGCGGCTTACGTTGTCGGTCACGAGCACCGCATGCTCGGCGATCCGGGTTACGGCGACCACGAAGGTCGCAGCGCTGTTGAGCATCCGTTCCCGCTCGCTCATCATCACGATGCCATTTTTCGCGGTGATGCCCTGAGCGATATGGGCGTTCACCGCATAGGCAAGGTCGACCCGCTCGCGCATTGGATCGTCGCGCTTCAGATCGTGAAGCTGACCGTCGCCCGTCTGGACCGTGATCGTGTTGCCCTTGATCCGCTCGACATGGGCGATGTCATTGTTGAGCAGACCGCGCGCCTCATCCTTGGCAGTCCAGCGGAGGCGGTCGCCCTCATGCAATTTGATTTGCTTGCGCTCGAAGATGGTGACCGCGTCGTGCTTGAGGTTGCGCGGCAGGCGGTCGGGATCGAAACGCCGGATCTCGCCATCGGGCATGGCGAGTTCGACCTTGCCATCCTTGATGTCGATAACCGTGCCGCGTTCGCCGCGGGCAAAGCCCTGCTTGGTCAGATTGGTCTGGAAGGCGACCACGCGCCCCTCGTGATAACCCTTGAGCTGTCGTGCCCCCTCACGGGTGATGGTGACCCGGTCGAGCACCTCGAGTTTGATGCCCTTGGCACCAATCTGACCGCGAGCGAGCAGCGAAGCCTGCGCGGCGGCATTGCCTGCGGCTCGCATCGCGCGACCTGCGGCGAGCAGGACCGTTTCGTCGCGCTGTTCCTTGGGCAATTCAGCCCAAACGTCGGCCGCGACTTCGGCGACAATCCCGCGTTCTGTCTCGATAGTCTCAGGGGCAAGCGCGGCAAAGGCTTCGCTAATATCGCCTTGTTCGAGCGCGCGGTTGATTGCCTGCATCTGCGGGGTCTGCGCGCGCAGGTTTTCGGTGATCTGGCTCTGCTTGAGATCCTGCTGCTGAAGCTGGGCAAAGGGCTTGCCCGCTTCGATGGCCGGAAGCTGCTTAATGTCCCCGGCCAGCACCAGCTTGCCCACGTCCAACTGGTTGGCGAGGGTGATGAGCCGCGCGAGCCGATCCGTGCCGATCTGACTCGCCTCATCCACCATCACCAGCGCACCGGACAGCTCCGCCCTTGCCGCTGCCACCTTATCCGCGCTGGCACTGCCATCGATGACACGCCCAAACTTCGCCAGGAACCCATCGACCGTCGAGGCCGGACTGGCCGTCTTCTCCCCAAACTCCCGTGCGATCCGACCCACGTGAGACAGCGCCACCACCTGCCGCCCCTCCTCACGCGCAATGGCCGCGACCGGAGCCAGCGCCGCCGACTTCCCCACACCCGCGCCGCCCTGAACCAGATGCACGCGGTCCTTCGATGTGAGGATCGCGACGCCAGCCTGCTCCTGTCCGGCATTGAGGCGGCGAAGGCCTATGGCCCGGGCCTGCTCCTGCAGACGCGCGACGATGCCGTCTGGCACCGCAATCGGCTGAACGCCGTCCTTGCCCGCCTGCGCCAGAGCAATGACCTTGTTCTCCATTGCCAGCGCCTGCGCGGTCGTAACCATGCGGTTGTGATCCGACGCGCCGCTGCCGATCAGGAGGCCGCGGCCCTGCAACAGGTCGATCCGTGCCTCGACGCTGGCGACCGTGATCGGCCCCTGGTGCTGGAGCGCGGTGCGGATGAGGTCGTTGCGGGAAAACGCTTCCTCCCGCTCGCCAAGCTCGCGCGCGGCAGAAGCGACCGCCTGCGCGGCGGCGAAAGCCTTGGGTTCGAGCCGCCCGAGTCGTTCCGGAACCAGCGGGTCCCCATCCTTCGGGGTCAGACCCATAGCGCTGGCGATGGCCATGCCGCGCGCGCCGATGCCGCGCACGCCCTCCATCACCCGCGACCAGACGGTCTGCTCCTCTGCCGCGCGGGCCATGGCACTTCGGACCAGCGGCGAAGGGTCGAAGCCGATGGCCCGGGCGGTCTCCTTCCACGCCGCACCCTGCCGCGCAGCATCGGGCTCCGGTTCCTTGCCGCGCCGCGTCGATAGAGCCGCCAGTTCCCGCTCGCGTGCACTCCCGCGATCCTCTTTGGCGAGTACGGCAAGGATTTCGGCACGGCGGGACGAGAAGGCTTCGACCGCTTCCCGGCTCACACCTCTGATCTCAAACGCGCCGTCGATATCGCGTTTGGCTGGAACCGTTTCATAACCCAGCGCCTCGACCCGCTCGCGAAGATCGGAATTGTGAATGGCGCTGAGCAAACGCTGCGAGCGGTAGAGCTGGTCGTTGCGAACGGCATGCCACTTGCCGTCGCTCGCCAGGGTCGCATTGGCGGTGACGGCATGAATGTGCAATTGCGGCTCACCGTTCCTGTTCACATCATGGAGGAAGATGGCGGCCAGCAAATTGCCGGTTTTCTCAGGGATCTGCCGCCCCAGTTCCGGATCCCACACACGCGCTTCGATGACGTTCTTTTCGGCCCAGATCAGCGTGGCTGCGACAGATTCCTTGAGCGCCTCAATCAGGCGTTTGTCGCCGCCGAGCATCGCCAACAACGAGACCGATTTTGAGGCAGAGAAGGTAAGGTCGACGCCGGGCCTGTGGATGCCGTCTTTCCCGGCAATGACCGATCCGTTCGGCAGTTTGCCGTCAAGCACATCCGCGAAAACCTGCTGATCGACCTTACCCGACAGTCCGAGTGCTTCGGCTGCCCGGCCAAACCATGCGCTCGTATCGACCGCCTGATCGGCGGTGTAATAATTGGCCGCGTAGTATTCCGCTGCCGGCGATGGTGCGAGTGTCATCATTTGCGGTTCTCCCGTGCAATGATCGCAAGCCCAAGGTCGCGTTCGCGCTCCGGCACCCGGCAGTCTGCTGTCCCGTATTCGCGTTCGATCAGCCGGCACATCTGCGCATCGCTGTCGATCAATTTGGCCGCCTGCCACACCGACCAGCCATCGAACCGCGTCGGCAGGATCGTTGCGATCAGCGCCCCGATGAAGATCGTCAGCGCGGCGCAGGCGGACAGGAATTTGAGCGAAAGAGCACGATCGTTGCTGAGGTACAGCGCCGTGATTTTCCGCGGCTCGCCCACGAGCCTGATTGACTCTTCCAACTGCTCGGAGATTTGCGTGAGGTGCGGTTCCAGCACCGCGACCAACCTCGGCTCAAGCGCCTCGAAGCCAGCCAGCAGTTTTTCGACCTGTTGGTAGAAGGCCGAGTAGGCTTCCGAGTTGCGCTGCCGGATCTGATTGGCGATGCTCTCATGAGCCCGTTGGCTCGCTGCTTCCCCGCCGTTCCAGTCGGTCACGAGCTTCCCGAACAGCCGGGCATTCTCGTTCTGCGCCCGGTCGAGCTCAACCACGAGCTCACGCAGCTCATGAACAAGAAAGCTCACCGTCGTGTCCAGGCGTGGCGCGGCTTCCTTCTGGAACACCACACGGCCAGCATCGTGAGCCTCGATCAGTTCCTGAATAACACGGCGAAGAAGTTCGGGCCGGCTCAGTGATTTCGCCTCCGCGATCCTGTCGAGCTCGGCGACGACGCGATCCTCCAGGGAGACATTGACCTGCGCCATCAGACCGTCCCCCGCTTCGCGCCGAAACTGAGGCGCCTAGACGCTAAGTTGCTGTTATAGGATGCTTCTAGGACATGGCACCGCTTCCCGAACGAGCCTTGGGGTGCTTTCCGGCAGCTTCTAGAACTGCGCCTAGGGCCTAGAATGGCTGATTTCTGCGGGTCTTCGATCGCCCTGATCACACCGCCACGTAGCGTGGAGTGTGTATTTCTATATGCCCCTCGCCACCTATGGATCAGCTCGCTTGGGGTATCGAAAGATGGGCGGGGATTCCCGTAGGGCGCATGCCGACCTGATGGGCGGAACAACTTCGCTGCGAGCCGGCTCATTGCCCGTCTCCCGCCAACAGCTTTGCACCGCCGAGGCGGTTCCAATCCAGGCTACCAAGCGGGTCCTCCGGCATCGCCGATGTCTCACCGCATTCGGCACAGAAGCGACGGCAGTAATTGCTGGCCAGCTTCACGAACGGACGCCTAGATAGGTCCACGCTGGCGAGCGGTAGCGTTGCGTCTAGGTCGGCTTCGCCCCAAATCCGACGCAGGAACATTCTGTGCTCGTAGGCCTCGAGTACGAAATCGCAGAAGGCGTGCCCGCTCATGCGGGTCAGCATGTCGCCCAGGGCCACGCCATCTGATGTGGCACAATGCTGCTCCACCAACTGGCGGACAGGATCGTTCCAGCTGTCGAAATGCTCCAACCAGACTTCGTACCAGGTCGCGGCCAGAGACGGGCTATCGATGTCCCCAAGTCGCGCGCGCACCTCGTCGCTGGTTTGCTCGTAGAGCTTCTCGAACAGACTGGGCAGGGCAGCGAAGATAGGCTCGGGGTCAATATGTCGCATGAGGATCGCGAGTGAGTGGCGCCATGACAGCACGTCGTCTCGCGCCGGTATGAGACTCGGCCACCATGGATTGCCCGTCTGCAATGCCTTCCAGAGGCTGTCGGGCAGGGCTTTGGTCATAGACGCCCCTCCCGGCCAAACCTCTTGAGAGCTCCCTGACAGGCACTGGCGAAGGTCTGCCCTGCGCCCTCGCAAGACGGTGCGACTTCGAACGGACGGTCAGGCACGCTCCCTCCCGCAAAGCCCTTTGCAGCCTCGATCATGGGCGCAAGGCTCGCGGTGTTGCGCATCAGCCCGGCCAGACATTTCCGGCCTGATCGTGCGCGGTACCGGTGCTCTGCCGGAAGCCGCGCGTTACGGTCGATGACGAGCACCGACAGCGCTGCTCGCTCGCGCCCCATCCTGTCGCATGCTGCGGCCCAGGCGGGTTGGGCGATGCCATGCCAGAGGCACGCGATGGCGGCCGCCTCCACGATATCTGGCCAGCCCGGTGGCCGCACGGACGGTAGCAGAGCCCGATAATCATCGCTCGCCAGCGTTGCCGCCGTGGCTGGAGTGATCTCGGCTGACCGATCAGCGTCGCTTTGCGCGGCGGGCGCGCGGGTACAGTTTTTCGATGAGTCTTGGATAGGTATATTGGGTGCGAAGATTTCTTCCGTCCGGACGGAAGATTTCGTGTCACCAGACGGAAAATCCAGCTGCACCAGAAGAGCTTCTAGTGACGCCTTCAGGGTCTCCAGCCTCTCGATGGACTCGATGCGTGACACCCGGCCCCGTGGCAGAATGCGATCTGCTTGCTCGACAGCCTCCACCGCCTCGCTTGTCCTGATTTGGCGACCGAGCATGACCACCTCATGCCGCAGTGAAGCCACCGCACGCTCATGTAGCTCCATGGCCTCAAGCCGAGCCTTCCACCTGCCATAGCCATCGATGAGCGGTCGGAGGCTGATCCCCGCAAGGGTGACGATCACGCCATCACGCCGCTGACCGCTGCGGCGCGCATGGGGAACGTGGGTCCTCTCGATGAACCCGCCGCGCTCAAGCTCGGCTTCGGCGTTGTGCAGGACCCTCGTAGAGATGCGCAGAGTCTGAGCCGTGGTTTGTGGTTGCTCCCACACGCCGCAAATCTTGCCACGCTCGAAGTCGGATGATCGGCAGCCGAGCAGGTAGTGCTTCAGGACGCGGACCGCGGTCGCTGACAGGCGTTCCTCGCGGCGAGACCCGGGCGCGATCTTCTCGATCAGATCGGCCAACCCAAAATGGGTGACACCGGGTGGGAGACCGCCATGGGCCAAGGAGGCGCTCATTTTGCACCTCCGGCAAGGTTTGCCCTTGCGCGTGATTCGCTGCTCGCGTAAAAACCAAGAATAGCCGACCCGCTATGAAATCGACCGCTGTGAAGGGTGCCAGCCCTTCCGGCGGTTTTTCGTTTGCGCCATCGGTCTGGAGGGTCGGAAATCCGCGTTATGTGCACATACTGTGCACCGAGCCGATTTCTCCGAGTCGGCGCAAACGGCCAAATCCCTGATTTTACGTGAAGAATCTGGCGCACCCGACAGGATTCGAACCTGTGACCTCTGCCTTCGGAGGGCAGCGCTCTATCCAGCTGAGCTACGGGTGCCTTGATCGGCTATGTGGCGCGCACGCCGACATTGCCCGCGGCGCTTAGCAAGCCTGTTGCGGCTGCGCTAGCCTCCAATTCTCGTGGCGAGGCTCGGCGGATCCTTGTCCGCAACGCCCGGCAACGACGCCTTAACCATTCTTCAAGGCCCCCCGCCTAGGGTTGGAATATGTCCGCGCTTCCTCCTGATGACATGCGCAGTTTGCGCCAGACCGCTTTTGCAGCGCGGCACCCGGTGGATGCGATGATTGCCCGCTGGGATGCCATTGGTCGCGATGCCGCGCGGCTCGCAGGCCTGGCACATCTTGGCGCCGCGCCAGCGAGCGACGATGCGACCGGGTTTGTCCGGGTGCTTGAATGCGCCAGCGACTGGCAGCGCGAGCTTGCCTGGCAAGGGGTTGAGGATATCACGGCCATGCTTGCCTCAGGCATGGCGGCGCTCGAGGTGCTGGCGGGCCGCGGTATCGATGCGCGCGTTCCCGCGCTCGCGCTGTGGCGCGAGGTGGATGCTGCCCAGCGCAGCCTGCTGGGGATGCTCGCGACACCTGTGAACAGCGAGACGCCTTCTGCCGCCACCGCTTAACCGCACGGCAGGCTTGACCAATGTTCGTTTTATGTTCCATGCACAATGCATGATCCAGTCCGCGTCTGCCCTGCCCGATTCGCCACTGAGTGCGGCCGAGGTCGCGCGCGGCATCGCCCGATTGTTTGCCCGCAACGACATCTGGTGCCTTGCCGAGGTGCCCTTGCGGGGTGGCCGCCGCGCCGATCTGATGGGGATCGATGCGCGCGGGCAAGTGGTGATTGTCGAGATCAAGGTGGCGCGCGGCGATCTGCTGAGCGATGCCAAATGGGCCGATTATCTCGATCATTGCGACCGCTTTTTCTGGGGGGTGCCGCCGGGCCTCGACCGCTTGCCGCTGGAGAGTGCGGCGTTCCGGCCCGAGGTGTGCGGGGTGATTGTCGCAGATGGCTATGACGGGGAAATCCTGCGGCCCGCAGCCCTTTGCCCGCTTGCCCCTGCGCGCCGCAAGGTCGAGGTTGGACAACTCGCGCGGATGGCGATGCGGCGGCACACGGCGCTGCTCGACCCGCTTTGCGCGGTGCTGGATTGAGCTTCGCCTGCATTTAGGTGCTGTCGCGCGGGCGCGAATTGCGCCATGGTGCGCGGCATGATCCCGTCGCATTGGCCTATCCCGCTCGCGCTGCTGGTTGCTGGACTTGCCGTGACACTGATCGTGGCGCTGCGGTATCTGCTCACCAGCGGGCTGTTCGCCTGGCTGACGGGACGGATGCGGCCCGGCCTTTATGCTGGCAGGCGCGCGCAGATCGCCAAGGAAATCCGCTGGTCGCTGCTCTCGGCGGCGATCTATGGCGTGCCGGCCGGGATCGTGCTGTGGGGCTGGCGCAAGTTCGGCTGGACCCAGATTGCAATTGCATGGGATGCGCTGCCGGCCTGGTATTGGCCGATCTCGGTGTTCCTTTATCTTTTTGCCCAGGATACCTGGTTTTACTGGAGCCATCGGGCGATGCACCGTCCGCGGCTGTTCCGCCTTGCCCACGCGGTCCATCATCACAGCCGCCCCCCGACGGCGTGGACCGCCATGAGCTTTCACCCGATCGAAGCCATAAGCGGAGCGATCCTCGTGCCGCTGATGGTGTTCGTGGTGCCAATCCACGTCTCGGCGCTGGCGACAGTGCTGACAGTGGCGACGATTATGGGCGTGACCAACCACATGGGCTGGGAGATATTCCCGCGCTGGCTGGTTCACTCCCGGTTGGGAGAATGGCTGATAACCGCCAGCCATCACGAGCGGCATCACGAGGATTACCAATGCAACTATGCGCTCTATTTCCGCTGGTGGGACAAGCTCTGCGGCACGGACAAGGGCCTGTCGCGCAGGATTGTCGCGGCAGCCGGGCACGCCCGGCACGATGGCGCAGGAGTGCCAGCGGAATGAAGCACGGTGCGCTTGTTGCCTTCTGCGGCTTGGCAAGCGCTGTGGGTGCGGTTCCTGCCAGTGCTGGCGAGGTGGTGATCACGGTCACCGATCTGCGCAGCACCAAGGGCGTGGTCCGCGCCTGCATGACTGCGCGCGCGGACGTGTTCCCGAAATGCATCAAAGACCCTCAGTCCCACCGCGTGGTGGTGGCAGCGGGCGATGACATCGAGATCCGTTTCAGCGGGGTCAAGCCGGGCCGTTATGCGATCGCGCTGCTGCATGATGAAAACAACAACGGCAAGGCCGATCGCGCGGCGGGCATGATGCCCAAGGAAGGCTATGGCTTCTCGCGCGATGCGCCGGTGCGGATGGCTCCGCCCAAGTTCCGCGATGCCGTGTTCGACCATGGCGAGAACGCCCAGCGGCTGACCATCAAGATGCGTTATTTCCTGTGAAAATACCACCTCATATGATGAGGATGCCGCTCGCTTAACGCTATATTTACTACGCCCCGCCAAACTGCCCGCAAGATTTGAGAAAAGGGCGAATAGCGGCCATGGACACTTTGCGAAGCACTTTCGGTTCGGACGAGCCGGGCGATGCTGCCGGTCTTGACGATACGCTGCGCCATGATGACGAGGCGGTTGATGCCGGTGCCTTGTCTGCCGAAACGCTGCCCCCCTACCAGATCGGCCACGACGAGCGCCGCATGCAGGTGCGCGCCTATAATCACTGGGCGGGCCAGCTGGGTGAGCGCCTTTTCCCGCTGATCGACGAGCTTGATCCGGCCAGCCTCACCGATTTCGGCCCCTATAGCGTTCTGATCGATTTCACCGACGGGATCGAGGATCCCGTAGTGCGCTACCTTGGCGCAAAGCTGGCCGCCGAATGCGGCGGCGCGGGTGCGATATACCGCCTTTCGGATGTGCCGCCGCGCTCGCTGCTGTCGCGGATTACCGATCATTATCTCCAGATCCTTGCCAATCACGCGCCGATCGGCTTCGAGGCGGAATTCGTCAGCCAGCGGGGGGCATCGACCCTTTATCGCGGCATCCTGCTGCCCTATTCGAGCGATGGGGAGGCCATCGACTTCCTGCTCGGGGTGATCAACTGGAAAGAGATCGCCGATCAGGTCGCGGCCGATGAATTGCTCCTCGAAATCGATCAGGCGCTCGATCTGGTCGAGCCGGCCGATGAAGATACCGCCGCAGAGCCGCCGCGCCGCGCGCCTGATGCGCTGACGACCTGGGCGGATTCGCCTGCTGCCGAACGCCCCGATGATTTTGCCAACATCGCTGCGCTCGGGCGGCGGGATGATGAGGCGGCCGGGGATGATGATCTTCCTGTGCCGCAGTTCGGCGGCGCGGCCATGGCTGCGCCCGATTTTGCACAATACGCGCTCGATGATGCCGACGACGACGATGCGAACGAGGGCGAGGAGGATGACAGCATTTCCTACAATTTCGCCTCGCTCGCCGATTACATCGAAGCACCGGTGAAGAAGGCGATTGACCCCGCGCAGTTCGCACTCGCACCCGAGTTTGCGGACGCCGACACCGAAACCGACTTTGACGACGACTTCGACGGCGACGGCGACTTCGGCCCTGCGGACGAATTCGCTCCCCAGTCTGATGATGGCGTCTTCCAGGACCACGTCGCTGCTGATTTCATCGCGGCCGACGCAATTGCTGGCGATGCGAGCCTTTATGATTATCTCGCCGCTGCCCGCGAATTGGCCCATGCTGCGGGCACCACCGAGGATCGCAGCCGCTCGGCGCTTTATGCGGCCGTTAGCAGGGCCTACGACTTCTCGCTCGCCGCTGCCAAGGCGCCCGAAGATTATGCCGAGCTGATTGCCGAGGCCGGGCTGGCCGTGCAGGAACGCGCGCCGATGACGCCGGTGGTCAAGCTGGTGTTCGGCCCTGAATACGACAAGACGCGCCTTACCGAATACGCCGCTGTGCTCAGCCACGCGCACCGGCTCACGCTTGCGCGCGGCCAGCTTGCCCGGTTCCTTGAGGAATTCGACGGCGGGCTGAAAGCGGTGGTCAAGGCGGAACGCCGACTGCGCCGCGGCGAGGCAGGTAAGGAGATCGCGCACGAAGGCGCAGTGCGCGAAGCGCTCGCCCAGGCGCTGCGCGAGCTTGAGGCGATCACGCTCGAAGCGCTCGACGGTGGCGGCCCCGAATTCGCACTGGTGCTGGTGCGCCGCGACGAGGTGGGCTGCGTCGAAATCCTCGGCGAATTGCCCGAGGATGTCGCCCAGATCGAACGTGCTGCCAGAAAGCTCGCCGGCTAAGGCACACCGCGTACGGCCTGGCGCGCTTCAGTTTCCGTTAAGGGCAAAACCCTGTAAGGCAAGCGCATCATGCTCGCCCCTCGACTGTTATTGCCGCTTCGCCTGCTGGCCCGGGCGCTCGCCGTGCTGGCAACCGCCACGCTGGCGGTGCAGCCGATTGCTGCCCAGTCGATCCTGCGCGATGCCGAGACCGAGCAATTTCTGATCGATCTGTCAGCCCCGCTGGTCGAAGCGTCGGAACTGGAGGCGGGCAATCTTGATCTGGTGCTGATCAATGATGGCTCGATCAACGCCTTTGTTGCGGGCGGGCAGATGGTGTTTGTCCATTCCGGCCTGCTCAACGCCGCTGATACCGCCAACGAAGTGCAGGGCGTGATCGCGCACGAAATCGGCCATATCACCGCAGGCCATGTCAGCCGCTTTGAGGAGCGCACCAAGGCCGCGACCGGCATCAGCATCCTCTCGCTGCTGATCGGGGTGGCAGCCGCGCTGGCGGGCGCGCCCGAGGCCGCAATGGGCGCGGTGATGGCCGGGCAAACGGCAGCGATGGGCAGCTTTCTGGCCTTCAACCGCGATCAGGAAGCCGCCACCGATCTTGCTGGTGCGCGCTATCTTTCGGGAGCAGGGATTTCCGGACGCGGCATGATCAAGTTCTTCGAACGCCTGCGCAGCAACGAAATCCGCCGCGGCTTCAGCCAGTCGCAGGAAGCAGGCTATATGCGCACCCACCCGCTCACCGGCGAGCGTATCGAGGTGCTGCGCGATCTGCTCGAAAAAGACGCGGCATGGAGCGCACCCGATGATGCCGCCTTGCAGGAACGCTTCATCCGGGTGCGTGCCAAGCTTTACGGCTATCTTGCCGAACCGCGCCGCACGCTGACCTATTTCCCGCCGAGCGATACCACCATCGCGGCGCGCTATGCCCGTGCCTATGCCTATCACAAGGATGCGCAGATGGACAAAGCGCTGGAGGAGGCCGAGGCATTGCTGCTGCGCGAACCGGACAATCCCTATTTCCTCGAACTCAAAGGCCAGGTGCTGCTCGAATCGGGCCGCCCGCGCGAGGCGCTTGCCCCCTTGCAGCGCGCGACTGAACTTACGCGCAATCATCCGCTGATTGCATCAATCTATGGCCACGCGCTGATCGCCACCGAAGACAGCGGTTTTCACGGCGAGGCTGAACGCGTGCTGCGCGCTGCCGTGTCGCGCGATCGCTACAATCCGTTTGCGTGGTATCAACTGGGGGTTGTCTATGCCGAGCGCGGCGATATCCCGCGTGCGCGGCTCGCCAGCGCCGAACAGCAGGTGATGAACCGCCGCTATCCCGAAGCGCTGCGCAATGCGCAGGCCGCCGAAGCCGCGTTGCCGTATGGCTCGCCTGATTGGATCCGCGCACAGGATATCAGCCTTCAGGCGCGCGCCGAACTGGAACGCGTGCGCAAGCAGCGCTAAGGGCTTTGCCGTAATGACCGACACCATCACTACCACCACCCCGCCCGGCGGCCTGCGCCAGACCCTGCTGACCGCCGCGCTGGCGCTGACCTTTGGTTTTCTGGGGGCGGCGATCTGGTCTTATTCCGGCCTTGCGGATAACCGCACGCGCGCTTTCCTGCTCGCCAATCCCGACATGCTGCCGCAAATGGTTTCCGCCTACGAGGCGCAGGAAGCCGAAAAGCGCCTCGCCAAAGTCGATGCCGAGGTGTTTGTCCCCTTTCCGGGCGCGGTGCTCGGTAATCCGCGGGGCAAAACGGTGCTGGTCGAGTTTACCGACTATAATTGTCCCTATTGCGAAAAGAGCCTTGCCGACGTGCAGCAATTGGTGGCCGCTGATCCCGATTTGAAAGTGGTGATCCGCGAATGGCCGATTTTCGAAGGCAGCGATGTGGCCTCGCGCATGGCGCTAGCGGCAGCGATGCAGGGCAAGTATCGCGCTTACCACGAAGCCATGTTCCGCATCGGTGATGCCAAGGCCGCCGCCGAGGCCGCCGGGCTAGATATGGCCCGCGCCGAGGCTGATGCCGCCTCCGAGTCGGTGACAGTTGAACTGGCCCGCAATGCCGAACTGGCGAGCTCGATGGGCTTTTCGGGCACGCCTGCATGGATTGCGGGCAAGAAGCCGATCGGCGGCGCAGTCGGGGCCGATGCGCTCAAGGCCGCGCTGGCGGAAAGCGGCGAAAGCTGAAGCCTGTGAGAGCTGAAGCTGGTGGTTTCCCGAAAGGATTGAGCCTCGCCGGGTTGCTTGCCCTGTTTGCCGGCCTGCTCGCCGCGCCGCTTGGGGCTGCACCGCTTCCTGATACCATCAACCTGCCTGCTGAACGCGCCGCGATTGGGCGGTTTCAGGATTTCGACCAGCGCTTGCAGGATATCGGCTGGAAGCTGGTGCGCGGAAATGCCGGGTTTTGCCCGCGTGTGATCCCTGCAATCGGCCTGCAATTGCAGGATGCCGCCAGCTATGGCCGCCCCGATATTGCGCGCGCGGCGCTTGATCTCAAAGGTGATTTCGCGGTGCAGACCGCAGCGCACGGCTCCCCCGCTGCGCTGGCCGGGGGCTTTACCCGCAACCGCGAGATCGTGCGACTGGGGCGGTTTGATCCCAATGAATGGCCGTCGGGCAAGCGGATGGACTGGCAGCGCGTCGCGCGCGCGCACGATCATATCGATGCGCTGCTTACCGAACACGGCGGCATCGAGGTGGGTTTTGCCGATGGCGGCGCGGTGCGGGTGCAACCGGTTGACGTGTGCGCCACCCGCTTTGAACTGATGGGCGAGGGCGAGGCGGCGGTCGCCGATGGGGCGCGCGTGGTGATCGGGATGGATTTTCCCGCCTTTGCCTATGATGATGCGATGTTTGCAGCGCTGGTGGCGCATGAATTGGCGCATAATCTGCTTGGCCATGATGCCTGGCTGGATCGCAATGGCCGCGCCTGGGGCAAGGTCAAGCGCACCGAACGCGAGGCCGATCGGCTGATCCCCTGGCTGCTCGCCAATGCCGGATACGAGCCGCATGCCGCGGTGCGTTTCATGAAGGAATGGGGGCCGCGCCACTCGGTCAGGCTGCTGCGCCTGCCCACCCATGATGGCTGGCCCAAACGGGCGCGGGCAATCGAGGAGGAGCTGCCGCTCATCGCCGCGCTGACCGCGCGCGAGGGGCGGGCCGACTGGGCGCAGCATTTCCGCCGCGAGATCGATCCCGCGCAAGGCCAGTAACTGCCGTTCGATCTGCGACCAGCGGTGCTCTATGCGCGGGGCTTGCTTGCTGCTGCTGCGCGAAAGGCGGTGCAGGCCCGCGCAAAATCGGCTAGGCTTGCGCCCTATGGCAGTCCTTGCGATCCAGCCCGCGCCGTTCTTTGCCAGCAAGAACCGCGCTTTCTGGAACCTCCAGCTCGCGGGCTGGGGCGGCGCTTTCGTGCTGCGCGGCGCCTCGCAGATCGTCAGCGGTCAGCCGCCCAGCGTGTTGGTGCTGATCCTGCTCACGACCTTTACCGGCTTTTCGATCAGTTGCATCCTGTCAGTGGTCTATCGCCAGCTGATCCGCCGTCGCCCGCTGATCACCTGGGGCGTCACCACGCTGGCGCTGATGCTGGCGGTGATCTGCCACGCTTCAATCGATGCCTGGGTGCAGGGCATTTATTACCCTAACACCTCCGAGATCACTTTCGCCCAGCGGTTCGTTGCGCTCATCCTGTTCCCGCTCACCCTGCTCGGCGGGTGGAGCGCGCTCTATTACGCGATCAATTATTTCCTCACTGTCGAGGAACAGGCTGATCGGCTTGAGCGGCTCGAAGCGCAGACCACCGCGGCCCAGCTTGCCATGCTGCGCTATCAGTTGAACCCGCATTTCCTGTTCAACACCTTGAATTCCATCTCGACATTGGTCCTGCTCAAGCAGACCGAGCCAGCCAACGCGATGCTGACGCGGCTTTCGGGCTTTCTGCGCCACACGCTTATTACCGAGCCGGGCAGTCTGGTCACGCTGGCGCAGGAGATCGAGACGCTCCAGCTTTATCTCGACATCGAAAGGATGCGCTTTGAGGAACGTCTGCGCACCCATTTCGAGATCGATGATGCTGCCTTGCAGGCGCAGCTGCCCTCGATGCTGCTGCAACCGATTGTCGAGAACGCGATCAAATATGCGGTGACGCCGCAGGAAGAAGGCGCGCGCATTTCGGTGAGCGCGCGCGTGATCGGGGAACGCTTGCGCATTACCATCGAGGATACCGGGCCGGGGGTCGAGGAGCCGCTCAGGCTCGATCAGCTCGCGCCCGATCGGCTGCGCGCAATCAGCGAGCCGGGCCGTCCGGTTTCGACCGGGGTTGGTCTGCCCAATATCCGCAACCGCCTGATCCAGGCCTATGGTGATGCCCAGCTGTTCGAGACCCGTTCGGAGGCGGGCGGCGGCTTCACCGTGCTGATCGAAATACCTTATGTCCGGGCCATCGCGCCCGAGGCCGCAGCGCCCCCGAGCCCTGCGGCCGCCCCGTTCCGCGCTTCCGGCGCTAAGCCGGGACGGGTCATCCCCCTCAATGCCCAGCGCTCCACGGGATCGTAAGCTGCATGACTATTCGCACCATCCTCGTCGATGACGAGAAACTCGCCATTCAGGGCCTTGCACTGCGGCTTGAGCCTTTCGACGATGTCGAGATCATCGATACCTGCGCCAACGGGCGCGAGGCGATCCGCAAGATCAAGACCGAAAAGCCCGATCTGGTGTTTCTCGATATCCAGATGCCTGGCTTTGACGGCTTCTCCGTCGTCAAAGGCGTGATGGATATCGAACCGCCGCTGTTCGTGTTCGTGACCGCCTACGAAGAACACGCGATCCGCGCCTTCGAGGCCAACGCTGTCAATTATCTGATGAAGCCGGTGGACGAACAGAAACTCGCCGACACCATCGAACGCGTGCGCCAGCGCCTTGCCGAGAAGAAATCGGCCGAAGATGCCGAACAACTGCGCGACGTATTGGCCGAGGTTGCTCCTGATCTTGCAGCCGATCTCGCCGAGACGGGGACGGCGCCGCTCGACACCGCTGACCGCTTCGAAAAGCTGATCAACGTCAAGGATCGCGGGCAGATCTTCCGTGTTGAGGTTGACACCATCGAGCATATCGAGGCGGCGGGCGATTACATGATCATCTCCACCGGGGACAATTCGCTGGTGCTGCGCGAGACGATGAAGGATTTGGAACGCCGCCTTGATCCGCGCAAGTTTCAGCGCGTCCACCGCTCGACCATCGTCAATCTCGATCTGGTGCGGCAAGTGAAGCCCCATACCAATGGCGAATGCTTTCTGGTGCTGGAATCGGGCGCCGAGGTGAAGGTTTCGCGCAGCTACAGAGACGTCGTCGCCCGATTTGTCCACTAGGCTCCGATCGCCCTGAGCGTGTCGAAGGGCTGCACTTGTCTATTCCCTCGGATAGGGAGAAAGACAGCGCTTCGAGAGGCTCACCCCGAATGGGACTGGAAATGACATTCACCCTGCCCGGTTTCGACCTTGCCAAATTTATCCGCGAAACCCTTGCTGAGGATCTGGGTGAGGGCTTGGCGGGTGGCGGGCGCGACGTTACGAGCGAAAGCGTGATCCCGGAAGGCGCGCGCTTTTCCGGCGTGATGGACAGCCGCGATGCGATTGTCGTCGCCGGGCTGCCGCTGGCCGAGGCGTTCTTCCGCCACCTCGATCCCGATTGCCGGATCGAAAGCCTTGCGCATGATGGCGATCGGGTTCCTGCGGGCACCGATCTCATGCGCATCGAGGGCCGCGCGCGCGCTCTGCTGACGGCGGAACGCAGCGCACTCAACATCGTCCAGCACCTTTCGGGCATCGCCACGCTGACCCATGCCTATGTCACCGCAATGCGCGGGCCAGACGGCAATCCGGCGTGCACGCTCCTCGATACGCGCAAGACCATCCCCGGCCTCAGGTTCCTCGAAAAATATGCCACCCGGCAGGGCGGCGCGCAGAATCACCGCATGGGGCTGTGGGATGCCGCGATGATCAAGGATAATCATGTGGCGGTGGCAGGCAGCGTGGGTGAGGCGGTGCGCCGCGCAGCGCAGGCGGGGGTTACGCGCATCATCTGCGAGGTCGATGAACTCGCCCAGATCGAACCCGCGCTTAGCGCAGGCGCGCATCACCTGCTGCTCGACAACATGGACGCAGGGATGCTTGCTGAGGCGGTGCGGATCGTGGCCGGCCGCGTGCCGACCGAGGCGAGCGGGGGCGTGAACCTCGATACCATCGCGGCGAAAGCTGCCAGCGGCGTTGATTACATTTCGGTCGGTCGCCTCACGCAAAGCGCGCCTGCGGCGGATATTGGCCTCGATTTCAAGATTTTGCCGTCGGCCGTGCAAGGTGCGCCGCAGACCACCCACCCCGCCTCCCCGCCCGGCCACCAATGATGCCATCATGCTATGGTGGCCCGGCGGGGAGGCGGGGTGGGTGGTCTGCCGTTCACGAAGGTGAACCCTAACATGATCCCGCTCTCGCGCCCGCGTCCCACGCCGATCAACATCTTTGCCGCCGCTTTTTTCACCGCCGCGCTGGTGCCCTTCCTTGATGGCATCACCCAACTTGGTCTCACCGAAACAAGGCTTCAGGTGGAATATCCCTATTTCCCGTGGAGCCGCGATCTGGTGATTGTCTGGCTGTTTTCGTGGCTGTCGATCGCGCTGATCCCGCTTGCGATGGTGTGGCTGATCGCCGCGCCGATTGCGCGCTGGCTGGTAAGCGCCATGACGCTGGTGAAAGCGCCGGGCGCCTTTCTGAGCGCTGCCAGCCTGTTGGGGGAAAGCGGCGGCGGCGAGGGCGAGCGGCTAGTGAGCTTCGCCTTTGCCGTGCTGGGGGTTGTCATGCTGTTTCAGCCCGCCAGCCAGGAATGGTTTGCGCGAGCGCAGGAGGTGGATCCTGCGGTGTTCGAATAGCCTCGTCGCCACGCTGGCGCTCATGCTTCCGGGCACGCTCCAGGCACAGGCCTATCAGTGCCGCGCGCCGCAAGTTGCCAATGTTCCCGCGATCACGCCCGATGGCCCGCGCCGGGCGGCGCCGGTGAGCGGATATACGCTGGCGCTGTCGTGGAGCCCCGAATTCTGCAAACCGCGTGAGGGGAGCCGCGCCCACGCCTTCCAGTGTTCGGGCGACAGCGGCAGCTTCGGCCTCGTCGTCCACGGGCTATGGCCCGAAAGCGGCGCCAGCTGGCCGCAATGGTGCGAGGCGAGCGCAGCGCTGACCCCTGCCGAGGTGCGCGGGGCGCTGTGCATGATGCCGTCTGCCCGGCTGGTGGCGCGCCAATGGGCCAAGCACGGCGCCTGCATGACGCGGCGGCCTGCAACCTATCTGGGCGTCACCCGCATCCTGTGGCAATCGCTCCAGATCCCCGATTATGACCGGTTGAGCCGCGAGCGTGATCTCACCGCTGGAGCGATCCGGGCCGCCTTTGCCTCGGAAAACCCCGGCTGGCCGCCCGCCGCCATCGGGGTGAAGCTCAATGAGCGCGGCTGGCTCGAGGAAATCCGGCTGTGCTATTCCGCGCGCTTCCGCCCCGCCCGCTGCACTGCTGCACGGCTCGGCGCGAAGGACACAGCCCCTGCCAAGATCTGGCGCGGGATGTAAGCGCGCTGCGCCCTTACTCAGCGTGGCCGCGTCCGAAATCGGGGCGTTCGTCATCCTGCCCCTGCTCGATCACCTGCCGCCGGATGGCGCGGGTGCGGGTGAACAGGTCGAACAGGGTATCGCCGTCGCCGGAACGGATCGCCCGCTGGAGCGCGGTGAGGTCCTCAGTGAAGCGGCCGAGCATTTCGAGCACGGCGGTGCGATTGGTCAGGAACACATCGCGCCACATCACCGGATCAGACGCCGCGATGCGGGTGAAATCGCGAAAGCCCCCGGCGGAATACTTGATGACTTCGCTTTCGGTCACCTCCTCCAGATCGCTGGCAGTGCCAACGATAGTATAGGCGATAAGGTGCGGGATATGGCTGGTGACAGCCAGCACCAGATCATGGTGGGCTGCATCCATCAATTCGACCTTGGAGCCGAGCGCGCTCCAGAACGCGCTCAGCGCTTCGAGGGCTGCCGGATCTGCGCCCTCGGGCGGCGTTATGATGCACCAGCGCCCGGCGAACAGCGTGGCAAAGCCTGCCTGCGGCCCGCTTTGTTCGGTGCCCGCGACCGGGTGGGCGGGGATGGTGGTGTGATCTGGGAGCGCGCGGGCGAGCGCTTCGGCCACCGCCTGCTTGGACGAGCCGACATCGCTGATGATTGCGCCCGCCTTGAGCCCCGGAGCAATCGCGCGCGCGGCCTCTTCCATCGCGCCGACCGGCACGCAAAGGATGACGAGATCGGCATCTTTGACAGCCGCCTCGGGCGTTTCATGCACCGCGCCGACCAGCCCGCGCGCGGCAGCCTCGGCGCGCACGTCGGGCGAGCGATCATAGCCGGTGGTGGTGATCTTGGGCGCGCGCGCCTTGATCGCCAGCCCGATCGAGCCGCCGAGCAGCCCCAGCCCGATGATCGCAACGCTGCGGATCGCGGTCACGCTGCCTCTCCGCACAGCCGCCGGAGGGTGGCGATGACGGCGGTGGTCGCCTCGGTGGTGCCGATGGTGATGCGCAGGGCATTGGGGAGACCCTGCGAGGGCAGGTGGCGCACGGCGTAGCCCGCGTCCGCCAGCGCATCGAGGGCCTCAGTTGCGGTCACCGCGCCCGCGAAGTGGACGAGGAGGAAGTTGGCCTCGCTCGGAGAGGCGGAGATCCCGTGGTTGCCCAGACCCGCGATGGCATCAGCCAGCCGCGCGCGTTCGCGGGCATTGTGTTCGCGCGCAGCGGCAACGAAGGCCTGATCGCCCAGCGCTGCGATGGCGGCCTTCTGCCCGCTGGCCGAGACGTTGAACGCGCCGCGCAGCCGGTTGATGAGATCAATCAGATGGGCCGAGGCAGTGACCCAGCCGACCCGTTCCGCTGCAAGGCCATAGGCCTTCGAGAAAGTGCGGCTCACCAGCACGTTTTCATGCGCTGCGGCCAGTTCAAAGCCCGCGCGCTGGAGTGCAGGATCGACATATTCGCCGTAAGCCTCATCCACCACCAGCAGCACATCAGTCGGCAAGCCAGCGTGGAGCCGCGCGACTTCGGCCGGCTGCAAGAAAGTGCCAACTGGGTTATTAGGATTGTCCAGAAGAACCACTTTGGTTTTCTGTGTCACTGCCGCCAGCAGATTGTCAACGCTGGCGCCGTAATCCTCGTCCACGGCCAGCACCGCGCGCGCGCCGACCTTTTGCGCCAACAGCGGATAAAGCGAAAAGGAATAGCGCGAGGCCAGCACTTCATCGCCCGGCCCGGCCAGCGCCTGCACCGCGCAATGCAGCAATTCGCCCGAACCCGTGCCGCACACGATTTGCGCCGGATCAAGGCCATGCACGCTGGCAATCGCCTCGCGCAGCGCGCGCGCATCGGGATCGGGGTAATCGGCCGGATTGTGCCCCTCCGCCAGCGCCGCGCGCGCCGCGTGCGAACAGCCAAGCGGGTTTTCATTGGCCGAAAGCTTGATCAGCGGTTTGCCCGCCGCCGACTTCGATTTGCCGGGGACATAGGCGTGGATCGCGCTGATCCAGGGCTTGGGTTGGGGTCTTGCAATGGACATCGTGATGCGCTGCTTGAAGAAAAGGCAGTGCTTCGACAAGCTCAGCACGAAGGGAATTTTGAAAAATCTTTCCTACCCGCTCGCCGTGAGCTTGTCGAAGGGCTGTTTTTCGGCTTTGCCCTTTCGGGCAATGGCACCTGCTGGCTCCTCCCCGGTTTACCGCATCCCCGATCCCCTCCCGCTCGATAGCGGGCAGGTGCTGGAGCGGTGCGAGATCGCCTATGAGACCTATGGCACGCTCGCGCCCGACAAGGGTAACGCGGTGCTGGTGTGCCATGCGCTGACGGGCGATCAATATCTTGCCAGCCCGCATCCGATCACCGGCAAGCCGGGGTGGTGGGAACGGATGGTCGGGCCGGACAAGCCGATCGATACCGCCAGGCATTTCGTGATCTGCGCCAATGTGATCGGCAGCTGCATGGGATCGAGCGGCCCTGCCAGCACCGCGCCCGATGGCCAGCCCTACGCAATGCGCTTTCCTGTCATCACCATCCGCGACATGGTGCGCGGGCTGGTGGCGCTGCTCGATGGCTTGGGGATCGGGCAGCTTCACGCGGTGGTTGGCGGATCGATGGGCGGGATGCAGGCGCTGAGCCTTGCCGCCAACTGGCCAAGCCGCGCCGCGCGGGTGCTGGTGATCGCATCGACCGCGCGCCACTCGGCGCAGAACATCGCCTTTCACGAGGTCGGGCGGCAGGCGATCATGGCCGATCCGGCGTGGGCGGGGGGCGATTACTATGCGGCCGATGCCAAGCCCGACAACGGCCTCGCCGTGGCGCGTATGGCGGCGCATATCACCTATCTTTCCGAAGCGGGCCTGACCGAGAAATTCGGCCGCCGTTTGCAGGACCGCGCGGCCAAGGGGTTCAATTTCGACGCCGAATTCCAGGTCGAAAGCTATCTGCGCTATCAGGGCAGCGGGTTTACCCGCCGGTTCGATGCGAACAGCTACCTCTACATTACCCGCGCGATGGACTATTTCGACATCGCAGAGGAACATGGTGGCAAGTTGGCCAATGCCTTCGCCGGCTCGCAGGCGCGGTTCTGCATCGTCAGCTTCGATACCGACTGGCTCTATCCCACCGCCGAAAGCCGCCACATCGTCCACGCGCTGAATGCGGCGGGCGCGAAGGTGAGCTTTGTCGAGCTTTCTGCGCCCCATGGGCACGATAGCTTCCTGCTCGAACACGATCAGCTTGATCGGGTTGTAGAGGGATTTCTGGCATGACGCTGCGGCCCGATCTTGCCGCGATCGCTGCCAATGTCGTGCCCGGCAGCCGGGTGCTCGATATTGGGTGCGGCGATGGCAGCCTGATGGAGGTGCTGGAAAATCGCAAGGGCTGCGATGCGCGGGGCATGGAACTCGACGGTGCGCTGGTTGAACGCTGCGTAGCGCGCGGGCTAAGCGTGGTGCAGGGCGATGCCAATTGCGATCTGGCCGATTATCCCGACAAAGCGTTCGATTACGCGATCCTCAGCCAGACGCTCCAGACAGCGACCCGGCCCGATCTGATGCTCGATGAATTGCTGCGGGTGGGGCGGCGGGCCTTCGTGTCCTTCCCCAATTTCGCCCACTGGCGCACCCGCGCGGCGTTGATGTTCGGCGGGCGGATGCCGGTGACCCGCGCGCTGCCTGTAAGCTGGTACGAGACCGAGAACATCCACCACGTTACCGTGGAGGATTTCCGTGAGTTGGCGAGGCTGAAAGGCGCGCGGGTGGAGCGCGCCTGGTTCTTTTCGAACGGACAGCAAATCGGCGCACCAGTTGCGAATTGGCGCGCCGAGTTTGCGGTGTTCGAACTCAGCCGGTGATTACCCTGCGCGGTGCAGCATGCACAGCTTGTGCCCATCGAGATCGCGCACATAGCCAAGGTTCAGCGTGCCCATCGCGCCCACGCGCGGTCCCGGAGCGTCTTCGATCGACGTGCCGCCAGCAGCTACCGCAGCATCGTGGAACGCCTTGACCTGCTCCAGACTATCGCAGGCAAAGCCGATGGTCGAACCATTCGAGGCAGTCGCAGGCTGATCATTGATCGGCTCGCTGATGCCGAACATGCCGCCCGGGTGCATCCAGAAGGCGCGCTTATGGCCAGTGGCCGCCACGTTGACCATCCCCGGCTTCACGCCGAGCGTTGCCAGCACCGCATCGTAAAATGCCTTGGCGCGGTCGAAATCATTGGTGCCGACCATAATGTGACTGAACATGAAATTGCGTCTCCTCTCATCAGACAGGTTTCGGATTAGGACGGATCGATGCGCGCAGCAATCGCCATTTGGGAGAAGATTGGCCGTAGCCAAAGGTTCAGCTTCGGCCCACTAGAAGGCCCCATGCACACTGCCCTTGTTGCCGCCCTTGCGCCTGCCCTGTTCATGCAAGCTGCCGCGCCGCCGCCTGTGACCGACCTTGCCCAATTGCCCGTCACCGAGGCAACCGGGCCGCGCTGCGCGATTGCCTTTGCCATCGTTGGCCAGTGGCAGAAGGCGGGCGAGGCACGGGGCAAGCAGTGGCCCGACATGGAAGCAGGCGGCGCGCGCGAATTCTTTGTTCAGGCGATGGCGGGTCTTATGGAGGCGCGCAGCCTTGATCGCGACGCGCTGCTCGCTTTGGTGGCGCGCGAGGCCAAGCGGCTTGAGAGCGAGGGCGATAATGCCGTTGCCGCGATGATGCCCGCTTGCCTCAGCTTCAAGCGGTCGGCCGGGTTGTAGTCAGGAATAGCGCCCGCGCCGCTGGATTCGGGGCCTGATTTAGGGCACATCGGCGGTCATAATGTGGCTGCTCTATCAATTCCCGCTGTGCCCCTTTTCGCGCAAGATCCGCCTTCTCCTGAGCGAGAAGAACATTCCCTATGATCTGCGCCGCGAAGACCCGTGGGCAGCGAGCGACCTGTTCTTCAATCTCAATCCGGCTGGTCGAACACCGGTGGTGGTCAACGACGAGAAAAGCCTCGTTCTGGCCGATAGCCGGGCGATTGCCGAATATTTCGAGGAAACCGTCGATCACGCACCGATGATCAATGGCACCGCCGCGCAGCGGGCCGAGATCCGCCGCTTGGTGGCGCTGTTTGACGAGAATTTCTACGCCGATGTCACCGCGCCGCTCTTGTCGGAGCGCATGAAGAAACGGCTCGTGCTGCGCCAGCCGCCCGATAGCCGCGTGCTGCGCGAGGCGATGAAGATGGCGCATGGCCATCTCGATTATCTTGACTGGCTGATCGACAATCGCCCGTGGGTGGCCGGTTCAACCATGAGCCTTGCCGATCTGGCGGCAGCCGCGCAGATTTCGGTGGCGGATTATCTTGGCGGGATCGACTGGACGGGCCATGAACAATCGCGCGGCTGGTATGCCGTGTTCAAAAGCCGCCCGAGTTTCCGCCCGCTGCTCGCCGAACGCATGGACGTGATCAAGCCGCCCGCGCATTACGCGCTGCTTGATGGGTAAGGTCGCGCGCGGCCTGCTCTTGCGGTTGCCCGCCGCCTTGCCAATATAGCGGCAAACGAGCAAAGGCAGCCCGCATGACCGAAGATCCCCGCAGTATCACCGAGGCCGAATGGCGCGAACGCCTCACTCCGATGCAGTATCACATTCTGCGCGAGGCGGGCACCGAGCGCGCCTTCAGCGGGGAATACGACAAGTTCTACGAAGAAGGCGAATATCACTGCGCTGCCTGCGGCACCCAGCTGTTCTATTCGACCGCCAAGTATAACAGCGGATGCGGCTGGCCCGCCTTCACCCGTCCGGCCACCGACGAGGTGATCGCGGAATACCGCGATGTCAGCTATGGCATGATCCGCACCGAAGTGCGCTGCGGCAAGTGCAACAGCCATCTGGGCCATGTCTTTCCCGATGGTCCGCCCGATCAGGGGGGATTGCGCTATTGCATCAATTCCGCCGCACTGATCTTCACCCCCGCCGAGGGCTGACGCGTCGCATCAGGCGGGGACACGCGCGCGCCTGCCAGTTCACGCCGCGTTAGAACGGGCCTATGCAAGTGCTGCCGCTTGCTTCATCGCGCGCATGAAAGCCGAACCATAGATCATGTCGAAACGGGGCAGTTCATTGCAGAATTCGGGCGCGCGCGGCGCGCGCCGTTCCGCGGCTGCGCGTGAAGCGGGCTCTCGCAAGGCTGCGCCCGGCCCGGACGCACCGCCGCCGCCGCGCTGGAGAGGCTGGGTAAAGCGCGCGTTCGCGTGGGGCGCGGGGCTTGGCGTGCTGGCGGTGGCCGGCCTGTTCATCGCGGTGGTGATGGCGGCGGGTTCGCTGCCCGGCTATGGCCAGCTCAAATCGATCCAGAGCGCGCAGACCATCGTGGTGCGCGCGCGCGATGGCACCGAAATCGTCGAGATGGGGCCAAGCTACGGCGAATGGCTGGCTTTCGCGGACATTCCCGACACCATGAAAAACGCCATGGTGGCGGTTGAGGACAAACGCTTCTATTCGCATTTCGGCATCGACTTCTACCGCACCGGCGCGGCTATTATCGAAGGGCTCACCGGGCGTGACCGGATCGGCGGCACCTCCACGATCAGCCAGCAATTGGCGCGCAATGTGTTCCTCAATTCGAACCGCACCTTTGATCGCAAGGCGCGCGAGGCCCTGCTGGCGCTGGCGCTCGAATGGAAGTTTTCCAAGGAGCAGATCCTCGAGCTTTATCTCAACAAGGTCTATTTCGGCGGTGGGGCCTACGGGATTGATTCGGCCTCCCGCAAGTTCTTCAGCCACCCCGCGACCGAGCTTACCACCGGCGAGGCCGCGATCATCGCCGGGCTGGTGAAAGCGCCCAGCCGCTATTCGCCCACTGCCGATGTGCAGGCCGCGGTTGATCGCGCCACTGTGGTGCTGCGCCTGATGCAGGAGCAAGGCTACATCACCGCCGATGAAGCCAAGGTCGATGTCAGCGCGGTGCAGCTCAAGCAGCAGAGCGGGCAGAATTCGGTGCGCTATTTCACCGACTGGGTGTTGCCGCAGCTCGACATTTTCCTGCCCGAGACGGCTGAACCCATCGAGGTGTGGACGACGCTTGATCTCGGGATGCAGCGCGCGGCCACCGCTGCGGTTGAAGCAAACACGCCTGGGCAGGCGCAGGGCGCGCTGGTCAGCATGGACCGCGACGGGGCGGTGCTCGCGTTGGTGGGCGGGCGCGATTATGTCGAAAGCAATTACAACCGGGCGACCAATGCGCTCAGGCAGCCCGGTTCGGCATGGAAGCTGTTTGTCTATCTCGCTGCGCTTGAGGCGGGCTATGCGCCCGAGGACGCGGTGGTGGACGAGCCGGTGACCATCGGCGGCTGGAGCCCGCGCAACGCCAATGGCCGCAACATCGGCGAGACCACCTTACGCGCCGCCTTTGCCTTTTCGATCAACACGGTGGCGGCGCAGCTCGGCAATGAAGTCGGCTTCGGCACAGTAGCGGCGATGGCGCGGCGTTTTGGCATCACTTCGGATGTGACGACTGTGCCCTCGATGGTGCTGGGTTCCTCCGAGGTGCGCCTGATCGAGATGACCCGCGCCTTTGCCAGCGTTTCGGCCAAGGGCATGAGTGTGGAGCCCTATGGGATCGCCAAGGTCACGACCACCAGCGGCGATGTGCTTTACCAGCGCGATACCCCGCCCGATAGCCAGCTTGTGCCCGCTTACGTGATCGCCGGGATGACCGATCTCTTGCAGGCCGCCGTCCAGACCGGGACGGGCAGCGCGGCGCAGATTGGCCGTCCGGTGGCGGGCAAGACCGGCACCACCAGTTCCAACAAGGACGGCTGGTTCGTCGGCTTTTCCTCAGGCATTACAACAGGCGTGTGGATGGGCCGCGATGATGCCAAGGCGGTGCCGGGGCTTCAGGGCGGGCGCGCCCCCGCGCAGGCCTTCGCCGCCTACATGCGCTATGCGGTGAAAGATCGCCCGGTCGAGGAGTTTGAGGTCACGCTCAACCTGCCTGACTGGATGGCCGAACCCGACGAAGAAGCCCTTTATGGCGATCCTGACGAATATTATTATATCGACGAGAACGGCAATCTGGTCGAGCCTGGACGCCGCCAGCCGCAGGGCGATCCCTTCAGCCCGGAAGCCGATCGCACACCCCTGCCGGGCCAGTCTGCCACCGAGGTCCGCACGCAGCGTCCACCGCCTGCGGCGAGCGACGACTTCCTCCAGCAGGCCACCGGCGCCGGGCCGCAACCCCGCCCCAGTCCGACCCCGCCTTAATCCGCGTTAAACGCCGTTATTTCGCCAATAGCCTTGTTATACCAAGTCGCGAAAAGCGCGACTCATACCACCTACCCCGCCTCCCCGCCCGGCCACCAAATCCTGATGGTGTCATTGGTGGCCGGGTCGGGCCAAAGGAGAGGAGGCGGGGTGGGTGGTGCATGGGTTCGCATCAGCGAACCCTGATATTGCCACGCAAAAGGCGCCGGAATTGCTCCCGGCGCCTTGCTGTTTGCAATCGGGTGATCGGCGGGCTGTTTAGCGCAGCCGCACCGGCACGAAGATGGCGGGTTGGCCCCGGCGCTGGTAGCGCAGCAGGATCGCATCGCGCTTTTCCGCGCGGGCAGCGGCGATCCGCGCGAGCAAGGCTTCGATGCTGGCGACATCCTTGTAATTGGCCGACAGGATCACATCGCCGCGCCGCAGACCCTTGCGGGCTGCATCCGAATTGGGATCGACCGCAGCAACCACCAGCCCCTTGGTTTCCGGCGCGACGCCGATTGACCCGGCAATCTGCGGGGTCATGGCGAGCACTTGCAGGCCGAGGCTCTTCTCGATGGTCTCGTTCGACTGGCCGGGCGAGACTGGCTCTTCCGAATCGGGATCGAAGGTCTGGGCCTGCTGACGCAGTTCGGCTTCGGTCGGACGCTTGCCGAGCACGGCGGTGAGCATCACCCGCTGGCCTTCGCGCAGCACTTCGATCGGCACCCGGGCGCCCGGCTCAAGATTGCCGACCACATAGGAGACGCCCTGTTCCGGCGTTACGTCCTTTTCGTTGATCCGCACTACGATATCGCCGGGCCTCAGCCCAGCCCTGGCCGCGGCGCTGCCTTCCTGCACGGTTTGCACGATTTCGCCGCGCTTCTTGGGCAGGCCCAATGCGGTTGCCATATCCTCATCGACCGGGCCAAGCCCGACGCCAAGGAACCCGCGCTGGATCTCGCGGCCCGAACGCAACTGATCGACAATCGGCGCGGCGATTTCGGAAGGGATCGCAAAGCCGATGCCGACACTGCCGCCGGTGGGCGAGAAGATCGCGTTGTTGATCCCGATCACCTGGCCCTTCATGTCGAACAAGGGCCCGCCCGAATTGCCGCGGTTGATGCTGGCATCGGTCTGGATGTAGCGATCATTCGGCCCGCCTTGTCCGGTGTTGCGATAGACCGCCGAGATGATCCCGCTCGTCACCGTGCCGTTGAGCCCGAAGGGATTGCCGATCGCCACCACCCAATCGCCGGGCCGCGCCTTGCTGGAATCGCCGAAGGTCACAAACGGGAAGGTGCGCGCCGCCTTGATCTTGAGCACGGCAAGATCGGACGTTGCATCCGCGCCGACCAGTTCGGCTTCGAATTCGGTGCCATCCGACAAGGTGACGGTGATCGATTCAAGTTTTGCGCGGTTATCCGGCGCCACGACGTGGTTGTTGGTGACCACGTAGCCATCGGCCGAAATGATGAAGCCCGAACCCAGCGACTGTGCTTCACGCGTCTGCGGCTGGCCGCCGCCGCGGCGGCTGAACAGATCGGCAAAGGGCGTGCCTGCAAACGGATTGTTGCTCACCTCGATGCGCTGCCGTGTGGCGATGTTCACCACCGCAGGCTGAAGCTGTTCGGTGAGATCGGCAAAGCTTGCCGGAGCGCCCGCTGCGGGCACGATCCGGTTCATCACCGCGCCATCATTTTGCGCAACCTGCGCGCCGAGCGGCGATCCGCTGATCAGCGAGACGGCAGCGCCGCCAATCAGAAGTGCGCTCGAAAGTCCATAAACATACCGCACTTTGTTCACGTCCTCTTATCCTTATCCTGTCAATGCCCCGCATGGGCCGGGCGTTCCGTGTGCGTGCTTCACATGCGCTTCGGAGCGCTTAACCGTGATTGAATAAACCGCCCGCGTGCCTGCCCCCTCGTGCCGCTCATCGGTGCTGCTCGGCGGCTGGTCGATCAGCCGCGCGCAGCAGCGCCGCATGAGCCTTGCGCCCTATTTCTTGCCGCCGCGGAACTGGCGGAAATATTCGCTGTCTTCCGAAAGCACCATGGTCGATGCGCCCTCGCCATTGAGGAAGGTCTGGCGGTAAGACTGCATCGCGCGATAGAAATCGTAGAATTCGGGATCCTTGCCATAGGCCTCGGCATAGATGCGCGCGGCTTCGGCCTGGGCTTCGGCCTGGATGATCTGCGCATCGCGTTGCCCCGCGGCACGGATCGTTGCGGCTTCTTCCTGCCGGTCGGTTTCCATGCGGGTGAAGGCGGCATCCAACGGGCGGCCTTCGGGCAGGTCCGCCGCCTTGATCCGCACATCCAGCACCTGCGCGCCATATTGCCGCGCCTGATTATCCAGCGTCTTGGTGATGTTGCTCATCGCGGTGCCGCGTTCGGCGCTGATCAGCGTCGCGAACGGGCGCCGCCCCAGCTCCTGCCGCAGCACCGAGGTGAGGATCGGCACCAGCTGCGATTCGAGCTGGGCTTCGGTTCCGGCGCGCTCGACAAAGCGCTTGGGATCGATGATCCGGTAACGCGCATAGGCATCGACCTGCAAGCGCTGCTGATCGGAGGATAGCACCTGCGTGCGTTCCATATCGAGATCGCGCACCCGCCGATCCACCAGCTGCACTTCTTCGACAAAGGGAATGCGGAAATTGATCCCTGCCCCCGTCTGGCCGAACGGCACGCCGGGCTTGAACATGTTGAAGATGCGATCGGGCTGACCGGTGCGGATCACCACGCCCTGATGGGTTTCGGGGATGATGACGATGCTGCTGGCCAGCGCCACCAGCAGGGCTATCCCCGCGATCAGCGCCACCCGATATTTCTGGAAGGTCATTTCCATATCACTGGCCTTGCTTGATGGTGGCAGCCTGCGCGGCGCTTTCGCGGGCGCGGCGCTGCACTTCGGGAAGCGGCAGGTAGGGCGTCACGCCACCGCCGCCATCGACGATGGTCTTGTCGGTTTTCGACAGCACCGCTTCCATGGTTTCATAATAGAGCCGCCGCCGCGTCACTTCGGGCGCGAGGCGATATTCGGCATAGATGTTGTTGAACTCGGTCGCATCGCCCTGCGCGCGCGCCAGCACCTGCTGCGCGATGGCGCGGGCACGGTTGGTGGCCGCATCGGCATCCTGCTGGGCCGAGGAGACATCCTTGAACGCTTCTTCCACGCGCGCGGGAGGATCGGTCTTGTTGATTTCGATACCCTGCACCGTGATGCCCGAACGATAGGCGTTGAGCCGGTCCTGCATCTTTTCGCGCACTTCCTGCTCGATCTCGGCGCGGCCTGCACCCGTCAGCACCACATTGAGCGGCTGCTTGGCGACTGCGGCACGCATCGCCGCCTCGCCGATTTCCAGCAGCGCGTTGCGCGGATTGGCGAGTTGGAACTGGTAATTGGTGAGGTCCGAGATGTTCCAGCGGATCACATAGGACAGATCAACGAGGTTCTGGTCCTTGGTCAGGATCAGTTTTTCCTGCCCGTTGGCCGGGATCGATTCCGAACGGATTTGCGTCACGTTTTCCTTGGTGACCGTCTGGATCGGATAGGGCGCGGTGAAGTTGGTGCCCGAATCGAACGTGCGCGAATATTTGCCGCCCAGCCAGGTGACCACCGCCTGTTCGCCCGGCTGGATAAAGTGCACGCTGGTGGCCGCCAGCCAGATCAGCGCAATCGCGCCAAACACAATCGGCAGCCAGCTTTTGCCACCGGGCCGCTCGGGGATGCGGAAGGTCGGGCCGCCGCCGCCGCTACCCGCGCGGCGCGGGCCTTCGGGGCCGCGGTTCTTGAAGATATCCTCGATGCTGGCCGAACGGCGCTTGCCGCCATCGCCTGCGCCGCCGCCGGGCAGCCACGGATTGCGCGGGCCGCCGCCGCTCTCGCCCTTGGGCTCGCCGTCATCGTCGCCGCCGCCACCACCCCAGGGGTTGTTCTTGCCAGCCATGGCAAGGGCTTTACCAGCCCGGCCAAGACGCTCTCTTGCACCGTCAAACACTCGCATTCTGCCCTTATAGGTTGCCTTTGCGCGAAAAACAGGGGGCGGCCATGCGATTTGCGCGTGAAATTGCCGCTTGGCCCGCCATATCTCTACGGCCTAGAGGAGCAGCGAGATGACCACAGCTGAAAATGCCCCACGCGCACCTGCTGCCGAAGAAGCCCGCCTGCGCGCCGCGCTGACCCCCGAAATCAACCACCGCCTGCGTTCGGCACGGATCGTTGCGGGCCGCGCGGTGGTGGTGGCCGAGGCAGGCGATCTGTCCGCCGCCGCGCGCGAGGCGCTGGAGGCAGAGATCCGCGCCGCCTTGCAGGATGTCGCCGGCATCGCCGAGGTGCGCGTTGCCCTGACGGGCGAGCGCCGCCGCACCCGGCTGATCGCGGTCGGCAGCGGCAAGGGCGGGGTCGGCAAATCCACGCTCACCACCAATCTTGCGGTCGCGCTGGCCAGGATGGGCCGCAAGGTGGGCGTGATCGATGGCGATATCTACGGCCCCTCGCAGCCCAAGCTGCTCGGCACCGAGGGGCGCAAGCCGCTGGTCGAGGGCGACAAGCTGGTGCCGCTCGAAAGCGCGTTCGGGGTCAAGGTGCTTTCGATGGGGCACATTGTTGCCCCCGGCAAGGCGCTCGCATGGCGCGGCCCGATGACGGGCAAGGCGCTTTCCCAGCTGATCGATGCGGTCTGGGATGATACCGATATCCTGATGATCGATCTGCCGCCCGGCACCGGCGATGTGCAGCTTTCCATGCTTTCGGCCCACCGCCCCGATGGCGCGGTGCTGGTATCGACCCCGCAGGATCTGGCGCTGATCGATGCCGCGCGCGCCGGGCAGCTGTTTGATCAGGGCAATGTCCCGATCATCGGGCTGGTTGAGAATATGGCGGGCTATTGCTGCCCCGAATGCGGGCATATCAGCGATCCGTTCGGTTCGGGCGGGGTCGAAAAATTCGCCGCTGCGCTGGAAATCCCCTTCCTGGGCCGCGTGCCGTTGACCTTGGAGACGCGGATCAGCGGCGATGCCGGGACGCCTCCTGCCGCCGGTGAAAGCGAAGCGGCTGCGCCCTTCATCGCCATTGCCGAGCGGTTGGCCCGCTGGCTCGATACCGGCAGCGTTGCAGCCTGATGCAGCTTACCCGGCGCGGAATGCTCGCAGGTGCGGCAGCGGGCGGCGGCTTGCTGATCGCCTGGTGGCTGATGCCGCGCCGCTATCCCGCGCCGCTTGAGGCGGCAAGCGGCGAGCATGTGTTCGGCGCATGGCTGCGCATTGGCGAGGACGGCGTGGTGACTGTCGCCGTGCCGCAGCTCGAAATGGGGCAGGGCATCACCACGCTCCTGCCGCAGATCATCGCGCAGGAACTGGGCGCGGACTGGCGGCAGATCGCGGCAGAGCCTGCGCCGGTTTCGGGCGCCTATGGCAATGTCCCCTTGGCAAAGCGCTGGATCGCGCTTTGGGATCCGCTCGCCGCTGGCCTGTCGGAACGCACCGACACCGCGATGGCGGAGCGTTTTGCGGGCACCGCGCGCTTCATGGCGACCGCCGATGGCACTGCTCTGGCGGCCTATGAAACGCCCTGCCGCGAAGCTGCGGCGACCGCGCGTGCGATGCTGGCGCAGGAGGCAGCGGATCGCTGGGGCGTCGCCTGGGAGGAATGCGAAGTCACAGGCGGGCTGGTGCGCCACGGCGACCAACAGGCAAGCTTTGGCGCGCTGGTGAGCGGGGCGGCGCAGCGCGAAGTGCCCGATCCGGCACCCTTGCGGCCCGAGCCCCCGCGCGAGGAGCCGCTGCCTACCGGCAGCGAGGCGGCGATTGCCTTTCCCCGGCTTGATCTGCCCTCCAAGGTCGATGGCTCGTGGCGCTTTGCAGGCGACGTGCGCCTGCCCGGCATGGTGTTCGCCTCGATCCGCCACGGCCCGCTGCTGTCGAGCGAACTCAAAAGCTTCGCGCGTGAGAAGGCGGCAGGCGTGCGCGGGCTCGCCGGGATCGTGGAGAGCAAGCGCTGGCTGGCGGCGGCGGCCACCACGTGGTGGGCGGCCGAACAGGCGCTCGATGCGATGCGCCCGCGCTTTTCGGTGAGTGCGCCGGTCGCCAGCAACGAGATCACCGCGCGGCTGGCCACGATGGTGCGCGGCGGCGCGGGCTTTGCGCTCAGCGAGAGCGGGTTCGGCAGCGCGGCGATGGCGCGGGTCGATATGGCGCGCGTCTACGAGATCGATCCGGCCTATGCCGCCCCCCTCGAAACCGCCACCGCGACCGCGCGGCTCGCAGACGGCAAGCTGGAGCTGTGGATCGCGACGCAAGCGCCCGAACAGGCGCGCATCGCCGCTGCGCGGGCGATCGGCCTCACGCCCGAAGATGTCGCGCTTTACCCGGTGGGGGCAGGCGGCAGTTTCGATGCGCGGCTGGAGCACGATCATGCCATCGAAATTGCGCTGATCATCAAGGCGCTGTCGGGGCAGGGGATCAGCGCGGTGCAGCTGACCTGGCCGCGCCGCAGCGAAATGATCCGCGAACGCCCGCGCGCGCCTGCGCACATTATGATCGGCGCACAATTGGCGCAAGGCGGCAGCGGCGCGATCGATGCCTTGCGCGTGCGGGTTGCCACCCCGCCGGGTGCGCTGGAATTCGGCCAGCGCCTGTTGGGCAACCTGACGCCCGCCGCCGCGCTCCGCGAAAGTGCGGGCCGCAAGGATCCGCTCGCCTGCGAAGGTGCGGCAACGCCCTATGACATTCCCTCGGTGCTGGTGGAGCATGTCCCGGTGGAAATCGGGCTGCCGGTGGGGCGGGTGCGCGGCAATGCCCATGGCTACACCTGCTTTGCCGTCGAAAGCTTCATCGACGAGGTGGCGGCCAAATACGGGCGCGAGCCGCTGTCGTTCCGCATGGCGATGCTGGGCAATGACGTGCGGCTGGCCGCCTGCCTGCAACGCGCAGCCAGGCTGGCGGGGTGGGATGGCGGCGCGGATCAGAGCGGCGAGGGGCTGGCCTGTGTGCGCGTGGGCGATCCCGAAACCGGGGCACGCATTGCGCTGGTCGCCTCGGCCCGGCCGGGCGAAGGGGGCGGGGGCTTGCGCGTCACGCGGCTTTCGGCAGCGGTCGATATCGGGCGGATCGTCAATCTCGATATTGCCCGCCAGCAGATCGAAGGCGGGCTGATGTTCGGCATGGGCGTGGCGCTGGGCAACACGATCCGCCTGCGCGGCGGGATGCCCGAACGGCTCGATTACCGCGCCTATGGCTTTCCGGCGCTGCCCGATTGCCCCGATATTGCGGTGGAATTTATCGAAAGCGAAGCGCCGCCTGCCGATCCGGGCGAGCTTGGCGCGATTGTCGCCCCGCCTGCGATTGCCAACGCGCTGTTTTCTGCTAGTCCCTTGCGGCTGCGGCGTCTGCCCCTACTTTCCGAAGGGATATGACCCGGATCACCCACCCTCTCCCGTTCCGGGCCATGTGGCGGCTGCGGATACCAAACCCCTGCCGCGCGTTGGGCCGATAATGACCTGGCAACCTCAAAGCCTTCCTTCCGATCATCCCCCGGTGAACAGCAGCGCCATCGGCGTTTTGCTGATCAATCTGGGCACGCCTGACGGGCCTGATCCCGAATCGGTGAAGCGCTATCTCAAGCAGTTCTTGTCAGACCGCCGGGTGATCGAAATTCCGCCGATTGCCTGGCAGCCGATCCTGCGCGGCATCATCCTCAACACCCGGCCCAGGAAAAGCTCGGAAGCCTATTCCAAGATCTGGACCAAGCGCGGATCGCCGCTTGCCGATATCACCGCGCGGCAGGCCGAAGCCATCATGGGCACTTTCGGCGATAAGGTGATCGTCGATTATGCCATGCGCTATGGCAAGCCGTCGATCGAATCGCGCCTCACCAAGCTGATGAACGAAGGCTGTGATCGCATCCTGATCGCGCCGATGTATCCGCAATATTGCGCCGCCACCACCGCGACCGTGTTTGATGAAGTTGCGCGCGTGCTGGCGGGGATGCGCTGGCAGCCTGCGCTGCGATTTGTCCCGCCTTATCATGATGATGCGAACTATCTTGATGCGTTGGCCGATGATCTGACCCGGCAGGTCGCCGCCCTTGCCTTCAAGCCTGAAGTGATGCTGTTGAGCTTCCATGGGATGCCATTGAGGACGCTCGAAAAAGGCGATCCTTATTACTGCCAGTGCCAGAAGACCGCGCGGCTGCTGCGCGAACGCCTGGCAGCGCGGCCCGCGTTTGCAGGCGTCCGGTTCGAAGTTACCTTCCAGTCGCGCTTTGGCCCGGCGCGCTGGCTTGAGCCTTCAACGGACACCACCCTGATCGAGGAAGGCCAGAAGGGCACCAAGCGGCTCGTCGTCGCTGCGCCCGGCTTTTCGGCTGATTGTGTCGAGACGCTGGAAGAACTCGCGCTTGAAGGGCGCGATGAATTCATCGAGGCTGGCGGCACGGATTACGCCGTGCTTGAATGCCTCAATGTCTCGGATGAAGGCGTTGCCATGATCAAGCGGATGATCGCGCGCGAGCTTTCGGGCTGGATTTAGTCTCCAAGACTATTTACACCAAGGTCAGTTGCAAACACGAACCTGATACGGAGCCGCGCCCCCAATGGCCACCCTTGCCACTCTTGCCCAGCCCGCGCCGCGCGAAGCGCGCACCATGCAGGGCTTTCCGCAGAATTTCGGGCATTGGGCGCAGAGCCGCCTGAGCGCGGCTGATCTGGCGCATATTCCGGGCGATGCGGGCTGGCCGGTGGTGGGCAACACCTTCACCATGCTGGCCGATCCCCATGCTTTCGCGCAAAAGATGATCGAAACCCATGGCCGCGTTTACAAGAACCGCGCCTTTGGCGGCTGGCAGATCGCGCTGATCGGGGCCGAGGCGAATGAACTCCTGCTGTTCAACAAGGAGAAGATTTTCTCATCCGAACAGGGCTGGGGCCCGATCCTCGATCAGTTGTTTCCGCGCGGGCTGATGCTGATGGATTTCGATCATCACCGGATCGATCGCCGCGCGCTTTCCATCGCGTTCAAGCCCGAACCGATGCGCCATTATGCAGGCGCGCTTAATCGCGGGATCGGGGCCGAGGTGGCGAAGTGGGAGGGGTCTTTGCAGTTCTATCCCGCGATCAAGAAGCTGACGCTCGATCTTGCGGCTGACAGCTTCATTGGCCTGCCCTGGGGGCCGGAGGCGGACCGCATCAATGTCGCCTTTGTCGATATGGTGCAGGCCTCGGTCGCGCCGGTGAGGAAGCCCTTGCCCTTCACCCAGATGAAGAAAGGCGTCGATGGCCGCGCCTTTCTGGTCGATTATTTCACTCGTGAGACCCTCCGGCGGCGGGCGGAAGGCGGCGGGCAGGACATGTTCAGCCAGTTCGCCACCGCCACGCGCGAGGATGGCAGCTTGCTTCCGGTCGATGAAGTCGTCGATCACATGAACTTTCTGATGATGGCCGCGCATGATACCATCACGTCATCTGCCACTTCGCTGATCTATCACCTCGCGCGCGCGCCCGAATGGCAGGAGCGCCTGCGCGAGGAAGTTGTCGCCGTCACTGGCGGGCCGGATGGGCAGGGTAATCCCCGCCCGCTCGACTATGACGATCTCGGCAAGCTCGACATGGTTGAAATGGCGTTCAAGGAATCGCTACGGATGATCCCGCCCGTGCCCTCGATGCCACGCCGCGCGCTGCGCGAGTTCGAGTTTGGCGGCTACCGGATTCCGGCGGGTGCAGCGGTTGGCATCAACGTCTATTGGACGCATCATTCCGAGGAATATTGGGACAATCCCTTCGCCTTCGATCCGATGCGCTTCACCGCCGACAAGGTGCGCGAGCGGCACAAATATGCCTGGGTGCCGTTCGGCGGCGGCGCGCATATGTGCCTGGGCCTGCACTTTGCCTATATGCAGGTGAAGATCCTGCTCGCGCAGCTGCTCCAGCAATATCGCATCGAGGCCGCACCCGGTTACAATCCCGCATGGCAGGCCTGGCCGATCCCCAAGCCCAAGGACGGGCTGCGGGTCGCGTTCAAGCGGCTCTAGGCGTCTCCTAAAAATCCCAGGCGATGCCGTTCTTCTCCCAATCGCCATAGCGGGTGGGGGAAAGATCGCGCGGCTCATCCTTCAAGGGATCGACCTGTTTCGGCGCGGGCACGGGATCATTGGTCCAGTGCGCGGGCTTCCGGAAAGCCCTGGCGGCGGCGGATTTCTGTTTGGTCATGGCAGCCAAATGCGCGCGCTGGCGGTTTGTTTCAATAGAGGTTAGGGGGCCGGGAATGCCCCACACCCCCGGACTTGCCGTGCGCCGCGCTGCGCTCAGACTTCTCGACGCCGTGCTGCGGCGGGGGGAGACGCTGGAGCAGGCCGAAGGGCCCGCGCTCGATGGCATCCGCAAGGCGCCCGACCGCGCGCTCGCCCGCGCGATTACCAGCGAAAGCCTGCGCTGGCTCACCGATCTGGATGCCGCAATTGACAGTGCGACCAGGCAGCGTCTGCCCGATGATGCCAAGGCGCGCATGGTGCTGCGCCTGATGCTGGCGCAGGCGTGGCGATTGGATACGCCGCCCCACGCGGTGATCGCCACCGGCCTGCCGCTGCTCGAAGGCGGGCCGCGCAGGCTGGCGCATGGGGTGTTCTCGGCGCTGATGAAGGAAGGCGCGCCGAGCCTGCCCGATGCGCCCACTCTGCCCGCGCGGGTGATCGAGCGTTGGGGCGCGGAGAAATCGACCGCGATTGCGCCGGGCCTCGCCTTCCCGCCCGAGCTTGATCTGGCGCTGAAAGACCCCGCCCAAACCGCCACCCGCGCCGTTGCCATGGGCGGCATCACTCTTGCCCCCGGCCACATCCGCTTGTCCAGAGGCGCGGCGGTGGAAAGCCTTGCCGATTTCAAGGACGGCGCGTGGTGGGTGCAGGACTTGGCCGCCGCGATCCCCGCGCGGCTGCTGGGGGCTGGAGCAGACAGGCACGCGCTCGATCTGTGCGCCGCGCCCGGCGGCAAGACGATGCAACTTGCCGCTGCCGGATGGAAAGTCACCGCGCTCGATATGTCGAAGCGGCGGCTGGAACTGCTCAAGGACAATCTGAAACGCACTGGTCTCAAGGCATCACCCGTGCGCGCCGATGCGCTGACGTGGGAGCCGAAACACCGCTTCGATGCGATCCTCATCGATGCGCCCTGCACCGCGACGGGCACCTGCCGCCGCCATCCTGATGTGCTGCACCGGGTGGGCAAGGGGCAGACCGCCGAGATGGCGGAACTGCAACGCGCGCTGGTGAGGCGCGCGGCGGAATGGCTCAGCCCCGGCGGCGTGCTGGTCTATGCGGTGTGCTCGTTGGAGGCCGAGGAGGGCGAGGCGCAGGCCGCATGGATCGATGCGAACCTTGGCCTTGCGTCTGCCCCGATCACGGCAGAGGAACTGCCCGCAGGGCTCACCCCCACATCCGAAGGCTGGCTGCGCACCCACCCCGGAATGCTGGCCGAGGCAGGAGGGCTCGACGGGTTTTTTGCGGCGCGTTGGGTGAGGCCCTGATCGCCCCGGTGGTTTGATTGTTACCCGGCCCACCAACGGACGGGCCGCAAGGGCGGCCGCCCACCCCCGGTGCTCGCGCCGAAGGCGCGAAACGCACCGAGGATCTGCCCGCGGAGGCGGGCACACAAACAAACCCGCCTATTTCACATATTTCTGGAAGCTCTTGCGCAGTTTCGTCAGCTTGGGGGGGATCACCGCGAGGCAATAGGGGTTCCGCTGCCCTTCGCCGTCCCAATATTCCTGATGATAGTCCTCGGCCGGATACCACGGCGCGGTTTGCTCCCCGCCCGCAAGCCCCTCGATGGTGGTCACCGCCGCCGTGCCATGTTCGGCATTCCAGCGGGCAATCGCTGCCTCGGCCTCGGCGCCCTGTTCGTCCGACAGCGGGAAGATCGCGCTGCGATATTGCGTGCCGATGTCGTTGCCCTGGCGGTTCAATTGCGTCGGATCATGCGTGCCGAGGAACACGTCGTAGATCTCGGCAAGGCTGATCGCGTGCGGATCGAACGTCACCCGGATGGCCTCGGCATGGCCAGTGCTGCCGGTGCAGACTTCCTTGTAGGTCGGGTTCGGCTTCGAACCGCCAATATAGCCGCTCTCCACGCTTTCGACGCCCACCACATCGCGGAACACTGCCTCGGTGCACCAGAAGCATCCTCCGGCAATGATCGCCTGTTCCAAACCGCTCATCGAAAATCTCCGTTGTTTGATGCGCGTCCGAGATAGGCTAGAGCGCGCAGAATGCTACGCCCCGGAACGTGGATTTGTTGCATACCGCAAGGAGAGACCTTCGATGAAAAAGTTCCTGATCGCCGCTGCGAGCGCTGCCAGTGTGCTGGCTCTCACTGTCCCGGCACTCGCCCAGACGCGCTCTGCGGATGAGGCTACTGCCTTTGCCAAGACCCATGCGCAGGCCTTTGCCGCTGCCATCAATCACCCCACCCGCAAGGATGATCGCGCCCGCGACCAGCACCGCCACCCGGTGGAAACGCTGAGCTTCTTTGGCGTTGCCCCCAACATGAAGGTGGGGGAATATGCGCCGGGCGGCGGCTGGTATTCGCGGCTTCTGGGCCATTATCTGGGCGGTGAGGGGCAACTGGTCGGCCTTTACGCCAATCCGCTCACCGCCACCGCCGATCCCGCCCGCCAGCAACGCATCCGCGACGCCGCAGCAGGCTTCGGCAAGGAAGTGGCGGGCTATACCGGCCTTCCGGCGGACAAGTTCAGCGGCATAACGCTGGATAAGCTCGAAGGCCAAAAGGGCACTTTCGATCGCATTCTGGTGATGCGCGCGATGCACAACCTGCTGCGCGGTGGCATCGCCGATACCGAAATCCGCGCGATGCGCGAATTGCTCAAGGATGATGGCATGATTGGCATCGAGCAGCACCGCGCCAAGCCGGACGCACCGTGGAGCTATGCCAACGGCACCAAGGGCTATCTGCGCGAGGCGGACATCATCGACTTCATGCGCATCAACGGCTTTGAACTCGTCGGCAAGAGCGAAGTCAATGCCAATCCCAAGGATCCGGCCAACCATGCCGAAGGCGTATGGGAAATGCCGCCGATCTCGGCCACCAAGCGCGAAGACCTGAAGGCCCTGGGCGAAAGCGACCGGATGACCTTGCTCTTCAAGAAAGCGAAATAAGCGGCGCCTTTGATGGTCGCGATTTCCGAGCCGCCGGGAGTTCCACCCGGCTCGAAATCGCTTTATGGGGCGGCGGCATGAGCACTATCACTGTCGCCGCCCTGCAATTGCCGCTCGGGTCTCCCGATGAAGCGGCAAACATCGCTGCTGTCTCGGCACTGGTCGAGGAAGCGGCGGCGCGCGGCGCGCGGCTGATCCTGCCGCCCGAATTGTTCAGCGGCCCTTATTTCTGCCGCGAGGAGGATGAGGCGCTGTTCGCGCTCGCCCGGCCGACGCTGGAACACCCCGGCGTGATCGCGATGCAGGCGCTCGCCGCCAAGCTCAAGGTGACGATCCCCACCAGCTTTTTCGAGCGTGACGGGCACCACTATTACAACACGCTGGCCATGATCGGCCCTGATGGCGCGGTGCAGGGCACCTATCGCAAGAGCCACATTCCCGATGGGCCGGGTTATGAGGAAAAATACTATTTCCGCCCCGGCAATAGCGGCTTCAAGGTGTGGGACGTGCCGGGCGATGCGGGGCAGATCGTGCGTATCGGTGTCGGCATCTGCTGGGATCAATGGTATCCCGAATGCGCGCGGGTGATGGCTTTGCACGGCGCCGAATTGCTGATGTATCCGACCGCGATTGGCTCTGAACCTTACGATGCTGATCTCGATACCAGCCGGATGTGGCGGCGCGCGATGATTGGCCATGCGGTATCGAACTGCATGCCGGTGATCGCGGCCAACCGGATCGGCACCGAGGGTGAGCAGAAATTCTACGGCCATTCTTTCATCGCTGACGAATGGGGCGATCTGGTCGCCGAACATGGCTATGGCGAGACGGGCGTGCTGGTTGCAAAGCTCGATCTCGCGCGGGCCGCGACGCACCGCGCGGGCATGGGCTTTTTCCGTGATCGCCGCCCGCAGCTTTATGGCCGCATCGCCGAAGACATTTGAGGCCGTGTCCAGCACCTATCTGATCGCGCTCGGCAGCAACCGGTCGCACCATCTCTATGGTCGCCCAGAAGGGATATTGCGCGCCGCGATGGAGGAAATTGCCGCGCTCGGCATGGTGACAGCGCGCTCTGATGTGGTGGCAACCGCGCCGCTCGGCCCGGCGCGGCGCCGCTTTGCCAATAGCGCGCTGGTGCTGGAGAGCGCGCTGGCCCCGCCTTCGCTGCTGGCAGCACTCAAGCGGATGGAGCGCGAATTTGGCAGGCGCGGTGCGCAGCGCTGGGGTGACCGGGTGCTGGATTGCGATATTATCCTGTGGAGCGGCGGGCGCTGGGAAAGCGGGGGGCGCTCACAGCGCCTCGTTATCCCGCACCGCGAATTGCGCAACCGCGCCTTTGTGCTCGGCCCGGCAGCCGCGATTGCACCCGATTGGCGCGATCCGGTGACCGGCTTCAGCCTTGCCCACTACAATGCCCGCTTGACCCGCGCCCGCCCCCTGCCTAGGTGAGCGCGCCTGCCGCACCCGTTGCGGCACCCCGTGTGGGCCCGTAGCTCAGTAGGTAGAGCAGCTGACTTTTAATCAGCGGGTCACAGGTTCGAATCCTGTCGGGCTCACCATTTTCCTTGCAACCCGCGAAACGGCGTCAGGCGCCGAAGCTGCCTTTCAGGCCGTCGATCACATATTGCGCCGCGAGTGCTGCCAAGAGCACGCCGAGCAGGCGGGTAATCACCGCTTCGACCTTGTCGCCCAAGAGCCGGATCAACGGCCCGGCTGCCACCAGCGCGGCTGCGGTGATGACCAGCACCGCGCCAAGCGCAGTCAGCACCTCGATCTTCTGCGGCCAGCCATCGGCCTCGTTCATCAGCAGCATGACAGCGGCAATCGCCCCCGGCCCCGCCAGCATCGGCATCGCCATCGGAAACACCGAGACATCTTCGACCTCGGGCCCCGGACCACTTTGGGCGGCGATCTTTTCGGCGCGCTGTTCGCGGCGCTGGGTGCGCTTTTCGAACACCATGTCAAAGGCGATGAAGAACAACATCAGCCCGCCTGCGATGCGGAAGGAATTGAGTTCGATATGCAGCGCGCCCAGCAGTTCCTTGCCGAACAGCGCGAAGATCAACAGGATGATCGTGGCGATGACAGTCGCACGCAGCGCCATGCTGCGCGCCTGCGGCGGGGATGCGCCCTTGGTGAGGCCCGCATAGATCGGCGCGCAGCCGGGCGGATCGATCACCACGAACAGCGTGATAAAGGCCGAGATGAACAATTCGCTGAAGAGCATCAGTGCATCACTCGCCCGGAGCCGGCCGCAGGCTTTGCTCGAAGGCGAGCCGCCAGCTGCCTTCGTAGAAATAGTCGGCCGCCGCATAGCGGGTGCCATCGGCGCGATGCTCCCAGCGCCAGCGCAGGGTGCCATCGCGGCTGAGCCGGGCATCGGACTTGCCATCTTCGCCAAGCGGGAGCGGCGGTGGCGACGGGATCGGCTGGCCTGCGCGCGGGCAGGATGCCACCAGCCCGAGCACAGCATCAAGCGCAGTCACCACGATGCGGCCTTCTTCTTCCTGCTCGCGCGGCGGGGGCTGGGGCACATCATTGCCGCCCGCATCGAAGACGTAGCGGTAGGTGCCATCGGCCTGCCGTTCCCACACCGTGATGAAATTGCCAACCTTGCCTTGCGGATCGCGGGTGCGCCCCTGGCTGACCGCAACCGCGCCATCGCAGCTGATCGCGACAGTGCGCGGGCTCCACTGCACAGCCTGGGCCGGATTGGTCTGAGTGGCGAGCCAGGGCGCGATCGGGAACGGCCCGTTTGCGCCATGCAGCAGCGCGCCGGGCGCAGCGAATTGGCTGAATGCAGTCCACTGGCCGACTTCTCGCGCGGCGCGGGCAAAGGCGAGTTCGGTGGCGACGATGCTGCTTGGCTGGGCCGCACCGGGCGCCGTGCTCAGCGTGCGGTCGATCATCGCGATCTCGCGCTTGGTGGGCTTGGGCGGCCCGCCCCCGCCGACACAGGCGGCAAGGGCCAGCGCGCTGACCAGCACGACGGCGCGCGCGCGCATCAGAGCCCGTCCGGCGCGGGCAGGCCAGCGCTGTGGTGTGCGGCAAGCAGCGCGTTGCGCAGCAGCACCGCAATTGTCATGGGGCCGACCCCGCCCGGCACTGGGGTAATGGCGCCTGCGACCTCAAGCGCTTCAGCATAGGCGACATCGCCCACCAGCCGCCCCTTTTCCTTGCCCGGTTCAGGCGGCAAGCGGTTGATGCCTACATCGATGATGATCGCGCCCGGCTTGATCCAGTCCGCCCGCACCATTTCAGGGCGCCCGACGGCGGCGACCACGATATCCGCGCGGCGCACGATTTCGGGCAGGTCGCGGGTGCGGCTGTGCGCGATGGTGACAGTCGCATTGGCATCGATCAGCAATTGCGCCATCGGTTTGCCGACAATGTTCGAACGCCCGATCACCACGGCTTCGAGCCCGCTGAGATCGCCAAGCTGGTCTTTGAGCAGCATGATGCAGCCCAGCGGTGTGCAGGGGACAAAACCGCTTTGGCCCACCGCGAGCCGCCCGGCATTGATAACATGGAACCCGTCCACGTCCTTGTCAGGGCTGATCGCGGCGATGATTGCCTGTTCGTTGAGGCCTGCGGGCAAGGGCAATTGCACCAGAATGCCGTCAACCTGCGCGTCATTATTCAGCCTCTCGACCAGCGAGAGCAGCGCGGCCTCGCTGGTATCGGCAGGCAGGCGGTGTTCGAAACTCGCCATGCCTGCCGCTTCGCAGGCCTTGCCCTTGGCACCGACATAGACCTGGCTCGCCGGATCTTCGCCCACCAGCACCACCGCAAGGCCGGGACGCCGCCCGGTCTGCGCGACGAACTCAGCCGCTGCCACGCCGATCCGCTCGCGCAGGCGCGCGGCAAAAGCCTTGCCGTCGATGACACGGGCTTGGCCCATCAATAGGTTCCCGCCAGGCCCATCAGCACGCGGGTAAGGATCTGCAACAGCATGATCAGCACCAGCGGCGAGAAATCGATCGTGCCGGTGTTCGGCATCAGGTTGCGGATCGGGCGCAGCACCGGTTCGAGCAGGCGGTTGATCGATTCGTAAACCTGCCGGGCAAATTCATTGGAGGGGCTGATCACGTTGAAGGCGAACAGCAGCCCGATCACGAATTGCACGATGATGAGCATGACCAGCACATTGGTCAGCATCATCACGATATCGACGAGAACGGCGATGAACTGCATGGGTGGTTCGTTTCCGTGGTTCGCCCGATGCGCCGCATCAGGCCTTGGGGGTGGGGAGTGCCGTATTAGCTCACTAATACGCCCCGCGCTACTCTGGAGTTCCCGTGGCTGTGCACTTACGCCCGCACCAGCGTGCCTGCCCCGCGCGCGGTGAAGAATTCGAGCAGCATCGCGTGCGGCACCCGGCCATCGAGCACCACCGCGGCCTCGCAGCCCGATTGCACGGCGGCAACGCAGGTTTCCAGCTTGGGCACCATGCCGCCGCGGATCACGCCATCTTCGCGCAGTTGCGCGATCGCAGCAGGGGTAAGATCGGTGAGCAGCTTGCCCGCGCCATCGAGCACGCCGGGAACGTCGGTCAGCAGGAACAGGCGCGCTGCACCAAGGGCAGCGGCAATCGCGCCCGCCATCGTATCGGCGTTGATATTATAGGTCGCCCCGTCTTCTCCGGGAGCAATCGGCGCGATCACCGGGATCATGCCCGCCGCGACGGCGGTATCGATCACGCTGCTATCAACAAGCGCCGGTTCGCCGACAAACCCCAGATCCACCACCTGTTCGATGTTGCTGTCGGGATCGCGCGTGGTGCGCGTCACCTTGCGCGCTTGCACCATGCTGCCATCCTTGCCCGACAGGCCGATCGCCTTGCCGCCCGCTGCCGCCAGCCAGCCGACCAGTTCCTTGTTGATGCCGCCCGACAGCACCATTTCGGCAATTTTTGCCGTGGCTTCGTCGGTTACGCGCAGCCCATCGACAAAGGTGCTCTCCACGCCGAGGCGCGACAGCATCTGCCCGATCTGCGGCCCCCCGCCATGCACCACCACCGGATTGATGCCGACTGCCTTCAAAAGCACGATATCCTCGGCAAAATCGCGCGCGGCTTCCGGATCGCCCATCGCGTGGCCGCCATATTTCACCACGAAGGTGCGCCCGGCATAGCGCTGGAAATAGGGCAGCGCCTCGATCAGCACTTCGGCCTTGCTCAGATCGAGCGAGAGATCGGGGGCGGGGCTTTTATCCTTGGGCGCGCTCACGCTGGCGGTTCCTTTGCACGTGTCTTCTGGCAAGCGCCCTTAGCGTGCGCGCCGCCGCACGCAAGGATTGTTGCAGCCGCGCACCGGCCGCGCGATTTGGTTAACCCGGCATCGTGTGCTAGATTATGTATAATCAAATGCTTGAAGAGAGAGGCAAGCATGAACGAAAGCAAACCCGAAAACGGGCGGCGCAAAGAAAGCCGGCGCAAAAAGCAGCAGCCTTTTGCAGGCGAGGATTGTCGCAAGGCAGAGCGTCGATCCGGCCATGATCGCCGCTCCGAACCACGCGAGCCGACCGACAGCTAGAACGCGCCGATAGCGCCGAAAGTTGAAGCGGGCGGAGCCGTCGCCTCGGTCCGCCCGCTTCGCCCATAGGGTAGGCGCTCTTCTCGCTCAGATGTTTGTCCAAGGTCAAGATTCAGGAAACCGAAAGGCCTGATCGTGATTGTGGACGTGGGATGTTTTGCACGCTTTTGCCGATGCCATGGGCCCGCTTGATGGCGGCGCTGGCGGTGCTTGCTGCCGCCGCGAACCTGTTTCCCTCTGGCACGGCGCGCGTGCAGGCTGCGCCCCCGGCGCTTCAATCGGGCGCAGTGGATCGCGAACGCGCGGAGTTTCCCCTGTGCGAAGGCCCGCGCCGGATCACCTGCATCGTGGATGGCGACACAATCTGGTATCGCGGGGCGAAGATCCGCCTTGCCGATATCGACACTCCCGAAGTCGCCCGCCCACGTTGCCCGCGCGAGGCCGAGCTTGGCCGCAGGGCGACCGCGCGCTTGCAAAGCCTGTTGAGCGAGGCACCCTTCCGGTTCGAACCTGCTCCTGGCGGGCGCCAGCAGGATCGGTTCGGGCGCGAACTCAAGGTGGCGAAGCGTGGCCAGACCAGCATCGGCAGCGTGCTGGTGCGCGAAGGGCTGGCGCAGCGCTGGGGCAGCCAGCGGCGCGGCTGGTGCTAGAACCCGCTTTATCCCTCGCCGCCAATCGCATATGCTGACAGGCAGGCCGCAAGGCACAAGGGGAGGGACGGGACATGCTCATGATCAAGACAATGGCACAGGCTTTGCCGGTTGCAGGTGCGCTGATGCTGCTTGCGGGCTGCGCTGCCAGCAGCGATGAAGTGGCGAGCGCGCCGCCGCCGGCCGAAACCGCGCGGCTGTGCGATGCGGCCCCGGCGCAATATCATGTCGGCCACGATGCCACCCAGGCGATGGGCGCAGCGATCCTTAAGGATAGCGGCGCGCGCACCCTGCGCTGGGGCCCGCCGCGTTCGGCATGGACGATGGATTACCGGCAGGACCGGGTGAATGTGCGGTATGATGATGCAATGAAAATCATCGACGTCACCTGCGGCTAGCCAGCCGCTGCGTCACCAGCGCGATCAGAGCATCGAGATCGGGCAGCGCGTTCAGCTCTGCCGCGCTCACCAATATCTCAGGCGTGCCTTGCTGCTGCGCGATCAGAATGGCGGGCAACGCGATGTCGATCGCCGGAAATGCTGCCGCAAAGTCATCCTTGTGGTGAAACACCTTGGCATGGGGGAGGCAATCGAGAAAGCGTCGCCACGCCCGGCGCATGCTGACCGCGCCATAGGTGAGCGCGCATAGCGAACAGGGATAGGTTTCGGGGCGCAGCAGCTTGTGCAGCCCGTCCTTCAGCATCGCCCGGATGCCGCCTTTGGCGTTATAGACAAGGATGATACGGACAGGCTGAGCCATTATGTGTTGGCAATGCACAGCCGCCCGCCTGGCTCCGCGCCTTCTGACCGCCCTAGCAAAAATTGTCAGGCCGCTTGCACAAAGCGGACTTTCCCGCAGCCCCCATGGCGGTTAGAGCGCTTGGCCATGCAAGGACAATTTCAACTCACCGACGATCAGCTCGCCATTCAGGAAGTGGCGCAGCGCTTTACCGCCGACAACATCACGCCGCATGCTGCCGAATGGGATGAAAAGCACATCTTCCCCCGTGACGTGATCCAGCGCTCGGCCGAACTGGGCTTTGGCGCGATCTATGTCTCCGAGGAATCAGGCGGGATCGGGCTGGGCCGGCTTGAGGCGGCGCTGATCATGGAGGCGATGGCCTATGGCTGCCCTTCGACATCCGCCTTCATCTCGATCCACAATATGGCCGCCTGGATGATCGACCGCTTTGGCGGGGCGGCGGTGAAGGCGAAATATCTCCCCAGCCTTGTCACGATGGAGCATATCGCCAGCTATTGCCTGACCGAGCCGGGTTCAGGCTCGGACGCGGCGGCATTGAAAACGACCGCGCGCCGCGACGGCGATCATTTCGTGCTCAACGGCACCAAGCAGTTCATCTCGGGCGCGGGCGCGAACGAGATTTACGTTGCCATGGTGCGCACCGGCGAGGACGGCCCCAAGGGCATTTCCTGCATGGTGATCGAAAAGGACATGCCCGGCGTCAGCTTCGGCGCGCAGGAAAAGAAGCTCGGCTGGCATTCGCAGCCGACCGCGCAGCTGGTGCTCGAAGATGTGCGCGTGCCAGCCGAAAACCTCGTGGGCGCAGAAGGCGAAGGCTTCCGCATCGCGATGATGGGGCTGGATGGCGGGCGCCTCAATATCGGGGCCTGTTCGCTGGGCGGCGCGCAAAGGTGCCTTGATGAAGCGATCCGTTACACCAAGGAACGCAAGCAGTTTGGCCAGGCCGTGGCCGAGTTTCAGAACACCCAGTTCATGCTCGCCGACATGGCGACCGATCTCGAAGCCGCGCGCGCGCTGCTTTACCTGGCCGCCGCCAAGGTGACCGACAACGCGCCTGACAAGACGCGCTTTTCCGCGATGGCCAAACGGCTTGCGACGGATAATGGCAGCGCGGTGGTTGATCGTGCGCTGCAATTGTTCGGCGGCTATGGCTATCTTCAGGATTATCCGATCGAACGCTTCTGGCGCGATCTGCGCGTGCATTCGATCCTTGAAGGCACCAACCAGATCATGCGCATGGTGGTGGGCCGCGACCTGTTGCGGCAATAGGCTTGGGGGCAAGCGATGACTGATGAAGTTCTGACAGGCACGCGCGGGCGGGTGGGGCACATCAGCCTCAACCGGCCGAAGGCGATCCACGCGCTCACCCTGCCAATGTGCCACGCGATGAGCGCGGCTCTCACCGCATGGGCGAGCGATGCGGGGATTGAGGCGGTGATCCTCGATCACGCCGAAGGGCGCGGCTTTTGCGCGGGCGGAGATATCGCTTTCCTGCGCAATTCGGCGCTGAACGATGGCGGCGTGTCGGGCCGCCAGTTCTTCCATGACGAGTATCAGCTCAACCATCAGATGTTCACCTATGGCAAGCCCATCGTGGCCTTCATGGACGGCATCACGATGGGCGGCGGCGTCGGCATCTCGCAGCCCGCCAAATATCGCGTGGCGACCGAGAACACCCGTTTCGCCATGCCCGAAACTGGCATCGGCCTGTTCCCGGACGTGGGCGGCGGCTGGTATCTTGCACGGCTTGGCCAGCGGCTGGGGCAGTTTCTTGCGCTTACGGGCGCGCGGCTCGATGGGGCGGAATGCCACTGGGCGGGGCTTGCGACCCATTATCTGCCGCACGACAGGCTGGCCGAAGCCAAGGCGCGCATTGCCGAACATCCTGATCGGATTGCGGGCATCCTCTCCGAATTGTCGGTCACCCCGCCCGAGGCGCGGCTTGCGGGCAATATCGACAAGATCGCCCGGCATTTCCATTCCGACCGCTACGAGGATATTCTCGCCAGCCTCGAAACGGCGGCGGCCGCGGGCGACGACTGGGCCGCGAAGGAGCGCGACACGCTCGGGACCAAAAGCCCGCAGACCTGCAAGGTCGCACTGCGCCAGCTAGCCGAGAGCGCGCAGCTTGCCGACTTTGCCGATAACATGCGCATGGAATACCGCATCGCGTCGCGCGTGCTGACCCGCCCCGATTTTGCCGAAGGCGTGCGCGCGGTGATTGTCGACAAGACCAACGATCCGGCTTGGAACCCCGCCACGCCTGAGGGCGTGGGCGATGATCTGCTCGATGCGATCTTCGCGCCGTTGCCCGAAAGCGAGGAGTGGTTGCCGCTGGCCTGATTACCCCTGCACCGTCATGCTGAACTCGTTTCAGCATCTATTTTGCCAATAGCGAAGTCGGTGCGGGCCGAAGCATGGACCCTGAAACGCGTTCAGGGTGACGAAGGAGAAAAGGCCGATGGCCACTTACGAAACCATCACCGCCGAAGCCAATGCGCGGGGCACGGCTGGCGTCACGCTGCTGACGATCAACCGCCCGCAGGCGCTGAACGCGCTCAATTCCAAGGTTCTGGACGAGCTGATCGCCGCTTTCGCCGTGTTCGAGGCGGACAAGACCCAGCTCTGCGCGATCCTCACCGGCAGCGGCGACAAGGCCTTTGCCGCAGGCGCGGACATCAAGGAAATGAGCGAGAAGCCGGCAGCCGATTTCTACCTGGAAGATTTCTTCGGGCGCTGGACCAGCGAGATCGTCAAGAAGACGCGCAAGCCGTGGATCGCTGCCGTCAACGGCTTTGCGCTGGGCGGCGGGTGCGAGCTCGCCATGATGGCGGATTTCATCATCGCATCCGACAAGGCCAAGTTCGGCCAGCCCGAGATCAAGCTTGGCGTTGCGCCGGGCATGGGCGGCTCGCAGCGGCTCACCCGAGCCATCGGCAAGTCCAAATCGATGGAAATGTGCCTCACTGGCCGGATGATGGGCGCCGAGGAGGCTGAGCGCAGCAATCTCGTCGCGCGTGTGGTGCCGCACGAGGAGCTGATTGCCGAAAGCCTCAAGACCGCCGCGACCATCGCCGCGATGCCGCCGATGGCGACCATTGCGAACAAGGAAATGGTGAACTCCGCCTTCGAAATGACATTGGATCAGGGGCTGATCGTCGAACGCCGGATCTTCCAGATCCTCACCGCGTCCGAGGACAAGGCCGAGGGCATGGCCGCTTTCATCGAAAAGCGCGAGGGACAGTGGAAGGGGCGTTAGAAATCCTCCCCGAGCCTGCTCGGCGAGGGGGACCACCCGAAGGGTGGTGGAGGGGTTGGTTGGGGGAAGACCCCTCCACCGTCCTGCGGACGGTCCCCCTCCCCACGCTTCGCGCAGGGAGGATAAGTGAATGAAGATCGCCTTTATCGGGCTCGGTAATATGGGCGGCGGGATGGCTGCCAATCTGGTGAAGGGTGGCCACGAGGTGCGCGCCTTTGACCTCAGCGAGACAGCGCTCGCTGCCGCGCGCGAGGCGGGGTGCAGCACCTTTGCCACGGCGCGCGAGGCCTGCGCCACCGCCGAAGCGGTCGTCTCGATGCTGCCCAATGGGGCGATCGTCAAAGCGGTCTATTGGGACGAGGTGATCGGCCACGCCCCCGAAGGCGCGATCCTGCTCGATTGCTCGACCATCGACGTCGCCACCGCGCGCGAGGTGATCGAAGTGACCGAGGCGCACGGCTATCAGATGGTCGATGCCCCCGTCAGCGGCGGGATCGCGGCGGCGGCGGGCGGCACGCTTACCTTCATGGTCGGCGGCAGCGGCGCAGCCTTCGCGCGCGCCCAGCCGATTTTGGCCGCGATGGGCAAGGCGGTGATCCACGCTGGTGCAGCGGGCAATGGGCAGGCGGCCAAGATCTGCAACAACATGCTGCTCGCAATCCACATGATCGGCACCTGCGAGGCCTTTGCGATGGCTCAGAAACTGGGGCTCGACCCGCAGACCTTTTACGACATTTCGAGCGTCTCAAGCGGCCAGAACTGGTCGATGACGTCTTATTGCCCGGTGCCCGGCGTTGGCCCGGTGACGCCCGCCGACAAGGGCTATCAGGGCGGCTTTGCGGCGGGGCTGATGCTCAAGGATTTGAAGCTGGCGATCGAGGCCGCCCACAGCGCGGGCGCCAAGACCCCGCTGGGCGAACACGCCCGCGCGATCTACGAGGATTTCGCGCAAGAAAACGCCGCGCTTGATTTCTCTGGCATCATCCGGACGCTTTCCTGACGTTTTATCGCTGGGCCAGTTGCGGGCATTTGCCCAGCGCTGCTGCGCGCAGGCTTTCCCCAGCGGCGGCATCGCGGGCTGTCAGGCTGGCGATAACCCCTTCCAGCGCGCGGCAATCGAACACCGCGCCGCGCGCGATGCTGGCAACAGCCACGCGCGCGAAGGCAGCAGGCGGCATGACCTGTGCCCCGCGGCCCAGGAATGTCGAATGCCAGCGATCGGTGTCGCTCACCACACCGGCCAGCACGGCCTCTGCCTCGGAACCCGGCTCTGCCAGCACCTCGGCGCCGAGCGTTGTCAGCAAGGCGTTGTCCGACGCAGGGTTGAGCAGCAGCGCAATGTAGCGGGTGCCTGCCTCGCCCAGATCGCCCGCCTCCAGCGCCAGCCGCAAGCGCGCTTCCTGCGGGAGTGGTTCACGCCAGCCGCGCTGCGCCGCCGTCTGGATGGCAACCGAGGCAAGCTCCTCGTCCCCTGTGCGGTAAAGGGCTGTCGCGTAGATCGTCAGGTTTTCGGCCGGAACCGGGCGGCGCAGCAGCAGCTTGCGCCCTTCCTCGACAGCACCGGGACGATCGCCCGCGTTGAGCGCTGCGGTGACCGCCAGAAACTGCGCATTGCCGCGAAACGGCGCCGCCACCCAGTCCATGATCCACGGATCACGCGCGGATTGCCGGTCGAACTGCAACTGGGCAATCACCAGCCCCAGCAGGGCCACACCCACAATCCACGCAGCGCGCATAATCATGAACCTTGCTCCTGCGGGTCGGCGGCAATCCGGGCGAGCACTGCAAGAGCGACCGCCGCAATCGCAAGCATCGTGTGGTTTCGGAGCGGGTAATCCGTCACCGATTGCAGCGCGATGGTCAGCAGAAAGGCGCCTGCGCCCCATGCGGCCCAGCGATCCTCAGAACGCCGCGCCTGCCAGCCCATCACCAGCACCGCCAGCAGCCACAAGGCCACCATGATGACGCCGGAAAGCCCCGCTTCGATGCTGACTTCGATGAAATCATTATGCGCGCGGCCCGCCCGGCGCTGGCCCAGATTTTCGAGCGATTCGTCAACCTGGAAGACTTCGTCGAACGTGCCCATCCCGGCACCTGCCGGCCAGTAGCGGCCTGTGGTGTAGGTTGCATCGTCCCAGATGTAGCGCCGGTTATCATCCTCAAACGCTTCGAAGCGTTCCAGCGTATCGGCAATCCGGCCCGGCGCTGCCACAAGGGTGGTTGCGATGCCGGCTGCGCCGATCAGCACAATCGCCGCGGCGACGATGGCATTTCTGGTGCGGGCGCGGACGTCCTCACCACCCAACCGGGCGAGCGCGAACTGGAGCAACCCCATCGCGATCGGCACCATCGCCAGCACCAGCGCGGTGCGCGACTTGGTGAGAACCACTGCGGTTATCAGCAGCGTAGCCACCGAAAGGCGGCCGAGCAGAACTGCCGGATGGCGCGTGGGAGCCGGAAGAAAAAGCGCGAGGCTGAGCGCGCCGACCAGAAAAAGGCCGGTGGAATTGCGGTTGGCAAAGGTGCCGAGCAGGGCTTCGACCCGGATGCCTTCATCCCAGAAGTTGAGGCTGTCATAGCCCGAGGAGACTTGCACCGCGCCGATCACGACCGTCACGAGCCCGCAGGCCACCACGAGCCAGCCCAGCATGAACACATGCGCGCGCGGGAGGCTCCATGCCGCGCACAGCACGACCAATGGGGTAACGAGCGCGCTCGCCGCAAGGGCGGTTCGCAGCGGATAGAGGCTGAACGGTGCCCAGCCTTGCGATCCTGCCAGTTCGTAGGAGGCAACCGCCAGTTCGCGTCCGGGCAGGGCCGACCATACGCTCATCGGCAGCGGGACAAGCTGTGCGAGAGGCAGTGCCACCGACAGCCCGACGAGCAGCCTCAGATAGGTCGGCGCGCTCCGCCAGAAACTTCGGCAAGCATCGGGAAAGGCGGCCAAAACTGCCAGTGCCGCAAGCTGCACCGACAGGTTGGCCAGCCCAAACCGGCTTCCGCCGCCGCCCATCGCAAAAGCGATGATAAGCAATGCGATCAGGCCGCTCAAAAGAGGAAGCTGGCGGACTGTGTTCATGATGTGGCCGGCCTCGCGAAGAAGAGAAGGGAAAGGACGGGATTACGCGCTGACAGCACAAACAATTACGCGCACGGCCACAGGGACGTGCGCGCAATTGTCAGAGCCAGGCTCCGGCTTGACGCCGATCAGGTCCCCGGAGAGACCGGCGGCGGCGGCGGCGGAGGGGGCGGCAGCGGCGGCGGCGGCGGCGGCGGAGGGGGCGGCGGCGGAGGGGGCGGCGGCGGAGGGGGCGGCGGCGGCGGCGGCGGAGGGGGCGGCGGCGGCGGGGGGGGCGGCGGCGGCGGAGGGGGCGGCGGCGGCGGAGGGGGCGGCGGCGGCAGCGGCGCGTCGTCATCGCTCAGGATAACGATCCCGCCAATAATAGCAGCGACTGACAGAGCGCCGATGGCAATTTCTTCGCCCACAGCGCGTGAACCCTTGGCCGAACGGCCTGAGCCCGGCTTTGCCGACGAGGTGTAAATCACCCCGCTATCCCCGGCGCGGGTCTTGGCTTCAGCCGCAACCGGTACGAATGCAATGCCAGCCGTCGCGGCCGCCAAGATTGCCTTAGAAATGGTATTGGACATGTCGCAAAGCCCCTCGGGTGTCTATACGCGTCAATACCTACTGCACTGCACCAAGTTTGACAACCTGCCGGAACAAAAATTCAGTAAATGCCCGCTTTACGATCATGACGTGTTGAATAGCTTACGAAAGCTATTGGGCACGTTCAGAGCTTATCGGGCAAGGGCCCGCTCCGGGCTGCTCTTGCCCCTGCGGATCGGCCAATACGGGCGCGAATCTGCCGATGTCACCGCCCAGCACGATTCTGTCCTGTTCGACCAGCCAGGCATGGGCTTCGAATGCGCCATCTGCCCCGCGAGCGGTGCCCACGACGATCTGGCTGGCAATGCCTGCCCGCTTCAAGGCACGCTGCCCGGCAAGAGCCTGCACCAGACAATCCGAGCGCCATGGAACCCGGCGTGCCATGCGCGAGACCAGGAATGCCACCCTGTTGCAGTGCAGCGCAATGGTCGCTTCGTCCGGCGCTGGTCCGGCTCCGTCCATCTTGGCCTGCACCGCGTGATTGCGTGCCAGCACGTCACCGGGCGTAATCCTGCCGAGTGCAACGCGGGCAACCATCAGATCAAGGGTGGTGATCGCTGCACCCGATAGCTTGCGGGCAAAGGACAGTTCCGGCAGCGCTGCCATCATCGTCTCACCCGCGGATCAGCATGGGGTGATCAGCTCACCGTCGATCAGCTCCTGCATGAACTTGGCCAGATCATGCTCGGCCGTCTCCTGATCGATGTCATAAGCTGCGAGGATCTGGTCGCGCACCATCAGCGGCGTCTCACCTGCTTTCAGCCCACGCCACAACAGCGCGCCCACGGCCTCGAGCCCGAAATAGGTGCCATTGGCCAGATGCAGGATCACCACCTCGTCGCCGACCGCATTGTCGACGGCATTATCGCTGATCTGCCACCGGGTTTCGAGAATGCTCGTCACGTGTTCTGCTCCGTGGGCTTGTTCGGAAGATAGGGCACTAGCGCTCAGGCCCGGCGATACCGGTCGAACAGGCTGACCACCCGGTCAAGCGCCTGTTGGTAGGATTGGAATACATCGGCATGGCGATCGAGCATGGCCTTGGCAATGGTGTCCAAATCGCGCCCCTCACCCACAAGGCCAAGACAATCGGCATCCACCTGCATCATCTTGGTCGCCTCGGGCACATAGTGGTTTGACATCGTCTTGAGGAGGTCTTTCGAATAGACCTTGCTGCCAAAGCTCGACTGGTTGAAGCTGGAGGCAACCTTGCCGGTCGCCTGATCGATAAACTGGCTGTCCCATGTCCAGATATAGCCGCTGCCCGTGTGCGTCGCGCGCATCCGCAGCATCATCCGGTCGCCGCGCTTCATCTTCACCGGGTGAAGCAGCGGGAAAAACATCTGGCCATATACCATTTTCGGCTGGCCCGGCCCGGTCGAAAAGCTGATGCCCTCGGCGATTTCCGCATCGAACCACATCAGCAGACCATGCGCGGTGCGATCATGGGTCGCCACCAGTTCGAGCGTGGTATCGATGTTTGGATCAGTGATGGTGCGATAGTCGAGCACCGCCAGCGTCGCCGCCTCCGAGACCATGGATTTGACCCCGAGCGCTGCGGATGACGTCTTGTTCGCGGCAAAACCATGCACCGCCGACAAATCCAGATCATAGCGGTTCGACAGCCAGGGATACTGGCTGCTGCGATAGGTCTTGGCGCTGTTGACGAGCGCGAGACGCACGGTGTCGCGCATAGGCAGCAGCGCCCCGCCCGGCTTGAGCAGGCGCGCGCGGGCATCCTTGATCGTTGGAATATTGTGTTCGAACAGCGGGCTTGACCCGCGAATGTCCGAAACGATGACGTCGGCCTTGTGTTCCGGCGTGTAGTTGGTCGACATGTCGCGCACCACCGTGATGCGGTCAGCGCAGCCATTGGCCCTGGCCAGCGGCATGACGAGTTCGATGCTGGGATCAGGTTCGATGGCGATGACATGGCCCGCGCCATATTTGCACGCCAGCAGCGAAAACACCCCGAAGCCTGCACCGATATCGATCACGGTGCAGCCCGGCGTGATCGCCTTGCGCAAAGCTGCGTCATAGGTGCCCATGCGCGGTTCGCAGTCGATCATGTTGCCGTAGAAGGCGACCGAATAGCCAGTCACCTCGCTCATTGCGAAGCGCCCTGGAGATTGCCGTTGCGGGCGGTTGCCACCAGCTGTTCGATCATCGCGTGCACCTTCTCCAGTTCGTCATAGTCATGGCGATAGCGCAATTCGTAGGCCGGAACCGCCTGCGCCAGCCCGGATGCCTGCGCCAGCCGGCGGGCGCCGCATTTCGGATCGCGCGCATCGAGCGAGAAGCTTTGCCCGACCAGTTCGATGCAGGCTTTGGTCGGCGTGAGCAAGTGCGCTGCCGGAGCCTCGTCCCAACCCGGGCCCGAGAGGAAAAACAGGGCCGCGACCGGCAAGGGGCCTTCGGGTGTGGCAGGGCGAGCCTCGACCAGCACATGCCGCTTGGTCGAATAATCGGCCATCGGGGCCGTCTGCGCCGCGCTGTTGAAAGCGCGTTGCAGCGAATCATCATAGAGGCGCAGGCTTCGATAGACGGCTGATCCTTCGAACCCGTGCGCCGCGCGTTCGACCACGATCGCATCATCGCCCAGCAGCGGGTGGCCGCGCGCATGGAGGCTTGCCGTCAGGGTGGATTTTCCCGCGCCGCTTTCGCCCAGAAACAGCGCAAGCGCCCCGCCCATATCAACCGCGCCGGCGTGGAGCACGAAAAGCCCCGCTTCGGCAAGCAGCCGGGGAACAAGATGATCCTGCACAATATGCTGAAGATCGAGCGGTGTTGCGCTTTCATGCACCTGATGTGCAATCAGGCGCTTTTGCTGCCAATCGACAGCGAAAGCCCCGAAACCCGCAAAATCGATTATCTGAGCCGGTGATGCACCGGTTGTATCAGAGGCTGCGTCGCACAAGGCCCAATCTTGGAGCAGGGCACGCGCCCGCGGGCCCCAGCCTATGTCATGCGAATCGGCGATTACCGGCAGAACCGCCGTCGGCATATCCGGCCATGCCGATCAGGGCTTCTTACCTGGCTGACCGGTGATATTCGTTTCGGTCTTGGAGCCCGCACCGCTCGCGGTAAGCTGGGAAAATTCACCATAAACAGCAAGCTTCGGGGCTACATAGGGAGCCTTGCCGCCCCGAATTGTGAGATGCTGTGCCATTGTTCGCTCCTAACGGGACTTCCGTGCGCTCCTATAGGCCAGCAGCTAACGGAGGTGGGCTTTTTTGGCAAGAGCAAACGTGCGATGTGTGGTGCCGGCCAAGCCTTGGCACGGACATCAGGAAGAGTTGCCCCCCGCTCCCGCAAGTTGTCTTGTGGGTCAAGCGAAGCGGGATATGGGCACGAATAACGAATCGCAGACTTTGTATAACGCGGGTGCAAGATCCACGCGGTTCAAGGCATCAGCGCAGAACCTCCTCGAACAAAGCCGCGTAAGAATGCCTTGCGCTCTCTTCACTTCGCGCAACCGCATCACGGTTTCTTGAAAATGTTGTTTTTTGATGCGCCTGCTTCCACCTTCGAACCAATGGCCGAATTGGTGAGGCCAACAAATTCCCCGTAAATGGCAAGTCTCGGCGGCGAATAGGGCAGCTTGGCCCGGCTTTCGATTACGCGGCGTGGCATGGAACGCTCCGGCTAAAAATTGGTTAACAAAACGTCAAACCATGCTGTAAGATACTCTAAATTAGGAATATTTTCAAGATTTGACGGAGCCATGGAGCCTGTGGGCCGCCCCGGATTTCCAGCCGATCTTGCATAACGCGCCGTGTTGGCGGCGGCGCTGGCGGTGGGAGAGCACGGAAACTGGCGGGCCAGTTCGGTGAGGAAAAGCCCGCCGACGTGCTGTTTGCCTAAACGCCAGCGCACGCCATCGGGCAAAAGCCCTGCCATCGCCTTGCGCAACACGAACTTGGCCCAGCCGTTTTGCTGAAGCTGTTCAGGCGGCATCGACAGGCAAAAGTCTACCACGCGTCGGTCCATGAAGGGATCGCGCGGTTCGATCCCTTGCTGGGCTGCCACCCGGTCGTATCGCTCGCGGCCCAGGATGATATAGGGATGGAGCGCTAGCCGCCGACGATCGCGGCAAGCCCCGTCAGTTCGCACAGCGACATGGGCCTTGTTCTGTGCGCGCCGTCGCCCGATCATGATCCGTCGGGCAAATTCGGGGGCCAGCAGGCTTTTTGCATCCATGTTCCGCGCTATCCGGCTCTGCTCAACCTTGCCCCGCAGATCGCGCAACACCTGCGGTATGAAAGCATAGCGCGCACCGCTTATGAAGGTGCGATGCGCTGGCCAGTCCTCCCCCCAGAAGCGCGCTTCGCCAGCCGCCTCGTGCCACGCCTGTGTCAACCTTGCGGCGCGCAGATGATAGGCGATCATGTTGTCGGCCTGAAGCGTGGTATCCCCGCCAACCCCGTCGAGCACGACTTTGTGCCCCGCCTTGCGGGCCGCCATATACACGGCACGAACCATCGCCATGTGCCCGTCGAACGGCTCGCTGCTGTCCCACGTCAGACGTGCCAGTTCCGCGCCGTAATCGGCCATGTCCTCAAGCAGGATCGTGTGCGGATCGATGTGGTCGATCCTCTGGGCAAGGCGGATCGCGCGGCTTTCCACGCAACCCGGATCGCTGGTTGCGGCTGAAAAGGTGGGGAGCGGCGGTGCGCCTTGATGCTTGAGCCATTGCGCCCCGAGCGCTGCGACCGATCCTGAATCCATCCCGCCTGACAGCATCGCGCCGACCGGTTTGGGCGAACGCAGCCGCGCTTCCACGGCCTCGCCGAGAACCGCGCGCAGCGCTTCGGAATAGGCAGCATCGCTGCCCAGCCGCAGGATTTGCGGCGGATCGGGATGCCAGTAGCGCCAGATCGTTAGCTGCCCGTCCGCCAACGTCAGCGCATGGGCGGGCGGCAGACGGAAAGTGCCCCTGAAGAAGGTCGAGGTAAGGTCTGCGCTCTCCATGTCTTCAAGGTAATCGGCGATCCGCAGTTCATTGATTTCACGCGGGATATCGGGATGGCGGGCGATGGCATCGGCCTCGCTCGCAAAGGCGAACAGGTGCCCTGCGCGGTGATGGTGGATCAACTGGCGCATCCCGGTGTGATCGCGCGCGGCGAACAGGCGGCGGCAGCGCGCATCCCAGATGGCAAAGGCGAAATCACCCAGCAGGCGCTCTGTGCAGTCGGTGCCCCACTTGAGATAGGCTTGCACGATCAGGTCGCCATCGCCGATCATGCGCCCGCGCGGATCGATCCCCAAGGCGGCGATCAGTTCGGCGCGATTATCGAGCCTTGCATCGGCGGTGATCATGCAGCCGCTTGCAGGATGGATGAAAGGCATCGGCTCGGCTGCTGATTCGGGCGTGGTCGCCAGCAGCGCATGGCCGAGCGCAGCAGGCCCGGCGCATGCTATGCCGCTGCGATCCGGGCCGCGGCGGTGCAGCGCTGCCACCATCACGGCAACGTCATCATCGCGCGCGTTGCGGCCATCAAGACGGATTGTCCCGCAAATCCCGCTCATGATGCGCGCTCGCGGTCCCACAGGCTTGCGGAACCAGCCCGGCCTGTCACGTCCTTGAGGCCTTCGGGGCCGAGGTGGATCACGCGGTCGGCAAGCGCAAGGCTTGCCGGGCGGTGGGTGATCAGGATGACAGTGCGGCCCTTGAGCAGCTGCGCGCAGGATTCGACAAACGCCGCCTCGGCGCCCACATCGAACATGCTGGTGGCCTCATCGAAAATATAGATCGCCGGATCGTGATAAAGCGCGCGGGCCAGCGCCACGCGCTGGCGTTGCCCGCCCGACAGGCGCACGCCATCATCGCCGATCCGCGTTTCCAGCCCGCGGGGCAGGTCTGCGATGAAATCCCAAGCCAGCGCTGCACGCGCAGCCTGTTCGATCCTCGCCGGATCGGGATCAGGCACGCCGAAAGCGATGTTTTCCGCCACGCTGCCATCCAGCAGCAGCGGGCGTTGCGGGACATAGCCGAACTGGCGGCGCAGCGATTGCACCTGCACTTCGCTGATATCCTGCCCGTCGATCAGGATGCGCCCGCTATCGGGATCGTAGAACCGCAGCAGCAGGCTGATAAGCGTGGATTTGCCGCTGCCATTATCGCCGGTAAGCGCGATGGTCTCGCCCGGCTGGATCGTGAGACTGGCGTGTGTCAGCACCGGGGCGCGGCCCTGATAGGCAAAGCTTACGTCTTCAAAAGTGATTGCCCCCTGGGCGCGGTCGATCAGACCTGTCTTGGCATAGCCCGGCTCGGGCGCCTTGGCGAACACTGCTTCGAGCCGCGCCAGCGTGCCGCGGGTGATCTGGAACGCGCTGTAAGCATCGCCCAGGCTGGCGATCGGGCGGGTCAGCAAGGCGGCATACAGCAGAAAGGCGAACAAGTCGCTGGGGCTGCGCGTGCCTTGCTGCACCGCATCGCTGCCCAGCAGCAGGATCGCAATCGCCGCGCCCGCTGCCACCAGCGCAATCGTGGGCTGGATGGCAGCGGTGATCCGCGTCTGGCGCAATCTGACCATGCGCGCCTTTTCAACCGCTGCGTCATAGCGGCGGCGCTGCTCGTCTTCGACCGCGAAGGTCTTGATCGCAGGCAGCATTTCCAGATCGCTCGATGCCAGCCAGACGATCTCGACCTCGGCCTTGCGAGCCTTGCGCCCCAGCACGCGCAGGCGCCGCCCGAGCAGTTTCATCCCGATGAAGAACACCGGGATCAGCGCCGGAATGGTGAGCGTCAGCAGCGGATCAATCAGGAACAGGATTACGAACGCGCCCGCCGCCGTAATCAGCATGGACGGAAGCCTGGTGAGCGTTGAGGACAGAAAGGCGCTGAGGTTTTCCACCTCATAGCTCATCAGACCGAGCAGATCGCCGTTGCGGCTGCGATCGTGAAAGCCGATCGACATGGCCATCAGCCGCTGGTGGGTTTCCTTGCGCAAGGCAGCAAGGATCTGGCCCGAGGCGGTTTCCGAAAGCACCGCAACCGCGATGGTGATCGCGCTCGCCAGCACGAGCGCTGCGGCCAGCAGGGCCAGCGTGCGGGGCAGATCGATGGTGCCTTCACCCACCAGCGAGCCAGCCAGCCGGGCGAGCAGCCATGGCACCGCCAGCGTCGGCAGCGAGCCTGCGAGCGAGAGTGCGGTGATCAGGGCAATCTTGTCGGAAAAGCGCCTCGCCCAGGCAATCAGGAAGGAAAGGCGCATCGTTTCGTTCGTCCCGCATCCCTGCAACGGGTTGATGCCATGTCGCGCTCGCATACCCGAGCCCGCCAGTCGTGTCGATGGTTGGCCTCGGGAATGCCCCCGTGGCCGCTAATCGCCGCCCGGCCGATCACTGCGGGCCTGCGCTGCGGCGAGGTGATATTCTCGCCCGCGCGGGCGCAGGCCGATGAGGCGCGCCGCCGCCCCGCCATAGCGCCGAAGGTGCAGCAGCGCAGTCGGCCAGTGGCGGCTTTGCGGATAGCGCTCCTCCAACTGGGCCCGTGGCACCAGCGCCAAATGGCGCAGGATCTGGGCCCGCTCGCCAAGGCCGCTTGCAGCGCGCAGATCGTCGAGCGCGTTCGCCATTTCATCAAACCCGGTGATGTAGGCATAGGCGGCCGAATGCCCGCTGGCGGGTGCGAGTTTTGTGAGCAGATCATCGGGCAGCACCAGCCCGATGGTGCGCTGCGCCTGCTCCAGCGCTGCTGCAACAATCGCGCCAGCATCGCATTGGCGGCAAAAGGCGATCAGCGCCGCCCAATCTTCAGAGGTAAAGCGCGCGGTGATGAAATGGCAATCGACCGACCAGATCAGGCGCTGCGAATCCACCACTCTCATGCCTGCCACATGCACCCCGCGGGTCTGGTGCCATAGCTGGTTGACCGCGCCATGCACCAGCAGGCGCAGCCCGTCAGGCGCAAAGGCGTGGGGCGCAAGGCGCGGCATAGCGACCCGGCCCTGCCAGAAATCCTCTTCGCGCAGGATCCTTTGCAGCACCGGCCGCTCGCTCGGCTGCCAGTGGAGATCAAGCACCGCCACGATCCCGGCACCGCAATCGCGCCGCCAGCTTTCCTGGAGCTGGCGGGTATGGGGGGATGTCGCCCGCTCCCAGCCTTCGGCTGCAAGATGGCGCCGCGCCGCAGCAAGATCGGCGGCGCGGATCAGCATGTCGGTATCGCCGCGCGGCCGCATGGTCGGCGCGGGATAGGCCAGATAGGCCAGCGCTATGCCTTTGAGCAGCACCAGCGCGATGCCCGCCTGCCCGAGCCGTGCGATCAAAGCGCGAATAGCGGTGGTCTCGACCTGTTCGGCCAGCGCCGTCCGGCGCGCGGCATCGCGCAGCAAGGCCGCGATGGGCGCAGGCCAGTCGGCGAGGCGCGGCGCGCCTTCGCACAGCACTCCGACAACGCCGTGGAATTCAGCGCGGGCGAGAAAGGTTTGTGCGACTGCGCTGGCGGCCTCGTTATGCGGCCAGGCCCATGACGGGACAGCCGCGCCATGCAGGATGGCGCGCACCGCTTGCGCCAGTAGCCGGTCTGCCATCCCGATGGTGTCCTGATCGCTCAAGTCTGCCTGTCCGATCCGTTCATCGCGCTGCAACTGCGCCAAAAAGGCGATCATGCCTAGCCCTCATGAATTGGCCGCTTGAATCATTGACGCGGTGCAGCATTGATGCGATGCGGCCTGCGGTCGTGTGCATCATCTGCAACGAGGGTTTCATGGAATTACCCACAGGCGGGCGCGGGCGGCGGGGCATTATCCTTGCCGGCGGGTCCGGGACACGGCTTTACCCGCTTACGCGGGGTGTCTCCAAGCAGTTGATGCCGGTGTTTGACAAGCCGATGATCTATTATCCGCTCAGCACGCTGATGCTGGCGGGGATCAGGGACATTCTCATCATCACCACGCCCGAGGATGCGGCCCAGTTTGAGCGGGTGCTGGGTGATGGTTCGGATTTCGGCGTCGCGCTCAGCTATGCGGTGCAGGCGCGGCCCGAAGGGCTGGCGCAGGCGTTTCACATCGGTGCGGATTTTGTGCGCGGGGGCCCGAGCGCGCTGATCCTGGGGGACAATATCTTCTACGGCCACGGCCTGCCCGAACTGCTGCGCAGCGCGACCGCGCGTGACAGCGGCGCGACTGTTTTTGCCTACCGCGTCAATGATCCGCAGGCGTTTGGCGTGGTGGAATTCGATGCAGACGGCAAGGCGATCTCGATCGAGGAAAAGCCCAAGGCTCCCAAATCGCATTACGCGGTGACGGGCCTGTATTTCTACGACGAGACGGTGGCGGATCGCGCCCGCGACCTTAAGCCCTCGGCGCGCGGCGAGCTGGAGATCACCGATCTGAACCGGCTCTATCTCGATGAAGGCACGATGTCGGTCGAGATCATGGGGCGCGGCTTTGCCTGGCTTGATACGGGCACCCATGCCTCGTTGCTGGATGCCGCCACCTATGTGCGTATCACCGAGGAGCGGCAGGGGCTCAAGATCTGCTGTCCTGAGGAAATCGCCTGGCGCCAGGGTTTCATCACCGCCGACCGCTTGCGCGAAATCGCCGAGCCGTTGCGCAAATCGGGTTATGGCGAATATCTTGTGAAACTGCTCGAAACCCCGGGTCGGCCGTGAACATCATCGAAACCGCCATTCCCGGCCCCCTCATCATCGAGCCGCGCGTGTTCGGCGATGCGCGCGGCTTTTTCATGGAAACCTGGAACCAGGCGGCCTTTGCGTCGGCCGGGCTGGATATGGCTTTCGTGCAGGACAACCATTCGCGCTCGCAGAAAGGCGTGCTGCGCGGCCTGCACTTCCAGCAGCCCGGCACGCAGGGCAAGCTGGTGCGCGTTACCAGCGGTGCGGTGTTTGATGTGGCGGTTGATCTGCGCGTATCCTCGCCGTCTTTCGGGAAGTGGGTTGGCGTCGAGCTGAGCGCGGACAACAAGCGGATGTTCTGGGTGCCCGAAGGCTTTGCCCACGGGTTCCTGACGCTCGCGGATGATACCGATTTCCTGTATAAATGCACCGCGCTCTATGCGCCGCAGCACGAACATACCCTGTTGTGGAATGATCCTGCGGTGGGCGTCGAATGGCCGCTCGATGGCATCGCGCCGCTGATTTCCGAAAAGGATGCGCGCGGCCTCGCGCTTGCTGATATTCCGGTGTTTGCATGAAAGTGCTGATCACCGGCGCGAAGGGCCAGCTTGGCGGAGCCTTGCAGCGCCATGCTCCGAAAGGGGCCGTGATCACCGCGATCGATGTGGCCGAATGCGATCTGACCGATGCGGCGGCCTTGCGCAGCCTGCTTGATCGCGCAGCGCCCGACCTGATCCTCAACGCCGCTGCCTATACGGCGGTCGACAAGGCGGAAAGCGATGAGGCAACAGCGCAGGCGATCAACGCCGATGCGGTCGCCATTATGGCCGCAGCGATGGCGGCAAGCGGGGGCAAGCTGGTGCATGTCTCGACCGATTATGTCTTCGATGGCAGCGCATCGTCGCCCTATGCGCCCGATAGCCCGCGCAATCCGCAATCGGCCTATGGCCGCACCAAGGCCGCGGGCGAGGATCATGTGCGCAGCGGCGATATCCTGGTGCGCACCGCCTGGGTTTATGAGGCGGGCGGCGCGAATTTCGTGCGCACCATGATCCGCCTGATGCGCGAGCGCGAGGAACTGGGCGTGGTGGCCGATCAGATCGGCGCACCGACCTGGGCGAGCGGCCTTGCCCGCACCATCTGGGGGCTGGTTGGCATGGGTGCATCCGGCACGTTCCACCACTGCGATGCGGGCGCGTGCAGCTGGTATGATTTTGCGGTCGCCATCGCCGAGGAAGCCCACGCGGCGGGCCTTCTGCCGCGCATTCCGCTGATCCGCCCGATCACCACTGCCGATTACCCGACCCCGGCACGGCGGCCAGCATTCTCGCTGCTCGATTGCCGCACCACCCGCGCGGCGCTCGGGGATGTGCCGGTCCATTGGCGCGCGCATCTGCGCCTCATGCTGCAAGAGGAAAAGGCCCTTGGCTAATGTGCTCGTAACCGGCGGGGCCGGATTTATCGGCGGCAATTTCGTGCATTACTGGAATGCGCAGCATCCTGATGATCATGTCATCGTGCTTGATTGCCTGACCTATGCGGGCAATCGCTCGACACTGGAAGGGGCGCCCCGTGCCGAGCTGGTAGTGGGAGATATCCGCGATACCGCGCTGGTGGAAAGCCTGCTGCGTGAACGCGCCATCACCACGCTGGTGCATTTTGCCGCCGAAAGCCATGTCGATCGTTCGATCAGCGGGCCAGATGCCTTTATCGACACCAATATCCTTGGCACCAACAGCCTCCTGAAGGCGGCGCGCGCCGTGTGGCTGGCGGGCAGCGGCGTGCCGCACCGCTTCCACCACATCTCGACCGACGAGGTGTTCGGCTCGCTCGGCCCGAACGATCCGGCCTTTTCGGAAGTCACGCCCTATGCGCCCAACTCGCCCTATTCGGCGAGCAAGGCAGCCTCGGATCATCTGGTGCGCGCCTATCACCACACCTATGGGCTGGACGTCACGACCAGCAATTGTTCAAACAATTACGGTCCTTACCAATATCCCGAAAAGCTGATCCCGCTGTTTCTGCTCAATGCGCTGCATGGCCGACCCTTGCCGATTTATGGCGATGGGATGAATGTGCGCGACTGGCTGCATGTTGAGGATCATTGCCGCGGGATCGAGGCTTGCCTCATGCGCGGGGTGCCGGGGGAGACCTATAATATCGGCGGCGGGGCGGAACTGCCCAACATGGTGGTGATCGACACCATCTGCGCCGAGGTCGACCGCGCCTTCGCCGAGATCGACGGGCTGGCCGCGCGCTATCCGCAAGCGGCTGCCGCGCGCGGTGAGGCAACCGCCAGCCTCAAGACCTTCGTCACCGACCGCGCCGGCCATGATCGCCGCTATGCTATCGATGAAACCAAGGCCCGCGCCGAACTCGATTACACTCCGGCACACAGCTTCGAAGATGGCCTGCGCCAGACCCTGCGCTGGTATCTCGATCGCGAAGCATGGTGGCGGCCGCTGCTGGCCCGATAACGCGCCGCGCGTGCCGGCAAAGCGAGATTGCCTGAGGCGCGCGATGCACCGTTTTGCTGGCAGGCCTGCGCCGGTTCAGAGCTTATGCTGAGTGCACCGCTCAATGCCAGTCGAGATAGACCCGCGGCTTGGTGACACCCTTCAGGCTTTGCCGCAGCCGCGCGGTGCGCCCGCGCAGTTCCTTGATCTGGCATTCATGCGTTTCGACGAAGACCGCGTCGATCATGTCCCATTCGGGCGTGCCGACAAGGGCTTCGAGTAGATCGACTTCGGCGCCTTCGATATCGATCTTGACCAGGCTGACCCGCCTGCCCAGTTCGCGAATGAACCTGCGAAAATCGACGATCCGCGCCTCAAACGTGGGTGCCTCTTTCGTATCGTCCCACAGCAGGGACGAATACATCGACGTGCCCTGTGAATGGATTTCGGGCTTCTTGTCGAAATCGGGATCAAGATGAAACGCGACAACGCCATCGCTGGTGCCCGCTGCGGCCTTGTGCAGGGTGACATTGGGAAGGTCGCGCGTGTTCTTTTCAAGCTGTGCAAAGGCCCAAGGCTCTGGTTCGAAAGCATGGACATGGCCGGCATGGCGGGCCAGTTCGGCTGTCACCGAACCAATATTCGCGCCCAGATCAATGCACACCGAATCGGGGCCGAGTTTCGCAAGTTCGCTGGCGAAATCATCGGTGGACGAGCGCGCCCTGATCGTCCGCGATGCCCATAAGTATCGGGTTTCAAACTTTTCCTGATGTGGGCCGGGGATCGTCGATGCAGCCTTGCAAACCGCCAGTTTGAGATAGGTAGCAAGCATCGGTCAAAATCCTCAGCAAATCACACCCTGAACACTAGAGACCTTTGGCGGGATGGGCAACCTTGCGCGGGGCCTTAAAGCCGTGCCGTGTTGACCGAAGCTCGGGCCAATTGCCCTGGTGCCCCAACGCTGCAAGACCGATCAGAAACGGCGGAATTCCTTCAGGCGCCGGTTGCGGGAGAGGTTGGCGAGCCAGCGCACCGCAATCCCGCCCTGAGCGCGCAGCTTCCTGATCTGATCATTCTTTGCCAGAGCCGGGAAGTTGTCGAGCACGCGTCCGAGCTTTCCCACGATCAGGCGGTCGGCATAGCGATGGTCCACCGCCGCTTCGCCGACGCCGCTGTTCGCGATGAGCTGCACATCGCTTTCGGATTCAGGGCGATTGACGTGAAAGATCACGAAGGATTCAAAGAAGCTGATCCCCCAGGACTGCCTGTCGGCCTTGTGCTTGGCCAGCATGGAGGAGCGGTAGTTGATGCCGTCCACGCGGTTCTTGGCGTATTCGACGAAAGAGTAGCGGCTCGGGCCGCCGAATTCGATGTCGTAGGATGTGTGCGTATCCTCGACCATCAACAGGCCGCCATCCTTTATTATCGGCAGAAGCGCTTCGACTGTAATGATCTGCTGTTCGAAAGTGTGACCGCCATCATCAAGCACGATGTCTGCCGCCTTCACCTTGTCAACGAATTGCGCCCAGAATTGCGGATCCGCCTGATTGCCGATGAAAATCTCGAACCCGTGATCTTCCCATCGTTTGGCCTTGGGGTTGAAGTCCACCCCAATGATCCGGGCCTCGGGACCAAAAAATTCCCGCCACATGAACAGCGAGCCACCATCCAGCACACCAATTTCAATAAATGTGATGGGTTTGTTGCGATAAGATGAAAAAAAATGTTCGTATACCGCAAAATAGCTTGAATGTTTGATGCTGCGATAGGGACTGTTTTCAAATGCAGTCCGACAAGCGGTGTTGGCCACTGCTTTATCTCCTGGAGGAAGGGCGCGGAAGGAAGGCCCCGGCACCCCCCATACAAAGCATGATGACGTCGCGCTATGGCGATCACAACGATTTTTTTGCACCGAACCAAAAAAGCTGTAATTCACGCTTAACGGCCAGTAAGTCTGTTCTCTCCCGCCCCTCAAGCCTCCGGAATTGTCGTGCCAAAGGTGAGCATAATAATCCCGGCCTATAACACCGGCGATCTCATTATCGAGACGCTTGGCAGCGTGTTCGCGCTTGAGCATCACGACTTGGAAGTGATCGTGGTGGATGACGGATCGACTGACAACACCTGCGAACTTGTCGGGGCAATGGCGGGGGTGCGCCTGATTGCGCAGGCCAATGCCGGCGATTCAGCGGCGCGCAACACCGGTCTTGCCGCCAGCAGCGGCGAATACATCATGTTCCTTGATCATGACGATCTGCTGCTTCCATCGGCGGCAACCGATCATCTCGCCTGCCTTGCTGCCTCGGCAGACTTCGACATGGTGGTCGGTTCCAACTATCTGATCAACGCGCAAGGCGAGCCAATCGGGGAAAATCCGCTGGCCACCCGCCGCTTTTCAGGCCGCGATGTGGCGTTGGGGCTGACCCCGTCCTTTTCGCAGTGCATGTATCGCCGCAGCGCGCTCGAACGGATCGGCGGGTTTCGCCCTTCGGCTACGGTTGCCGCTGACCATGATCTCAACTTGCGGTTGCTTGGGTTTGAAAACCGCGGGTTCGTGCATGGCAAGATGGTCATGAAATACCGCCTCCATGAAGGCCAGCAGACCAAATCGCCCGCGCGGCTTTATCGCGCGCACATGGATGCCCTTGCCCGGTTGCTGGGTGCCGGGGGCGCTTTGGAGAACACCGACCTGCATGCCGAGGCGCTCAGCCACTGGCAGCGCTACTATGGCAAGTTCCTGCCTTCCGAGGTGGGGCGGATGTTGCTGCTCGGAAAGCCGGACAAGGCGCTTTCGGCCGCTGCCCTGTTTGCCCGCACCGCCCGCCATTCGGTTCCCAGCACGCTGGACTATTGGTTCAACCGGCTGCGGCGCGCGCGCCACGCCTAGACGGCGCGGGCCTTGCCCAGCCCGAAAGCCGCGCCGGGCAGAATTGCTGCGCCAGCCACTGGCCAAGGCAGCGGTGGCCCGCCGCGCTCATGTGCAGCGCATCGCGGGTGAGCAGCGGCGCATCTGAAGGGCAGGTGACAAAGGCATCGGCAGGATCAAGCACTGCCACCCCGCTTGCCCGCCCCACATCGCGCACAGCGTGCCGATAGGGCTGAAGGCGCGCCGCAATCGCCGCGCTGCCGCCGGGCGGCGGGGCCAGCAGCACCACATCAAGCCCGCGCGCGCGCCACCAGCCAATCTGGCGGGTCAGCGAGGCGCGAAAGGCGGTAAGCGGGACGGGCTGCTTGTCTCGCACCCATCCGCGCGGGGCGGCATCATTGGTGCCCAGCATCAGCATGACGCTGGCAAAGCCCGCCAGATCGCGGCTCGGCGCGCGCTGCTCTGCAACCGCCGCGGTCTCGCCGCCGACACCAAGCCGCATGGCGGTGATCCGGCCTGCGAGGGCCTGTTCAAGCACCGCCGCAAACGGCATTCCGCCCGGTTCCATCCGGCTGCCCGACACATGACTGTCTCCAATGACTGCGATACGCGTGCCCGGCGCGGGGCAGGCGAGCGGCTGCAGCAGATAGCCCACCGATGCCGCTGCGACAGCATCACTCCCCCCGCTGTGCCAGCGCGGCACCTCATCATGCAGGGCGATCCCAAGGCCTAGCAGCAAGGCGGCGAGACCCAGTCCGATTGCCTGTGCTGCCCTCACCCAAAACTCGCCCATCTGGTGCCCGCATTACACCAAGGTTCGCTGATGCGAACCTCAGACCGCCCGCCCTGCCTCCCCACCCGGCCACCAATGATACCGTCAGGCTATGGTGGCCGGGTGGGGAGGCGGCGTGGGAGGTATGACTCGCGCTCGGCGCGACGTGGCATTAGTGATTGCGCCTGCCGCTGAATTGGGTCAACACTCAGCCGTCTCATCATCGGGAAGATCGCCGTGAGTTTGGCCCGCCTGGCATTTCTTCGCAAGCTTCTGACGGGGGCGCGTCTGCGGTTCTTTCGCGGGGTTATGAAGATGGATATCCACCCGACAGTCGAAATGTCGTTGAGCGCAAAGCCCGATCTCACCTTCCCCAAGGGGGTTCATATCGGCGCGTTCACCTATGTGGCTTTCAATGCGCGCATCCTGACCCATGATCGCACCCGTGGGCTGTATCTGCATACCCATGTGGGGCGGCATTGCTTCATCGGCGGGGAAAGCCTGATCCTGCCGGGCATCACCATCGGCGATGAATGTGTGATCGGCGCGGGCAGCGTGGTGACCAAGGATGTGCCGCCGCGCTCGATCGTGGCGGGCAATCCGGCCAAGGTGATCCGCAGCGAAATCGCGGTCGGGCCCTATGGCCGCTTCCTCGAAGCCGACGAGAACGAACGCCGGATCCGTTCCAGCGATCCGGCTGCTGGTAATCTTCCGAACCGCATGGCCTCCTGAATGAAGCCGCAAGTTTCAGGCCGCAAAGGTGCGCGGGGGCAGGCATGACGCAGTGCCTCGTCTATCTGCCCCATTCCTATACCGGGCGGGGGCCAGCGGAGAGCTGCATCCGCATCATCGCGCATTTCGCTGCCGCCGGGATCGCGCCGACGGTGTTCGTCCACCGCGCAAGGGCACCCTTGCCGCCTGAGATTGGTCTGGTCGAGGCGGGTGGCGGGCCGCTGCGCCGCCTGCCGTTCCGGCTGGTGGCACCGCTTACCACCGGGCGCCTGATGGCCGCATTCAAACGCGCCGTCGATGCTGCGCCGCCCGGAACGATTGCCTATTTCTGGCCGGATTCCCCGGAAGAACTGGTGGATTACGCCAAGCACCGCGGGCTGGTGTGCGTGCGCGAGATGATCAACAATCCGCTCGCCCGGGCCAAGCCGATCCTTGATGCCGCCTACCGCGCGATCGGTCTTGAACCCGCGCACGACATCACCGATGCGGCGGTAGCGCGGGAAAACCGCGAGCTGGCGCTGTATGACTTCATCTTTTCCTCCAACGCCGAAGTCGATGCATCGCTGCGTGCGCTCGGCATCCCCCAAGAGCGCATCCTGCCTTCGAGCTTTGGCTGGACGGCGGCGCGCTTTGCCACTTATGATGGCCCCGCCCAGTCGGGCGATGATGCCCCATTCCGGGCGGTGTTTGTCGGCCTGATGAATGTCCGCAAGGGCCTCGCCACTTTGTTCGCGGCGTGGGAGCTGGCCGGACTTCATGGCGAGCTGGTGCTGGCAGGCGTTCCCGAGGAATGTCTCAAGCCGCTGATCGATGAGGCTTGCAGCAAGCCTAGGGTGCGCCACCTCGGCCATGTCAGCGATGTCGCGGCGCTTTATCGGTCGAGCGATGTGTTCGTTTTTCCCACCTTGGAAGAAGGCGGGCCGCAGGTGACTTATGAAGCGGCGGCTTGCGGCCTGCCGGTCATCACCACCACCATGGGTGCGGCCCGGCTGGTTGAGGACGGGGAAACTGGCCTGATTGTGCCTGCTGGCGATGCCCCGGTGCTGGCGGCCGCGCTCCAGCGGCTGGCCCGCGACGAGAGCCTGCGCCAGCGCCTTTCGGCCGAGGCTGCCCGTCAGGTCGCACGCTTCGAATATCGCGCGGTTGGCACCGAGCGCGCGCGGATGCTGCGCGCCTGTCTGGCTCGGCTGCGGCAGGAGCAACGAGCCGCATCTTGACTTTGCATGGCCCAGCGCTGAGGGATTGAGCCACCTCTTCCAGATGGCCGACGGAGCCTGCATTGCCCCTGATCAGCACCTCCGACTTTTGCGTGATCGCGGCCGTCAATGATGACGAGATCCTTGGCCACTGTCTGGCGCTGTCGCCCGATATCGCCAGCGGCGCTCTGCCGCTCACGATCATTCGCAACGCCAAATCCATGTCAGAGGCCTATAACTGCGGCCTTGCCCAGACCGATCGCCCGATCTGCCTGTTCGCCCATCAGGATGTCTATCTGCCCAAGGGCTGGCTGGCGCGTGCGGTCGAGGTGCTGAACCGGCTGGAGCAGGATCATCCGGACTGGATGGTGGCAGGCCCCTTTGGGGTCGGCAGGAATGGCGAAGGCGGCGTCGGGCGGATCTGGGATGTCGCCATGGGGAAGGAACTGGGCGGGACTGCCTTTGCTCCCACGCCGGTCCAATCGCTCGATGAACTGCTGCTGATCGTCAAGCGCCAGCCGTGGTTCGCTTTCGATCCCGCGCTGCCTGATTTTCACCTCTATGGCACCGATTTGGTCCAGACGGCGTGGGCGGCGGGCAACAGCGCCTTTGCCGTGGAATTGCCGGTGGTGCACAATAATCGGCCCTATTCCTCGCTTGGTGCGGGCTATGTCGCAAGCTATCGCTATGCCCGCCGCAAGTGGCGGAGCAGGTTGCCGATCTTTACCACCATCTGCGCGATCACTTACAACCCGCTGGCTCTGTGGCGCGCCCAGTGGCGCCGCCGCAAGGCGCAGGTCGCACGCGGGCGGTTGCTGGCGGTATCGGGCGAAGCGGCCCGGCAGGCCGGTTTCGAATAGGCGGGCACGAACAGGCTGGCGCGGTCAGCCTTCGCGTTTGCGGCCGCAATACATGATCTGCGATGATGCCAGATGGGAAAAGGCGCCGCCCGTCATCGCGCCCACCAGCCGCCACTTTGCCGATGGCGCAGCAAGCGGCCCGACCGAGACTGTCTCGAACCCGGCATCCTCGAACATTTCGCGATAGGTTGCGGCGGTGAACCAGCGCAGATGCGTGCGGTCCATCACGCCTGCCGCCGTGTAATCGAACCGGTTGCGCAGCAACTGCCCGATCAGCCGGATGTTCGCGACATTGGGGGAACTGGCAAAGATCAGCGCGCCGGAATGCATCTGCCTATGCAATCGCTTGAGCACAGCCCACGGATCAACCAGATGTTCGAGCACCTCGCTCAGGATTGCAGCGTGAAATGGGCCACCCAGCGTTTCAAGATCAAGCTGTTCGACATTGCCGAGCACCACCCTATCGAGCGTTTTCTCCGCTTCGGCAGCGGCCTTTGCATCGACATCGATCCCGACATAGCGCGCGCATTTGCCTTGCGCCTTGGCGATCGCACCCGTGCTGCCATTGCCGCAGCCGATCTCGATAATCACCGCAGCCGGATCATCGGGCAGCCGGGCGACAATATCGGCCCGGGCGCCGTCGAAATACTCCGGCGGCTTTGCCGCATAATCCAGCGTGAGGGGTGTCGACATCGGCTCGCCCGGGCAAGAGGTTTGCGTAGCCCTACATAGTGCGCACCCGCTAGGCAACTTCGATCAGCGGGGCTGGCGCACGCATTGAAACGCGGCCATGGATATGCGATGCGGCCGCGCCTGCTGCCGACACCCCTCTCGGAAAGTCGTGAATGCGAAGCGTCAAGAACATAGCTTTTACCTTGCTGAGCATGGGCGGGTCGGTGATCGTGACGATTGTCTCGGTTCCGCTGTTTCTTGGACAAATTGGCGAGGCACGATACGGCGCGCTGGCGATTGCGTGGCTGGTGCTGGGATATGCTGGCCAGGCCGATTTGGGCATGTCGCGGGCGATCACGCAAAGGGTCGCGGCGCTGCGCGGGGCCAATGCCGATGCCGGACAGACAGCGCGCGCGATCTGGTCGGCGTTGCTGGTGGCGGTGGGCATTGGCTTGGCCGGAGCGGTGCTGGTGTTTGCGGTGGTGGATTGGTTCTATGCCGGGCCATTCAAGATCGACGCAAAAATCGCCAGCGAATTCAAGTATGTTGCGCTATTGCTGGCGATCAGTACCCCGGTGGTCAATCTCTACGCAGTTGCTGGTGGCGCGCTGCTCGCGGCGGAGCGGGTGCAATTGGTTGCCTTGCTCAACTTCGCCAGCACGATTTGCCTGACCCTGTTTCCGCTGGCTGCCGCTTATTTTATCTCGGTTGATCTTGCGACATTGGTATGTGCAGCCTTGGTCGCGCGGCTTGCGGTAACCATTTCTGCGCTGCTGGCGTGCTGGCAGCTGTTCTTCCAACACCAGCCTGTCCGCACCTCGCGCGCCGAGATCGGCAATCTTACCCGCTTTGGATCGTGGGTGATGGTGACATCGCTCGTCGGCCCGCTGATGGTGATTTCCGACCGCTTTCTGATCGGGGCCATCCTCGGCGCCGTGGCGGTGGCGGTTTACACCATCCCGTTTCAGGTCGCGAGCCGGACCATGATGATCCCCTATGCGGTGATGCAAGTGATGTTCCCCAAGCTGGTGAGCGGAACCGATACCGGCTCGCATACCAGCGCGCGCGAATACATGGTGGCGCTTGGTGCCGTCTATGCGGTTGTCGTGATTGCGGTGATCGGCCTCGCCGAACCGCTGCTGCGCCTGTGGCTGGGTGCCGGGCTTGATGAAAGATCGATCCTGATCGCGCAGATCATCATGGCCGGGATGTGGGTCAATGCGGTTGCACAGGTGCCGTTCGGATTTATCCAGGCGCGCGGCGATCCGAAATTCACCGGCCTGCTCCATCTGTCGGAACTGCCCGTCTATCTTGCGGTGCTGGTATGGCTGGGCAGCGCGTTCGGCCTTGCAGGCGTCGCACTCGCCTTTCTGCTGCGGTGCGCGGGCGATCTGCTGGCGCTGCTATACCGGGCGCGCATGTTTGATGGCTGGGTTGTGGCAAGGCTGCTGCCGACAGCGGGCCTGGTGGCGGCATCGCTGGTTGCCATCCGCCTGTGGCACCATGCTGCTGCGCCCTATGCGATCACGGCAGCAATTGGGGGTTTGGCGACGATCTGGGCATGGGTGAGCCTGCCAGCCGCCTTCCGCGAGCAATTGTTGTCGCGTTTGCCGCTGCGTTCCGCCTGACACCCCGCCCGGCAGGCCGGGCGCTGCCACCCTGCCTGCCGGAAAGCCCGGCGTTCGCGGACGCGATCATTTAGCCGTTGGTGAAGGCGCTGCCCTGTTTCCACGCATCGCTGTTGGCGGTCGCCACGACGTTGCTGAAGGTCTTGTAGCGCACGCCGTTCAAATCCACCGACAGGTTGGCAAATCGCACGCCGCCCGGAAGATTATTGCCAAGGTTCGGCGCGCCGATCACCGACAGTCTGGCAGCCGATTGGAACGTGCCGTTGCTGGCAAAGTCGAAGGGATAGGTCTGGCTGATCCCGTTGATCGTCAGCACCGCACGCGCGGCGGCGTGATTGACATCAAGCTCGATGTCGAGCCACTGGTCGGGCACCAGACTGCCGATATGGCGATGGGGTGCGCCAAGATACATCGAAGCGCCCGTCCCGTCCTTGACCGAGACCCGCCAGCCATTGGTAAGCGTTTCAAGGTCGCAGCCGATATTGGTGAGCGCCCAGGGTTTTTGGGCGTTACCCATGGTTCCGGTGGGCCAGAAGAACTTGCCGCGAAAGGTGATCCGCGTGGTGCCAGCGGGCATGTTCACGGTGTCGATATAGCGCCCCGGGGTTGCGGCCTGCACGAGATAGAGGCCAGGAATATTGGCTGTCACGATCTCGACGTTCTGGGTGAAACCGTTGATCGTCACCGAAGCGGTGACAGTCTGGCTGCCATCCGCCGCGCTGGTTCGCCGGATCTGGATGAACTGATCGGGCTCGATCGTGCCCGGCGCGCTGGTCCAGCCTTGCAGCTCGGTTGTCTTGTCGCTCGCCAGCTTGCGCCACTCGGTGTCCGGCGCCACGCTGACGCTCTGGCTGGGTCGCCGGTTGAGCACCTTGCGCAACGGGAGCACGATAGGGGTGTTGAGCGGCTGCTGGGTCTCGCGCTTCCAATGCACCCCGCTCGGCACGTTTTCCCACCGGATGACAGCGGTCGGATCGGTGGTTTCCCAGTCAACCGCATCGCTGGTGGCAACCGCCCCGAGGCCGGCCCCTTGCCCAGCGCTGGCCAGCGCTGCTTCAATCCCGGCGCGGTCGGTGGCGGCGGGCAGGGCGGCGAGATTGGGGAACACACCGGCCGCATTTGCCAGACCGTTCAGCGACAGCACGTTTTCCGAAACGATGATGCCTTCGGACTCCAGCAGGCTGCCCGTGATGGTGCGGCCGGCATAGACGCTCCCATCGGAAGTGGCCGTGGCATTGATCCGCGGCAAGGTATTGGCCGGGTTGCGCCAATCGAACACGCTCGCGCCGTAGATCATTGTGTCGGTGATCGGAAAGCCGGGGCTACCGATCGCAATGCCGATCGGCGCGCCTCCGATGAACATCGACGAGATGAAGTAAAGCCCTGAATAGGACGGTGTGACAAGGTTGTTCGACACCAGCACGCCCTGGCTGCTCACATCGCTGCGCAAGGCCCCCGGACGGATGCGGTTGCCCGCATAGTAAATCGGGCCGATCGTCCCCTGATTGTCGCTGAACATCTGATATTGGTCGCCATGCGGATCGCCCGCGTCGCCGTTCCACTGTTCGGGGATGCCCGAGCGCGCGAAAGGCAGGCATTCTATGTTGCGCAGGAAGTAGCCGACGCCGCCGGGGCGCGGGCCGACCGCGATGATATCCTGATAGATGCGATCAAAGTCGCAATCCATGACCACGATCGAGAGCGGCTTGAAGATGCCCTTCATGGCATTGCCGAGATCGCGGAACAGGCAGTTGCGAAACGCAATGTCCGCGATGTCGGCGGCGCCCGACGAAGCGAAGGCATCGGCCAGATAGGCGCCAATGCCCTGTTCGGCGCGGGCATTGACCTCGCTGGTGCCGGAGGCAGTAATAACCGCAAAATGGGTCGCGGTTGCAGGGGTGATGCCGGTGATGCGCACCCGCTGGCCCGCGGCGCAGGCGGTGCTTGCGGTGGTCGCCACCACGCCCGCATCGCCGGTTGCGACATGGACAGTCTGCGTGCCCCGATTGAAGAATTCGATCATGCCGACAGGAAGCGCAGGGTCCTTCCATGTGAGCGGATAGGCTGCGCTGGTGGCAGTGGCGGTGCGGACATTGTTGATGCGTTCATATTCGGGCAGCTCAATGCCCGTCGGGATCGGCGCAAGGCCCGGGCCATAGCCGTGGCGGAACGTGCAGCCGTTGACGAAGCGCAGCTGGCCGAAATTGCCGGTGTTGAAGACCACGCAGGCGCCATGGTTTCGCGGCCAGCCCGTCATCTGGAGATTAAGCCCCGAAAAGGTGATCCCGCGCACAGTCCCGCTTAGACTGAGTGAGGGCAGGTGCGATGCGCTGTCGGCGCAGCGGATCCACAGGCGGCCTCCGGCTGCGATCATGTCCTTGTTGGCGATCGTGCGCTGGGTGAAGTTTGAACCCCTGATCTCGACGATCTTGCCCGCCAGCATGGCAGCGCTGTTGGCGAACACGGCGTTCCATTCGGCATCGGATGTGACGATGAAATCGGCAGGGCCGGTGCCGTCGCGCCGCAGCGACTGCCCGCCCATCATCATGCGCGCCAGCATCAGGCGCAGGCCACGATGGCAGAAGCGGTGGTGCCGGTGGCGCGGACGTGGCTTGCCCGCACGTAGAGATAGCCGCCCGCCGGAACATTTTCGAACACAACATCGGCGGCCGATCCCTTGGCGCGCAAGGTTACCCGGCCGGCCATGCCGATGTAGAGATACTTGGGAATGGTGCCGAGCGGCGCGGTGTCATGAGGCGTGACTGCAAAAGCATGTTCGCTCGGCGTGATGAGTGACTGGGCCGAACCTTCGAATGCGTCTGACATTGATTAACCTTTCTTCACCGAATGAGTTGTCAAGTCTAACCAAATCGGTAAATTGTAGGAAAGTGAATTGTTTAGCCCCCCCTTGCCTCTCGATTCTGCCCGCTGGCGCGCCGTGGTGGCCGCCGTGCTGCTGACGGAAATTCGCCAATCTCATGGTAGAAGGCGGAACCGATGAGTGCTAGACCCGCCTCGGCCGCAAACCGCCACCGCCCCGCCTGGTTGGCTGGGGCGCGCGGCAAGCAGGGATGAACACGATGGACGCGACGCTTCGCCAGCCTGTTGCAATGCCCCGGATGTTTGCCGCTGCCCCCGATCGGCGCGAAAGCATCCTGCGGGCGAATGTGGCGGCGGTGTTTGTCTATCTGCTGTTCATTCCCCAGCAGTTCAATTTCACGATCGGCACCATCTATCTCTCGCCGTTCCGGGTCTATCTGCTGGGCGCGACCATTTACATTCTTTCAAGCGCGGCGCGCCGCAGCATCCGGTTCGCCTTTCCCGACCTGTGCATCGTGCTGGCGGTGGCGTGGATCTGGCTTGCCTCCTATGTGACGAGCGGTTCGGTGACGACGGGGGCGGTGATGGGCGGATCGCACCTGGTGGACATCGGCCTTGCCTATTTCCTTGCGCGCGCCACGATCCAGACGCCCGATGATTTGCGGCGGTTGCTGATCCTGATTTTCCCCGTGGTGGCGATTACCGGGGCGATCATTGCTGCCGAAGCGATCAGTCGCACCTATCTGCTGCAACCCCTCGCATCAGCGGTAACCGGCCAGCCGATGCCGCTGAGCTATGAAATCCGCAAGGGTCTGCTGCGCGGCAGCGCCTCGTTCCCGCACCCCATTCTGGCGGGCATTGTGATGGCGAGCTTCCTGGCGCTCTATTTCCTTTCGGGTATCCGCAGCTGGCCGAAAATTCTCGGTGCGGCCGCTGCGATCATGGGCATGTTTTCGATGAGTTCGGCGGCGATGCTCGGGGTGGTCATCGGCGGGCTGCTGGTGGCCTATGACAAGGTGTCGGACCGTGTGACCAACCTGACGTGGCGCCTGTTCCTGTTTTTCGCAGCCATCCTCTACATCGTTATCGAGTTCGCCAGCAAATCGGGCTTCTACAGCGTGCTGATCCGCTATGCCTCGCTGAACACCGGATCGGCCTTCAACCGCATCCTTATCTGGAATTATGGCACCGCCAACATCAAGCGTCATCCCTGGTTCGGGATCGGTTATGGCGACTGGGACCGGCCAAGCTGGATGCATTGGAGCACGTTTGATCACTACTGGCTGATCAACCCCTTGCGCTTCGGCATTCCGGCCGGCTTGCTGCTTCTGGTTGCGACGCTGGTTGCGATTGTCTTGGCGATGCTCAACACGCGGCGCCTGCCGCTGGCCGATGCCCGATTGCTGCGCGGCGTCGCGATTTCGACAGCGGTGTTCGCGCTTGGCCTCAATTCGGTGTCGCTGTGGATGGCGGCGCTGGCGTGGTTCTGGCTGCTGGTCGGCATCGCAGTCAGCCTTGGGACCTATGCGCCGCCGCGGCCCCAGATGATGGTGCGGGCCCGGCCGTTTGCCGACCCGCGGCTGGCTCCCGCCGCCAGCTAGGGCTGGCGCGCTTTCAGCCTTGCCAGAAGCCCGCGGCCGGGATCATATCCCCACCGCCAATCTTGCGGGTAAAGCGTAACCTGGCGATAGCCTTGACCGATCTTGCGAAGCCGCGGCTTCACGCCGCCGAACACCAGTCCGCCGATATAGCGCTGGAACGCCCCGAGCCATATCAGCGCAAAGCTCAGCAGCTGTTCGCCCTGCGAGCGGTGCAGGCGCATGAACTGCATCGTTCCGGCCGCACGATACAGCAGCCGCATCGGCGAGAAATCATTGCCGTGCCCGGCATCATGGAACGCCCTTGCCGCACCAATTCGCCAGAACTCATACCCCATGCGTCCGAGCCGGTAGAACAGGTCCACTTCCTCGCAATAGAGGAAATAGCTTTCATCAAGGCCCGCCGCCTTGTCCCATGCCGCGCGCGAAACCATCACGAAGCCACCCGATAGGGCCGCAACCCGCTCGTCGCCGGTGAAGTCCGCATCATCGTCCACGCGCGTGATCGAGCGGCCCAGCAGGCGGCTCGCCATTTCCTTGAGCGAGGGGACGTGGACGCTGTTGCCGATATCCGGCCTGCCCGACCGGTCCAGCGTCACGCCGCCCCATGCCGCAGCCTCGGGGTAACGCGCTGCTCCATCGAGCAGGGCATCAATCGCCCCGGCGTGCATTTCGAGATCGGGATTGGCCAGCAAAAGAAACGGTGCGCGGGCGGCTTTGGCCAGCAGGTTGTTGCCCGCCGCAAACCCGATATTCCCGCGCCCCGGCACAATCTGCACATCGGGAAACGCCTCGGCAACCAGCGCCGCCGTGCTGCCATCGCCATTATCGACCAGCAACACTTCATAGCTGTAGCGCGTGCATGCAGCCGCGATTGCGCCAAGGCACGCGCCGATCACCCCGGCCGACTGATAGCCGACCACGAGAATGCTCACATCGGGTGTTGCGGGCGCCGTGCCTGTCATCATCTATACCTTGCGCGAACTCAGATCGCGGCTCCACTCCATCGCTGCGCCGCGCCTGATCCGCCGCTTGGCCAGTGCCCGCGCCGCCAGCTTGACCGCGAAGAACACCGCCAGATCAAACGGCGAGGTGCCGCTGGCCAGCGCCTTGGCGAGGCCGCCTTGCGAGGCAGGCTCATCGAGCCACGGGCTGGGATAGGCGCGCCGCAGCTCCAGATTGCCGACCTGGCGGCGCGCTTCGACTTTCACCTGCTCGCTGGCCGTGCGCGGCGGGTGCACAACGCTGAATACCGCAGCGCCTGTCTCGTCAGCGCTGACATAGCGCTTGTCCCGATCGGGAAAGCGGGTGTGAATCCACAGGTCATCGGCAATGATCGGGGGGAACGGCCCGATCGCCTCGTATCCGGCGCGTGAGAGGCCATAACACCCCGCACCGCCTTTGCCCGCAGTGGCATAGGGCTGGCGCAGCCACGCCCGGTAATAGGCCCGCGCCAGCAGATTGAGGCGCGACATATCGAGCCGGATCGCAGGAGCGGCGGTCATGACGCCGGGTTTTTCCAGCGTGCGCGCCAGCGCTGCGAGCGAGCCATAGCCGCACTCGATATCGGCATCGAGAAAGATGCGCGGAAAGTGCTTTGCGGCCAGCGCGGCGGCGTTCATTGCCTTGGTCTTGGAGCCTTCCGGAAGGTCCAGCACCAGCGCCTCGGGCGCCGCGCGGCGGGCTTCGGCAGCGGTGGCATCGCGGCAGCCATTGGCCGCGACAATGATCTGCATACGGTGGCCAGAGGGCGCATCGCGCAGGATCGCAGCGAGACAGCGGGCAATCACCGCCTCCTCGTTATGGGCCGGAATGATGACAGTGAATGCGGGATGCGCTGCCATCGCTTGCGTGGTCATCGGCATCCTCGCTTCATGCCCGTCTCAGGCATTGGCGGCTGGCCTGCAAATCAGGCCGCTGCGCGATCACTTGTCGCGGCCATACTGGTAATAGCCGTATTGATAGGCATAATACTGACCGGCTTCGAGCGCGCTGTATTTGGTGAGCACGACGCCCGCGACCTTGCCGCCGCCCTGGGCGAGGCGCTTGAGTGCGGTGCGCGCCTGACCGAAGGGCACCTTGTTCGCTTCCATCACGAACACGGTTGCATCGGCCATCCGGGCCACCAGCGGAGCATCCGCCATGCCGAGCACGGGCGAGCAATCGATGATGACCAGCGAGTAGTCCTTGCGCACCTGATCGATAAGCGCGGCGAATTCGCCCGAGGCCAGCAGTTCGGCCGGATTGGGTGGGATCTCGCCGACTGGAAGGATTTCCAGATTGTCGTGGCTGCCCTTGATGACTGCATCCGCCATCTCGGCATGGCCCAGCAGCACTTCAACCACCCCGACCTTGGGCCGCTCGATATCAAGCAGCTTGGAGACTGACGGACGCCGCAAGTCGGCATCGATCAGCAGCACCTTGCGCCCGAGGCTGGCAAAAAGCTCTGCCAGAATGACTGCGGTAGTCGACTTGCCCTCGCCCGCCTGCGAGCTGGTCAATTGGAGCACGTTGCGATTGCGCGGCAACGAGAAATCGACCGCCGCACGGATCGAGGAATAGGCCTCCATCAGCGCGCTGAACTTGTTCGAGCTGCCATCGGCCAGCGACTGCTCGTCGACTTCGGGGGTGTGGCCGAGCAGCGTCATGCCCAGCTTGTTCTCGACATCTTCCAGCGTGCGGACCCGATCGTCGAGCGTTTCTGCAACCACCGCCAGACCTGCGGCGAGTGCCACACCGAGCAGCAGCGCAAGACTGAGGTTGCGCATGTAGTTGGGCGAATAGGGGCTGCCGGGAACAGTGGCGGCATCCAGCTTGGTGATCGTGCCGGCATCGGCCTGCGCCGCGCTGTTGATTTCGTTGTAGCGATCAAGCAGCACCTTGAGCTGATCGCGCAGCGCCGCTGCCTCGCGTTCGAGCACGCCATACTCGATCTGCTTTTCCTGTTCGACCAGGCGTGAACCGGCAATCGAGGAAAGCTCAGCCTCAAGCGCGCGTTCCTGGTTCTGTGCGACGATAAAGGTGCTGCGCAGCGTTGCCTTCACATCGGCGCTGTCGCGCTCGATCTGGGTATCGAGCGCCTTGATCTGCGCGAGCAGCGTCACGATCTGCGGGAAGTCGTCATTATATTTCTGGCGCAGTTCGGTGAGCTGCACGTTTTTCAGATTGCGCTCGTTGACCATGACCTGAAGGCGCGGGCTGGCCTGCACCTCGGGCACCTGACTTGCGGGCAGGTTTTGCACTGATCGCCAGCGCTGTTCCGCCTCAATCCGATTGGCGCGGGCGATGGCGACGCGTTCGTTGATGCTGGCAAGATTGACAGCCGTCAGCGTCGAGGTGCCGCCGTCTTCGCTACCGTCGTCGATCTGTTGGACGATAATGCCGCTTTGGCGGGCATAGGCATTGGACGCGGTTTCAGCCGCAGCCAGACGTTCGCGCACGTCCTTGATCTGCGACGAGAGGTATTCGAGCGCATATTCGCTGTTGCGCGCCATGCGGCGGCTATCCGATTTGGCGAAGGCATCGGCATAGGCATTGGCCATTTCGGCCGCCAGTTCGGGATTGGGCGAGTTGAAACCGATCTTCAGAACCCAGTTATCCTCGGGGACATCGACATTCACCGATTCCGACAGGATCGATGCGGCCATCTGTTCCTTGGCCTTGACCCATTGCTGATCGGACATGTTGGCCGGTCGGCCCTGATCGACATCCTTGCCAAGCAGATCATAACGGGTGCCAAGGTTAAGCTCAGCCGCGACCGTTTCGGCCATGCTGCGACTCTTGATCACCTCGATCTGGGTGGCGATGTAGGTGAAGACCTGGTTGGAGGCGACCTGCTGTTCGACATCCTGCCCTTGCACAATGTACGAACCATAGGGCGTGATCCGCACCTTGGATTCGGCCCGGTACATCGGCGTCGCGAGCAGGCTGACGACAATGCCGCCCACGATCGCTGCTGTCAGCACCGCGGCAATCAGCCAGCGCTGCCGGAACAGGATGCCCCGCACCATTGCCAGATTGAACGACATCTGCTGCGGCCGAACTGCCGCAATCTGCCCGTCGGGCATGTAGGCATCGACCCAGCCGCCTTGCGGAGAAGGCTCCGGCGTCTGGATTAGCGAACGATCATTCATGATGTTATCGTGCTCCGACAATGGCGAACACGCCAAAGGCGGGAAGCGCCTTGAGCAAATCCTGCCAGAAGACCGCAAGGCCGCTGGTGCCGACCACCACGCGATCACCTGGCAACAATACCGGATCGAGCATGGTGCCCTGGCTCATCTGCCGATAATCGAACTTGGCAACCATGACGCCTTCGGAGCTTTCGCGGAAGACCGCCACCTGTTCGCGGTTTGCCGTGCCCTTCGGCCCGCGCGCCATGGCAATCGCCGATGAAAGTCTTGCCCCCGGCTGGAAGGTATAGACCCCGGGGGTTTCGACAGCGCCTTCGACAGTCACGAGGTGCGAGGCATATTCCACGATGTTGACGCTGACCATCGGCGAGCGCACGCCCACGGCCATCAGGCGGCGGGTAACATCCTGTTCGAATTGCTTGGCGCTCATCCCGGCGGCCGGGATCGATCCCAGCATCGGCATCGATATATTCCCCTCCACCCCGATCCGGACAGCCTCAAGTGTGAAGTCAGGCTCGCGGAATACGGTCACCGAAATCGTGTCGGCAGGGCGCAGAAGGTAGAAATTGGGCCGGGCCTGCGAGAAATTCCCTTGTCCCAGTTCGGTCACCGGCTGGCTTGCCGACGCACCGATAACCGGGTCCGGCGTTGAGGCGCAGCCCGCGAGCGCGAAACTACCCAGCAGCACTGCCGACATCGCCCCGGCTACCCCCGTCTGATGCAAGCCCACTGCGGTCTCCTTAATTAGGGGTGAACCCTTAGACGCTCAGTTTCTGCGGTGCAACAAACTTGATGCCGCGACTCCGGCCTTCTGCGGGCCCGGCCAAGGGCCGGACTGGCGCAGATGCACAACGAGGCGTGCCCGATTGGTGCCAAGCCTTGGTGATCGCGTGTTTTATGGCTTGGCGATTGCTCTGCGTCACGTTTTGGGACAAGCAGAACGCGATGCAAACTGGCCCTTCATCGCTTAGCCTTATTGCCGCGGCGTTGTATATTCTGGTGGCGCTGTCCTGCATGGTGGCGGGCGGAGCTGCTGCCACGCGGCGCCAGCCTTGGACAGTCACCACCCAGTGGTGGCTGATCGCGGGGCTGTTTCTTGCCATGGCGCTCGCGCGGTATTTCGACATGGAACATACGCTGCGGCAGAACATGCGCGGCGTGCTGCTGGCGGATGGCGCTTACGAGATGCGCCGCGAATATCAGCGACCCGTCGCCGCGCTGGTTGTGGTGCTGGGATCGGGGCTGGCCTTCTGGCTGGTTTACAAGATTGCCCAGGCACGCGCGAGCAGGCGCATCCTTGCCTTGCGCGCAGCCCGCATGGCGGCGCTCTCGCTCGTCACGCTGGTGGTGCTGCGGATCGTGTCGCTCCACCCGGTCGATGGGCTGCTTTACGGGCCGCTCAAGCTCAACTGGATTATCGATATCGGCGCGAGCGTGCTGATCATGGGAGCGGCGGCCTTTTTCGCCGCGCTGCTCAGGGCTGAGCGCTGATCGCTGACTATCCGGCGCGCGCCAGGATGTCGGCTATCCGGCGGCTGGCGGTGCCATCGCCGTAAGGATTATGGGCCACTGCCATGGCCTCGAAGGCTGCCGGATCATCGAGCAGGCGGCGCGTCTCCTGCACGATCCGCGCCGCATCCGCGCCGACCAGCCGCGCCGTGCCTGCGGCCACCCCTTCGGGGCGTTCGGTGGTGTCGCGCATCACCAGCACCGGCTTGCCGAGGCTGGGCGCTTCTTCCTGTATCCCGCCCGAATCCGTCAGCATCAGGGTGCTTGCTTCCATCATCGCCACGAAATTGAGGTAATCGAGCGGTTCGACCAGCGCGATATTGGCATGGCCTGACAGCGCCGGGCGCATCACGTCTGCGACGTTGGGATTGGGATGGACGGGATAGATGATCGCCACATCATCGCGCGCGGCAAGAGCTTGCAAGGCGGCCGCGATGGCTTGCATCCCGGCACCGAAATTCTCGCGCCGGTGCGCGGTGACGGCAAGGATGCGCTTGCCCCGGAAACGCGCGAGCACCGGCGCGATGACAGGGGCGAGCGCCGGGTCGGCGGCCACCTTGGCGCGCGTCGCCAACAGCGAATCGATCACGGTGTTGCCGGTAACATGGATCGCTGATGGCGGCACATTCTCGGCGCGCAGCGCCGCGGCGGCGGTTTGCGTCGGGGCAAAGTGCATATCCGCGATCACGCCTGTGACCTTGCGGTTCACTTCCTCGGGCCAGGGCGCATAGATATCGCCGCTTCTGAGGCCCGCCTCGACATGGCCCACCGGAATGCGCCGGAAATAGCAGGCAAGGCTCGCCATCATCGTCGTCAGCGTATCGCCGTGCACCAGCACGCGGTCGGGCTGCAGGGCATCCAGCGCCTCGCCGAATCGCGTGATAATCCGCGCCGCCAGATCATCAAGGCCTTGCCCCGCCTGCATCAGATCAAGATCAAGGTCGGGCACGATCCCGGCCAGATCGAGCACCTGATCGAGCATCTCGCGGTGCTGCGCCGTCACCACCACGCGCACATCGAAGCGCCCGGTTTCCCTGAGCGCGGCGACCACCGGGAACATCTTGATCGCTTCGGGCCGGGTGCCGAAGGTGACGAGAATGCGCGGCTGCGCGCGTTCCTCGCTCATCGGGTGAGCATGCCGCGCGTATCGAAGGTGATCTTGCCCGCCAACTGCGCGGGCGAAAGGTGGCGAAAGGCGGAATGATCGACCAACACCACCACAATCTCTGCCGCATCGAGCGCTGCGTCAAGCGAGGCGAGCACGGCGCCGCTGCCCGCCAGAGATTGCGGCAGGGCATCGGTGAAAGGTTCCACCAAGATGATCCGATCGCCCATATCGCGCGCGAGGTTCTCCGCGATTTCGAGCGCCGGGCTCTCGCGGAAATCATCAATATCGGGCTTGAAGGCGAGGCCGAGCAGCGCAACCTTGCCCGCAGGCGCAGCGGCCAGCAGGGCGCGGATACGGTTTTCGGTGTAATGCGCCTTGTGATCGTTGACTTCGCGCGCGGTGCGGATGAGCCGCGCGGCCTGCGGCGCGCCTGCGACCAGAAACCACGGATCAACCGCGATGCAATGGCCGCCCACGCCCGGGCCGGGTTGCAGGATGTTGACGCGCGGGTGGCGGTTCGCCAGCCGGATCACCTCCCACACGTCCACCCCGATCGTGTCGGCGATCATCGAAAGTTCGTTGGCAAAGGCGATATTGACATCGCGAAAGCTGTTTTCGACCAGCTTGACAGTTTCGGCAATGCGCGCACTCGTCAGCAGGCAATCGCCCTTGACGAAGCTGGCATAGAGCATCGCCGCCCGTTCGGCGCAGGCCGGGGTGACACCGCCGATCACGCGGTCATTCTGCACCAGTTCCTGAACGATGCGGCCGGGCAGCACGCGTTCGGGACAATAGGCGAGCGCAATGTCGGCTGCATCGCCTGATCCATCCTGCGGCACCACCAGATCGGGGCGCAATTCGGCGATGATCGCACCGACGCGCTCGGTCGTGCCGACGGGCGAGGTGCTCTCCACGATCACACAGGCGCCGGGCAGGATCCTGGGCGCGATGGCGCGGGCGGCGGCCTCGACATAAGAGATGTCGGGCGATTTGCCGGGGCCAAGCGGGGTCGGCACGGCGATCATGTAGTAACTGGCGCTTGGCACTTCGCAGGCAGCGACCAGCCGCTCGCGGGCGATCACCTCGCTGACGAGCTGATCGAGATCGCGCTCTTCGATATGGATGCCGCCTGCATTGACCGTATCGACAACCTGTTGCGAGACATCGACCCCGCACACCCGCCAGCCATGGCTGGCGAGCACGGCGGCGGTCGGCAAGCCGATATAGCCCAGCCCGATCACCGCCACTTCATGCTCTGCCGTGCGGGGCGCGGGCGCGCGAAGCCCGGTGGTGGCAGCGGCCTTGAAAGGTGCATTCATGAAATCATCATCCCGCGTTGGTGCGGGGCGTGATGCCAGCAAAGCCCTTAAAATCGCGTTAGGGATGTGGTGATGAGGCCGCTCTTTTCACGGGCTGTGCCGGAACGGGTCAGAGCGTGCCCGAGATGATAAAGCGGGCCACCGCTTCGTGCAGTTGGCGAGCGGTGGCCGATTGCACCGCCGCCCCGCTTTCCAGCGCCAGCCCTGCGGCAATCGCTGCGGGCAGCGCCGCCTCATCCTCGGCCACCACGATGCCGGGGCGCCCGGCGAGCTGGCGCACTGTCGCAAGCTGGTGATCATTGCGATGTTCGCCAAGTCCCGCCCGGCGCGGCACCAGCACGATGGGCTTTTCCAGCCGCGCAGCGGTCAGCACGGTGCCGATCCCGGCGTGGCTGACGATCAGGCTGGCTTGGGCGACCAGCGCTTCGAATTCGGCTGGCGCGATGCTGATGCGCGCTTCCATGTGGGCGGGGCGATAGGCGCCCTTGCCCACTTGCGCGATCACCGGCTGGCCAAGCGTGGGGGCAAGCGCATCCATCGCCGCGATCAGGCGATCAAAGCCCAACTGCATCCCGACTGTCACAAGGATCACAGCACCGTCCCGAAATAGCGCGGCGCAGGCTGCGCGGCGAGGTGTTCCCACTGCGTCAGGCACTGGTGGGCAAAGCGTTTCGAAAGTTTGCCGCACATCGACAGCTCCTCGCCATTGGCGACGCTGTCGATCCACAGGGTTCTTGCGCCGATCAGCCTGCCTGCCAGAATGCAGAAGAACCCTGGCGCGGCCCCGGTCGAGATGACGACATGCGGGCGAAAGTGCAGCACTTCGCGCAAGGCTGCGAGCGCACACCAGGCGGAACGCAGCGGCTGGTTCTGATTGCAATCGGGCAGGGTGCCTGCGCTCGCGATCCCGCGCTGACGGGGCAGTTCAGGTTCGGTCGTGACATATCTCACCGCAAAGCGATCGAGCGTGGGGGCGAGCAGCATCAATTGCTCCCAATGCCCCCCGCCCGAGGCAACCGCGAGAACCCGTCTGCTGCGATCGGTCATTGCCCGTCCATTTGCTGCGGCGCACCATCGGGCGCCTCGCACCTATGGCGCTTGCGGGCGGGCTGTCAATCGGGCGCGTTGCGCGCCTTGTCATGCAAACGGCACTTGCGGTGCGGCGCATCGGGCGGCACAGACGCGGCCAAAGCAACGGGAGAGCGATGATATGAGCAATCCGGGCGGGCCGCTTGCGGGCCTCAGGGTGATGGAGTTTGCCGGGATCGGGCCGGGGCCGCATGTCGCGATGCTGCTGGCTGATCTGGGCGCTGAAGTGGTGCGGATCGACCGGCCGGGGGCGGGCGTGAGCAATCCGGTTGTCGAACGCGCGCGCCACCGCATCGGGATCGATTTGAAGAGCGAAGAAGGCAAGGCACAGGTGCGCGCCGCCGCTGCCCATGCCGATGTGCTGATCGAAGGGTTTCGCCCCGGCGTCATGGAGCGGCTGGGGCTGGGGCCGGAGGAACTGCTCGGCCTCAATCCGCGCCTCGTCTATGCGCGGATGACCGGCTGGGGGCAGGAAGGCCCGCTCGCGCAGGCCGCCGGGCACGATATCAATTACATCGCGATCACCGGCGCGCTTGCAGCGGTGGGCCGTGCTGGCGAAACCGCTACCCCGCCGCAGAACCTCGTCGGCGATTTCGGCGGCGGATCGATGTATTGCGCCTTCGGGATCATGGCGGCGCTTTACGAGCGCGAGCGTTCGGGCAAGGGGCAGGTGGTTGATGCGGCGATTGTCGATGGCACCACCAGCCTGATGAGCTTTTTCTTCGGGGTGCGTCAGGCGCCGCATCTCACCACCGCGCGGGGCAAGGGGATGCTGAGCGGGGGCGCACATTTCTACCGCTGCTTCCGCTGTGCAGACGGCAAGGAGATTTCGCTCGGCGCGATCGAGCCGCAATTCTACGCCGAATTGCTGGCGAAAACCGGCGCTCCCGCTGAACTCGCCACCGGGCAGATGAACCCGGCCAATTGGGATCAATATGCCGACAAGCTGGCGGCGCTGTTCGGCACCCGGACGCAGGCCGAATGGTGCGCATTGCTCGAAGGTTCGGATGCGTGCTTTGCGCCGGTGCTCGAACTCGATGAGGCGCGCGCGCATCCGCACATGCAGGCACGCGGCGCTTATGTGGAGCATGATGGCGCATGGCATCCCGCGCCCGCCCCGCGTTTCAGCCGGACGCCGGGCAAAGTGCGCTCAAGCAGCGATAACGGGGCGAATGTGCTCGCCAACTGGGCAGAGCAGCGCTGATGGCCGGCAAATTCTTCGATGAATGGGTGGTGGGGGAGCGGATCGCGCACGAAATCCGCCGCACTGTGACCGAGACGGACAACCTGCTGTTCTCGACGATGACCCACAACCCGCAGCCGCTGCACCTCGATGTCGAAGCGGCCAAAGCCAGCGGTTTTGGGCAGATTCTGGTCAATTCGACCTTCACCTTCAGTCTGCTGGTCGGCCTGTCGGTGGGCGACACCACGCTGGGCACACTGGTGGCAAACCTTGGGTTTAACAACGTCGTAACGCCCAACCCGGTGTTCATCGGCGATACCTTGCGCGCCTATACCGAGGTGAAGGCATTGCGGGAAAGCAAGAGCCGCCCGGATGCCGGGATCGTCACTTTCACCCACGAAATGTGGAACCAGCGCGATGAAGTGGTCTGCCGGTGCGAGCGCTCGGCCTTGCTGCAACGCAGGCCCTAAGGCTATGATTGCAATGGGCAGGGAGGCGCGCAGGATGGTTCGGAGCACGACGGCATGGATGGTTGCAGCAGCGGCGGTGATCGCTTGCGTCCCGGCCGCGGCCAGCGCTCCCGAAGCGGTTCTGGCCACGCCTGCTGATCTTGCGGCCGCGATGGCGGGCAGTTTCGCCACCCGTCCTGATGATGCCCGCAACAGCTACGCCGAAACCCGCATCCTGTTCGAAAATCCTGCGCTGGCCGCCGCTCTTGGAGGCGGTGATGCCGGAGCCGCGCTGGTCTATTCCGCGATCCTCTCCGGGCCCGAACGCGCGCCCTATCGCCGCCGGGTCACGGTCATCACGCGGGCGGGCGGGGTGCTGCGCTCGGAAGGCTATGCTTTTGCTGAGCCGAACCGCTTTGCCGAGGCCTTGCCCACGCTGGCTGCGCTCGCAGCTTTGCAGCCTGATGATCTGGTGCGCGGGATTGCGGCCACCGAGGGGGCGGATTGCGCCATGCGCTGGCTGCGGCTTGATGCGCATAACTGGCGCGGCACAATTGCGCGAACCGATTGCCGCCTGATGTCGCGGCGCGGCGGCGTGATCGGGCTGGAGGCTGAAACCCGGCTTTCGCCCGGGCGCATCGCGCAGACCGAACGTGGCTTTGACGAGGCGGGCCAGCAATTGTTCGGCACCGCGCCGGGCGATTTCATCATTCAGGAAGCGGTGCCTGCTACGCCCTGAGGCGACCTTGCCGCGCTGCCGCCGCTGGCGTTATGCTTGACCGCTGCGATCCCCGCCCAGCGCCTGCCACAGCAGGATGCGCGCACGCGCGGCGCGGCCAAGCGCTGCTGCTGCCCGCTCGCCGCTGGCATCGGCGGCCCGGCGCGCTTCGAGCACTTCGAGGAAGCTCGCGAGCCCTGCCCGATAACGGGTCTCGGCGATGCTGGCGGCGCGCTGCAATTGGTCGCGTTCGGTAACGGCAAGCGCCGCTTCGCTGTCGCTTGCAGCGACGAGGCCATAGGCGGCCTCGGCATCGCCCAGCGCCTGGAACACCGCGCCGCGATAGGCGGCAAAGGCAGCCTGCTTGTCAGCCGCTGCGCCATCGATCCGTGCCGCCACCCGGCCGAAATCGAGCAGCGGCCCGGCGATCCCGGCAGCCAGATTGCCGACCAGCGAATCGTTGAACAGATCGCCCGGATTGAACGCGAGCAGGCCAAGAACGCCCGACAGCGTGATGCGCGGAAAACGGGCGCGCGCAGCCGCCGCAAGATCGGCATCGCTCGCAGCCAGCCGCGCGGCAGCGGCGGCGACATCGGGCCGATTGGCGAGCAGTTCTGATGGCAGTGCGGCTGGTGCGGGCTGCGTGGTCAGCGCTTGGCCGTTCCCGCTGGCGAGGGCGGCCGTGATGGCGCCCGCGTCCTGCCCGGTGAGCGTGACGAGCCGCCCGATGATGCGGGCATTCTCGCTATCGAGCGCGGCAAGGCGCGAGCGCGAGGCACTGGCGGCGGCCTCTGCACGCACCCGATCAAAGCCCGGCGCGATCCCGGCCGCTTCGCGCGAGCCGGCGAGGCCGGCAAGCGCCTGTGCCGCCGCCACATCGGCGGCCACCGCCGCGCGCCGCTGCGCCAGCACGCGCCAATCGGTGATGCTTCCCGCGATTTCTGCCAGCAAGGCGATGCGCACCGCCTGCGCCTCGGCGCTGGCGGCATCGATCCGCGCCAGCGCAGCACGCTCCTGCGCTTTCAACCGGCCAAACAGATCGAGATCCCAGCTGGCGCTGATGTTGGCGCCGTAGAAGGTCTGTTCACGCGGGATGAAGCCCTGCTGCCCGGCCTGGCCGAATTGCGCGGGGTTGATCCGGTTGCGGGTGACGCTGGCATCGGCGGCGATGTTGGGCAGCCGTTCGGCCCCGGCACCGCGCCCGCCTGCCCGCGCGCTTTCGACCCGGGCAAGCGCTTCGGCAAGGCTCGGCGCAGTGGCGAGCGCGGCAGCTGACAGTGCGGCATAGGCGGGATCGCCCTGCGGCATCAGCGCGGCCAGATCGCCCTTGGCCGCGCCTTGGGGCAGGGAGAAATAATTCTCCGGCAACTGCGGCACCGGCGTTGCGATGCGGGGCGGCGGACCGCCCATGCAGGCAGCGAGCGCCAGCGAGGAGGCGAGCGCCGCGCTGGCGGCAAAGCCGCGCGCGCGCGCACCGAGGCGGGCAGGCAGCATGGCTCAGGCTCCCTTGGCGGGCGCGGCGCGCGCCGGGATAAAGGCATCGACCTGTTGGCCCACCCGAAAGGCGTCATTGGCGGGCAGGGCATAGATCAATTGCAGCACCCGCACATCGACACGCTCGGCGGCGCTGTTGGTGAGCGATTTCTTGGGCACCACCAGTGGCTCGGCGCGCACGAATTTGGCCTTGACGCGAACATCGGCCGCGCCGCGCGGGGAGACCGTTGCATCAGCGCCCAAGGCGACGCGCACCGCTTCGCTTTCGTCGATATCGATGCGGATATGCAGCGGATCGGTCACTCCCATCTGGATAAAGGGTGCAGCATTGCCGCCCCCCTGCGTCGAGACAAATTCGCCGGGGCGGATGTTGACGGCGAGGATCTCGCCCGCCACCGGCGCGCGCACCACAAGGCGTTCCAGTTCCGTGCGGATGCTTGCCGACCGGGCCTCTGCCGCTGCCAACCGGGCGCGGGCAAGGCCGAGGCGGCTGGTCGCCGCTGCTTCCTCGCCCTCGGCGCGGATTACTTCGGCGCGGGAGACGGCCGCGGGATCATTGAGCTTGCGGTAGAGATCGAGCTGCTGGCGCGCGGTTTTCTGCGCAGCGCTTGCCTCGGCAATGGCAGCGCGGGCCTCGGCGATGGCTGCGCCTGCCTCGCCAAGGCTGGCGCGCGCGGCGCGATCATCGACGCGGAACAGCGGCTGGCCCTTCTCGACGCGGTCGCCCGGTGCGACTGCCAGATCGGTGACCAGTCCCGAAAGCGCAGCGCCAATATCGATGATCTCGCTCGCCGGTTCGACCAGCCCTGCACCTGCCACACGCGGCGCATTGGCAAGCTCGCCCGTCGCCTTGGGCGGCTGCACAGTGGGTGCAGCGGTCGCGCGATCGGGCAGGTTGCCCGCAATGTTGAACGCGGCATAGATCACGCCTGCCACCGCGACAGCGGGCAATACTTGGCGCGAGAAGCTCAGATTGGCGGGCAGCTTGGGCATGGTGTCCTCACGGATCAGGAATGGGGAGAGGGGATCAGTGATCGCTCGGCATCTCGGCGCCGTCGCGGGTAATGCGGCCATCTTCGAGCACGATGATACGATCGGCGAGATCGAAGATGCGGTTGTCGTGGGTCACGATGATGCAGGCGCGGTCGGCTGCAACGGCGACTTCGCGCAGCAAGTCCATCACCCGACGGCCCGACGAGGCATCGAGCGCTGCTGTGGGTTCATCGCATACCACAAGGCGCGGTTCGTGCACCAGCGCGCGGGCGATGGCGACGCGCTGCTGTTGCCCGCCCGAAAGCTGGCGCGGCAGCTTTTCCGCCTGATTGCCGATGTTGAGCTTTTCCAGCAGCACCTTGGCGCGCTCGCGCGCCTCGTCCACCGGCACGCCCTGCGCAATCAGCGGCACGGCTGCGTTGGCGGCGGCATCGATCGAGGGGATGAGGTTATATTGCTGAAAGATAAAGCCGATATTCTGGAGCCGGAAATTGACCAGCGCATTGTCCGATAATTTGTAGATATCGGTGCCGAATACCTCGACCTGCCCCTCGGTCGGCCACAGGATGCCGCACATGATCGAGATCAGGGTGGTTTTCCCCGAGCCGCTTTCGCCGACAAGATAGGTCATCTCGCCTGCGCGGATATCGGTGTCGATCCCGTGGAGCACCCGGATGGTCGACTGTCCGGCTTCGAAATCGCGGGTGATGCCGCGCGCGGAAATGGCGGGTTGGGACATGGCGGTGCTCACCTGAAGACCGAGGCCGGTTCGGTGTTCATGACTGTGCGCAGCGCCAACCAGCCGGTGATGGCGAGGATCACCAGCACCGATGCAAGGCTGATCAGCGGGATCTGCCAGGGGATGTAGAACCCCTTGAAAAAGGGATTGCCGCTGAAGGCTGCCAGAAAGCCGATGGTGCCCAGCACGCCGAGTGCATAGCCGATGATCCCCACCAACCCGGCCTGAACCGCGACCATCCGCACGATCTTGCCATTGGTGACACCGATCGCCTTCAGGGCGCCGAACTGCTTGATATTGTCACGGATGAACAGGCTGAAGGTCAGGCCGACAATTGCCACGCCCACGACAAAGCCCAGCACCACGGTGATGCCGAAATTGGTCGGGATGCCGGTGTTCTGGATGATGAAGTTGACGCCTTCGCGCGCAAAATCCTCGTAGGTGAGCGCTTTCCAGCGGGTCTGCTCGGTAATGCTGCGGGCAACGGCGCGCGGGTCGGCACCTTCGGCGACGCCCACCAGCACAAAGCTCTGCCGGTTGCGCGTGCCGGGCACGAAATTGAGCGCGTTGCTGTATTTGGTGAACAACGTGACCTGGCTGGTGAAAGTCGGGATCGCATCGGCAATGCCGAGGATCACCGCGCGCTGATCATTGAGTTCAAGCCGCTGGCCCACCGGATCGGTGCCGTCCTTGAACAGCTTCTTTGCGCCATAATCGTCGATCAGGACCGCATCGGGGCTGGCAAGCAGGCGCTTGTCACCCACCTGCATGGCCTTGGGCAAGCCGATAAGGGTCGCATCATCGACCCCGATCACGGTCACGCCTTCAAGATCGCCATTGCTGGCCCTGACCGCCGCGTTGGCGCGCAGGTGCGGCACTGCCCATTCGACGCCGGGCACCGAACGCACCTCGTCCACAGCGGTCGAGGGCATTTCATATTTCACATCGGTGGTGCGGCTGACCGGGTCCATCACCCAGATCTGCGCCTCGGGTGCATTATACACACCGCTTGCCCCGCGCTCGATCAGGTTGACGAAGATCGTCAATTGCTGGGTGATGAGCAGGGTGGAAAAGCCGATGCCGAACAGCAGCCCATAGAACTTCTGGGCATCACCGGTAAGCATGCGGATCGCGATCCAGAGCATGGGATGCGGAGCCTTTCGGAGTGGAGAGGGAACCGAAGTGCGGCGAGAGGGATTGCGTAAGCGAGCGAATCAGCACATTATTGAACGATGTCGTTTAATTGAACGGAGCCGTTCATTTTGTCAATTCCCGCTTCGTCCCTTTCCGAAAATAAATCCGCTCCTGCCGCGCCCCGCCCACGCCGCGCGGGGCGCCCGGCCGATGGGGCGAAGCGGCTCAAAATCCTCGAAGCGGCTGCGCAAAGTTTCTTCGAGGGCGGCTTTGCGGGCACCGCGATCGAACAGGTCGCCGCTGACGCGGGCGTTTCCAAGGTCACGATCTACAACCAGTTCGGCGACAAGCGCGCGCTCTTCACCGCCGCGGTGGAATGCGAATGCGAAAAGATGCGCGGCTATTTTTCGCTCGATGAAATGCCGCAGGGTTCGATCCATGATCGGCTCATGGCAATCGGCGAAGCGATGCTGGCCTTTCTCCACCGCCCGGAAATGATTCAGTTCGAACGCCGCATTGCGGCCGAAACCGAACATGAACCGGCGATCGGCGCCGCCTTCCTCGAAGCCGGGCCGTGGCGGATGAAGCAGGCGTTCAGCGCCTGGCTGGCCCATGCCTGCGAAGGCGGCGAACTGGCCATTCCCGATACCGATTTGGCCGCCGAACAGTTTGTCGCACTGTGCAAGGGGATGGGCGATCTTGCCCACCGCTTTGGCGCTGAGGTGACCTCGGAGGCAAGCGCGCGCCGCCTGACGGGCGCGGTCGCCATGTTCCTTGCTGCCTATGCCGCCCGTCAGGAGCGCAGTATTTGATCGCATTTGTGCATCACACTGGGCAGAATTTCGTATCTTCGGTGCGGTCAAGCATTAGCTTGCGATTCATTCAGGCCGTCCTACATTATCGCTGACGAAAGGAATCCAGCCGATGAGCGAGCCGAACGATCCCCAGCAGCAACCCGACGGGCCCAGCCCCTGGGTGAAGCAGTTGATGATCTGGGGGGGGATTTTCCTCGCTCTGCTGCTGGTTGTCTCGCTATTCGGCAACGCCGGAAGCGCGCCGGGCACAACGATCCGCTATTCCGATTTCCGCAATTCGGTCGCCTCGGGCGAGGTCGCCGAGGTGCAACTCGGCGAAGAGCTGATCACGGGCCGGATGCGCAATGGCGAGGCTTTCGCCACTGTTCCGGTGCCCAATGATGTCGAGATCACACGCCTGCTTGAAACGAATGGCGTTCAGTTCACCGGCAAGCAGAAGGAGCAGCCCAACATGCTCCTGTATATTCTGCTCAATTCGCTTCCCTTCATCCTGATCCTCGGCATCGCCTTCTTCGCGCTGCGCCAGATGCAAAAAGGCGGCGGCGGCGGCGCGATGGGTTTTGGCAAGTCCAAGGCCAAGCTGCTCACCGAACGCTCGGGCCGCGTCACTTTCGATGATGTCGCGGGCATTGATGAGGCGCGCGAGGAATTGCAGGAGATCGTTGAATTCCTGCGCGATCCGCAGCGTTTCTCCAAGCTTGGCGGCCAGATCCCCAAAGGCGCGCTGCTGGTCGGCTCGCCCGGCACCGGCAAGACCCTGCTTGCCCGCGCCATCGCGGGAGAAGCGGGCGTGCCGTTCTTTACCATTTCGGGTTCGGACTTCGTCGAAATGTTCGTGGGCGTCGGCGCCAGCCGCGTGCGCGACATGTTCGAACAGGCCAAGAAGAATGCGCCCTGCATCGTCTTCATCGACGAAATCGACGCAGTCGGCCGTTCGCGTGGCCATGGGCTCGGCAATTCGAACGACGAACGCGAGCAGACGCTGAACCAGCTGCTGGTCGAGATGGACGGCTTCGAAGCCAACGAAGGCATCATCATCATCGCGGCGACCAACCGCCCCGATGTGCTTGATCCGGCGCTGCTGCGTCCGGGCCGCTTCGACCGTCAGGTGGTGGTGCCGATCCCCGATATCGACGGGCGCGAGAAGATTTTGAGCGTCCATATGAAGAAGGTGCCGCTCGCCCCTGACGTAAACCCGCGCGTGATCGCACGCGGCACGCCGGGTTTCTCGGGCGCGGACTTGGCCAACCTCGTTAACGAAGCCGCCCTGCTGGCTGCGCGCCGCAACAAGCGGCTGGTGGCGATGCAGGAGTTTGAGGACGCCAAGGACAAGGTCATGATGGGTGCCGAGCGCAAGTCCATGGTCATGACCGAGGACGAGAAGAAGATGACTGCCTATCACGAGGCGGGCCATGCCATCGTCTCGGTGCACGAGGACGCATCCGATCCGATCCACAAGGCCACCATCATCCCGCGCGGGCGTGCGTTGGGCATGGTGATGCGCCTGCCCGAGCGGGACAGCTACTCCTACCACCGCGACAAGATGCACGCGAACCTCTCGGTCAGCATGGGCGGGCGCGTGGCAGAAGAAATCATCTTTGGCCATGACAAGGTGTCCTCGGGCGCCTCGTCGGACATCCAGTATGCGACTGACCTTGCACGCAACATGGTGACCCGCTGGGGGATGAGCGAGAAGCTCGGGCCCCTGCAATACGAGGCCAGCAATGATGGCTATCTCGGCATGGGCCAGACGATGCGCACCATGGCGAGCGATGAAACCAACAAGATGATCGATGCCGAGATCAAGTCGTTGGTCGAGGGCGCGCACAAGCGGGCGACCGATATCCTCAAGACCCACGAGGATGAATTGCACCTCCTGGCCCAAGCCTTGCTCGAATACGAGACGCTGACGGGCGAGGAGATCGGCCAGCTATTGAAGGACGGCAAGATCGACCGGCCGGATGCGCCGCGCGGCCCGGTTATCGCGCGGCCGCTGCATGGTTCGGCCATCCCCAAGGCGGGCAAGCGTTTTGGCGGCGCGGGGGAAAAGGGCGGCGACGAGGCTCCGCAGAGGGCGTAACCTGCCACTGACAAACCATCTTCGAGGGCGTCAGGAGCAATTCTGGCGCTCTTTTTCCTGCTCTCAGAACGCGCCCAGAACGCCCAGGATCAGCAGGAACAGCGTGATCACAATCTGGGTGCAGATCAGCAGGACAGCAAACCGCCACACCGCCGAAAACCGGGTGAGGACATAGGCGTAGCGCAATTGCTTGTAGAGATGCAGCGGCGCGCCGATCACGAACAACGCCCCCGCCCAGCCGCTGCCTCCCGGGATCACGCTGATCAGCGACATCGCGATGAACAGCAGCGACATGAAGGCCAGCGAATAGGTAACGAACACCGCGTGATCATAAGCGCGGAATTCGCGTCGGCCGGCGAACATCACCCACACGAAGGGGATCGAAAGCGGGATCAGCAGCCAACTGAATTTATACCCGTTCGCCTGCAACTTGTAGATCATCAGGCTTGGGTTCTTCTGCCATTTCTCCAGCAAAACCTTGTCGAGAAACGGGATCCCGGTGTTGACGCTGACGACCTTGTCCGATGCGCCTGCCTTGCCAGTGCCCTGCGCCAGGACGAAGTTGAGACCCTTGAGCTCGCTGTCGATCTCGTCCCGGCGCGGGCTGTCGGCAGGCAGGGCCGCACGCTCCTTTTCCAGCGTGTTGATCTGATTTTGCATCTCGGTCTGGAACGGATTGTCCTTTTGCGCGCCGAATAGATCATCGGCGATATCGGTGGGGGAACCGATCCCCACCATCTGAAACACGGCGAACATCGCAAACACGCTGAACAGGAACATTGCGATCGGGCTGACGAACTTCGCCCGCTCGCCCGCAATATAGCGGCGCGTCAGGTCGCCCGGCTTGAACGCAAGCAGCGGCAGGGTGTGCCACAGCTTGCCATCCAGATGCAGCACGCCGTGAATGATGTCGTGGCCGATCGCGGCAAGGCTGCGGTGGACGTGGGCTTTCTGTCCGCAATGGCCGCAATAGGCGCCCGTCACGATTGCCCCGCAGTTAAGGCATTCGGTCGGCGCATGCGCCTGTTGGCTTACCTCACCCCGCGATGGCTCGACCGTGCGGGCGATGAGGCCGCCCTCGATCACTGCGCCCACGCCTTCGCCGATGCCGTTCATGGTGCCATGCGCCCCTGCCTTTGCCCCGACTGCCAGTATAGGCCGGAACAGCAATGCGGCGAAAGGGGCTTATTTGCTCGCCAATTTGCGCTCAATTGCTGTCCAAAGCTGCGCAAAAGCCCGCGCCGCCGGACATTTGGGAGCAAAAGCCGCCACTGGCTGACGTTCTACCGCGCATTGTTCGACCGCGCTAGCGAGCGGCACCACCGGCCAGGTCGGGTTCGCCGCGCGCGCCTCGCGGTGGAGCGAGCGGCGCATGTCAATCATCGAGAGCACCGGCAGGATCGGCGGATGGGCCTTGCCGCTGCCGCGCACTTCCTCGACCACCGCATCAAGCGCGCGCGCCGAGAGCGGCGAGGGAGGCAGCGGCACGATCACCACATCGGCGGCACGCATCACCTGCGCGCTCACTTCATTGAGCACCGGCGGGCAATCGAAGATGATCCGGTCATAATCCTTGGCAAGCCGCTCCACCAGCTTGGCGAGGCGCTTTTTCTTACCGAGCCGGTCAAGCTGGCGATCCAGTGTGCGGATGCTTTCATCGGCGGGCAGCAGATCGAGCCCCGTATAACGGCTGTGTTGCACCAGCTTGGCCGGATCGGCGCCATCGGCAAACACGCTTTGCGCCTCGTGCTTTTTCTTGGGGTCGATGCCGAGCAGGAAGCCCGAACCGCTCGCCGCATCCAGATCCCAGAGCAGCGTCTTGCGGCGCGAGATGGCGCTTGCGCACCACGCGAGGTTCACGGCAAAAGTGGTTTTCCCCACGCCGCCCTTGACGCTGTAGATTGCAATGCTCGCCATGGGTTTGCGCCGTCCCTTGTGCCGTGTCCCGCGCGCCAAGGATATGACGGTTTGGTTACAAGGCCAAGCGATAGTGCGCAGCCGCCGGACAAGGCAAGCGTGCGATGCCGATGGTCAGATTGCGGTCACCCGATACGAAAAGGCCGCCCTTGGACAGGCGGCCTTCGGTGTCGTTTCACGCGCGGCGCGGCCGATCAACCGTCGTAATCGCCGCCGAGCGAGGTGTTGCGCGCAGGGGCGGCGGCGGTGATGCGCAGCGCCTCGGCCGATTGGCTGAGCGAGCCGATCTCATCAGCCTCGTCCTCGTCATCGGGCAGGATCTTCTGCAAGCCGGTTACCAGCGCTTCGTGCAGGCCGTGCGGGGTGACCGTCTGTTCGGCGATTTCGCGCAGAGCAACAACCGGGTTCTTGTCGCGGTCGCGATCGATCGTCAGCTCGCTGCCACCCGAAATCTCGCGCGCACGCTGAGCGGCGAGCAGGACGAGGTCGAAACGGTTGGGAACCTTGTCGACGCAATCTTCAACAGTAACGCGTGCCATGGGCGGGCCTTTACGATTGCAGGAATTTACCGGGAAGCGCGGCCCCTAGGGCACAAGGGACGCCTGAGTCAAGGTAATGCACGCGTCACGCCAGCGCGCTATGATGCCGCGATGACCCATCCCGTGCCCCCGCCCGCTCCTGCACCAAACCCTGTGGCCGGCCAAAGCCGATACGCCGATCACTGCGCCTTTGACGTGACGGCAGCGGGCCACAGCTTCACCTTCTACCCCTCCGGCGCGCAGCGGCTCGAAGCCTTGCTCGCGCTCATTGCCGAGGCGCGCAGCAGCATTCGGGCGTTCTACTACCTGTTCGATAATGATGCCGCAGGTACTGCGGTGCGCGATGCCCTGATCGCCGCTGCCCGCCGCGGGGTTGCTGTCCATCTGATTGTCGATGATTTCGGCAATGACGCTGGCGCCGATTTCTTTGCGCCGCTTGAGGCTGCGGGCGGCACATTTGCGATCTTTTCGCCCAAATGGGGCGGGCGCTATCTGGTGCGCAACCATCAGAAATTCGCGATTATCGATGGCGCGCAAGTGATGACAGGCGGGGCCAATATCTCGGATCACTATGTCAATCCGCCCGCGCGCAATGGCTGGTGCGATCTGGCGGTCGTCATCGAAGGGGCGCTGGTGACGAAATTTACCGAATGGTTCGATCTGCTTGTGCACTGGGTTGAGGGTGAGGCAGCGGGCCGCATCAGCCAATTGCGGCGCCTGCGCGATATCGTAAGACAGTGGGATGGCCAAGCGGCCCAGCCGGGCGAGGCGGTGTGTCTGCTGGTGGGTGGGCCGCTGGTGCGACGCGGCCATTGGGCCTGGCGCTTCCGCCGGGATCTGGTGCACGCCACACGGCTCGATACGGTATCGGCCTATTTCTCGCCGCCGCGCAGTTTCCGGCGCCAGATTGCGCGGGTCGCCCGGCGCGGCGCTGTGCGCCTGGTGATGCCCGGCAAATCCGATATCGCCGCTGCGATTGATATGGCGCGGCTGCTTTATCGTCCATTGTTGCGTGCCGGCGCGCGCATTTTCGAATTTCAGCCCTGCAAGCTCCACATGAAGCTGCTGGTGGTGGATGATGTCAGCTATTTCGGCAGCGCCAATCTCGACAAGCGTTCGTTCCGCGTGAATGTGGAACTGATGGTGCGGATTGAGGATGCGGCGCTGGCTGCAAAGCTGCGCGCGCTGATCGATCATCTTGAAGCGGCCAGCACGCCGGTGACGCGCGAATGGTATGCTGCGCGTGCCACGTTCTGGGCGCGCCTGCGCTGGCAGCTGGTTTACTGGCTTTCGTTTGCTGATTACCGGATCAGCCGGGCAGGCATGGGCTGATCGGGCGGCCTATTCGAACCCGTAATCCGAATAGTCCTTGTAATTGGGCGAGGTGAACTTGGTGATGTCGCTCTGGAAGTGGAGCCGCACATTCCCGGTCGAACCGTGGCGCTGCTTGGCGACGATCAGCGTCGCGCGGCCCACGATCTGCTCGTGCTTTTCTTCCCAGGCGCGGTATTTCTCGTTTTCCTCGGCCGAGGAATTGGCATCGGGCGTATTGGGTTTGACCAGCAGGTGGTAATAATCCTCGCGGAACACGAACCACACCATGTCGGCGTCCTGTTCAATCGAGCCGGATTCCCTGAGGTCGGACAGCATCGGGCGCTTGTCCTCGCGCTGTTCGACCGCGCGCGAAAGCTGCGAGAGCGCGATCACCGGCACCGACAATTCCTTGGCCAGCGTTTTCAGACCCCGGCTGATTTCGGAGATTTCATTGACCCGGTTGTCATTGCCGCGCCCGGAACCTTGCAGCAATTGCAGATAGTCAACGATGATGAGCCCGATATCGTGCCGCCGCTTGAGCCGCCGCGCGCGGGTGCGCAGCGCCGAGATGGTGAGCGCGGGCGTATCGTCGATATAAAGCGGCAATTCCGCAAGGCGCTGACTGGCGAAGGAGAGCTTCTGGAAATCATCGCGGGTCATCTTGCCCGAACGCAGCGCTTCTGAGGAAATCTCCGCCTGTTCGGCGAGAATGCGCGTGGCGAGCTGATCGGCGCTCATTTCAAGGCTGAAGAAGGCCACCGGCGCGCCGTAATTGAATTCGCCTCCATCGCGCTGCCAGTTGAGGTGTTCCTCGGCGCAGTTGAAAGCGATATTGGTCGCAAGCGAGGTCTTGCCCATGCCGGGGCGCCCGGCCAGGATGACAAGGTCGGAATTGTGCAGGCCTGAGGTCTTCTGATCGATTGCGGCAAGGCCAGTGGTCTTGCCTGACAGGCCGCCGCCCGAATTCATTGCCGCCTCGGCCATCTTGATCGCGGTTAGCGCGGCTTCGCGGAACGTGGCCGCCTCGCTCCCGGTTGCGGCCCCTTCGGCCACACGGAACAGATCGGCCTCGGCCTGCGCAATGCGATCCAGCGGCGAGGTGTCTTCAGACGTATCGAGCGCGCCTTCGACGAGGCTGCGCCCGACGCTCACCAACTCGCGCAGCAGGGCCAGATCATAGATCTGTTGGGCCAACTCGCGCGGGGCGAGCAGGCCTGCGCCATTGGCGGTCAGCTGCGCCAGATAGGTGGTGCCGCCCAATTCCTTGAGCGCCTCGTCCGCTTCGAAATAGGGGCGCAGCGTCACCGGCGAGGCGGTGGTGTTGCGTTCGATCAGTGTGAGCGTGCGGGCAAAGATGCGGCTGTGAAGCGGTTCGAAGAAATGCTCGGCGCGAATCGGAACAGTCAGTTCCTCGATCACCCGGTTATCGATCAGCACTGCGCCCAGAAACGCGGCCTCCGCCTCGAGATTGGCGGGCAATCGGGGCAGGTTCACACTCGCATCGGGGACGATGGGGACAATCTTCTCGGGTTCGGCCATGCACCCCTGATGCGCCGCAGGCAGGCCTTGGCGCAAGGCTGCTGTGCGGTAAATTCGCCGCGCGCGGCTGTGGATAGTGGGGAGAGTTTGCCGAAGTGCTTGAAGTGCGCCCCCTCCATCTGCGAAGGCATGAGCCATGGCCGAGCTTCCGCCTGATTCCCTCCCGCTCTCTCCTGCCGCCGGCCCGGCGGGCGGGCAGCGCATTGCCCACATCACGCTGGATGAGGCGACGATCCTGTGGCGCAATGCCGATGTCGAGCAGGAACGCCGGGTCGCGATCTATGACCTGATCGAGGAAAACGTCTTCAAGCCGGTGCGCAGTATCGAGCGCGGCGCCTATGGTCCCTATCACCTGCATCTTGCCGTGCGCGACGGGCGGCTAGCGATGGATGTGAGCGATACGGGCGGGCAATTGCTCGAAACGCTGCTGATCGGCATGGCGCGCTTCCGCCGCCCGATCCGCGAATATTTCGCGATCTGCGACAGCTATTATCAGGCGATCCGCAAGGCCACACCGGCCGAAATCGAGACCATCGACATGGCGCGGCGCGGCATCCACAATGATGCGGCAGAAATGCTGCTGGAACGGCTCGAAGGCAAGGTTGAGACCGATTTCGCCACCGCAAGGCGGCTGTTCACGCTGATCTGCGTGCTCCACATCAAGGGCTAAGGGGTGGCACGGCGCGGCAGGGGGGCGACGCGGGCGCGCGGGCGGGGGCGTGGGCGCGCATTGGGCTGGGTGTGGCGGCTTGCTGCGCCGGTGGTGCTGACGGCCTGTGCCTTTGTCGCATGGCTATGGTGGGACATGCGCAGCTGGCGGCCCGATGACACCATTTTCCCCGAACAGGGCGCCGTGATCGCGAGCAATGCGGGGCCGGTGCGCTTTGTCACGCTGAAGGCGCTCGGCGGGGCCTTTGCCTATCTTGAATTGCCGCAGGAAGGCGGCTCGCCCGATCCTGGCTTTGCCGCAAGACTGGCTGCCGCGCGCGAGGCAGGGCTGAAAGTCGGCGTGATCCATGTGTTCGATCCGTGCCGCAGCGCCGATGCGCAATCGGCGTTTTTCAGCCGGATGGTGCCGCGCGATGCGGGCTGGCTGCCGCCCGCGATTGCGCTCGCGCGGCTGGGCGATGGCTGCGCTGCGCCGGTCAGTGATGCGGCGGTCGAAAGCGAGCTGGTAACGCTCATCAACCAGATCGAAACCCATGCGGGCAAGCCGGTGATCCTCAAACTTGCACGCGGCTTTCAGGAACGCCACCGCAGCGCGCAGGCGCTTGAGCGTGACCTGTGGCTGATGCGCGACCGCGCGCAGCCCGACTATGCGGGGCGGCCCTGGCTGCTATGGAGCGCCAATGCTTCGCTGATGAGCGAGGCGAGCGAGGAGCCGATCGAATGGGCGGTGGTGCAGAAATGAGCCTGAGCGCGGCGCAAGAGGCCGAACTGATCGCTGCCGCCCGCGCCGCAGCCGCGCACGCTTACGCGCCCTACTCGCGCTATCCGGTGGGCGCGGCGCTGCTGTTCGATGATGGCGCGGTGATCACCGGCTGCAACACCGAAAACGCCAGCTACGGCCTTTCGCTGTGTGCCGAAACTGTCGCGGTTGCCAAGGCCTTGGGTGAAGGGCGGCGCGGCGGGCTGGTGGCGGTGGCGGTGATCGGGCTTGCCGCCGGGGCAGAGCCGATCACGCCGTGCGGGCGCTGCCGCCAGATGCTCAACGAAGTCGCAAGCCTCGGGCACACCGATCCCCTGGTGCTGTGCGTGGGCGACGCCGAGGTGCGGCGCGTTGCCCTATCGGTGCTGCTCCCCCACGCTTTCGGGCCGAGCAATCTCGCCTAGCTTTTGGTTTCAAGCCATTCGGCGAGCGCAGCCATGCATTCGCGTGCGAACAGCTGGCAGCGTTCGGGGCTCCAGCCCTGTTCGGGCTCGGGGAAGTCGGCCAGATCCTTGAACGGCATTTCCAGCGTCATCGCGCAGGCGCCGAAGCGCTCGGCCAGCTGGTTGGTGCTCATCGACAGGTTGGCCTTGCCCGCCGGCGCCTTGGGATAGCCGAGCCTGGTCTGAAAGTCGCTCGTGCGGCGATCAAGGATGCGCTGGTAGAGATAAAACTGTTCGCCCTGCTCAGCCTTCCAGGACGGAATGCCTTCAAAGCCTGCCAGAAAGACCGCCGGGATCGCTTCATCGCCGTGGATGTCCATTGCAAAGTGGACGCCGACCTCGTCCATCCGATTGCGGATCGCCAGCACTTCGGGCGAGCGTTCGGGCGTCGGATTATCCCATTCCCGGTTGAGGTTCACGCCTGCCGCATTGGTGCGCAGGTGCCCCCGGCGCGAACCATCGGGGTTGCAATTGGGCACGATATGCAGGCGGCAATCGCGGCGCAGCGCACGGCCCACCGGGTCTGCCGGATCGAGCAGGCAATCCAGCGCGCCTGCGATCCACCACTCGGCCATCGTCTCGCCCGGGTGCTGGCGGGCATAGAGCCACACCTGCGTTTGCCCGTCCCCCAACTCGATGCAGTCGATCGGCTGGCCATCCAGCGTTGCGCCGAGCCGCACCACGTCGACGCCCTCGCTCGTGGCGGCATCAGCGATCAGATCATGGTGGCGTTCCATCGAAAAAGGCGCGAAATAGGCGAACCAGACAAGGCTCGATTGCGGGGTGTAGCGGATGGTGAGCGTGCCGCCATCCTCGTCCTTGTCGAAGGAGGACGGCGCACGGCCCCAATATTCGCGGTCTTCCGAAACGCAGGCATCATAGCCCGGCCACCCGCCCGGATAGGCCGAAGCGTTCAGCCCGGTGATCTTGAGCACCAGTTCCTCGCCCACCGGGCAGCAGACGCGGAAGTGGAACCATTGGAAAAAGTCCGACGCGTGATCCCTCGCGATGGCAAGGCGCGCCGCGTTCCCATCAATGGAAAGCACCGCGATATTGCCGCTGTCGAAAGCGGCATCAATGAACAGCGAAGTCATGGGGCGGGCTGAAGCTCCGAGGCGCGGATGGTTATGGTCTCGCCATTGCCACCGGGAAAGCCCCGGAACAAGCCATTTGCCAGCGTGCGCGCCGCAAGGCCCGCCTGCGAATAGGGCGATTTGACGGCGGTGGCCATCTGCGCGCGGCCTTCCCACAGGCTGCGACCGGCTGCGTCATTGATGCGCACCGCAAGTTCGGTGGTCACATTCGCCCCGCGCTGCCCGCCGCCCAGATTGATGCCGATGCCCATGCCGACCCCGCCGCCGCCCCAGCCGCCGGTCTGCCCGCCCACACCCACGCTGACAGGGCCGCGCCGCGCCGGTTCGGCGCTGGCGATGGCGGCACGGCTGGTGCGGATCGCGGCGCTCTGCTGCGCACTGGTGCCTTGCGGGACGACCGTGTAGCCGAGGCGGGTAAGCTGTTCGCTCACCGCACTGACAAAGGCGGCGCGGGCCAGATCATCGGTCGGGCCATCCGCCAGGCTGACGCTGATCGTGCCGCGGCCGAGGGCGGCCTGATCGGGGCTGACAAAGCGTGTGATTTCAACCGGGCCGGTGAACGGGGCGGCACAGGCGCAAAGCGCAAGAGCGCCGGCCAGCGCGGCAGCGGTGAAGGCATTGGTGATACGGGGCATGGGGAGATCCTCTTCTGGCCAAGGGTTCTAATCGGGCGCAGCAGCGGCTGCAAGCGGCCGCCACGCCCTTGATCTGTTCACACTTTGTGAGCCAAACCATGCTATGACGCCGGGCATGAACACATCCTGCAAAGCTCCTGTGCTGGTAACCGGCGGCGCTGGCTATATCGGAAGCCACGCCGTGCTCGCGCTCATCGAAGCGGGTTATCGCCCCGTCGTGATCGATAATCTTTCAACCGGCTTTCGCTTCGCCGTGCCCGCGGGCGTGCCGCTGTATGAAGGCGATATTGCCGATGAAGCCTTGCTGGCGCGCATCTTTGCCGCAGAAGGCATTGCGGCGATCATGCATTTTGCAGGCTCGATCGTGGTGCCCGAAAGCGTGGCCGATCCGCTCAAGTATTATCACAACAACACTGCCAAAAGCCGCGCATTGATCGCAGCGGCAGTCGCGGCGGGGGTGGGGCACATCATCTTCTCCTCGACCGCTGCGACCTACGGTATCCCCGATGTGCGCGCCGTGAACGAGGATACGCCGCAGCGCCCGATCAATCCCTATGGGCATTCCAAACTGATGACCGAGCAGATGCTCGCCGATGTCGCTGCGGCGCACCCGCTCAATTATGGCGTGCTGCGCTATTTCAACGTGGCGGGTGCCGATCCGCTCGCACGCACCGGGCAATCGACAGCGGGCGCAACGCATCTCATCAAGGTCGCGCTTGAGGCGGCGCTGGGCCGGCGCGATGCCGTCAGCGTGTTTGGCACCGATTATCCGACACCGGATGGCACGGGTGTGCGCGATTACATCCACGTCAGCGATCTTGCCGCTGCCCATGTGCTGGTGCTTGAGGCGCTGATGGCCGATCCCGCGCGGTCGCTCACCTTCAACTGCGGGTATGGCCGGGGGTTCTCGGTGCTCGAAGTGCTGGATGCAGTTGATCGGGTGGCGGGTGTGGCGCTGAAGCGGCGGATGGAGCCGCGCCGCGCAGGCGATCCCGATTCGCTCATTTCCGATCCCGCACGGCTCAAGGCGCATGTCCCCTGGCAGCCGAAATATGCCGATCTCGACGTGATTATCGCTCATGCGCTGGCATGGGAGCGCCGTTTGGCGGACATTCGCGCTGCTTCGATGGCCGAGGCGCATTGACGCAGAGGCGCTTGCCCGCTATCGGGCCGTCTTAGATTTACCGCGCGCCGGGCCTTTCGATCCGGCGCGTTTGTTTTTGCAAGAGAAGCGAACATGAAAATCGTCAACAGCCTCAAGTCGCTGAAGGGCCGCCACCGCGATAACCGCGTGATCCGTCGCCGTGGCCGCACCTATGTGATCAACAAGACCAACCGCCGCTTCAAGGCTCGTCAGGGCTAAGGCAAGATGCGGGCGGCTGCCAGGGGTGGCCGCGTGATCGGATGGCCCGCCTCCTTTTGCGGAGAGCGGGCCTTTTGCATGTCGGGAAGCTAGGCTGTGCCCTGCGTTGTGGTGTTCGATATCGGGCGGGTGCTGTTTCACTGGCAGCTGGGCGCCCTGTTCGAAAAGCTGATCGATGATCCCGCGGAACTGGCGTGGTTTCTCGAACATGTCGTCACCGAAGAATGGCACTATCAGCATGACCGCGGGCGTTCGCTGGCGGCGATGATTGCCGAGCGTAGCGCCGAATTTCCCGCTTACGAGGCTCACCTGCGCGCCTATGCGACCCGGTTTAATGAAACGGTGCCGGGGCCGGTTGAAGGGGTGCATGAACTCGTGAAGCGGCTGCATGCGCGCGGCGTGCCGCTTTATTGCCTCACCAACTTCGGCGATGAGTTGTGGGCGCGCTTCCGCCCGACCCAGCCGATCTTCGATCTGTTTGCCGATGTCATCGTGTCGGGTGCGGAGAAAATCGCCAAGCCTGATCCGGCGATCTATGCCATCGCCGAGGCGCGCACCGCCCGGCAGGGGGCGGAGCTGTTCTTTACCGATGATAACCCCGCCAACGTCGCCGCCGCACAGGCGCGCGGCTGGCACGCGCATGTCTTTACCGATGCCGCCGCCCTTGAGGCGCAACTGATCGCGGCAGGGTTGCTGTAAGCCTTCCGCAGCGAGCCTGCGGGATGGCGGCGCGGATAAAGAAAAAATTCCCCCGGCCGCGCAGAGGGGAATGCGCGCCGGGGGTTGGGATCACCGTCTGCTGGAGAGCGAGGGAGGCGGACGGTGCGGGATCAGGGGTGCCTTACTGGCCGTTGCACTTCGCCAGTTCTTCTGCGGGCAGTTCTTCGCCATTGGCCTTGAAGCTTGCCACTTCGCCAAACTTGCGGGCAAGGCCGCGGCAGATCCGCAACGGGCGGGCATCGCCCTTGCCAGCGGTGCAGGTGTTGCCCTGGCAATTCCAGGCCACCCCGCCGAGCACTTCGCTCTTGGCTTCGGCCGGAGCCGCAAGAGTGGCTGTGTAATAGCCGCCGCCAGCCGCCTGGAGCGGCGATGCCGAGGTGGCGATACCGAAGCTGAAGCCCGTGTAGATCAGCGCGCTCGCAAGGATCGCAAGGCGGCGCGAAGCGGTAAGGGTGATGTTCATGATATCTGACCTTTTTTCCAGAGTGCGGGGTTGAAGTCCGGCGGGTTCGCTCTAATTCGTGTTGCAACGCAGCGTTTCGATTCGAAACCAGTTGCGAATCACTACCTATCCCGATAAGTTGCAGGTTGCAACCTAAAACTGAAATGGGTTTAACCGCAGCCCGAAAGTGGTTACATTGGCGCGTCGGGGAAGGTGACTATGGGTGATTTGAGAGAACCGCTGCGCGAACTCATCGAATGCGGCCTGCCACAAGCGCTTGAAGTGATGGGCGAACGCTGGTCGTTTATGATCCTGCGCGCCAGCTTCAACGGGCTGAAGCATTTCGAGGAATTCCTCAGCGAACTTGGCATTGCCCGCAACATCCTGTCCAACCGCCTTGCCAAGCTGGTGGAACACGGCATCCTCAAGCGTGAACCTTGCGCGGATGATCGCCGCAAGATCGAATATCGCCTCACTGCCAAGGGTCTCGATCTGCTGCCCGCGATGCTCGCACTGCGCCAGTGGGGGCAGAAATATGGCAGCGAAGCCGTGGTCGAAGATCCGGTGCTGGTGGACGAACGCGATCGCTTGCCGATCGGCCCGGTTTCGATCCTTGCGCATGACGGGCGTATTCTCGGCGCGCCCGATCTGGCGCTGGTGCGCCCCGAAAACCTCGGCAAGCGCGCCGATGGCAGCGTTGCGCACGCCGGGGATGTGGTGGTGCTGCGCGCCGGTCAGCCCAGCGCTGCGTGATCAGCGCGACACGCTGTAATCGATCCTGATCCTCACCCACGAGCCGACCTGTGATCGGCCGCCGATGCGCGCCGGGCGGACCTTGAACTGCCAGGCGGCTGCCAGCACGGCGCGCCCGATATTCGATCCAGGCGGGGCTTCGCTCAGCAATTGGCAATCCTCCACCCGCCAGTCGGGCACGGTGCGGCAGGCGATCAGCGCGGCGCTTGGTGCGGTGGCGGTGGATAGGTAACCTGCCAGCTCCTGCCGCGTCGGCTCGCGATACCATTTTGCTGCATAAAGCGGCTCGCCATTGGGGGCGGTGCCGACGCGCTGGCTATCGGGCTCGCCTTGCGGGCCGCTATCGACCGGGCCGTAAGTGCGCGGCGGCCCAGCCGGGCGCGCCGGGGCTGGCGGGGCGGCAGGCGCAGGTGGGGCAGGCGGGGCCGCGCTCGGCTCGGGTGCGGGCTGCGGATTGCTGACAAGCGGCGGCGGCGGCCGTTCCGGTGCAGGTGCCGCCCGCTCGGTCGGCGGCCTTGGCACGGGCGGGGTGTCCTCGGCGGGCCGGGTCTGCGCCTCGCTCGGCTGTTCGGGCGGCGTTTCCTCGGAAGGCTCGGGCAGGGCGAATGTCACCGCTTCGAGCCGCGCATCGTCTGCGGTCTCCTTGCCGCTCCCGGCAAAGCGCACGCCGATCAGAAACAGCAGCGCGATAATCAACGCTTCGATCGCGATGGCCAGCCCGAGGCCAAGAAACCGCCGTCGCGGATCATTCGCGCCGCGCCATGAGGCGGGCGACGCGAGCGGCGCGGCAGTGGAATCGGCAGCAGCGGGGGTCACTGCCGCCCCATAGGGCAAGGGCCGCGCGTGTGGCTAGCCTTGGCCGACCAGCTGGCGATAGCTCAGCGCCTCGGCGATGTGGATGCGCCCCACCTGCTCGCTGCGGTCAAGATCGGCAATCGTGCGCGCCACCCTTAATGTGCGGGTGTAGCCCCGGGCCGACAGCCGCAGCTTCTGGGCTGCCAGCATCAGGAGTTCGCGCCCCTTGGCATCGGGCCAGGCGCAATGCTCCAGTGCCTCGCCGTCGAGTTCCGCGTTCGATCGCACCCCGCGTGCATGTTGGCGCGCGCGTGCAGCGGCGACCCGCTCAGCCACTTCTGCGCTGCCCTCGGCAGCGGCGGGCAAGGTCATATCGGCAGCGCTGACGGCGGCGACATGAACATGCAGATCAATCCGGTCGAGCAACGGGCCGGACAGACGCCCCTGATAATCATCGACGCAGCGCGGGTAGCGCTGGCAATTGCGCGCCGGATCCCCGGCATAGCCGCAGCGGCACGGGTTCATCGCCGCGATCAGTTGCACCCGCGCAGGGAAGGTCACATGCGCATTGGCGCGGGCGACATCGACCTTGCCGGTCTCGAGCGGCTGCCGCAGCGAATCGAGCACCGGGCGCTGGAACTCGGGCAACTCATCGAGGAACAGCACGCCAAGATGGGCAAGGCTTACCTCGCCCGGCCTCACTTTCAGCCCGCCGCCGGTGAGGGCTGCCATGCTCGCCGAATGATGCGGCGCACGAAACGGGCGGGCGCGGTTGATCTGGCCCTGTTCCAACAGGCCTGCCACCGATTGCACCATCGATACCTCAAGCGCTTCGGCAGGCGAAAGCTCGGGCAGGATGCCGGGCAGGCAGCTCGCGAGCAAGCTCTTGCCCGAACCGGGCGGGCCGATCATCAGGAGGTTGTGGCCGCCCGCCGCCGCGATTTCGAGCGCACGCTTGGCATTATCCTGACCCTTTACCTGTTTGAGGCAGGTGTGCGGCTTGGATGGTGCGATTTCGCCGCGCGGCGGTTCGGGCAGGGCCTGCGTGCCCTTCAAATGGCCGAGCAGGCTGGCAAGATCGCGCGCCGCCAGCACAGGCACCCCGCTGGCCCAACGCGCTTCCGATCCTTGCTCTGCCGGGCAAATCAGCCCGCACCCGTTGGCGCTGGCGTGCAGCGCTGCCACCAGCACGCCGGGCGACGGCACGATCCGCCCGTCGAGCGACAATTCCCCCACGGCGATCCAGTCGCCCAGCTGTTCGGCATCGGTCACGCCCATCGCGGCCAGCAGCGCGAGCGCGATCGGCAAATCGTAATGCGAGCCGTCCTTGGGCAGGTCTGCGGGCGAGAGGTTAACGGTGATCCGCTTGGGCGGCAGCGCGAGGCCCATCGCCGAAAGCGCCGCCTGCACCCGTTCGCGGCTCTCGCTTACCGCCTTGTCGGCAAGCCCCACGACGGAAAAGCGCGGCATCCCCGGAGCCACCTGGCACTGCACTTCAACCGCGCGCGCCTCCAGCCCGAGGTAGGCCACTGTCTGCACCAGTGCGACCATCGACAACCCTCCACGCCTGCTCTGCGACCACAGGCGAGCCGCTTTCTGCCGATTTAAGAGAGACTTGTCGAGCGCCCAAGTAACCTTGCGAAGGGTTTTCGAAAGGATAAATCTTGGCAATTTGGAAGGCGGCAAGCGGCCAAACTTTGCCGCATGATCAACTCCCGTTTCCTGACTGCTGCTGTGGGTGCTTTGCTGGCACTTGTGCTGGCGCCTGTTGGCAGCGTCCACGCGCGTAGCGAAACCAGCGGCACACGCAGCGTGGTGACGACCGCGTGGGTCGAGGAATGGGATCCCGCCGCCCAGCGCTGGGTGCGCATTAACGAAAACCCTGCTGCGGCGCTTGCAGAAGCGGCGCCTGTCAGCCGCAGCCAGTCAGCGGCGGCAGGCGTGATCGTGACCGAAACGATCCTTGCCCCCTCAGCCTTTGGCGCAAGTGCCGCTTTCGCGATCCCCCGCCAAAGCCCCTATCGTCCCGGCGGGCAGACGTTTGTTGCGCAATATGGGCCGTTCCGCGTGCTCGATGACAAGCGCGCAGCGCTGGTCGCTGCCACCGATATCGCCAGCCCGCGCCATTTCGATGCGATGCTGCGCGATTATCCGGGCCTTGCCGTGCTTGAAATGCCCGATGCGCCGGGCACCAGCCATGATCTGGCGAACCTGGCGCTTGGCCGCAGGATCCGGGCGGCGGGCTTGGAAACCCATGTTCCGGCGGGCGGATCGGTGCGATCGGGCGCGGTCGAATTGTTCCTCGCCGGAACGCGCCAGACGATGGCGCCGGGTGCAACCTTCGCGGTGCACTCGTGGATGGATACGCGCGGGCTCGAACCGCGTCACTTTGGCGAAAATGCCCCTGAAAACCGGCTTTACCTCGACTATTACGAAGAAATGGGCATGACGCCCGATCACGCCCGCGCTTTTTACGCCATGACCAATTCGGTGCCGCATTCGGGTGCGTTGTGGCTCGATACGGCCGCGATGGAGCGCTGGATCGCGCCGCTGGCCGATCGCCTTGCACCGATTCGCACGCTCGCAGCGGCCGATCAGGCCGCGCCCGCCGCCCCGGCGCTGGCTGCGGTGCTGCCTGCCGAAAACGTCCCGATTACGGCCGCTGGTGCCGCCGATGCCGCAGATGCGCTTCAGGCCGTGGATACGCCGCAGTTGACCCCGGTGCTGGTATGGTTTGAACCGGCGGTGGTGACGCTCGCCAGCCTTGGTGCGCGGCTTGACTCAGGCGCGCTCTTCCCATAAGCGCGCTCCCCTGTTCCAGGCTGCCGATGAGGTGGCTGTTCCCCGGCTCGGTTTGCAAGTGTCTTGCGTGCCGCAGCCGGATTGCGATTTCGAGGATGATATGAAGCGGACTTTTCAGCCCAGCAATCTCGTGCGCGCGCGTCGCCACGGCTTTTTCGCACGCAAGGCGACCCCGGGCGGCCAGAAGGTGCTGCGGGCCCGTCGCAAGCGCGGCCGCAAGAAGCTCTGCGCGTAATTTTCTGGCGCCCTCAGGCGCCGGGCGCGGGCCGTCCGGCCCGCTTGGCTTTCGCGGCATAAGCCGCGACGCGCGTTCGCGCTTGCGGGCTCCTGTGCGGAGCCCGTTGACTTTCGTCGCCTCTCTCCTTGCTCTATCGGCGACCTCATGATCTCGGTCCTTACCAAGCGGGCGGATTTTCTGGCTGCGAACAGCGGGCTCAGGAATGCGCGCGCGGGGTTTGTGCTGCTCACCCGGCCCAATGGCGGGCAGGGCATTCGCTACGGCATCACCGTGACCAAAAAGATCGGCAATGCGGTGGTGCGGAACCGGATGAAGCGGCGCTTTCGCGAGCTTTTGCGCGCGGCGCTGCCTGTGCAGGGCCTCGCCGATCACGACCATGTCCTGATCGGGCGCGCCGGCGGGGTGGAGCGCGATTTTCACCGCATGGCCGAAGAGCTGTCGAAATCGCTTGCCCGCGCCGCGCAAGGCAAGAGCGATCCGGCCCATGGCCGGTGCCCGCGCCGGGGCAGCAAGCCGCAATGAAACAGGTGCTGATCTGGATCGCGCGCGGCTGGCAGCTCGGCCCTTCGCGCATCCTGCCGCCGTCGTGCCGCTACAGCCCGTCATGCAGCGAATATGCAATTCAGGCGATCGGCAAATATGGTGCCTTGAAGGGTGGATGGATGGCGGCAAAGCGGCTAATGCGCTGCCACCCTTGGGGTGGGCATGGCCATGATCCGGTGCCCTGAGGGTGGAAATCGCGGCGTGTTAATCCCATAATACACCTTATCGATAGTTTAGTGACGGGCCTTACCTTGGACAATCAGCGCAATCTTCTGCTCGCCGTCGTGCTTTCCGGCCTGCTCATTCTGGGCTGGGATATCGGGATGCGGTATTTCTATCCCGAAGCCGCGATCACCGCGCCCGCCGACAAGTCGAAGGCAGCGGCCAGCGTGGCGGCGGCGACGGGCGAACCAGCGCCTGCTGTCGGTAATGCGGAGCTTGGCGGAGCGGCAGCAGGGCCGCGCGATCTGGCGAGCGCGCTGAAAACTCCGGGACGGATCGCGATCGATACGCCGCGCCTTGCCGGTTCGATCAATCCGGTGGGTCTGCGCATCGATGACATCGTGCTCAAAGATCACCGCGAAAGCGTTGCGAAGAACAGCGGGCCGGTGCGTCTGTTCGCGCCAGAGGGCACGCCGGGGCAATATTTCGCCGAATTCGGTTTTGTCAGTGGTGGCAAGCGCTTGCCCTCCTCGCTGGTATGGCAAGCCGATGGCAGCAAGCTGACCCCCCAAACGCCCGTCACCTTTCGCCATACCGATGCGGGCGGCATCACCTATGCGGTGCGTTTTGCGATTGATGCCGATTACATGATTACCGCGCAGCGCAGCGTGACCAATGGCTCGCCCGCCGCTGCGATCATCCAGCCTTTCGCGCTCATCAACCGCACCAGCGCGAATGCGACCATTGATGAATTCCTCGTCCATTCCGGCCCGCTCGGCGTGTTCGGCGGGACATTGTGGGATGCTGACAATTACGAGGAACTGGCCGAAGCGGGGCGCGCCGCGCCCGAAGGTGCGGCGAGCTGGCTCGGCTTTACCGATCGCTACTGGCTTTCCGCACTGGTGCCGGGCAAGGGCAAGCTGGCTGAGGCCGGTTTCCGGGCATTGGGCGGCAAGCTGTTCCGCACTGATCTGATCTATGCCCCCGAAACCGTCGCGGCAGGGGCCAGCCTGACGCAGGAAACCCGCCTGTTTGCAGGCGCCAAGGACAGCGCGATCCTCGAAAAGTATGAAGGCCAGGGCATCACCCAGTTCGACAAGGCGATTTCCTGGGGCTGGTTCTGGCTCTTGGAAAAACCGCTTTTGTGGCTGCTGCTCCAGCTTAATCAGCTGGCGGGCAATTTCGGGGTGGCGATCATTCTGATGACGGTGATCGTTCGCGGGGTGATGTTCCCGGTGGCGCAGAAGCAGTTTGCGAGCATGGCCGCGATGAAGGCGGTGCAGCCCAAGATGAAGGCCTTGCAGGATCGCTACAAGGACGACAAGCAGCGGCTTCAGCAGGAGATGATGAAGCTTTACAAGGATGAAAAGGTTAATCCGCTGGCGGGCTGTCTGCCGCTGGTGATCCAGATCCCGATCTTCTTTGCGCTTTACAAGGTGCTGATCCTGTCGATCGAAATGCGGCATGAACCGTTCGTTGCGTGGATCAAGGATCTCTCCGCGCCCGACCCTGCGCATATCCTCAACCTGTTCGGGATGCTGCCGTTTGATGTGCCGGGCTTCCTTGCGATCGGCCCCTTGGCGATCCTGCTTGGCATCACGATGTGGCTGACCTTCAAGCTGAATCCGGCAGCGACCGATCCGGTGCAAAAGCAGCTTTTCGATCTCATGCCGTGGATTCTGATGTTCGTGATGGCACCGTTTGCGGCAGGGCTCCTGCTTTACTGGGTGACCTCGAACGTGCTCACGCTGGCGCAGCAGAGCTATCTTTATTCCAAGCACCCGCAATTGAAGGCGGCTGCCGCGCAGGAAAAGGCAGCGGCGGACAAGGCCAAGACCTAGCGTCCGATGGATGAACTTGAACAACAAGCAGTGCGCGAGGAAGCGGCATCACGGCTCTTTTCAGGGTCGGTCGATTTCCTGCGTTCGGCGCCCGCGCTGCAATTCCTGCCCGATCCGGTGGTGCCCGAAATCGCCTTTTGCGGGCGCTCGAATGTGGGCAAGTCCTCGCTGCTCAACGCTCTGACGGGGCGGCGGGCGATTGCGCGGGCTTCGGTGACGCCGGGGCGCACGCAGGAATTGAACTTTTTCGATGTCGGCAGGCCGGAAGAAGACGGCGCGCTGCCGCTGTTCCGCCTTGTCGATATGCCGGGCTATGGCTTTGCCAAGGCGCCAGTCAAGGTGGTCGAGAAATGGAAGAACCTTGTGCGAAGCTACCTGCGCGGGCGCGCGGTGCTGGCGCGCACGCTGGTGCTGGTCGATAGCCGTCATGGGCTGAAAGAAACCGACCGCGCGATGATGACGATGCTCGATGAGGCCGCGGTCGGCTATCGCATCGTCTTGACCAAGACCGACAAGATCAAGGCCAGCGATCTTGCAGCCGTGGCGGAAAAGACTGCTGCCGAAGCGAAGAAGCACATTGCCGCCTTCCCCGAAATCCATCTGACCAGCAGCGAGAAAGGCATGGGGATCGAACGGCTGCGAGCCGCCGTCGTCGCCGATGCGCTGGGCGAGGGGTGGCTTGGGTAGGCCTGATCAGGCTTCCAGCTCGATGTCCCAGTAAAGCCAGTCGCGCCAGGTTTCGTGCAGATAGCCCGGCGGGAACAGGCGGCCTTGCTGCTGCAATTGCCAGCTGGTCGGGCGGATAGGCGCCTGATGCAGGTGCATCCCCGCTTGCTTCGGGGTGCGCCCGCCTTTCTTCATGTTGCACGGCGCGCAGGCGGTGATGATGTTTTCCCATGTGGTGCGCCCGCCCAAACGGCGCGGGGTGACGTGATCGAAGGTCAGGTGTTCGGTGCTGCCGCAATACTGGCACTGAAAGCGATCGCGCAGGAACACGTTGAAGCGGGTGAAGGCGGGAAATTCGCTCTGCTTCACATATTGCCGCAATGCGATCACGCTCGGGACCTTCATATCCAGCGAAGGCGAGTGCACTTCGCGGTCGTAGCTTGCGACAATATCCACGCGGTCAAGGAACACAGCCTTGATCGCGGTTTGCCACGGCCACAGGCTTAACGGGTAATAGGAAAGCGGGGTGTAATCCGCATTGAGCACCAGCGCCGGGCAGGCCGACAGGTTGCGCGTGGGATCCTCGGCAGACCCGCGAAAACGGGCGGCATTCTCGATCAGTTCAGCATTGAACACGCGCGGCGCTCTCCCTGATTGCCTCTACTGTGCAATGCCAAGCCAAAGAGTCAAAGCTGTGACAGCGGCGATATCCACAGGATGGGGCTGTGGATAGCTTGTGGATGACGCAAGGATATTTCCTGTGGCATGGGCGCTTGCGTGGAAATCGTCACCCGCTTTGCCCCTAGCCCCAACGGCCCCCTGCATCTGGGCCACGCGCTTTCCGCGATCATCGCGCATGATCTGGCGCGCGCGGCGGGAGGCCGGTTCCTGCTCAGGGTCGAGGACATCGACGGGCCGCGTTCGCGCGCCGAACTGGCCGATGAATTCCGCCGCGATCTGGCATGGCTGGGTCTGACATGGGAAGAAGTCCCCGCGCAATCGACCCGCCTTGCCAGCTATGCCGCCGCTGCCGAGCGCCTCAAGGCGCTGGGCGTGCTCTACCCCTGCACCTGCACCCGCAAGGATATCACGGAAGCGGGCGCGGTGGAAGGCGCGGCGGGGCTGATCTATCCCGGCACCTGCAAGGCGCGGCCGCCCGAACCCGCGCTGCCTGCGGCATGGCGGCTGGATGCGGCAAAGGCGCTGGCGCTGACGGGGCCGCTTCATTGGGATGATGCGCTGGCCGGGCGGCAGGCGGCGGACTTTACCGCCCTTGGCGATGTCGTGCTGGTGCGCAAGGACTTGCCAGCGAGCTATCACCTTGCCGTCACGCTTGATGATGCTGCCGACGGCGTCACGCTGGTGACGCGTGGGGCCGATCTGTTTGCCGCAACGCCCATCCACCGCACGCTTCAAGCCCTGCTCGGCCTGCCGCTTCCGCGTTGGCATCACCACGGGTTGCTGCGCGATGAGACCGGCGAAAAGCTCGCCAAGCGGCGCGGCTCGCCTGCGCTGGCTCAACGCAGGCGGGCGGGCGAGGACGGGCTGATGCTTGCCGAGCAACTGCGCTTGCAACATTTCCGGCTTGGAACCTGACGCGCACAGGTCCATTGTGACACCCATGAACTATATCCTCGTGCCCGTTCTGCTTGTCCTCATGGGGCTGGTGGCGTTTTCGCTGATCCGCGGGATCATCGCCTTTCTCAAGACGACCAAGATCGACCTCGAAACCGGGGAGGGCCAGACCGCGACCGATATGCAGCTTGCCCAGAACAAGGCGATGTTTGCGCGCATCAAGTATCAGGCGCTTGCCATCGTGGTGGTGGTGATCATCCTCGCTGCAGCGCGCTGACGGCAATGGTCAAGCTCAACAAGATCTACACCCGCACCGGGGATGACGGGACGACTGGTCTTGTCGATGGCTCGCGGCTGCCCAAGAATTCCGCGCGAATCGCCGCTATCGGGGTGGTGGACGAGGCCAACAGCGCGATCGGCCTAGCCATCTGCGCCCTTCGCGATCCTGTGCTTGCGGCCATGCTGACACGCGCCCAAAATGATCTGTTTGATCTTGGTGCCGATCTCGCCACCCCTGCTGCGGACGGTGACTTTGCCCCCGGCCAGATGGTGCTGCGGATGGTGCCATCGCAAAGCGAATGGCTGGAAGCGCAGATCGATGCGCTCAACGAACGGCTCGAACCGCTCACCAGCTTCGTTCTGCCGGGCGGAAGCGAGGCGGCAGCTCGCATCCATGTCGCGCGCGCAGCGACCCGCGCGGCCGAACGCGCGATGGTGGCGCTGGCGGCAGAGGTTCCCGTCAATCCGGCGGCGCTGACCTATATCAACCGCCTTTCCGATCTTCTCTTCGTGCTCGCCCGCGTGGTGAACGACGATGGCCGTGCCGATGTGAAGTGGGTTCCCGGCGCAAACCGCTAGCTTTTGCCCGTCTCGCTCGCTAGGGCGGCGGCCAATTGCTGCACTTGCGAAGGGAATTGCCATGCGGAAAGTCGCCGTTATCGGAGCGGGCCAGATGGGGACGGGCATTGCCCAGACTGTCGCGGCGCATGGCATCACCGTATGGCTAGCCGATGTCGACCTGCCCCGTGCAGAGGCGGGCAAGGCGGCGATCGAAAAGGCGCTCGCAAAGCTGATGGGCCGCGGCAAGATCGAGGCGCATGAGGCCGAAACCCTGCTCGCCCGGATCACGCCGGTCGCCGATTACGCGCCCTTTGCCGGGGCCGATCTCATCATCGAGGCTGCCACCGAGCGCGAAGACATCAAGAACGCGATCTTCGATAATGCGGGCAAGGTGCTGGCTGCGGATGCAATTCTTGCGTCAAACACCTCATCGATCCCGATCACCCGCATGGCCAACCACTCGCCAGACCCCGCCCGCTTTATCGGTCTCCATTTCTTCAACCCGGTGCCGGTGATGGGCCTGATCGAAGTGATCCCTGGCCTGGCCACGTCGCCTGCGACCACGGATCGCGTTACCGCCTTTGCGCGCGCTCTGGGCAAGGAAGTGGTGCTCTCGCAGGATGAACCGGGGTTCGTCGTCAACCGCATCCTTCTGCCGATGATCAACGAGGCGGTGTTCGTGCTCGGGCAATCGACGGCGGGGATCGAGGATATCGACAAGGGCTGCCGCCTTGGCCTCAATCACCCGATGGGCCCGCTGCAACTGGCGGATTTCGTCGGGCTGGATACCTGCCTTGACATCATGACAGTGCTCTATCGCACCACCCGCGACAGCAAGTATCGCCCGGCGCCCCTGCTGGTCAAATATGTCGAGGCGGGCTGGATGGGGCGCAAGACCGGGCGCGGCTTTTACGATTACAGCGGCGAGGCGCCGGTTCCGACGCGCTGATTGCAGCGCGCGAGGCTTCAGGAAAGTTCGCGCTTCCACTGGTAGAGCAGATCGAGCGCTTCGCGCGGGGCCAGCGCGTCGAGATCGGCGCTGCGCAGCTTGGCCGCCAGCGCATCGGCGGGGGATGGGGCGGCAGGCTCGGCGCGCGCTTGCGCGGCGAACAGCGGCAGATCGCCAAGGCCGGCGGCGATCCCGCCGCTGTGTTCGCGCGTTGCCTCCAGCTTTTCAAGCACCGCCTTGGCCCGCGCGATCACAGGGGCAGGCAGGCCTGCCAGTTTCGCCACGGCAAGACCGTAAGATCGATCCGCCGGGCCTTGAGCCAGTTCGTGCAGCAGCACCAGATCGCCCTGCCATTCGCGTGCGCGGACATGGTGGAGGCTCAAACGCTCGCAGCTTCCCGCCAGGCGGCTCAGTTCATGATAATGCGTGGCGAACAGGCAGCGGCAGGCGATCGTGGTGTGCACCGCCTCGGCCACCGCCCAGGCGAGCGCCAGGCCATCATAGGTCGAGGTGCCGCGTCCGACTTCATCGAGAATGACGAAGCTGCGGCTGGTGGCCTGCGCGAGGATCGCCGCTGTCTCGACCATTTCGACCATGAAGGTCGAACGCCCGCGCGCCAGATTGTCCGACGCGCCGACCCGGCTGAACAGGCGGTCAACCAGACCGATGGTGGCGGCCTCCGCCGGAACGAAGCAGCCCGCCTGCGCCAGCAGCACGATCAGCGCGTTTTGCCGCAGGAAGGTCGATTTGCCGCCCATGTTCGGCCCGCCGATCAGCCAGAGGTGGTTGTCGGTCGTAAGCTGGCAGTCATTCGCCACAAACCGTTCGCCCGCCTTCGCGAGCGCTGCTTCCACCACAGGGTGACGCCCGGCGGTGATGGCAAGGGCGGTGTCATGGGTGATGGCGGGCCGCGTCCAGTCCCCCTCGGCAGCGCGTTCGGCATTGCCCGCCGCGACATCGAGTCGGGCGAGCGCTGCGGCAGTGCGCGCAATCGCTTCGCGCGCGGCGATCGCCTCCTCCACCAACCGCGCGAAGTGCGCTTCCTCGGTGGCGAGCGCATGGCCGCCCGCCTCGGCAATGCGGCTTGCCTCGGCATGGAGGGTCAGCGAATTGAACCGCACCGCGTCCTTCATCGTCTGGCGGTGGGTAAAGCCGCTATCGGGCGCCATCAGCCGATCCGCATGGCGCGCGGGCACTTCGATGAAATAGCCGAGGACGCCGTTGTGCCGGATCTTGAGGCTGGCGATCCCCGTCTCGTCGCGGTAGCGCGCTTCCATCGCGGCAATCGCCCGGCGCGCGTTGCCCGCGGCGGCGCGCAGTTCATCAAGCACCGGGTCGAAACCCTCGGCGATATAGCCGCCATTGCCCCGTTCGGTCGGCGGGCTTTGCACCAGCGCACGGGCAAAGTGATCGGTCAAAGCGCCGTGGCCGGTAAGCTGGCCAAGGATCGCATCGAGCAGCGCAGGCCGATCCGGCGCGCCCGTCAGCCAGCTGTGCAGCCGCTGCGCTTCGGCAAGGCCATCCCGCAACTGGCCCAAATCGCGCGGAGACCCGCGCCCCGCCACGACCCGGCCCAGCGCGCGGCCGAGATCGGGCAGCGCACGCAAAGCCTCGCGCAGCCGCGCGCGCTCGATCGGGCGGGCGTGCCAGAACTCCACCAGCTGGAGCCGCGCTTCGATCGCCGCCTTGTCGGTGAGCGGGGCAGCGAGGTCTTCGGCGAGCAGCCGCGCGCCTGCCCCGGTCGAGCAGCGGTCAATCGCCCCGATCAGGCTGCCGCTGCGTCCGCCGCTCGCGCTTTCGAGGATTTCAAGGCTGGTGCGGGTGGCTGCGTCCATCGCAAGGCCTGTATCACTGCTGCGCGCCACCGGCGGGAGCAGCAGCGGGAGCGAGCCGCGCCCAACATGATCGAGATAGGCGATCAGCCCGCCCGCCGCGGCGAGCATCGCGCGGGAGAACTGGCCAAAACTATCGAGCGTCGCCACCGCGTGGAGCGCTTGCAGCCGCTCTGCCCCGGCATCGCTCGAAAAGCGGGCGCGCGGGTGCAAGATGGCATCCTCGGGGCCATGTGGCCAATCCTCGGGCACCACCACTTCGCTCGGCCCCAGCCGCGCAAGGCTCCCGCCCAGCAATTCGGGCGGGCATTCCTCCAGCACCATCGCGCCTGTCGAGATATCGCAGGAAGCCAGCCCGATCACGCCCCGCACTTCGGCGAGCGCCACCAGCAGATTGGCGCGGCGCGGCTCCAAAAGGGCTTCCTCGGTGAGCGTGCCAGCGGTGACCAGCCGCACGATCGCGCGCTTCACCAGCACTTTTGACGAGGGCAGGCCCTCGCGCTTCGCCCGCTCCTTCGCCTCGTCAGGGGTTTCGACCTGTTCGGCAATCGCCACCCGGCAGCCCGCCTTGATAAGCCGCGCTAGATAACTCTCGGCCGAATGCACCGGCACGCCGCACATCGGGATGGCTGCGCCGTCATGTTCGCCGCGCGTAGTAAGCGCAATATCGAGGATTTGCGCCGCGCGGCGGGCATCATCGAAAAACAGCTCGAAGAAATCGCCCATCCGGTAAAACAGCAGCGCCTCACCCGCCTCGGCGCGCAGCGCGAGGTATTGCGCCATCATCGGCGTCGGCTTGGCGGCAGGATCATCGGCCATCTTTCCCGACTACTCGCGCGGCTCCCGATTCGCCACCGCACGCGGCCACGCTTTCCCCCAAACTCGCCCCTATCGCTTTGCGCTTGGCCAAGCTAAGCGTCAGCCGTGCCCGGGGGCGGACCCGACAGGAAAGACTGGATTATCATGGCCGAGGACAACAAGAGCGGTTTCACGACGCGCGAAGCGCTGTTCTATCACGAGACGATCCGCCCCGGTAAGCTTGAGGTCGTCGCGACCAAGCCGATGACAACCCAGCGCGACCTCAGCCTCGCCTATTCGCCCGGCGTCGCCGCCCCGGTTGAGGCGATTGCCGCCGATCCCTCGCTCGCGGCGCGTTACACCGCGCGCTCGAACATGGTGGCGGTGATCAGCAACGGCACCGCGATCCTCGGCCTCGGCAATCTCGGCGCGCTGGCATCCAAGCCGGTGATGGAAGGCAAGGCCGTGTTGTTCAAGCGCTTTGCCGATGTGGATGCGATCGATCTCGAACTCGATACCGAAGACCCGGAAGCCTTCATCAATGCGGTTGCGCTGATGGAGCCGAGCTTTGGCGGCATAAACCTTGAGGACATCAAGGCGCCCGAATGCTTCATCATCGAAGCCGCGCTGCGCGAACGCATGAAGATCCCTGTGATGCATGATGATCAGCACGGCACCGCGATCATCACGGCGGCTGGCCTGCTCAACGCCTGCCACCTGACGGGCCGCGACATCCGCGAGGTCAAGGTGGTGGTGAACGGCGCAGGCGCTGCCGCGATTGCCTGCACCGAATTGATCAAGGCGATGGGCGTCAAGCACAACAACGTGATCCTGTGCGATCGCACTGGCCCGATCACGCCGGGCCGCGACGGGGTGGATCAATGGAAAAGCGCCCATGCTGTCGCAACCTCTGCGACCAGTCTTGAAGAAGCGCTGGTGGGCGCGGATATCTTTCTGGGTCTGTCGGCAGCAGGCGCATTGAAGCCTGCATGGATCGAAAAAATGGCCGACAAGCCGATCATCTTCGCCATGGCCAATCCGGTGCCCGAAATCATGCCCGATGAAGCCAAGGCGGTGCGCCCCGATGCCATCATCGCCACCGGGCGCTCTGATTTTCCCAATCAGGTCAACAATGTGCTGGGCTTTCCCTTCATCTTCCGGGGCGCGCTGGACGTGCAGGCCACCACCATCAACGAGGAAATGAAAGTCGCCGCCGCCGAGGCCATCGCCGAGCTTGCGCGCCGTCAGGTTCCCGAAGAGGTCGCGAGTGCTTATGGCAAGAACCAGAAGTTCGGGACCAATTACATCATCCCTGCCCCGTTCGATCCGCGCCTGATTGAAGTCGTCTCCTCGGCGGTTGCCAAAGCGGCGATGGATTCCGGCGTCGCGCGCGCGCGGATCGATGATTTCGAGGCGTATCGGGTGCAATTGCGCTCGCGCCTCAACCCGACCACGTCGGTGCTCACCGGCATGTATGAAATCGCCAAGTCGAACCCCAAGCGCATGGTGTTTGCCGAAGCGGAGGAAGAAGTGGTGCTGCGCGCCGCCATCCAGTTCCGCGATTTCGGCTACGGCACGCCCATTCTGGTGGGGCGCACCAAGGCGGTGCTCGACAAGCTGCATCAATTGTCGGTGAGCGATCCGGGCAGCTTCATCATCGAGAACTCGGCCGATAGCGAGCATGTGCCTGCGATGGTCGATTATCTCTACAAGCGGCTCCAGCGGCGCGGGCACACCTTGCGCGATGTGCGCCGCCTGGTGAATCAGGAGCGCAATGTGTTTGCCGCGCTGCTGGTGGCGCTGGGGCATGGTGACGGGATGATCACTGGCATGACCCGCACCTTCGCGCAAACCGTGCGCGAGGTGAACATGGTGCTGGATAAAAAGCCCGGCGCGCTGCCTTTCGGCATTCACATGATGATCGGCAAGCATCACACCACCTTCCTTGCCGACACCACCATCAACGAGCGCCCGAGCGCCGAGGAACTGGCCCATATCGCCAAGGAAACCGCTGCGGTGGCCCGTCGCATGGGGCATGAACCGCGCGTGGCGTTCCTTTCCTATTCGACCTTCGGGAACCCTTCCGGCCAATGGCTTACGGGGATTCGCGATGCGGTGGCGATCCTCGACCGCGAGGAGCAAAACTTTGAATATGAAGGCGAAATGGCCCCCGATGCCGCGCTCAATCCCAAGGTGATGGCGCTCTATCCGTTCAACCGCCTGTCGGGCCCCGCCAATGTGCTGATCATGCCGGGGCTGCAATCCGCGAACCTTTCGGCCAAGCTGCTGCGCGAACTTGGCAGCAATGCCACCGTCGGCCCGATGCTGATCGGGATGGAAAAGCCGGTGCAGATCGTGCCGATGACAGCGCTCGCGCCCGATGTGCTGACGCTGGCGGTGCTGACCAGCGCGGGCGTGGTGGGGTGAGATTTAGATCAATTTAGGCGTATTTATAGCTTGCATGGGATATAAATACGCCTAAATTGATATGGATGGATCCGGTAAGAAATCCTTTCGCTCCAGGGGCAGGCTCTCGCCCACCTGAATTGGCAGGCCGCGATGAGGTACTGGAAGATGCGCAGACTGCGCTTGCGCGAGTATTGCTGGGTAGGCCTGCGCAGTCTCAGATGCTCCTTGGATTGCGCGGGGTTGGCAAAACGGTGCTGCTCAACAAGATTGAAGAGATGGCCGAAAGTACAGGCTATCTAACCTCTTTCATTGAAGCACCGGAAGATCGCTCTCTCGTCGAACTCCTCTATCCAAAGATCCATAAGGTTCTGCGCCGACTCTCGCTGATTGAGAAGGCCAAAGTGGCCACGCTATCGGCCATGCGAGCGCTGAGGAGTTTCGCGAGTGTTTTCAAGGTGTCAGTCGGGGATTTCGATTTGTCAGTCGATCCCGAGCCGGGGCTCGCGGATAGTGGTAATCTTGAACTCGATGTGACTGACCTGTTTCTGGAAGTCGGACGAGCAGCAAAGGCGGCTGGCAAGGGCTGGGCGATTTTCATTGACGAAGTTCAGTATCTTGAGTCGCACGAGTTGGCTGCGCTGATCGTGGCTATCCATCGAACCAACCAGAAGGGATTGCCTGTGTTGTTGTTCGGAGCCGGATTGCCGCAGATCGCGGCGATCGCTGGTGATGCCAAATCCTACGCCGAGAGACTCTTCACCTACCCCAAGATTGATGCTCTTCCCATCGAAGCTGCGAAACGAGCCATCCGAGAGCCCATTAATGACGAAGGCGAGGAAATTGCTGTCGATCTTCTCGATACCGTCGTTAGGCAAACACAGGGCTATCCCTATTTCCTCCAGGAGTGGGGCTATCAGCTTTGGAACGAGGCTTCAGGATCACCAATAACGATAGAGTGCCTTGAGCGTGCGAAAGCAGCGGCGCTGAAACGCCTAGACGATGGCTTTTTCAAAGTTCGCATTGATCGCCTGACCCCAAAAGAGCGAGAATATGTGATCGCCATGGCGAAACTTGGGGTCGGGCCTTATCGGTCTTCTGATATTGCTGATGCTCTTGGCGAAAAGGTTACAAGTCTGGGGCCAAGAAGGGCCAAAATAATCGATAAGGGTATGATCTATAGCCCTGCACATGGCGATGTTGCGTTTACGGTTCCTATGTTTGAAGCCTATCTCGAACGCCATTGGATGCAGCGTTAGCGCCGCCTGAAGCGGAAATACCACACCTCGTGCCCATAGGTGTGCCGCGCCTTGTGTTCGTAGCGGGTTTCGGGCCAGCCTGACGGGCGCACCTGCCAGTCGGCGGGCTTTTCCACCACCCATTCGAAGGCATCCGTGTGTCGCTGCATCACCATCAGCGCGTGGCGCAGATAGACGGCGTGATCGGTGCCGAACCGCAATTCGCAGCCGGGCTTCAGCTTCTGCGCGAACAGCCGCACCGGCCCGTCATTCATCATCCGCCGCTTGGCATGGCGCGCCTTGGGCCAGGGATCGGGGTGGAGCAGATAGAGCATGGTAAGCGCGCCGTCGGGCACGCGGGCGAGCACGTCCAGGGCATCGCCGTGCTGGATGCGGATATTGGCGAGGCGCTGCTCCTCGATATGGGTGAGCGCCTGCGCCACGCCATTGAGGAACGGCTCGGCCCCGATGAAGCCGTGATCGGGCAGCAGTTCGGCGCGGTAGGCAAGATGCTCACCCCCGCCGAAGCCGATTTCGAAATGCAGCGGGCGCGAATCGCCGAAGAGGCTTTCAGATGTCACCGCGCCTTCGCGCGGCACGGCGATCTGCGGGAGGAGATTATCGACGAGCGATTGCTGATGCTGACGCAGTTTCTTGCCGACCGAGCGGCCATAAAGGCGGTTCAAAGTGGTCGGATCGCCGGGTTTGAAAGCAGTCATGAGCGGCTCATTAGAAAAACGCCCGAGGCGTTTCCACCCCGGGCGCTGGATAATCGTGTCTGGCGACATTCCAGCCCGCAAAGCCGTGCGCTTTCAAACGGCGGAACCCCCACCCCCGGCCCCTCCCCAAGGGGAGGGGAGACATGGTGTCAGGATGTCAACGCAAATGCCCGGCCAAAGGGCCGCAAGGGCGACTGCCCTCAAGTAGCGAAGCGATAGGGCATCAAGAACAAGCCCCCGCAGGTGCTCGATCCCGCAGGGATCGAAACGCACCGAGGACGAGGGCCCGGATGGGCCCTCGAAAAAAAATCACGCCGCTTCGGCTTCCTCGTCCGCGTCGCGCAGCACATAACCGCGGCCCCACACGGTTTCGATGTAGTTTTCCCCGCCGCAGGCCAGCGCCAGCTTCTTGCGCAGCTTGCAGATGAACACGTCGATGATTTTCAGTTCCGGCTCGTCCATGCCGCCATAGAGGTGGTTGAGGAACATTTCCTTGGTCAGCGTGGTGCCCTTGCGAAGCGAGAGCAGTTCCAGCATCGCATATTCCTTGCCGGTCAGGTGCACCCGCGCGCCATCGACTTCGACAGTCTTGGCATCGAGGTTTACCGCCAGCTTGCCAGTGCGAATCACACTTTGCGAATGGCCCTTGGAACGGCGCACCACGGCATGGATGCGGGCGACGAGTTCTTCGCGGTGGAAGGGCTTGGTCACATAATCATCCGCGCCGAACCCGAAGGAGCGGATCTTCGAATCCATCTCGGCAACGCCCGAAAGCACCAGCACCGGGGTCTGCACCTTGGCGACGCGCAGCTTTTTCAACACGTCATAGCCATGCATGTCGGGCAGGTTCAGATCGAGCAGAATGATGTCGTAATCATACAGTTTGCCCAGATCGAGGCCTTCCTCGCCCAGATCGGTCGAATAGACGTTGAAGCCTTCGGTTGTGAGCATCAGCTCGATCGCCTTGGCGGTGGTAGGTTCGTCTTCGATCAACAGAACGCGCATGGCTGTCCCCTATCTTGCCCCGCGGTAACCCCCGCTTAGGAGAGGTTGCCGTCAATTAACCACGCCATTTGTCACCAAAAAAGGTTAATAAGATGTTTAAGGCGTTAACACTTTTTGAGTGAGTCCTTGCGGCCACACCCATGGGCCGAGTGCCGACGGAGGCAAAGCTGCCACATCTTAGCGCACAAGACGCCTTGGGTTCATCACTTATTTGAGGCGCGCGAGTTTCTTGGCGCGGCGGCGCTCGGCGCTGGAGCCAAGCCCGATTGCCTCGCGATATTTGGCCACCGTCCGGCGGGCGAGATCGAAGCCTTCCTTCTGGAGCATTTCGGCGAGCGTCTGATCGGAAAGGATATCTGTCACATTCTCGGCATCGATCAGCGCCTTGATCCGCGCCTTGATCGCAGCAGAGGATGCGCCTTCGCCATCCGCGCCCTCGCCCGTGCGCGCGACCCCGCTGGTGAAGAAGAACTTGAGTTCAAACGTGCCGCGCGCGCAGGCGAGATATTTGTTGCTGGTAACGCGGCTGATGGTGCTTTCGTGCAGCTCCACCTTCTCGGCCACCTCGCGCAAGGTCAGCGGGCGAAGTTCGCTCACCCCTCGCCGGAAGAACCCGTCCTGCTGGCGCACGATTTCGGCCGCCGTCTTCAGGATCGTGCGCTGGCGCTGATCGAGCGCGCGGATCAGCCAGTGCGCGTCCGCCAGCTTTTCCTTGAGCCAGGCATTGGCCGCCGGATCGCCCGCGCCGCCGGCCGCGATTTCGGTGGCATAGCTCCGGTTGACGACGAGGCGCGGCAGGGTATCCTCATTCAAAGCGATCTCCCAGCCGCCCTTGCCATTATCGGTGACGAGAATATCCGGCATCACGGCGCTGACGGCGGCGGGCGCGAAGGCAAGGCCGGGCTTGGGATCGTAGGAGCGCAGCTCGCGCAGCATGTCGGCGAAATCCTCGTCGTCCACCCGGCACAGGCGTTTCAAGCGCTCCACCTCGCCGCGCGCGACCAGATCAAGATTGGCGATCAGCGCCGCCATGCAGGGATCATAGCGATCCGCCTCGCGCGCCTGAAGCGCGATACATTCAGCCAGATCGCGCGCGCCCACGCCGGTGGGATCAAGCGACTGGACCAGCCGCAACGCGGCCTCGGCAGCGGTCTCATCAATTCCCAGATCGGCGGCGATTTCATCGAGCGGAAAGGGGAGATAGCCCGCATCATCCAGAAGCCCGATAATATGGCGCGCCGCGAAATCCTCCTGCGCGCTGCGCGCCAGCGCGCCGACCTGGGCTTCGCAGTGTTCGCGCAAGGTCTGCTCGGCCGCCTGGCGTTCGGAGAAATCGCCATAATCCTCGCCGCCGCTGCCTGCGCCGCCGCCTGCGCCCCATTCCGCGTCCTTGAGCGAGCGCGCGCCGTCGCCGGTGTCGACATCGCGGTCAAGCGCCGCACCGCCCAGATCGAGCGGCGCATCGGCCTCGCCGCGCCCGCGCAGCATCAGCTCATCAGCGGTCGGCGCCTCGGGCGCAAACTCCGGGGCATCGCCCGCAGGCGCGGCGGAAACCTGCCGCACATCACCGGCCTCAAGCAGCGGATTGGCCTCGAGCGCTTCGGCGATGAAGGTTTCGATTTCGAGGTTCGAGGCCGCCAGCAGCTTGATCGCCTGCTGCAATTGCGGCGTCATCACCAGCGATTGCGATTGGCGAAGATCAAGGCGGGGACCGAGCGCCATGCCTGTGCCCGCTAGAGCGTGAAGCTTTCACCGAGATAAAGCCGCCGCACGTTTTCATCAGCGACCAGCTCTTGCGGCGAGCCTGCAAACAGCACTTGCCCGCCATAGATGATGCAGGCGCGGTCAACGATGTCGAGCGTCTCGCGCACATTGTGATCGGTGATCAGCACGCCGATGCCGCGCCCCTTGAGGTCCTTTACGAGATCGCGGATGTCGCTGATCGACAAGGGATCGATCCCCGCGAAAGGTTCATCCAGCAGCATGATCGAAGGCTTGGCCGCCAGCGCGCGGGCAATCTCGCAGCGCCGCCGTTCGCCGCCCGACAGCGCCATCGCAGCCGAGGCGCGCAGCCGCGTCAGGCCGAATTCATCGAGCAGGCGTTCCAGTTCGCCCGCGCGCGTGGCAGGATCGGGCTCAACCAGTTCGAGCACGCAGGCGATGTTCTGTTCGACCGTCATGCCGCGAAAGATGCTGGTCTCCTGCGGCAGGTAGCCCAGCCCCAGCACCGCGCGGCGATACATCGGCAGTTTCGTTACATCGACGCCATCCATCAGGATGCGGCCCGAATCGGGTTTCACCAGCCCCATGATCGAATAGAAGCAGGTGGTCTTCCCCGCGCCGTTTGGCCCGAGCAGGCCGAGCACTTCGCCCTTGGCCACGGTCAGCGAGATATCGGTCAGGACGCTGCGCTTGTCATAGCTCTTGGCGATCGAGATCACCTCAAGCCCGCTGCCTGATGGGGCGGGCGCGGCCGGTGCGTGCGGGCTATCGAGAGCGGCGATTTCATTCATGCTCACGCCTCATTAGCAGGCTTGCGGACACGCGAAAGGCCTCTTGCTCGGATAATATCGGCGTTTGGCAGGATTTTTGCTGTGAAGCGCGCGGCGGGCGGGCGCGCCGCCGGCGCGCCGGCGAAAGACCAATCATTCCGGCAGCTTGCAGGCGCTCGCTTGCAGTCAGCGCAACAAAACTGCAATTTCGTTAGCGATATTGCAACATCGCTGCTTGTTTGCGATACTGCCGCTCACAGGGGAAATCAGCCGTCGGGGAGCGGTGACATGGCAAAGAGCACGATTGCAGCAGCAGCAAAACCCGCCAAGCCGCTCGACTGGCGGCGCGCGATCAGCGATCACGTCGCCTATGCGCTGCTGGTTTACACCGCCTTGCAGATTTTCTTCACCGTCCACGCGCTTACCGAAGGCGCATCGGGTGTGCTGCCCTATCTGGCGCTGATCGTGCTGGTGGCCGGGATCATTCCGGTGCTGCGCCGGTTCGAGGCGCGCTGGAGCGGGCTTGACGATGCCGAGGCTGCCAACGCCGATTATGCGGCCGCCTTCCGCCGCGACACCATCATCCTGTGGGCGCTGGCAATCGGGCTGCCGCTGGTGCTGACGGTGATTTTCAAGGCGCTGCTCGGCGACTTGTAAGGCCATCGGGCGCGCGCCGTTACCCGCCGCCCGGCTGATCCCGATTACCCGCGCGGTGCGCCCGGGTGTTCCTTGTGCTCGATGGCCAGCGCGCCGACTTTTTCGGCCTTGTATCGCGTGATCGATTCAAGCAACAGGCGCTCTGCGGTGGCCTTGCTTTCCCAGCCTTCGCACTTGACCCACTTGCCTGGCTCCAGATCCTTGTAATGGGTGAAGAAATGCTCGATCTGATCGAGCAGGATCTTGGGCAGATCGGTGTATTCGGCGACGTTCTCGTAATAGGGGTGGACCTTGTTGACCGAGACGCACAGCAGCTTGGCATCGCCGCCGCCGTCATCTTCCATCATCAGCACACCCACCGGGCGCGCGCGCACCACGCAGCCCGGAATGAACGGCGAGCGCGCAACGATCAGCGCGTCCATCGGATCACCATCTTCCGCCAGCGTGTGCGGGATGAAGCCGTAATTGCAGGGATAGCGCATCGGGGTGTGGAGGATGCGATCAACGAACAGTGCGCCTGATTCCTTGTCGAATTCATACTTCACCGGTTCGCCGCCCAGCGGCACTTCGATGATGACATTGACATCGTGCGGAGGGTTCACGCCGGTCGGGATCAGGTCGATACGCATCGGTTTCTCGTTTTGGCTGAGGCCGCGAAAAGCGGGCAGGATGCACCGCGCGGCCGGAAGGAAAGTCGCTTGGACGGTGCCCTTAATGCCTCTCGCAGGATTGCGAAAGGGGCTTGGTGGCCTTAATCGCGCGCACCTATGAGCAAGAACACACCCCCGGCCATTCGCGGCACCCAGGATATCTTCGGCGCCGATGCCGAAGCATTCGCCTTCGTGGTCGAGACCTTTGAACGCGTGCGGCGGCTCTATCGCTTCCGCCGGGTGGAAATGCCGGTGTTCGAAAAGACCGAGGTGTTCGCGCGCTCATTGGGCGAGACGACCGATGTGGTCGCGAAAGAGATGTATTCCTTTGAAGATCGCGGCGGGGATTCGCTGACCCTGCGCCCGGAGTTCACTGCGGGTATAGCGCGGGCTTTCCTCACCAACGGCTGGCAGCAATATGCGCCGCTGAAGGTGGCCACCCATGGCCCGCTGTTCCGCTACGAGCGCCCGCAGAAGGGCCGCTACCGCCAGTTCCACCAGATCGATGCCGAAGTGATCGGTGCAGGCGAGCCGCAGGCGGATGTGGAGCTGCTGGCGATGGCGGATCAGCTGTTGAAGGAACTGGGGATCAACGATGTGACCCTGCACCTCAATACGCTGGGTGATGCCGAGAGCCGCGAGGCGTGGCGGGCGGCTTTGGTGGCGTATTTCCGCGCTGTGAAGGATCAGCTTTCCGAGGAATCGCAGGAGCGGCTGGAGAAGAACCCGCTGCGCATCCTCGATTCGAAGGATGCGCGCGACAGGCCGTTTCTGGCAGATGCGCCGAAGATCGATGCGTTTCTCTCGGATGAGGCGGCGCGCTTCTTTGCGGCGGTGACTTCAGGGCTGGATGCGGCGGGCGTGAAGTGGGTGCGCGCGGAGAGCCTCGTGAGGGGCCTCGACTATTATCGCCACACGGCGTTCGAATTCATCCCCGATGCAGGCAGCGCTTCGGCGGCGGCCTTGGGATCGCAGAGCACCGTGCTGGGCGGCGGGCGCTATGACGGGCTGATGGAAAGCCTCGGCGGCGCAGCCACGCCCGCCGTCGGCTGGGCCGCAGGGATCGAGCGGTTGGCGATGCTGGTGGGGGCGCGGCGTGAGCCAATTGCTGATGTGATAGTCGTAGTTGAAGATGACCAATACATCTCGCAATCGATCGCAGCGCTGCAAAAGCTGCGCGCTGCTGGTCTCACTGCGGAAATGATCGCGTCAGGAAGTCCAAAGAAGCGATTTGACAAAGCTAAGGGGCGATCAAGGGGCCTTGTTTCCTTCAACACCTATAACGGCATGCTCAACCGAAACGTTAGAGGCTATGAAATTCCTCAGGAAAAAATTGAGGCAGCTCTCGACAAGAACTGACCCGTCACCCCGTGCTTGACCCGGGGCTAGGCTTTCTTTTCCGAGGCCTGCCATTAAGAAGCCAAGGCCCGCATCAAGTGCGGGCTGACGAAATCCGGGTAAGGCCTCTTTTGGGGTTCGCGCCAAGCCGCCAAGAGAAGCCAAGAGGGTGGTTTACGCGCGCAACAACTTGGCATCTTGGCGGCTTGGCGCGAACCAATTTGCGGGCGCTCAGCGCGAACCAGACTGCCGCTAGCGCGGCGAAACCGAAGTGAAAGACACCGCAGTGCAAATACCGCCCGAACGCCTCGATCAGATCGCGCACCGCTTTGCGGAGGTGGAAGCGCGCATGGCCTCGGGCACGCTTGAGGGCGAGGCTTTCGTCCGCGCATCGCGTGACTATGCGGAACTTGAACCGGTGGCCAAGATTGCGGCGGCAGTGAAAGCCGCGCGTGACGAGATGGCCGGACTTGCCGCCATGCTCGCCGATCCGGAGCTGAAGGCCATGGCCGAGGAGGAACTCAGCCAGATCAAGGCCAGCCTCCCCGAACTCGAACGCCGCCTCGCCATCGCGCTGCTACCCCGCGATTCCGCCGACGCCAGGCCCGCCATGCTCGAAATCCGCGCCGGGACCGGGGGCGACGAAGCCGCGCTGTTCGCTGCCGATCTTTACCGCATGTATGAACGCTATGCCGCTGAACAGGGCTGGCGGATCGAGCCGATCAGCGTCAATGCCTCCGACATCGGTGGCTATAAGGAAGTCGTTGCGAATATCACCGGCACCGGCGTCTTCGCCAAGCTGAAGTTCGAAAGCGGCGTCCACCGCGTCCAGCGCGTGCCGGTGACCGAAAGCGGCGGGCGCATCCACACCTCGGCGGCGACCGTGGCGGTGCTGCCCGAACCCGATGAGGTCGATATCCAGATCGAGGACAAGGACCTCAAGATCGACGTTTACCGCGCATCCGGCGCGGGCGGCCAGCATGTCAACACCACCGATTCGGCGGTGCGCATCACGCATCTGCCTACCGGCACTGTCGTCACCTGTCAGGATGCCCGCAGCCAGCACAAGAACAAGGACAAGGCGATGCAGGTGCTGCGCGCGCGGCTTTACGAAGCGCAGCGCGATGCTGCCCAAGGGGCCGAGGCCGAGGCGCGGCGCGCGATGGTGGGCAGCGGCGATCGTTCAGAACGGATCCGCACCTACAATTTCCCGCAGGGGCGCGTCACCGATCACCGCATTGGCCTCACCTTGCACAAGCTGGAAGAAGTGCTGGCCGGGCCGGGCCTTGCCGAACTCGTCGGCGCGCTGATTGCCGAGGATGAAGCCAAGCGGCTGGCAGCGCTCAGCGAATAATGACTGTTGCCGAAGCGATCCGCGCCGCTGCCGCACGCCTTGAGGCCAGCAGCGATACCGCGCGGCTCGATGCCGAAGTGCTGATGGCGCACGCGCTCGGCATGAGCCGTTCGGACATGTTGCTGCGCGCCATGCGCGATCCTGCCCCCGAAGGCTTTGCCGCCCTTATCGAACGGCGCGCCGCGCATGAACCTGTCGCCTATATCACCGGCGAGGCGGAGTTCTATGGCCTCACGCTCAAGGTGACGCCCGTAACCCTGATCCCGCGCTGCGATAGCGAAACGCTGGTCGAGGCGGCGCTGGAGCTGGTTGGCGAGGATGGACGTGCGGCGGATCTCGGCACTGGCTCGGGCGCGCTGCTGCTTGGTGTGCTGGCCCACCGGGAAAGGTGGCAGGGTGTCGGGATCGATGCCTCGCCGGGCGCGCTGGCGGTGGCCGAAGGCAATGCCGCCGCGCTTGGTCTGGCGCAGCGCAGCCAATGGCGCTTGCGTAACTGGCACACCCCCGGCTGGGCGGATGGTCTTGGCACGTTCGATCTTGTCCTGTGCAATCCGCCCTATGTCGAGGAGGCCGCAGCGCTTGATCGCCAAGTGCGCGATTATGAGCCGGCCAGTGCGCTGTTTGCCGGGCCCGAGGGGCTTGATGATTACCGCGCGCTGATCCCTCAACTGCGTGGCCTGTTGAACCCCGGTGCCACCGCGATCCTCGAAATCGGGGCGAAGCAGGCGGATTGCGTTGCCGCTATCGCCCTTGCAGCAGGGTTTGCAGCCCAATTGCGCCGCGATCTCGGCGGGCGTCCGCGTGCATTGATTGTGCGGGCATGAATTTTAGCGGGGGGCTTGGCAAATGGGGCGCGCGCGGCTAACCCCGAATCAGGTCGGACGACTTGCGAAGGGCGCAAATCGCTGAGCCTTGCTCCAAAACTTAGCTGATCGGCCGTGCGCTTGATGCCCTCGGTCACAGCGGCGCGGAGTGCGCCGGTCACCTCTCAAGACAGGTGATCCCGCGCAACAACAAGGGGTCTGTGGACCGCGATTGCCTGTTTTTCGCATCGCCGGTCGCTGATGAGGAACCGCTTCCTTGAATAACAACCGCAATAATCGCCGCCGTGGTCGCGGCAATCGCAATCAGGCTGGCAACGGCAATCAGGTTAACCGGATTGACAGCCGGGCGCGCGGCAATGCCCCGCAATTGCTGGATAAATACAAAAAGCTCGCGCAGGACGCCCAGCACAATGGCGACCGCGTGCAGATGGAATATTACCTCCAGTTTGCCGATCACTATTTCCGCGTGATCGCCGACAACAAGGCCCGCCAGGACGAAGCGCGCGGCCGCCGTTATGAAGAGCGTGAGGCTGCCGCTGACGAGGCGGATGACGATTTCGATTTTGACCGTCCGCGCCGTGCCGAACGTGCGCCCCGTCCGCGTGTTGACGAGGAACCGGCGGTGGTGGGTGATGAAGGCGAGTTCGCGATCGAAGGTGAGTTCGCCTCGGAAGGCGAGCCGTTCCTGAGCGATCCGGCTGAAGAAGCCGCGGCGGCTGCCGATGCCGCCGCGATGCGCGCTTCGGCCCGCCGCAGCCGGCAGCGCAAACCGCGCGAGGATGGCGCCGAAAAGCGCGCCGAACGCCCCGAGCGCAGCGAGAAGCCGCGCCGCAAGCCGCGCCGCAGCAACGATGCCGATGATGTGCCTGCCGGGATCGATTCCTCAATCCTGCCGCCTTCGATCCGTGCAGACGAGGCAGGCGAGGGCGACGGCAATCTCGAAGCGGTCCGTTAAGCCGGGCATTCGCGATTTTTCCCGTCAGGGCAGGGCGTGATGGGCAATCAGCTGCAATCTCTGCCTGACGTAATCCGGCGCTGGCCGAGCCTTGCCGCGCTGGTTTTGGGCCTTGCCGGGGCCTGCGCCTATCCGCCACTTCACCTGTGGCCGCTGGGGCTGGCGGCGCTGGCGGGCTGGATCTGGCTGATCCATGAAGCGCCGACATGGCGTGCGGCGCTGGGGCGCGGCTGGCTGTTTGGCTGGGCGCATCTGACGCTCGCCAACAACTGGATCGCGACGGCCTTTACCTATCAGGCCGAAATGCCCGCGATGCTGGGCTGGCTGGCGGTGCCGCTGCTGTGCATCTACCTTGCGTGGTATCCGGCCTTTGCGGCGCTGGCGGCGCACCTCCTCGCCCGGCGCGCGCCGCTCTGGGCGTTCGGACTGGTGCTGGCAGGCGCTTGGATCGTGACGGAATGGCTGCGCGGCTGGGTCTTCACCGGATACCCCTGGCCGCCGGTGGGGCTGATGCTGCTGGGGACATGGGAGAAGCCGGGGTTGGCCATCGTGCTGCCATGGCTTGGCACCTATGCGCTTTCGGGGCTGGCGCTTGCCTTGGCGACAGGGTTTCTGGCGCTCTCATCGCGCAAGGGTGTGTGGGTGTGGGGTCTGATGCCGTTCACCATCGGCGTGATGACCTTTCCCTTTGCAACCGCTCTGTCGCCAGATGAAACCGCCCGGCGCTACACTCTCGTGCAGCCGCTGATCCCGCAGGACGAGATAAACGACGGTTCGAAATATGAGGGACAATTCGCCCGCCTCGCCCGCCTGACCGCCAAGGGGCGCGAGCAATCGCGCCTCGTGCTGTGGCCCGAAAGCGCGGTGCCCGACTATCTCGAGGACGGCTACCCCGAGCGCTATTACGTAATGATGACGGCGCGCGGCGATCCCGCCTATGCGCGCGAGCGGATCGGGCGGGTGATCGGGCCGCAATCGACGTTGCTCACCGGCGTCGTCAATCTCGATATCGGCACGCGCACGGATGGCACCATCGGCGCGGTGAGTGCACGCAATTCGGTGCTCGGGCTGAACGGGGCGGGCGAAATCACCCACCACTATGCCAAGGCGCATCTGGTGCCTTATGGCGAATATTTGCCGATGAAGCCGCTGCTCGAACCGCTTGGGCTGGCTCGGCTGGTGGCGGGCACAGTGGATTATGACCCCGGCCCCGGCCCGCGCACGCTCGATCTGGGCCCACAAGGCAAGGCGGGCATTCAGATCTGCTATGAAATCGTGTTTTCGGGCCATGTTGCTGATCGCGCCAATCGCCCTGATTATATCTTCAATCCATCGAATGATGGCTGGTTCGGCGCGTGGGGCCCGCCGCAGCATCTGGCGCAGGCGCGGCTGCGGGCAATCGAGGAAGGCCTGCCGGTGCTGCGTTCGACCACCACCGGGATCAGTGCGGTGATCGATGCCGATGGCGTCGTGCGAGGGAGCATTGCCAGCGGCAAGGCAGGCGCGCTGCACGGCCTGATTCCCGCTGCCAAGCCACCAACGCTGTTCGCCCGGTTTGGCCATGCCTTGACGCTGGGCTGGGCCGCGCTGTGCATTGCCTTGGGGCTTGGCCTGCCGAGATTGCTTGCACGGCGCGCAATCGGGCGCTAGGGCCGCAGGTAAAGGCTAGACATAAAGGTTTCCTTATATCTGCATAAGGGCACGGGTCTGGCGCAGCTTTGCAAACCGGAGGCTCCATGCGCACCGATTATCTCTTCACGTCAGAAAGCGTTTCCGAAGGCCATCCCGACAAGGTGGCAGACCAGATTTCCGACGCGATCGTCGATCTGTTCCTCTCGAAAGACCCCGAAGCGCGCATCGCCTGCGAAACGCTCACGACCACGCAATTGGTGGTGCTGGCGGGCGAGATCCGCTGCAAGGGTGTGTATGAAAACGGCGAATGGGCCGCCGGCGCCAAGGCGGAAATCGAAGCGACCGTGCGCAATACGGTGAAGCGCATCGGCTATGAACAGGACGGTTTCCACTGGGAGAAGTTCGAATTCATCAACCGCCTGCACGGCCAGTCGGCGCACATCGCGCAAGGCGTGGACGCGGGCGAGAACAAGGATGAAGGCGCGGGCGATCAGGGCATCATGTTCGGTTATGCTACTGATGAAACGCCCGGCCTGATGCCTGCGACGCTCTATTACAGCCACAAGATTCTTGAGCGCATGGCGGCTGATCGCCACTCGGGCGCGGCGCCTTTCCTTGAGCCCGATGCCAAGAGCCAGGTGACGCTGCGCTACGAAGGATCGCTCCCCGTGGCCGCGACCGCAATCGTCGTCTCGACCCAGCACAAACCGGGTTACGACGAGAACGATCCGGCCAAGCAGGCGGAGCTTGAAGCCTATGTGAAGGGCGTGATTGCGGACGTGATCCCGCCGGTTCTGCTGCGCGAGACCGAGTATTTCATCAACCCCACCGGCAGTTTTGAAATCGGCGGACCGGATGGTGACGCAGGGCTCACGGGCCGCAAGATCATCGTCGATACCTATGGCGGCGCTTCGCCCCATGGCGGCGGCGCGTTCAGCGGCAAGGACCCGACCAAGGTTGACCGCTCGGCGGCCTACATCACCCGCTATCTGGCGAAGAACGTGGTGGCTGCGGGCCTTGCCACGCGCTGCACCATTCAGATCGCCTATGCCATCGGCGTCTCGAAGCCTTTGAGCCTTTATGTCGACACGCATGAAACTGGCACGGTCGGCGACGACAAAATCGAACAGGCGATCCTCGGCATTGCCAAGCTCGGCGGCCTGACCCCGCGCAGCATCCGCACGCATCTCGGCCTCAACAAGCCGATCTACCAGCCGACGGCGGCCTATGGCCACTTTGGCCGCGCGGCGGAAGGCGACTTCTTCCCATGGGAGCGCCTTGATCTGGTGGACGATCTTAAGGCCGCGCTGGCTTGATTTAAGCCGCGCTCACGCGCGGTGCAGACCACCCGCCCCGCCTCCCCACCCGGCCACCAATAATACCATTATGCTATGGTGGACGGGTGGGGAGGCGGGGCGGGTGGTCCGAGACTTATGATGAAACATCATCCTCGCCCAGCATCGGGGAGGGGCGGTCGAGCGCCAGTTCGGCATCAGAAAAGGTGAAGGGGCTGCGCACCCCGGCCATGCCGCCAAGCTCCACCCGCATGCCCCGCGCGATCACTTGGCTGTCGGCGAATACCTCGTCCAGCCGGTTGATCGGCCCCGCCGGAACGCCTGCCGCGTGGCAGGCATCGAGCAGCCCCTGCTTGGTCCACCCGGCCGCCGCCACTGCGATTTCGGCATCGAGCGCGCCCGCATTGGCGGTGCGCGCGGCGTTCGTTGCGAACCGCTCATCGCTTACCAGCGCGCCGAGGCCGAGCACTGCCATCAGTTTGGCAAACAGGCGATCATTGGCAGGCGCGAGGATCACATGGCCATCTGTCACCGCAAACACCGCATAGGGCGCAACCTGCGCGTGGGCATTGCCCATGCGCGGCGGGTTTGCGCCGGTCGCAAAGAAATAGCTTGCCTGATTGGCGAGCAGCGCGACCGAGGAATCGAGCAGGCTCATGTCGATCTGCTGCCCCTTGCCGGTGCGGTGCCGCATCAGCAGCGCCGCTTGCACCGCATTGGCGGCCCAGATCCCGGTCGCAAGATCCGAGATCGAAACGCCCACGCGCACCGGTTGCCCCGCCGGATCGCCGTTGAGCGACATCAGCCCGCTCATCCCTTGCGCGACGAAATCATAGCCCGCCTCGGAGCTGCGCGGTCCGGTCTGCCCAAAGCCGGTGATCGAGCAATAGACGAGCGCCGGATTGGCCGCGGCAAGGCTGGCATAGTCGAGTCCGAACTTGGCGAGCGCGCCGGTCTTGAAATTCTCGATCACCACATCGGCGCTCGCGGCGAGCGACGTGACCCGCGCCAAGTCTTCCGCCTTGGTAAAATCGGCGATGATCGCGCGCTTGCCGCGATTGCAGGCGTGGTAATAGGCGGCCTCGCGGTGCACCTTTCCATGCGCATCGACCCGTTCGACCCACGGCGGGCCCCACGCCCGCGTGCCGTCGCCCTCCGGGCTTTCCACCTTGATCACGTCCGCGCCCAGATCAGCAAGGATCTGCCCGCAGAATGGCCCGGCGAGCACGCGGGCAAGCTCCAGCACCTTGAGGCCTGCCAGCGGCGCATTGGAATTGCGGGGGGTGGCGAGCCAGCCTGTCATACTGGCCCCATCATACCGGCTTCACCACCATCAGCCACAAGACTGCGACCATCGGCACGGTGCTGATAAGGCCCCAGGTGATCCAGCGGCGCGACAGGGCCCGGTATTCGTCGGACACTGCGCCGCCCTGTTCAAACCCGCGCGCGATCCTTGCCTGCCTGATCTGGATCGGCACGAGAATACCAAGCCAGATCAGCCCTGCGAGCACAAACAGCGCTTGGCTGGCGATCAGCCACAGATCCTCAAACAGCGGATAGCCCATCAGCAGCGCGCAGCCGTAACCGCCCGCCATCGTCAGCGCGATGCCGGGAATGGTCAGGCCGAAATCGGTGCCCGTCACCAACCTTTGGCCAAAGGCGATGATCCGTGCATCGCCCGTGCGATTGGCAAACACCTTCCACACCGCAGTTACGGTGATGTTGCCCACCAGCAGGATCACGCCAGTGTAATGGACAAACAGCAAGGTGTAATAGGCGGTCATGCGCGAAGGCGGCCTCAGGCGGGGGTCAGCGCAACTTCGTAATGGGCCGTGGTGAAGGCGGCGATGTCCACCTCGCTAACCCCCGGCGCCAATTCGATGAGCCGGAAGGGGCTGGCATGATTGGGCCGCTGGAACACGCCGAGATTGGTGATGATCATGTCCACCACGCCTTGCCCCGTCAGCGGCAGGGTGCAGGCGGGAATGAACTTGGGGCTTCCGTCCTTGGCGGCATGGTTCATCACCACGATGATCTTCTTGACGCCGGCCACCAGATCCATCGCACCGCCCATGCCCTTGATCATCTTGCCCGGGATCATCCAGTTGGCGATGTCGCCATTCTCGGCGACTTCCATCGCGCCAAGCACGGTCAAATCGATGTGCCCGCCGCGGATCATGGCAAAGCTCGCCGCGCTGTCAAAATAGGCGGAGTGCGGCAATTCGCTGATGGTTTGCTTGCCTGCGTTGATGAGATCGGGATCGACCTCGTCATCATAGGGAAAGGGCCCGATGCCGAGCATCCCGTTCTCGCTTTGCAGCGTCACCATCATGCCATCGGGAATGTGATTGGCCACCAGCGTCGGAATGCCGATGCCGAGATTGACGTAATAGCCATCGCGCAATTCCTGCGCGGCACGCGCGGCCATCTGGTCGCGGTTCCATCCGGCAGGCGGGGTCTTGGCTTCGGGGGTGGTCATGGCGCGGATGTCCCGGTGTTGGGGGTTGAGGAAAAGATGTTGCGGATGAGGAACCACGGTCCCTCGCCGATCAGGATTTCAAGCCGCGCGCCCGCCGCAGGATCGCGCAGATAGCCGAAGCGCTCGTCAAAGTCGGCGCGTTCATCGCCGCCGATCGCAAGGATGCAGGCGTTCGCCGCCAGCGCTTCACGCAGCATCTGTTTGCGTGCAGCGGCGTCGCGCGGGATCATCAGCACATCCTGCCCGCGCGGATCGAGCCCGGCGCCTTCCAGCGCGCTGCGGATCGCGCCCGTCTGGGTGATCGGGCCTTGCGAGATCCAGGCAATGGTGATCCCCGCCTCGCGCATGGCGGCCAGCGCTGCGGAATGTTCCGGCAGGGAAGGCAGGCTGGCGGGCGCGGCGAATGCGCTTCCCGCCGGATCAAGATCAATCACCACCGCAGGGCTTTGGCCGGGAAGACAGGCGGGTCGTGCCCCGTCGAGCGCGACCGGATCTGCCAGCAGGGCAGAGCGCGGCGGTGCCTCAGGCGCGGCGCTGCGCACGGCGGCCAGCGCATAATCGGCAAGCCGGGCAAAGGCCGGGTCGAAACTGGTGAGCTGAAGCTGTTCGAGCGGCGTGGTGATCGCCGGGACGTTCGGCAGCACCGCCCGCGGCGCGGCCGGCTGCGGGGATTGCTGCGTGAAGGTGCCCGTCAAAACGGTTTGCGGTGCTGTCGCCGCTGCTGCGCTGGCAGAGGGCGCGCCGCCCGTGCCCGACAAGCTCTCGCCCCGCTTGGCACGCGCAGGCCCAGGCGCGGCAAGCTCGGCGGACATGGCGGGCGCCTCTGCGGCCATCGCGCCGGTTGCCGGCACCGGGAAAAGCGCCGCCGCGCAGCCGGCAAGCGTGCTTGCAGAGGTGACCGCAGCAGCACTCGTCGCTGCCTTTCGCCACTCTCCCCGCTTCATGACACCTCCCCGGTTCCGACGCTGCGTCAGGCCCGTTCGCGCACCGTGCGGAACTCGATCTTCTTGTCGTAAGGCGCGCCCAGGATCATGCGGTTCACATAGACGCCGGGCAGGTGGATCTGATCGGGATCGAGCGCGCCTGCGGGCACGATTTCCTCGACTTCGGCGACGCATAGCTTGCCGCAGGTCGCGGCAGGCAGGTTGAAATTGCGCGCGGTCTTGCGGAATACAAGGTTTCCGGTCTCATCCGCCTTCCACGCCTTGATCACCGCCAGATCGGCAAAGATGCCCTGTTCGAGGATGTAGGTCTGCATCACCCCGTCACGATCCGGGAAGTCCTTGTGCTCTTTGCCTTGCGCCACCAGCGTGCCGACGCCGGTGCGGGTGTAAAAGCCGGGGATCCCCGCGCCGCCTGCACGCATCCGTTCAGCGAGCGTGCCTTGCGGGCAGAATTCGACTTCCAGCTCGCCAGCCAGATATTGGCGTTCGAATTCCTTGTTTTCGCCGACATAGGAGGAGATCATCTTCTTGACCTGCCGGGTGCGCAGCAGTTTGCCGATGCCTTCATTGTCGATGCCGGCATTGTTGCTGACAAAGGTGAGGCCGGTAACGCCGCTGTCGCGAATGGCATCGAGCAGGCGTTCGGGCAGGCCGCACAGGCCAAAGCCTCCCGCAGCGATCAGCATATCGTTGCGCAGAACATCGGCCAGGGCGGCGGCGGCGTCGGGGAAGAGTTTGCTCATGGGTCGGTGCCTAGTATTTGCGCCAGGTTTTCACAACACTTGGGAACATCGCGCGGTGCAATTCGGTTTAGTGCGCGGCGGCATGGATCTGGCGTCACTTCCCTACAAATTTGTTGCAGCGCAAAATCGGAGCATTTTGCGGGTTTTGTTGCCCAAATTATGGGCAATTGCTTAGACTATCGCCAAAAATGTGCAAAATTTTTTCACACTCGGCGCCGCTTTCCCGATCAGTGAGCGAAATTTGCAACTCGATATGCGCCTTTCGCACTTGCGCTCCGGCCTTTTTTGCTGCAAATGCGAAAGTGCCTTTCAGGCATCCTCTCCCAAACTTTCAAAGCCCGGCCCCAGTGCCGGGCTTTTTTTTGCCCGGCACAAATCCGCTGGCGCGCCGGGCTTTTTTTTGCCCGGCACAAATCCGCTGGCGCGCTGCGCGGGTTTGGGCTTGCGTCGAGCCCCTTGCTCGCATCCCAAAAAGCAATCGTTTGCGGCGCCCCCTGATTGCATTCGTGCTTGCCGTTTCCTAGCTTGTGGCAACGTAACAATCCTGCGCGGGAGACCCCATGGCTGACGCTGCGACCACCACCGCCCGCAGCCTGCGTTTGCAGGTTGCCCCTGCCCGTCAGGAAGAATCGGGGCAAGGCATTGCCCGCCTGCCGCGTGCGGCCTTGCAGAAGCTGGGGCTTACCGAAGGCGACGTGGTCGAGGTCACTGGCAAGCGGGTCACTGCGGCGGTTGCCATGGCCGCCTACCCCGAAGACGACGCGCTGGATGTGGTGCGGCTTGATGGCTTGCAGCGCGGCAATGCCGAGGTCGGCTCGGGCGAGCATGTCGCGATTGCGCGCGGCGAATCGCGCCCTGCCACCCGTGTGGTGTTTGCGCCTGCCCAGCGCGAGATGCGCCTCCAGGGGCCGACCCATGCGCTCAAGCGCAATTTCTTCCGCCGCCCGCTGGTGGCTGGCGATCTGGTGGCAACCACTGGCCAGCAGCCCGTTCAGAACATGCCATCCGAAGTGCGCCAATTGCTGCGCGTGCCCGCCTATGCGCTCACGCAGATCCGTCTCTCGGTCGCTGCGACCACGCCCAAGGGCATCGTCCATATCGACGAGAATACCGAGGTGGAACTGCGCACCGAATTCGAAGAGCCGCGTGATGCGCGTGCGGTGGTGAATTATGACGATGTCGGCGGGATGGAGGAGACCATCCGGGCGCTGCGCGAGATGGTCGAACTGCCGCTGCGCTATCCGGAGCTGTTCATTCGCCTTGGTGTCGAGCCTCCCAAGGGCGTGCTGCTGCACGGCCCGCCCGGCACCGGCAAGACCCGGCTTGCCCAGGCGGTGGCGAATGAAAGCGACGCGGAATTCTTCACCATCAACGGCCCGGAAATCATGGGCTCGGGCTATGGCGAATCGGAAAAGCGCCTGCGCGAAGTGTTCGAGGAAGCCTCGCGTGCAAGCCCGGCGATCATCTTCATCGATGAGATCGATTCGATCGCGCCCAAGCGCACGCAAGTGCCCGGTGAGGCGGAAAAACGGCTGGTTGCGCAATTGCTTACCTTGATGGACGGGCTCGAAAAGCGCGCCAATCTGGTGGTGATCGCCGCCACCAATCGCCCCGATGCCATTGACGAGGCACTGCGGCGCCCCGGCCGGTTTGATCGCGAGATCGTGATCGGGGTGCCGGATGAACGCGGGCGGCGCGAAATCCTTGCCATTCACACCCGCGGGATGCCGCGCGCAGAGGGCGTCGATCTTGATGAACTCGCGCGCGTCACCCACGGCTTTGTCGGCGCGGATATTGCGGCGCTGGCGCGCGAGGCGGCGATTGAGGCGGTGCGGCGGATCATGCCGCGGCTCGATCTGGATGAACGCACCATTCCGCCAGAAGTGCTGGAAGATCTGTGTGTTACGCGCGAGGATTTCCTTGCGGCGCTCAAACGCGTCCAGCCCTCGGCGATGCGCGAAGTCATGGTGCAGGTGCCCAATATCGGCTGGGACGATATTGGCGGCGCGGGTGATGCCGTCAGCAAGCTCAAGGAAGGCATTGAACTGCCGCTCAAAAATCCCGCCGCCTTCCGCCGCCTCGGCATCCGCCCGGCCAAGGGATTCCTGCTTTATGGCCCGCCCGGCACCGGCAAGACCTTGCTCGCCAAGGCGGTCGCCAAAGAGGCGGAAGCGAACTTTATTTCGATGAAAAGCTCGGATTTGCTCTCCAAGTGGTATGGCGAGAGCGAACAGCAGATTGCGCGCCTGTTTGCCCGGGCGCGGGCGGTTGCGCCTTGCGTGCTGTTCATCGACGAGATCGATTCGCTGGTGCCTGCACGCGGTTCAGGCCAGGGCGAGCCGCAGGTGACGGGGCGCGTGGTCAACACCATCCTTGCCGAGATGGACGGGCTGGAGGAATTGCAATCGGTGGTGGTGATCGGCGCGACCAATCGGCCGGCGCTGGTCGATCCCGCGCTGCTGAGGCCGGGCCGATTTGACGAGTTGGTTTATGTCGGCACGCCCGACAAGGCGGGGCGCGAGCATATCCTGCGCATCCATACCGCCAAGATGCCGCTCGCCGATGATGTCGATCTGGCGGCGCTGTCGGGCGAGACCGAGCGGTTTACCGGCGCTGATCTGGAAGACGTGGTGCGCCGCGCCGGACTTGCCGCGCTGCGCCGGGTGGGCGGGGAGGTGTCCGAAGTGGCGGCTGAGGATTTCGCCGCCGCGCTCCGCGATTCGCGCGCGACTGTCACGCCCGAAATGGAAGAGGAATACCGCAAGATGCGCGGCGAGCTGAAAAAGCGCGCAGCCGCAGTGCAGCCGATCGGTTTCCTCTCGCCCGACATGCTCACGCCCACGCGCGAGAAGAAGCACGATTGAGGTGCTTAGCCCCTTCCCCTCGGGGAAGGGGTTGGGGATGGGGGTCCCACAGCTGATAGGGCACAGCCCCCACCCCCGACCCTCCCCACGGGGAGGGGAGTATGGGTGCCTAATGCGCCGCGTCCCAGCTTGCCCCGGTGCCGATATCGACCCCCAAGGGCACACTGATATCGACTGCGGGCAGCGCGGCGTCGGCCATCACGCGGCGGATGATCGGCGCGGCTTCCTCTACCCGGGCCTCGGGCAGTTCGAACACCAATTCGTCGTGCACCTGAAGCAGCATCCGCACATCGGTGAGGCCCGCCTCGGCCAGCGCCGGGAGCATCCGCGCCATTGCGCGCTTGATGATATCGGCGCTGGTGCCCTGAATGGGCGCGTTGATCGCCGCGCGCTCGCTCCCCTGCCGTTCGGCCTGATTCTTCGAATTGATGCGCGGAAACCACGTCTTGCGGCCGAACAGCGTTTCCGAATAGCCCTTGGCCCGCACGCTTTCCAAGGTTTCCAGAATATAGCGCTGGATGCCGGGGAAGCGCTGGAAATAGGTGTCGATCATCGCCTGGGCTTCTTCGGGCGCGACTTCCAGCCGGGTGGCGAGGCCCCATCGGCTGATTCCGTAGAGGATCGCGAAGTTGATCGTCTTGGCGCGGGCGCGGGTATCGCGGGTGACTTCGCCGAACATTTCGCGTGCGGTGCGGGCGTGGATGTCCTCTCCGGCGGCGAAAGCTTCCTTGAGCGTATCGACGCCCGCCATGTGGGCGGCCAGGCGCAATTCGATCTGCGAATAGTCGGCGGCGAGCAGCACATTGCCGGGTTCGGGCACGAAAGCCTCACGAATCTGGCGCCCGATGGCGGTGCGGACGGGAATGTTCTGCAAATTGGGATCGGTCGACGACAAGCGCCCGGTTTGCGCGCCCACCAGACTATAGCTGGTGTGCACCCGGCCTGTTGCCGGATTGATCGCCTCTTGCAGCGCATCGGTGTAGGTGGATTTGAGCTTGGCAAGCTGCCGCCATTCGAGCACCAGCCGGGCCACGCCCGCGCCTTCGGCGGCGAGCTTTTCCAGCACCGAGACATCGGTAGAATATTGTCCGCTCTTGCCTTTCTTGCCGCCCTTGTAACCCAGCTTCTCGAACAGCACTTCGCCCAATTGCTTCGGGCTGCCGACCGTGAATTCCTGCCCGGCCGCCTCGTGGATTTCGCCTTCGAGCCGGGCGATTTCATGGGCGAATTCTTCGGAGAGCCGCGCCAGCCGCGCCCGATCCACCCTGATCCCTTCGCGCTCCATGCGCGCGACCACCGGGATCAGCGGGCGATCAACCCGTTCGTAAACCCGCGTGCCGCCTTCTTCGGCGAGGCGCGGCTTGAGCACGCGGTAAAGCCGCAAGGTCACATCGGCATCCTCGGCAGCATATTCGGTGGCGCGATCAAGTGGCACTTCGCCAAACTGGACCGCCTTCTTGCCGGTGCCGCAAATGTCCTTGAACGCGAGCGGGGTGTGGCCGAGGTGGCGTTCGGACAATTCGTCCATCCCGTGCCCGCCGCCCATGCCGCTTTCCCCCCGCCCGGCATCGAGCGCGAAGCTCATCACCATGGTATCCTCTATCGGGGCGACCATAATCCCGGCGCGCGCAAACAGGTTGAGATCATATTTGCCGTTCTGAAACACCTTCACCACGCCATCGGCTTCGAGCATGGGCTTCAGCAGGGCGAGCGCTGCGGGCATCGGCACCTGTGCGGGCTTCTGCGCGAACATGTCATCGCCGCCCCCGCCTTCATTATGGTGCGCAAGCGGGATATAGCAGGCATCGTTGGGGCCGACCGCAAGGCTGATGCCCACCAGTTCGGCGCGCATGGCATCAAGCGAAGTCGTCTCGGTATCGACCGCGACCAGCCGCGCGGCCATGGCGCGGTTCACCCAATGCTCCAGACGCTCCACCGTCTGCACCGTTTCATAGGCGCTGCGATCAATCCGGGGCGCTTCGGGCAGCGGCTGGCGGTTTTCCTCGCCCTTGCCGTTGGCTCCATTGGTCGTCGGCTTGGGCGGGTTCAGATCGGTGGTGCGCGCAGGCGAGCCATTGCCGGTCTCCAGCCGTTTGAGCAGCGAGGTGAAGCCATGCTTGGCCAGAAACGCGGCGAGCGGTTCGGGCGGGATCGGCCCCAGTTTCATCTCGTCAATCGGCTGGGGCAGATCGCAATCCTCTTTCAGCGTCACCAGCACCTTGGAAAGCTCGGCATCCTCGCGGCCTTCGATCAGGCGATCTTTCAGCTTCGATGGCTTCATCGCATGGGCGGCATCGAGCGCAGCGGTAAGCGAGCCGTGTTCTGCGATCAGCTTGGATGCGGTCTTGGGGCCGATGCCGAAAATCCCCGGCACATTATCCACCGCATCGCCCATCAGCGCGAGCACATCGCCGACAAGCTCAGGGCCGACGCCGAATTTCTCGGTAACCTCTTCCAGCCAGATGCGCTGGTTCTTCATGGTGTCGAGCATGTCGATGCGGGCGGGGCCATATGGTCCATCGACCTCGCTGATGAGCTGCATCAAGTCCTTGTCGGAGCTGACGATGGTGACATTCCAGCCCATTTCCTGCGCGCGGCGAGCATAGGTGGCGATGAGATCATCCGCCTCCAGCCCCGGCACTTCGATGCAGGGCAGGCTGAAAGCGCGAGTGGCATCGCGGATCAGGGGGAATTGCGGGACAAGATCCTCGGGCGGATCGGGGCGGTTGCCCTTGTAATCGGCATAGATATCGTTCCGGAAGCTCTCGCCGCTGGCGTCCAGAATGACGGCGAGATGGGTCGGCCCGTCGGCTTCATCGAGATCGGCAGCGAGTTTCCACAGCATCGTGGTGTAGCCGTAAACCGCGCCCACCGGCGTGCCTTCAGGGTCGGTCAAAGGGGGCAGCCGGTGATAGGCGCGAAAGATATAGGACGATCCGTCGACGAGGTAGAGATGCTGCTGCGCATTGGTCATGCCGCTTGCTAGCAGGGGTGCGGGCGGGGTGGAAGGTGGCGCAAGTGGGGCGAGGGGCGCACGCGGGCGCTTGCCGCTGCCATCAAGCCAGCCTAGGGTTAGCACCCTTACAGCCCGAGAGGAGAATTGAACATGCGCACACTGATGCTCGCCGCCGCCCTTGGCACTGCCTCGCTTGGCCTTGCCGCCTGCGGCCAAACCGCCAAGGAAGCCGACGACGTGGCCGGCGCGATGGCCGAGGATGCCGACAAGGTGGGTGAGGATATGGAAGCCATGGGCGAGGAGGCCATGCAGGCGACCGAAGCGACCACCGATGAAGTCAAGGATGCTGCCGAAGACGCTGCGGCTGACGCTGAAAAGATGATGGACAGCGAATAGGCTCAGAGCGGCGAGACGGAAGAAAAGGGGGCGGTGCCATGGCGGCGCTGCCCCTTTTTTGCGGGTTCGGCCTAGCGCCCGCCCACGCCGTAGGGGGCGCTTGTCCAGGTGCGATTGGGATTGGTCACGGGATTGTCTTGCGCGCGGGCGGCAAAGCCATCGTAGAGCGCGCGGGCGATTTCGGCGATCTTGTCTTCGCGCGCGGCGCGGGTGCCTTGCCCGGTGACATAGATCGCCACTGCGATCACGCGGCCATCGGGCGTCTCGATCAGGCCGATATCGCTTGACGTGTTGTTGAGCGAACCCGTCTTGTGGCTGACGCGGGCATCATAGGGCATCAGCGCCGGAATGCGGCGCTTGCCGGTGACCGTGCGGCTCATCGCGCCGAGCAGCACCTGACGGCTGTAGGGCGACAGGAAATCGCCGCGATAAAGCCCTTGCAGGAACCGCACCATGGTGCGCGGGGTGGCGGCATCACGCGGATCGATGCGGGTCGCGGGATCATATTCGCCATCATCGCGCACCAGCGTCGCGATATCGCGGTTGAGGCTGAATTCGCCAAAGCCATTGCGGCGCATCCAGCCATTGACCACGCTTGGGCCCCCGACAGCGGAAAGCAGCGCATCGGTTGCCGGATTGCTTGAGCGGGCGATCATGATCTCGATCAGATCGATCGCGGGCATGTAATTGCCGGGTCGAACCGGTGCTTTGGCCGAGGAGAACTTGGGAGAGGCAACCGGCAGCAGCAGGGCATATTCCGAACTGAGCGAAGCCTGCCCGCGATCCACCATTTCGAGAAAAGCCGCCGCAACCGCCACCTTGCTGGTCGAAGCCATCGGGAACAGCTGATCGCCCAGCACCATCACCTGTTCGCCGGTGGTAAGATCCATCGCGGCCACCCCGATGCGCCCTTGCGCCGGATTGGCAAGCGCAGCGATCCGCGCCTCAAGGCTGGAGGCATAGAGCGTTTCGTAGCTTTGTGGGCTGCGCAGCTGCGTGCCGAAGGTGTTGTCGAAGGCAGATTGGACATCATCGTCGCGCGCGCCTGCGGGAGCCGCGGCCAGCGCCGCCGCTGCCAAGGCAGCTGAACCCAGAGCAACAAGGCGACGTGCGATCATTGTGCGAAGCTACCCCTTTATGATTGCCACCTGCTTAACGCCCTGATTTATGCAGCGGTCGTCCGGCGGCGCAAGCCTTGGCGCAGGCATTACGCGCCGAGGCGAGCCTCAGCCGCGACCGGATTCGCCGATTCGGGGCAAGGGGCGGCGCAAGGGCGTTCCTCGATAATCCTGCGCGCTTGGTCGATGGCCGCGCAAGGGGGCGGGATAGGCCCTTGACTGGCAGAGCCAACGCGGCAGTCTGCTGTCCAGAGTTTTTTGCCAAGTAACAGGATCATCATGACCCCCATCAAACCGCTGCTTTCGACCTCTCGTCTTGTCCTCTCCGGCCTCATGTTAAGTGGTTCGGCGATGGCGCTCGCGCAATCTGTGCCGATCATCCAGCCGGGCGCGCCGGGGCAGGCGAGCAAGGTGCTGACTGTCGATCAGGCGACCAAGCTAGCGGCTGCCAGCTATACGCCCGCTGATGTCAGCTTCATGCAGGGCATGATTATGCATCACCAGCAGGCGGTGGATATGGCAGTGCTGGTGAAAGAGCGCACCAACCGCACCGAGCTTGTCACCATCGCGGGCCGCATCGAATCGAGCCAGGCCGATGAAATCGCCTTCATGAAAGGCTGGTTGGGCGAACGCGGTGAGCCGTTGGCCATGGCGCATGCGGGGCATGGGGCGCATCACACCATGGCGGGCATGGCGACGCCTGAACAGATGAAGGCACTTGAGGGGGCCAAGGGCGTCGAATTCGATCGCCAGTTCCTTACCCTGATGATCGCCCACCATCAGGGCGCGCTGACGATGGTGCGCGATCTGCTGCGCGAGCCGGGCAGCGCGGCTGATCCGGTGCTGTTCCAGTTCATCAGCGATATCGAGACCGAACAAAAGGGCGAGATCGAGCGGATGGACAAGCTGCTTGCCGGGCTTTCGGTCGATCCGCGCGCCGGGCTGGCCGCAGGATTTGAAAATGCGGGCGAGGCGATCTGGAACCTCACCAAAGTGGCGAGCTTGCGCAAGCCTGCGGGCTTCTTCAACCCCGATAACCCGGCCGATCTGCGCTCGGTGAAACCTGCCAAGGACAAGACGGGCAAAAAGCCCGCCGAAACAGCCTCAGCCGCAACGACCTCCGCCACACTCGCGCCGACAGTAGCAGCAGCGATGGATCATTCCAAGATGGACCATTCGCAGCACGCAGCCCCCAAGGTGGCTGCCGCAGCAACCACGCCAGCCGCCGCCGCGCCGGGCGCGGCTGCGCCTGCGGCTGATGCGGCCAATGCCGAGCGTGGGCCCGAGGAAGACACGCTCACCCAGTTTGCCGAGCGTTCGCCGCTGCTCGATTTCGCCAATACCGACATGGCCTTTTTCGGCGATGTGATGGTGGCGGGCAATTATCACGGCTTCAACATCTACAAGCTGGGGACAAACGGCGTGCCATCCCTGATGAGCAGCGTGGTGTGTCCCGGCGGGCAAGGCGATGTCTCGGTCGTGGGCAAGCTGCTGATCATGAGTGTCGAGCAAACGCGTGGGCGTGTGGATTGCGGGCTTCAGGGCGTGGCGGGCGAAGTCAGCCCCGATCGCTTCCGCGGCCTCAGGATTTTCGACATTTCCGATCTCGCCCGTCCGCGTCAGGTTGGCCTCGTCCAGACCTGCCGGGGCAGTCACACCCATTCGGTGGTGCGCGCCGATGCCAAGACGATCCTCGTCTATAACTCGGGCACTGCCGGGGTGCGCGATGGCAAGGAGTTGGCGGGCTGCGTCGGCGAAGTGCCGGGCGACAGCCGCACCGCGCTGTTCCGCGTCGATGTGATCGAAATCCCCGTCGCCGATCCGGCAGCCGCGCGCATCGTGAAAAGCCCGACAGTCTTTGCCGACGAGAAGACCGGGCAGATTGCAGGCCTGTGGCAGGGCGGCGATCACGGGGAGGGCACGCAGCGCACCGCCCCGACCGATCACTGCCACGATATCACCGTATTCCCGTCCAAGAACATCGCGGCAGGCGCCTGTTCGGGCAACGGCATCCTGTTCGACATCACCGATCCCTATAATCCCAAGCGGATCGATGTCGCGACCGACACCGGCTTTGCCTATTGGCATTCGGCGACTTTCAACAATGATGGCACCAAGGTGATCTTCACCGATGAATGGGGCGGCGGCGGGCGTCCGCGCTGCCGCGCTTCGGACAAGATGACCTGGGGCGCCAATGCGATCTATGATGTGGTCGACGGCAAGCTGGTGTTCCGCAGCCATTACAAGATGCCCGCACCCCAGACCGACAAGGAAAACTGCGTCGCGCATAACGGCTCGATCATTCCGGTGCCGGGGCGCGATCTGTTTGTGCAGGCCTGGTATCAGGGCGGCATGAGCGTGATGGACTTCACCGACAGCGCCCGCCCAAAGGAAATCGCCTATTTCGATCGCGGCCCGATCGATACCAAGCAGATGGTGCTGGGCGGTTACTGGTCAACCTATTGGTATAATGGCCGCATTTACGGCACCGAAATCAGCCGCGGGATCGATGTGTTCGCTCTGAAGCCGAGCGAGTTCCTCAGCGAGGAAGAAATCGCGGCAGCGGGCAAGGCGATCTATCCGGGCGCGCTGTTCAATCCGCAGACCCAAACGCAGGTAACCTGGCCCGCCGATGTGACCGCAAGCCTTGAGGCGAGCCGTAAGGGCGGCTGATTACCGGCGCGCGGTGTGGCCGATCCGGCGCGGCAGCACGTCTGCCGCGCCGTGCTGGTGGTAATGCGCGGTGAATTCGTCAAGCGGCATCGGCTTGCCGAACAGATAGCCCTGCATTTCGTGGCATCCCGCGCCGCGCAGGATATCGGCCTGTTGCTGGCGCTCGACCCCTTCGGCGATCACTTCCATATCCAGCGCGGTGGCGAGCGTGATCGCCCCTGCCACCAGCATCGTTGCCTTGCTGCCCGGTTCCATCCCCACCAGCAGCGACTTGTCGATCTTGATATGGCTGAAGCCGTAGGATTGCAGATAGTGAATGCTGGTGAAGCCGGTGCCGAAATCATCGAGCGCCAATGAAATGCCGCGCGCCTTGAACATCCCCACAGCCCTCAGTGCGCGTTCGGGATTGGCGAGCAGATAGCTTTCGGTGATTTCCAGCTGGAGCCGCTCGGGCGGAAAGCCGGTGCGTTCGAGGATCGCGAAAACCTGCTGTTCAAAGCTCGGATGGCGGAACTGGGCGGGCGACACATTGACGCTCAGGCTGAGCTGGCGGAAGCTTCCCAATTCGCGGCAGGCGCGTTCGAGCACATAGAGCCCCAAGGGGTGGATCTGCCCGGTCGCCTCGGCGATCTCGATGAACTCATCGGGTTGAAGCGCGCCCTCGGCCCGCCGTGGCCAGCGCAGCAGCGCCTCCGCGCTCACCACCGTGCCGCTCAGCGCATCGACAATCGGCTGATACACCAGATCGAACTCTCCCCGGCTCAGCCCGTTGCCGATCTGCGCTTCGATATCGAGCCGCCGCAGCCGCCCCTTGTCCAGATCTTCGCTGTAGAGCGCGATCTGGCCCTTGCCCTCGGTCTTGGCGTGATACATCGCCAGATCCGCGCGCCGCAGCAATTCGCGCGGATGGCCGGCCGGATCGATATTGGCGGCGATCCCGATTGATCCGCCCACTTGCAGCACATGGCGATCAACCACCACGGGCACCGCGATTTCCTCCAGCATCCGCAGCGCCAGCGCCACGGCCTGCGCCTGCGCGCTTTCGATCCCTTCGTGCATTTCGAGCAGCACCGCGAATTCATCGCCGCCGACGCGCGCCAGCACAGCATGGTCGGGGCAATGCCGCGCCAACCGTTCGCACACGCTGCGGATCAGCGCATCGCCCGCGTGATGGCCATGCTCGTCATTGACCAGCTTGAACCCGTCCAGATCGATGAACACCACCGCAAGGCTGTTGTGCGCCAGCCCCTCGCGCGCTTCGAGCCGATCGAGCCGCAGCAGCAATTCGCGGCGGTTGGGCAGGCCGGTCAGCGGATCGGTGAAGGCGATGCGGCGGTTTTCCTCGCTCAGTTTCTCGGTTTCGAGCTGGCGCAGCGCCAGCGTGCGGCGTGATCGGACCACTTCGGCAAAGGAGCGGTTGAAGCTGTGGGTCACCACCGCCATCCCCCCGCACACGCAGCACAGCACCAGCGCCTGCGGCAACAGCTGGAAGCCGTCGATCCACGAGAAATAGAGCGCAAAGGCAATCGTGCTCACCACCGCCACCAGCATGGCGGCCGCGCGCAGCGTCATCAGGCAGAACACCGTGCTGACCTGGCTGAGCGCAAGGAAGAAGGTGAGGTTCGAGCGCGCATAGCCGCCCGCACCCTGATAGACCCAGATGACCCAGGCGTTGAAGATCAGCGTCAGGATTACCGCCAGCAGGCAGGTGCGCCTCAGATGCCCGGCAATCTCGGCATCGCTCCACTCGCGCGAGCGCGCCCAGCGCAGCCACCAGATCGCGCGGGTAATGCCGATGGCGGCGATCACGATCGGGCTCGCCAGTGTCTTGATCAGATGCTCGCCATCAAAGCAGGTCACGGTAATCGCAACGGTGTTTGAAACAAGGATCCCGTAAAGCAGCGGAATATGCCCGCCGAACGAATGGAACTGCGCGCGCATCAGTTCAGGATCGCTGGTGTCCAGTCGGAACAGTTTGAGGAACGCGCGCATGCCAATCCGCTTCATCGCCAGGGAACGGGATTCGGGTAGGCTTGTGACTGTCGGGCGCGGGTCTCAAGAAAAGCGGGTTTGGCGGCTAGGTAAAACTACGCCGCGCGCTGCGTCCGACGAGCACCACACCCCGCCCGACCAAACGCACCCGTTTCGACTAGCCACCCTCCCGCTTCTGCCAGCAAGGCTTTCGCAAATCGCGCAAGCAGTTAGGATGGACTCTGGCAATTCAGGGGACAATCATGCTTGCGATCAACAGCGTCAGCCACACCTATCCCAACGGCACCCGCGCGCTGGATGATGTGACGCTGGCAATCCCCAAGGGCATGTTCGGGCTGCTTGGCCCCAATGGCGCGGGCAAATCCACCCTGATGCGCACCATCGCGACGCTTCAGGCGCCGACCACGGGCAGCATTCGCTTTGGCGATATCGACGTGCTGGCCGAGCCTGACCGGTTGCGCCGCACGCTGGGTTATCTGCCGCAGGATTTCGGCGTTTACCCGCGCGTCTCGGCCTATCAGATGCTCGATCACATGGCGGTGCTCAAGGGGATTGCGACGGCGGGCGAGCGCCGCGCGGTGGTGGAGCATCTGCTGAACGAAACCAACCTGTGGGCGGTGCGGGGCAAGGCGATTGCCGGCTTTTCGGGCGGGATGCGCCAGCGTTTCGGGATTGCCCAGGCGCTGATCGGCAATCCGGAACTCATCATTGTTGATGAACCCACCGCCGGGCTTGATCCGGAAGAACGCAACCGCTTTCTAAATTTGCTGGCCGGGATCGGCGAGAATGTGGTGGTGATCCTTTCCACCCATATCGTCGAGGATGTCGCCGATCTGTGCCCGCGCATGGCGGTGCTGGCGGCGGGCCGGGTGCAATTGGAAGGCGCCCCGCGCGCGCTGATCGCCTCAACCAAGGGGCGGGTGTGGCAGCGCACCATCCCCCACACCGCTCTGGCCGAGATGCAGGAGAGCCACGAGGTCATCTCGCACCGCTTTTTCGCAGGCGAGATTGTGGTTCATGTCCTGGCAGACAGCCAGCCCGAAGGCTTTGCCCCGGTGGCAGGCGGGCTGGAGGATGTCTATTTCGCAACCCTTGCTGAAACCCGCCGCGCCGCAGTGGCGGCTTGAGGGGGGGGGGTGCCATCATGCTCAGCACCGCCATCGCCGGTTTCGAACTGCGCTACCAGCTGAAAAACCCGGTGTTCTGGGCTTCGGCTGCCATCTTCCTGCTGATCGGCTTTGGCCTGTCAGCAAGCTCGAATGTCAGCATCGGCGGGGCCAGCGGGGTGCACGAAAATGCGCCCTACACCATCACCTTCGCCATGGCGATCATGGGATTGTTCTATCTGTTCGTGATCACCTCGTTCGTCGCCAATGCGGTGGTGCGCGATGATGTGACCAAGTTCGGCCCGATGATCCGCGCGACGCCGGTGGGGCGCGGCAGCTTTTTGGCGGGCCGGTTTGCGGGCGGCGTGGGAATCGCGCTGATCGGCTTTCTGGCGCTGCCGCTCGGCATCGCGATTGGCTCGGCGATGCCGTGGGTCGATCCCGAAACAGTCGGCCCCGGCGGGTTTGCGACCTATGCCTGGCCGTTCCTGATCATCGCGGTCCCAAATATCCTGATGAGTTCGGCGATCCTGTTCACCCTCGCCACGCTCACGCGTTCGATGCTGGCAAGCTATATCGGTGTGCTGGTGCTTGTGATGGGCTACCTTACGATTGTCACCATCCTTGGCGATCAGCCCGAATATGACAATATCGTGGCCCGGTTCGAGCCGATGGGCCTTGGCGCGGTCGGCGATGCGACGCGCTATTGGACACAGGCCGAAATGAACACCCGCGCGCTGCCGCTTGAAGGCAATGTGCTGATCAACCGCGCGGTGACGCTGGGCATTGCAGCGGTGTTTCTGGCGGCCTCATGGGCGGGCTTCAGCATGACCGAGCGCGCGCCATCGCGCCGCCAGTTGAAGCGGCTGGCAAGGCAATCCGCCGCCGCCGCCAGCGCTGCTCTGGGCGCACGCGACCCATCGGGCCGACAACTGGCCGCAGCCCGCAGCTTTGGCGCGGGGCATATTGGGGCAAGCTTTGCCCTGCGGCTGAAAACCGAATTGCTGCAAGTCCTCAAAAGTCCCGGCCTTATCGTGCTGGTGCTGCTCGGCATTGCCCTGACGGCGATCGAGCTGGCCTTTGCCGAAACGCTCTATGGCACCCCGTCATACCCGCTCAGCGCCGATGTGATTTCCACGGTGATCGGCAGCGGGTTTCTGTTCAGCCTGATTGTCGCGGTATTCTATGGCGGCGAGCTTGTGTGGCGCGAACGCGACGTGAAAATCGCCGAGATCATCGACACAGCGCCGGTTCCCGGCTGGGTGATGTTCGTGCCCAAGATCCTCGCGATTTTCGCGGTGCTGCTGACGATGTCACTCGCCGGGATGCTGACAGGTGTGGTGTTCCAGCTGATCAAGGGAACCAGCAGCGTCGATGTCCCGCTGTATCTTGGGGCCTATGTGTTGCCGCAGAGCTTTGATCTCTTGCTGATCGCAGTGCTGGCGGTGTTCTTTCAGGTGCTTAGCCCCAATAAATATGTCGGCTGGGGGCTGGTGCTGGTGTGGTTTGTGGCCCGGGTGTTCCTCAATAATCTGGGCTATAACAACATGCTCTACATGTTCGGCAGCACGCCGTCGCAGCCGCTTTCCGACATGAACGGCACCGGCGGGTTCTGGCAGGGCGCGCTGTGGGCGCGGGCCTATTGGGGGGCGTTCGGCGTGCTGCTGCTATGCCTTGCACACTGGCTGTGGCCGCGCGGCACGGTGGTGGCGGTGGTGCCACGCATCAAGGCAGCGCCCGCGCGCGTCACCCGCACCTCGGGCGGCATGGCGCTGGCGGCGGTGGGCGTGATGATCGGGACGGGATCGGTGATCCATCACAATATCAAGGTGCTCAACATCTATCGCACTTCCGACGAGCGCGAGGCGCGCCTTGCCGCCTATGAACGCCAGTATCTCCGATACGAAAACCTGCCGCGCCCTGTCGTCACCGATGTCGCTTTCGATGTCAGCATCGATCCCGCGGCGCGGCGGATGGATGTGACGGGGCACTATCTGCTGCGTAACGATACGCCCACGCCGATCAGCGAGGTGCATATCCGCCAGGGTGAAAGCGAGACGCGCTTCACCCGGCTGGATCTGGCGGGCGCGACGCTTGCCAAGCACGACAAGCGCTTCAATCACAGCATCTTCCGCTTTGATCAGCCGCTTGCACCCGGCGCTGCCACGCGGCTCGATTTCACCGCGCTGCTTCACCGGCGCGGCTTTGCCAATGATGGCGCTGCGACCGACATTGTCGAAAACGGCACTTTCGTGAACAATTTCGCCTTTGCGCCGATCATCGGGATGGACCGGCGCGGGCTCTTGGTTGATCGCACCGAACGGCGGCGGCAGGGCCTGCCGGCCGAACTGCCGATGGCGAAGCTTGAGGATACCCGCGCACAGGGCGAAAACTACATCCGCGCCGACTGGGTCAATTCGCGCGTCACCATCAGCACATCGGCCGATCAGGTGCCGATTGCGCCCGGCAACAAGGTTTCCGACACCATCAAGGATGGGCGCCGCATCGCGGTGTTCCAGTCGCCTGCGCCGATCCTCAATTTTTTCTCGGTGCAATCGGCGCGTTACAAGGTTGCCGAAAAGCGCGTCGGCGATGTCGTGCTCGAAGTCTATCACGATCCGCGCCACGCTTGGAACGTGCCTGCGATGCTCAAGTCGATGGAGACCTCGCTCCTCTATTTCACCCGCAATTTCGGCCCATACCAGTTCGGCTATGCGCGGATCATCGAATTTCCGGGCTACAGCAGCTTTGCCCAGGCCTTTGCCGGGACAATGCCCTATTCCGAAAGCATCGGCTTTGCCGCCGATGTGCGCGATCCCGATACCATCGACTACGTTTCCTATGTGACCGCGCATGAATTCGGCCACCAGTATTGGGCGCATCAGGTGGTGGGGGGGGACATGCAGGGATCGACCCTGCTTTCGGAAACGCTCGCGCAATATTCTGCGCTGATGGTGATGAAACAGCTTTATGGCGAGGACAAGATCCGCCGCTTCCTGAAGTATGAGCTGGATCGCTATCTGGCGGGCCGCAAGGAAGATATTCTTGATGAACAGCCGCTGCTGCGCGTGGAAAATCAAGGGCATATCCATTACGGCAAGGGCAGCCTGGCGATGTATCTGCTTCAGCATCGCCTCGGCGAGGATGCGGTCAACCGCGCGCTGGCGCGCCTGATCGAACGCTACAAGTTCAAGGGCGCGCCTTACCCCCGCAGCCTCGATCTGGTGACAGAGCTGCGCAAGGAAGCCAGAACGCCCGAACAACAGGCGCTAATCACTGATCTGTTCGAAAAGATCACGCTCTATGACCTCAAGGCGAAATCGGCCAAGGCGACCCGCAATCCGGATGGCACCTGGACGACGCGGATCGCCGTTGAAGCGGGCAAGTTCACCGCCGATGGCAAGGGCAAGGAAACCCCTGCGCGCCTCGCCGAGAATATCGAGGTCGGCCTGTTCACCGCGCGGCCAGGGCAGGGTGCATTCGGGCGCGCCAATGTCATCAGCATGGAGCGCAAGCCCTTGCGCGATGGCAGCCAGGAAATCGCGGTGGTGAGCAAGGCCAAGCCCGCCTTTGCAGGCGTTGATCCTTACAATTACTACATCGACCGTAATGCCGACGATAATCTGGTGGCGGTGGATTGAGGGATAATCAGCCTGCGGTAAGCCGCGCGGCAATCGGCTCACCCATCCGCACCGGGCTGCCTGCCTTGAGGTGTTCGAGCCATCGGGCGCGCCCCGGCTCGAACAGCAGCACGACCGTCGATCCGAGGTAGAACCGGCCCATTTCATCGCCTGCGGCAAAATCATGGGCCTCGCCGCTGAAATCCTCGGTAAGCGGCGTGCGCGCATGGCCGGTGAAGCGGTGCGGCCAGACGGTGTCGATCCCGGCCACAATCATCGCGCCCACCATGACGCTCGCAAAATGCCCGTCCGGCCCGTCAAACCGGCAGGAGAGCCGTTCATTGCGCGCGAATAAGCGGTCGACGCCTTCGGCCGTCGCCTGATTGACCGAGAACAGATCGCCGGGGACATAGGTCGTCTGCGCGAGGCGGCCAGCGGCGGGCATGTGGACGCGGTGATAATCGCGCGGGCTGAGGTAAATGGTGATGAACCGCCCGCCTTCGAACCGCGCCGCCCCTGCCGCATCGCCCCCGAGTAACTCAGCGGCAGTAAAGTGCCGCCCCTTGGCCTGAAAAATCCGTCCGCCTTCAATGGCGCCCAATTGGCTCACCGCGCCATCGGCCGGTGACAGGATGAACCGCGCCGCATCGCCCAGCGGCCTTGCGCCGGGTTTCAGCTCGCGGGTGAAGAAATCGTTGAAGCTCGCAAATTCCCCGATCCCGCGCGCGGCTTCAGCCATGTCGACATTGTAAGCGGCGGCAAACCGGCGGATCAGCGCGTCTTTCAGCCAGCCCTGCTCGCTCGCCGCCAACCTTCCGGCCAGCCGCGAAAGCGCGTGCTGCGGGACAAGGTGCTGAAACAGTATGAAAGGCGAGGTCATGGGCAGGGCACGCTTGGCAGAGGAACGCGCCGCCTATGCCCCAGCCTGCTGCCCCTGTCGACCGTAGTCCCGACCGGCGTTCCAGAGCGGCGCTTTTTTGCCGCTTTGCCGGGCCAACTTTACCCTTTGCTAACCAATTTTGTTCATTCCCGACATCAGCCGAGCGCGCTGCCTGCCACCCACGGACGAAGGCGGCGCTGCCAACAGGGGGCTTTGATGATGGCGATGGGTTACGCAAACGGGCAGCAGGCAGGCTCAGGGGTGCTTGATGTCGATGTCGCGATCATTGGCGCCGGCCCTGCCGGGCTGACTGCGGGATACCTCCTCACCAAGGCAGGCAAGCGGGTGGCGATCATCGAGCAAGACCCGGTCTATGTCGGCGGGATCAGTCGCACTGTCGAACACGAAGGCTATCGCTTCGATATTGGCGGGCACCGCTTTTTCTCGAAATCGCAGGCGGTGGTCGATCTGTGGAACGAGATCTTGCCCGATGATTTCATCCAGCGCCCGCGCATGAGCCGCATCTATTATGAGGGGAAGTTCTATTCCTACCCACTGCGCGCTTTCGAGGCGCTGGGCAATCTCGGTATTTGGCATTCGACTGCCTGCATGGCGAGTTATCTGTGGGCCAAGCTGTTCCCGATCCGGGATGTCAAAAGCTTCGAGGACTGGACCACCAACCAGTTCGGTGAAAAGCTCTATGCGATCTTCTTCAAGACCTATACCGAAAAGGTGTGGGGGATGCCGTGCAACGAAATGAGCGCGGACTGGGCCGCCCAGCGGATCAAGGGGCTTTCGCTGTGGGGCGCGGTGACGGACGGGCTCAAGCGCAGCCTCGGCCTCAACAAGCGGCCCAATGACGGGCAGGCGGTGAAAACCCTGCTTGAAACCTTCCGCTATCCGCGCCTTGGGCCGGGCATGATGTGGGATGCCGCGCGCGACAAGATCATCGCCACCGGCAAGGGGCAGGTGCTGATGGGCCATAGCCTTGATCGGCTGGCGAGCGATGGGCAAGGCGGCTGGTCGATGACCGCGAACGGCCCCAATGGCTTGGTCCAAATTCGCGCTGCCCACGCGATCTCGTCTGCGCCCATGCGCGAACTGGCCAAGCGGCTCCACCCGCTGCCCGCCTCGACACTTGAGGCGAGCAAATTGCGCTACCGCGATTTCCTCACCGTGGCGCTGATGATCGACAGCGAAGATCTGTTCCCCGACAACTGGATCTATATCCACGACAGCAAAGTGAAGGTCGGCCGGGTCCAGAATTTCCGTTCGTGGTCGCCCGAAATGGTGCCCGATCCCAAGGTCGCCTGTGTCGGCCTTGAATATTTCTGCTTCGAAGGTGACGGGCTGTGGAGCGCAGCCGACGAGGAACTGGTCGAACTGGCCAAGCGCGAGATGGCAATCCTCGGCCTGGTTGATCCTGCAAGAGTGATCGGCGGCGCGGTGGTGCGGCAGGAAAAGGCCTACCCCGTCTATGATGAGGATTACGCCGCCAATGTCGCTGCGATGCGCCACGAGCTTGAGGATCGCCACCCCACCCTGCATCTGGTCGGCCGTAACGGAATGCATCGCTACAACAACCAGGATCACGCGATGATGACCGCGATGCTGACAGTGGAGAACATTCTCGCCGGGCGGCGGGTCTATGATACCTGGTGCGTCAACGAGGACGCCGAATATCACGAGGCAGGCGATGAAGGCGCGCAAGACACTCTGCCTGCCCGCGAAATGGCCGAGACAAAGCCGCTGAGCGAGGATCAGGTCGCCGCCTTGACGAGCTTGCGCGGTGTGCCCGAACGCATCGCCGCGCCTGCCGAACCCCGGCGCAAGTCCGCCTGATCGGGTAGGTGCATCGGTGGTCGTCACCATGATCCGCCCGCTGAAGGGGATTGCTGGGCGGATCTCGGATATCCGGCTGGCGCGCTATCTTGCTGCCAGCATTGGCGCTTTGGCGGTCGATCTGGGGGCGTTTCTTGGCCTGATGGCCGCAGGCATGGCCGCTGGCCCGGCTGCGGCAATGGGCTATGTGCTGGGGATCGCGGCGCACTGGCTGCTCTCAAGCCGCGCGGTGTTCAGCGATACGGTGGCGGCGCGCGGGCGTGAGCGGAGCGTGCAAAAGGCGCTGTTCGTGATCTCGGCATTGGCCGGTCTGGCGCTTACGACCGCCATCGTCACGCTTGGCGCGCGCGCCGGGTTTGACCCGCGCCTCGCCAAGCTCGCCGCAATTGCTGCGAGCTTTGCGCTGACCTATGTCCTGCGCTCGCGCGTGGTGTTTCGCGGCGGCGCTGCGGCATGAGCATCCCGCTTGAGCGCCCCTCGCTGATCGGCGAGCGCCCGCTGCTGGCGATCGGTTTTGCCTGGGTGGCGGTGTGCCTGCTCATGACGCTGACTTCGCCGCACCTTGCCGCCGGACGTTTTCCCGATGTCGATGATGCGCTAAGGATGGTTCAGGTGCGCGATCTTCTGGCGGGGCAGGGCTGGTATGATCTTTATCAGCACCGCATGAATCCGCCCAAAGGCACGCTGATGCATTGGTCGCGGCTGGTTGATGCGCCGCTCGCGGCTGGGGTGTGGTTGCTGGCGCTGGTGATGCCGCAGGCGAGCGCCGAATATGTCGCTGCCTTCACCTTTCCGTTGCTGCTGCTGCTGGCGACGATGCTGGTGATGGGCCGATTGGCGCTTGAACGCTTTGGTTTGCACACCGTGCTGTTCGCAGCGCTCGCCTTTGCACTGGTGCCGATGGTGCCCGCGCAGTTTCAGCCCATGCGGATTGATCACCATGCCTGGCAGGTGCTCAGTGTTGCGGTTGCGACATGGGCGGTGTTCCGGCGTGATCCGGCGCGCGGCGCGCCTGTTGCCGGGCTCGCGATGGCGACGGGACTGATGATCTCGCTCGAGACGATCGTCATGGCCGCCGGTTTTGCGCTGTTGCTGGGACTGCGCTGGCTGCTCGACCCGCGCGACCGGCTGTGGCTGGCGCGCTATCTGCAAGGGCTGGCGGTAGGCCTCGTCGCGGTGTTCGCAGCGACACGCGGGCTTGCTGATCTGGCACCGCATTGCGATGTGATTGCGCCTGCGCACCTCGGCTTTTTCGCGATCGTTGCGACCGGGGCAAGCCTGCTTGCGACGCCTGCATGGCTGCACCGCGCTGTGGTGATCGCGGGGCTTGGGATCAGTGGCCTTGCTGGCCTTGCGCTGATCGGCTGGGCTGCGCCCGCCTGTCTCGCCTCGCCCTTTGCCGGGCTTGATCCGCTGGTGCACGAACACTGGTATCTCAAGGTAACCGAAGGCCTGCCGCTGTGGCAGCGCGATCCGGTTGATGCGGTGCCCGCTGCGCTGCAATGCCTGATCGCGCTCGGCATCACGGGCTTTGCCGCGCTCAAGGGCAATCCTGCCCATCGCGGCTGGTGGCGCGAATACGCGCTGCTGCTGCTGGTGGCGACCCTTGCCGGGCTGGCGACCTATCGTTCGATTGCCTTTGCCGGGATGCTGGCGACGATCCCGCTCGGCTGGTTTGCCGCCGCGATGATCGCGCGCTGGCGCAGCTCGGCCAGCCTTGCGCCCAAGCTGGGCGTGGCGGCCGCGCTCTATGCGACGTTCCTTCCAGCGGCGATCACCGGGATGATCTTGCCGCGGCTTGCCGCGATCGCGCCGATCCCTCAGCACCTGAGCATTGTGTCAACCTGCGACATCCCCCATCATGGGGCCGCGCTCAACGCGCTGGCACCTGGCAAGGTTTTTGCCAACCTCGATATCGCGCCCGGCGTGCTTGCCTATAGTCACCACAGCGTGGTGGCCTCGGGCCATCATCGCTCGCAGGATGCGATGCGAACGGTGATCGCGGCGTTTCTGGGCACGCCGGATCAGGCGCGCGAGATGATCCTTGCGAGCGGGTCTGACTATGTGATGGCGTGCCTCGATATGGCCGAGATGTCGCTTTACATGCAGTCGGGCGGCGAAGGCAGTCTGGCGGCTCGCCTCATGCGCGGCACGGCGCCCGCTTGGCTTGAGCCTGTTGCGCTTGATACCCCGCGCACGCTCGGAGTGTGGCGCGTCGTGCGGCCCTCCACCGCGCGCGGCCTGTCTCCAGATCATTCATCTGCGCTTCGTTGAGCGCCTCTTTGCCAGCGAGATCGCGATGGACGCCCAAAAACTGATCGCAGTCGAAGTCTGGTTCACTGGGGGCATGCTGGCGATCACCATGTTGGCGGCCGGCGTGCTGGGCCTCCCGTTCAGCCTGCCTCGCGGCGACCGCGCGGCCTTTGTCGGGGTCCACTACCTCTACCCCTTGGCCGGGGTCGCTCTGTGGGGCGGGTTTGCGCTGTTCGGGCAACGCGAACACGCCGCCAAGACCTTCCTGATCGCGCTGCCATGCTATGCGCTCGTGCTGCTTTGTCATTTCAATCTGAAACTGTGGTCCCCGCATATCAACCCGCTGCTGTGGGACGAATTCTACTGGCAGACCGATCAGGCCATGCGCCCGGTGGTGGATCTGTTTCTCACCATGCGCGCGGCGATGGCCCCGGTGGTTCCCCTCGACAGCAATTTCTACATGATCGCCTTTATTGCGATGTTTTACGGCAGCTTTTGTGTCCACGCGCTTACCAGCGCTCGCGACTTTCGCACCTTGTTTCTGGCAGCGCTGCTGTTTCAGGGCACCGGAGCGCTCGCCTATCTCGTGACCCCCGCGCTCGGCCCGTTCCTCTATGAAAGCGGGATCGAACCGCCGGCCAGCGCGGCGCAGCAATCCATGCTGGGCGCCTATCACGACAATGTCGCAGGCGGCGCGCATTGGATTGCCGAACATGGCGCGTCGCATCTCACAGTCGGGCTGGCGGCGATGCCATCGCTGCATACCGGCGGCTCGTTCCTGTTTCTGCTGTTCGCCTGGCGTTACGCGCGCATGCTCGTCCCGCTTTATGCGCTGCTGTTTGTCTTCATCAGCATCGATGCTGTTGCCTCGCGCTGGCACTATCTGGTCGATCTTCCGGTCGGGATGATGCTGGCGGCGGGCTGTGCCTGGGCGGCGGAACGGCTTAATCCGCCCGTGGCAAGCGGCGATCAGGCTGCGGCGGGCCATGCGGCTTCGTTTGGCGCTGGCATGCTGGCTGCTGTGCGCGGCAGGCTGGCGCGCAGCTGATCGTTTTCACCCATCCGGGCAAGACACACGGATGGCCTTGCGATGATCGGCGGGGCCTTCCGAAACGCCTTTGCGCCTTGTGCGCGAGGCAATCGCGGCATAGGGCAAGGTTCGGAGACGCTTTATGCCCTTTGCCAAACCCTCATCCCCGCAGCCTTCGCAGGCCCGGATCGTGGCGGTGCACCCGCGCCCGCAACCGGTGCGGCTGATGATCCAGATCCCCTGCTACAACGAAGAAGAAACCCTGCCCGAAACCCTCGCCGGGCTGCCGCGCAGCATCGCGGGTGTGGATGTGATCGAGGTGCAGATCATCAATGATGGCAGCACCGATCGCACGGTTGAGGTCGCGCGCGCGCTGGGCGTGGATCACATTGTCGATGTGCCGGTGAACAAGGGGCTTTCCAATGCTTTCATGGCGGGGCTCGAAAACGCGCTGGCCAAGGGCGCGGACATCATCGTCAATCTGGATGCCGATAACCAGTATAACGCCAATGACATCCCGCGCCTCATCGCGCCGATCCTCGAACGCCGCGCCGAATTCGTGGTGGGGGATCGCCCGATCACCAACATTGCGCATTTTTCCTACCTCAAGCGGCTTTTGCAATTGCTGGGCAGCGCGGTGGTGCGGATGGCCTCGCAAACCAGCGTGCGCGATGCGCCGAGCGGGTTTCGCGCCATCTCACGCGATGCAGCGCTGCGTCTGAACAGCTTTGACAGCTACACCTATACGCTCGAAACCATCGTCCAGTCGGGCCTGTCGGGCATCCGCATCGTCTCCGTGCCGATCGGCATCAACGGCGAGACGCGGCCATCGCGCCTTATTCGTTCGATCCCGCAATATGTCTGGCGTTCGTCGAAATCGATCCTGCGCACTGCGCTGGTCTATGCGCCGGGCAAGTTCCTGTTCCGCCTCAGCCTGCCGCTGCTGGTGGCGGGCCTGATCCTGATCGGGCGCTGGCTGTGGCTGACGCTTGATGGCAGCCCGCGCGCCCATGTGCCCAGCCTTGTGGCGGCTGCCGGAATGTTGCTGACGGCGGTGATGCTGTGGGTGGCGGCGATCACGGGCGAACAGATGGCGATCAACCGCCGCCTGCTTCAGGATATCCAATACCGCCTGCGCAAAGCGGCGCTGCCGCCGCGCCCGGAACCGGGCGATCCGGCCGATGACGACGGACAGCCCTGAGGGCGCGCGCGCGAGCCTTGCGGCAGAGGCGCTCTTGCACCTTCCCAAGCTGTTGATGCTGCAAGACCGCAGCCCGACGAGCCCGACTTTCGGGTGCTTTGATCGCGGCTATTGGCACATGCGCACCAGCGATTTTCCCTGCGGGATCACGCAGACCTTTTTGCTGCCGCTGGCGCTGGCTTACAGCCTGCCGATCCCCGGCAGCCCTTACTATCAGCAGCCCGAATTGCGCCGCTGGGCGATTGCCGGGGTGCGCTATGCCGCGCGTTCGGCGCACGGCGATGGTTCTTGCGATGATTACTACCCGTTCGAGCGCGCATCGGGCGCAGCCGCGTTTTCGCTGTTTGCCTGCCTTGAAGCGGCAGAGCTGTTTGATCTGTGGGACGATCCCGAAATCGCGCCTTTCCTGGCCAAGCGCGCACGCTGGCTGGCGCGGCATGAGGAAAGCGGGCGGCTTTCCAATCACGAGGCGATCATCATCGCCTGCCTTGCGCGGCTAGCCGAAAAGCGCGGCGGGGAATGGCAGGGGCTGATGCAGGCGCGCACCGAACGGCTGCGGGGTTGGCAATCGGGTGAAGGCTGGTTCGATGAATATGGCGGGATGGACCCGGGTTACCTTACGCTCACCATCGCGATGCTGAGCGATGCCGACCGGCGCTTTCCCGCGCTGGGCCTGCGCGAACCGGTGCGCGCCGCGATCCGCTTCCTGTCGCATTGCATTGCGCCCGATGGTTCGCTGGGAGGCGAATGGACCAGCCGGGCGACTGTCAATTTCTTCCCCCACGGGCTCGAAATGGCAGGCGCGTGGGAGCCGCTGGCCTTGCAGATTGCCGATGTCGGCTATCGCCGCTTCGCCTGCCAAACCCAACCGTGCCATGCCGATGACCGGATCGGCGGGCATCATGTCTGGAGCCAGCTGCTCGCCTGGCGCGAATGGCAAGCGATACGGCCCGCCCCGCTGGCATTTGAGGATGGCTTGCACGATTTTTCCGAGGCCAAGCTGCGGGTGCAGCAGCGTGGCGCCTTGCGGCTGATCTGCGGCTGGTCGCGCGGGGGTGCATTCCGCCTGTTCGATGGCGAGCGCTTGGCTCGCGCCGATACCGGGCCGAGCCTGCGCCTCAAGGATGGGCGGGTGGCCATTGCCAATCTTGACGGGGCTGAGGTGGTGGAGCGCAGCGCGGATCGCCTCATCATCGAAACGCCGCTGGCCTATGCCAAATCGGCGCTGCTCACCCCGGCAAAGTCGATTGTCTTGCGCTGCATTATGCTCACTGCCGGGCGGTTCTTTCCCGATCTGGTGCGGCGCGCCTTGCAGAAATTGCTGGTGACGGGGCGCAAGGACGCGCCGTTCCATTTCCGCCGTTCGCTTGCGTGGGAGGATGGTGCGCTGGTGGTCGAGGATCACTTGCGCGCTGATAATGGCTGGGCAAGCGTTGCCGAGGCGGGGCAAAGCGGCTTTCAGGTCGGTCTCACCACGGTGATGGCGCGAGTGTGGGAACCGGCGCAGTTTCAGGAGTGGCAAGACCTGACCAGGCGCCTCGCTGCGCTTGCCCCGAATGAGCCGCTGGTCGTGCGGCAGGTGTTTCGTTCCGGTTCATGACAAAGCGCCTCATCAGCCTTGGGGTGAGCGCAGTGATCCTTGCGCTGTTGTGGCGCAGCGTCGATCCGGCAGCGATTCTCGCGGCGGCCGAACAGACCGCGCCCGCGTGGTTCTGGGCCGCGGTGGCATTCACGATCCCGCTCACTCTGGCGACCGCATGGCGCTTTGCCGCGCTGTCATCGGGAAGCGTGGCCGCTGGGACAAGCTTGCGCCTGATCCTCGCTGCCTCGACGCTCAACATGGTGCTGCCCTCCAAGATGGGTGACCTTGCGAAAGCGTGGATCCTGCGGCGCGACGGCACGATGAGCGGCGGGCGAGCCGTGGCGCTGGTGGTGCTGGAAAAGCTGCTTGATCTGTGGTCGCTGCTGGCGGTGGGCGCGATGGCGCTGGCGTTGACGCGGCCTGCGCTTCCGGGCGGAGAGGCGAGCTTTGCGCTCGCGCTGCTGGTGCTGTGGGGCGGCGCGATTGGCCTCTTGCTCCCGATGCTGGCGGGCAGGCGCGCGCTCACGCCGCTGCTGGCGGTGACGAAGCCGCTTGGCAAGCTGCATGGCAACCTGGCCGCGCTGGTGGAGGATTGGGATGCACTGATCGGCTGGTTCTGGCACAGCCCTGCGCGCGCGCTGGCGATGCTGGCGGGCTCGCTCCTCTTGTGGGTCGGGCATCTGGTGCAGATCTGGCTGTTTGCGAGCGCAATCGGCGCGGTGCCGATGGGGCTGACGATGGCCTTTGCGGTGATCGCGATATTGGCAGGGCTGCTGCCTTTCACCTTTGCAGGGGTCGGCACCCGCGATGCCGCGCTGGTGGTGCTGTTCGCGCCCTACCTCGATGCAGGCGGCGGCGCGCTTTTGGGCCTGTGCGCGACCTTGCGCTACCTCATCCCGGCGCTGGCAGGCCTGCCCTTCGTCAGTGCCTTCTGGCAGGCAAGGCCCAAAGACGAAGCGGCCAGCTAAGCGCGGGTATCGGCCCTGCAAGGGCCGCGAGCGCAAGCGCGCGAGCCGCAAGTGCCCGTAGCGAAGCGAAGGAAGCGCGTCCTCAAGTAGCGAAGCGGTAGTGCAAAAATGAATGCCGCTAATCGGCGCGCAGCGCCGCAAGCGCGACCGCGCGCCCGCAGGTGCCCCGCAGCGTAGCGGAGGGAACAGCACCGAGGAGGAGGGTGCGGAGGCGCCCTCCCAAACAATTAATGCCTGAAATGCCGCATTCCGGTGAAGACCATCGCAAGCCCTGCTGCGTCGGCGGCGGCGATCACTTCATCATCGCGGATCGATCCGCCCGGCTGGATCACGGCGGTCGCGCCCGCCTCGGCGGCGGCGAGCAACCCGTCGGCGAAGGGGAAGAACGCGTCCGATGCCACCGCGCTGCCGACTGTGCGCGGGCGCTCCCAGCCATAAGTTTCCGCAGCCTCGCGCGCCTTGATCGCGGCAATGCGCGCCGAATCGCGGCGGTTCATCTGGCCTGCGCCAACCCCGGCGGTGGCCCCATCCTTGGCATAGACAATGGCGTTCGATTTGACATGGCGCGCCACAGTCCAGGCGAACAGGCAATCCTGCAATTCCTGCGGTGTGGGCGCCCGCTTGGTGACCACCTTGAGATCGCCGGGCGAAACCGCCCCCGCATCGCGCGACTGCACCAGCACGCCGCCCGCGATGGTCTTCATGGTGAGGCCCGGCCGACGCGCATCGGGCAGGGGGCCGCTTTCAAGCAGCCGCAGGTTCTTCTTTTTCGCGAACACCTCGCGCGCCTCGGCGCTGACGCTGGGCGCAATCACCACCTCAGTGAAGATCGCGGCAATCGCTTCGGCGGTCGCGCCATCAAGCTCGGTGTTCACCGCAACAATCCCGCCAAAGGCCGAGACGCTATCGCATTCAAGCGCGGCCTGCCATGCCTCAAGCAGCGAAGACCCTTGTGCCACGCCGCAAGGGTTGGCGTGCTTGACAATCACCACGGCGGGATCCTGCCCGGCAAACTCTGCCGCCAATTCAAATGCCGCATCGGCATCATTGAGGTTGTTGTAGCTAAGTTCCTTGCCCTGCAATTGCGCGGCCTGCGGCACGCCGCGCGCGCCCACCACTTGCGGCACATAGATTGCAGCCGACTGGTGCGGGTTTTCGCCATAGCGCAGGGTATCGGCGCGCTTCAGGGCGATGGGCAGCGTGGCGGGGAAAGCCGATGTCTCGCCTTCGGGATCGCCGAAAGCAAACCAGCTCGCAATCGCCGCATCATAGGCCGCGGTGCGGGCATAGGCCTTGCCCGCCATGCGGATGCGAAAAGCCGCGCTGGTGGCGCCGTCATGAGCCGCCATGTCCTCAAGCAGCGCGGGATAATCAGCCGGATCGGTGAGGATCGTTACAAAGCCGTGGTTCTTCGCTGCCGAGCGCACCATCGAAGGCCCGCCGATATCGATATTCTCGATGATTTCCGCGCGGCCCGCGCCCTTGGCCACAGTGGCCTCAAACGGATAGAGGTTCACCACCACCAGATCGATCGCGCCAATGCGATGCGCTTCCATCGCGGCGACGTGTTCGGGATTGTCGCGCAGCGCCAGCAGCCCGCCATGGACCTTGGGGTGGAGCGTCTTGACCCGCCCATCCATCATTTCGGGAAAGCCGGTAAGGTCGGAGATGTCCTTCACCGCCAGCCCGGCTTCACGCAAAGCCTTCGCAGTGCCGCCCGTGCTCACCAGCTCCACGCCCTGCGCGGCCAGCGCCGCCCCCAGCTGCGCCAAACCGCTTTTGTCGGACACTGACAGCAGTGCCCGCTTGATCGCCATAGTGCTCACGATTGATGCCTTACCCTGTTTTCCGTAAGCGCCAGGAGAAATGCCCCCCGCTGCGCAATGCCAGCCCTTCGATCACCAGCTGCTGGGTGGCATGCGGGCGGCCATCGCCATCGACCCACAGACTATCCTCGGCAGCAAGAGTGACCTCTTCGCCGGTGCCTCTATCCGCAGCGAGCCGGAATTGCCAGAGCCTGCCATCGGGAAGCAGCAACATTGCCCCGCGCTTGTCGGGGTTGAGCTGGACTTCGACTTCGCGCCCGAGGTGGAAGCGGATCGCAAAGGCGATACGCCCGCGCTTGCCCTTCTTGGTGGCGGGGATCAGGATATCCTCGCCCGCCAGTTCCGTGCCATCGGCCGACAGGGTGAGAATGCGCTGGTGGGTGAGGCCGAAGCGGGCAGCATAGCCATCATGCGCGGCCTCGATCCGGGTTGCCTGGCGGCTGCGCTGCTCCACGATGCGACGCTCGATCTCGACAGTCTCGACCCCTTTGCCGAGCTTGCCATGAAGCAGCACGGCGGTGGAATTGGCGTTGTCGAGCACCAACGTCGAAAAGGCAGCGGTCGCGCGCAGGGCCTGTCCGATGCGCGAGGGCACCAGCCCTCCTGCCAGCGCCGCGCCGCCGCAATTGACGATAAGGCGCGCCGGGCCATCCGATAATTCGAACGCAAGCGTGGATGCGCAGCCCATCCGCGCGTGGCGCGCCCGCGGCGGCGGGGCGGTATCGAATTGCACCTGCGTATCGCCGCCGCGCATCCGCTGGAAGCCCCAATGGCCTGCATTGGCCAGCGGACGGGTGCGCACGCCGCTGGCCGCGATCACAGCGGCGACCGCATCGGCGCGGATCGCGCCTTGCCCCTGCCAATTGCCGAGGCCTCCGTCGCCGTGGCGCAAGGAGAGCAGCGGCGGGACCAGCAGCTCGCGCATCACGCCGAGCGCGCGCGGCGGCTCCTGCCCGGCGGCGGCATAACAAGCGATGAGATCGGTGAGCAGACGGATAAGGTCGACCTGCGCCTGCGGGCAGCGCGACAGCACGCCGCCATCCTCGCCCACGCAATCGCCCAGCGCGCGCAGCAGCCCGGCCTCGGCATAAAGGCGGCGCGGGCGGCCATTGGGCAGCAGCAGCCCCGCCGCGACCAGCGCCGCCCAGCCCGTCACCGCACCGATATCCGAAGGCTCGCGCACCACCTTGCGATCAAGCCAGTTTGCCGTTTCCTCGATCTGCGCGAGAAGCCGCGCCTTGAGCCCCTTGGCCCCGCCCGCCAGCACCAGCGGCGCATGGATCAGCCAGGCAAGCAGCCGCCAGCCCGCATGTTCCACTTCCCACGCCGCACCCTTGCCGATCTCGCGATTGGCATCGAGCCACAGGCCGGTGATCCGCTCGGCCAGCGCGATGCAATCGGCGCGCGGCGCGCTGGCAGCCAGATCGGCGAGCCAATGGAAGCCGTGCAGCGTGCGCTCGATCCCCGGATTGACCCGGCCCGAAGCGGCAAAATCGATCTGCCCGATGGCATGGCGCGCGCCGTTCACAAGGAAATGCCCGGCCCGCAGCGCCGTGCCCGCCATGCGGTCGCCCGGCACTGCCTGTTCGACAGTCGCCAGCACGCGCACCGCGGGCGGGCGGCGGAACGGGGCCGCCAGCGCATTGCCGGGCACCCCGAGGCGGTAGGCCAGCCGGATCAGCGCTTCGCCCGCACTGGCGCGCGGCGCGATGACATCCGAAAGCGCCAGCGCACGCGAGGGTGCGGCGGCTTCAGGAGCGGCGCTTTCAGACAGTGGCGCGGGTGCCGCAGCAGCCTCGGAAAAGTGCAACGCCGGGCGTTGCTGCGCCGCCTCGACCAGTCGGCCCGCGCGTTCCTGCGCTTTGGTGGGCAGCACCGTCGCCATTACTGCCCGGCCTTGAGCGCGGCGATATTGGCCGCGTAATGCGCCGGCCCGCCCTTGAACGCGGCCGATCCCGCCACCAGCACATCGGCGCCTGCAGCCAAGCACAGCTGCGCGATTTCGGGGTTCACTCCGCCATCGACCTCAAGATGGATGGCGCGCCCGGTGCTGGCGATCATTGCGCGGATGCGCGCGATCTTGGCAAGCTGGGAGTGAATGAAGCTCTGCCCGCCGAAGCCGGGATTGACGCTCATCACCAGCACCAGATCAACCATGTCCATCACATTGTCGAGCACTTCAGCAGGCGTGCCTGGATTGATCACCACGCCCGCCTTTTTTCCGAGCGCCTTGATCGTCTGGAGCGTGCGGTGGATGTGGGGGCCTGCTTCGGGATGCACAGTGATGATGTCGGCGCCCGCCTCGGCGAAGGCTTCGAGATAGGGATCGACCGGCGCGATCATCAGGTGCACGTCAAACGGCTTGGCACTGTGCGCGCGAAGCGCCTTGATCACCGCCGGGCCAATCGTGATATTGGGCACGAAATGCCCGTCCATCACATCGATATGAATCCAGTCCGCGCCTGCGGCATCAATCGCGCGCACTTCCTCGCCGAGACGCGCGAAATCGGCTGACAGGATCGAGGGCGAAATCAGTGGGGCGGGCATGGCGAGCAAGCGCACTTTCTGTGACAGGTTCCGCAGACCTTACGGGCGGGGCGAATCGCGCCACAAGGGTTGAAGGGGTGTTTTCCACCGTGGCAGGGTGCCCGAACCCCATATTTTGTGGTGTTTCGTGCAATTCAGCCGCAATTCACGCATCGGTGCCCAAGACCGCCGCCCGAATGAACAGGGATTTGCCAAGATTGATGTCCGCGCCGCTCTCTTGCGTGTTTCCTGCTGTGCTCGCAGGCGTGATGCTCGCCGCGCCGCAAGCGCTTGTCGCGCAGCCCAAATTCACCAATCTTGTCGCCAATGACATGGCACGCTGTGCGCCGGGCGCTGGCCCGGCGGTCAGGGTGGATGTCACCGGTATGAAGTCCGCCGAGGGTCTGCTCATTGTGCGTGCCTATCATGCGCGCGAGAGCGACTGGCTCAAGGGCAAGAAATACTTCGCCAAGCTCCATGAGCCCGCGCGCAAGGGGGCGATGAGCGTCTGCGTGCCGGTGCCGCGGGCAGGCGGCGACTACGCCATTGTGGTGCAGCATGACGTGAACGGGGATTATGCCACCAGCTTTTCGGTTGACGGGGCGGGCATGTCGAACAATCCGGTGGTCAAGACTTTCCTTGGCATCCCGCGCCCGCCTGCGGTTGAGGCGGCGGCCTTTGCGACGGGCGCTGGTGTCACCCGCATCGCCATTACGATGCGTTATCGCAACTGAGCCCTCGCGCAGCGGCGCTCTGGCTCCCGCGGGAGCTTTTGCGCATGCTGGCGCATTGAGAGGGTTGCACCGGTTGGAAGGCTAGGCGAAAGGGCAAAGACCCGGTCGCCGCCTGCCCACACCCTCTCTCGCTTTCGCGCGGCCGGCTCAAGGAGATGAGCGCTTGTATCTGGTCTGGCTGATGCTGCTGCCCTTTATCGGCGCATTGCTGATGGTGCCAGTGCGCAAGGGCAGCCGCAATCTCCAGACGCTGGTTGCAGCAAGCCCGGCGCTGCTGGGCCTCGTGATGCTTGGCATGATCGCGCCGGACGTGATGGCGGGCGAAGTGCCTGCCCTGCGCGCCGCCTGGGTGCCGCTGCTTGGGCTTGATGTAAGCCTCAGGGTCGATGCGCTGGGCTGGCTGTTTGCCGCGCTGATCCTTGGCATCGGGCTGATGATTGTCACCTACACGCGGTTCTATCTGTCCGCGAAAGACGATTTTGCGCGCTTTCTCGCGCTGCTGCTGCTGTTTCAGGGGGCGATGCTGGGGATTGCGCTGGCGGGCAATGTGCTGCTGTTGCTGATCTTCTGGGAGCTGACGAGCCTAAGCTCGTTCCTGCTGATCGGGTTCAAGAACCAGTATGCCGAAGGGCGGCAGGGCGCGCGCATGGCGCTGGCGGTGACCGGCGGCGGGGGCCTTGCGCTGATCGGCGGGCTGGTGCTGCTGGGCAAGCTGGCCGGTTCCTACGAGCTCGCTGATATCCTCGCGCGCGGGGCGATGATCCAAGCCTCGCCGCTTTACCCGGCGGCGCTGGTGCTGATCCTCATCGGCTGTTTCACCAAATCGGCGCAGTTCCCGTTCCATTTCTGGCTGCCCCACGCCATGGCCGCGCCGACCCCGGTGAGCGCTTACCTCCATTCAGCGACGATGGTGAAAGCGGGCGTGTTCCTGCTCGCCCGGCTGTGGCCCGCGCTGGCGGGGACCGAGCTGTGGTTCGCGCTGGTGGCGACGACGGGCCTCGTGACGATGGTGGCAGCAGCCGCGATTGCGCTGCACCGCCATGATCTGAAATCGATCCTTGCCTATTCCACCGTCAGCCATCTCGGGCTGCTCACGATGCTGCTCGGCTTCGGCACGCCTGCTGCCGCGCAGGTGGCGATCTTCCACCTCATCAACCACGCGCTGTTCAAGGCCGCGCTGTTCATGAATGCCGGGATCATCGATCATGAAACCGGCACCCGCGATATCCGCGCGCTGGGCGGCCTTGCCCGGCTGATGCCGATCACCGCCACGCTCGGCACGATTGCGGCGGCTTCGATGGCGGGGCTGCCGCCGTTTGGCGGGTTCCTGTCGAAAGAGCTGATGCTGGAGGAAGTCTGGCACACCCCGTTCTTCGGCGCCCCCCACTGGCTGCTGCCGGCGATGGTGGTGACGGGCGCAAGCCTGTCGGTCGCCTATTCGCTGCGTTACATCCATGGGCTCTATTTCGCAGCACAGCCCGCAAGCTTCCCCAAGCCGCCGCATGATCCGGGGATCGGGCTGTGGCTGCCCTCGGCGCTGCTGGTGGTGCTGACGGTGCTGGTCGGCCTGTTCCCGCAGACCCTCACCAAGGCGCTGGTCGCCGCCGCTGCCGGGGCGACCACCGGGGGCACCGCGCCCGGCTTCAAGCCGATGCTGTGGCACGGCCTTACCCCCGCGCTTGCGATGAGCGTGATCGCGGTCGCAATCGGCGTGATTGCGCTGCGCGCCCATGCGCCGTTGCAGCGGCGGTGGGACAGCCTCGGCCTGCCCGATGCCAAGCGCCTGTTCGAAAGCGGGATCGAGAGCGCGGTGCGGCTCGCCCGCGCGGTGACGCTGGCGGTGCACAACGGCTCGCTGCAACGCCAGCTCGCGCTGCTGTTCGCCGCCGCAATCGGCCTTGGCGCATGGGGGATGAACGCCGCGCCGCTGGCTGCGGGCGCGCGGCAGACGCTGGCAGCGCCGCCGATCGCGATCCTCATGTGGCTGCTGCTGCTGGCGGGCGTGGTGGCGGTGTGCGCGGTGCAGGCCCAGCGCTTCATCAGCCTCGTCTATATCAGCATCATCGGACTGGTGGTGTCGCTTGCCTTTGTCTATCTGTCCGCGCCCGATCTCGCGCTCACCCAGATTTCGGTCGAGGTGGTGACGATCCTGCTGCTGCTGCTCGCGCTCAATCTCCTGCCGAAACAGCCGCCCGCGCTTTCGCGCCCCGGGCGGCGGCTGCGCGATGCCGGGCTCGGCGTGATCGGCGGCGGGGCGATCGGCTGGGCGGCCTATGCGGTGATGACCCGCGCGCCGCATGATCCGATCTCGGCCTATCACTGGGCCAATGCCAAATCGGGCGGGGGCGGCACCAATGTCGTCAACGTGACGCTGGTGGATTTCCGCGCCTTTGATACCTTCGGCGAGATCATCGTCCTCGGGATTGCGGCGCTGGCGACCTTTGCACTGTTGCAACCCGCCTCGCGCGGGGCGGCGGGCAAGCGGCTGCGCGACTGGCTGCCCGATATGCCGCGCTCGCCCGAATATCACCCGATGATGTTTGCGGTTGCTGCGCGCGTCCTGCTGCCGCTTGCAAGCATGATCGGCGTCTATATCTTCCTGCGCGGACATAATCTGCCGGGCGGCGGGTTTATTGCGGGCCTCGTTTTCTCGGTAGCGATGCTGATGCAATACATGGCCTCAGGCTACGAATGGTCGACCCAGCGCCGCCGGATCGACGAGCATCTGATGATCGCCGCTGGCGTGCTGATCGCGGCGGTGACGGGGCTCGGCTCGCTGGTGTTCGGCGTGCCCATCTTCACCAGCTGGTTTGATTATTTCGCGCTGCCATTGGTGGGTGAGTTCGAGCTGACCAGCGCGATGGCGTTTGATACCGGCGTGGCCCTCACCGTGGTGGGCGCGGTGATGCTGGCGCTCAAGGAGCTTTCGCACCTCGCCCAGCGCGCCGAAAAGGACGACGCGCATGATGATGCGCCGATGGATATTGATCCGGGTAAGCTGCGGGCGGCGTCTGCCGAAGGAGACGCGCGGTGATCAGCATGGAGTTTCTGATTGCAAGCGCAATCGGCGCGCTGGCCGCAGGGGGCATCTATCTCGCCCTGCGCGCCCGCACCTTTCCGGTGGTGCTGGGGCTGGCGATGCTGTCTTACGCGATCAACCTGTTCCTGTTCGCGATTGGCCGACTGGCGGTGGGTCAGCCGCCGATCTATCAAAAGGGCCTCACCCAATATACCGATCCGCTGCCGCAGGCGCTGGTGCTGACCGCCATCGTGATCAGCTTCGGGATGACCGCGCTGATCGTGGTGCTGGCGCTCAGGACCTTCCTTGAGACCGGCACCGATCAGGTCGATGGCCAAGTCGATAGGGGGCCGGATGCAGCCGACGAGGAAGGGCCGCAGCCATGAGCGCCGCGCTGATCACCGCGCCGATCATGCTGCCCGCGCTTGCCGGGGTGGCAACGCTGCTGTTCCGCCGCCGCCGCCGCGCTGTGGGCGCAGGGCTTTCGATTGCCTCCTGCGCGGGGTTGCTGGCGATTGCCGCCTTGTTGATGAGCCACACCTATGGCGCAGCGCCGCTGGCTTACGCAATTGGCGATTGGCCCGCCCCGTTCGGGATTGTGCTGGTGCTCGATCAGCTCACCGCGCTGATGCTGGTGCTTGCAGCAGTGCTGGCGCTGGCGGTGGCGGTTCATGCCGCGCTCACCGGGCTGGATCGCAAGGGCTGGCATTTTCATGCGCTGTTCCAGTTCCAGCTGCTGGGGGTGAACGGCGCATTCCTGACAGGCGATCTGTTCAACCTGTTCGTCTTTTTCGAAGTGCTGCTCATCGCCTCTTACGGGTTGATGCTGCACGGCCAAGGGCCAAAACGGCTGACGGCGGGCGTGCAATATGTGATCATCAATCTCGTCGGCTCGTCGGTGTTTCTGGTCGCGCTGGGCCTGCTTTACGGGATCGCCGGCACGCTCAATATGGCGGATATGGCGGTGCGCGCAGCGGCGCTTCCGGCGGGCGACAAGGGCATTCTTCAGGCTGGCGGGTTCCTGCTGATGCTGGTCTTCGGCCTCAAGGCGGCGCTGCTGCCCGTGCATCTGTGGCTGCCGCGCACCTATGCCAGCACCGCGCCTGCCGTGGCCGCGATGTTTGCGATCATGACCAAGGTCGGCGCCTATTCCATCATCCGCAGCGCCGCGCTGATCTTCGGCGATGGCGCAGGCGCTTTCCTGCTGCCCGCAGCGCTCGCCACCATGGCGCTTGGCTATGCCGGGATGATGGCCAGCCGCCAATTGCGCGATATGGCGGCCTTTGGCCTGCTTGGTTCAACCGCCACGCTGCTCGCCGCCATCGCGCTGTTCGATGAAGCCGCGATGGGTGCTGCGCTCTATTACCTCCTCCACACCACGCTGGCGGGCGGATTGCTGTTCCTGCTGGTTGATCTGGTGGTGCGATGGCGCGCGGTCGAGGGGGCAGAGATCGTCGCGACACCCCATTACAAGGGCAAGGTGATGCTGGGCGTCTTGTTCTTCATCACGGCCATCGGCTTTGGCGGCTTGCCGCCGCTGTCAGGCTTTATCGGCAAGCTCCTTATCCTCGCCGCCGCGCATGACACCCCGCTTGGGCCGTGGGTGTGGGGCGCGATCCTGATCACCAGCCTGATGAGCATCATTGCGCTGGCGCGGGCGGGGAGCACGTTATTCTGGAAGGCCGATACCTCGCCGCCTATTCCGGTGGATCGCCCCGCGCCCGATTACGCCGAGGCTGCACCCGCGATTGCCATGATCGCTCTGCTGGCGGTGCTGGCCGCCGCCGCCGGGCCGATCACCGCCTATACGCACAGCACTGCGGCGCAGCTGTTCGCGCCCGATGCCTATATCGCTGCCGTGCTGGGCGAGCCTGCCGCGGAAAGCGCCGCGCCGTGAACCGCCTCCTGCCCCATCCCGGCCTTACTGCGCTGCTGGTTGTCATCTGGATGCTGGCGCTCAATGCCTTCAGCTTTGGCGGGTTTGTGGTTGCGCTGGTGCTGGCAATCGCGATCCCGCTGTTCACCGCGCCTTACTGGCCCGATCGCCCGCGCGTGCACTTTGGCCTGCCGCTGGCGGGATATGTTCTGCTCGTCCTGTGGGATATCCTGATCGCCAATTTCCAGGTCGCGGCCATCATCCTGTTTCGCAAGAACCGCGATTTGCGCCCCGCATGGTTGGCGATTCCGCTCGATGTCACCTCGACAGAGGCGATCACCGTGCTTGCTGCCACCATCAGCCTGACACCGGGGACAGTCTCCTGCGATATTTCCACCGATGGGCGGCATTTGCTGGTCCATGCGCTCGATACCCGCGATGCCGCTGCCGAAATCGCCCGGATCAAAGCGCGTTACGAGCGCCGCCTGATGGAGATCTTCGCATGATCGCAGCCGCTCTCCAGTTCGCGTTTGTCTGCGTCGGCTTGGCAATCGGGCTCAACCTTTATCGCCTGTTCAAGGGGCCAAGCGCGGCTGACCGCATCCTTGCTCTCGATACGCTGGTGATCAACGCCATTGCGCTGATCGTGTTGCACGGCATTCTGGCTGAAACCACGATGTATTTCGAAGCCGCGCTGCTGCTGGCGATGGTCGGCTTTATCGGGACGGCAGCCTATGCCAAATTCCTGCTGCGCGGCGATATTGTGGAATAGGGGGGGATGTGATGGAGCAAATCTTCGACATCCTGATCGCGGCTCTGCTGGTGCTTGGCGGGGCCTTTGCGCTTATCGGCAGCTGGGGCCTTGCGCGCCTGCCCGGCCTTATGGCGCGGCTGCACGGGCCAACCAAGGCGACAACGCTGGGCGTCGGCGGGTGCCTGATCGCCTCGATGATCTATTTCCCGACCCACGGCATGGAATATTCGATCCACGAATTGCTGGTGACGCTGTTCCTGTTCATCACCGCGCCGATTTCGGCCAACATGATCGCCAAGGCTTACCTGCACGAACGCAAGGTCGCGGCCGACCGGGGTAAGGAGGCAGACTGCGAGCTGCCGCCTGCTTATGTGATGCCCTTGCCCGAACCGGCCAGCGACAGCTGCGGCTGGGCGACGTTCGGTGCGCCCGACCAGGAGCAGCCGCCCGCAGCCTGAGCGGTTCGGCTTGGGCCGCGCACGGCTGGTCGAAAAGGCGCTCGCGAGTAACTTCTCCGCTGGCGGCGCGCGCTTACATCGTCTCCATCATAAACGCACCCTGAGGACGGCGTTCAGGGCGCGGCAATCCGGCCCTTGTCATGAGGCTGCCATAACGCCAGCAAACGAGCTTTCCCGATGCGCCTTTTCGCTCCCGATCTTTATCGCAACTTCGCCATCGGCTTTGCTGTCGGGGCGCTGCTGATTGCGGGGGCAAATGCCGATCAATGGGGCGAAGAATTGGCCTCGCCCGCGCAGGCCGCAGAGACCCCGCACACCCCCGGCCCTGATGCCGCCACTTTCGTCACCGCGCCGGAAACCACCGCCCGGTGAAGCGCGCACTGCCTGCCCTTGCTGTTATCACGCTCGCGCTGTCGGCCTGCTCCGGCCCTGTTATGGCAGCCGAAGAACCCATCAACGCGCCTGTCGCCAAGCGGATCGCCAAGGAAGAAGGGCTCCAGACCGCGATCTTTGCGGGCGGCTGTTTCTGGGGCGTTGAAGGCGTGTTCAGCCATGTGAAGGGCGTGACCGGAGCGGTATCGGGCTATCATGGCGGCAGCGCGGCAACCGCGAAATACGATACCATCACCGCAGGCGGCACGGCCCATGCCGAATCAGTCAAGGTCACCTATGATCCCGCCCAAGTACGCTATGACGAATTGCTGCGGATCTTCTTTTCGGTGGTCGCCGATCCGACGCTGAAAAACCGGCAGGGGCCTGATGTCGGCGCGCATTACCGCTCCGCGCTGGTTCCCACGACGGCGGAGCAGAAGAAAGTCGCCGCCGCCTATCTTGCTCAGCTTGAAGCCGCCAAGCTGTGGCCGCGTGCGATCGTGACCCGGATCGAGCCGCTGCGCGCGTTCTATCCGGCAGAAGGCTATCATCAGGACTTCATGGCGAAGAACCCGCGTCACGGCTACATCCAGCGCTGGGACAAGCCCAAGGTCGAGGCGCTGAAAGCCATGTTCCCCGCACAATACCGCGCCGCTTTTCTGCGAGATGCAGGCTGAGCCCTGCGGGCCATGGCAAAACCGCCCGCAAGGCGCTATATTGCAACTCATGGCGACGACGGCTCAAACCCACACCCACCACGAACACGCCCATGGCGAACATCGGGGCGAGGCGCTGATTCCGGCGGCTGCTCACGCGTTGACAGCAGCGGGGGAGCAATGGACGGCGATGCGTGAAGCGGTGTTTGCCGAACTCGCCCGCCACGAACGGCCCGTATCGGCCTATGATATTGCCGATAATCTTTCTGCCGCGCGCGGCAAGCGGGTGGCGCCCAATTCGGTCTATCGCATTCTCGATGTATTCGTGACCAACAATCTGGCGATGCGGGTGGAAAGCGCCAATGCGTTCCTTGCCAACACGCATCCCGGCTGCGCGCATGATTGCATCTTCCTTGTTTGCGACGAATGCGGCGAGGCCGCCCATGTCGATGATGAAGACGTGAGCCGTGCGGTGCGCGGTATTGCGGCTGCGCGCGGGTTCAAGGCCGAGCGTCCGGTGCTGGAGATCCGCGGCCTGTGCAAGGCCTGCACCTGAGCGCGCACCAACCGACCGGGCGCCGCGCGCGATCCTTGCGGTAAGCCTTTCTCAACATCGAATCGACACGCCTGAAATCAGCGTGTAACGCGGGAAGCTATGATTCAGCCTCCGCACACCCCCCTTCTCGATCAGGTCAATACCCCTGACGATCTGCGCCGCCTCAAGCCCGAACAGCTCCGCCAGCTTGCCGACGAACTTCGCGCCGAAATGATCGACGCGGTCAGCGTCAGCGGCGGGCATCTTGGTTCGGGCCTCGGCGTGGTCGAGCTGACCGTCGCCATCCACTATGTGTTCAACACCCCCGATGATAAGCTGGTGTGGGACGTTGGCCATCAGTGCTATCCGCACAAGATCATCACTGGCAGACGCGATCGTATCCGCACGCTGCGGCAGGGCGGGGGCCTTTCGGGCTTCACCAAGCGTTCCGAAAGCGAGTATGATCCCTTCGGCGCGGCGCATTCCTCGACCTCGATCTCGGCGGCATTGGGCTTTGCCATGGCAAACAAGCTGCAAGGCCGGCCCGGGCGCGGCATCGCGGTAATCGGCGATGGTTCGATGAGCGCCGGGATGGCCTATGAAGCGATGAACAACGCAGCCCAGGCGGGCAACCGGCTGATCGTGATCCTCAATGATAACGACATGTCGATCGCGCCGCCGGTGGGCGGGCTTTCTGCCTACCTTGCACGGATGGTTTCGAGTTCCGAATATCTCGGCATCCGCAGCCTTGCCTCGCGCGCGGTGAAGAAGATGAGCCGCCGGTTGCACGATACCATCGGCAAGGCTGAGGAATTCACCCGCGGCATGGTGACGGGCGGGACTTTGTTTGAAGAGCTGGGCTTCTACTATGTCGGCCCGATCGATGGGCACAATCTCGATCACCTGCTCCCGGTGCTGGAGAATGTGCGCGATACCAGCGAAGGCCCGGTGCTGATCCACGTCGTCACCGAAAAGGGCAAGGGCTATGCACCTGCCGAAAACAGCGCCGACAAGTATCACGGCGTGCCCAAGTTCAACGTCATTACCGGCGAAAAGGCCAAGAGCGCGCCCAGCGCGCCGGCCTATCAGGACGTGTTCGGCCTGACCCTCGCCAAGCTTGCCGATAGCGACAGCCGCATCTGCGCGATCACCGCCGCCATGCCTTCGGGCACGGGGGTGGACAAGTTCGCCAAGGCGCATCCCACGCGCAGCTTCGATGTGGGGATTGCCGAACAGCACGCGGTCACTTTCGCAGCAGGTCTTGCAGCGGAAGGGATGCGGCCGTTTGCCGCGATCTATTCGACCTTCCTCCAGCGCGCCTATGATCAGGTGGTGCACGATGTGTGCATCCAGAACCTTCCGGTGCGCTTCGCCATTGATCGCGCGGGTCTGGTCGGCGCGGACGGGGCGACGCACGCGGGCAGCTTCGACATCACCTATCTCGCAACCCTGCCCAACATGGTGGTGATGGCTGCCGCCGACGAGGCCGAACTCGTCCACATGACCTATACCGCCGCCGAATACGACGATGGCCCGATTGCGTTTCGCTATCCGCGCGGCAGCGGCACCGGAGTTCCGCTGCCCGAAGTTCCGCAGAAGCTTGAAATCGGAAAGGGCCGTCTGGTGCGCGAAGGCTCGAAGGTCGCGATCCTCTCGCTGGGCGCCCGTCTTGCCGAAGCGCTCAAGGCCGCCGATCAGTTGGAGGCCAAGGGGCTTTCAACGACTGTTGCCGATCTGCGCTTTGCCAAGCCGCTCGATGAAGAACTCATCGCGCGCCTGATGCGCACGCATGAAGTGGTGGTGACGGTCGAGGAAGGCGCCATCGGCGGGCTTGGCGCGCATGTGCTGACCTATGCCAGCGACGAGGGCCTGACCGATGCCGGGCTGAAAATCCGCACCTTGCGCCTGCCCGATACCTTCATCGATCACGACGATCCGATGAAGCAGTATGACGAGGCTGGGCTCAACGCGCCGCAGATCGTCGATACCGTGCTCAAAGCGCTCAAGCACAATTCGGCGGGCATCGAGGAAGCGCGGGCGTAACGGCTGATGGCGCTGCTGCGGATCACGCGCGATGGCCCAGTCACCACGCTGACGATCGACCGGGCGGAGACGATGAATCCGCTGGGCGCACCCGGTGACGGGGAGGAATTTGCCGCTGCCTGCGCTGCGATCAACCAGGATTATGGCTGCCGCGCAGTGATCCTCACCGGGGCCGGGCGGGCATTCAGTGCGGGCGGCGATATCAAGGCGATGCGCGATAAGACCGGCACTTTCGGCGGGACTGCGCCGGCAATTTCGGATGGCTATCGCGGCAATATCCACCTCATGCTGCGCGCGCTTTATGGCTTGCGCGTGCCGGTGATTGCGGCGGTCAATGGCCCGGCGATTGGCCTTGGGTGCGATCTCGCCTGCCTTGCCGATATCCGCATTGCGAGCGAGGCGGCGAAGTTTGGGGTTACGTTCCTTAAGCTCGGCATCATCCCCGGCGATGGCGGCACCTGGATTTTGCCGCGCGTGATCGGGATGAGCCGCGCGGCGGAATTGTTCTACACCGGCGACGTGATCGATGCTGGAACCGCGAAGGAGTGGGGCCTTGTCAGCCGGGTGGTGGCGGCGGACAGCCTGATGGACGAAGCGCGCGCGCTTGCCGCACGCATCGCTGTGATGCCGCCCCACGCGCTGCGCCAGTCGAAGATGCTGCTGCGGCAGGGCCAACAGGTAAGCTATGACACCGCGCTCGAAATGGCCGCGAACACGCAGGCGATGATGCATACCACCGAAGATCACGCCGAAGGTGTCGCCGCGCTGATCGAGAAGCGCCAGCCGGTGTTCAAAGGGGAATAGTTATCTTCTCACCCTCCTTTGGGGGAGGGGGTCAGGGGGTGGGGGCTCCCCCGCCGCCGTGGCGGATTATCTCAACTCAGCCACTTCCACACGCCCGCCGGGATCCCTGCGCGCCACAGGTGCATCCAGCTGCCCGCCAGCCACAGCGCCGTGCCAAGCACCAGTGGCACTGCGCCAACGCTGAAGAGCTTTTGAAACTGCGGCCAGTAGCTTGTTTTCGCGGACCACGCAGCCCACGCATCGCCCATCTGCGTGCGCTTCTTGCCATCCTGAAACCACGAACCCACCAGCGCCAGCGTGCCCATGGCAAGCGCGGTGATCATGGTGCGGGCGCTCCACAACAGCACCATGTGCGAGGCCGCCCACAAGCCGATCCCCCACATCATCGGGTGGCGGGTGACAAGGAATACGCCCTTGGGCTCAGCACGCGCCTGTTGCTCGGCAAGCGGGGTCGGCAGCGCCGGATTGCCGATGAGCGATCCCGCCAGCAGCACCATGGCGGGCCATGTCAGGATGGTGGCGGTGATCCAGCCAGCCTCGCCCGAGCCGCCCAGATCAGCGCCCGGCGCACCCAGAAATGCGAAATAGACCCAGGCGAGCGTGGCAAAGCTGACGAGCGTATAGACGCCCTGAAAGCCCTTGTCGCCCAGCGCCCGCACCATGGCGGGGCGCAGCGTGTGCGACATGCCCAAATGGCTGCCGACGAAGGCGAGGTTCGCCGCGAGCAGGTTCCACAATGCGCCGTTCATGTCCGCCTCCTCACGCGTCAGCCTGGCCAGCCTAGCTTGCGATGGCGATCAGTTCCACCTTGAAAACCAGTGTCGCATTGCCGGGGATCGGGCCGCGCCCGACGGGGCCATAGGCCATGTCTGCCGGGATCGCGATTTCGATGGTCTCGCCCACGCCCATTTCGGGAATGGCAACCTGCCAGCCCTTGACGAGGCGGGCGAGCGGGAAAGTGGCGGGCTCCCCGCGCGCGTAGGAACTGTCGAACACCGTGCCATCGAGCAAGCGCCCTTCGTAATGGACGGTGACGACATCAGCGACGCTCGGCTTGCGATCCGATGCGCGATTTGCGAGCCAGCGCCAGCGCACGCCCCCTGTGGCAAAGTGCCAGCCGTCCTCGGGCTTGAGGCCAAGCAGGTAAAGCTGTTGCTGGGTGTGCCAGGCGGAGCTACCCGGTTCGGGTTCGGCCGCACCGGGCTGGTCTTGCCCGTGAGCTGGTGCAAGCCCGCCCGCCAGAACAGCCGCAGCCGCCGCGAGTTTGGCGATCAGTCCTCTCACCAGTCGAACGCCTTGGGCCGGGCGCTTTCGTCCAGCGTCTTGTAGCGATCGCGTAAGCGGCTCTGACGGCTGGAGAGGTCTTGTTCCACCCCGCCGATGAAGACCTTGGTGGGCACCGTGCCCACTTCGAGCGGATCGCCGTCCCAGATCACCACATCGCCGACCGCGCCGGGCGAGAGCACGCCTGCCTTGCCGCCAAGCCCGCTGATCGCGGCGGGCACCGAGGAAATCGCGGCAAAGGCTTCGCCCCAGGAAAGACCGCCCGCCCCCGGTATGCGTGACAGCGCCACCAGATTGCCCGCCGTCTGCGACAGGCGGCGCGGGTTTTGCGCGGCCTCGGCATTGATCGCCACCATCACGCCAGCGGCTTTCATCCGCCCGACATTGCTTTGCGTGGCGGCGATTTTCTGGAAGGTGTCCGGCAGATCATCCAGCCCGTTGGCAATCACTGGCACGCGCGCGGCGGCGATTTCGGCGGCGACCAGCCAGCCCTCGCTCGCGCCCACCAGCACCAGATCAAGCCGGGGAAACTCGGCTTTCAATGCCAGCACGCCGCGGATGTCAGCCGCGCGCTCAGCCATCACGTAAAGCTTCTGCCGCCCGGTGACGACGGGAACCAGCGCTTCGGCATCGAAGCGGCCGAGCATCACCTTGTCACCCTTGGTGATTTCGGTGGTCGCCGGAATGCCGCTGCGGGTGCTCAACGCCTGTGCTTCGCGCAAGGCGTTGCGGAACAGGGCCACCGCTGCCACCCGGCTGCCGCCAGCGATCCGCGCGCCGCCTTCCGACAGATCCACCAGTTGGAACGCGCGCGGCACCATCACCGCCTGTCCATCACCATCCAGATCAATCACCGCGCCTTGCCCGCCGAAAATCGAGCCCGAAGGCAAGGTGGTCGTCACCGCGCGGGTAATCCCGGCGGCGCGGTGGACGAGGATATTCTGCGACGTGGGATTGATCGCGCTGGCCGCATCGAGCGCTGCGCTGAACGGCGCGCCGCTGGCGCGGGTATCATTCGATTCGGCCACCGCATCGACATCGCTGAGGCCGAGCGAGGTCAGCGTGGCGAACAGCCCGGGCGTCACCCAGCGTCCGCCCGCATCGAGCGCGGGCACGCCTTGGGCCGCGGCGACATTGCGCCCGGCGGCAACCACGCGCCCACCGCGCACCAGCACGCTGGCACCGTCAATCGGCTCGCTGCCATCACCGATCACGATGCGGGCGTTGGTGATGAACACGTCCTGCGCCCATGCAGGCGCGGCGGCAGCAAGCGCAGCGACACTCGCTGCAAGGCCAAGGAGGCGGTTCATTTCACGTCTCCTTCGCCCGGCTGGCCCAGCTCGAAATCGCTCACCGGCCGGGTCTTGCGGTTCATCGCATCGAACATCAACGCGCCATCGACCCACACTTTCTCAGGCCGCGCATAGACGCTCAAGGGGTTGGCGTTCCACAGCACCACATCGGCCATCTTGCCCACTTCAAGACTGCCGGTGAGATCGCCGATCCCCATGGCCTTGGCCGGGTTGAGCGTGATCCAGCCGATCACCGTCGCATCGGGAATATTGATGCCAAGACGGCGTCCGGCCGCCTGCGCCTTGGCGGCCTCCTGATTGAGGCGCTGGATATCATTGGCATCATCCGAATGGATCACCACGCAGGCCCCCTCGCGCGCCAGAAAGGCGGCGTTTTCCATTATCCCGTCGTAGGCTTCCATCTTGAAGCCATACCAATCGGCCCAGATCGCGGCGCAGACATCATTCTCGCGCAAGAGATCACCGATCTTGTAAGCCTCAACCGCGTGGTGGAAGGCGGTGACCTTGTAGCCCATCTCCTTGGCCATATCGAGCACCAGCGCCATGTCATCGGCGCGGTAGCAATGATTGTGGACGAGGATATCGCCGCGCAGCACGCCTGCCAGCGTTTCCTTGCCGAGATCGCGGCGCGGCTTATCATTATTGGCGTATTCGATCGCATCGAGCCAGGTCTGGCGGTTGACCGCGAAATTGCCCATTCGGGTCGAAGGCATCCGCCCGCGCCCGCCATAGACCCGCTTGGGATTTTCCCCGCAGGCCATCTTGAAGCCATAGGGCGCGCCGGGGAACTTCATCCCCTGCACCGTGCGCGCGGGCACATTCTTGAGCGTGACCGAGCGCCCGCCCATCAGGTTGGCCGAGCCGGGCAGGATTTGGAGCGCCGTCACCCCGCCATTGGCGAGAGCGCGGGTAAAGCCCGGATCTTGCGGCCACACCGAATGTTCCGCCCAGACCTCGGGCGTGGTCGGGCTGGTGGCCTCGTTGCCGTCGGAATGCGCATCGACGCCGGGCGAAGGGTAATTCCCGAGGTGCGAGTGGATGTCGATAATGCCCGGCGTGACGAATTTGCCGGTGCCGTCGAACACCGCAATATCGGCAGGGATCGGCGTATCCGGCCCGCCGATCGCGGTGATCTTGCCGCCCGACATGAACACCACGCCGTTTTCGATCTTGCCGCCCTTGCCATCATAGATGGTCGCGCCCCGGATCGCGGTGGCGATGTTGGGATAAGGCTTGTAGGTCGAGGCGAAGGGATCATCCTTCGGCCCCTTGGCCGCGAGTGTCGCCGCCTTGGTGCTTGCCGCGCCCGTCTCAGCGCCGCCGCTTTGCGCGTTGGTAGCAGCGCACGCCGCAAGCGCCCACGCGCTCACCAGCGCGAGACCCGCGCTCCGCGTCAATCTGGTCGTCATAATCTGCCCTTCCCGTCGTCCCGTCTGCAATTTGACGGGAAAACCTGGGGCTGTCCATACAGTTGGACGATTAGGCCGTCAGGACGGGGTTTCGTCCTTGAGCGTGTCGAGGTGCATCCACTTCTTCACCACCGGGCTCACCAGCAACACGGCCACCGCCGCACCGATCGAGATCCAGCCGAACAGCTCATAGACATCGAGCAGGCCCTGCTTGGTCATGGCGCCGTCATGCCCGCCGGTTGCCTCGCCGATCTTGCCCGCGACGAAATTGCCGACCGCTGTCATGTAGAACCACGCGCCCATGATCAGCGATGCCAGGTGCTTGGGCGCCAGCCGGTTCATCGCCGAAAGGCCCACGGGCGACAGGCACAGTTCCGCCGTGGTGGCGAAGAAGTAATAGCCGAATACCAGGATCACCGGCGTCATCGCCGCGATGCCATAGGCCTCTGCCCCCCACACCAGCACCAGGTTGGCAAAGCCCATCTGCGCCAGCGCCAGCCCGAATTTGGCAGGCGCGGAAGGTTCCATCCCCTTTCGTCCCAGCCATTGCCACAGCCCCGCGAACACCGGGGCCATCAGGATGATGTAAATGGGATTGATCGACTGGAAAATGCCCGCCGGCACGCCTGCACGATCGACAAAGCGATCAGTGAACAGGTTCATCGATCCGCCCGCCTGTTCGAACAGGCCCCAGAACAGCGGGTTGAGGCTGATCAGGAAGAGGATCGCAAACATGCGTTCACGCGGCTGTTTTTCGAGTTTGAAGCTTTCAAACAGCACATAGCCGAGCAGCGCCACGCCCGAGACTGCCAGCAGGTTCTGGATCACGTTCTGATATTGCACCAGCCCCCAGATCACGACGACCGCGGCAAAGCCGATGCCGTAAAGGCCGTATTCCAGCCCCTTGCCGAGCGGCCGGGGCGCTTCGCCCGCGCCGTTCAGCGTTGCCTTGCCGAGCACGAAGACGATAAGGCCCGCCAGCATCCCGATCCCGGCAAGGCCAAAACCATAGCCCCAGCCCAGTGTCTGGCCGAGATAGGCCACCAGGATCGTGCCCAGCGCCGCGCCGACGTTGATGCCCATGTAGAAGATCGTATAGGCCGCATCGCGCCGCACGTCGGTCAGCTTGTAGAGCTGGCCCACCATCACCGAGATGTTCGCTTTGAGAAAGCCCGAGCCCACGATGATGAAGGCAAGCGCGGCCCAGAACACGTTGATCGTCGGATCATCCTGCCCGCCGGTGCCTTCCACCGCCAGCACCTT
>VFQU01000042.1_pt1 | contig 192082 bp, 227 predicted proteins | sample 3512311 | NCBI WGS metagenome assembly VFQU01 (sample SAMN10412377, study PRJNA504923) | tailings metagenome | isolation source: Relicate 3 Philex TSF3 active mining site | place: Philippines: Tuba, Benguet | collected 2017-08-29 | reverse complement strand
ACCGAGCGGTTCAGCTGCGACAGCGCGATCACCGGGCATTGCAGCTCCTTGGCCAGGCCCTTCATGCCCCGCGAGATCTCGCCCAGCACGGTGGCGCGGTTCTCGTCGGAGCCGCCGCCGTCGCCCGCCATCAGCTGCAGGTAGTCGATGATGATCAGCCCGAGCGTGCCGCCGAAGTCGCGCGCGACGCGGCGCGCACGGGCGCGCACCTCGCCAGGGGACAGGCCGGGCGATTCGTCGATGAAGAGCTTGGCCTGGCTCATCTTGTCGACCGCCTCGGTCAGCCGGCCCCACTCATCGTCGGCCAGGCGGCCGGTGCGCAGATGGCTCTGGTCGATGCGGCCGATCGAGCCGACCATGCGCAAGGCCAGCTGGGCGGCGCCCATTTCCATCGAGAAGACCAGCACCGGCAGGCCTTCGTTGATGGCGACGTTCTCGCCGATATTGATCGCGAACGCGGTCTTGCCCATCGAGGGGCGCGCAGCCAGCACGATCAGATCGCCCTTCTGCAGGCCGGCGGTCATGCGGTCCAGGTCGTAGAAGCCGGTACGCACGCCGGTCACGTCGACCGCGCCGCTCTCCGCCAGCTCATTGACGCGGTCCATCAGCTGGACCAGCAGCTTGTCCATGCTGTGCATCGACTGCGCGCCGCGCATGCCTTCCTCGCCGATGCGCAGAATGCGTGCCTCGGCATCGTCGAGGATGGTGCTGACCGCCTTGCCCTGCGGGTTCAGCGCATTCGTCGCGATCTCATCGCTGGCGCTGACCAGCTTGCGCAGGATCGCCCGCTCGCGAACGATCTCCGCATAGCGGCGCAGATTCGCCGCGCTCGGCACCGCCTGGGCCAAGGCGTTCAGATAGGCCAGGCCGCCGCAATCCTCCGCCTTGCCAAGAAGCCTCAACTCATCGTTGACCGTGATCACGTCGGCCGGCTTCCCGGCCGTGATCAGCTTCCCGACAACCTGGAAGATCAGCTTGTGCTCCAGGCGGTAGAAGTCGCCGTCGCTGACCAGGTCAGCGGCGCGGTCCCAGGCACTGTTGTCGATCAACAATCCGCCGAGCACCGACTGCTCCGCCTCGATGGAATGCGGTGGAACACGCAGGCGAGCCAGCTCTTCGTCGGCCACCCTCATCCATCCACCTGCACAGTCGTCGAAGTCGACATCGGCACCTCACATACAGCCAGAAAACCAGTATGTCAGGGGTGACCCACCGCCCGAAATCACCACGCCAGGCAGCGCGGATCCTGCGCGGCACCGATGCGGACTAGGTGCGCCGATCGATCCTCACCAGAGCAGCTGGCCGCTTGGCCGCGACAGGCCCTCCTGCAATTGCAGCAAGTCATCCCGCTTCTGGTCGAGAGCGCGCGCTCTCGCCTCTCTGGCATCGCTCCACTTTTCGGAGAAGTCGCTTGCGCCGCGCTCACGCTCCGCCGCGACGGCCTCGAGCGAGGCAGCAATCGCATCCAGCAACTCCCGCCGCTGGCCTGGGCTGATGTTCATTGGGTGGATTCCGCTTCAAAACCGACCGGGAAGGCAGCCGGCTGCCTAGGCATGGTTCAGCCGGCGGGACTTGAGATTCTCCGGCACCAATGCATCCAGGTCGCGGCCGCGCACCAGTTGCCTAGCCATCACCCTGTGATGCGGCGCGGTGCCGCAAGCATTCACCTGGCAGCGCAAACGCATCTGGTCCCGGTAATGCGTGAGCGGCCCACTTGGCATCCAAACCGGTTTGCCGTCAGCATCGCGCACTACTCTGAGCCCGTACGCCTCATAGATCGGCACCAACGCCGGTACGGCAAAAATCGAGATGGTTTCGATACCGTAGCGCTCGCAGATTGCCTTGACCGTGGCCAGCAGCAGCAGGCGCGCAAGCAGGCGCTGCACCCGAGGCCCCGCCGACGAATAACGCTCTACCGCGACAAACGGGATCGCGCCGTCAGCCGCCCCCTCGGGCCAAACGGCGGCGCAGAAAAGCCCCGCTTGTCGACCGGCAAGCCCATGCCGCACGCGCATTACTGCAACCAAAGCGCCAGCACGGTCTCGCACCGTCAGCAGCGAGGTCGCCGGCGCGGTATCGATGTCTTCGGCAACATCCGGCACCGTTTGGTCCGGGTAGTGCCGCTTGTAAGCGGCATGCCTGAACTCCACCACTTCGACCAGCTGCACCTCGTCCGACACGCGCCCTACACGCAGAGCCGACGCTCCCGTCACCATGGCCTGCAGCGCAGCGAGCCCCGGAGCGACTGCTCGGGCCAGCCCCTCAAGCATTCGAACCTACGGAGTCCTCGAAGGTCGACCGCGTGGGCAAGCGCAGGGTCACGCGCGTGCCCCCTTCTGCCGACGACTCGATCACGGCGTCGCCGCCAATCTCGCGCATGCGCTCTCTGATGCCGATCAGTCCCACCCCAGTAGTCCTCCCTCGTGTGGCATCTGGCGAGAAACCGGTGCCGTTGTCTTCTATCAAGATCTCGATCCAATCGGCCGACTGCTTGCGCGCCAGTACCTGAGCGACGCTCGCCCCGGAATGCTTGTAGACATTCGTCAGGGCCTCTTGCACCGCGCGGTAGACAGCGATCGCAATGTTGCCGTGGATTTCACCGAGGTCGGTCTGCTCGTCAAACGACAGGAGGCACTCCGGATAGGCCGCCCTCAACGTACGCACGAGCTCACCGATCGCCACAGCGACGCCCATGGTATCGATGACTTCGGGACGCAATTCCTTGGTAAGCCGCCGAGCAGTAGCGTAGATCTCTCCAATCGCACCTTCGATCGCTACCAAATCGGCCTTGAACGCCAGCATCTGCTGAGAGTCGACACCCTGCAGAGCGCGAAACTTTTGATGCAGCTGATCCAGCTTCCCGCGCATCACGACGATCGCAGCGTTGAACTCGTCGTGGATCTCCCGGCTGACGCGACGGCGCTCAGCCTCGACCTGCCGGTTCACATCGCCGGCATAGCGGCGCGCGTCCTCGTAGTCCTGCTGAACACGCGCCAGATCCGCCTCCAGCTCAAGCTCGCGAGCGCGCGCGGCGCTCTGCGCTTGATCGCGAGCGGCCTGGACCGCGAGCGGGATGGCATCGACCAGAGCCTCAACTTCCGCCAGCGATCCAGCGACGGTGTCCTGGAAGTCATCTGAAGCGCTTTCGCCAGACTTTCTCTTGCCTACCGCGCGGCGCAGGGCAGTCAAGATTCGCCCCTCCAAGACCCAGGTGCGGCGCAAGGCGACCACGCCAACCATCAAGCCGATGGCCCACCAGAACGCGATCGTGGCTGTCGCGCCGACCCTATCCTCCTTGGAGCTCTCGGCAAACTGCTGGCGCGAGAAGAACACCGAAACGCCATGGACCTCGCGAACCGCCCCACCGGCCAGCACCACGCGAGGCCCTACGCCCTCGGCATTGCTCTCGACGCTGATGTTCATGCGTTGCAGCTGGGCGCTACCAGCTGCCTCTCTGGCAACCGGCCGCCAACCGACTTCAAGCACGACTGCCCCGGATTCGTCGTACAGCGCGGTGGCCACCTGACCCCAGTTGCCGTCGACAAACGCCAGCAGCTTGTCTTGCAGCACGACAGCCTGGTGCGACGGCTGCGTCTCCAGCAAGCTGGCAATGCGCTTGGCCGCCGCTTGAGCGCCCCGATTCAGTTCCTGGTCGTAGGCGCGTCTGGCCAAAACATCACCGCTCACCCAGGTCAGCGCCGCCGTCACGGACACCGCAAGGAGAACGGGCATCACACGGCCAGCGCCTAGCCAGCCGCCAACGCGGTTCGCGATGGATTCGTCTTTGGCCGGCACGCGCCCTGGCACGGCTTAATCCAGCTTGATCAGGCCAAGCCGGAGCGCGAGCCGAGACAGTTCCCAGCCTCGCTCGACACCCAGCCGGCTCTTGATGCTCGCGCTGATCACCGCCACCGTCTTCTCGGAGCACTTCTGCTCCAGAGCGATCTCCTTGATGGTGCGCGACTGCGCCATCAGCACAAAAATCGCTTGCTCACGCGCATTGAACGACGCCACGACAGCCTCCGGCGAACCTTCCCCGGGCGCGCCCTCCGACAACGCCGCGGCGCGTGAAGGCCTGACCTGAGCCTCTAGCGCACCCCACAAGGCCCGGCCAACTTCTGGCGGAAAAACCTGACGCCCTTCGCCACACTCGGCAACCAGGCTGCGCAGGGTGTCAGCACCCTGGGATTTCATGAAATAGCCGCGGGCTCCCGCGCTGTAGGCGGCTGTCACGAAAGGAGGCTCCTGGAACTGCGTCATCATCACCACGCCGGCATTCGGATCCGCGCTCCGCAGCGCTTTGAGCACTTCGAGACCGGCCGACTTCGCCTGCTCACCGAAATTGATGTCGAGCAGGACCAAATCCGGCTTGAGCTTCTCGTACAGCGGAAGCACATCCCCGGGCTTCATGGCCGTGCCCACAATCGAGTGGCCGTCGACCTCAAGCATCTTCTGGCACGCATCAATGATCATGCCGTGATCGTCAGCAATGATGAGTCGCAGCCGCTTGGGCTTGGAAGCTGGCGTGGAGTCCATAGAGGGCGCTTTGCTGACCGCGCGCCGGCCATGCGGCCCCGCGCGGTTCTGTATGTCGACCGCATGGCATCCGGTTCTGCACGCCACGCTTTTTTGTGCGTCGCATCGTACATGGAGCGCGGTACCGCGCGCTCAATTCCCGCCTTCACGGCGACTCGATACTGCCAGCTCGTGGCAATCTATGCCATGCAACTAGGGAATACCTTCATCACCCTCTGTCCACCGTCGAATCCTGCACGCCCGGCTCATCTTCCCTTCTGATTCAACTACTTGCGGGGTTAGAGAGCCCGCACCAGAGCGGAGACACCTCCTGCCCAGCCACCCTTGAGTGAGGGGCCAGTTTCGGGCGAGCGCCATAGCGTTGCTACCATGCCATGGCAGAAGTGCTAAGGGAGCGCAAGTACAGAATGTTGGCAGATGTGAAATCACCAGGGGACGCCGAAAGCCCGCGCAACAGCCGGCAGGCAGTCCCGTTTGGCTTGCCGCACCACGGCCAAGGGTTCGGCGACAAGTTGCTCCGCGGGGCCTGCTACCTGTTGGCAGCCTTGCTGGTTATCTTGACAGCCGCACTGCTGCTCCAGTCCAAGAGAAGCTCCGCAGCTGATCGCGATCCCGTACCGATTGCCTTCTCCTCCCTCGTCGACGCCACCTCGACCCTGGCGCCAGCCGATGCGCTGCGAAAGCTGCGCCAGACCTCCAGCAGCATCCGACAGGACACGCGCCTTTCCACCGCACCGATCTGGACCTATGTCACCGCGCTGCCTCGAAGCGTCGGCGCCGCAGGGGGGCCGGCCTGGCTGCACCTGCCGAGCCGTCACCAAGCGCGCGTCACCTGCTTTGCAACCAAAGGCGCTACTGCCAACTGGATCGGTTACGCAGGCCGAGACAGCGCCACCGGCGCCCTGAAACCCCTAGGCCCTGGCTTCGCCGTCTCGTTGTCCACACTCAGCGACGCGAGCGGGCTCTTGTGCCGGACGGAATCGGTGGGGCCGGGGCGCTTGACCATCACCGCACTGAGCAATACGCAGTTCGACGCCATCCATGCCAGCCACGGTGTGACGAGCGCGTTCTTCGAGGGTGGCGCCCTGGTCCTGGGCGCGATCCTGATGATCGTCGCCTTCATTGCCCGGGATCCGGTCTATGCCATCTTCTGCCTTTGGGTGCTGCTGAATGAACGCATGGCCGCCCTGTCCGGCGGCTGGGACTTCACCTGGCTGACCATTCCTATTGACGCGGACCTGCTGCCGACCGTCCGCGCCGCGACGATGACTGCGTACTACGCATGCACCGCCGCTGTCTTTCGAGCGCTCTTCAGCCGCGACGTGCTCGCCGTCGGCATGTCTAGGCCCACGCTGGCGGCGTCACTCTGCGCCTTGCCGCTTCTGGTGATGTCGGTGACCCTCCCCTACGGCACCTACCTGCCCATCCTGTGGGTCGCATCGGCGATCGGCAGTTTCGTGCTGCTGCTCGCCAGCATGCGACTCGCCGTCCAGCGCAACGGCGCCGCGGCGTTCTACTTCTTTGGCATTGCCCTGACGCTCATCGCGTCCTTCTACGAAGTACTCGCGGCCGCCTGGGGCTTCGAGTGGGCCAAAAGCTTCATCAACTCGACCTTCGCCGCGTTCACTTCCATGGTCCTGGTCGGTGCCGCCCTGGGCTTCCGGCTGAGGCATGAGATGACCCGCAGCGCCGAGACAACCGTCGCTGCCAGCACCATGCTCGCTTCTGCCCCGATCGGGCTTGCCGCCATGACGCCCGATGGACAGTTGGTCGATGCGAACACCTTGTTCATGGAGAAGATCGGCAAACCCGACATCGAGCCGGCAAGCGCGAGCATGCCCCCGGGTTGGCTGACCGCGCTGCGCAATGCGACCTGGGTCAACGACACCGCGGCCGTCGACGTCACTTGTCCGGCGAGCCAATATGCCTTCAGGCTCTCAGCGACCCGAAACAACGGGCTCATCAGCGTCGCCCTTCTCGACCGACGCCGCGAGGCCCGGCTGCTGGCCCAGCTCGAACACGCCAACGTGCACGACCGCCTGACCGACGCCCTGACCCTGCCGGCTTTGGCCGCTGCGGTTGGCGACCGAGCCACGGGCCCGTGGGCCTGCATCTACTTGGACCTGGATGGGTTGGAATCCATCAACTCGTCGCACGGCCCGGAAGAAGGCGACCTGGTGCTGCGCGGCGTCCAGCAACGAATCCACAAGGGGCTCCCCGCAGATGCCCTGCTGGCTCGCGTCGCTGGCGACGAGTTCGTTGTCGCCGTCCAAGGCATGCAGGCGCCCGAACTCATGAAGCTCGGGCGGGCCTTGCGCGCGGGCATCACCAACGCTCCGATTACGACCGAACACACCATCCACCGCGCAACGGCACGCCTGGGCATGGCAATCGACCGAAGCGCCATCGCTACGCCCCAAAGCATCCTGGCAACGGTTCAGCGCGCCGCATCCGCCGCGCGCGCCGATCTTGACCACCACCCTCACAACGACGACCCGGACCTGTTTATGCAGCAAGACGCCGACCTCCAGCTGCGTAGCGATGCAGCCTCCGCTCTGGCTACTCGGCTTCGCACCTCCCCCTTCCCGGGCGAGCTGGAGATGCGCCTAGTCCCCATCGTCTGCGTCGAGCCCGGCACGCGTTCTCCCAATGCCAAGCAAGCGCTGACCACTTATCTGTTCGACCGAACGACGGGCGCCGCACTGGAGCATGACGTACTGCAGACCGCCTGCAGGCAAGCGGCACGGTCAGCCGAGCTCAACACCTGGCAACTTCAATCTGTTCTCGACTGGCTGCGCGCCGGCCACGACACGCCTCAGTTCCAGAAGATTTCCTTCATCATGGTTCGCCTGACCCCAGAAGCGTTCTCCACGCCACAGGCTGAAGCCGTCGTCGTCGATTTGCTCACTCGCTACATCGACGTGCTGCCCAAGCTCTGCGTCGAGATCGCCGAGCAGGACGCTATCCGCGCACGAGACCGAACCAACCTGTTTGCCGATCGCATCAGGCGCTACGGCTGCCATCTCGCCATCTCCGCGTGCGGAAGCCAGCATGCCGGCCTCACGCTGCTCGCTGACCTCTGTGCCGCGGTGATGGTGCTCGACCCCGCCCTGTTGCGCAGCGCACGGAGCACCCCGGCTCGCCAGTGCGTCGTCAGCACGATGCTCACACTCGCCAACGAACTCGGCATGCGAACGATGGCAGATTGCGACGAGGCTCCGGATCTGGACATGATGCTCGACCTGGGCATCCCTTTCGCGCGGAGCCCGCTCATGCCGCACTCGATCCCCTTAGGCTCCGACACCGCCGCTGCCTGGGCCGCCGTTGAGGCCATCAATGCCACCCCCAGCCACCACGAACACCAGCCGCACCCGCCCCGTGTGGAGAAACCCGTCGAGGGTACGCCCCTGAAGGCTTCCGCAGGGCCGACGACCCTTCACTAACCCAGCCACCACCAGCCACCCCCATCTGGCGGGGTGTATTGATGTTGCGGGTGCTTACTTTGCGCGCTTATAGTGACCTCCTCTACTGGAGGCTGCACCATGTCCCCCTTTTCGCCCGTCCTGCGCCACAACGTTCTGCTCGACGGCGCGACCTCGCAGGCCTCGCTGCTCGCGCTCGGCGGGGCGCCCCTTGCCTCAAAGGACCTGGACCTGGCTGTGATCCCCTATCGGGCAGGACACGAGCAAGCAGGCCGCTCGCTGGCCAGCCGCCTGAGCCTCGCCGCCAGCATCACGGCAACCTCCGACGAGAGCCAGCTTCAGCGCCTCCAGCAGATTGGCCTCACCGTCAGCGACATTCTGTCCAGTCTGGCCGAACTCCGGCAGCTGGCCACCTACCTGAAGGACGCCGCCGATCGACGGCTCCGAGACCGTGGCGATGACCTGGTCGACAGCGGCATCGCCGGCCTGTGCACCGATATCCTCGAGGAAACCATTGACCCTCAGGCTCTAGGACTCGCACAGGCTCGCTATCAGCAACCTTCAGCCACCCGCGCGCCAGCGCCCACACCCATCCTGCTCAAGCCCCTAGAGGCTCAACCTCAGGCTCTCGCCGCCTAAGGCTCTGCTCCCCACGGGCTCAGCAGAAGACCCTCCCCCACCCCAACCACCACCAGCCACCCCACCACAACCCAAAGGCTCGGGCTCGCTGACATAGGATGAGACATGGCTCCCATCCCGACGACGACTGACCCAGAAGGCTCTGCCTTTGGACTCCAGCTCACCTCGGCACGGCTCCACTCCGCCAGCGCGCTCAACCCCTCCGCGTTCGAGCTCCACCCGGCTCCCCTACCTACCTGGCTCCAGCAGCGCTTTGACGCCAATGGCCTGCGCCCGGGACCCTTGGCCGCTTACCCCGACATCGCGCTGGTCAACCAGTTCCTCAGCGACCGAACGGATAAGCCCACCACAAAGGCCTCGTACTCTGCGAATTTGCGCCGCCTGGACTACTTCGCCACCAGGTACCTGGGCTTGCCATCTTTCCGGTGCCTGAATCGCGACCATCACGCCGCACTGCTCAAGTACCTGCAGGAACCACCGGCCGACCACATCATGGCCAAGTCCGTGTCCGTCGCGGATCCCGGCTGGCGCCCATTTCGCAAGGCCTTGAGCCCCGAGAGCGCCCGTCACGCGATGGGCATCATCGACGCGTTTCTGAGCTGGATGGCAATCCCACCCGTCGGCGCCCTGCCCTTCAACCCCTTCGCCATGATCAGAGCCCGAGCGGCTCGCCGCTCCGAGACCGATCACGAGCACCGGCGCTACCTCCCCGAACCGGCTCTGCGCCATCTGCTCGCGTCAATCGACGAAATGCCGACGCCTGACCTGCTGGCTGCTCGCCACCAGGCTCGTGCGCGCTGGCTCGTGAACCTGGCCCTCATGTCAGGGCTGCGGGCCTCAGAGATCGCAGCGGCACAATCGTCCATGTTGCGCGCCTCGCCGGCGGGCGCCTGGGAGCTGCACATCCATCGCAAAGGCGACGTCAGAGCCTTCGTACCGATCGCGCCGCAGTTGATGACCATGTGGCGCAGCTACTGCCAAGTACTCGGCTTGCCTCCAGATTGCGACGTCGCGCTTGTTGGGCAACTCGACGACCGTCCTGTCTGTGGAGCGCACGGCCGGCACCTCACGCGACAGCACCTGTGGCGGCTTTTCCGCGGCTACTGCCACACCGCAGCCGGTCGCGCCAAGGCGCACGGCGACGACGCCTCCTGGGACCTACTCAGCCGGGCGTCGACCCACTGGGCTCGCCATTCCTTCGGCACCATGGTTGTTTCCGTCTCGGGCAACGATCTGCGATCTGCCCGGGAGCTGCTCGACCACGCCAACATCGCCACGACGTCGATGTACACGCACGTGGATACCGAGCGCCGAAACGCCGACCTGGCGAAGGCTGCAGCACGGTTCGCAGAGCTCGCGAGCCACACCCCGTAAGCGCAAGCCCGCCGGGCGGGTAGCCACTGCAAGGCGCACGTCATTTCGGGCGCTCGACCAGAACCTATAGGCTGATCGCCAACGACTGCCGTTTGTCCTGGTGCTGCAGAGCACGCTTCGGGACACCGTGCCGCGGAATAGTCCCGGCCCAGATGGAACCGACTCGACAGGCCGCAGCGCCCAACCACCAAGCCCATCAACAGCGCCTGATGCCTCCGTGATCGTTGTCGCTGCAGGAACACGCGAATGAAGAAGCACCCCACCCTTCCCTTCCTCACCATGGGCCGATGGTTCGACCTTGAGCCGGATCTCGCCAAGACCACAGACCACTGCGTTGGCCCCGACGAGTGGCTCGTTATCTTCGGGCCCGGCGGGATCCCTGAGATGCACAGCTGGCCGTCCGAAGCAGAAGCTATCGCCGGCGCTTTGCCCCTCTTGCTCAACGACCGCGTTGACCTTGTGGAGAAGCACCTCGAGCTCGCAAAAAGGGCCAATGACATCGAGCTATTGGTTCGACTCGTTGACGCGAAGGCGCGTCATGAGGCGCACTGCAAGACCCGCAATGCGATCGCGCAGGCGCTAGCGACCGCACGTCACGCCCGGGCTGTGGCTGAGGCAGCGGTCGACACCGCTTTGCGCACTTTCATGGTGGCAGACCCCACGAGCAGCGAGACACCGGCGCCGACGGCTGAACCGAGCGAAGCCCGCGAATCCGCCTCACCCTCCGCAGGCGTGTCCACCGCTGCCGCGCAAGTCACGGGCCACAGCTGGGCCGACGTGAATGTGGCTCACGTAAACGCCCTGGTTGACTGTCTTCTGCCCTACCTACCAATGGGCGCGGACTCGACGCTTACCTTGCTCGGCTACAAGCCCCCGTACAACGCTGGCCCCGTGCCGGATGGGTTCATGGAGTTCTGGGTGCGTGCACCCGGTCAGGCTGAAGTCGCCTTCTCGCTCGAGTTCGGCGGCACACCGATTGAACGCTACGGCTTCGAGGATCTGAGCCGCGAACGACTTGAGGCTATCGCACGCGAGGTCGAGCCGGTGAATCTGCGCGCATCCGTCGCAAACTTCGATGAGCTATGGCTGTTCACTTGCCGGCTCGCCGAGCGCATGTGCATCAAAGAGGTCCAATTGCGGTACGGGGTCTAACTTCATGTCCAAATCTACAGTGCGCATCTTCTTGTTCCTGGCATTCGTGCCGGGGATCTACTGTCTGCTTGCAGACCCTGGTCCGTTTGCGTGGATCGTCGCCCTCATTGCACTGTTCGCGGCCGCTCTCATCGCAATGTTGGACGAACTGGCCAGACTGCCAGCGAAAGAGGTCGCCAGAATCAATGCCGAGCTGGACGCCACGGATGCCGGCCGTTCGATTGATTTCGTCGGAAAGAAGCGATGCTGACTGTCGATCGATCCGACAAGTTGGGCTCACTGCGAGCCCACCTGCGCGCGATGAAGCCTGGCGAATGCCTTCGCGCGACCGGCTACACATCGCAGGCCTTGCGGGTCGCGAAACTGACCGTCGAGGAAGAGCGCCGACCCGAGCGGCTCATCTTCGCCGTTGACGCCTTTAGCTCTGGTGGTGGTAGTAGGCGCGCAAGATTGATCGTCTGTGGCCAGGACGAAACGCAGCCGAACAACACTTGACCTAGGAGGCAGCGCCATGAAATCAGAAGACGAAGACCTAAGCGAAGCACCGGCGGAATGCGAGGCAGCAGCGATGCGCGCAGACTTGATGCGTGCGCAAGAAAGCAGCCTGCTGCGTGTCTGGGAGCATCCGGACGATGCGGTTTGGGATTTGGGCTGGCCAGCGTGAGAACCAACAGCATGGACAACGATCGCATTAGGACCATCACGCCTCCCAAAGGCTTCGCCACTTGGCTCGACTACGCCGTGGCAACCATGGATGTTCGCTCGGCCCAGCAGGCTATGAACGGTCTCTTCGACGAAGAACAGGTCGTTGATCCACTGCCGAGCTACGACGACATACGAGAGGCCGCACAAGCGGAACTCGCAGCGCTTCGCGCTGCCGGGCAGCCAAAGCGAGTGCGATGAACCATCCACTGGATGCCATCGCCGGCGATCAGCGGCAGCGCGTGCATACGATATCGCCATTGGCCTGTTCATCTAAGGCATCAGTGGCCTCAACCGCCTCTTGTCGGACGCCTCGACTGGCAGTCGTTAACCGCCGACAGTGCACCAATGGATCGAGACATCCACCCCGCTGAAACTGCGCTGTTCGTGGCTGCCGCACTGCGCGGCTTTCGCCTGTCAGACGCAACTGGTGGTGGCTACCGAGTGGATCGGTGTACCGGCGATCAGAGCGAGCTGATCGCGAGGTCCGCCTCCTTCACAGAAGTGGCCAACCTCTGCGGCGCGACGGGTCGTATCACCCTGCGCCAGGCGGCCGAGCGCGACGGGCTCAAATGGCCCGTCAGCGCTGAGGCATTCCTGGCGGCACTCAAGAACCTCTAGCGAAGCATGAAGGGGCGAGAGACCAATGACGAACCAAGAAACACATCATCGAGAGATTCAGGCCATATTGGCCGACGCCCAGGCAAAAATCCAAGCCCTAGGCATGAGCTGTTTTGTCGGCCCTGTTGGGGTGCTTGCACCCGGCGAGGTCAACGGACCTCTGTTTGCGCAGCAACTGCTCGTTGCTGACTCGAAGGCGGGCTTGACCAAGTTCCTGGCCGCGCAAATGGCGACCGATGACCTCCTGCTGCTTTCGGGAGGGAAGGAGCGCTACGACGCGCATTTGCAGCTTCTTGAGGGAGGCAGCTGGCCCTCCGAAACGAAGACCTTGCCGGCCCAACATGGATCGTCCGAACCGTAGGGAGCGCTCATGAGCACTGGCCAAATACAGAAGGCCTTGTTCGACGAAGGAGGAACTGAGGGCAACATCCGACCCGGTCAACCCGGAGGGTGGGGCCATGCGGCCTCTCCTGGCGATCTTGTTCCATTCGGAAAGTTCAAAGGTCAGGCGCTGAGCGTCCTGCTGGCCAACGCGGACTACGCGCTCTGGTTGCTCAACGCCAAGTCTGCACAGCTGCGCACTTCTCATCCCGCCATGTACGCGTGGCTTGTGACGCACTTCGGAGCTCCAGAGAACACGCCTGAGCACAACCAATTGACCAACAGGTTTCTGGATCACGACTTCAGGCTGCAGTTGGCACTCCGAATCAACAACACCCCCGCGTTTGAGCCCGCGCGAAGTGTCAGCGAGGAGCAGGTGATTCGGGCCTGGACCCAATGGTTGCCGCGACGCATCGCGCAGGTCGTTGACTTGGCGCAGCTGGATGATTGGAGCGGGCAGGGACTGCCGAAAGAGCCGGAGAGCCGGAAGGCCGAGCTCAGGCGACGAGCGACCGCCAACCTCGCTACGGCGCTGGACAAGCTTCGGGTTTACTGCAAGCTGAAGCAGACCACCCCGGAGATCATTTGGTCACCTGTGCTCGAAGCATCGGGGCCCAAGTTCGAAGTGGGCGGCGCCGACGTCGAGTTCTCGGTCGGGGGCAGAGTTTCCATCGCTATCGACGAAGACCTGAACAACTACGGCGACAACAGCGCAATGGCGCCAACGCTGGCGGCATGGAACTACTCGGCAAAGTACCGCGTGGAGGCGAAGCCCTTCGTTGGCGACGATTACCCAACGATTTTGCGCACCATGGTGGCGACCAGTTGCAACGTGCTGCTCATCGACGCCTTCGACGCTGAAGGCGCCACCCTCGAACAGTTGCGGAAGGTTTTCTTAAGCCAGGGAGTGCACGTCGCGCTCCTCGATGAAGTTATCACCACCGAAGTGCCCAGTAGCGTTCGCGAGTTGGTGATTCCGGGCAAGAACCAGGCTGCCATGTGGAAGATCGCTATGGACGTCTTGGACAACGAACTGACGAAACTCTGCAGCAAGGAACGCCTGTAACGCGACCCCTCGTCCGGACCTACATGAGCGACCCGGACCAGCTTGACCAAGGAAGCCCCATGCAAACTATCAACTTGGCCGACTACCAACCCGCCATCCCCGAATCGGAAGCCGCAAGGCATCTGGCCAAGATCCACGAGGCCGACACAGCGGGGCCAGATGAGGCTCGATGCTCGACGACCGAAGCCATCATGGTCGCAATAGCACTCTGCAATCGCGCGTATCTGCCGCAAGCGCTCAGCAACGCGCATGCTGGGCACCTGTGGTGGCGGCTGGACGAAGGCCAGCGCCTCGCCGTTTCGCAGTACGGTGCACAGGCTGGCCGCGGTGGAGACATGGCATCCGCCGAGCGCCGCGTTTGAACCAGCACGGCCGAACACCCGCACCGGTATGACCTCGGCGTCGATCTGAATGTCGACGATCAAGTTCCTCGTCGATCGCGACAGCGTCTGCGCTGGAGACGACTGCAATAGCCACGCCGCAACCTTGGAACTGGCCAGCGACGCTTCGCTGAGCGATCTCATCGACATGGCGAGGGCAGCCTGCCCCCTGGCGACCATCGCGGGCGGTCAAGCCACCTGGATTGCTGAAGTCGACGCGGGCCAGTCAACGGCCGTCGCAGTGATCGCCCAGCAATGGGCTACGCCACTATGGCTCTTCTCAGCTCGGGAACCTGCGACTGAGCTTGTGCAGCTCCACGAGCGACCACCACGGGTCTTTTTCCGCTACTGGGCACAGGCCGATCCTCTCGCCGTCTTCGAAGCGCTGCAGCGCGGCGAGGTGCCGCCGAGGCGCTGAGTTCGCCGACGCGCGACCAGAAGTCGGCGGACGATCAGCAAATTTCGGGCGCCGTTGCGTGCGCGATAACCTATGCCGCAACGTCAACGAATTCAAGTCGGCATGCCCCCTTTCTCCCCCTCGCTGGCCTCCCAGCGAGAAGAGCCTACAGAAGACCTGATCGCCGGCTGTGGCTTGCGCTATGTTGCCAAGGTCAATGGCACGCCATTCCCCAACGGCGCTTCTGCACACCGCGGTGCGCTCCTCAGCTGCTTCTTCTGCGGTACGCACCAGCCGGCGACCCGCCGGCGTCACCAGCGAGTATTGGGCCGCTCCACGGCCGTTTGCGAGCCGCCGTGCGACAAGAACCCCCGGTCCAAAACCACCAAGAAGCGAACTGACCCGGAGGCCGCCCAATGAGCGTGGATCCCGATCTTCTCGACCACCTGCGCAGCGAGGTGACATCCAGAGGCTGGGTCGCCAACTTTTATGACGCCGTACTGGACCCCGCCACGCTCAGCCAGCGGCCCGCGTACCTCGTGACCTGCGGGCTGTCCGAGCGCGGCCTGGTGGACATCCTGTTCCTGCCCGGCCGCGCTCCGGCGCAGACGTCCGCAGCGCTCATCCAGCAGGTGGTAAATCGCCTGGTGGAGCGACGGGAAGGCAGGCCTCAGGGGGCCCCGTCGTGCGCGCCGACCGGAGCCCCCACCGGAAGCCTGGTTCTTGAGGCCAGGGGCGATCTCGGCATCACGGTCGCCCTCGTGCCGCTTGATCCCACCTACGCCAGCATCTGCGCGCCACTGCCCAAGGCAATTGCAGCGCAGGCCGGCGCCCACTTGCGCTGCATGCAGCTGCTGGTTCCCGATGGCGCCGGGCGCTTCCCTTGGGATGCCGGTTGCGAGAACCAGGTCGATCACGACATTGGGCTTTTGGCCGGCGCGCTGATTGCAGGCGCAGACCACGTCGATCGGCCGTCCGGCCTCGTCTGGCGACACTGAGGCTGCATGCACCGTCGCGATCGCGGCGGCGGTGTCGGCCTCATCCGCGCGGCCGAGGCAGTTGCTCCAGCGGTCGACGCTCGGTCGGCCGCGGTCGCCATCCGTACTCCTGCGCCAGGCTTGCCGCGCACTGATCGATATCACTGCGCCGACGATCAGGTTCGGACTCGCACCGAATCGGCACGTGACGGTCTAGGGCGTCAAGACGGAGTTCCCAGTCCTCAGAGACCGCGTAGCGTTGTCTCGCTGCCAGAAGCACGGCCAGACGCTCGCTCTGCGCGCGCTCCAGCACCGCTCGATAGCTGATGCCTGCGAACTCCGACCCAAAGATCTCGCCCCACGCTCGACTCGGCATCGACCTACAGGCCAACACCAGCCTGCCGCCCTGGTTGTTCAAACGGAGCTCGTGCTGCCCCGGCCGAATGTCCTGGGCCACACCCTTGGCAGCGCGCGGAGCAGTCGCGACGACCAGCGAGCCGCCGGCAACCGGAACCTGGGCGTCAAACAGCCCCATTTGGATGAACAGGACGCGTGCGCGCTCACGGTCCAAAGGCCACTCGTGATCCTGCTCTGTCCCTCGAGCAGCGCCAGCCGCACGAGGCACCAGTGGCGGGACGAGGGCTGGCACGAGCATCATGGCCTTCAGGCCCTGCAGGACTCTTGCACCAGGTGGCCAGGCTCAACCGCCAGCACAAAGGCAGCACCAGGGCGATTGCCGTCGGCGGTCTCAGCAACCAGCAGCCCTTCAGTGCTGCGGGCCTGGTCCTGCGCGCCAAGGAGCGGACCATGTGCGTCTCGCAGCACCACGGCCTCTCTGACCCCGTCGGCGCAACTCCACGAGAGCACATCTCCCTCCAGCTGCACGTCGACCACCGGCTGCCGGCCCGATCGACGCCGAAGAACCAGCAGCGGTTCGCCGAAGCCGCTGTCTACCACGCGCATCTCGATCATCGTCGTCATTGAAGCGCCTCATTGAGTCCTGAAAGACGCATCCCGCGCGCCTATCGTGGATCTCATGCTACGAGCAGCTTCCTCCTATGCAAAGGACGCTAGAACCCCTTGGTCGGCGGCCATTGCGCGGACACCTCGCATGCCAAGTAGCCATTTCGGGCGCAGATACTCCTTCTATAGACTGGATTTCAGGCAGCCAGATCGCCCTACCAGATCAGGCCAATTCGCTCAAGAGGAGAGCTCCATGCAGAAGATCAATTCCCTGACCGCACGTGCGCTGGCCGCCTTGTCGGCCGCGGCCCTGGCTGCGTGCGGCGGCGGCGGCGGTGGCTCCACCACCCCGCCCCCGGTTCAGCCAACCAGCTGCCAGGCGGTTGTCGTCACGCACGAGGCCTGCAGCTTCAACGCACCGGCTCTCGCACATGGTGCCTCGTCATCGCTGACCACTGTCACCGCTGGCTACACCGGCGCTGCGACGGCCGTATGCACCGAAGGCCGCGTCTCTCTCACCACTTCGGCGCAATCGTGCGTCCGGACCGGCCCCAGTGACGCCGACCTGGCGCTGCAGACCTCCATCCCGCCGCTGACTTATGACGCAGGCTCTGGCGAGCGTGCCATGCTGGACTTCGTCAACCGCCAGCGCCAGCAGTGCGGATTCGGCCTGCTCGCGCAGAACGACAAGCTCGATCGCAGCGCGCGGGCGCACGGCAACTACGTGCTCGCCACCCTGCTCGAAGACACCATGACGGCCTACACCGCCTACGTGGCTGCACCTCACATCGAGATCGCCTCACGGACTTCCTTCACCGGCATCACGGTTCGCGATCGCGCCACGGCCGCGGCGTACTCGAACCCGAGCTCGGTTACCGAATCGCTGACCCACGGCACCTACAGCGCGGACCCGGACGGCACCACCGTGAGCTCGCAGGGTGCTGGCCTGGTCGCTGGCAAGCAGCTGCTCGGCACCGCGTATCACATGCGCGACCTGATGGGTGAGTACCGCGAGGCCGGGGTCGGCACGAGCTATGCCAACCCTGGTTCGCCCTGGGCCGTGCTGAACGGGAAGCGTGGCGCCGCTTTCGCCGTCAACATGACGCTTGGCTTTGCCACTCATCCGCAGCGCGCCAGTGCTCTGCGCTCCTATCCCTGCGAGGGCGCGACCGATGTCGAGTGGGAGTTCCAATCGGCGGGCGAGTCTCCGAACCCGCTGGCGGGTATGGGACTGCCGGCCGCGAATGGTCAGCCGATCTACTTCAAGGCCCCCGTCGGCACCAACTCCCTGCAAGTCGAGTCGATCCGCATTGCGGCAATCGGCGGGCTGGCCGGAGCCACGGTGTTCGGCAGCCAGGAGCGCAACGTCACGGTCCTGACGCAGGCTACGGACCAGCACCGCCGTCTTGCAGCAAACGAGGTTTTCGTGATCCCCCACACGCCCCTGCAGCCGTCGACCCGGTATGAAGTGACGGGCACCCTGCTGCTCAGTGGCAGCCCTCAGTCCGTGCGCTTCGTGTTCGAGACCGGTGCGGGTCGCGGTGCCATCACCAGCGACAGCCGCTACCGCACGCCGGCGCTCTGATCACATTAGGCCGGTCGAGATGCGCACCGCCCCTATCAGCCTCGCCCTTGTGTCAGACCAGGACCGTAAAGACGCACAGGTCTACTGGCGCGACAAGGAGTGGAAAAAGTGGGCGGTCGACGTCGTCGCCGGTCCGGCGAGAAGGTTGACCTTCGCGGCAACCGTCTACGTCGGGGCCCGCACGAGAGAACGAGCCCTCGCCTGCGCCAAAGCCAACATGGCGCAAAAGCCGCCCCGCGGGGCTCAGTTCACCGCTCGGCTAGCAGGGCCGCGCGAACTGGGCTGCGTCCCGCTTGGTCTTGGCCAAGAAGGGGGCGCGGTTTGAGATCCATTCACAGCCGGCTGCGAATCTACACGACCGAGAAGTTGGTGTCCGTCGGGTTCGGCATCGCCTTCGTCACCGGCGTATTGCTCGCGGTCATTGCCCAACTCCTCCCGAACTGGGGCAAGCCGCTCTTCGACACCCAGCCGCTTGAGTTCGTCGGGCGCTTGGTCATCTTCCTGGGCTGGTCCCCCGTCGCGATCTACCTGCTCGTGCTCTTTCCTGACGGCGATCTGACCCAGGCTGATATCAAGGACCTACCGGTTGATCTGCGTCGCCGAGCGAACGAATGGCTTGCGAGTCCACCGGCCGAGCGGCTGACCTGGAGCACTGTCCGCGGGTGGCGCGAGGAGATGGCAGCCGAGGCCCGCAAGCAGCGCAAAGCCGCGGAGTTGGCAGATCACCATCGGCGCCTCCGCGACGCCTCGCGCGAAAGCGACTGAAGGCGCCCTTGGGCAGTCGGGGCCGGGCGGTTGAGCTCGGACCGATGGCTCTTTCTTTTGTTGAATCTCGGCTTGGGGATCTGCTTCTGGGCCTCACAGCACTACAGTCCGGCCCCCGCAGCTGGGTGTGACACGCTGCAGACAACGCCACGATGACAAAGCACGCAGCCGTACCCCTTTGGACTGAGCTCGACACCGCTACTCCCGCGCACCCGTCCGCTGTCATGGTCGGCGGTGAATGCCAGGCCTTGCGCGAGATCCTGCTGATGACCCGGGAGCAGGCCGCGATGTGGGTAGGGCCAGAGGGCACCGGAGCACCCGACTGGGCCGCCTATGAGAGCGGCGCAGCCCCCGTCCCCAACGCTCTTGCCACAAGCCTCAAAGCGCTGGCCGCCTGCCGGCAGACCATGATCGACCAGGCGGTGCACGCTGCCGACCGAGGAGCTCGTATAGCCATCTGGTACGCCACGGCAGAAGCGTGGCAGTGCACTGGGCACCCTGCAGGAATCGCCTGGCGCTTGCACAACTCGGTGGTCGCCGAGCTCGCGGCGCGACGACTTTGCCGGCTGATCAGTTTCGACGAGAAGGCCTATGCGACTTGGGCTGTTGGGCGGCCAGCCGTGAGTACCGCGCAGGAGGCGTCGCGCCACCTCACCTGGGCAAGGGCGGTAGCAAGCTGCTGAGCGTGCGACGCTAGGCCGCACGTGCATCCATGGGATGCTCGCGATCGGCTACAGACTCGAAGGAAACCTGCCCCTCGCCCCAGCGCTTGGCGCAACCCGAACCAATGCTTGCCTCGAGTACAGCGCCGCTCATCTCGTAGCGCAACACATCGACGCCGATCTCCATCGCCGCCTGCAGGGCAGCCTGCACCAGAACGTCGACGTGTAGGTGCCGTTCGCGCGAGGCACGCAGCGGATCTGTTCTTGAAGGGTCCTCGAACGTCACGCGGCATGGAGTCACATCGAACGAGTGGTGCCTACGGCAGGCCAGCGGCCGCAGCTCGTAGACCGAGCAATCGCCCTGTGCATCGAGAAATGCACACGCGATGTTCGTCTGGATATGGGCGTCAACGCCCAGCCTCGCAGCTTGTGCCGCGTTGCCGCGAAGACGGCCAAGGACTGCCTCTCTGTCGATCGCAGGCAACCCCTGGACGTGAGCGGCAAGCGCAAGCGCCTCTGGCGCGCTCACATAGACATGGTAGTGGCAGCAGTAATTGCAGCCCCGCCTGCACGCCAGTACTTCGGTTGGCGGGTCGATGACCGAAGCGAGGGCGGCATCGAGCCGCTTGTAGACATGCACCTGGTGCTCGAGCAGCGTCTTGCGACCATCACGCACCGCTTTCAACGGCCTTGCCATGCGTGCGGCCTCGTCAAAGACACGCTGCGCGACAGCCAGCTGGTCGATGTCAATCGGTTCCATTGCGCTCCCCGTTAGGTGTCCCGCCGAGGAATCGCAACATTCCCTCCCGGGCTGTGCCTAGCTTACCGGAGCACTTACCCGCGCCGCGACCAGATCATGGCGCAAGCGTGCGCCAGGGCACTGCCTACAACCCTGGACAACAGGCCTCTACCCGCTCCGCATCCTGCGCCTGGAGACGGATCTGCAATCCCGAGGTCCAGGCCTCGACCAACTCGGGCTCTGCGGCGATCGGCCAAGGAGGCTCGCTGGCGGCATCTGCTTTGAAGCCGACGAGTTGCGCCTCCATGTAGGCCGAGGCGCTGTGTTGCTCCGACCGCTCTTGATCAACGTCGCGCAGCACCCGCGCCAGCGCCAGGTGCAGACGCGCATCGAAGGGGTTGGCCGGCATGATCAGCTGAAGCTGATCGTGTAGCTGACCTGCGGGTAGTACCCCCACTCGGTCAGGTAGAAGCGCCACACCGAAGTTACCGTGGCGGTCACTCCTTCCGACGGCAGAAAAACCGTCCGACTGACCGTGAACGACGCCGGCATCGTCCCACTGGCAACATAGGCGTCGAACTGTGGTTTGCCAGCGTCGTAGACCTGCTGTGTGGTCATGTTTAGCAGCACATCAATGCTGTTGGTGCCCAGCCGAGCACGCACACTGTTGACCGCTCCGCCGTTGAACAGTCGACCGAAGCCAACGCTCCATGCCGTCACATTGCCGGGGACGCCGGAGAACATCGGGTCGACATCGTTGGACAAAACCACATCGCGAGGCATCCTCGTCAACCCAGGACCGGTCGGACTGCCGAGGCTGATGTCACCGTCAGTGCAGGTAAACACAGCGCCGCGCGAGTAGCCGTCCGCGACCGTGCTCAACGGCGCCGTTTGCGTACCGTGCGAGAAGCTGGGCACCTCGAAGAGCGCGCCATCGTTGTCGACGAAAGGGCGCGCGCCGCAGGTCCGCGTGTAAGTGCCGCGAGCCTGACAACTGCGAGTCCAGTTGACCAGCGTTGAGCTGTAGGCATCCCCTTCGGTGAATCCGTTCTCGTGGATTCGCCCACCTCCCACGCCGTTCATCTGGACCAGATCCCACCCGTCGCATCCGTCGCCGCCACCGCCAATGATGGCTACGCGCAGCCCCATCTGGGTCTGGTCGAAGCAGGCGCCGCTCACCCATCGACCCAGCGATGGAATATAGACCTCGTACTCCTTGTAAAGCTGGGTCACCGACTCCCAGCGACCGCTGTTCTCGCCGTGATAGTCGCCCTGCTCAACGCCCCAGTCACCGAGGCTGTTTGCGTTGCACGATTCCACAGGCGGCGACACTGTCGGCGCGCAGCTGGCGCCAGACAAACTCAACGAGCCGTTGCTGCAGGTACCCGTCATGCTGCCGGTGAATCCGGGCACCGTGTTGGTGACCGTCGCACTTCCACCCGACGACAAGCCGGGGATGTTGAACGAACACGAGCCATAGGTCTGAGTCGAAGATGCGCACGAGTTGGGCTCATCCACGACGCAGGTTGCCCCAGCAAAGCTCAGGCTGCCGCCGCTGCAGCTGGCCGTCACCGAACCCGAGTGCCCCGGCGTGATGTTGCCGGCGGCCTGGCTGTTGCCATTCGCAATCGCGGGCACCGCGTAGACGCACGCCCCGACGCGATGGCTCGTTGCGCCGCAATCGCTGGGCGGCAACGCATTGCAGATCTCGTTCGTGAACGCGACCGACCCATTGGTGCAGGTCGCCGTCAAGCTGCCCGTAAAGCCAGGTGTCGTGTTCGATGGACTCGCGCTGGCCCCGCTGGTCAGAGGTGGCACGTCGAAGCTGCACGAGCCAACAGTGCGGGTGCTCGCGCTGCAGCCTGTCGGCGGGAGGGGCGCGCAGGACGCTCCACCAAAACTCAGGGAGCCGTTGCTGCAGCTGGCCGTCACCGAGCCTGTGTGCCCCGGCGTGAATGTGCTGACCGTGGCATTGCCACCGTTGAGGATCGCCGGGACGTTGAAGCTGCACGCGCCGCTGCTGTGCGTCGCCGCCGCGCAATCCACGGGGGGCAAGGGGTCACACGACGCCGCTCCGAAGCTGAACACACCGTCATAGCAACTCGCCGTCACTGTGCCGCTGTAGCCAGGCGACACATTCGAGCCGCCCACGACTCCGCCGCTTGCCGACCACGGGATCGAGTACGAGCACGCCCCTTGGGCAAACGACGTGGCAGAACAGTCATACGGAAGCCGTGCCGTCCACGACCACTCGTAGGGAGCCGTCGTGCCACCAGGCCCAGTTGCAGTCATGCTGCAGGAGGTAACGCCCGGCGAAACCGCGCCCACGGACCGACTGCCGCTGGTGCCCAGGGTGCCCGACGTTGGGTTGGCGCCGGTGCACGCAAAGCTGGTCGACGTTGCGTCCGTTGTGCTCCAGCTCCAGCTGTACGTCTCGCCGACGACGATCGGGCCGGCACCGGCGCTGACCGCAATCGTCGGCTTGGGAATGCAGCTGCCTGTGGGCACGCCCCAGGCGCCGTTGTTGCAGGTGACGCTCACCTGGCCGATGTGCGTCACCAACTTGTTCGGCGCACTCACCGTCACGCCATGGCCGACCGCAGGCAGATCGAAGCGGCACACACCGACGCCGGTGTAGTTCACGACGGCCGCACACGGCGCCATGGGAGTCGAAGGCGCCGCCGGGATCGAGCAACGAGCGACGCCACCATCGTTCGTCCAGGCGGTGCCGGGCGCACAGTTGAAACCAGCAGAGCCGCCCGAGTTCGTGTTCTGGACGTTGGTGGATCCGCCCTGTTTCGCGCTGCCTTCGCTGGCCCAAGCCACGCCGACATTGATCGCCAAGCAACTGAGTGCCAGACCAGCGACGAGGCGCACTGCGTGGCCGGCGAGCGGCTCGAGGCGACCGAGATGGAGCAAGTTCATGGGAACTCCTTAGGGCAGCGGAGCCGCCGTGCCAACGGACAGGGTGAAGACGGTTCCTGATGGCGAGCCCGACAAGGCTCCCAAGGTGATGGCGCCGGCCGAGTAGATGGCGGTCAGCACCTTGGTGTTGCTGAGCGCGTAGAGGCCGGCGACCTGGATCGACAGTGAGGCGCCGTCGGCGCGGACAGAGACGATGTAGTGATCCTCATAGGTGCCGCCGGCCCGGGACCCCATGTAAGTCCAGCCACCGAGCACCATTTCGTCGGCATGTGCGTGAACCAGTGACCCAGCCGGGTTGCGCGCGGGCAGCGTGGGCTCTTCGGAAAGGCCGGGGTTGGCACCCCCACCGAGGCCCATGTGGCAGACCTTGCCAGTGACGTTGAGGAAGCAGCTCTTGACGACGTTGTTCCCCAGATCAAGCAAGTCGAGCCGCAGGTCAGCGTTCTCGCCGGTGAGGCGAAGCAAGTTGCCGGAGACAAATCCCTCGATCAGGTTCGCGCGCACATAGAAGGTCTTGCCGGCGACGGCCTGCACGATCAGCGTGGTCGGAAGCGCGCACTTCAGCACGCCGTTCTGAAAGCCCCAGATCTGGCCAGCAGGGCAGGTAAAGCCGATGCCGCTGATTCGCCCCTCGTCCCCGACCGGCACACCGCCCCGCAGCGCCGGTAGTGCGGCTTGCTGGCCGCCGTGGACCGACTTGGTAGCGACGCCGCTAGAGCCGCCCGGCGACGATGCTCGCGCCGGCGCTGCCAGCACTGCGCAGGCAAGCACCGAAACCACCGCAGCCGACAGAAGGAGATCCCTCAGTGCAGAGCGCCAGGAATGAGCACTGCAGATGTGCTCGCCATGAGGGTCCAAGTGCATCGACATTGCCATGCTTTCCTCGCTCATGCCGTGTACCGGCAGTAGGTGACCGCGGTCCAACCCAGGTTGTAGGTAGCGCCTGAGAAGTCACTGCTGAAGGCCGCTCCGGTCGCGTCGACCATCACGGGGTCGACGGTCCAAGGCCCGCCGCCGCTCACGCGGAACTCGAACCGATTGCGCGGCGGCACGCCGCCATAGTCAGCGCCCCCGTGCAACGCGGAGACCGCGATATCCGGCGTGCCGCCAAGACCGCACGCCGGATTCGGCACGGCGCCTGTGCCGTTACCGGACCAGATGTCCATCGCGACCACGGTGCTGACCCGGTCGTTCAGGAAGCGCCAGGTGCCACCACGACAGATGAGCGTCTCGCTCGTCGACGTCTGGCCCAGCTGCCCCGGAACAGCGCACCCGTCACCGACCACCGCCTCCATGAGGCCCGGCCGGCGCCAGACACCACTTCGGCAGATCAGCACGGTGCCGGTCGCTGAAGCGTCCAGCGCCAGGTCGTTCTCTGAGGCGCAGGCGGCGCCACTGTTGCCGACGGCCGTCACGTTCAGCAGTTGGGCCGTCAAGCGGCCAGCGGCACCGTCAGCGCCAATGGTCTGAGCTCCGCCCGCGTTGCGAACGACCATGGTGCCAGTGCCCAGCAGCTCGGCGCGCAACACACCGCCCGCATCGCTCAGCGCGACCCCGTTGTTATCCAGCCGCGATCGCTGCAAGCAGTCGGCCGCGCGCGACACAACAGCGCCGCCGGACTCAAGCGCCGCCCGCAGGCAGCCACCAACATCGGTCGCTCCAACGTCCGCCTGCCCGGTAATACGGCCGGTCGCAGTCAAAGTCCCGGCGAGGTTCGTGGCGCCGGTGACCGCCAGACCGCTGCTCAGCGTGGTCGCGCCCGCCACCGCCAGCGTGCTGTTCAGAGTGGCTGCGCCCGTGACCTCGACGGTGCTCCCGAAGGTCGATGCGCCCCCTGCCAGCACGCCGCCAGTCATCGACACGTTGTTCTGGAAGCCAGGATCCCGGTTGTCGTTCATCCGCAGGAACGACGCCATCATCGAGAAGCCCGACCCGAAGCGCGCGGCGACGACACCCGGCGGATTGGTGCCGATCGGATTCGGGATGGTCCAGGCGCCACCGGTACCGATGACCTGGTTCGGCGCGTCCTCGAACGAGGTGCCGCTCGATACGCCCAGCTTGGCCATGAATTGGCCGATCACCAGGTTGTCGACTTCACCGGTGCCCCGCTGAAGAACAGGCTGATCGATCCAAGCGACGCCATGAACGGTGCACGCTGTCGCCGGCGCGCAGGCCGCGGGCTCCAGAACAATTCGATTGGCCAGATTGGCGCCGTCGACGTTGACGAGCGCACCGCTGAAACCCGGCGTCAGGTAACCCATCCCGATCAACTCGGGCACCGTTGGCGCCATCGGATCTGCCGGGCTGACGCCGTTGCGAACCGGCGCCTCAACCCGCTGCAGGCTCGCATAGCCGTCGTCGACGTAGTCCTGCAGGGCCTGGCGATACAGCGCGACGATCTCGGCATCTGTGGTCGCCGACGCCATGCGTGCGTTGCGTACGTTCTCACGCACGGTCACCGCCGCGGCAGCAGCGGCCAGCACCAGCGCCAGCGACATCTCGACCATGAAGGCGCCACGCTGGTGCCAGCGTGCGCCTGACCCCTTCCGCTCTACCCCTCGTCCTGTCCGCATGGCACCGCTCCGCCGTTTGATTGCGCGCGCAGTGTGCAGTGTTGCGCGCTTATAAACGACAGGTTAGCGTGAAAACCGCAACAAGGGCAAGGTGCCCGCACTAGTGAGACCGAAGTACATGCGCCATTTATTGCGCTCGTTTTGTAAATCTCCGCGCGCCTATTAAGCTCCAAACCTTCTCAACTCGCTGTCGCGCGCCCCATGACGACCTCTCTCGTTCGCAGCCCGCTGGGCCGCCTAGCCGCCCTGGCCTGCTTGGCAGTCCTTCTGATCAGTCCCTTGAAGGGGGAATCCCGGCCCGCGCCCGATGCAGCGACCCGGGCGAACGTGGCGGCGGCCCTGAAGCGGCTTGCTCCCCAGGCGGCAGCGCCCGACACGATCCGCCATGGCCCAATTGCCGGCCTGCTCGAAGTGCGCATGGGCGGGCACATCGTCTACGTGTCCGCTGACGGTCGCCACTTGGTAGAAGGCTCGGTCATTGACACGACGTCCCGGGCGAACCTGACGCAGGGCTCGCTCAACGAAGCGCTCGCCATTCCTTGGGAGAGGCTGCCATTGAAGGACTCGCTTGTTACCCGCCGTGCAGGCGCGGGCAAGCGTCACCTCGCTGCCTTTGCTGACCCGATGTGCGGCTATTGCAAGCGATTCGAGCTGGAACTGCAGAAGACCGACAACCTGGTGGTCCACACGTTCCCCCTGCCGGTTCTCGGCCAACGCAGCGAAGATCTGGTGCGGAAGATCCTCTGCGCCCCCGACCCGGGCGGCGCATGGGTTGCATGGATGACTCGCGCGGTTGAGCCGCCGGCCATCGGCGCTGATACCGGCTGCCAGCAGCAGGCCAACGCCACCATCGAGCGCATGCGCACCTTCGCACGGGCCAATTCGATCACAGGGACCCCGACCAACTTTTCCCTGGACGGACTGCGCCAGCAAGGGGCTCTGCAGGGCGCCGAGCTCGAAGCATTTCTTGGCAGCCAAGCCAGCGGCAAGTGAAATGGCAGCGCAAGCCTTTGACGCCATCCACGTCGACGAAGACATCCATCCGATGGACGTCCATCCGATGGAATGCACAGGCGCTGCACAGACCTTCCTGATCCGCCACCACTACGACATCGGCGACCAAGGGGTGACTATCCAAGCGCCGCAAGGCTTTGACGCGCGGCGAGCGGCGATCTACATGCAGTTCTGGGCCGAGAACTGGTTCGGCGACCACAAGATCTTGTCGAACCTCGGGGTTGCCGCTGCGCTCGTGACCTTCTACGGCTGCAAGCACGCCGCGCGGTCGCCAGTCAGCAACATCATCGACATGCACCTCGACCGCGAGGCCGCGTGTGGACCTGATTCGGCCGTCCTGATCGCCGACGACGGGTTGAAGCGCGATGGACTGCGTGACCTGCTGGCACCCCATCTCGAAGGCTGATCCCTCTGGCTGGTCATCTCGGCGACGCCCGGCCTCGCAGCGGCGCGCTCCTGCCATTGGCCTGCCTTTCGGCGGACCATCGCTCCCAGCGCCCCGGTCAAGCGGCGCGCATCACGGGCGGGGCGTCAATATGCTCCGCGTCGTCTTGCGCTTGCTCCGCCGGAACCGCCAGGTCCAGCTCCCGCTGTAGGCCGCTCCGGTCCTGCGTCGAAGGGGCCGCGTACTCGCCCAGCAACTGCAGCAAGCCGGCGTGACGCTCTGCTTCCCGGCGATCACCGTCTTGAAGTTCGGCGACCAGCTCGTCGATGCGCCGCAGCTTCTGTTCGTCTCCAAGGGCATCGGCGCGAAGTCGGCCCAAGAAGTAATCGCGTGCGCTGTCGACCGCAATGGGCTTGAGGCGACTGGCCGTCACGTAGATGTCCAGCCCAGGGCCCTCGCACAGCATGCGCAGCGCCCGCTGTAGCTTGCTCGGCGTGTCGCAACGCAGGACCAAGGCCTCCGCCGGCTGGCGCGCTACGGCGACGTCCCCTTCCTCGCCAACCGCGGCACCGCGGCGCCGCGATCCTCGTCGGGCCGATGGCGCCAGATCAGAGCGTCCGATCTGGATCACCACATGTTCGGGATCGTCTTCGGCACGGGGAACGTCGCCATCGAACACCTCTTCTTTGATCCGCCTTTGAGCCTGCCGCAGGATTCCCGCGATGCGTCGGCGGCTGCCCTTGCCGACGTTCATCACCAGGCCTTTGCCAAGGATGACGCGCAGCTCGTCGCCGGCCGTTTGCCCTGAGTTGCTGCGCCGCGCAGCCCCGAAGCTGGTATAGACCGTGAGTGAGCCGTCATCCAGCTCAAGCTGACCCTCGGCGACCCCTACGGCCACCCGATCAAAGAAGGACCGGATCATGTCCTTGGTCCAGAGTCGGGCAGGCATCTGCGCCAGAGCACCGATATCGACGTCGCGCCGTAGCAGCACGCCGCGTCGGCGCATGCCGCTCTCGTCGGTGAAGATCACCCCGTGCCCAAGCTTGCTCTGGGCGGCCCATTCGCTCGCAAGGTAGAGGTTGCCCGTCAGGACCACGGCCGACCGCCGGTATTCGCGCTCACGCGCCCCGGCCAAGTCACGGAGGTCCTGGTAAAGACCCAGTTGGCTTCGGTCGATGTGATCGCGCAGCGCCGCGGCGCCCGGCAGCTGGCAGTACGCCAGAGATTGGTACTCGAGCAAACGCTCGCGCAGTGCGCCACGCTCGCCAGACCGCCCCCCACGCAGCGCGGCAAGCTCCAATCGATCTGCCACTCTCGCCAACTCCAGCTGGTGCTGGAACAAGTCGCCTTCCACGGCCACACGGGCGAAGCGCGGCACGAGCACCTGATCACCCATCGCAATCAGACCCGACCCAGGCGCAGGCACAGATCCATTCGCATCCTCGGCGCGCAATTCGAGGTCCTGCAGCAGCGTGGCCAGCGAAAGCGTCACCGCCTTCTGACGTCCGACTTCTATGGCCACGATCTGCCACTGGGAGAGCTGGCTTTCCCTTCCTTCCTTCGGCGGCCTCACATCCAGCACCACCATCGAGCGCGTGGACCAGCCGATGTTGTCGCGGTCGCGGCTCACCTTCTCGCGCACTTCGATGACCGTCCCCGGGATGAGCCTCGGCCCGTTACGTTCGAGCCACTTTGCCTTGGCCATGGCGCGCTGCGTTGCGTTGTTCTTCAGCGAGCTCAAGCCGGTATAGAGCGCCTCGTCGAACGACTTGAACTTCGTGCCGGCGATGCTCAGCCGCGCGCGTGCCTCGAGTTGTTTGATCGCTCGGTCCAGGACAGCTCCCCAGCGGACCGCCGGCATGCCTGCCGGCAACGCCGGCGGCTGCAGCGCGGCGTCTACCTCAACTTCATCCGAGCTGTCGCTGGCCATGCTTCCGTGCGCGACTCCTTCCTCCGCATCGGCCCCGACGACCCGATGGGCTCGCAGCTGCAGACGGAGGATCTCCGCTTCGGCTGAGCCGACGCCCAGGGCAACCAGACGGCCGTCTTCGACCAGGCGTCGCCGATTGGCAGCGACCGTTGCCGCTACAACATCCAGCGTCATCGGTCGAACGGTCTCCTTCCAAGAAAGCGCCTGCGCGAACACCGCGCCGTCGAAGGCCGTACCGAGCCCGCGGTGGTCCAGGCCGAACATGACCGACTGCGCGACAACCTTGGCCCGGACGTCCATCTCCGCCGGCTTGAGGGGATTCCGGCCTTCAAGCTCTGCCTGGACCAGGGCGTCGTCGTACAGCGCGAGCACCTGGTCGTAGAGCTGTTCCTGCTCCTTGTGCAGCAGCAATGGGGCGCGGGACGTCAGCAATGAGGCGTAGTCGAGGCGCGGCACCTCGCCGACATCCTCCTCGAGCTGCTCGGCGTCGATGTCGAGCTTTAGCAGCAGCTCGGAGTTGTCGCGCAGAAAGTTTCGGCAGATCTGATTGCCCAGCGGCGTGAGCAGGTCCGGCACGCTGTTGATCAGGGCATGGCTGTCTCTGCTCGAGCGCGCATTGGCGCTGAGCAGTTGGAGCTTGCGGTTCTGCATCATCAAGTGACGCAGCTCTCCATGGATGCCTGTCGTGCCCACTTGGACCAGCGGGAAGGTCTCTTGATCGAATCGGTTCACGCGGCCGTAGAGTTGCTGCCGATCGGTCGGGTTCTCAGGTATCTGGATCTCGATCAGGCAGCGCCGGCGTCGATCGCGGAACCGGCGCGACGCATGCATGCTGATGCCCGTGGCCGCGGATCTGTTCAAGAGCATGGCGTCGAGGTCACCGCCGTTGAAGGCGCGGACCTGCTGAATCACCACGTCCTTGCCCTTCGCACGCGGCCGCACGGCGACCAGAGAAGGCTGCTCGCTCCCGCTGCCGTCCACGGGAGCCAGGCGCGCGAGCTGGGTGCTGCGGCCGCTGAGCTCACCGACGCGCACACCGGCAGCCTCCAGCCGCCAGCGGATGACGTCGGGCACCATGATCGGGAGATCCGGCACAAGATCGATCTGTCGTTCGATCTCTCGCAGCCCCTCTAGGAAAGCCGACTTGTCGGCGTCATCGACGTCCGGCAGATCCACAAAATTGACCAACCGAGTGCGCGCGCGCCGCCTGGCCACCGGTACATCGGTCGCCGCCGGTTCGGCAGTGGCCAGGTCTCTGGCGATCGCCGCCACGTCGACTTCGGCGGCGTCGATCGCATCGCCTGGTGCAGGCGCAGCAGCCGCTTCTGTCGCTTCGTCCGCACCTGCAGCGTTGTCGGTCGGGTTGCCGCCGGCCTGGCCTTCGTCCGCTGACTCCGGCTGTCCTTCGCCTGCTGCGGCGCCGCCAGGGGCGCCGCGAGCCCGCTCGATAGCCGGCAGGTCGCTGAGGTCAACCTCCCGCACGCGAACGGTCGAAAGCGTGGTCAAGACGCGGCGCAGCAAGTCCCTCAGACCGGGCGTCTTGATCACGCCCATGCTGTCGGCCGGCAGACCGATGGGCTCGCCGGCCTCATCGACTGTCATTTGAAGCTCGCGCTCCAGCGCGGCCTTCACAAAGGCCTCCCCCGTGTCCTCGAAAACGACGACGGGCTTCATTCCCTTGCTGATTGCCTCCAGCGCTCGGTCCGCCGCGTGGTCGGCGTTCAACGCCGCCAGAGCGCGGCGCATGACCACGTACAGCATGCTGCCGGTTCCAAAGCGCGATTCAAGCAACTGGGCGGACTGGGCCTGCTTACGCGCGTCGCGGGCGGCTCGAAGGGTGGCCACGTTGATGTCGCTGGCGCGGGAAACCACACGTCGCACCACGCCTGCGGAAAAGGCGATGGAGCTCATCACAGCCGATATCCGATCCGAAACGGCGATGTTGCGATCGCGATTGCGCTCATCGACCACAACCTCAAAGTCGAGCCGGCTAAGGTCATGCTCGCGACGAAGGAATGCCCCCTCCCGGGCCAACATCGAGCTGAAGATCTCGCTGAAGGCCGTGCCGCCGCGGCGCATCGTTTCGGCCAACGTCGACACGTTGACCGATTCGGGTAGCGCCCGCGCGTACACGAACAGGTTCTGGGCGGACTTCGCCCAAGTCGCGCTGCTGTAGAGCACCTGGCCCGCGGTCTGCGCCAGCTCGGAAACGACGACGGCAGTGTTGCTGTCGCTACCCGAGGCCAGATGCGCCTCATCCAGAATCAGCAGCGCGCCCTTGGCGACATTCTTGACCCATAGAGCCTTGTCGCTGTCCTCGCCGGAGATCTGGCTGTAGGTGCCGAAGAGCACATTCGCACCGGCGGCTTGAAGGTCCAAGCCTTGAGCCATCATGTGCTTGAGCTGCGTTGGGGGAGTGGCCTCAACCAGTACCGAGCCATCCCCTTCGATGTCTCGGATCCTGCCGTCAGCATTCAGCACGATGGGTCGAGCTCGACCCCACTCGCCGATGGCACGCAGGTCGCGCGCCAAGTCGGAGAAAAGGTTAGAGCGGTCGGTCAGGAAGATGACCGGCCTCCCCTGCTGCAGGGCGGCCGAAATGGTTGCCGCGATCACCCGCCCCTTCCCGATGCCCGTGTCGTCGCCGAGGATGAAGCCGCGGCCTGTCTCGAAGCGCGCCTGGACCAGGGCGATCGCGTCGACCTGCTCGGGCGAGAAGTTCTCGACGAGGACATGCTCCCCCTCGTAGCCGAGCTTCTCGCTGACGTAGGCGTCAACGGGCCCGTGCAGGCCTTCTACTTCGCTGAGCCGAGCATGCAGGGGCTCCTGCAACTCCTTTGGCACCATGGTGGATGCCTGCCCGACCCGCGAGAAGGCGATGTACGGGCGCTGCAGCGTGTTCTCGACCTTGATCTGGGTCGCTGACAGGCCAGTCCGCTCAGCCTCCGTGATGGCCAGACGCGCAATGCACTCGTCGACCCGAGCCTTGCATTGGTCCCAGCTGTGGCAAACGGGGAGCGTGGTGCCCAGCGCCGGCTGTACTGGCTGCCCGTCTTCGCCCAGGCTAGGTGCCTCGTTGCGCAGGAGCAGTACGCGCATCGTCTGGCCAGTGCCGACGGTGCCCGTCAGCTCACGAGCCACCTCGAAAGCCTCCTCGACAACCAAGCGCTGGCGCACATACGCGAAGAAGTCGGTCGACGCCAAGCCCAGCGCGCCGGGCTGGTACGGATCGTCGCCGGCCAACAGCAGCACGGCGCGTCCACCCGGTTGGAGGGATCGCGCAGCGAGCAAGGCGTCTCGCAGGTCCTTTCGGGTGCCATCGGCGGCCAAGTGGGGATCTGCATTGAAGATGAGCGCATGAGCGCCGGCGTGGTGACCATGGTGGAACGTCTCCGCCCATTGCACGTCGAGCGCCTCGGCCCGCAGCGGTGCGGCCGTCGCCCGCATGCCCTTGAATCCGCGGAACGCGTGAACCTGTGTCTGTGGTGCCAAATGCGAGAACAGGGCACCGTCGAAGGCATTCGGCACCACCACGCGCTGCGATGTGGTGTCACCGAGCAAGCGCTGGGCCAGTAGGGCCAGGGGCAAAGGCACCGCACCGGCACCTCGACCGACGCCGCTGTAGATCGGCATTTGCTCGTAGAGCATGACCGAGTCGCCATAGGCGTCGGCCGCCGTGCCGCGCCCCGCCACTAGGGCTCTCAGGCAGGCGCCGTCGATGACCTCATGCGCGAGATCTCGATCCTCTACCGTCTGCTCCTCAGCTGGGCGGCCGGTGACAGCCTCCAGGAAGCGCTGCACGTCAGTGCTGCGCAGGACCTCGCCCATGAAGATGGAGCGCACCACCCCGTCGGCACACCGGTCGAGTGCCTCTTCATCAGGGGCTCGTAGCCAGTCGGCCGGCCGACCAGATCCCTGTCCGTCCGAGCCCTCGCGCACCAGGTCGACGCGGCCGTCGGCTATGCGCAGCAGAAAGCGACCCGCTGCCGTGGCATATACCTCCTCCCCAGCCGCATTGCGGCCGAGCCGCAAAGCGTTGGCCATCTCAGCGGATATCTCGTGCGCCTGCGATTGGTCTTCGGTCTGTTGGGTGCCAAGTGCGCCGCGAATCTGAAGCCGCACCTTCTCCGCTGGCATCTGCGAGAGCGCGGCAAACGGCCAGACCTTGCGGAAGTCCGACACCAGTACGCGTTCGTCGGGGCGCAGGGCGCGCAAGAGGAAGCGCTGGCTTGGCGCCTCGCGGAAGCCCAAGGTTTGGACCGCCTGGCGCCAGCGCGGGTTGTTGCGACTCAAGCCGACGATGAAAAGGAACACCTCGCCATTGACGGTGTCCGTCTTCAGCCGCGCGCCGGAGGCGCGATCGTTGAGGTCAATCCAGGTGCGCAGGTCGCTCATGCCAACAGTCCAAGTGGTCAGGGGCAGAAAAAAGGGGCCGATAGGCCCCTTTGGTCGCTGGCGCAGCCAGCGTCTCTGGCTGGTGGTTCGTCAGGCGGCCGCGCGCGGCCGGCCCGCGGCTTCCTGCACTTCGTCGCCGCTGAGGCCGTCGGATTCGCTGTTGTTCTCGCCCTTGGATTCCTGGATGCGATGCACGAACTCGCCGGCCAGCTCCTGCGTCAGCTCGAGGTTGCGCTCGGCCGTGGCCTCCTTGTCGACCACCGTTTCCATCTCCTTCGTCTTGTGGTTCAGCTTTTCGAAGGTGATCGCCTTCGGCGCCTTCTCACCGAACTCGGGCCCATAGTTGGGCGCGACCTTCGTGCCGAAATCGGGGCCTTGACGCACGGAGATGCCAACGTAATCGTTGTCGCGGATGCCCGTGGTCCCGTCGCCGTACTGCATCTCGCTGCCCTTCTCCAGCACGTAGCCCTGGATCAGGGTCGGCTGGCCGACTTCCGCGTTGTTCAGGCGCGCCATGAACTCCATGGCCGCGCGGGTGCCCGCGTTGACCTCGAGTTGGTAGCGCTCGGTGCCGTTGACCAGCTGAACGGCCAGCTTGACCACCGGCTTGCCTTCGAACTCGTCGTCCTTGCGCTTGATGTCGGTGATGGTGCCAGCGATCGTGTCGAAGGATTCCGACAGGGTCTGGCCGCCTTCGCCCTTGGTCTTCAGGACGATCTTGCCGGTCTTGCCGTTGAACTGGACGAAGGTGGTGCTGCCACCGGCGCGACGTTGCAGAGCTTGCATGGTGATTTCCTCTCGATGTGCCGAGCGCCTGAACTTGGGTGGCTCGCGGGGCAGGCGCTCGAAACCGTCCCCTCGCGATTCGCTGATTTCCTTCGCCAGGCGGAACCACAGAGTCCGATGCCGCCTATTGAACGCGCAATAAGCGTAGGCGCGCGCGCATCTAGTGTCAAGTTACGACCGCTTCTTGTGTCTCTGCTGGCGCAAGACGCGAAACAAGTTCGATGGCGCAGCGGCGCCCACACCACTGGCTATGCGACCGCAAGTCGCAGCACCTCTTCAGCCGGCGGCAGCACACCCAAAAGGCCGTGCCGCTCAAGCACCTGGTTCATGCAACCGACGGCGCTATCGAGCATGGCGTAGCCGGACACTTCGACCTGTTCAGGGTCCTCGCTCAGGGCAGCGAACACCGCTCGACTGAGTTGGTGCGGAATGGCGTCGGCCCGGAAGTGCCGCGCCGAGCCGTGAGATTCGATGTACTGCTCGCGCAGGGCCTGCACCAGGTCCTCTTGCATCTCAGCGCCCAGTGCTTCCGCACGCTCGTATTGATCCCAGAAGGCTGTAGGGGCCAGGTCCTCGGCGGGCGGAAGCCAGGCTCGACGCGCCCCCACCAAGCGGTTCAGCCGATCCATCAGGTCTTTCCGGCGCGGGAAGAAATGCAAGGTCCCGGCCCGTGGGTAGAAGCGAAGATCGAAGTAGGCGGAGGTCACACGCTGCCCCGCCTTGAGTTCCGGGTATCGCTGACGGAAGACAGCGACCAGGTCGTTCGGCACCTGGCCCTTGCCATCGGCGCCGGGAAACGAGCTCTTGCCATCCAGGATTGCGAAGACCTTGTCGATGTCCGCGAGCAGCCGCGTCGTGCCCCACTTGGGCTCTGGCGAGTTCAACTCCGCTTTGTGCCCCGGCAACACGAATCTCGTCGTTTTGAGCCGCATACCCAAACGCCGGTGCTTGTCGTTGCTCTTCCACCCCTTGAAGTAGACGGCGTTGTCGGAGTGGTACCGGCCGATGCAGTCGAACACTTCGAGGAGCATGTCAATCTGCAACTCGCCTTGGCTCTCGACAAGGCCCTGAAGGAACCCGTAGACATTCGACGGCGTGAACTCCAGAGCCTGGATCTCGTTGAAGCGGGCCTCTGCTGCCTTTTGGACCTGACTGCTCAAACGACCGAGGACTGCGGTGGACCTCAAGATGGAGGCCCAGGCACTGTCTTTGAGGGCTCGATGCCCCTCGGCTAGCTGTTTGTGGACAGCGAAGGCCTCCTCCCGCGTTACCGCGGAAGGCGCCCCATCGCCAGCAGCAATCTCGACCATCGTGCGGCCGAGTCTCGCCGCAGTGACGCGGGCAACTGATTGAGCCAGTACAGCTTCCTTCATGGCGCCGACAGCCAGTCGATAGAAACGGCACTGTTGCTCCACGAAGCCCTCCTGCAGCGCCAACTCCGTAGGAAGCTTGAAGCCTGAGCTCTGCACGAAGCTGGCCACATCGTCGCGGGCCAGTTGCTCGATGGCCGGTCCGAGCCAGTCACGAGTGACTTGCGCCGACTTGCACAAATGGACGAGCGCCACGTCGACGTTGGCCGGGCGCTCAACATCCGGGCCCTGGAAGGCCCCCTCGATGAACTCGACCCCACCATGGCTGGCCACCAGGTCGGCCAGCCGCCGGCGTGCAGCCGAAAAGGGGTTGCGCAAAGACTCAGCGTTGACGATCGCCGCGATCTCACCCTGCCAGAGGCTGTCCCAGCCGTGCAGCACGTGGTCGACGCCGTGCCGAAACGGCGGATTCAATACGAGGCCGGTGTAGGGCGCGACACCGCCAAACTGCAGAAAGTCAAGGCCGACCACGGCGTACCCTTTTGCCCGGAGGGTGGGATGGTGGCGGCCGTCGAGCTCAACCACGTCAATGCGAGGCGCTGTGTGCCGTTGAACTCGGCCGTACCGATCCGTGTACCGACGCATCAACGCATCGGCCAAAGCCCCTGTTCCAGCACACGCATCCAGTGGGCGTGCACAGGCTGCCTCAGACAGCATGCCAACACATCGGTCAGCCAGGGCATCTGGAGTTTCGTAGAACTGGAGATCGTCTTCCGTGTAGCCCAAGGCGTCGCTCCGCGTGCTGAGTCAATGGCTGGTCAACATACGTGAGCAGTCCGAGCGACCGAAATTGGGCAAGACCTGGCTGGCTCACCTCGCCTGACCCACCGGTCACCGTCGCGATGTCCGGGGAAATCTCGTCCTCATTGAACCCACCACAGCAGTGCACGCTGTCCGGTGTAGGGCTTCCGACTTGTTTATCCACCGCAGTCGCTCCTGATGGGGGGCTCCGATGTGCTGGATAAAACGACAGTTGCTGCCCTCTGCAGCCGCAGAAGGGCTTCCCCAAGGAGCGCCTGTGCGGCCGCAGCAATTCAAGGTCTCGATCTGGCTTGCCAGCGGACTACCTACCCGCACACACGCGAGTTCGGTGCGCTGGTTTTCAGGACTTGTCCACAAGAACGACGCACGTTCCTTGACTTCCACCAACTTCCAAAACCTTTCAGGCCGAAAACGTGAACAGCATCAATAGCTTGCAATGGTCTTGGTGGGTCAAGCGGGGTGCCGCGGTGGGTCAGGCGAGGTGATGAAGAGGGTCGAACGAGGAAGTCCGGTGGGCGGGCTGAGGAAGTGCGGTGGGTACGGCGGGGATGAAGAGGTGGGTCGCGTGAGGATCCCTTTTGACGGATCTCCGCCAATTGGGTGGAGTGAGCGAGTTGCAGAACTACACCAGTTATCGCAATGCTCAGTGGTGGGTCGAACGAGGTCAGGTAAGGGGGTTCTATCGGCCCGTGTTTCCAGTCCGAGCGGTGGGTCAAAAGAGGATGATTGCCAAGCCCAAGGGCAACAGCACTGGTGGGTCCAGCGAGGTGTTCCCAGCGGCGCCGTGCTCTAGGTGTAGCCTCTTGAGTTGTCTTTCCACCGCTACGTTTGTGGTGGAGAGGCCCGTTGATTTCGGTACACCAGCATTAGCAGGCTACGATACGGACATCCGATACGGAGACAGGTCGCGGCCGCGAGTCGCGCCAGACATCAGCATGACCCATCCGACCCCAGAAGGATTGCCGTGGGCAAGTCGCCTCTAGGCGACGGGCAGCAGCCCGTCACTGCCGACTTGTTCGGCCATGGTGATCTTCAGCCAGGCGCTGCAGCAGCCGTTGCCGTGAAGGAGCCGTCAAGCTTCGGGCCGGAACGTTCTCGACTTCCGCGGTTCGAAACGAGGCCCGCCAGTCTCCCCGATGTGAGCTCGCCGACGGTGCTTCGCAAGGCCGTCACTGCGGTGCATTGCCACCCGACGTCCGGCGAGCAGACGATCTTGACTCGGCGCGTCTTCAACGCGCTCATCCTCGATGCGCAGGAACAGTTCGCTGCGCTATCCGAGCACGAGCGGGCAGAGATCCGGCGGCACCGGGGCACACCCATCTTCAACACGACGATCGGCCGCCTCCGCAGCATGATCGGCCAAGAGGGCACCAACGCCACCGAGCGAATCTACGGCGCGATGGAGCAGATCTACCAATGGTCATTTCGTATGAACGTCATGGGCGATGTGCTCGCCCCACCGCCGGCGGATGCGCCTGACGCCGGGGCGCCGGCGGCTGGAGCGCACAGCACGCCGTCGGGCGAAGTGCAGACGGTCCAACAGGTACTCGAGGAGCGATTCAGCCGCTTCCTGTCGCAATGGGGCAAAGGGAGCAAGCAAGGGCGGCCAGGCCAAATCAGCTACGAGTTTCCACACGATGTGCTGCTGCTGATCTTGGATCCAAAGCCCTACGCGCAGATCGACATGCGGCTGATCAACGCCATGGGCAGCGCGCAGGCCATCGCTCTGTACGAGAACTGCGTTCGCTACTTCAACACCCGCCATCGGTGCACGGCGGTGCTACCGGTTGAAGAGTGGATTTCCTTGATCTGCGGTGTCGGCAAGTACCAAGGCGCCTACAAGGAGTTCAAGCGATGTGCCTTGCTGCCTGCCATGGGCTGGCTGGAGAAGGTGGACTCGGTGCCGTTCACGGTCGAGCTGCGCGAGGTAAAGGGCCCGCGCGGCCGCGTCATCGCGATTCAGTTCAAGCTGCTGCTGAAGGGCCGGGATACAGCGCAACTGGCAGGGCCCCCACCGACGTGGCCCGCTGACCTGCTCACGATGCTCGTCGACGGCTATGGCATGGATGCCGACGACATTGCGGCACTTGCGCGCGCAGCGTCGGAAGCGGAGGTGCGCGAGGCCGTGCGGCGCGAGCGACTGATGTTTCAGCGCAAGGCTGCGAAGGGAGACCCCGTCGTTGATCGGACACGCTATCTGCAGGGGATCATTCGGAATGTGCAGGGCGGCCAGTCGCAGGACGTCGAGCCGGAGGCTGAGCCCGAAGAGGTGGTGCATGCAGCGGTCCGTCGAGCGCAGGAGAAGGTCGCCAAGGATCGGGAGCTGTTCGTGAGCGAGAAGCGCAAGGCACTGCTCGACGTGCTCAATGACCGGGCAGCCGGCGAGCTCGAGGCGCTGCGATCACTGTTCCAGCAATACGCTGCATCGCGCCAGAGCGACACGATCGACAAGCTGGTGCGCGACGGTTGGAAGCGCGGCAACGGGATGCTGAACCAGTTGCTTTGCAACTTCCTGATCGAGCAGCAGCCCGACATCGTCACTCGGCTTCTGCCGGATCCGCGCTACCAGGACTTCGACATCTGGAAGGAAATGCGCTCTTCCAGGGGCGCTGTCGCCCAATAGGCTCGCCGTCCCCAATTAGGCTTGCCGTCGCCGCTCTGAGTCGCCGCCCTTGCGCGGCGCCTGGCTCAGATCGCTGCCAGCTCGGCCGGTTCGAGTACCGCCTCGTCGGCCATTGGCGCCCACCAGGCCGGCGCCCGCGGTAGCACCGCCACCAGGCGTAGGCCGTTCCAGAGCCACGCCTCGACCTCGTCGTCAAAGGCGGGGCGGGGACCCTCTACCAGCCGCACGGCGTCGCTGCGATCCACCTGCAGCAGCTGCGCCACTGGCAAGGCTTGCTGCTCGCCATCCAGGCGAGCTCTGCCAACCAGTAACAGCTGTAGATCGGGAGGCTCCTGTCCAGCGGGCCGGCGTTGCCGCGCCAAGAACTGCATCTCGACGGTGCCAAGCACGATCGAAACGCGTTGCCAGCGGCCCAACGCACGTGCGTGCCGGTTCCAGCTGGCGCGCAGTTCAGCAGCAAAACCGCCGGAGGAAGGAAGGCACGCGAAGTTCATAGGAATGGGGGGAAGTTGCTGCGCTGCCAATCCGGGGACCGCCCGTTGCTGCCTATTACGCGCGCACTCTTGTATTCTGCGGCCTCATTATGACAGCCCGCAGGGCTTGGAGGCCAACCATGGCAGAGCGAGCGGCCCGCAGCATTCAGGGAACCTTCACCTCTCAGGAGCACGACGGCAGACTGCTCAAAGACCTGGAGTGCGCGCCGTTCGATGCCACGACATTGGTCTTGAGCCTGCCCCTGCGGGCGATCTGGGAGTTCACCGACGAGCACGCCGGCGAGCAGTTGGGGCGTAGCGCGTTCAGCTGGCCCGAACCCAAGCCTTGCCGCGTGCACCTGGCGCACGCTATTTGCCAGTTCTTCGATGTGGCATCGACGCAGGCCGTTTCGGCGGCGGCTCTGGCCAAGGCCAGGCTGGAACACGGCCTGGGACCCGTCCGCAAGACAGTTCTACAGGTCGAGATCCTGCACAGCGCAGATGTCTGCGTAGAAGGGCTTGGCCTCCAGGAGCTGCAGATGCGATGCCTGGACGCCGCGGCGATCACCGGCCGCACGCGAGCCGTCGCGACGTCTCTGGTTCCCGGCGGCCAGGTAGCGGATCAACTGAATGCGCTCCAAGCGGAGGGCCGGTCGTTCTTCTACCTGGACGGGTCCGAGCTGGCTGCCCTGGGCGCCGATGTGACCTCTCGGGTCTCCGATGACAGGCCGCCACCGGAATGGGTGATCCCGGTGGACTCCGAGCTCGGCGCCCTCCTCCCGAGCTGACCATGCAGAAGGCGCTGCGCATTGGCCTGGTCGCAGGCCCCAACGACGAAGCCGCCGGCGACTTGGCCGCGGCGCTGCTGGCGGCAGACAGCCCGCATCTGCGGCTGGTGATCGCCGCGCAGGCCGATGACCTCGGCAAGGCCTGCGTTCGCCTGCAAGGTGTAGAGCTCGATGCGGTGGTCTGCAGGATCCGAGACCCCTGGGGCTCTGCGGAGCGCCTGCTTGCCCGCCTTGGTCAGGAACGCACTTCGCAAGTTCGGCTGCTGGCGTTCGGCGAAGAAGACGCAGACCTTGCCCTCGAAGCCTGGGAGCTGGCCGCTGATGGCTTTTGGTGCCCGAGCTTGGGTAAGCAACGCCTAGCCGGTGCGCTGGCGCGGATTGCAGCGAGGCCCAGGGGCAATGCTCCGAGCGGGCTGGCCGCCGAGATGAAGCCCGTCCCCTTCCGTGTCGGCCCCGGCGCAGCCGGACTTCGATTGGTCGACCATTGCGACCTGATCGCCATACAGCACACGGTCCAGCAGATCCCCGAGGGAGGTCTCCGGAAAGGTCTGTTGGTTACGACCGTGCGCGAGACCTTCTACGTCGACGATGCCGGGCTGACAACGTACAGCGACCGGCTACCGAACACGCACTACTGCCTGGTCCGGCGGGGCACCATGGTGTCATTAAAGGCTGTCGTTCGTGTCTCGGGGATCAACGGACCCCTCGCGGTCGACGGTCCAGACGAGCCAGCCGTGCAACTGCGCAATGGCGCCTGGATCACCGTGGCGAGACGCGCGCTTGCGTCGGTGCGCGACGCGCTGGACATCGAAAGCGCCACGGCGCGGCAGGCTCGACTCGATCCGGTCGTCACGCTCGCGGAGCGCGTGCGCATGCATGCGATGGGCCGCCGCCGGCGGGGCTTCAGCTCGGCGGTCCAGGCCTTTGCCTGAACCGCCAATCTTCCGAAGGACCGCCGGAGAGGGAAGAAATGTGGATCAATAAACAGAGCGTGTTCGCGAAGCAACGCCTTGGGCATGTGTCTGGCGACGATCTGACACTCTTGCTCTTGATCAACGCATTGGCGGATGGCGCCATGCTGGCGTACCGAGTCGCCGTGTGCCGTGGCGTAGTGACTGAATCGCGAGCGGGTGCGGTAGTCGCATATCTGGAGCGCTCGGCGATTGCTCTAAGGGCTAACGGATTGACTGAGCATGCGGAACGATTTCTATGGACGGCTGAAGATATTCGGAATCACTGGTGGGAGCTGACGAGTTGTATGCACGGGTTCGCCAACGACTACGCACGTATGCCGCCTGAAAGCCGTGATCTGATTCCAATTTCAGAGCTAGGGCACGCTCTCGAAGGAATCGAAGGCTGCGGTGTTGACGCCTATTTCCCAAGTACCTCCGGGGAAGGAAGCCCGCGATGATGCGTGCGGACGACTCTCTGTAAGACCTGTTCAAGGATCACGTACCTTCCAGAAGTCGCTGTGCATCGGAGCGATTACGCCCGAAGTGGCTTCGGGGTGTGGGCCGCTTTGCTCTCCGAGCTTTGAACTTCACCCGTGAAGAGGCAGAGTCTCCGAAGGCAGACGACAGAGCACTGTCGATCTTTCCGAGGTTGCGAGGGCTGATGAGGCCTGGCTGCCCATCTGAGGTGCTCTGTGCGGAAATCCCCTCGTATCCTGGCCGGCAGGAGGATCATTCCGATGGCGAAGGCCCCAGTGATCGAAGACGCACAGATGCGGCATGCCTTCAAGGTGGCGGCCGTCACAGGGCAGACGCCGGCTCGCGATGTTGCGCTTCTGCATGTCCTGTACGGCACCGGCATGACGGCCACCGAGGTGGCGCAGCTCGAAGTCGCTGATGTGCTCGATGAGCGCGGCGTGTTCAGGCGACAGTCGGAGGTGCGCGCTGCGATCAGCTTCAACGGTCGGGACCGGCCGGTGTACTGGGTCAACCAAAAGCTCTGCGATGCCTTGGATGCCTACTTCGCCGAGCGCGTGAGGCTTCGGCATGGGGTAACGGCCTGGCGCTCCCAGTGGCGCGGACTTGTCCAGCTGGGACCGGTGTTCCTGACCAACGATGGCCGCCCATTCACGCTTTCAACGCGCAAGACCGGAGCAGGCAACACATCTCGGTCCTGCGAGTCGTTGACGCAGGTGATTCGCAAGCTGCACGACCAGGCCGGAATCGAGGCGGCCGGGGCCACCTCAGCACGGCGCACATTCGGCGTGCGACTGCACCGCGCAGGCTACGACCTCCGACACATCCGCGAGGCACTGGGCCTTGCAACCCTTTCTGCTGCCAAGGCGCTGTGCGCCGGCGACCCGGTCGATCTAGGGCGTATCGTTGCCAAGGTCATCTAAGTCTGTTTGACAGGTTCCGCGGCGCGGAACACAATTCAGCATGATCCACTCGTTCGCGTGCTCGGAGACCGAGGCGCTTTTTCACAGCAGAGCGGTGCGGCGGTTCAAGAACTTCGAGCGGGTTGCGCGGCGCAAACTGCTGCAGCTGCACGCCGCGACGCTGCTGGATAGCTTGCGGATTCCGCCTGGCAATCACCTGGAGGCCCTGAAGGATGACCGCAAGGGCCAGCACAGCATTCGGATCAACGATCAGTGGCGGGTGTGCTTCGTCTGGAAGATCGACGGCGCTCACCGTGTCGAGATCGTGGACTACCACTGAGGAGCCGACGATGGCCAAGCTACTTGACGAGATTCACCCGGGCGAGGTCCTGCTGGAAGACTTCATGAAGCCCATGGGCATCAGCGCCCGCCAGCTCGCCGCCGACATCGACGTGTCGCCCAGTCGCATCAGCGAGCTGGTGAACGGCACGCGGCCGATCACGGCCGACACGGCGCTGCGCCTGGGGCTGTTCTTCAGCATGGAGCCGCGCTTCTGGCTGAACCTGCAGAGCGAGTACGACATGCGCATGGCGGTTCGCGAAACGCAGAAGGCTATCGAGCCGCGCATCCGAGTCTTCCATCCAGTGGCGGCTTGATCGTCGCTTGAACTACAGGAGTAGAAATTGAGCGGGACTGAAATTCTTCTGGCCGAGCTTGCGGGATCGAAGGAGCGAGTCGGCTACAAGCAGGAAGAGCGCCCCATGCGACAGGTTCGCAAGATCGTGTTGAAGGGTGCTGTCGACCTGTACTTCCGGCGACTAGACAAGCCGACGCTGGTGGTTGCCGGCGAGACAACCGAGGCGATCCAAGGGGTCAAGACGACCTTCACGGGTGACAAGCTGGTGGTCGAGTCAGATGGTGGCGGCATCTCCATCAACACCGTGCACGGGAACGTCTCCGTCGGGATCGCTGGGGGTGGCGTGTACGTCAACGGTCGGCGTGTTGATGTTGGAGTCTCGGTGGGGGGTGGCCGCGCCGTGGTGGGCGTTGCGCTTCCCGATCTGCCGGCCCTCAAGATCAAGGGGAGCGGCGATGTGTCGCTGATGGACCTCCGTCAGGCGGGTTTGGTGATCGAGATCGAGGGTTCCGGCGATGTGACGGCTGACGGCCAGGTCGAGCAGCTCGATGTGAGCATCGCCGGATCGGGCGACGTTGACGCCCGCGAGCTGATCGCCCGGCGCGGCCAGCTGAGCATTGCAGGATCGGGAGATATTTCGGCTCACATCAGCCAAGAAGTCGTGGCCAGGATTGCCGGCTCCGGTGACATCGTGGTTCGCGGCAATCCCTCGACTCGGAGCAAGCAGGTGCTTGGGTCGGGTAGTGTGAAGTTCAAGTAGAGGCTCGCGGCTCGCTTCATGACATCTCAACCCATTCCCATCTCGACGAACCATGTCTACACGAACGCGGCAGGCGAGCAGCGCCTTGTCGTCGAGGTTTCGCAGGCGTCTTCATCTAGCTGCTACAGCATGAGGCGAGATCGGCAGCCTCAGCCAGTCGTGAACTGGCGAACGGCAGACCCAAAGCTGCCGGCTGGGGCCAAGGCCCAGGGCAGCGCGACGCTGCGCAGCTTTCAGCGATGGGCTGTTTCGTGTCGCAAGGCAACGCCTGAGGACAGGGAGGCCTTCACGGTCGTTCTGAGGATGCGCTCCCTGAGTGCGGAGTCAAGACGGATGTATCGCGAGATTCGTAAGCAGCAGGGAACTTGGCCTCCGGCCAAATGGTGAAGATCGCGATGGCAACGAAATCGGTAGCCCAATTACGTCAGCCCGCCGGCGACACCACCCGCACAGCGCGTGCTGTAGCGCATCTTGAGCGCCTGCAGGACGCAAAGGGAAAGCGGTTGCTGGTGGACCTTGATGCAGGCGCTCGAGAGGCGCTCGAGGCCTTGCTCAAGGCTGGCTACGGCACCACGCAGAAGGAGGTTGTCGGCAAGGCGCTGACTGCTGCTGCTGCGAAGCTGAAGAGGAAGGCTTGACGGCGTTTATATAAACGCTATCATGTGAGCAAGTAACGACACAGAAGGAAGCCTCCGTGAAGCCGACCACCTTGACCAAGTCCGAGTGCGTGCGCCGCGCACGCAACCTGAACCAGCAGGCCATCGCCTACCGCGACTGCGGCAAGTCGAAGTGGGCCCGCGAGCTGGTGCAGCAGCGCAAGCGCTACATGGCTGCGGCGCGTTTGTTCGCCTGACCGATGGACGCTGTGATGAGTCAACCGCTTCAAGTCGTCGACGCCGAGGGGCGTCAGCACTACGCCGGCGATGAGGCCATCGGCCTGTTCGTCGACAACATCAGCGGCCTCATGAACGGAGGCGTAGTGCAGGTGGCGGAGTTCCTCGCAAAGCAGAGTCCTGCGGCCAGGGCTCGATTCATCGAGCGTTGCTCCTCCTTGATCGGTGCGGTTGCTGAGCGCGATGCCGCTCAAAAGGGGTGATGCTCATGTCGATCAAGAAGCCCTGGACGCCGGAGCGTGTGGCATCGCGCGTCCGCTGCTTGGCAGAAGAGCACGGCACGCCGAATCGCTTCCAGCTCCATGAGGTTGCGGGGCGCACTGCGGGCAGCGATGTGCTGGCGGTGAGCCGCATTGCTCGCCTTCAATGGTGGGCCGTCAACAAGCATCTGGAAGCCGCACATCTGCAAGCGGGCTACGAGGTCCGGCAGGGCGCGGGCTGCCCGGCCTACATCACGGTCACTGCGACAAACTGAAGGAAAGTCGTCGCAATGCCCAACCTGGACCTCTTCGCAGATCTGCTGCCCTCAGCTCGCCCTGCGGCGCCAAGGGCGCGGCCGCGCGTGCTGATGCATGTCAGCGATGCCGGTGAGCGCGAGGACGGCCAGCAGATATGCGTCATGAGCTGCAGGCATTGCGGCGCTGAGACCGAATGGTTGCCGTTCGCCACCATCACTGAGGCCAAGCGCGGAATCCCCTGCGAAGCCTGCAACGCCTGCACGACGGCCTAGGAAAGAGAGATGCACTCGACGCAAAAGACTTTGAAGCCAAGCACCCGCCCTTGGGCCGGCATTGGCATGGCCGTCGTGGGGGCTCTACTGGCTCTTGTAGCGCTGTTCGGCGCAGAGCCTAACCCAGAGTTCGGCGCTACGGTGAGGCTGTTTGGTGACCTGTCGGTGCCATTCCCGGCTTTGGTTGGTGTTGCGATGGTGCTGGTTGGCGCCAGCCTACGCCTGATGCCAGTCGCGGCCGACAACGGCCACCTGTCGGCTGTCCAGCACACGCAACGACCCTTCCGCTGAAAGCCGGTCCATAGGAAAGAGATTCAATGCAGCCGTCGTCACCTGAGTCCTGGGACCAGCGCGCCGCGCGTATGTCGCCATCGACGCTTGACCGCATCGCACGCGTGCTCAGCGCACTTGTCGTGGCGGCCGGTGTCACGCCGCTTGTCGGTGCCGCAGCGGCCGTGCTGGCAATCGCGGTCGACGCGATTTGGCTGACGTGGGTCATCGCAATTGCATCCGCCATTGTGATTTGCCTGGCAGCAGTCGAATCGGAGCGCGTGGCCGGGCTATCCAACGACGACTGGTCTGCGATGTTCCCCGTTTGGATGAGCCTCATCGTCCTGGCGGGCTTGGCCAGAGGGTGTGTATGGCTGGTGCGGGATGGTGCTCAGTCGACTGATACGGCTTTTTGGGTCGTTTTCGCGATGCTGATGATCATGGTCGCTGCTATCTCCACGCTCTGGTGGTTCGTTATCAAAGAGCATCTCAGTGGATCGGCAAATCGGAGGTCTCGTCAGTTGTTGACGACGGCGTCAGACTTGACGGCTGCGATCACATATTGCCGAAAAATGGGATGGACGATGCAGGCCGACCGATTGGAGGCGTCGAGGCAGAAGCCAAACGGCAATAGACCGGCGATGGCAGCCGAGCATCCCGTGGTGGATGAGACATGGGAGCAGCGATTCGCGCGCCAGGCAGCACAGCGAGCTGCTCAACGGGACATCACATAAACCAAAGGCGGTCGATATGTCCTTGATCCACTTTTCTGATTGCATGACTCGGTCCAAGCAAGTGGTCGAGCAGGCGATCTCTCTTACAGAGCCGATTGCTAGGCTTGCATTGGTCCTTGATGGATCGCACTGGGTTGCGCTTGTACGCCTTCGCAAGAATCGCTCGGCGTGGCGCGTTCAGGTCACTTGGCGAAGAAAGGCTGGGGGTATTGCCTACGCAAAGCTCTTCACGGGTGGATGGTGCGATACGCGGCAGTGGCTGCAGCTGGCGCAAGGGCGCTGCGACGCAGCTTGAGTTAACAACGGAAAGATTTGAAGCACATGTCCCACTACGAGTTCACGCGAGCCAAGATCGCACGCGAGGCGCGGCTGAGTCTTCGGCGTTCCCTTCAAATTTGCCTCGGCGTTGCAGCGACAGTCGTCATCCTTGCAATCGTATTGATGGGTGGCGTTGAGCCGGTATTGGCGAGCGTCTCTGAGATCTGGGGGCTTGTTCGCGAAGGCAACATGCAGGCGCTCATTGAGCGTTGGGTGATTGGCGTTGCTTCTCTGGCTGTGATGTTGCTGTTGGCCTTGCCCATGATGGGAAGCGTCTGGCTGATAGCTCGGCCTCCGCATAGGGGCTGATGCTGGCAATGGACTTCGCAACTGCAACCTACCTGCTGTTCGGTGCTGCGCTGGCTGCCGGGTGGATTGCCTACCGACGCTCTAGCTCGCTGGGCGATCAACTTCCGACCTGGCTTCGAGAGGCGACTCGCTGCAACATGGCGTTGTGCGTGTCACTCGGGACCTGGGCGGTGAAGTCATTTGCGCTCTGGGCAGCTGGAGCCGCGCTGAAGGTCGTGGCGATCACTGAAGGACGCATGCATCACGCGTGGTGGCTTGGCCCTGTAGCCCTGGCGTGGGCGACGTGGTGCTACGTCGAGCTCAAGCGCAAGACGACTACTCGCTGAGACAAGGAAGCCATCATGCTGCTGGCCACCGTTCAACTAGGAGATCGAGTCGCAGACGGCGATCGTATTGGTGAAGTTGTCGGAGTCTCTGCGGCGCGCATCACAGCTCAGTACGAGCACACAGCAGCAGGGGCGGCTCTTTGCAAGTCGACGCACTGGAAGCGAACCTACCGCCGCGTTGATGGACGCAGCGTCGGTTGCAAGCAAATCACCTGGGCGCGGCCAGCGCCCTGACCAAGGAAAGAGCTAATGAGCAAGAACGTACCAACCACCATCACGAGCCAAGACTTTCTGGTGTTGCTGGCCAAGTGGGCCTTGACCGTTGTCGGTGCGGTCGTTGTGAGCAGTGGGTTTGGCCTGATGCTGATCCTCGCTGGCTCTGAACTTCAGAAGGTTGTCCATCCCGACTACCTGGCGTTGGTCCAGGCGACGGCGATGTTGATGGTGTTGTGGTTCGCTGGCGCCTGGGTCTACACAGAACTGACGAACACCTTGCGACCTCATCGACTCTCCAAAGTGAGTTGGTGTGGTCTTGCCTTCTGTTCGGCGCCGGACATCGGCAGCACGTGGATCAGCCCGTATGAGCTGTGTCACACCATGCGCTGGGGGTTCTGGCTTTTCGAAATCAAGCAACGGTCCGAAGAACACCGTCCTGTGCCGGCTGGGTACGCGCTGCTCGCGCGCAGCGATCGAGCGGTCAGGGCCGATGACCTGCTACTGGATCATGCTGGTCAGTGGAAGCCAGTGACGACAGTTTTCGAAGGCTGCCAGATCTCAGCCTTCACCTTGGTTGCCTGTAGATCAGCAGTTGCCGATTCCGCCGCTGAACGAGAAGCCGGTGATCCGCGCTTGCCTGAGCCAACGGATGCGAGGTTCTCAAGGCTTGACCGGGAGACACAGGCGTTCCAGCAAGCGTACCCAGACGTGAACGCGTGGCCGCCCGAGAACAGCGCAGACACGGCCGGCGCACGAGAGCGGTAAGCATCGACATGCCAAAAAAGAACGAGCCCGGACGTGAGCCATGGATGAGCGATACGGGCTACAGGAGCTTCCTGCAGGCACAAGTGGCGGCACCTGACGTTGCAAGAATCGGGGAGTGCCGCGTTGCCCTCAAATGCCCACATTGCAAGGCCCAGGCCCATGTGAGCTTTACCGCGCAAACAGCCCCCAGCGACGGCTTCGAAAGCGAGCACGATTGCGAGGCCTGCAAGAAGGCGTTCGTCATTGACGCCGTTCTGGATGTCGTTGTGCGGCCAGCCTAGGAAACAGGAGAGGACCATGAGCAAACTTAGCGACCGTGTGCGCGCCGGCGGTGAGGCCGCGCCGTGGGTGATCGAAGAAATCAAGAAGCTGGAAGCCAAGCTGGCCGTCAAGGCTGGTATGGCGCTCGTGCCGCTGCGCATGACCCAGGCCATGAGGGACGTGACCGATACGGAAGGCTGGGCCTGGGAAGACCTTCTTGCCGCGGCAGAAGCGATCACCGAGAAGCAGCACGGCGACCTCGCTGCCGCGCCCTGACCCACGGAAAGTTGACGCAACGATGACCTCCATCGACCTTCTAGAGATCGCCCGGTCTACGGGCCTGCGCAGTCACCTGCACGGCCTCAACTCCCAGGACGCACGCGCCATGCTGCAAGCCTTCCTTGATGCACTGGCTGCAGCGCAGCCGGTCGTGGAGGTAGGCCTGAACGTGCCTGCCGACTGTGCGCACGTCATCATCTATGACGACGCGGACATGAGGCCCGCAATGTTCGCTGGCGCCGGCGCCCGAGATTCCGCCGTGAAGACCTTCGAGCGCATTTCCAGGCAATGGAACGCACACCTCTTCGTGAAGATCGCGAGCAACTCTCGCGACGATCGACAAGCTGGCGTCAATGCTCGCCTCGTGCCTACCGCTGATGTGGCTGCACTCGCGGTTCCGGAGGCATTCCACCCTGACGCTTCGCATATCCACCCTGACTACCGCGACGGATGGAATGCTTGCCGGGCCGCCATGCTGGCAGGCGCTACCAGCTGACCAAGGAAAGAGGAGAGACAGATGATCGACCATGCACTGCGGACCGCGCTGACGAACTTCAAGGCCTGTGCCGATGAAGCGCCCGAGGGCTGCTACGAAGAGGCCAAGGCTTTGAACGCAGTGATCGGCGACGCCTGCGACAACCTGATGCGCGAGTTGCGTGCTCTGGGGCTCAAGGCCAGCGCATCGGACCTGGCCTTCGACCTCGAGGCGGCGATCTACGACTACACCAGGCGCTCGAACCCGGGCGCGACGGTGTTCCCCACAGCCGAAGGCTTCGGCTCTGGTATGAGCGGTCCGGCCCGTGAGCGTGCGCTGGCGCAGGCTGCGAGCAGCCGCGATTTCCTCCGCTCGCTGGGCCATTGACCAAGGAAAGAGCGTCATGCAAGAGAACCGGCAAGCTGCAGCCATCGAGCACCTCATTTGCGAAATGCTCAGGGGGCCGCACGTTAGGGACATGGGGCATCGCGAGTTGGCGGATTACGCTTACCAAGTCGGCGTGGTCCTGCACAACACGCCGCACTTACTCACTGGCGCCGCCTTGAATCTTGAGCAGTTGCGTGACATCGACCGGCTGGACCCTAATGGCGGCAAGCAGTCCCATTGGGGGCCGTGGGCGACAGATTTCGCGTCGGCATTCGATCTACCAATGCCAAGGACGCCAGTTTCGGCGTAGACGGGAACCAACATGCCTGACCCGATACATGCTTCCATCAACATGGTGCATTCGATGTTGTGCCCACCTGGCGCATTCGACGTCCGCTGCAGCGCGGCAGATGGACTGATCCAGTTGCGTCCTGATGGCCCTGGCCGCTACTTGAACTGTGCCGTTGAGCATGGCTGCCCGGCCCTCCTGAAGCCTGGTTGCGCGAAGCTGGCGCATGGCGTGATGCCGGCTCCCGCTGCGCCTGGCGCCGTTCTACCTGCTCAAACGGCGAGTCCTCCGACGAGGGCACCAGGCGACGGCAGTGCTGACCTGATCTACGATTAGGAAAGAGACATGGGCAATCAAATCGACCATTCGGAGCTGGCCTGTGGTGATTCCGCGCCCTCCTGGCTACCGAACCCGCCTGAGCACGGAAAGCATGAACCAGAGCATGAAGCGGCGTGAATCGCTCGCTGTTGCAGCCGGTGCTGCCAGCGCACTCGTCGCGCGGTACTTGGCGCCGGGCCTGCTCGATAGCGAGTACATCATGCTTGGGCTCGTTGCCATGATGTTGGTCCTTGAGTTGGCTCCGCGGACGCAACCCAAGGACCGGGGCTGAAATCCGCGACGGCCGCTGCCGTTTGATCCGCGGATCGCGTCGATCGGCTACGAACCCGCGCGCTCACGCGCTGCAGCTGGTGACTCCCGTGTGGCACCAGCCAACAGCCGAGCCATCGGGCCATCGCTGCTGCGGCCGTCGATCGGCTTGATCACAGCACGAAGCTTGGCCTGGACAGCCTCTGGCAGGCCAAATCGCTCGGCCAGCGCAGGCCACTCGGCCGCGACCACTTGTTCGAGTCGATCAATCTCGGCCAAAGCCTGATCTGGTCGAAGGCCGAACGGTGCGGCCATGGAGGCGAAGTTGGCGCGCGAGATCTGTCTGCCGAGGCGACCGCCCTCCATGGCCAAGTACTCGACCGGCGCGGCCGCGTCTCCCTCTGCTGCCGACTGACCCGCGACCAGGTCATACAACGGCGCGAGGCGCCAGCCACCAAGTCCCCCACCGCGGGCGTCGCCGGTAGGGTGCTGTCGAAGATCTCTGACGAGCGCGTAATTGCGCGGGTGGTCATCGTTGTCGCTCAGCAGCGCGTGCAGCACCATGCAACGAAACAGCTGCAGGCGATCCGCAGCCGGGTCGCTGGACCAGCGGCCGAGCTCTTCAGCCAGCACCGGGTACGACCATCGGTCGCGTCGAAACGCATCGTCGTCAGCACCGAGCGCAGTCATCGCACTGATCATCTGCAGTGGCTCAGCGCCGTCGCGGTCGAAACGGCGCACTACGAGCGCCTCCGAAGGCCCCGCGCTGCCTGTCGTTGAACTGGGCTGGACGCGCGCCACCCGCGCGTCGCACACCGTCAGACCGCAGCGCTGCGCAAGCGCCAGGCTGAAGGCCTCCACTCGGGCTGCGCTGGGCTGATCGCCTGGGCCAGGGAACTTGACGAGATGCAGCTGCTCTTGCACAACGCGACTGATCTTTGGGCGGGCGCCGCCCGTACCGGTCGCGAGTCGCTGGATGTCCTGCGCAGAGGGTGGCGTTTGAGACGCCTGAGCAGCCAAAGCCTGGACCATGGCGTCTCGGACCTCTGGCAGTGAGCTGGCTGCGTCGACGTCGACCTCCATATCGCCCCAATCGGGCGGAATCTTGGACGAGAAGATGAGATTGCCAATGCGATCACTCGGGCTGAGTAGCAAGTAGTCGACCTCGAGCAAGGCCTGGGGAATGATGCCGCGCTGCAGGCAGCGATGACGGTGCTGGGCCGAGGCGACAAACCGCCCCCAGTTGTCTGGAGCCGAGTCGCGCAGCGGCGGCGGCAGCCCTCCAAACCTGCTGAATCGATGCTCCTGAGCTCCAAGCGGAAGGGACACGGGGTCCAACGAAACAGCGTCGGGCCGCTGCAGGTAGGAGCCGACGTACCGAAAGCGCCCAGTCGACTGATCCGTGGACCCGGTGCTTCGGCGGTCGACCAGGAGCACGCCGGCGAACACGACCTCGCCGCGCAGGCGGATGCCGACGGCGACTTGGGTAGTGGGGTTGCTCGCGCTGCGTGTCATGGGCTCAAAGCTTGGCGGGATCGAGCGTGTCCCACGCGCCTTTGCCTCCCGCACGCTGGGGCAGCTGCGCCGCCATCAAGCTGGCGCGGCGGGGATCGGCCTCGCGCGACGCGATGGCGGTGAAGTTGCTGGTGAGCTCGAGGACGTTGAGGACTCGAATCAAGGCTTCGACGCTCACGCCGGGCTGCCCTTGCTCGATGCGGGTGACAACCGCCTTGCCGAGCGTGGCGCGCCGAGCAACCTCGGCGATGGTGTAGTTGCGCGCCAAACGCGCCTCGCGCATTTGGGCGCCAACGGTGTCCAAGGCCGCTTGCACCGACGGGAAGTCGGATGTCTTGCGAGGGCGGTCATGCGTCATGCAGCAAGTCTAGCTGCTGATCTCCTGAACCCAAAATAAGGAGCGCTATAGCGCGCTTTGATGCCGGTCAAGAGTCGCTATAGCGGGCTCTAGTGTGCTGAGTTCGTGCCACGTGGTGCAGGAACAAAACCGCCGTCAGGCCTGGCAGGGCGAGACGGCGGGTCAAGCGCTCTTAAGGCAGAGCTAACTACAGAAACAGTATCTGCCTCAAGGCGCAAGTCGTCAACCCAACACCCTGTTCCAAGCGGCCACTTTCGGGTGGCCGCGGTGGGCTAGCGCCCATGCCGTTCACCGATGGCTCGGGATCTGCTCCGGGTCGGAAGGACGCCACGGGTCAACCGTCTGCACCTGCTGCGGCACGTAGTTGACGAGCCAGGCTGCGCGGTGTTGCAGCTGCAGCTGCAGCAGAAGCTCTGCGACGGCCCGCGCATCTTCGGCGGACTGGGCCAGCACTGAGAAGGTGCCGGACAGGGCGACTCGCGCGCCACCTGCCTGGGCCAGGGTGTCGATGAAGGAGGCAATCTCCTGCGAGGCCGCAGTTTCCCCGGGGTCCTCCGCGGCATCCTGCGTGGGCCCTACAGGATCGGCGTCGATGAACAGCGCGTCGGCGGCCTGCTCGATGCGAGGCGCCTGGCCCTGCAGTGCCTCGAGCGCAACGCTGGGCATCTCGGTGACCTCATGGACAACGATGGATTGCGGTGCCACGCGGCTAGCTGCGAGCAGTGCCATGTCGTCAAGCGTTCGCAGAAACTGCTGCGCGGGCAGATCCGCCAGGCCGGTGGCGTCGTAGGGGTTCAGGAACGCCTCAACCTCGTGAACGGCATGCGCCTCGACCTCGAACATCTTTCCCTGGTACTCGGCGACGGCCTCGTGAACGGCCCTGCCGACTCGATCGCGCTCCTGGGCGAGCATTGCGCCGATCAGGTCCGAGGAGCCGAGAGCCGCGCCCACCGACGCATACAGGTGCGACCACCGCTCCTGCGACCGGCATAGCAAGGTGTAAAAAAGCGCGTCGTAGACAGCGCGGGACGGCACCGTGATGGGTGCCACCACGGTATTGCCAATCAGGTTGGCCAACTGCGCGTTGGCCACCTCGCCCTGCCCTGCTGCCGCAATGACTTGGCGGTCGACGAGTTGGAAGAGGTAGCTGACGCGGCCGTAGCGCGGATCGATGTCGAGCTCTGCCGGCGCTGGCCCAGCCAACAAGGTGCCGCCGAGAATTGCCTTGGCCTGGTTCGTCGTGAGGTGATCCACGATCACGCCGACATGAGTCGGCACGACGTGGGGCGCGATCGCCGCGGTGTTGCTGATGGTCTGCGGCTGGCCGCCGCGGCCGAACAGTCGGCCGATGGTGCGAAGGGTCATGGCTTCCTCGAGGTGCTGTGCAGTCAGTCGTGAATCGGTGGCGTGATGGGCTCAGTGATGGGCTCAGGCGTTGCGGTGCCGGCCTTCGCGCTGCGACGTGTCGCGGGCGGCTTGGTGGCGCGGCAGATCTGCCAGCCAGGCCTCGGTTTCGGCATTGAGCTTCACGCGCGACTGCGCGCGCGTCATGGCCACGTACAGCAGATTGACGTCCCCCTCGGGGAAGGCGCGGTTCGAGTCGCCGCGGAGGAAAGACTCGGCCTCCTCCAGCACCTTGAAGTCATCGCCGATCTGGACGCATGGCCATTCGAGGCCCTTGCTCTTGTGGGCTGTCGTCAATGTGATGGCTGCGTCTTCGCTACGCCGGACTTCATTGCGCAGGATGTCGTCGATGAGGCGCGGCGTCTCATGGGTGAACTGCTCGATGACCTTGGTCAGGATGCCGACTTCAGCGTCGCCGCTCTCATCGCCGTAGCGCACGTAGTCGTCCCACGAAGCGAACTTACGCTGGATCAGCGGGTCCCGGACCTTGTCGCGCTCGCCGGCGAACAAGTGGTACGCATCCAGCACCAGGTCGAGCCGATAGTTCTTGGCGCCGCCGACCCAGTGGCAGCCCTCGCCGGCGCGTTCGGCCGCTATCTTGAACAGCGTGGCATTCGTACGGGCCAGCAGCGCCATGCGATCCGGATTCCACGGGCCATCGGTACCCATGCCACGAATCGGCACCGTCTCGCCTTTCAGCTCACGTAGCACGGTGTTGGCCAGGTCGGCGGTCTGCTGGCCGAAGCGCCAGGTCTGGCTCAGGTGCAGCATGGCTGCATCCGCGCTCAGGCGCTCCATCGCGTTGATGGAGCCGCGAAACTGGTAGATGGACTGGTGCCGATCGCCGATTGCCAGCAGCCAAGGGCGCGGCTGAGCCTGCAGGATCTGCAAGGTGACGGGATTGGCGTCCTGTGCCTCGTCGAAGATGATGCCGTCGTAGGGCAGCTGCGGAGCGCTCAGCGCGAACATCTTCAGATAGGCGTCGTGCGGCATCTGGAGAGGATCCGATGGATCGCTCATCCGGGCCCACGCTTGGCGCGCAAAGACCAGGCCGGTCCGCACGAAGTCTTCGCTCAGGTTGAGATCAAAGGCGGCCTGCTCGGCGTGTCGCTCGGTGATCTCGCGCTCGTCGGAGCTGAAGAACGCTTTGAGGATGTGCATGGCGACTCTCGCATCGCCCGGCCTGGGAATCCCGAGCTGGTCCATCAGCACCATCGGCTTCCATGACTTGGCGACCTTGGTGGCTTTCACGCCCATCGCCCGCCATGCCACCGAGTGTGTCGTCAGCGCAGAAACATTCGGCAGGTGGCTGAAGCGCGTGCGGGCCTCTTCAGCGTTGGCCGTGTTCAGGCAAAGGTAGAGGATGCGGTCACGAGGGCGCGCCTCTGCATAGCCGATTGACGTTGATGTCTTCGCGCAGCCCGCGAATGCGTCGACCACTAGGCGCTCAGCTTTGCAGTTGATCACCGCCTGCTGTTCATCCGACCACTTGTACTCGCGCCGTGGGGTCATGATCGCCGCGCGACTGAGGCCGCCTAGGCCGCTCCCGGTGGGCACAGAAGCGCCAGCAGGAGCATTGCCGCCGACAGAAAGCCGGGTGGCCGCGGGAGGAAGGTCGGGAACGTCGTCGTCGGAAGGGCCTGGGTCCTCCCATTCACTGCCAGGACGGGCCAACTTCCTGAACACGGCATCAACTGCGGTCGGTGTCGGGTCAGCTGGAGTTGCGGCAGCGGGTGCGGCTGGCGGAGCGGCGTCGGATGACCTGCTGCCCAGCCTGGGTAGGGGCCGCAGGTCGGTGGCGTCGGGCGGCTGGGCCGGACTCCTCGCCACGGTGCTCAAGCGCGGCAGTGTCGCCAAAGGCTTGGTGCCGCCCGTCTTCTCGGTTGGTCGGCCGTCTACCAATGAAGAAGGCGCGATGGCCGGCCTGGCGGGCGGCGTCACTGCGCTGGTTGGGCCTGACCGACGTGCAATTGGCAAGAGCCTGGCGCGCAGGCGGGTGTAAGGGGTCTCAGCGGGCATGCAGCACTCCAGGCGGCGAACGGCCGCAGAACGTTCCTAATGAACGCGCGAGATACTACTTTGCACCCGCTATTTGTGCCAGTTACACCATGCCTTGTGTCAATCCTGGCGCGAGGCGCGGTGCATGTTTATCGCGGCTGTGGCGCAGGCAAACGTTGGAGCAACTGCTGCAGCGTCATCTGCAGTTTGGCCACGTCGACGGTCGACGTGTCTTGGCGAAGGCGACTCAGCTCGGCGCGCTGCAGGCTGTCTCGCTCGCGCAGGAGGGCGGCTTCGGCGTCGTACTTGGTCATGAGCGTGTGGCGCATGTGCCGCAGGTCGGCTAACTCGCTGGCGATGGCGTCCGCCGTCTCGATCAGTCCCTGGACCAGGTTGGTCAGCAGGGCAAGAGCTGGACCAGCGCCTTCGGTGGACGCATCGGTGGCATCCGGTGGTACGGGTGGCACGCTATCGCCAACCGGAGAAAGTGGCGTTGCGGGTTTGGTGCCGGTTCGATCGGGAACGGGAGCCTCTGGGACTGCCTCGCCTTTGCGCTTGTGAACCAGGGCTCGCACCTTGCCATAGGCATAGCGCTCGCGCCGCTCACCGGGCTGCCGGAGCCTCGCTGAATCGAGAAGTCCGGCTGCGCTCCATCGCTTCAGAACGACATAGGAAGGCGCCTGGACCACTGACGGATCGTCAAGGAGCCGTCGATGGCAGTCGGCAAGTGACAGAAGCTCCGGCTGGCGGGTGGTTTGTCCCGTGGCTTTCGTGCCCATTCGGCCTCCATTGGTATCGCGTTGGCGTCTCAATGGTATCAGCGGTTAGGGGCCTCGCAAAACTGGCCCAAAAAGGCCGTGGAACATCGACGCTGGCGAGGGCAAATAGGTGGTTTTCCCGTGTGCTGACAATGACTTAGTCGCTCGGCTCTCGGCGCCGTGGAACATCGCTGTTTCGGGCGTCTGATCGGCCCCGTTGGTATCGGCATGAGCGACGCCACACGGTGTGCGGATACGGCCGCCGCCCTGCCGGCAGGGATCGAGATCGGCTGGGGGCCTGTGCAAAAGCTGTTCTCGGCGCGCAAAAACGAGTGGGCGGTGGCTGCCTTGCGTGAAACCGCTACTGACGCGTGTCAATGTGCCTGGTCGGCCGGTGGCGGCGCCGCGGCGAGCGTCGTCAAGTAGGCGCGCAGACGGGTTTCGAGCCAGCTTGAGCGGTTGCTGGCATCCGGCGGCGTGCCGGCAGCGAGCGAGTCAAGCAGCTGGCGGGGCTTGGGGACCTTCTGGATCAACTCGTCGACCACGGCCTTGTTGAGCGACACCGTAGTGCGCTTGCCGCCGACCGTCACAGTCCGGCGTACCACCGTTGGTGCCGCTGACTGCCCGGGTGTCTGTGCCACTCCTAGGACGCGGCGCACCGCCATTTCAACGACGGAGACGAGGTCTGGTTCGCGTGCTTCCTGCGGCTGCAGGCCGAGGATTTGGGAGACCGTCTGGCGATGCGATGCCGCGAAACGGCCAAGCGCTTCGTCGCTCGCGCCAGACTCCACCAGGCCGCGCAGTGCTGCGCCGACGATGGTGTTGAGTTTCTGGGTGAGCTCATCCTGCACTGGGCGAGTCTATCGCTGGATGACATACGGCGATGCGTCGCACCGAGTATGCGGAATGGCCATAGATCTCGATTTCTGGGGGAGTGCCGCAGAGAACATACCGATTGCAGCGCATTCGAGTATGCCAAGGCGCCATAGCGGCGGTCGCTGGGCGGCTTGCGGATTGGGTCTGATGAAAAGACGGACGACCTCGGTGGTAAGCGAGCGGTGTGGCCGCGGTTGTTCCTCTCCTTCCTTGAACATCTCTCTTGTTCCAAGTGCGGAAAGAGCTTACAGAACAACAGGTTAGGGCGCTGTTTCAGCAGACCCGCATACGCTAGATGGATGCTCTGCATACTCGACCCGCAGAAGTGCATGCAGCACCTGGCGGCTTTGCGGGCTGCCTGTGGCACTTCTGCATACTTGCATGCCGCTCACCAGGCCGGTGGCAACAGCGACCTGGCGATTGCCATCGAGTAGGATTGCGCTGTGCCCGAAAAACAGAACGTTGCCAGCGAGGCCGATCCGTTGGCGGTAGCTCAGGTGGTCGCTCAGGTGGTCGACACGGCCACCGGAGGAGGATTGTCGGCCGCCGAGTTCGATATCGTCGGCGATCAGGTCGACCAAGCGCCGCTCTTCGATTCGAGCGAGTTGGTCATACCGGACACCCTGCGCTTCCTGCGGAAGGGTGTTGCGGCGATTCACGCCACGCCGGCGCGGGGTCAGGATTCGCGCAGCCTGAACGGACACAGGCTCTTCGACGCCTGCATCTTGATCGCTCAGATGCACGTGAAGGGATTTGACGCGGCCAAGCGAGCTCGGATGCGAGAGGATCGAATCTCCCCGCTGTTCGAGACGCGCATCACGGACCTGGCCAGGCTCGCAGGGATTCCGGGCAAGAACTACGTCCGGGTGTACGAGGAACTGCGGCAGCTGCGCGAGATGGTTCTTCGCTGGAACATCGTTGGCGAGGACGCCGAAGTGCAGTGGGAGATGGAGGCGTCATTCCTGAGCATGTTCGGCGTTGGCAAGGGTGCGAAGCGCGGCGCCATTCGATTCTCGATTGATCCGAGTGTGCTGGACATCGTGCTTGAGCCGCGGAACTGGGCGACGTTGTCGCTGCAGGCGCTCCGGGGACTCGGTACGGCGGCCGGTTATGCGCTGTACCAGAACACATGGCGCTACCTGAACACGCACGCCAAGGTCACCGCGCCGCTACCGCTGGAGACCTGGGTGGAGTTGCTGGTGGGCAAGTCGCGCTACGTGGTTGATGAGCCTGGCAAGGGCAAGCGTGCGGTGAACTATGCCGACTTCAAGCGCCGGGTGCTGGTGGACGCCATGCGGCGTGTCAACGAGCAGGCGGCGCTTGGCTACACCTTGGAGCTCAAGGAGATTCGGGCCGGTAATCGGGTCACCAGGCTGCAGTTCAAGTTCCTGCCGAAGAGCACAGCCGCCCTGCCCTTCCCTCTCGCGTGGCCAGACGAGTTGCTGCAGTACCTGCGCGGTCTGGGCTTCGACAAGTCAGAAATTGCTGACCTGGCACAGGCGCACTCGTACGAGCTGGTCGTCGAGTCGGTCGAGCGCATGCGCAAAGGACTGACCAGACTGGCGGCTGCTGGCCAACAGGTCAGCTCCCGGAAGGCCTATTTCCTTGGCATCGTGGCAAATGTGGCCGGCGGTGTTGCGCTCGAGGCGATTGATGATGCCCAAGTCGAGGCAGAAGCTCGCGCCCGTGCAGCCCAGCTCGCGGCCGAAGAGCGTCACAGGCGCCTCGAGCAGGCCTGGCAGGCCCATGTCGCGCGCCGGTTCGCAGAAGAGCTGTTCGCGATGCCAGACGGCGATCGTGAGGGATTATTGACGGAGTTCGCATCATCGACTGCTGGTGCGCAGGTGGCTGGGTACGTCAAGGATGGCTGGCGCCCCACGAAGAGCATGCCGCTGGCCGTGCTTCGGGTGTGGCTGAAGGAGCAGCGCCCCGAGTGGCATGCAAAGTTGCTTCCGAATCCGGAGGATCAGACGTTTGAGGCGTGGAAAGACTGGCGACTAGACCAGGGTGGCGATCGCTAGCGGTTTCCCCGGGGAAACTGGCGCAGGAGGGTCTCGCGCCACCCCTGTGACCCGCCCGGTGCGGCCGTCATGCAGCGCGACGTCGATGGGAGCGATCCCAGTTGGTCCCGCATCTGTGCTGAATTGGATGCCTCTCGGCCTGGCGATTTACCCGCTCAAGGTGCCCAAGCCGGTTTCCCCGGGGAAACCGCTAGCGATCGCTGGCAATCAGCCGCTTCCGTCGTAGGCGCCTGGTCGACAGGTCCCCGCTGAGCAAGTTTCTCAAGTCTGAACTATTGGATAGTTGGTCCGCTCAGCTTTGAACCTTCAGCATTGGCGGAGCGGCCGCCGGCGCTGATGGGTGCTGATGGGCGCCGATGGTGCCGCCCGTCGTCCGGCAGGCTTCGCGCGGATTCATGAAGCTCAGGTTCGTCGTCATGGCGTCGCTTCACAAAAGGATATGCAGGGGCATGCCGACAGGCTCCGGGCTGCGATGAAGGATCTCGCTTGCTGAAAGGCGGCCGTATTGAACGACCAGACATCAGCCGGTGAATCACGCCATCCGGCCACCCGCTTGCCAGCGCGATCCGCGGCGTTAGGGGCAGATACAGGACGCGCCCTGGCGAGTCGGGATGCTGAACTCGCCGGCACCCACGGCCGCACGCAGCACGCCCCAGGTCACATTGGCCCGCTCGAGGAGCGCTCTGTCAAAGTCAGGCTGCAGCTTCGGGGCGGCCAGCTGGCGCCCCAGTACGAAGCCGTCAGGCGTGACGGTGATGATGCCGTGGGCTTCCATGTGGTCGACGATGGCGGCCGTGTGCTCGGTTCGCTGCTCGAACTGCCGGTTCAACTTGACATCGGCGATGGGCTCGCGAGCTCGGTGCGCCCGCAGCATCCAGAGCGCGTACATCGCCGTCACCGCCTGGTGCTGGTCGGGCTCCAAGGTGAGGACTTCGCCCTTCCGGATCGGGGCGGCGACCTGACCGAAGGCGGTTTCAACCTCGTGCATCAGGCCGGACGCAGTACGCTGGTCCCAGCTGCGCTCGGTGACAAAGGGCGGACGGTCGGATGGACGGAGCGGGGCGTCGCAACTGCCGCAAATGGGCATAGCGATGTCAAGTCCGCCGAAGAATTCTCAGCCAAGGCGAAGCTTCCCGTTGACCTGGGAGGGGCCTGGGTTCAGAATGAATCTGCAACTGTTTTGGTGTTGAAGCCAGAACCCTCCCGGCGGGCCTTGAGCCCGCCGTTTTTTTGCTACGTCATAGCCACCTCCCTTAGCGACTCCGGCGTCACTGCAGAGTGCAAAAGCAAGGCGCTGTCAGCAAGTCGCGCTATTTGCGAGAGCCAGCCCTGGCGCTGCCCCTCATCCATGTAGTTCCAGGTGGTGAGTGCCTTTGACACGAGTGCCAACTCATCACTCGAGGCGCCACCGGCTTCCAACATGCCCACCAGACGATCGTGCCTAGCGGCCCACTGCAGGAGCGAAAGTTCTGCAGCACTTAGCCGAAGTACTTCGGCCAACTTCAGGATCCTCTCGTCGCTGAGTGGAGACCTCGTGCCTTTCTCTGCCGCGCACAGCGCGGCTGCGTCTAGCTCCAAAGCCGCGGCCACTGATTTTTCCAGGAAGCGTGGAAGGTCGCTGTGGCCGGGCGGAGCTCGCCGCTGTAAGTGGCTGCGCGGGTGGCCGGTGAGTGGTTTCCCCGGGGAAACCGAAGCGCCGGGCTGGAGGGCCGAGGGGTTGGTCGGCGGCCGACTCGGCCCTAGTTCCTGCCTGCGCGAGTCAGGGGTCGATGTCGCGATGATCCGGCGACGTACCCCCTGTCGCGGGGCGAGCCTTGCGCCCAAGGCAGAAGTGCCCAGGAAGGAGCGCGCGGGACGCCGGTTTCCCCGGGGAAACCAGGTCGGCTGGCCGTCAAAGATTTCGGGCGCTCGATTTCCCTGCGTATAACGTCTCACGTTAGGATTTAATCCGCAACTAGTGAGGTGAAGATGGCGAAAAGCGAAGGGGCGTTGGCCCAGATCGTGACGGTGTTCAATCAGAAGGGCGGTTGTGGCAAAAGCACAACGGCCATGTCTTTGGCTGGGGCCTTCGCACGTCGAGGCCTGCGTGTCCGCGTGGTCGACATGGACCCTCAGGGCACGGCAAGTCGCTGGTGCGGTCAGGCCGACGAGGCGAGGCCGTTCCCAGCAAGCGTCGTGAATCTGTCGCTGCAGGGCGCTCGTATGGTTCAGGAGGTCCGCAGCCAAGCGGCCAACTTCGACCTGATCGTCATCGACTGCCCGCCTGCCATTGCGAGTGCATCGCTGAGTGCGGCCCTGTTGATCTCAGATCTCGCGCTGATCCCGGTGCAACCCAGTCCAGCTGACCTTTGGGCTCTCGAGGGCGCGAAGGTGTTGTTGGAGGCGGCTCAGGCGAACAACCCGAGCCTCGTTGCGCGCACGGTGCCGATCCGCGTGCCGCGTCGTCAACGGCTCGCGAACAGCGTGCTGGAGATGCTTGCTCAGGACGAGGCGTTGCCGGTGACAAAGGCCACCTTAGGTTCCCTTGCCGCCTTTGGGGAGAGCATGGCCCTGGGCGTTACCGTTTACGAAGTTGGCGGCGCGCACACGGCGATCGCCGAGTTGGAAGCGCTGGCGGATGAGGTTGCGGGTCTGCTGGACGCGCCGCTGCAAGCCAGCCACTGAGGAGGAAATAATGTCGAAAGGAAAAGATTTCGGCGCTGCCCTGAGGAAAGCGGCACCGCCCGGCGCCGCGCCGGCGGTAAGGCCGGAGGGCGTGGATCGATTTGCGGCTGCAGAGCGTGTGCTGCAAGGTGGCGCGCTGGTCCAGCGGCCAGGCTTGCCGGTTGAAGAGGAACTGGGGCAGGGCGTTGGGAGGCAGGCCGCGCTGCCGCCGGTCGCCGAGGCCGGTTCAGTGGTCGAAGTTGAGATCGATATCGATCTGCTCGACGACAACCCGCACGGAGCCCGCGAGATCTATCCCGAGGAGCTGATCAAGGCCCGGGCCGACGAGATCCAGCGGGACGGCCAACTGGAGGCTGCGAAGGTCACGCCGAACCCGGACAAGCCGGGGCGCTACATCGTGATCGATGGCGGTTGCCGCAAGCGCGCTCGACAGCTGCTGCAGCACCGAAAGTTGCGCTGCGTCGTGATGCCGATGCAGGTGACTGCGATCGAGCTGTATCGGCTGAGCCGCGTTCTCAACAAGGGGCGGGATGGCGGCGCCGATCTGGATGACGCTCTGGCCTGGAGCAGGCTGCTGGAGGCAGGCGCAGTTGCAACCCAGGACGAGTTGGCTCTGCACATCGGCGTCAAGAAGAGTCTGCTGGTGAAAACCTTGGCCTTCATGAAACTGCCGCCGGCGGTGCTCGACCGCGTGCGCGAACAGCCAGCGCCGGTGAAGACGGCTTACGCCTACGAGCTCCATCTCCTCTGGCAGGAAATCAAGGAGCGGCCGGGGGCCGAGCAGATCCTGCTGGACCTGGTCGCGCGGATCCAGGCAGGCGAGTTGCGCCGGGCGGACCTCGAGGTGATCCGGGAACGACATACAGCGCCGGCCGCCGCGCGCAAGCCGCGTGAGGTCAGCCGGCAGTACCGTCTGGCGGCGGGGGAGGGCGCTGATGTTCGGTCAATCGGGGTCCTCAAGGAGTGGGACTCAGGACGGCTCCTATTGGACGTCCAGGTGGTCAGCCAGGCGGAGCGTGAACGGTTGGTGGAGCTGATCAAGCGCGAGTTGGCCGCAACCGCCGCGGCGGCGGCTGCCGCAGGGTAGTAGACGAGGGCTGCAATGGACGCTGACCGATCCGAATTGCTGCGCGCGTTCATCGCCGACGAGGGTAATGCCCTCGGTTGTCGGGCGTCAGGCGACTTCTGGCCTGCGAACCACCACCACATCGCCGGGCTCATGCCCAAGGCCAGCAAACTGCTTTCGCCCGCCGAACTGGAGGATCTCTACTTTCACCTTCTGAGGCTGGACAACGCTCCGGCCGTGAAGACGGGACTTGAGTTCGAAGCACTTCAGAAAGCCTACTCACGCGCCCTTGCGCTGTTTCCAGTCGGTTACCCGGTGATGCGGTTGGATCGAATCAAGGGAGCGTTTTTGTTCGGGCGAGACGATGTGGGTTGGGTCGGCAGCACGGAGCCCCTTACCCTAGAGGCCTACCGAAGCCGCAGGACGCACCTCTTGTGGTTCGGGGCCTTTGCTCACCTGCCGGGCTTGCTGGCCAAGGCGGCCAAGTTCAAGGAGCTGGCGCAGCTCCCAGGACTCAGCTGCTTGGTGGCCGACGTACTGGTCCGCGCCGACCTCCGGGGTAGCCTGCCATTCCCCGCCGGCGGCCCGTGGACCTGGGGACTGGTCATGCTCTCCCTGCAATCTCCGGGAGAGGGTGAAGCGGTTGTGCGCAAACTGGTCGCGGCCGACGTCGCGCCTGGGGCTCGTGAGACGACGCTGGGTGTTCTACGGCGCTGCCTCGCGGCAGCGGGTAGACAGGATCTCGAGCCGCTGCTGACCTAGTCGGCAAGCCGTCTGGAGCGAGCCCTACTACTGCGCGTCCGACGAACCACCGACTAAGGGACCACCGGGGGTAATGCCGAAATCTCCCAGTGGCCCAAACACGGCATCCAGATCCGAGTGAATCACTTGCAGGCGGCTATCTGAGGCGCTTTGCAGTACCTGCGGGGTCAAGCCGCGGTGTGCCCGATTCCGCGACGCATACGAACGATCGGTGGTACTCGAGTTCGTATGCCCCATCATCCCGGAGACATCGTCGAGGGTGTGAGTGACTTTTGAATTGGCCGAGAATTGGGACCTGAAGGTGTAGAGGTTGTAGGACGCCTGGTTCCCGAAGGCAACCTTGCACGCACGGGAGATGATTCGACGGGCGCAGTTATACAGCCGGGTGTATTCCTCCCGCGGGTCTTGCCCGTTCGCCATCGCGGAATCCCGTACAGCCTGAATTCGCTGAATGACGGTCGCCACGTAAAGGCGGAGATTCTCGTGAACTGTCACTTCGCGACAAGGTGCCGATTCGTCGATGGCTTCTTGCTGAATGTCGTCGGAACCGTCGAAATCAGAATCAGCCTGCTCGCCCGCTGAAGTTTCGGACACATTGTCGCTCGGCAAATCGTGAACGGTCTTCGTTGGATCTCCTGAATCCTGTAGGGCAATAAAGGCGGGGAGGGCGGCATGCCGTTTGGCCGTGGGCACCCTAACGATTCCAGCGTCACGATCAATCCATTCGACACCGAACCATTCGATAGGGCGCGCGCCGACGCCTAGCGTAGCCATGATCCATTGCTGGCAGAAGCTCGGCATGGTATTTCTCGGCCTGATCCTTGCGCCGATGGCCGCCAGCAGTTTGCGCAGGTGCTCGTAGGGGATCGATTTGCGCCGGGCAGGCGCGCGCTGAGTAACGCCTAGCGCTTCGGATTCGGTCGCAGTAAGGGCGCGCCGACGGGCGCCTGCCGGGGTACGGGTCTGCGCCAGCAAGTTGTAGGCATCCAGATACTCGGGCTTGTCCCGCTGAGCCGCCAGATACCAGAGCAACGCCGCTCGGTATTGATTAAAGGTTTGCAGCTTGAGGCGCGCCGGCCCGGTCGCGGTTTCCTGAGCTTGCTCGATGAGGTCGCGGACAACGTCGACCGGGCTCACCACCGGGGGGCTTTCCTCGTCGATGGTTCGCTTCCTCACCGACAGAAGCAGCCGGCTTTGGACCCGCTGCGCGTACAGCTTGACCGTCGACTCCGCCCGGCCACTGGGGTTGCGTTTGCGCTGCCCGTGTGCGGCATTTGCGTTCAGCCGCATCAGGTCCTCATGGGGTGGCGCTTCCGGATCGATCACGAGACCCGCCTGCGCCACAGGAACGACGTCAGTGCCGGATCGTTCGGGCAGCTGAGTCCCAGCAGGATCTGGTGCCTGCTGATCGCTGGGAGCGTGATCCCTTGGGGTTGTGGATCCATCAGAGGGCAGGGGCGTTGGGGTCATCGTCATCGGTCGAGGGGCGAGCCTTCGGGGGGCAGTTACTGGTACAGCCAGGGCCTGGAGCCATAAAGGGACAACTGGGCCAGATGGTACAAAAACCATTTGAGGCTGTAAAAGAGGACACCGCGCGCGCAATGAGATGGATGCCTAGCAGACCATTCGCCAGCGGGCAAGTTACGGCGCAGTTGGGCCCGGTTACAGGCGGGGTAGCGTCACTTACCGCGCAACCCACCATCAGTTGCTGCGACAGCGCGGAAAGAGGGGGAGGGGTGCTGAGGGGTGGCTGAGACCTGCCGCAGCCGCCCGCGGCCACGACCCACCAGGGCACTAGTGCGCCTTGCTTGCTATTGGGCGCGCGTGCTACGCTTATTGCGCACCGAATGTAAAAGGCGTCTTCCGGACGCGACCAGGCAAGCACTTCATGGAGAGAGCGATGGTGTCAGCAGCACGAGGGGTCTGTCCCCGCACGGTCTGGGGCGCGTTGACGGCGGCAATGCTGACGGCATGCGCAGCGCCGCCGCCCGCGGCCCAGCCGGACTCGGTGGACTTGGCGCTTCGCGCGGCGATTGAGGATCACCGCCTTCCTTCTCACGCGCAGTCGGCCGACGCGCCGGCTCAACCGGCCCGGCTTTCAGGTGCCGTCCTCACCGTGCGTCAGTACGTAGGCGATGCGGCGGTTTTGCTGCAGCGCGTCGCCACCTCGCGGGGTTTGACCTTTCGGGTTACTGGTCCGGAGCCGCGGCTGCCGTTGTTGATCGCCATCGATGTGGAAGGGGTGCCTTTCGAGACCTTTCTCTCGGATGTCGGATATCAGTTTGGCCAGCGCGCCGACTTGGTATTGACTGCTGGCGGCATTGAAATCCGCTACCGCGGAACGTATTGAGGCGGAACGGCACTATGCGTCGAAGCCTAATTGCGCTCGCAGTCGGCGGTTTGGCCTTGGGGTTCCAGGCCAACGCCATTGGGGCGGCGCCTGCATCCGGCGGCGGTGGAATCGACCAGCTGATGAATATCGGCCCGGTTGATTACAAGCCTGCTGAACTGAGCGCGGGCGGTGTCTCGGTTGTGCGCGAATCGGCGCTGCGGGATACCGCGACTGCACTGGGTGTGCAATGGGGAATTGGGGATCGGTCGCGTGAAATCTCACTGCATCTGGGCCGGCTTGCGCCAGAGCTCGATAGGCGGTTCGGTTTTGGTCGGCTCACGCTCGGCGCAGGATTCCTGCCGCCCGTGATTCACGAAACCCGGGATGCGCTTGCCGTCGCTGGGAATGTCCTGCGCATCGCTAAGAGAACCTACACGATTGAGGAGCCTCCTCGTCCAGTGGCTGTTGTTCCGACCTGGCGTGATTGGTTGTTTCTCGGGTTGGATGAGTCGCTAAAGCCCGGCTTGCCCGCACATCCCGCCCTTTTGCCCAGGGACCAACACGAAATTGCGCTTTGGAAGAGGGCACTCGCTGCAGCTTATGCCGAAGGCCGCGCGCAAGCTGAGGAAGCGTTCCAACTGAATTTGGCTCGGCTGAAATCTACGCATGAGGGGATGGAGCGCTATTACGACCTTTGGAAGCGTGGGGTGGTTTCGGCGCCTGTAATTGCTCAGGTCGACACGCTGGTGGATCGCGCCGATCCGAACACCCTCATCGTCGGGGGCGCCGTCATTCGTGTGACGGTGCCAGCAGATTTTGTGGAGACGCCCAGCAAGTGGGTGCCGTTGGCGCAATGAATATGAGCGTCACGCGCATTCCACTGCCGGGGGTCATCAACCGTGAATCCCTGGATCTGTACCTGCTCGCTTGTGCCGAGTTGCCCGGTCTGGCCGATCTGCTGTTCCAGACCGGGGACTATGTCTTTGCCAAGGTCAGCGGTGTTCAGAGGTGCATCAGCGATCGGCGCCTTGAGGCTGAGGAGGTTGAGCGCATCCTGTCGCTGACCTACGGCGTCACCGGTGGCGGGCAGGTGGTTTCCGGCAAAGCGATCGACTATCGGCCGCAGACGCAGAAGACGCTGCGCGAAGCGGTGAGCTGGCGAGCCAATGTGACTCGGTGCCGCGTTGGCGAGGTGCAGGAAGCCCTCTCCATCACGATGCGCTACATCACTGATGTGCCGCGGCCGTTCGACAGTCTGGGCCTGGAAGCTGAAGTGGCCGAGAACCTGTTCCCCGACTACGGCCTGGTGCTCATCGCCGGCATCACGGGCTCCGGGAAGTCGACGATGTTGTCGTCAGCGGTGCGGCGAATTCTTGAGGGGGTCAGGCCGCGGAAGGTCATCACCTTCGAAGATCCGATTGAGTACACCTATCAGCGGCTCGGTGAGGGGCACATGCCGAAGGTGAGCCAGGTTGAGATCGGGTCGCACCTCGAGGAATTCAGGCAGGCAGGTCCCAACGCCATGCGGCGTGGCTCCGATGTGATCCTGCTCGGCGAAATGAGAGATCGTGATTCGGCGATGGCAGGGATGGAACTGGCGTCGACCGGCCATGCGGTGTACGCGACCTTGCACGTGGAGACGCCCGCTCAGGTGATCGACCGGATCATCAGCTTCTTTCCGTTTGACGTGCAGCCCTCCGTGGCCAGCAAGGTCCGGGCGAACCTGCGCATGGTGGTGACGCAGAAACAGTTTCCTTTGCGCGCGGGTGGTAGCGCACGGGTCCGCTCGTGGCTGGTCTTTGACCGAGCAGTGAAGGCCCGTATGGGAGAGGTCGCACCGGCCGCTTGGGAACCGCTGCTGCAGCGGCTTTGCCGCGATGGGGGCAGTGACTACGACTCGCAAGCGCTGCCTTTCCTGAGCGACGGTCGGATCAGCTTCGACCAGTTCTGCGAACTTGCCAGTGTGACGCGACCGGAGGCGCGCGCGGTGTTGGCGGCCAAGGGTTGGACGGCCGAGCGCATCGCCGCCTTGAGCGAGGAAGGAGCTGCGCATGGCGACCACTGATATGCAAGCAGTGGCAAAGCCGAGGACCGACTGGATGGAGGCATGCCTCATTCCGGTCATCCCTGGCACGTCGGTCCATGCCGGCGCACTGACGCCCCTGTTCTTCATCGTCTTTCACTTCAGCTGGGTGACCTTCGGTCTTGTGCTGTTGTCGGCCATCGCGGTGGGCGTGCTCAGCTCGATGGGTCGACCGGTCCCTTGGCTTGTGCGTCGGCTCGCGAGCCGTCTGCGCCGGGGGCGGGTCGAAGCCCGGCCTCTCTTCTATCGCCGTCGAACCCAGGCCGCGAGGGTCTGGGACGACATCCCTATTGAGCAGCTGCGCGCCTGAGCGCAAACCGGAGACCGCGAAACATGAAACTCACCCATCGAGCGCTGGCCGGCCTGGCCGCCCTGCTGCTGGCCGGCGCAGCGCCGGCGGCATTCATCGACGAGCGCAAGGGTCCCGAGCCCAAGGCCAAGGCAAGCGCGCTGCCGGAGCCGCAGGTGACTGGCGCGTTCCTGCTGCCGACATGGCGTGCACCGATCGGGCAATCCCTGTCGACGGTCACTCTCGGCACCGCGCTGGTCCAGCTGCAGCCACCAGGGCCACCGCTTTTGTTTGAGAGCGTGAACCCCGCATTGCTCGACCGTCTGGTGAGCGTTTCCGCCGGGGAGCCCCGCATTGACGCGCTGCGCCGGATCTCAGCGCTGGAGCGCCTGCACTTTCATTTGGAAGCCGACTCGCGTCGGCTGCGCATCGTCGAGATGCCGCTCCCCGCAGTGCCGGCGGCGCCAGCTGTTGCCGGTGCGGTTGCCGCCGAGGGTCAGGCCAGCTTGACGAAGTCGACTGCGGTCGCGCCGGCGGCACCGAAGTTGGCTGCCAAGCGCTTCGAGGTCCGCCCGGCCGATATTCGTCTGGCGAACACGCTCGATCGTTGGGCCAAGGAAGCCGGTGTTCGCATCCGCTGGGACGCCGATCAGCACGTGCTCATCGGTGCGCCCATGACCTACCAGGCTGCGGATGTGTTTGATGCCGTGGCCGAGTTGCTGGCCAGCCCGAGCATCAAGCTGTCGGCGTACCCCCTCGAGGTATGCGAATACCCGAACGTGCCCCGGCTGCTGCGGGTTACCCGCCAGGGCGAGCAGTCCCGTGAATGCGCCCCCGTCACGGCTTCTACCGCAACGGCCGCTGCTCCGGCGCTGGCGAACTCCAACTGATCAGGGCTCACAACATGACCAGCTCGACCCAACATCGAATCCATTTCCGCCGCGCACCGGCTCCGCTGGCCCTGGTGGCGCTGGTCGCGAGCCTGGCCGGCTGCGGCAGCACCCATGTGCAGAAAGAAGCTCGCGACCATTTCGACACCGCCCGCGTGCGTGCGGGCGGCGTGACTTCGCAGGCGCCATCGCTGTCCGATCAAGCGGGGCCGCTGGTTCGCGGTGGCGCCAAGGCGTTGGACGAACAAGCCCGCGTTCAACAGCTGGTCCCGGTTGCGCGCCGCGCGGCAGCGCCGTTCATTGGCGCCGGGCTGACTCCGGTTACCAGCGACGACAAGCTGCCCAGCCTCTTCTACGAGCAGTACCAGCTGGATTTCGCCGACATCGCCCGTGGGGGCCGCGTTCCCCTGTCGATCGCGATGGCACGCCTGACCAAGCTCACTGGCGTGGCCATCCGCGTCCAGGGCGATGTCTTCCAGGCGACCGGTCGACCGGGAGGCAATGCCCCGCAGCGACTGGCGCAGTTGGGCCAGGCCGGCCAAGGCGTGGGCCAGCCGGGCACATCGATGCCCATGCCGACGCCGTTGCTCACCAACGCTCCCGGCGGTGCCGCGCCCCAAGCACTGGCGTCGGCCGTGGCCGCAGCAACGACGACGCCCGCCGACAGCGTGTCGACCAGCGAGCCGCTGTCGCTGGAGGGCGTCGAGATGAAGCACCAAGGCACCCTGTTGGCCTATCTCAATCTCGTGACCGACCAGCTGGGGCTGGCGTGGGAGTGGCGTGACAACACGGTGCTGATCATGCGCCTGGTCAACGAGACCCATGAAGTTGCGACCACCTATGGTCAGTCGCGCTACAGCATGTCGAGCAGCGGCCGCGGGACGGGGGCGGGCGGCGCCGGCGGCGCCTCCAATTCAGCCGCGGCCAGTCTGGAGATTTCCGAGAAGGGTGAAGCGGATCCTTTGGAGTCCATCGTCAAGGTCATCACCGCAATGGTGGCGGAAGTGCCCGGCTCGAAGGTGACCCGCTCGGACGGCTCCGGACGGATTGCGGTGACAACCTCGCGTGAGATGCAGTCGCGCATCCGCGAGTACGTTGCCGTTGAGAACCGCTCTCTACGCCAGCAAGTCGCCGTTCAACTCGACATCTACAGCGTTTCAACCGATGCAACCCGCGAGGCCGGGATCAACTGGCAGGCGTTGATCGCGAAGGCCGGTGAGGCTGCGCGCATCTCCATTTCGACGCCGGCGTCGCTGGTAACCGCGCCTGGTGGCACCACCAGCGTGACGGTGCTGCCGAACATCCAGGGCAACCCGCTCAGCGAGATCCTCGCCAACAGCTCGTTGATCCTTCAGGCGCTGAACGCCCAGGGCGAGAGCGCGCAGCACCGGCCGGTCTCTCTGATCACCACCAATCGCAAGTGGGCGCGTGTGTCCCGAATGGCGACTGAGACCTATTTGTCGGAGACGACGCCCGGTCCGGCCAGTTCGACGGGTGTTGGCGCTCCGGGCTTGAAGACCAGCGAGATCACCACCGGCGACCAATACGCAGCCATGCCGATCGTGCTGCAGGACAACACCGTGCTACTGAAGTTCGGCATCAGCCTTTCGGACCTGTTGGGGCTCTTCGATGTGACGGTCGGCCAGGGCGTGACGCAGCAGAAAGTGCAGGCCCCGAAAGTCAACGCCGCGAATGGTCAGTTCGAAGTGCTGGTCCGTCCCGGAGAGGTTGTGGCGGTCACGGGCTTGTCCCGACTCGTTTCGTCCAACGACAAGCGACGGCTTTTCGAAGGTGGCCCGATCGGCACCGGCGGGAGCGACAAGACCGCGCTCAAGCGCGAGCACTTCATCATCTTCGTGCGGCCTGTGCTGCTCTGAGCCATGAGCATCGTCGTATCGACTCGCAACAAGGCCGGGCTCGTCGGCGAGCTGCATTGGAGGCGGCTGACGTCGTCAGGGGGCAAGCGCAAAGCCGAGATCCTCGCGGCTGTGCGCGAGCTGGGCGCCCGACGCATCGTGGTCTGCAGTGGAACTGGCGAGAGCATGCCCGCGCTGGGTCTCTACACCACGGGTGTTGAGCTCGACCTGCATGACGACGAAGGCCCTCGCCAGGCCGCACCGAAGCGGCTGTACAGCTTGGCTGCAGCCTTCGCTCGCTTCGTCGGCGGCGCCAACGCAGTGCTGCAGCATCACCTTGTGGACGGCCGTGTCCTGTTCGTGGTGGTGGAAGGCGGCAGGCCTACGTCCGAGCACATTGCGTCCGTTGATGAAGCCACGGCGGCTGCGCAGCGGATGGCTGGCGGTGCTGACGGCGTTTCCTACGACCGATGGTCGAACAACCCCGACCTCCTCGGCGGCGAGCTGGTCGGGGAAGAAGACCTCTGGGGTCACACGCCCCAAACGGCGCTCGTGTCGCCACCGATCAACTTGGTGGCGTGGGTCGGCGGCGCTCTGGTGATCGCGCTGGGGATCGGCGGCTGGGTGGCGTACGAGCAGTTCATTCAGGAGAAGAAGCGGCAGGAGCTGAAGCGCAAGCAGCGGGAGGCGGATCCCCGGCCGCGCTACCAGGCGGCGCTCACGGCGGCGCTGCCTGAATTGGGTGCCGATCGCGAGCAGTTCGTCGCGGCGATCAAGGCGCTGGGCAGCCGCAGGGTGATGGTGCAGGGTTGGATCCTGGAAGAGATTGCCTGCAGCCTTCGCACGAAGGAGTGCCGGTGGCAGTGGAAGCGCGAGGTGGGCACGACGTCAGCGCTTGCTGCCGCGTTGGCGACGGATGGCTTGGTCCTTCGTGAGCAGCCGAGCATCGACGTAGCGCGCTTCGCGAGCCCGCTGGAGCTGGCTTGGCACGGCGTTACCGAGCGATCGGCGCTAACGCCGGTTGCAGACGCTGAGCGCCAGCTGATTGAAGTGGCGCAGCGTTGGACCAACGCTGAGCTCAGTGCGCCGTCGATCACTGCTCTTCAGGTGTGGCCGAAGGTGCCCGGCATCGATCCACGGAAGTTGCCCGCGGACATGCTCGTCCATGCCAGGCAGGTGTCTGTAGCTGGGCCTCTGGGTCTGGCAGGCGAGTTGGTTCGCTCGGCCAGCGCCGATGTCTGGTGGAGCGAGTTTCGAATTCAGGTGGCGAGCGGAGGGACCGACGCCACGATCAACCTGGTGGGGAGCAGCTATGTGCAATGAGAAGGGCGCTTTGCGCCAGTTTTGGCGACTCTTGGCACTTGCTGCAGCACTGTCTGCTGGCCCGGTGCTCGCGCAGGAACAAAGGGGAGCGAGTGTTGCCCCAACCTTGGAGCAGCTGGCCGATCTTCGGATGAAGGAGCGGCTGGCTGAGGCGAAGGCGCGGCACGACAAGCTCTTCCCGCCGCCCACACCGGCATCTGCGCCGACCAAGGCGGTTGTCAAGGTTGTACGGCCCATGGCCAACATGCCGGCGTCGCAGCATCTCAAGTTGCTGGGCATCCATGGGCGCATCGGCTCGGAGAGCGCTGACCTGGAGCGTACGAACGGCTCTGTGGTCACTGTGCGCAAGGGGTCGGTGATCGATGGGCTGCGGGTGGTCGACATCACCAAGGGCACGTTGCACGTCGAGCGCAGAACAGCTTGTCCGGCCCCGTCCGGCGCCGCGCCCAAGCGTGGTTCTCAGCGTGCAAGCCAAAGCTCGACCGCGTGCACACCGCGGGCCGAGGTGGCCCAGATCGCCGTCGGCGGTTTGTTCCGTTAAGGGCTGAGATGTTGGACTGGCTGAAAACTCGCTTGAGTCCTGCTACGCCGGAAGGCGAAGGCGCGGAGGCGGTTGGCCGCCGAGACGGCGCCTCGTTGCCGCCCTCGGCTGCAATGAGGCGCTCGGCTTCCGCAGTATCGGCGGCTTCAGCTGCAGCATCGACGCAGTCAGGGCACCGGGCCGTGGCGAGCAAGGCGATTGAAAGTCGGTCGGAGGTTCCGAGCCATACAGGTCTGATGCGCTTGCATGGCGCTGGCGCCGTTCATCAAGTTCCTGAGCTGTACCGTACTCAGCTGGTGGCTCTGGACACCGGGGTGAAGCGCGCCGAGGTTCTCTACGCTCCGGCGCTGCGAGACAAGGAGCAGGGCAAGCAGCTGTTGCAGGAGGTCACCACGGGATTGACCGCTCGGGGCTTCCAGTTCACGTCTCGACCCTGTGCCTTGAGCGTCATCCAGGAGCTTCTGCGTGAGCAGGAGATGCGCTCGGATGGCACGGGCGTGGAGCGTGGTGCGCAAGGCCGTGGCAGTTCGTCGGCAGCGCGACTGGCTCGATCGTGGATTGAGTTGGCGGTCAAGGCCGGCGCGACCGACATCCACGCGCAGGTGGAGCCTGGTGGCATCGGTCGCTGCTACCTCCGCGTGGATGGCGAGCTGGAGCTCATGAAGGACGACGCCGGGGGCAAGTACTCGGACCAAGTGGTTCAGGATGCGATCGCCTCGCTCTTCACCAACCAGGCTGCGCGCGGTTCGAATAGCGAAGGGACCTTCAACGCGCAGGCCAATCTCTACTGCATGACGCAGCCCGAGGATTACGCCGGCTCGCGCGTGGTGCTGCGCTACCAGACCATCAAGGGCGACGCTGGCCCCAAGATGGTCGCTCGTCTGCTCCACGTCAGTGCGGACCTCCCGACGCGCACCTATGTTGAACTCGGCTACGCGGACACACAGCGCGAATTGCTGCTGGAGGCCGCGAAGTTGCCCTCTGGCATTGGTCTATTTGCAGGCGTGACCGGCAGTGGCAAGACCACGAGCCTGAAGACCTTCGTGGAGACGCACCCAGCGAATCCGCCGGGCAGCCCCACCGCGGCCTTTTACTCAATCGAAGACCCCGTCGAGTACAAGCTTCGCGGCGTCCACCAGATTCCCATCCAACGATCCCTGGGCGAGAAGGACGAGAGTCGTCGTGCCTTCCTTCAGCAGGTTGAGGCGCTGATGCGGGCCGATCCCGACCTGGTCGTTGTCGGCGAGATCCGTGACGAGGCCAGCGCCACTGCCGCGCAGGTTGTCGCGGAGACCGGGCACATGGCCATGGGGACGGTCCACGCGCACTTGCTGAGCGGGATCATCACGCGCTTGACGAACAGTGAGGTCGGCATGTCCCGCGACACCCTGACGGGGCCGAACATGCTGTCGCTGCTCGCCTACCAGGCGCTGGTTCCCAAGCTCTGTTCGGCCTGCTCGCTCGACTGGAAGCGGATGTCCGACGTCCTCAGCGAGAAGGATCGCCAGAGTGGCGGCTTGGAGGGGATGGCCTTCGCCTCGTCGATTCGGCATCTGCGCGGGCGCTACCGGGTGGAGCTGGATGCGCTGCGCTTTCGCAATCCGAGCGGCTGTTCGGTGTGCTCATCGCGCGGTACGCGCGGGCAGACGGTGGTCGCGGAGATGCTGATCCCCGACGCGCAATGGCTGGCCTTTACTCGCGAGGGACGCGACGCCGAGGCCGAGCGCCATCGACGGGATGCCTCTGACCGCAACTACCTGTCCGAGAACATGGAGGGGAAGACCATTCTTGAGCACACCTTGTTCAAGGCCTTGCTGGGCCAAGTCGATGTTCGCCATTGCGAGCGTTTCGGCTCGTTTGCACGGTCCGAGGTTCTCACCAGTCCAGCGCCCCGATTGCATCCGGTGGCTGCATTACCTGATGGCGTACGCGTTGGAGGCGCTCCATGAAATGGCTTGAGACCTTTCTTGCAAACCTCCAGCTGCGCGGCTTTCAGGCGCCGGCGCAGCGTGCCGAGTTCTATCAGCAGCTGGCCAAGGCAATTCGCCAACGCGAGCACATCCGCGACTTCGTTGACGCGGAGTTGAGCATCGCGGCGGCCCCGGCGACCAAGAACGCTTCGCGAGCACATGCGCTGCGCCTGATTCGTGCCCAGCTCTCGCGCTCGGATGTGCGACTTTCGGTTGCGCTGGGACGAGTGATGCCGGCGAGCGATCGGCTTTTGCTGGCCGCCGTCGATGACGCGAATGACCGGGCTCAGGTGCTGGACTTCATCGCTGAAAGCGTGCGTGGCCAGGCCAAGTTGAAGGCGCTCGTGAAGCGCAAGTTGCTGCCGCCCCTGATGGTGATACCGGGTATCGGCGCGATGTGCTACGTCATCGCGAACAAGACCATCCCCGTGATCGTCCAGACGGCTCCGCCGGAGATGTGGACGGGCTTCTCGCTATTCGTGCGCGAGTTGGCCGAGTTCTTGTCGACCTGGGGCGCGCCGCTGGTCGTGGCCGTGGCGCTGGGTGCCGTGGCGCTGAGCTTCGCGATGCCTCGGTGGACCGGCAGGTGGCGGGCCAAGGCCGAGACCGTGCGTGAGAGCACGGCGCTACTCCTGTTCCCGGTCTGCCCCGTGCTGTTGCCACTCAGCGTCTATCGGGACTTGCAAGCAGGGATGACCTTCGCCGCGCTTTCGGTATTGCTGGAGGGGGGCGCCACACTGAAGGACGCGCTCTTGGCGGTGGCCAAGGCGGGCTCGCCCTGGCTGCGCTGGCGAGTGCTGGCGATTGTCAGGCACCTGGAGACGAACCCCTCCGACTTCCAGCGGGCCTTCGCCAAAGGACTCGTCTCGCCGCAACTACTGGCTCGACTGTCGTCGGACATCCGCACTACGAGGCGATTCGACGAGGTTCTGATCAAGTTGGGCCGCGAGGGCCTGGTGGAAGTTGAGCAGCGGGTCGACAAACAGACGGGGGTCATCAACTTCCTGCTGCTGGTTTCGTCAGGCGTCCTGATGCTGACGCTGTTCATGGGGTCGAACTACCTGACCTTCTCCCTGCAGGAGCAGTTCACGCCGGCGGCGATCGCCAAGCGGCAGGCCAAACAGCGCCAGATGAGGCAGTTGCAGAGTCCGGCGCCAGTCGGGCAGGAGGTGATGCGCCCCTGACCGCAGCAAGTTCTACCCCAGCTTCATCACCCGCTGCGTTGTGCAGCTCTCACCGTTTTTCTTCCTCAACGCGATTCGCACTCCAGGAGATCCCATGAGCAAAGCTACCCCCGCCCATCGCCCGCAAAATCTGCGTCAGCGCGGCCTGACCATGATCGAGTTCGGCGTCGTCGTCACCCTGGCCGCGGTCATCATCGGCGGTGTCATGCTGGGCTTCCAGCGCTACCAGCGCCAGATCGAGGTCCGCGACAACTCCACCCAAGTGATCGACATCATCGCCTCGTTGCAGGCGCGCTATGGCAAAGGCAACCGGTATCCGGCCGTGACGACCGAAGTGGCCGTCAAGAGCGGTGTCATCGCCGAGTCGTTGCGCGATGGAGCGGATGCGGCGCGCAACAGCTATGGTGGGCCCATCACCGTCACCCCGACGCCGGCCGCGGCCTGCAACGGCTCCGCGAACGGTTGCGTGACGCTCGTCTGGTCCTCGGTGCCGAACACGCAGTGCAGCGACTTGGTCAGCAGCGTCAATGCGGCCGTGCGGGCCATTGCCGTCGGCGGCACGTCGGTCAAGGACCTGGATGGCGCGATCGACGACGCCGGTGTGGCCGACAACTGCGACGACCCGGCCTCGACGTCCAAGGATCTGAGCTTCATCATCGGCCGAGGCTGAGTCATCATGCCGATGGTTGACCCAACAGCTCTTGGCCCTCTTGGGTTTGGCGCAGCCCTGGGGCTGAGTGAAGTGGCCATGGTTGCTGGCGCCATCGGCTTTTTGGTCGGTGGCGTCGTAGGGGCGCTGTGCGCGCTGCTGCCGCGGCGACCGAACCGGAGCATGGCGGCTGAGCTGGCGCAGCCAGGCGCCTGGCCCATCAGCCGGTCGAAGTTGCTGACGACTCGTGAGGCCGACATGCTCGGTCGCATCGTCGACTGCCTTCCTCAGTACCAGGTGTTCCCGCAGGTATCGCTCGCGGCCTTTATGCGTGTCGTTGCGCAGCCGAGCCGACGGCGCGCGCTGCGCAGCGTGTTGGGCCAGCTGTCCGTCGCCTACCTGGTGTGCCGGGACGGCAAGCCAGTGTTGGCGGTCGACTTTCGCGAGAGCCCGCAGCGAGACGATGTCTGGCGCCAATCCAAGCTAGCGGCGCTGGGGGCGGCGCGGATCCCGCACGTGACCATCAGTGACTCCGAGCCGACGATTCGGCTGCAAAGCGAGCTGGTCACCGCTGTCATGGCTGCCAGTCAGTCGCCCCGCGATGGCCAGGCTCGGTCCAGGGCCGATGGCGGCCCGGACAGCGGGTCGTCAATTGCGACAGAGAGCTTGGCGCCTGGCGCGTCGTGAATGGCGCAGCGGCTCAGGCCGCCGACCGCATCGCCGAGGGTTGTTCTTGGGACTCCAGGACCTGCTCCTCGGCGATCGCGGCCAGCGCCTCGTCGGTGGCCGCCGGCGATTCCATCGCCCAGACCTTGATGGCTGCTGGGGCAATGCCGTAGCGCACCCCGAGCGCGGCGTTGCTGCGCATGCTTCGCAGTTCGCTCGCCACGTACGCCCGGAAGTGATGCATCTCGTCGTCGGGCACATCGGATCGGACGTCGAGCACGCCGGACTCGAAGTAGCCGCGCACAGCTTCTTTGATCTGCGGCCGGTAGTTGGCGCTAATGCGATTGGGCGCCTTCGCACGTTGAGCATCGCGGAAGCGTTCGATGCTGCGCAGGTAGCAGTCCACGAAGAGCTCGTCGAACAGCAGTGGATCCTGGCGCTCGTAGATGAGTGCGATCCCGTTGTGATAGTCCTGCGCCCGCGTTGGCTTGTCGACGCCGCTCCAGGCCATAGGCGTCACGCCGGCATTGAGCAAAGGGGCGTTGCAAGCGATGCGAGCCACACGCTTGTTGCAGTCCTCGAAGGGTTGCAGGTAGGGGAGGTGAACATTCAAAAAGAACGCCTGCTCAAATGGGTTGGAGATCTGGCTGGCCTTCGTGCAGATCAGTTCAAAGGCCGCGCGGATCTCAACCGGATCGGCCAGTGGCATGTAGGTTGACTCGTTGATGAGGACCGGCATGGAGCGCAGCTGTCCCACCGCGTTGGGGTCGGCAAGCAGGTCATGCGCTAGCAGGGTGTGAAGGGCGCACAGGTTGTCGGCGTGAATGGGGAAGCTGCCGCCGTGGGCCACCGCTTCAATCATCAGCTTCGCGGCGTCGTAGTGGTTGAGGGCAATCACCTTCTCGCGCTCGGACCCGCCGTGACGCTCCACGTTGTGGTGGAGCAGCTGCACCGTGTCCAGCAACTTGTAGCCACTGCCTTCGAGAGAGGCGCTGGAGTAGGTGAGGTCGCACATGAACAGCGACAAATCGTGCGAGTTCAGCCGTTGGATGGGCGCGCTCCCTAGCGGGCAACGCGCTTCCAGTTGCGCCAGGCTGGAAGCACGCAGCAGGCAAGTAACGTTCGGCTCGTAGCTCTCCAGCCAGCGCAGGTCATACCGTGCCCTGGGGCGCTCCGCGACCGGCCGGGCAAGGTAGTCGTGCGCCAGGTAGAAGTGGGCGATGTCAGTCAGCCGGTATCGGGCGGAGGACGTGTTGCCGCTGCGCAGCAACAGACCTTCTTCGACGAGTCGATCAAACGACCGATACAGCGACGAGGGCGATCGCGCCCGACGTCCTGTAACGGCTAGTTCGTTCTCAAAGCTGCCGCGAGGCGAGTCGGGGTACTCGAGGTAGTGGAGGCAGATCTCATGCAACTCCGGCTTGGAGCCGAACAGGTTGCGGATCTTGCGCGAGTCCATCTGCACCATCTGCATGGTCATCTCCAGATCGATGGGCGGCAAGGGCGGCGCCCTTATGCCAAAGCTAGTTTCAGAATTGATCGGAAGTATGAAGCAACGATGGCTTAAGAGCCATAGGCGCGCGCTTAATAGGATCTACAGTGGCGCTGCTCTCGGTGGCAGTGGTCTCGCATAGTGGCTTGCTTTGTGATTTACAGGCGCGCGGGCATACTTACTGCGCACTTAATACACATTCCAGAAGCTCACTTCATCGTGCCGTCCAGCGTTCCAGTTCTTCACAGCGAACTCGCCGAGGTCCTGTTCGCCGACGGCGTTCCAGGCGGAGCAGCGGTGGCAGAAGAGGCGGCACACCGTCGGTTGATGCAGCTGATCAGCGAGGCGTCGCCTCAATTCCTTCTGGCAGTTGCCGCTGACTTGGACCAGTGCTTGGTCAGCCGGCTCTCGGGCCGTGGCGCGCTGGAACTGGCGCGAAAGCTGGATATCAGCGCACCAGCGCTGTTGGACGCCTTGCCGTCGATGGTTGCTCGTCGCGAGCGGTTGGAGCGCTTCGCGCAACTTGCTGAGATCTTTGATCCCCGGCGGCTGACAGCCCTGGCGCGGGCGCTGGCCCTGCCCGAAGAGGAGTGATGCGATGGGCATGCTTGGACGGTTTCTGCGCTTCATGTTTTATCCGCTCGTGAGGCCGGCCAGTGACGCAGCGAAGATGCTGAAGACGACGAAGGAGTCGTTGGATGCGCTGCGCGCCAGGCGAGCCGCGATATGGGCGGAAGAGCGCGAGCGGCGCGCAAGGTCGATCGAGCAGGCGCTAGCCCGACGCGCAGATGAGAGTGGCGACGGGCCGGGGTTCACCGAAGCGGAACTTGAGAGGCCGGGCGAGATTGCAGACGATGGCCGCCGCTTTGAAGTCACCGTGGCGCTTCACATGCTGAGCGCCGAAGACCTGGCGTCCAGGTGCGACGGGTACCGTCGTACCAAGTGGTTCGGTCTCGTGCTGGCGGCGACGATGGTCCTCAGTGCGCTGCCTGTGATGCTGCTGAGCAAGACCATCCTGGGATTGCTGATGCTGCCTGTTCTGGCGATGGGAGCTGTCTATGGGCTGGCGACCGCATTCAGGGCGGCCCTACTGCAGTCGCAGATTGAATCCCGGCGCTTGCACTCCTGGCGAACGTACTTGGCGAGACCGGATCTCTTCCGGCATCTGGTTTCCTGAGCGGCGCCCCATGGATGTGATGCCGCAAGATGTGCCACCCATCGCCGTAGAGCAGCGGCCGGTGATCGTGCTGCCCGCGCACTTGCCGGCGAAATGCTTCGCTGACGCGGCGCGTGACTATGCAGTGCCCGACCTCTTGCTGGTCGCCATCGTCCGACGCGAGAGCAGTGGGCGCGTCGGTTTGGCAACGCAGAACCGGGATGGCAGCCGTGACCTTGGCGTCGCTGGCCACAACACTGGCAGCTGGGTGAGGTACTTCCGTGAAAGGTATGCGATCCCCGCTGAAGAGCTTCAATTCAACCCCTGCCAATCGATCAGGGCGGCCGCCTACGCGCTTCGCTGGGAACAAAACCGGCCGGCGTGTCGCGGGCGTGATGTCTGGTGCGGTGTTGGGAGATACCACGCACCCAACAACCCGGGCTTGGCCGCGCGCTATGTCCGAGATGTGCAGCGCGACCTGCAGGCGGTCATCTCACGGGGGCGCTTCTGATGGCAGCGCGCAGCAGCACCGATCGGCCAGGCGACGACGGGCTCGAAGCATTTGCGGTGCTCTCGGGAATCCTGTTGCTGCTGCTGCTCGCGGTGTGGTTCGTCCGGGGCGAGGCGATTGTCAAAGCGTGTGCACAACCGCTGTATGCCCTTGCCCGGCCGTGGGGCTGGCTGCCGGCTGATCTGGGAAACGCGACCCTCAACCAGCTGCACGCGGCCGGCTCACAGTTTCTCAAGGCCCCCGGCGCAGTGGGGCTTGAGGCTTGGATTCGCTACACCTTCACCTGCATGCTGCCTTTGGCGGTGGCGTTGGCGCTGCTGTTGGCTGGATCTGCTGTTTGGACGGTGAGTCGAAAAACCAAGCCGCTCAAGGGCGTGATCGACCCGACGACGCTTGCGCGCCGGCTGGCCCAGACCTTCACGGGCACGATGCCGATCTTGCACCTGCGCAAGAAGCTGGTGTCCGATGCGGACCCTCTTTGGCGGCGTCAGACAGCGCCGCATGAAGTGCTGCTGCATGCGCGCGTCGGCGGCCGGCCACTGGTGGTCGACGGCAAGGCGGACAGGGAGCGCATTCGGGAGTGGCTGCTTGGGCTGGTGCCGTACAAGGGTCAGGGAAGGGGCGCAGCGCGCCCGGCTCTGATGGTGTCGACACAACTGGGGCACCAGGTCGTAGACCTCACGAGCGATCCTGGGAAGAAGGGGCTTGTGTATGCCGATCGGATGTCCTCGGTCGGCAAGGTGATCTACGGCCTGCTTGTAGCCTGGGGCTTCGGAGGGGATCAAGGGCGCAAGGACTACCTCCAGGCTCGTGACCAGCTGAATCGTTCGGCAGCGCTGGAGAGCAGCGGTCGCCCCAACCTCACCGTCGCGCAGTGGCTGTACGACAAGTACCGCGATCACGCAGATGCCAAACGCATCTTCCGGGCGCATCACTGGGAGTACACGGTGCTCTGGGCGCTGCTGGTCCATGCCAAGCGCCAAGGCAAGGTGGGCCACTGGGACTGGCTGTGGCTCAAGCCAATGGCGCGCACCCTCTTCTACTGCATGAACACGATAGGCCGTCTGACTCCTCATGCGGAATCGGCTGCAGCCTTCGGTCAGTACGTGTTTGAGCGCCGTGTGGCAAAGCGCCGGCGGTTGCCGCTGGCGAAGACCGAAGCCGGGATGGTTCACGTCATCTACGTCGAGAAGGCTGTTGACGCTTTGGTCGATGAGTGGGAGCGCTGGCAGGGGGCAGAGGACCCGGAGCAGCAGGACTGGTGGATGGGCGAAGAGCTGGACAACTGCTTCGCACAGGTAGCCCAGTGGCAGGCGTCGGTTGCTCGGGCCCAGCCTGAGAAGCCACCGCCGGGCGAGGCTGACTCGGCGCCTGGAACGCATCCCCCAGTCGCAGCGACATCCTCGGCGCCACCAGCCAAAGCGCCCTCCGGAGCTGATGGCGATCTGCTCGACAACCTTTTGAACTTTTGAAGGAGCAATGACCATGAACGCGATCAACACGGCGGCCCCCGGCGGCTGGAGGCGATGGATCCCCGGCCTCGGGGCCCAGCGCGCACCAGGACGTACAAGCGCCGCAGCGGTTCGTCTGGGCGTGGGCTACTTCCTGATTGACGAGGGAGACGACGGCTTCGAGGTGCGAAGCCTGCAGGGGCAGACGGCTGGCGGTCCTGCCGGCCGCGTTACGGTCGAGCGCACGTCTGGCGGAGCAGGCAGAGAAGTTGTCAGCACCCTCGGCGCCGAGGATGGGACAAGCACGGTGCTGGCCTCCGGACTGAGCGCTGTCGCGGCGCGAGACATGGTCGCCGGAATGAAGCGGGACGCTTTGCGCCTGATCGGCGCGGACGGCGGGGATGGAGATGCTGGTGGTCGAAAGCGCAGGACGTGGCTGGCACCCCTCGCGTGGGGCGTTGCGGCTGGACTGCTCTTTGTGTTCTTGGCGAATCTGGGCAGTGGTGACGGCGCCCAGCAGGCGAGCCCCGTCGGACAAGGCGGTGATGGTGTACCGACGCAGCTGCCGCCCGAGTTCGCGGCGCTGCCACCTGAGGCCCAGCGGGAGTTGCTTGAACTTACGCGCAACGCGGCGATTGCCGCAGTTCGCGGCGACCCTGCGGACCCGGCTCAGCAGCCGGGCCCGGCCTTTGGTGCTGAGCAGCTGGCGCAGATCAGGGCGGCCAGCGCGCTTCCGTCCGTCAAGCTCACGGGGACCGGTGATGGCAACTCGGTCAAAGTGGTCTACGCGTTCGAGGACCCGCAATGCCCTTCGTGCCGGGAGCTCCATCAGGCTTCTCAGGGACTAGACAGGTCCAGGTACGAGGTTCGCGTCATCCCCATCGCGGGTCTGGAGGGGTCGCGCGATCTCGTCGCGCGTGCGCTTTGCGATGCCAAGCCGGCCGATGCCTGGAAGATGCTCATGATGGGCAGCCCGTTGACGGGCCCGGTGTGCGCCAAGGGGCTGGAGACCGTCGACAAGAACTCTGCCTTGTTCCATCAGCTTGGTCTGAACCGTACGCCGAGCGTCGTAGCGCCGAATGGCCGTCTGGTGATCGGCGCCGGCTCGACCCAGGCCTTGCAAGCGTGGATTGACGCGCAATCAGGGCCCGCACGATGACAGGCGTGCCAGTCGACGTCGCTGGCAGCTTCGATGGCGTCGTGCAGGATTGCGAGCGGGCCTGGCTGCAAGGCGGTGTAGGGCGGCTGACCAGCGCCGACCGTCTGACCGAGGTCGCCAAGGCGTTGGCCACGATAGCCGCTAATCGCGATACCAAGGCGCTGGTGGCGTTGATCGTGGATGTGTCGACACCCACATCGTCACGCGTCAACGCTCCGACAGGCCTGGCTCGCAACAGCACGCCGCCTCAGCACGTCGCCATGCTCGACCCCGTGCTGTGTCTGATGGCGACCGTCGTGCTTGAGGAGTCTCATCCGGCCGCCGGCGACCTGCCGACACGCATGCTGGAACTTCTCCGTCAATGGACGCTCGAGGGCCAAGGCCAAGGCCAGGGCGAGCTGAAGCGAGCGGAAGTTGCCGGCAGCCGGATGACCAGGCTCGTGGGTTGGTTGCGCCGAGAGTCGGTAGATAGCCCCGAAGAACCGACGGCGGCAGTTCGGGCCAGGCAGTGTCTCGCGCGGATCGATCGCGATGTCCAGCAAGGCGGACTCTTGGCGGGCATTCAGAGCCCGGCGGCCTCGCTGCGCCTCTCGCTGGTCGGCCCGGCCATCCCGGCGCTGGTACTGCTGCAGTGCGCCATGCGGGCGCCGGCAGCGCGTGCCGCTGCTGGCATGTCGGCTGCAGCGTAAGGGCGCAAGCATGCCGCGTCGCTATGTTGAAGCGCGACACGAGGTCAGCGCTGCCTCGCGCATCGTCGATGTCCGGCCCTTGTCGAGCATCTATGCCGAGTGGCTGAGCTTCCGGGCGAATCTGCTGTTGCTGATTGGGGTGCACCTCTTTGCCATGGTGGCATTGGCGCCATTGGCTCCTCTTGTCTTCTTGAGCGGCGTTGTCCATCTCCTGATTCATCGGGTGAATCAGCTGCGTGCGCCGTTCGAAGACCCGGTCGATACGGGCGGCAAGGGGATCTTCCATCTGGGGGTGATCGACTCGGACAGCGAGTACGAACGCTGGGCACAGGTTTGGTGGTCTGACGACACAGCCCGCAAGCATGTGCTGATCCTGGGGTCGACCGGAAGTGGAAAGAGCGAGACGCTCAAAGGGATCTTCTTCAACGCGCTGTGTTGGTCGTCGGGATTCTTTGTCGCCGACGGCAAAGCCGACAACAAGCTGCCGACCGATGTGCTGACCATGGCGAGATCCATGGGTCGCGACGACGACGTGCTGTTTCTGAACTTCCTGTTGGGAGGCAGCACGCCGGAGCAGCTGTTGAAGTCGCGCCGCCGTCGCAGCAACTCGATCAATCCCTTCCGGAGTGCTGATGCCGACACCATCATTCAGATGGGGGCCAACCTGCTGCCGAAGGCAGAAGGCGAGGGGAAGGGCTGGCAGGACAAAGCGCTGAACCTTTGGCGCGCTGTCGTGCGTGCGCTTTGCTATCTGCGAGATCACGAGGGCATGGAGCTCTCGGTCGGCACGATCATCGAGAACTTGTCCTTGCCGAGCGTGGAGAAGCTCTATCTCCGCGGCTACGAGGAGTCGCTGGCCATGGGCGAGTGGAGCCACGGATTCGCCGGGATCCGAGCCTATCTGCATGTTGACCTTCCAGCCTACCGCGTGGAGAGGCTTCTGGCCAAGGCAGGCTACGTCGAGGCGCCGCAGGCTCAGCAAGCGCCGCGGCCTGGTGCGCAGCCGAATCCCCGGGCCAACGAGCAGGAGACCATGGCGTTCGAGCAGCACGCTTACCGGTCAAACCAGCTGATGCCGGCCCTGAACTTGCTGGACAAGACCTACGGCCACATCTTCCGGGCGCCCCTCCCGGAAATCGACATGATCGATGTGACCCTGAACAACCGCATCCTGGCGCTGCTGATCCCCAGTTTGGAGAAGAGCGCTCAGGAGTCCGAAAGCCTGGGCAAGCTGGCCATCGCTTGTCTTCGGGTCATGATGGGCAAGAACCTCGGCGCGGAGATCGAGGGCACCCGTATGGAGTTGCTGACGTCGAAGGCCACGGCTGCCCCCTATCCCTACCAAGTGGCGCTTGACGAGCTGGCCTACTACTTCGCAGAGGGCATCGCCGTCATGTTTGCGCAGGCGCGCTCGCTGGGCTTCTGCATGGTGGCCGCAGCCCAGGATCTGGAGAAGCTCACTGAGGGCTCAAGGGCCAATGAGGCGGGCGCCATGATGGGCAACACCGTGTCCAAGTTCTTCATGCGCTTGGACGACCCGAAGAAGACCTGGGAGTTCGTGAAAGTCACGGTGGGCACCATGCGCGTGGCAATGCGACGCACATTCAAGCTTGCCAGCTGGGGTGTCGTCAGAGACCGCGACATCGAGGTCGCCGAAGTCGATCGCGTTACGCTGAAGGAGATGCAGGAGAAGGGTGCTGGGCAGGGGATCCTGGCGGCTTCTGGGCGCGTCCTGCGGCTGAACAGCTTCTACATGGGAAAGGATCTGGAGAAGCACGCGCTATCGGAGTTTCGCGTGCTTCGGTTCGTGCAGGTGATGGGTCCGACCGATGAGGAGGTGGATGCGCACAGCTTGCCGATCGAGACCTACCAGGACCCCGTGGAACGCGGCCGTCGCCTTCTGAGCTTCCTCAAGTACGAGCGGAGTCGCTCCGGCAGCCAGCCGCCGACCGACAGCATGCTACAGGCCCTGGCGTCGGCCGCCTCTGCCATCCCGGCCAGTATGCGTCCAGCGCACAAGGGCATCTTGCTGTACCAGGCTGCGAAGGCTGCCCTCCTGGCGGAGAGGGCTGCAGCGGCAGCGAGCCAGGTCGACACGCCCACGGACAGCAACCCGCCATCAACCGCCGATGCACCTGGCGATCAGCCAGTCCCCTCGGTTGCGCAGCCTGGCGTTGCAGCGGACCCCTCGGGTAGGAGCGCGGGTTCCAGGCTCCTCGGCCGAGCTGTTGACCAGCTATCTGGCGACGCGGTCGCTGCGCCCGCAGACGGCACGGTCCAGGAGCTTGGTGCTGCGCGAAAGGCGCCCGCTCCCGTTCCCAGTGCCCCGGCAGCGGATCCCCTCGATTTCCTGACAATGACGCCATTCGAACGGCAGCCGGCCGAGTTGCTGCTGGAGAGGCGTATCGATCAGGCAATCGACACGGAGCTCGAGCCGTCGCTGCGCGTGCCACCCACGCCGGCAGCGATGGAGGCTGCTTTAGAGGAAGACGAGTCGCGGCCGGCGCGACGAAGCGCTGTGGTTCTTCAGGTTATCCGCTCGGGTCGCGCGATGAACATCATGGCTCGTAGCGCGGCCGCCGACGATGATCTCCCTCTCGATGGAGAAGTTGCTGCCCTGCGGACGCTGGCACAAGTCAATCCGCCCATCGGCGTTGCCGACGACGCCGCATGGGTCGCGCAGGCCGTCGTCAAGGCGCAGGCCGTCATCATGGAAGCGTCGCGCAGCGGCCATACGGTCGTGAGTTTCATCGAGCCGACGCGGCAGGGCGTGGTGCGGATCGAAGAGGTCCTTGGCAGCCCGACGCCGGCCCGCAGCGCACAGCGCCTTGAAACATTGGTCTCGGCTCAGGTGACACCGCCACCCCCCGACAAGCCTCTGGTCACTGACGATGTGGACGCGTTCTTCAATGTCATGTCCGAGCGCCTCAACGGTGGATGACGGCGGGGCCGAGGCGATCGGATTGCAGTACTTGATTCGGATGTGACACAAGATCCGAGCCAACTTGACCGCGCATGGATCGGCGGATACCGTCCAGTTGGGCGCGCAGGATTGGTTTATGCGAGTGAAAATGTGGTGTTCATGGAGGTGGCGATGACCGGCGGATCTGAGCAACAGGGTGTTGTGGGGGTTGAGGGCGTGCGATGCATCGAAGGCCGCTACCTGCTCGACCTGGCGACAGTAGGCGGCCGTGCGCCGGCCGGCGCCAACGAGCTGGACATCACGGATACCGTGCGGCGTCTGGTCGAGCGCGCCGAGGTTGCAGACGGCAAGGCGGCTGATCTCGAGGCCCAGCGCGGGCTGATCCAGCGCATCCTGGACTGGATCAAGCAGTTCCTTCGCCAGATCTTTGCGTACGCCCCGGGCGTGCACGACGGTCAGGGACAGGGTTCGCTGGCGCGGCAGCCGCTGGGGCCGGCCGGTAGCGCGGCCCTGGCCGGCGCGGATGCGCACGGTGGACCGGCGACCGGTGGCAGTTTGGCGGGCCTCGCTCGTGCCCCTGGCAAGGCGGCTGGCGATTCCGCCGAAAGCCGGGCAACGGTCGGTGCTGCGGCGACGCTTGCAGCCGATGGCGCCGCAGAGGCCGCAAAGGTAGACGAGGACGGATGGCGTCCTATCGGTCGCCGACTTGGGGGACTTGGGGGACTGAAGGGGCTGCGTCCCTCCGGCCCCGATGACACCGGTACGGTCCAGCCGTTGGCGGTCGACCAGGCCGCACAAGCGCTCGGCGAGTCGTTGCCGGCCGCCGACCGGGCGATTGCCTCAGCAGCGCTGCAGGTCACTACCTTGGGGGCGCTGGGTCGGCAAGGCGAAGCGCCGGACGCCTCGGTTGTGCCCGGCGCGGCTCTTGAAGTCGAAGGGGATGCGGCGCCCAAGTCGGCATCATCCGAGGCGTCGACGGCTGAGGAGGGGGGGGGGCTGGACGGTCTGGTTCAGTCCCTGAAGTCGGCAGTTGACGATCGTCAGCGACGGATGTCCCGCCTGGCCGGCGTGCTGGAGAAACTGGTTCGGGTGGCGAAGTTGGAGGCATCCCCGGCAGAGGCCTGGCAGGCACTTGTCGAGTATGCGAGCAGCCGGCCCGGGCGGTCGGCCTTGCTGCTGATGGGCGAGAACCCCGACGTCGTTGCAGCTCAGCTGGCAGAGCTTGGCGAGAGCAACGGCAAGGTCCTGGAGATCTCGGCGAAGGTGGACATCGCCCTCAACAGCACCGGCGCCGATGCTGCGGGGCTGGCGAAGAACGAGAAGGCGATGCGCGCCGTCGAAGAGATTCTTCGCAAGGTCAAGCCAACGCCGGCCGACCAGGTCGCCTCATGGGTGAGTTCGGAGCGCGCTGCTCGCCGTGGGCTCGGGCGGATCCCATCGTCGCGGCCAGCCAGCGAAGAAGAGGCGATCGCTGAGGCTCAGCGGCCGCGGGGAGGTTGATCGTGGACGCAGTTCAGTGGGCACAGGAGCGCGCGGTACTCCGCTTGTTCGCTGGTCTCTGGGCCACGGGATTCGGAAGTGATGAGCCGATTGCCGCGGCCGACGCCGTTGACGCGCTTGGCAAGCTGTACAGGGCCGTGCGCGCCGACCTGAATGCTGTTCATGGGGCCTGCTCGGGCAGCGAAGGCGAGGCACTGCTGCTGCAGGTCGCGATGGAAGAGCTGCGGCTCATGGGGTTTGGCGGCCGTGACGACGACGAGATCAACGGCGGCGACGTGATCGAGCATGTCAACCGGCTCTTGGAGCACCCGGCGGTTGGCCCGAGCTGGATGGGCACCACATCGGCTCCCTACTGGTCGCTGGAGGCGGAGCTCGCCAGCTGTGGGTATTGCCTGGGGTCCTCCCTGTCGTCATTGGACGATGAGGGTGATCCGATCTACGCGATCGGCTCGGGCGAGCCCATTGAGGAGCCGGAGCTACTGCCAGCCGATGTGCTGCTGCTCGCCGAGGATCTGACGCGCGCCACTCTCGGCGCCGGCCCGGAACATCCGCGGCCGCGGACCTAGCCAGCTCTGCAGCGAAAGGCGCCTCAACAGCGCTCGCCTCATTTCGGGCCCAGTTGATGTCCGCGTATGGTGAGTGAGCATGAAGCTCATCGTCGTGCTCGGGGTGCCGCAAGACGGCGCGCCAGTCCAAGTCCTCGGCGCCGAGGCAGAGGTCGCCTACAGCGCGTGCCCCGAGATGTTGAACCGCCGGCACGGACTGGCTGTGGCGTCGCAACACTTTGCCAGCGTGTTGACCGTTGCGATCGCGATCGCGCCGGCAGCGATTCAGCAGCTGGTTTCTGGCAATCGCGAAAGCGCTATTTTCCCCGGCGAGCTGGCGCTGCTCAGTCGCTGAGCGTCAGCCCCGCATCTCCATTTTCCATACCCGTTGGGAGCCCGAATGTTCAAAGCCCTTACTGCCTATCACCTGCCGGCGAGTTGCATGCCGGACGCTGCCCAGCTGGCCGAGCACCTGGCGGCCGCGACCTTCGCGCCTTGCGGACCCACACAGGCCCTCAGCGTGGGATTCGCACCGCCGCGGGGCCAAGAGCATGGCGCGCTGGTCGAATGGGTTGGCGGCCATGCGATCTTGCAGCTGAAGTACGAGCAGCGCCTGCTGCCGGGATCGGTCGTGGCCGACAAGGTGGCCGAGATGGCCAAGAAGCTGGAGGCGGACTCCGGGCGAAAGCCGGGGGCGAAGCGTCGTCGGGAGCTCAAGGACGAGGCCTTGCTAGAGCTGCTCCCTCAAGCTTTCACCCGTCAGACCAGCTTGCGCATTTGGATTGCGCCGAAGCTGGAGTTGCTGGTGTTGGAGAGCACGTCGACGGGGAAGCTGGACGCCGCGTTGAGCGTGCTGGTCAAGGCGGTGACGGGCCTGGCGCCGGAGCCCCTTCAGACCGCGGAGAGCCCGGCGGCTTGCATGAAGGCGTGGTTGATGGACGGCGTGGCACCGACGGGCTTCGGCATTGGCCGGCAGACCGAGTTGCGATCCAGCGATGTTCAGGCCGCGACCGTGCGCTACTCGCGGCATGGTCTGGAAGGTCCAGACGTGCAGCAGCACCTGGTCGCCGGCAAGGAGGTCCGGCGCCTGGCATTGAACTGGAAGGACCGCCTCGATTTCGTCCTCAACGAGAAGCTACAACTGCTCTCGATCAAGGCCGACGGCGGCATCTTTGAAGCCGACGCGGATGCGGCCCAACAGGATCCCTTCGATGCAGACATGATGCTGGCCACATCGGAACTGAGTGAGCTGATTCCGGCGCTGCTCGAAGGCCTGGGCGGGCGTGTCGACGGACTCGGCGCTGGAACGATGGCCGGAACGGGCGCAGTCGAAGCAGAAGCCGAAGCGGAGACCGGCACCGGGCCGAATACCCAGACCATGCCGCAGTCCGACCAGACGTCGGCGCCTGCGCCAGGGTCTGCCGACGACGATCTGTACGGGCAGGCGGTGGCGCTGGTGTTGGCCAACAAGCGGCCGAGCATCAGCTTGATCCAGCGGCATCTGCGCATTGGCTACAACCGGGCCGCGTGTCTCCTGGAGGAGATGGAGAAGAAGGGGGTCGTCAGCGCCATGAGCTCTGACGGCAGTCGTGAGCTGCTAAAGGCCGCCTGAGCGGTGACCGACAGCGCAGACAAGCGCCAGCCAGGACCATGGCGGCCGTTGCCATGGGGTGGCTACGGCAGCCACTACTGGACCATCGTGCGCGACAACCCGCGCTTCGCCAACGGAGTCGAGATCATGATGACTGCCCAGGGGAACCCGCGCAGATTCAAGACCGAGGCTGCCGCCCAGGCTGCGATTTCCAAGGAACTTGCCCGATGAACACGGTGAGGGAACTGGGCCGCTGCACCACGGGAGACGACCTAGACGCCGCCCTCTCAGCCCCGGTCGCGCCAGTGGTACCTGACGGCTGGGAGCCGTCGGCAATGGATCTTGCTGTCGCCCTGGAGGCCTTCAATGCGGCCGACTTCGACACAAACATCAGCCGTATGCGTGCGGCTTGGAAGGTCCTGACCGCCGCCCACCAGGCCGCAGCAACTGCGGTGTCCTTGGGATTGACTGAGGCGCAAGTCGTCAGGGCCGCGAAGCGGCCAGCCGCGGAGACGAGGTTCAGGACTCTGAGCGATGACCGGATACAGCGCGCAGCTGACAAGCACGCCCACCTGACCATGGACGGTAATGCCCGCGCAAACTTCGTTTCGGGCGCCAAGTTCGCCCGAACGTTCATAGAGGGGTCTTCGGTATGAACGCTGCGTACTGGATGAATCAGGACGAGGTTAACGAGCGCGCAGAGCACGAAGAGGATCAGTACTGCTGCTACGCCTGCGGCTTCACCTGGAATTCCATCGACACCAGCGAGTGTCCCCGCGAAGAATGTCCTTCTTGCGGTAGCGAGAAAACGAACTTGAATCCGGAGCCGGTTCAATGAAAAAGGTTGAGGCGCAATTGCGCGAGTTGCGAGGCCCATCGAACGAACCGGAATCCCGTTGCGCGAACTGCGGCAAGCTGGTGTCAGAAGCTACTGAGGTACTGGCTGACTATCCTGAGGAGGGTGAGTGGTTCTGCTCGCAGCGCTGCAAGGACCAGCACGACGAACTGGGCTGTCCGCACGAGTATCACAGCGGCTACCGTCACCCGAAGGAGGCGGATCGCTTGATCGCCGCGGAGGGCGCTTTGCGCTCGCTGGCATCGTGGCTTGGCGCAGGGGAATTCAATGGGCCTGATGTTGACGCCGCAGTGTTTGAGGAAAAGATTCGGTTGGGCGTTGCGAACTTGATGCGGTCGAGCGCCAACCATAGGCCAACCGAGGTCGGCATCGGCCCGCAGGAGTTGGCGCATGAATTGCCCGCCGCGCCCGCAGAGCCCCAGCAGGCTGCCGCCTATCCGTTGACTACCGCCCAGCGAGCAGAGTCAACGGATAGGCGGCAGCCGTCAGCTAGGTGAGCCCAAGGTTTGCCGCGCGCCAAAGCACCATATCGACGGTGGCAACGCGGTCCGATGACTCCGAGGCAAGCCGCTGGCACAGCTCGGTGACGCCTTCGGCGCCGGCGATCCTGACCAGGTGGCGATCAGGCTTGGCGCAATCAAACCCGTAGTTCTTGGCCAGGTGCCAGCAGGTAATCGGGCCGATCCACGGCAGGCCTCGAATGAACGCAATCTTGTCGGTCGACTGCAAGTAGGCCTGCAGCAGCATCTCGCGCTCCGCATAGACACGGTCGATGCCGGCGGCCTTGCCGGCGTGGCCGAAGACCGACGACGCGCTGTGGCCAGCAAGCACCGCTGGCCGCACGCGATTCCAGATCCCCTGTGCGACCTGGTTCTTCATGCCGCTGTTCAGAACCACCCACGCGTAGTCGGCCCAGAAGTCCATCGGATCAGAGACGGGGGGTACGTTTTGAGCCCACTCGATCTCGTGGCCATAGCCGAGGGCGACCAGCTGCTCGGGCAGCGTGAGGTAATGCCCAATGGTCAGTGAATGGTTCGCGCTCATGACGGTGACGGTGACGGTGACGGTGACGGCGACGGCGACGGCGACGGCGACGGCGACGGCTGGCGGCCAGGCTTTCTGCGCTTGCGCTTCAATGCACCGCCGAGCGTTGTGATGGCGTCGACATGGGCACCCAACTCGGATCGCGTCTGGATCTGACGCTGGCCTAGCAGCCGCAGGAGATGGGACTGGGCGCGCACGCTCATATCGAGGAAGCGCCTGCTCTGAACGATGCTGTGGAATCGCTCATAGAAGGCGCCGTCGTGCGCGGCCTGGCCGCGGCTGGGGCTATCGTGGGCCAGCTCATGGGCTAGCACCAGCAAGGCCTTGTGGAGTCCTTCAAAGCTCGCGCAGGCCGCCTCGAGCAGCGGGACTCGGAAGTGAATCGTGGATAGACCGTCGGTCCAGGCAAGCATGGTGTCTGACCGAGCGGGGTGGATCGTGCGGTACTGGGGCGCGCGGCGCTGCGGGCCGGCCCAGAAAGCGGCTGCGTGACGCATCACCTCCAGTCCGATCTGTGCCTCGGGAGGCAAGGTAGATTCCGGAACCTCTTCACCCAGGTCACGAAGCGCGTTGAGGACTTGCCGAAACGGGATGATCTGGGGGCGGCGGCACTTCCAAGGGATGCTGTCGTACAGCTCGCCGACGAGCTCAGCGCTGTACTGCTCCACCTCGCCGAAGTTCCGAGCCCCCCAATGGCCGGATGACTCGAGGAGTTCCTCGGTACGCAGCACGACGCACATGCCACGCTTCTCCGCCGTCTCTGCAACTTGCGCATTCACGCCGTCGTAGAAGGTCACGGATTGGCTGCCCAACGCATCGAGGCTATGCCGCTTGCCGTTGAGGCCCTGTAGGAGCTTGGCTGCATAGGTGGACCGGATCAGTGACCCGGCCAGAGCAGGGGCAACGGCAGCTCGGCCTGAAAGGAGGCGCAGGAGCCTCACGGCCTCAGACCGGCCGAGATGCCGGGCGGTGTCGACCAGGCTGTGCAGATGCCTGGCGAGCCGGTCGCAGATGCGAACCCAGGCCCGACAGTCTGTGACGGTATCTCGCCCGATGGTCAGCTCAAGGGGGACTTTTGAGACGACGATGCCGGTGCATCCGGTGGCGCTTGCGTCGACCTGCTGAACGAACACGCCTTGGTTGTAGACGAGCAAGCCAGCGTGCGCCTTCCGCTCAGCGTCGTCGAGCAGATACCACGCCACCTCGTCCTCGAAGGACCATTCGCGAGAGGTCGGCGGGGTGCTCACTTGCCGACCGTTCAAGTACACCGGGACAGCCGCGTACTGCACGCCCAGAGCGAGATGGACCAGCCGCTTGAGCAGGTCGGCGCTGAGCGGTCGATGGAATCGGCCAGCGACGACGGTGCCGTCGATGGTCGAAGCGCTGTCGATCAGGTCGTATTCGAAGGTCGCGTCTGCAGGTAGCCATGCGTCGCACGCCAAACCCATCTCGTCGGACTTGGATCGGTCTGCGGCGCCGGCGGTGAAATCGGCCGTCAGCCGAAGCGGGCCGCTTGACCAGCTGACGGCCGAAAAGCCCAGGATCTGCGCCCGACCTAGGCGATACCGCCCGAATGGCTTGGGGATGCCCTCCTGCGGTCGACCGAAGCACTCGAAGTTCTGCAGCACATCCTCGCGTGTGCCCATGCCGCAGCCGTCATCACGAACTTCGAAGCCGCCTCGGTCCAAGCTGACGTGGATCTCTGTGGCGCCCGCATCCACCGCGTTCATGATCAGCTCGCGAAGGGCCGCCTCCAGACCGCAGGCCTGCTCAAGGATCAAGGTGCGAAGGAGCTGCGGATGCAGGGTGAAGGCGCGTCGTTCGACCGGCGCTGCACCGGGCGCCGTCGCCTGATCCGGTGCGGCTGCCGCGTACATCAAACCACCGCCTGCTGCTGGCGCATGCGCGATACGCCCTGGCGCACGACGTCGCGATCGACATTGACGATCTGGAAGCTGGCGCCGGCGGCGCCAGCGTGGTGCAGCTTCAGCGCAATGATCTGTTTGGCGCGGATCTGCTCGAGCACATCTTTGCTGCAGCGCATGCCGCGTGCGGCCGCATCCCAGTACTTCTCGTGCAGGCCCGTCAGGATGACGGCGCCGCAGTTCGTCAGGAAGTCTTCACTGAAGTGAGTCGGCGACTGGCTGCCAATGACCAAGGCCAGCCCGAACTTGCGGCCCTCCTTGGCGATCCGGTTGATCGGGTTGTCGCCATCCTCCGAGTAGTAGAGATGACCTTCGTCGACCACGACCAGTCTGCGCACCCGATCGCACTTGCCAGCGTCCATGGCTTCGCGAAGGATGTGGTGCAGACGGGTGAACACCAGCATGCGCCGTTGTTCATCGGTCAGCGCGCCGATCTGAAAGACGCGAATGAGGGCGTCGCCAAAGTCGGGCTTGTTGGCTCGGAATATCCCGCAGTTGTTGAGTGCCTCGAAGCGCTCGAGCACGGCGATCAACGTGTCGGCGTTCTGGTACTTGGTCGCGTCGGTCAGCTCCCGCCCGGTCACCAGGTTATTGAGGAACTCGGAGTAGGCCTCGAGGGCCTTGTCCTTGTCGTTCTGCAGCTGTTTCTCCAGCGTGTCGACCTCGGCCTGGGTGACCGCCTTCTCGCGCTTCGTCTTCGCCGTGTTGATGCGGCCCACTGTCGATTCGACACGCTCCAGCGCTGCGAGCGCGCGGTTGTCGGACCCCAGCGAAAGCGCCTTCACCTTGCGCTGCCCGTAGCTCAGCACGTCGGATAGCGTGGGGTAATAGCGGCGCAATGCGCTCCACTGGCGATCTGCCGTCAAGCCGGCATAGGTGGCTTCGTCGATGCTCTCGCGGGCCCAGCTCTGGGCGTTGTTGGGGTAAATGCCGCGCAGCTGGTAGACCTCAAGTAGCAGGTTCCTCAGGGCGCTCTCTTGGCGGGGTCCGAGTTTCCTGCTGGTTCGGTTCAGGAGATCCACCAGCAAATCGATCTGGCGCCACACACCGCCCGAGTGAATGTCCAGCGAAAGCTCAAGCGGGTTGTAGCCGAGCTGCGTTGCGCCACTGAACTTGCAAGCAGCACTGCTCCGTGTGCCATCCAGTTCCTCATGGACATCGAAGACATCGGTGACGATGCCATCGCGGGCACAGGAATTCAGCAGATCGCGGATCTGGTAGCTCTTGCCAGTGCCGGACATGCCCGCGACCAGCGTGTGGCCGTTGATCAGCTCATCAGTGTTCATGATCACGGGCGTCGCTACTTGCCGGCGCCAGGCAGGGTCTGCCATGCCGAGGAGATGCTTCATGGGGTCAGGCGGCGAGGGGCTGGGCCCCTTGGGTTAGCTTCACAAGTCCCTGCTGATCGAAGGGGACGCCGGCGTGGGCCAGAAACGCTCCGATGGCTTCCAGTGACGCTGGCTTGGGCAGAACGAGGTCTGCCCCAAGGGCAATGGCGTACGTGCGATGCTTCTCGCCCGACCGAGATGAGATGAAGGCGAACGGAAGCGTCTTCGCTGCGGGCATGGCGCGCACCGATGCAAGGAGCTCGAAGCCGTCCATTACGGGCATCTCGATGTCGGACAAGATGGCGGCGGGCAGCGAGGCAGTGCTGGCCAGGGAGCGCAGCTGCTCGAGCGCTTCCTTTCCAGTTGCCGCCTCGATGGTGGCCAGCCCCAGCGAGGTGAGCCAGCGCGTCATGGCGCGCCGTACGGTCACCGAGTCGTCGACGACCAGGACGGTGGATTGGCGCGGTGGAGCAACGGTGACGCGGTGGGCCTGGTGCTGCGGCGCGCCTGGCGCCGCGAGTCGTCTGATGGCAACGTCGCCCAGCACAACAGCTACGGTCCCATCGGCCAAAAGGCCGTGCCCGAGGAACCCGTAGCCGTTGAGGGCCTCGTCGAAAGGTTCGATCGGCAAGCTCGCCACATGCTCGACGCGAGGCGCGAGCAGGACGCCAGAGCCGGAGCGCAACAGCAGCCCAACCCTGGGGGGTTCAGCTGGCACACCGAGCGCTCGCTGAAGGCAGATGGTGCGCAGTTCGCGCTCGCCGCCGTGATGAGGCACACGGCAGGTCTCCAAGTTGGCCGCGTCCATCGGGACAGCGACCACGCGATCGATGAGCGGCGCCGGCACCACATAGGCTCCGGCGTCCATCTGCAGCAGCAGGCCCTGGACTCGATGCAGCGACGTGGGCAGGCGGCACACCGTGGTCAGGCCCTGACCCGGCGGGCAGCTCATCTCGACGTTACCGCCCACTCGTCGGACCAAATCGACGACAGCGTCGAGGCCAACGCCGCGACCCGCGTTCTGGTCTGCCTCATCGCGCGTGCTGAAACTGGGCAGTTGGATCAGTTCGATGGCCTCCTCCATGGAGATCGAAGAGCCATCGGCGATCAGGCCGAGTCGTGAGGCCTTTCGCTGGACGGACTCAAGGCGAACGCCGGCGCCATCGTCGGTGCAGGTCACCAGGTAGAAGGCGCCTTGACGGGAGGCCGAGATGGAGATGGTGCCGGTCGCAGGCTTGCCCGCGCGCGTGCGATCCTCAGCGGTCTCAATGCCGTGACAGACGGCGTTGCGCACCAGGTGCTCCAACGCGGGCGCGAGCGCGTCCAGGATGGCTCGATCCACCCGGGTCTCGCCAATCTGCAGCTGGACCTGCTTCCCTTCGGCCGTAGCGGCCTGGGCGGCCAGAGCAGCTAGCCGCGGTTGGAGTGCGAGCAATGGCAGCTCAGCCAGCTTGGCCGTGGTTTGATCAAGAGCGACCTGTGCGTCATCGCGGCTGCGCTGTTCAAGGTGGGCCCTGTTCAGGCTGCCATCCGCATGTTCAAGGGCCGCGTCCATGTCGGCGGCGATCTCCTGAAGGCGCAACGCGATCTCATCGAAGTCGTCATAGCGGGCCAGTTCCAGCCGGTCGAACACCGCATAGGCCTGCGAAGCGGCAACGCGACCCGATAGCGCCCCTCCGCTGCCCGCTTCTAGCGCTCGCTTGTTCAGTCGGGCGCCCAAGTCTTTCAGCAGGGCGAGTGGACCGCTGATGGAGGTCAGCGCCGTGATGGCGCTGGCGACGGCACGTCCATGCCGCTCGGTGCTGATTCGTAATCCTGCAACGCGCTTCGAAAGTAGGTCGAGGCTTGATGGGTCCAGCCGTGGTGCCGTGCGCGCTACAGGACGTGGAGCGCTAGCGGCTGTGCTGGAGTCGGAGGCCGGTGCCGAACCATGCTGGGCGTCCTGGCAAACCTTGCGAACCATTGAGCACAGTGCCACCAGCCGCGTCCGAAGCTCTACCTCTGGGAGTTGGTCGTCTAGCAGTAGGCTCTCAGCGTCATGGACCAGTGAGCCTGCCGTCGTCAGACCGACCATGCGCAGCCCCCCTTTCAGGGTATGAAGGGCATGGGAGGCAATCCGAGCGTCGAAGTCCTTGCCGGGAGCGCAAAGGCGCTCCAGCTGGGCTGTCAGGTCGGCAGCCTCCGGCATGAAAACGTCCAGCAACTCGAGGTCGACGCCGTCATCGATGTGGGCGTGGAGCGTCACCTCCTTGGGCGCCGGGTCGTCGGGACGTGGCGTCGGTTCGGAATGAGGGGTGGTTGAGGGTGGTGATGGGTCGGAAGGAGGCGTCGGCTTGAGCGTGTTGACCAGCGGAGCCAGCAGGGATTGAAGCGTTTCGCGGCTCGGCAGCGGGGAAGCCAGGAGCAGATGCTCGGCCTGTGCAGCTGCCTCCGAGTGCGCCGAGCCGAGCATCCGTGTGAGTCCGACCAGTGTGTGTGCGGCGCGCAGCAGGGCTTGCGGCTCAGTCTGAGAGCCGCCGGTTAGCAGCGCCAGAGCAGCTTGAGCTTCTTGCAAGGCTTCTGCCTGGAGCTCGGCGGGCAGCGCAGGTTCTGCTTCGAGGGCCGCCAAGTCGACTTCGATGGGGGCTGCCGCGCTCGGAGCCTGAGAAGGAAGGGGGGCTGGCACCGTCGGTGCGAAGGTGTCCGAGGAGGCGGTGTGGAGCACGACATCGGCAGCGTAGAGCGGCGCGGGCGTCGTGACGGCGGGCGCATCGGAGTGAGCCAGGCGTAGGACAGGCACCTGGAACACAGCCGGCGATAGCAGCCCCGTTTCGACAGCAACCTCAAGGCCTTTGTGAAGCCAGCGTGCCACGGCACGGATGTACTCAGCCGCCCCGCGCGGCGTATGGCCGGCGGCTATTGCATCGGCCACGAAATGGGCCGCTTCGTTGCAGGTAGCCCCAGCTCGCGTGAGTCCATAGCCGAGGGGCAGTGCAGCTGCAAGATAGCGGAGCAGCACGCCTGCCGATCGCAGCTCGGCGCCGCAGAGCTGCAGAGCGTCGTCGCTTTCGCCAGCTGACATGGAGCCAGCCAGAGCATCCAGCTGCTTCAGCAGCGCGCTGAAACTCGGGAGGTGGGCGCGGAGGCGATCAGGCGCGAGGCAGATGTCTTCCGATGGGTGCTGGGATGCGAGTCGCAGCAGGCGATCGGCTTCGGCGAGCAGAAACGCCGCTTGATGGCGGTCCGAGATCAGTGTTTGAAGGGTCTCCGCCAGCAGCAGTCGCACAGCCTGCGCCCGGGCGGGATTCGTTCCGGCGCCGTCGTCGTCGCCTAGATGTAGGGCGAGGCGTGCCAAGGCGTCGGCTATGGCTTCCATCTGCGGCAGTTCTGGCGGAGAGAAGACGTTCAAGCAGTCGAGTACTACGCGCTCTGCAGCGCCGCTGCGCGAGTCACTTGAGCGAAGCCTGCGGGCGAGCTCGGTCAAGAGGGCTTGCCACTCAGCCCATGGCTTGTGGGGTGGGCTGTCACCCCGGCCAAACAAGTCAGCTTCAACGGTGAGCTGTGCGGTTACTGTGGCAATCGCGAAGGTCTTGCGATCCTCCGCGGGCACTGCGGCGCCGCGCAGTGCGCTTTCGGCCAGGATCGGGGCGAGACCAGGCCCCTGCGCGGCCAACTGCTCGTGTGCCTTTCGAAGGACGGCGACGCGAGCCGGACTCGGTTGCTCAAGGGTGCCGGCCCAGGCGTCGGCAAGCTCCTTGAAGCGGCCGCGCAGCGCGTCCCGATTCACTTCGCTACGCCGATCGAATGCAGGTGGCGCTGTGCTGAGTAAAGGGAGAAGGCCCAGGCAGTCGCAGAAGCGCTGCGCCAACTCGCGCCGATGCTCTAGGAAGGACCACAGTGCCGTGGCTTGCAGCAGGCCGACGCCGGCATCTGCTGCCCTCGGGGAGCCCGCTGCAAGGCGACGCGCCAGCTCGAGCGCTGTGCTGCGAAGCGCCTGCCACTCCAAGCTGCTCACGGACCCCGCCTGCGAGCATCCGCAAAGCCATGCGATGAGAACTTCAGCAACCCACTGGGTGTTGGTGCCTGCGAGCGCCGGCAGGATGGTCAGGCAGTGCTCCTGCAACGCCGCCGCCTGCTCGGACCAAGAACTCCCGGCCGAGGCATCCAAGGAGGCTGCAAGCGCATGACCGTGAGCGTTCAGCTGGGAGTGGAGTGCTGACGCGCTCGTTGCACGGTGCCGAACAATCGGCGACCGCAATGCCATGGGCAAGAGAGCAGCAGCCGGCGGCAGCTGATCAAGGATCGTGCAGAGATGCAACGACGGCTCGATCAGTCCGTTGGACAGTCGGTTCAGCTCGGCGCCTCCAGCTGCCACGGCCTCAAGAAGAAAATGTGTGGAGCGCGCGAGTCCGCCGCTGTCGATCTGGCCAGCGACGCGGACGGCCACTTGGGCGACAGCCAGGATATCGCCCTCAAGCGATAACCGCCGTGCGCAGGCGCGCAATGCGCCGGCGGCGGATGTTTGCTGCTGACGCAAGAGTTCGAGAGCGGCCGCCCAATCCGGAAGGACCTGCCGCGCGGAGTCTGCAGCGCGCGGCAGGTCGAAAATCAAACTGGATGCCAGCGGCGTCATCAGGTCGGCTCAGTGCGGAAGTGCGCGACGGAGGCCTGCAGATGCTCAAGCACGTCGGATGCGGTGGAGGCGGCTGCGTTCTGACGCTCCGTAGCGTCGCGTTGTGTGGCCATCAGCTGGTCGAGGTTGTCGGCGGTTGCGGCGATCGATCGCAGGCGTTCGACGGCTTCGTCCCAGAGTGGAGCGGCGCTGACCACTTGCGAAGTGGCGCTCTCTGTGGACTGGAGGACTAGGCTGGCCTCCGAACTCATGGCGCGGATGTGGTCGGTGATTCGCTTCACTGCGCTGCTCGTGTCGTTGGACAGCGCGAGTAGTTCAGTGGCGATGGCAGCAAAGGGCCCGCCGTGGTCGCTTTGGGATTGGCTTGACGTCAGACGCGCATTGAGCGCCAGGATGTGAACCTTGTCGCTGATGCCGCCGATGAGGTCGACCAGCGCGGCCGCTGCATTGGCAGCTTCGCCCAGTCGTTTCGTCTGGGTCGATGCGTTCTGAATCAGAGTCCCGGCTTCCCCGACAAGTGCGCGACCCCTGGTGACCGCGGCCAGCGCCCGGTTAGAGCCGTCGCGGCAGCCGGCGGCCTCGAGGCTGACGCTGCGGGCCGCGGTGTAGATCGCCGACGCCAACGATGCGACTTCCCCGACCGGCGTGATGGTTTGTGCGCAGGCCTTCTTTACCGATTCGATGGCGTGTTGAGTGCTGTCCGCCACCAGGTTCATGCGATCTGCCAGGCTGCCGGTGATGTCCTGGCCCACGGTCAAGCGGTGGTAGAGATTGCCCGCCGAGAGCGGCAAAAGATCGTCCATGACCATCATCAGCGCCGCCTCGTTTGACTCGCGCTCTTGCTGCATCTGGCGCTGCGCCATTTGGGCTTCGTGCAGGAGGCGCTGCCACTGCTGGGTGCGGGCTACGTAGCCCGTCCAGAGCGCCAGGATGCCCAGCACGATGATGGCGATCATGATGACCAGCGGCCAGATAGGCGCTGGTTCCAGGGGCGGGAACCGCGACACGCCTTCGGCGCTGCGGATGACGCTGGCAAGGTAGGTTTGAACTGGTGCGAGTGTCGAGACGGACTGCTCGGTTGAGCTCGGAATCTGGCTCAACGCTTCGACGGCCGACTGGGCTTGCAAGGCACTGTCGAGTAGGCCCGTGACGGTAAGGGCTAGCGACTGGCGCCGAGCCTCCAGGGCAGAGGTGAGCAGCAGAGAAATCGGGTTGATCGACTGGCGCTCCTGCTGAAGGCGTTCTTTGGCGCCGGTCAGCGCGTTGCGGGCGGTGCGAAGCTCGCGCGCGACGGCTGGACCAGGATGAGAGAGCCCCATTCCGGCAATCGCGGAAACGTGGCCCGCCGCAAAGCGCGCGCTGCGCTCCGCTTCGTGGGTCTCGGTCCAGGCCTGGCGGAAGGTTGCCCAAGCGGCCAAGCTGGCCAGGCCGATGCAAATGGCCAGAACGCTGATGAGGCCGCCGAGGCGGGATCCCGCGAGATTGAATGCAGGCGCTGCGCCTCGGTGCGCCACTGGTTTTGCGGCAGCGCTACGCGGCCGCGCCGCAGCAGCTGCTGGCCGTGGTGCTTTACTGCCTGAGCGAGGCGGGGGGGCTCCGGCGCCAGTGCGGCTCGTTGTCGCCGGGCGGCGTTCGGGCAGGTCCGGGGGCGGCAGCAGATCCTGGCGGCTGTCACCGGAGTTGAGTTGGGAATCGAGCTGGGAGTCGCGGAACTCAAGCGGCGGCGCTGTCAACGGCTGCGCTGTCATGGGATGTGGCTCCTGGGGGGCGGCATGGCGGCCAAGGCTTCGCGAACGAAGGGAAGTGGGTCGAACGTCGTTAGGTCTCTGGTATCCGCCGCTACGGCAGTCGCCAGCAGTGCCATCGAACCTTCCGCGAGGCAGATGAGGTGGGCGCAGCCGGGGTCAGCGGCGTCGTGGCCCAGGGCTATCGAGAGATGCAGGGCGACGACAGAGCGGCCCGAGGCATGACAGACGCCTGCCACAACGGGTGGGACGCCCGGCAAGCGCGTGATCTGCGGCCGTTGCGCGACCAGTGCGACCGTTGCCGCGTCAACTCGGACCACTGTGTTGTTGACAGCGATCGCCAGCCATTGCTCGGCGTCCTGCGCGTCGCGTTGGGAGAAACGCTGGGTGAGATGGGCTTGGTAGGCCTGGAGGCTCATGGCGCTGGCGTGCTGTCCGCTGGCTTGATGCGTATCAGCCCGGTCTTGGACAGGGCAACGGCTAGGTCCCGTCGGGTGGCTGGCTTGACCACCAGGTCAAGCGCACCGCAGTGCAGTGCGTTGGCCCGGTCAATGGGTCGATCCTTGCTGGTGACCATCACGATGGGGATTCCTGCCGTGGCGGGGTCAGCCTGTAGTCGACGTGTCGCGGCGAAGCCGTCGATGTCCGGCATGACGACATCCATCAGGATGGCGGCAGGCTGCTGCGACGCGAGCAGCCGCTGGGCGACCGCCAGACCAGGCGCCTCAAGAACGCTGAAGCCCAGCGATTCCAGGACCAAGCGGGTGTGCCTCCGTTCGGCTAGGGAATCGTCGACGACCAGTACGAGAGGACTTGAGATCATTGGGGCAGCGGCAGGGTGGTCAGCGAAGCGGCCAGCCGCTTGGCATTGATGGGGGACGCCAGCAGCTGATGGGCGCCGAGCAAGCGCGCGTGCACAAGCTGAACGTCAGTGGGACGCGGCGAGACCAAGATGACCGCCGGCCTGCGGCGCGATAGCGCCGCGCACAGCACCAATCCGTTGACGCCCTGGCCCTCGGCCGGCGCGATCACGACGTCACAGCTCGCGAGCTCGGTCCAGAGGTCGAACAGGCTATGGAGAACCTGAACACTGGCCCCTGTGGGAAGGGCCCCGGCGATTTCGGCAGGTGCCGGGAAGCCTGCGACGATGATGCGCATTTCCTGCGAGGCTCCGGGTTGCAATTGCATCCGCGAAAGCATATTGCGCACCCCAAATAAACACCAGCAACACTAGACAGGTGTCGCAGTAAGCGGAGCGGGGCGGGCGCTTCTTTCCCCAGATAAGCTGGACAGATCTGTGGATATGTCGGCCTAGCCAGCTCTAAGCTGTTGATTCAATAGGCGTCAGTTGGTCTGCTGCATTTTTAGGCGGCAGCAGTGCTAGAAGGGCGTCGATCGGGAGGGCGGGCGCCACCACATAGCCTTGGACCATCGTGCATCCCCATGTCTGGAGGAGATCCAGCGACGCTGCGTTTTCGACACCTTCCGCGACGACGTCCAAGCCGAATGATCGAGCGAGGTCGACGATGCTTCGAACCACGGCGGTGTCTCGCTGCGAGTGGCCTAATGCACGGATGAAGCTCTTGTCGATCTTCAGTTCTGCCAATGGCATCCGTGAAAGGTAGGAGAGGGACGAGTAGCCAGTGCCGAAGTCATCGAGCGCTAGGCGAAAGCCGTCGCGGGTGAGTTCGGCCATGCGCTCGAGCGCTCCGTTGGCGTCGTCGAAGAAAGTACTCTCGGTGATCTCAAGGACCAATGCTGTTGGCGGAACGCCAAATCGGTGGAGCGCCCGCAGCAGTCGCTCGCATAGGTCGATGCTGCCGAAGTCGAGTGCGCTCAGATTGATGCTGAGCTGGAAGTCAGGTGCCACGGGGCGCAGTTGAGCCAGCAATTGAGCCGCCTGCTCGATGACCCATGCCGTCAGTGTCCGGATGTAGCCGGTCGACTCGGCGTATCCGATGAAGGTCGCCGGCGAGATGACTCCCTTTGGGCCGTGCCAGCGAAGCAATGCCTCGCCGCCGTGGATCTTGCGGTCGGCGAGCAGTAGCTTGGGCTGGATATGGAGCTGCAGATGCCCGTTGGACTGTGCTTCCTTCAGCTGGCTCAGCATGGACAGCAGGTACTCGTCGTGCCGCTCCATCGTAGCGTCGTAGTTCACCGTCGGGAGGCGTTCAACTTTTGCTCTCGTCAGCGCAAGGTCCGCTCTTCTCATCAGCTCCGCGGTGGGTTGATCGCCAGACGACAAGGCTTGCGCCCCTGCCGCCGTCGCGAAGCCGATGCTGACCCTCAGGTCCACCGGCATGGGCCCGGCAAGAAAGGGCTGCTCCATAGCGGCATGGATCGCGTCGGCAAACGCGGCGATGGCAGCTACTGCCCTGTCGTCTCCTCCAAGGATCAAGATCGCGAACTCATCCCCATCCATGCGCGCAGTGCAGGCGCTTGATGCGGCTGCATTGCGCAGTCGATGAGCGAAGCTCCGGAGCACGGCGTCGGCCGCCGTGTGACCCAACTGATCGTTCAGGGCCCGCAGACGTTTGATGTCGACCAGTGCGACCGTGATGCGTTCGAGAGGACGTGTCTTGAGGGTCGTATCCAGCATCCAAAGGAACTGCTGGCGATTGGCCAGGCCGGTGAGCGTGTCGCAGTAGGCCATCTCGCCCAGCTGACGCTGAGATCGTTCCAGCGCGAGCTGTAGCCCGTCGACCCCGGTCATCAAGGTGGCGGCAGCAGGCTCGAGCGGCTTGTCCGATGTGATGCGGCGACTCAGCGCCGCCAAGTCGCGCCGGTGCAGTGCATGCTGTAGCAGGCAGACGGCCGCTCCTGCCAGCGCGCCGATCGCGGCGGACTCCAGGTCCGGGCGGCCAAGGATCCAGAGCACCCCAGCGGCTGTTCCGACAGCCATGAACGCGGATGCGATGACGCGCCAGTCCAGCAGCAGCCGGTGGGGCGCAAGGCGGCGGGCTCGGGGACGGCGGTGACGCATGGTCAGCGTGGAAGTCAAGCGATCTATTTAGATTCGTACCATATTACTTCGCGCTCCTAATTGCAGCGACATCGCTGCGTCTAGCGTCTTCGTTTGCTTTTACATCCGCGTTCACGTAAAACGCGCGCTTAATGAAAACCGCAGCCATCAAGTCACTCCCACCGCTGGCGCCGGCGCTGGCGCAGCGGACCGATGAGGAGGTCCGGCTGCACGTCGTGCGCGTGCGCCCCCGCATTACCAGGATGTTGCTGATTGGCGTCTGGAGCGCGATAGCTCTGATAGGCGCCGCCACTACCGTGGTGCTTTTGCGGGTAGTCACCTGGACGCCGACCATCCAAGGGTGGGCGGTCGGTCCAGATGGGGCCTACTACGAGATCGAACTGGCCGATGTCGAGGTGATGCGCTCTCGGCGCCTCGATCCCGCCGGCGGCGTCACTCCGAAAGCCGCCCCGGTCGGCGCGCGAGGTGGAGCGTGAGTGCGCCCCAACCTGTTGCCAATGGGCCTGCTGTGGCGACGCTCGTACGGGCGTTGGTGGTCATGGCGTTGATCGCGCTCGGCGCGCTCGTGGCGGCAGCACTGGCCTTGTCGAAGGCGATCAGCCAGGAGCACTTGACCTTCTCCATCGACGCGAAGGGGGTTGTTACCCCCAGGGTGCCGTTGAGCGAGGCGTACCTGTCGGAGTCCCGCGTCGTCGCCTTCGCGGAGGAATGCATCCGGCGCGCCTTCGCCCACGATTTCCTGCACTACGAGCGCACGCTGGCATTGGCGACCGATTGCTTCACGCCCGATGCCGGTGATCAGTACGTTCAGTCACTGGCGCCATTCATCAAGGTCATGACGGAGCGGCGCATGGTCATGGGGGCTGTGATCGACCGTGTCCCCAGGGTCGTGCAGTACACGAATGTGCCGACTGCACAAGGGATGGTTCCCCAGTGGCGAATCGAAGCGGTTGCCTCGGTTCACTTCGAGGGGAGGGCGGAGCGGATTCCCGCGGCCCGCCAGCGAATGGAACTGGTCATTCGTCGAGTGCCTTTGGAAAGCAGTCCTCGCGGCGTCCAGATCGACTCGTTCTTCGTGAGGCCCATGTGAAAAGCAGTCCTGGCTTGAACGCCGTCGACTTGAGCGCCGAGGTGGCAACGGCGATGAAAGAGGTCACCGACGAAATGTCCTCAGACCCGGCATGGGAGGCGCGCTACATGGCCGCAGAAGTCGAAACCATGGGTTGCTCCCGCGCGCAGCTCGAGCACCTCATCTGCACTGCTCCGGGTTCCAGAGCTGCTGCCTACCTGGTGGGGCTCTTGACCCAGCGACTTCACATCGCGGCCATCAGCGGCCGCCCGTTCAACTGATTGAAGTGATGCGCACCATGATTCCCAAGGGACTACTCGCTGCTGCTGTTGGGCTGGCGCTCTGCGTCGCACCGGCTGCCAGTACTGCTCAGGCTACTCCGACTAAGCCAGCTGGCTCGGCCGAAGCGCCGGCACCCGAGCCGATGAACCCTCGTGTGCCGGGCGCCCGTCTGGTCAACGAAGTCGTCGACCAGCTCGCACCGCTGTCGGCAGAGGAAGTCCGACTGATGCGGCGTCTCTTGGATGAGAGGCAGGCGGCAGCCGTCGTGGGGCGTGCGGCTCGTCCCACCACTTCGGTCTTCAATGTGGATCTGTCCCCGGGAGCCGCGCCGCCCGTAGTGCGTATCAACGCGCACCAGGGCTCCATCCTGTCCTTCCTTGACAGCGCGGGTCGCCCCTGGCCTGCAAAGCTCGCTGCCAACTTCGCCACGAACCTCATTGCCGCTGCGCAGTTCACCGAGCATCAGATCAGCGTTGGCATTGCGCCGGGTCCGGCGGCCACTGCTCAGGTCCCGGTCAACGCATTGCTTGCAGTCTCGCTGGAGGGGCTGCCGACTGCGATCACGGTGTCGATCGTTTCCCAGCAGCACGTCGTGGATGCACAGGTCCACATGGTGGTGCCTCGCTACTTCGGCGATGTCCCTCCGGCCGTTGGCGCCATTTCGGGTGAGCCCAGCGTGGCACCAGCAGATCTGCAGGCGTTCCTGCTTCGTACGCCACCAGCTGAGGCCAGGCCGCTGATGGTCGACGGACTTCCGGGCGCCCTCGCTTGGCAGGTCAGTGCCCACCGCATGGTGATCCGGACCAATGTCCTGGTGGTCAGCGGATTCCTTCGTCGACACGGGCTGGGGGACGGAACGCTCGTCTATGAGATTCCAGTCAGCCCGGTCATTCGCGTCGTGATCGACGGGTCAGTTCGACCGGTTCACATCGGCAAGCTGGCCGCCCCAGGTGATGCCTCGTGGAAGAAGTCGGGAACCGCTCCGGTTGTCGCGGCTGGCAAAGGCGGTGGTCACGGTCTCAATATGGAACAGCAGGTGCAGCGATGAGCGGCGACGTTCAACAAGAAGGCGGCTCTCCGGTCATCGAAGACGCTGTGGAACCCAAAGGCCGCAGCACAGGTCGCTTTGATCCGGTTTTTCGCCGGAATCTGATGATCATTGGCGGCGTCCTGGTCCTGCTGATGGGGGGCGCTCTGGTGGCCGCCCTGCGCTTCACCGGGGCGAGCGCCGAGAAGTCGAGTTCGGCCGTCTCCATGCAGACGCCTGGCGGTGTGCAGCACGCGCCAGACGCCAAGCTCTCGCCGGAGATGCAGGCAGCGCTGGCCGAGGCACAGAAGAGGGACCTTCAGAGGGCTGAGCAGGATGGTCGCTCAGTGGCAATGCCCCGGGAGACCTTGCATCAACCGGAACCGTTGCTGGAAGGCCCGCCGAAGAGTTCGCCGGGCGCTGGCGCTGCGCCTGCCCCAGCAGCATCGACGCCGGAGGATCTTCATCTGGCCCAGCAGCGGGCCGAGGATGAGCGGCAACGCAAGCAGGCGGAAGAGGAAGCTTTTCAGCGGCGCGTCGAAGCCGCGAAGAGCCAGCTGGGTGTCGTGGCGCTTGGCCGTGAGATTGCAGAACCTGCAGTGTTGAGGTTTGCGGTGGCCGAGCGCCCGTCGGCGACGGCAATGGCCGGTGGCGGAGCATCTGCAACTGCGCCGGGGAGCGTTGGCGCGGCCCAAGACCAGGACCTGGTGACGGCGCTGGAGGTCTTTGCCGCCGAGCTGACGTCCCCCATCGACACCTACAAGAGCACCTATGCGTCAGCACGCATCCTGAACGGGCCCCTCGCAGGCGGGTTCATCACAGGGCGCGTGACCTCGCACGAAGAGGGCATCTCGATCGAATTCGATCGTATGCGTTTGGGCAAGTCGGCATGTCCGGTGGCCATCCGGGGTCTTGACGAGAAGACAGCTGACACGGCTGTCGAGGCCAACGTCGACAGACGTTACCTGCAGCGATTTGTTTGGCCTGTGCTGATGGCGGCCGCTGGTGGTGTGGCCCAGGCCAAGGCGCAGGTCGCTCAGGAGGTCGTGCCGATCGGCGCGGGCGGTCAACAAGGAGGGGGCTACGCGATTACGCAGCCCGCGCCCACGCGTAAACAGGCCGAAGCCGCCGGCATTGCCGCCGGCGCCGCAATCCTGCAGCGGGAGATCGACCGCGCTGCGGCAAAGCCTCCGCAGTTCACGCTCGCCACGCGCAGTGTGATCGGCGTTCTCTTTAACGAGCCAGTGCCCGCAGCGTGCGGCAGCACCAGGCGCAATGTGGAGTGATCATGAGCGCAACTGAAGACGCTTGGGCGGAAGCCCACCAAGGAGCCGCAGATTCCGGCGAGCTCGACCTCGATGGGCCTCGTGATGAGGTTGTCGAGGCAGCGCCGCCAGCCAAGCGAAGCAAGCTCAAGCTGGTGCTGATCGGCGCGGGCGCGCTCGTGCTGCTGGTTGGGATCGCGGTCATCTGGGAGCTGCAGTCGGCGCAAAGTCGGGCTGTCCCGATGCAGTCGGTCGCCCAGACGCCTGTTGAAGTTCAGAGCCAGGACACACATCCGCCGGCCGGCGACGCGTCGGCGTCCGTCGACCAGCAGTCCGCACCTCAAGCCCCCGCGGTTGCCCACTCGGCGCAGCCGGAGGGCTCCTCGCCGACGGGTGACCACCAGCCCGGCGAGAACGCAGCGCTTGCCGAGGTCTGGTCGAACCTGGATGAGCGGGTCACCCGGGCGGACGCGCGCAATGACGGCCGGCATGCCGAACTCGTCGCCCGTATTGAGGCCCTGGAGCGCCAACTTCAGCAGGCGCGCACGGTGAATCACTCGCGTGCCGCAAGTCGCCCGCCAGTGCGCCAGGCGGGGAAACCGGGCTCGCAGACTGCACAGGACGCTACCACGGCTGTGGCCGTTCCGGGACAACCAGCCGCAACAGCAACCCCAACCGCAACTGCGGCGGGGCAGACTGGGGTCGCCCCGGTTGCGGCCGCGCGAACCGCCGGCGGTCGAGGGCTTGAGGGGGTCGTGCTCAAGGCGGTTTATCCGCCGACCGGCGAGCACCAGATGGCCTGGGTAATGGACGGCGAGTCTGTGCGCGTCGTGCGTGTGGGCGAGATGCTCCGCAATGCCAAGGTGCTAGCCATTGAGCAGGACCGCCTGCGCACGACGGCTGGCGACGTGGCCAGCGGCAACTGAGCGGAAGCTGCATGTTCGACCTGGCGAGCTTCCTGGCGGGCCTGCAGGCCTTTGGCAGGGCACTCATGCCCCTTCTGGCGGCGGTCGCTGCGGTGATCGGCCTGTACTGCATCGGCAGAGCGATTTACTCGCTGGTGAGGCCCGAGCCCGGCCAGGACGTCAAGCTGGGTTCGGTCGCCATGCAAACCGTCGTGGGTGCGCTGCTGCTGCAGGCAGCTGTGACATCGAACTGGGCGCGCGGGCTGCTCGGTGGGGCTGGCAGTGGGATGCGCGAGCACTTGGCGGTCGGAGGTGTAGCGCCGACTGGCTCCATCCTGCACCAGATCGTGAGCGTTGGGCTGCTGTGGGTTGCAGTGATCGGATTTGTTGGCGTCATCACGGGCTTGGTTCTGTGGATAGACGCTGCCAAAGGGAACACCAGTGGCCCAGGCGGCCGTGACGCGTTTTGGGGTGGCTTCTGGCGGATCGTTGGCGGAGGTCTCGCAATCAACATCGGCCTTTGATTGGTCGACGAAATGTTGGGCAGGGGGATGGGCTGTCGGGTCCCCTGCGCCCTTGTCAACCGCAGCATGAACAGGAGTTCAACATGATGAAGACCAAGTTCCATCCGAAGTTTGGCCAACTTGCCTTGGGTCTCTTGCTGCTTGGGGCCGCGAGCATGGCAGCCGCTCAGAATGCAGGCGGAACCGGCTCGTTGGGCGGTGCTGTCGGCAACGGCATCAATCTGGCCAACCTGATCGCCAAGCTCGTGGTGGCCTTTTTTGCGCTGGGCGGGCTCTGCTGCGTCGGCGCCGGCGTCTGGAAGATGATTGAGAAGGGCAAGGACAACGGTCGCGGCGACGACATCAAGTGGTCGAGCATCGGCTACTTCATCGTTGGGGGGGGTCTGCTTCTCACGATCACCTGGTTTGCCTATGGCGCGGTCGAAGCGCTTGGCGGCAGCAAGACCGATGTCGGCCAGACCATCCAGGTCGGCCGCAACTGAGCGTCGACGGTGCAGCTAGGGCTTCTGATCGGTATCAAGCGCGGGCTGTTTCGCGGCGGAGACGCTGCGACGCGCCGCGCTGATGCAGAAGCCGCTGCGCTGCGCCCGCGCGTGCTGGATGCTGCGCGGCTCACGTGCGCGGCATGCAGGTACCAGGCGCGCAGTGCAGCGAACATGGATGTGCACCATGTCGATGACAACCACGCGAATAACGCGATCGAGAATCTGGCTGCCGCGTGCCACACCTGCCACCCGTACCAGCACATCGGTGAGCTGGTGCGGCACGAGCAGGGTTCGAAGCAGACCGCTGGCCCCATGCGGGCCGAGGACCTCGGGCATCGCACGTTGCTGGCGTCAATTCCCGAGGTATCCGCTGCCGATCTGAACCTGCTTCAACGGGCGATCGGGGCCGCCTTGGCGGACCCCTCCGAGGCACCCATCGCTCAGGAGATGCTGCAACGTCTGGCGGCCCGCGCCAGCTGGCTGGAAGCCGACGTTGGCACGTTCAAGCCGGCTGACTTTGCTGCCGCCTTGGCCAAGCTGGACGACGCGGCCTACGGACATCGCGGAGATGCGGTCAGCGATATTCGCTTGCTCTTCAACGCCGACACCCTTCAGGCGCTCGGCCGAGAGTTGCTTGCCGACTACCCATCATTGCCGCCTTCGACCTGGGCCGCCATGGAGCGCGGGGCCGCAGCCCAAAGCAGAGGCAACGCTGGCCTCGGCATTCAACCTTCGAGTCAACCATGAGCGCTCTTCAAGCACTGGGTCGGCGCCCGCAACCGGGTGGAGGTCCGGCGACGGGGGCTCTGTCGCGTGGGCGGCCTTCCAACGAAGTCGGCGGCGAAGAGCCGGCCCCGGATGAGGGCAAGCCGAAGGTTTGCGATGTCGGTGTCGCCCTGTTCGACAACCCCAACGAGTTCAGCAGCGGCTGGGCGTCGAAGAACGGCGGGACACCTTTCGCATTCAGCCAGCCGACTGACCTCGCAAGCGACACAATCTGGGTCGTCAACCTCGCGTACGACGAGTACATGAGGTCCGCCTCGAAGATGGCCAACTTCCGGCGCGCCGAGTACTTGCGCACCAGCATCAACGCGATTGGCAGTGATCTGGGGATGCGTTCTGCTGGTCGCTATGCGAGCGAGACGGTCTCGGTGCTGGCCGGCGTCGTGCATCGCGCGGTGGGTTTGGCGCTGGAGTGCTACGGCTGGGGTTCTCTCACCCACCTTCGGGAGGACCAGCTGGTCGACGACATCCGTCGAGCATTACCCCAGCCCCAGCGGCCGCCCTCGCACTGCAAGCCAAGGCTGTTGTCAGCGTTCCAGGCGCTGTCAAAGCCCGTGCGCACGGAGCTCTATCCCGGCGAGAGCCTCATGGTCACCCTACGTCGCAACCGACTGGCCTACGCACAGACGATCCTGAGCTCGACGGTGCCGGACGATGCGTGGACCTACATCGATCCGAAGTCGGCAGCGGGCATGAATCCCGATGATCTCGTCAACCCGGCAGTCCCCACCTTGGTGGAGGCGGCGATCGAGCTGGACTCCTTGAACGAGCGGCAGTCAGCCTTGATCGCCTTCGGCGCTGGCGGTGGGAGGCGCGCCGGCGCCGTGCGGCGCTGGGTCTCGCAACCCGAGCTTGCGTGGTTGATGCGGTTCTGTCGCGTTCGCGTCACCGGGGTCCTCGTGTCGGCAACAGCCCGCCCCTTGGCCGAGAGTCATCGACTGCCGGCGAGGCTCACGGCCGATCCCCTGCTCGAATTCAGTGCCTCCGCGGGCCTCGTGGCCGAGTGCCACTGGTCTGCCTTGGCGACTGCCACATTCAACCGCTTGACCAAAAGCTTCGACGTAACGTCGACGGCGGTGTGGCTGCGTGCAGTCGATCGCGCCGCATGCTTCGCCCTGGCGCACCAGGTGGAAAGTGCTGGGTTCATGGTGTCCTGGTACGGCAATGGTTCGGTGGGCGTCAACGTGGCGCGCGATCGACTCCCGGCGCTCATTGAGTTTGCGCGCACGCACGACATCAGCATGCCTTGCTTCAATGGTGTTCTGTCGGAGCTGGGGTACGACATCGACACGCTGGCAGCGGCATGAGCTTTCATCTCACACCGACCGACATGGATCTGATGCGGCAGGTCCTCTTGTTGCATCCGGTCGCAGTCCAGCTTGATGAACTGCCACGCCTCTCGCGGCAGGACCGGTGCAAGCTGTTAGCCGTGGTGCTGGTGTTGCTCAGTCGTGCGGTCGACGACAAGAACAAAGCCCTTGCGGCCATTCGCACCAGCGGTCTGCTTGAACGGCTTCGCCAAGAAACGATCCAACGACGCGCCGAGCCCGCCGAGGCTGAAGCGCCGTTGGACTTCATCCCCCTGCCGGAGGCCGGTGCCAACCTCGCCAGGTTGGCTGCCACGGTCGCCGGCTCCTGAGCAGCAGGTCACCATGGCCATCTTCGACGCGCTTGAGCGCGGCCTCTATTTCCTCGGGCACTTCGTTGTGGGCGGTGACGCTGATCCTCTGATCCAGCTGAGCGCACCGTATGCGATCGATACGTCCCGAGCGAGTCAGCCCGATCAGAAGCCGGCGCCGGCGGCCGCCGGGGAGAATTTGAAGACCGGCGGCGTTGTCGACGGCTGGGTCACCACATCTGATGGATTGGTCTCCGGGATCCTGTTGAAGGGTGCCCGCAGGCTCATGGGTGCAGACGAGTACCGGACTGCGATCAAGCACCTCGAGGACCTCCTCAGGCCATACCTCGGCGGGGATGGCAAGCACAGCGTCAGTTTTGCTTTCAGATCGTCGCCGGCGTCGGCGAAGGACTTGGTCGAAGCGATCTATGCCTCGCAGCGTGCCACAGCCAGACGACTTGGCATGGCCGACGAGCCGTTGATCGATGCGCAGGTTCAAGCCATCAGCGCGCAGGCGGTCGAAGAGTCGGTCTACATGGTGATCGGAACGAACGCCGCAGGCCTTACGCCGGCCGAGCGCAAGCGGCACCAGTCGGAGCGTCAGGCTGCTGCTAAGCGACTTGCAGCGCTGGAGGAGGGAGCGAGGCTGGACCAGTTCAGCAGTCAGCAGCCGCGCGTGCCGCCGTCGGCCATCGTGCCTCGGCATGCCGCGGTTGTGCAGACGATCCTGGGGCGGCTGGAAGCAGAGTTGAATGAAGGCGGCCTCGGGTTGAACGCGACGCTGTTGTCAGCAGGAGAGCTCGCAGCGCTCATGCGCCGCTACGTAGATGCCGCTGCGCCGGCCAGCTGGCGGCCGCAGCTGCTTGGCGAGACCGGCAAGCAGCTGCCATCGGTCCCTAGTCGAAGGCGCAGCCAAAGCCACCTGTTTCCAATCCGAATCGGCCGGCAGATCTTCCCCGCGACGACGACGGAGCTCTTCGGCAACGCGGAGCTGGCCACCAATTCCGGGGTGACGTACGCATCGCTGGTGGTCGAAATGCCCTGCAGGAACGGGATAGCCCCCTTCAACGAGCTGGCGCAGCTCGTCGGCCGCGATGTGCCTTACACCTGCACCGTCGACATCTTGGATGGCGGGCACAAGATCCGTGGCGTGGATCGCTTCTTCCTGTCCTTCGTCGGTGCCATGTCGGACTACAACAAGCGGATTCGCTTGGCATGGCGAGAACTCACCGAGGCAAAGTTCAAGCCTGTCGCGGTCCGCATCGTTCTGACGACCTGGGCGACCAGCGCACGCAACTGCGAGGAGCAGGTCGTGCGGCTGCGGTCAAGGCTTGAACAGTGGGGCGGCGGTTGCCTCGTCACGAACGAGACCGGAGCGCCCGCACACATTCGTCTGGGCGCTGCAGCGGGACTCGCCTCAGCGTTGCCTGCGCCGCTGATGCCAGGCCCTCTTGAGGAGTGGGTGAAGCTGCTGCCGCTGTTCCGAGCGGACTCCGTTTGGGATACAGGGCAACTGGTGCTGCGCACCGACGAGGGGCGGCCGTATCCGATCGCATTCGGAAGTCCGATGCAGGCCTACTGGGGCTGCGCGATCTTTGCGCCGACCGGTACCGGCAAGTCCTTCCTGATCAATATGTGCAATGCCGGTGTTCTGCTGTCGCCGGGTCTCGAGGACCTGCCGCTGATCACCATGGTGGACGTCGGGCCGAGCGCGAAGTTGGTCCATGACTACATCCGAGGCCGGCTTCCGCCGGCCAAGCGCAGCCAGGTTCTGTACTTCCGCGTTCGAAACGACCCTGCCTATGCCGTCAATGTGCTGGATACACAGCTCGGCTGCGATCAGCCGACCCAGATTGATCGGGACTTCATCATCACGGTCGTGACGGCCATTGCGCCTGGCCTTGGCGCCGAGGGCGAAAAGTTCGTTGGCCAGGTGATTGACAAGACCTACCAGATCTACGGGCGCAAGAGCCCCCGTCAGCGTCGGTGGCAGGAGGCCCTGGATCCAGAGCTCCAGGCCCAGGCGTTGCGAGCGGGAATCGAAGTCTCCGGGGATATGTTTGTCTGGCAGCTGGTTGACGAATTCTTTTCGCGTGGGCTGATCGAATCGGCCGTACGGGCCCAGCGGTACGCGATGCCCAAGATGGATGACCTGTCGATGGCCTGCGCCGAAGCGGAGATCAAGGACAACTGGAACGAGGTGACGACGCCAACCGGAGAGCCACTGATCGCAGCATTCCGCCGGGCAATCACGACGGGAGCAGCCGACTACTCGATGGTCTACGGCTATACGAAGTTCGACGTCGGCAATGCGCGAGCTGTCTTCATTGACCTCGAGGAACTTGTTGGCGGTGATGAGTCCGAGTCGGGGAAGCGTCGGGCCGCAATGGCGTTCCTCATGGGCCGCAGAATGGGCGCCAAGAACTACTTCCTGAGGTGGGACGAGCTCAGGTCGATCGTCGCGGAGCCGTATCTGGACTACCAACTGGATCGGGTCAACCGCATCAATGAAGAATTGAAGTTTCTCGAGTACGACGAGGTGCACTTCGCAGCCAGCATTGATGCCATGCGCCGGCGTCTCGAGCAGGATCTGCGCGTCGGGCGAAAGTACAAGATCGTGACCAGCATGGCCAGTCAGCAGCTGAGTGACTTCACTCAAGCCATGATCGATAACTGCTACTCGTTTTTCGTGCTGGGCACGGGCTCGGACAACAGCGTCGACGAGATTCAGAAGACCTTCGCGCTGTCAGCTTCGGAGCGCGTGGCTTTGGAGAAGGTGTATGGCCGAGGGCGCCTTCTCGCGATCTTCAAGACCGTGAAGGGGCGCACCAGCCAGGTGTTGAACGCTGTCGCCAGCCCGTACATGCAATGGGCCTTCAATTCCGATCGAGATGACGCGCTCGTGCGGGCCGCTCTGACCGAACATTTCGACGGCGACTACGCCCGCGCGCTCGCGGCGCTCACACAGGTGTTTCCGTCGGGCTCTTGCCGCACGGCCCTAGAGACCTATCGCAAGTCGAAGACCGACGATCGCGATGGCGCCACGATCATCGGGGGCTTCCTGTCCAAGCTGGTGCTACCGCTGTTGGATGAGTTGAACGATTCTCAACTCGGGAAGCGCCAAGCCGCTTGACCGCCTTCAGGCCCGCTGTGCAGGCAAGGGCAGGGGGGCATCGTCGTCGTGGTCGATCGCGACATGCGGCGAACCGTGAGGCGCAGCAGAGCCAGCCGGTACGGCTCGAGCTCTCGCGAGCTCTTCGCGCATCGCGAGCACCTGGCGGCCCACCTGATCACGCTCAAGCTTGAGGCTTTCAAGCTGTGATCGCAGCGTTCCCAGTTGCGCCCGGGCCACTTCTGCGTCTTCATCAAGGCGCTTCAGTTCAATCAACGCGGTGGTGATCTGTCCGTTGGTCGCTGCCAGCCGAGCTGTCGCGGTGTTGATCTGCCTGTGGAGCGCTTGAGCGTCGGCGTTCCGCTGTTCGGCCAGCTCGGAGTAGCGGGTAAACAGGCTCAGAGCGTTGCCTTCACGGGTCGCAAGGTCCAGCACCCATGTGAACGGGTCCAGCGTGAGCCCACAGCTCTCGCATTCCAATTGCCGCGTGCCGCGGTTCGGACGCACGCGCTTTAGGTGCGTACAGGCGGCCTGCTGCGCAGACTCGGGAACCGGCGTTTGAAAGTGTCGAAACGCGTGCACGCCACTGGGACTGCCGGCAGATGCCGTGCCCTCCGATGCGCCCTCCGTTGCGCCCGCTGCGTGCTCGCTTGCAGTCGCCCGGCGCGCGGCTTCGATCCGTTGCAGGAAGTCACTCACGCCAGGCGGCAGCGGCGCGAGAGCAGGACCTGCGCCGGCGGAGCCTGCGGGTTCGGGCGGTGGGGTTTTTTCCGGATCGTCTGGCGTCATGCAGGTCCTGCGGCCGTGAAACTCGGGCCGGCCAAGAGTTTAGTTCAGGGGGTACCTGCTCGTGCAGCAAATTCACCGCGGCAATTGATGCTCAGATACAGTATCGATGTGAACGCAATTGCGACTTCGGAGGGTATTCCAATGGAAGCGGATCATGTCTGGTTGAGGCCGGCCGGGCGCTTCAGACAGGCGCTGCGGCCGTTGACGGGCGCGGATCTGACGAGCTTGATGCAGGGTCACTATGGACTGACCGCGGTCGAGTCCATGTTTGCCCTGGGGATCCAGGTGCCGCGCCTGTATGCACGCGCTTGCGAAGGTCTGCAGGTCGTCTCGTTCGGGCAAGAGCTGCTGCTGCGCTACTACGACCAATGGCCAGGCTACGCCCCGTGGGCTCACCTACATCCGCGTGATGCGTTCGACTTGGTCTATGGCCCCTTGCTGAGACAGTTCGGAGTCGGACAACCAAGGCAGGCCGCTGAGCGTGAGCTCATGGCCCGCTTCATCGTGGCCATGGGGCGTTCAGTATCGACTGATCGACGCTGGTTTCAAGCGCCTCGGCATGTCATGGGGTCGCGCAAGGGCTCGCCCGAGCTCATGATCTTCTTGAAGCATTTGGTCAGACATGAAGACGAAGCGCAAAAGGTGTTCGACTCGCTGACGAGGGCCGTTTGGCGTGCTCGTGGGGGCGACTTGGATGTGCTTGTGCCGCTGCCTGATCCGGGGAACCCACCAGAGCCGCGGCGCACCGGGCCCAAGAAGAAGGTCATGGATGGTGCTGCACCGCGTGCGGCCGCACTGCGTGTTGACTTGATTGCGGCTGTCGCGCAAGTCCGCAACCCCAAGGCCCCCGAGCTCATCGTGGCCGTGAAGCCGTCCGATGAGAAGCGCCGGCGCGCCGCCGCCAGCAAGTCGGCAGCTGCTTAAAACTTAGGATGGCCATGAACGAAACAGCCGACGTCCGCAGCCCACAAAAGCGTCCGGTGGACTGGGTGAGGATGGCGAACTACGCCATGGTGCCCGAGGACGCTATCCCAGCCGTGATTCGCCTGGGCGAGCATCAAGTGGAGTACCCGGGCGCCGAGCCAAGCACACTCCGAGGGGTCTATGGCCCTCAGGCGATGACTCAGGGCGTGTACTGGGCCGACACCGCGGCCCATCGCATTGGCAAGAAGGTCGTGGTGCTGGAGACCTGGGTGGAGATCCAAGGGGCGACGCAGAGCGCGAAGGAGCGCCTGGACGTTGAGGGACTGGCCCGGGTGAAGATGCTGGATCTGCGGCGCATCAAGGCGGATCTTCGCGGGCAGCTGGTCGACAAGCTGTACAAGTTGGTTCCGCCTGCGGACAGGCCGCACCTTGGATCAGGGGCCTATGTGCTCGATCAGATCCTGGTTCGTCACCCGTACTTGGTGGCGGTCATCTTCGAGCAGTACCCTCACCTGCAGGGCATCGTCCACCCGGTTGCGATGAGTTTCGGTGGCGAGCCGTCCGAATGGCCAGCGCTGTTCGTTCTCACCCTCCGGGATCGGAGCTGTGTCCGCGAGATGCAGGCCGTGCACTACAAGGGTGTCGAGATCGAGCTCTAGCCCCATGGACTGGGAGTCGAACACTCGAGCTGCTCAGCTGAGCGCGGTGGGTCGCGAGAAGAACTCGTAATCGAGCACGCTTCGGATCAGAACCACGCCGGCGATGAAGCCGGCCGAGAAGGGGGAGGGGGCGCTGGTCAGTGCGCGGTGGAGGGTGGCCAAGTCGCAGTCCCACCAGTCTTGCGCTGGCGCAAACAATGCCATCCAGTCGCTCAGCTCGTCCCCGCAGAAGTGGGCGTGAGCGTCCTCAACCGCCCACCCCAATTTTGACCACGCATCGGCGCAACTGGGATTGAAGGCCCGCTGCGCATCCGGCTTGAAAAGCTCCCGGGCCAGGAAGGCGTAGAGAAGCCCTTGCATGCCGCCCTCCATGACTGGACAGCGGGTGTAAAGGTCCGCCATGGCGACCGCGTCGCCGTGCTCCCATGCCTCTTCGAAGCCAATGTCGAAGTCGGGGACCAGATCCGACACGCGGGCTACGCACTGGCGCTGCAGGCGATGGGTGGCCAGCATCAGATCAGCGGCCAGATCTTCAGCTGAGCGGCTTGGGAGTTCCCGATCGGGCGGTAGCACCTGAAGGGCAGGGCCGATGGGGAAGTGAAGAAGGGGCTGCGGGCGAAGGAGGGGAAGCGCCATGGTGTTCTCGCTTGGCTTTGCCAGATGATGGCAATTCGGATGCCATCGCATGGCTATATGGTGCCATAACTCGGTAGCAGTTCGTTGCGATCTCCTGACTGGCGTTTACCCCTTGCCAGCGCCAATATACGGCGCGTGCCCTGGGCCTAATGGCATTCGTGATGGGCAGCGAGTGGGGCGAGTGCGGGGTACTTCAGCCGAGGCCGTATATTGGCGCTGCGTAGCGTATTTGACACGCGAGTTTGTTGCCTGCAATGCTAATGGGGCCCGAAGTGCCGTCCGGAGCACCCATGTCAGCCCTTCCCAGTCTCACCGAGCAGCAGCACAGCAGCCACGGTGGTCGCCGCGCCGGCGACCAGACGCAGATCTCCCGCGTGCGCAACCTGATCGACTGGCGTCGTTGCTACAGCCTGGTGGGGCGCAGATACGACGATCGCGGTCTGCGCACAGCATTGACGCCGCCTGCTGGCGCTGAGCCGCATGTGACCACTTTGAAGGCGGTCGACGGCCGCAGACTCGTAGGCACGATTTCAGTTCGCCTTGATAGCGCGCAGGGCCTAGCCGCAGACAAAAGCTTTCCGGAGGACATGCAGTCCATTCGGCAGGGTCCTGACACCCCGGCTCTCTGCGAGTTCACCCGGCTGGCCACGTGGGGGGCGCCCAACGCCCAGCTGGCATTGGCAAGGCTCTTCCACATGGCCTACTTGCTCGCTGATCTCTACGGGGCGACACGCCTCGTGATGGAAGTCAACCCTCGGCACGTGCGGCACTACCAGCGGCTGTTTGGCGCCGACGTTGTGGCGACTGGTCACAACGACACGGTCGACGCGCCTTCGGTGCTGATGACCTTGCCCTTTGCCTACGCACGGCAGCAGATGAACGAGTTCGGCGGCCAACCCGATGCGCTGCGTCGGGCCAGAACGCTGTACCCGCTCATGCCTGCCCCGCATGAAGAGGACCTGTTGCGCGCGCGTCTGGTCGCAGAGACTGAGGCTGGCGCTTGAATCAAGCGACATTCTTGGCGACTCTGGCCGGGAGGCCGCCCACCGCCGTCTTGCGCCTGCCGGCGAACCAAGTCGGGCGTGACTTCGTCATTGGCGACATCCACGGTGCCTTTGACGTCGTCTACGAGGCGCTAGCACTGGTCGAGTTTGATCCGCGGACGGATCGGCTGTTCTGTGTTGGCGACCTGGTGGACAGGGGGCCACAGTCGGACCACTGTCGCGAGTTCCTGGCCCAGGATTGCGTGCATGCGATCCGCGGCAACCACGAACAGGTGCTGCTCAATCTTCACGCCCACGGGAAGCCGTCGCGCGACGCGCTGCTTGCCGCACTCTCGCGCTACGAGGGCGAGTGGTGGCTTGAGCTTGCCTTGCCTGATCGAGAGGCGCTGCTCTCGGCGTTGCGATGCCTCCCCGTCGCCATCGAGGTGGAGACCGAGACAGGCTTGATCGCCATGGTGCATGGCGACGTACCCTCAGGCATGTCCTGGCCTGACTTCTGCGCGGACCTTGAGGTTGGCCGACTTTCCACGGTGATCACGGCTCTCGAGGGGCGCGATCGTCTGAAGACCCAGGACTGCTCCGGCGTCGCCGGCGTCAAGCGCCTATTCGTTGGCCACACGACAGTTGCTGGCGGTCCTCGCGTGCTCGGCAATGTCTGGGCGATCGACACCGGCGCCGTCCTGGCACAGAAACGCGGCAGTCCCGCCTACGCGGCTACCTTGCTCGAACTCACGGCGACGGAAGCAGATCTGCAAAATTCACGACTGAGCGGCACCGGGCGCCGTACGCGGCTAGTCGAGCGAACTGCCAGCACGCACCTCCATCAGGAGCAGCGCGGCCCAGTGATCGCCATGCGGGCCTAACCTCCAGTCGGCAACTCAGCCGAGTTGCTGAGGGCGGCGCCGCTGCTACTGAGCAGGCGGCAACGCTGTCTCGTGGAGCGTTGCATCGCCATCAGCTGTCAATAAATTCAAAGAGCGGCCCCACCGCTGACGCGTTCAATCGTCCGGAGCCGATCGACATGTCGTAGAGCGCCCCGATCAGTCGGGCTCGGGTGACGTGAGTCAGCCTTAGGTCGCGTCGACCCTGCTCTAGTTCGACCACTTCAATGCATTGACCGAGCAGCTGCCTGTTGATCGGATGATGCTCGACATGTGTGCGGCCGGTGATGGCCTGGATCCGGTCGACTCGCAGCGTGTTTGCCCCGCGCTCGCCGCCCTTGAGAACCCACTCAGCGCTCTCTCCGATCTCAGCGCATAAACGCCGGATCTCATCAACAGGGATGGCGCCTCGGGTCTTGCGCTCGCCGAGGTTGGTCGCGGACAGCCCCAGGGCCAGGGCCACTTCCTTGTTGGTCTCGACACCGAGCGAGAGCTTCAGCCGATCGGTCACTTCTTGGAAAACGCGCTTCAGCGAATCAGCGCGTGCTCGCTCAATGGACTGTCGCCCCAGAGCGTCGCCCTCAGCATTTCCCGGGTGCCGGCGCGCTACCGCAGACGTCACTGCTGATGCCCCTTCACGCCAGTTGAGGCCAATGCCTCTTCGACCGCGCGCTTCGCTGCCGGTACTGTGTTGAAAAGCCGCGAGGACTGCGACTGGACACGGCTCAGCTGGTCCGACACGTCCCATCGCATCCCATTGCACCACTGCGCGGAAACGCCGCCGGCGCCCAAGGGTCGAAGCTTGGCCAGCAACTGCCCGCCCTCATCGTGCAGGGCTGAGCCAATGTTTGTGTCGGTCCACTTCATCGTCGTTGCGTTGCGGTCGGGGTTGCCCGTCAGGTGAACAGTTCGCCGTAGCGATGGTGATGGCGGATCCCAAGAACATCCGCCTTGTTGTCGGCTTCGATGGCAACCATGAGAGCGATCAGGGCCATGCGGACACGCGGCGATTTTCCACCGCCGCCGGCACATCCTCCAGCCGCGCGGTGTCGCGAGACCCGGGCCAGACGATGGACGTGTGGGGCCGAGTAGGGATGTCCATGCGTACTCTCCGTACCTGTAGAGCGAGCCTACCGAAAGGCACCGGTCGCCCGAAATCCTGCGGGCTATCTCCTGCGATGCCTCAGGACCGTCGGCGCGTTCAGCCGGGCAGCACCACGCGTAGTGGGCTTTCGACGCGGCGTCGAAGCACCAGGCCGCTCGTCCAGCTGCGCTCGCGCGGACCGGGCGGCCGACGTCTGGTGCTGCAGATCTGAGGTCAGGCGTTCGACACGCGCCTCAAGCTGCTGGCGAGTGCCCTCGGCAGAAGCCATCATTGCCCGCGCCGTTGCAAGCTCTTGCTCGGCCTCACGCTGGGCGGCAGCCGCTGCCGCAATTTGGGCCGCCGCGGCGGTTTGGGCCTCTCGAATCGCCTCAAGGTGCTGCAGCCGCTCTTGGTGCTGATGCTCGCGCAGCTGGTGCATCTCGGCGGCCGCCGCGCGCAAGCGCTGCTGGAGGTCCTCAAGCTCCAGCAGCGCTCGTCTGTGGTCTGCTGCCAGCTCGTCCATGCGCCGGCGCTCTGTATCGAGCTGCTGTCTCGATGTCTGCAGCAACTCGGCAAGCGCCAGGTGCTCGGCCCTGACCGTAGCAAGTTCGCCGGCGACCCGTTGAGCCTCCAAGGTGGCACTGGCCAAGCCCTGCTGGCGCGTTTCCGCCAGCTGCTGAGCCTGTGTGAGTAGCATCGTGAGTTCGGTGCGCTGCCCATCGAACTCTGCGGCCGCTTCCTTCTTGGCCTCTGCCCAGAGTTCCTGCATTGCAGTGCTCATCCTTGCCTGCAGGCTTGCGGGCAGGGCGCTGCTGAAGGGCAGCCGCCCAGCGGTCAGCTGGACCAGCCGGCGCTCGAATCGGTCCAGCGCCGCCTGCGCGACCGGATTGGTGCCGCCGCCGGCGAGGAAGCGAAGCTCGTGGCCGGTTCGGATGAGCTTCTCATGGCGCTGGAAGGCCCGCTCAAGGATGGCGTCAAACCGTTCGGCGTACGGCCCCTGGAGGTCGCGAGCGAAGGCGAGGAGCTCGGCGCTCGCTTGCTCCGTGGTCATAGGTCAGCCGCCTCAATCTCCGAGGTCAGGCGCTGCAGCACGGCTGCGAGCGAAACGGATTCCACGCCGCCGCGGCCGTCGTCTCGGCTGATCGTCGTTGCCGAGGGATCGCACTGAGCGCCTTCGAGCACCACGGTCAGCGCATAGCGGGAGACCTTGAGGGCCTGAAGCAGATTCTGAGCCGCGCCGAGCTGGGCCATGACAGCCCGCTCCAGTTCATACGACAGCGGAGGACTGCAGTCGTCAGGCTGGAGCCGGTAGTGCCAGTCGCCAATGCGAATCCGATTCCCATCGGCCACGATCGGATAGTTCGTCAGCAGGTCCACTCTCACATGCATCCCCCAACCTGGTCCATCGCCAAGCTGGGACCCAGTCTAACCGCCGGGTTTCATAGCGTCCATACGGACGCTATACGCGTCCATTTGGCCTTCCATGCACTCATGCATGTGACATTCGCTTTGTTATGTCGTGCGCTATCCCGCCCGAACGGGTTCGCTCTTTGACTCGATGTGTACGACTATTTCAACCAGGCCCTGTTTGAGGGCAAGCTGCCGCCCTGCTTGATCACCCTGCAACGGGAGCAGCGCACCTATGGCTACTTCAGCCCGAAACGCTTCGGCAACCGCGCTGGCCAGATCACGGATGAGATTGCCATCAACCCGGAGTACTTTGCAGTCGTGCCCATCGTTGAGGTGCTGCAGACCCTAGTGCATGAGGCGACGCACCTTTGGCAATCACACTTCGGCACACCAGGCCGCGGCCGCTATCACAACGCCGAGTGGGCCGAGAAGATGGAGTCGATCGGCTTGATGCCTTCCAGCACCGGACAACCCGGCGGGCGACGCGTTGGCGACCAGATGGCCGACTACGTCATCCCCAACGGCAAGTTCGCGCGGGCCGTCGACCAGCTACTCAGTGCCGAGCGCTTCTCGATCACCTGGTTCGACCTCTCCCCGCCGCCGACGGCGGCTGGGGCGCCCTACCCCGTGGCTGCGAGCAATTTCGATACTGGCCTCAGCGCCCAGGCCTACGAGCTCCCAGCACACCAAGGAGTGCCCATTGAGCCGCTCGGCCCAGCTGGCGTCGCGGTCAATCGCAGCAATCGGATCAAGTACACCTGCCCTGTTTGCAAGGTCAACGTCTGGGGCAAGCCCTCACTCCGACTGGGCTGCCTTGACTGCAATCGGCCCTTCGAGGCCGAGGCTCAGGAGCTCGACAAGGCTGCGCGAAGTCGTGCGCCTAGTCGCACCTTGCGTCACCCATGAGCCAAGTTGTGACGCAACAGGGCAAGTAGACATCTGCAGAGTTTCCCCGGGGAAACAACTTGAGGCCCCAGAACCCAAAATGCCCCTCAGCAACGCCAGTCCATGGCGCTCCTGAGGGGCATTTTGCGGAGAGTACCGCATTGGCAGAATCGCAGTGGCAAGAACCCGAAAAGCAATAGCTCGTTGAAACGCGTTCCGCCAAGACCGGGAGAAGGATAAATGGGAGAAGCGCGACGGCGCCGGCTGCTGGCGCACCAGGCGCCAGGCCAGATTCAAGCAGCACCAAGCTCAGCGCCTGGCGCTTGGCCACTCAGCAACGAAGCCCGCCAGCGAGAACTCGAGCGCTGGTTCGACGAACGGGGAATTGACTTCTCACGCCCAGGCATTCAGGACACGCCTGCATTTCTGAGGGAAGAAAGGCGCTTCCCGCGCGCACTGGAGTTCGTGGCTCGGTATGTCGAAGCGCGGGCTTACACGCCGCCAGAGCTCGCTGACGCGCGCCGCAAGGTTCGGATCGCTGCCGACGCTGTGGCGACCAGGCTGGCGCGCGACGGCCGCCCAGGACGGTGCGTCAGTGCCGCCAGCGGCTTGTCGCGCATGCTCGACGAGATGGGGATCTGGAATTTCGTCGCGAAGGCAAACGTCAGCGTCCGTTTCCCACCGGAACTGGGCGTGGGTTCGCGCTACTTCTACAGCGTGGACATCAACATGCCCGACGCACCCCACGCGATCGTGGTCGCGCCTCCGTTCACCATCGTCGATCCGAGTATCAAGCACCAGGTGTACGAGACCTCGGCCATGGCTGCCGCGCTACCCGGACTGGTCATCTCGGACGAGATGCAGGCCTATCGCCCAGAGTTCACCGAGTTGATTTCGCCGGAGTATTGCGAATACCGCGGATTGGGAGGAGGCGAGCGGCAGCTAGAGCGATTCCTTCGGCAGCACCACGCGAACATGCTCGAGGTGCTGGAGCAGCTGCCACCTCGCCAGGTGTCGACCGGAGCAGGCGGTCGCATTGGCTACACCATCGTGGCCGTAGGCGGCTACGTCGAACGGTTGCGCGACTGCGTAAGTCGCCACTGTCAACTGGACGGACTGACACCGCCCGAGATCTTCCTTCGCGACGTCATTCCGCACCTGAGCTGATCGAGGGCCTCTTCGCGGTCGCCGGATAGCACCTGTTGCGCTCCCTGCCGCGCCTAGAACAGGGATCCTTGCGTGCCCGGGCCATCGGCGGCGGCACAACAAGCAGCGCCCGAAACAGCGTCAGGCGCTGAACGCTCAGCGAGACCCGCCGCTGCGCCAGGTGGCGCGGCCGCTACCCCGTGCCTGCGAACAGCCTCATCTCGCCAGACGCCTTTCGTCACCTCGCCGAGTTGCTCCCAGGTCGGCTTCACGGTCGGACACGCCTCATACAGGGCGCGCGCGAGATCCTCAGTCGTCAGCGCCGGCGCGGCTGCATCCATCAGCCTTGCTCCGAGGCCGATACGGCCGTCGCCAGCTGAAGGTTGGCGTCAATCCACCGAAGCTGCTCGGTGCCGAACACCGCCTGCATGACCGCAACCAAGCTTTGTGAGAACACCTCATCGCCTTGCTCGATGTCGACTTCGCCGCACAGCGCCAGGAAGCGCTCGAACTCCGCGATCTCAGCCTCGCTGTACCCACGCAGCCGCGAGAAGGTGAGCGTGTCGCCGGCGTCATAGGCGGCCTTTTCCTCGGGCGACCAATTCCTTGGGCTGGAAATCTTCTCCGCTCGCATCACCTGGTCAGCGGTGTGCATCCAATCACGGACCAAAGCGCTCGCAGCGTAGACATCGCGCACCTCGCTGGGCAGCGCCTGAACGTCAAAGGGCAGCATGAAGTCGCCATAGCGCCGGTCGACCGCGAGCCCAGCCGCGAGCGCAGGCCCACCCGACGCGGGAACGAGCTTCAATCCCTGCATGGCGCGAGGACTTCCTCATCTGCGCCGACGCCATTGGCGATCGCCATGGCCCGATAGCTGTCGTGCAGCTGCAGGCCGCCATCGACGACGTCGCCTACGATTTCGCCCTTGATGAGCTTGAGGCGGATAGCCAGGTTGTGCGCGGCGCCGCGAAGCAGGAAGCCGGCGCAGGTCGCGGGCTTGGCCCCTCCGGACTGGTGACACGCGAAAGTGCGGTCGCTCATGTCATAGGCAGTGCTGGCCGAATGCCGAAAGGCCTCGGCCGGGAAGATGCCCGTCGCGTCGACGCGCCACGGGCAGTCACTGCAGGGCTTGCGGCGGTAGGTCCCGCGACCGCCCTGCAGCGTAACCACCTGGTGGTCCGGACCAGCTGGCCGGACGGCAATGACCTGTGGATCCGTCTTCTTCATGCCGACAGCCTATCGGAGAGCCGAACACGGCCGAAACGCCGGACCGAAGATTGTTTTTGCGCAGCGGCAGCGACTTGCCTAGTGTTTTTGAGCTGGCGAGCAACGTCCTGCGCATAATGGTTTCGTGAACGACTTTCCCCCCGACCCAGTTGGCGGCGTGTGGCTCGCCCAAAACCTCGGAATCGCCTTGGTCATGCCCTGGCGGACCATGAGTGGCATCGGCGGCCGCCGGGCTTCGCTCATGGTCAAGAAGGTTCCCCGCGAGCAGTATGTTGAGGCCATGCGACCCGAAGCATCGCTTCGTGGCCACCTGACCTTCCACCTCAAGCACGAGGTCCCGAATTTCGAGTTGTTGGCCCGCGTGTTCGAGCGCTGCGACGCTGCCGAATTGGCGGCCTGGGTGCAGAACGAGCCTACCGGCCAGTACTCTCGCCGCTCGGCCTTCCTCTACGAGTTCTTCACCGGGCGCCAGTTGCCAGTACCTGCGCAGCTGGGGGGAGCCTACGTCGACGTGCTCGACGATTCGTTGGTGGTCGCGGCGTCGCCCGACCAGGTCGAGATGAACAGGCGCTGGCGCGTGCGCGACAACATGCCGGGCACGCGGGCTTTCTGCCCGCTCGTGGTCAAGGCCTCGGCCGGGCCCGACGCACTGGACCTGGACGTGCAGTCCATGCTCCGTGATCTTGAGCTCGAGTTCGGCACCGAGCTGCTGCAGCGCAGCGCTGTCTGGATGACGCTCCGCGAGAGCAAGTCCAGCTTTGCCATCGAAGGCGAAGCCGACAAGGTCGACCGGGTACAGCGGTTCGCGGATACGCTGGCCCGACGCACCGGTCAAGGCGAGCAACCGTTGAGCGAGGCCGCGCTCGCCGAGCTGCAGCAGGAGATCCTCGGCACCACGACGACGCTGGAGCACTTTGGCCTGCGCCTGTCGCCCGTGTTTGTCGGCGAGGTTCATCGCTACCAGGAGGTGGTGCACTACGTGGCGCCGCCGGCGGGGGAACTGGCCGAGATGCTTCACGGCCTGCAGACCTTCGTCGACCGCACCAAGGGTCAATCGCCCGTGATGCGCGCCGCGGTGACGGCCTTTGGCTTCGTCTACATCCATCCCTTGGCGGACGGGAATGGACGCGTCCATCGGTTCTTGATCAACGACGTGCTGCGCCGCGACGGCGTCGTCAAAGCGCCCATGATCTTGCCGATTTCCTCGCTGATCACCTGCGCAGCGAGCGAGCGGAAACGGTATGACGACATGCTCGACGAGATCTCGAAACCGCTGATGACCGCAGTCAAGGAGAGCTACAAGTTCGCCGGCGCCGCCACCGTTTACCCGGATGGCATCCGGTCCAACCTCGACTTCCGAGGCGACGACCAGGCGCGCCCTGTCTGGCGCTACCTCGACCTCTCCCCGCACGTCACTTACCTGGCCGGCATCATCGAGCGCACGGTGCGCGAAGACATGCAGGCAGAGTCTCGCTACCTGCGCAGCCACAGCCGTGCGCGCAGCGCCATCAAGGATTTGGTGGAGATGCCCGACAGCCAAGCTGATCGCGTGATCCGCTCCATCGAGAACAACCGCGGCGAGCTGAGCGGGGCCCTGTCGAAGGAGATGCCGGTGCTGACCACACAGGGCCTGTGGGACGACATCGTTGAAGCGGTGCGAATCGCCTTCCGCGACGACGTCGAGCCGGAGGTCGACCGGGATGCTGTCGACCGCTACGCACCGCAGCGACCGCGCGGCTGACCTTGGGTCGGCGATTTCGGGGGCGGCCTCTCGGCGTGTATTGTGGTCAGCATGCACAACGCCAACGCTCGGTTCCTCGCCGCGATCGAAGTCGATGCGAAGGACCTGATCTTGGCGTCCATTGCCAAGCGCTACGGCATCAGCGCCGAAGCAGCCTTCGACGAGGTGACCGATAGAGATGCCGAGCATCTGCTGGACTACATGGCGGAGCCGCACCGGTCTGCGACCTCAGTGCTGATGCAGGCGCACGGCTTCGTGGTCGTTGAATCCAGGCAATGAGCATGGCCGCTCGACAGCGCTACAGCGTCACCGAAAAGGAGCCCATGCCAAGCGGCACTCGCCAGTTTCGCGTGCTGACGGACTCCGAGGTAGACACCCCTTGGCTCGGTCGAGATGTTTGGGCCTTCGAGCAATTTGGTCGATGGGTGTGCCAGTGCACCGAGTGCAGCAGCGCCACCGTAGCGATGCTGGCGTCCTGTGCGCATGCGAAGGCCGTCGCCCGTCATCTGGATAGGCAATGCATTCCGTAGCCGACTTCCCATCTAGAAAGGCCGTCCTTGCGCAATGGGGCCGGCTAGCGCCGGATGTGCCGCCGGTGTTGCCAACGCAAGAGTGGGTCGATGGCTATCTGTCGGGCTTCGAAGTTGTAGCGGATGTGGACAAGGGCGTGGATGCCGACGCCGACGCTTGGCCAAACTGCGCAATGTTCTGGTGGCTGGTGCTGGACGATGCCGGTCGCGCGGCGCGCGTTGGAAACCCTTACATGGGTGAGAACGACGGAATGGACGACGCAGAGCGCCTCAACGAGGCTTGACTAACGAGCAGGAGAGAGAGATGGGAAAGGTCGCCTTGTGGGTGTACGCAATCTGCGGATCGGGGTACTGGCTGATGTCGAATTTCGACGACGGCACCATTGCCCGTTATGCGGTCGGCCCACTCTGGCTCGTGATGGTGGCCTCGCCGGTCGTGCTGACCGCCTTGGTCGTTTGGCCCCTTGCGAGTCGCATCCTGGCCGAGGAGCAGTCCTGATATGCGCAACTGGGCTACTGACGCACGGGGCTGGTCCACCTTGCTACTCGGCTTGGCGTTGGCAGGCCTGACCTTTGTCGGCCTTGGCTACTTCACAACGCTCGGTCCGGCCGAGGACACCAAGCGCGAACTTACAGCCTTGGTGCCCGCCTTCGATGCGCTCCATGAGGCGGATCGCGTTGGGCTTGTGCGCGCGGCAATTCGCTGTCCGGGATTGCGCGGTGCTGAGTTCGAGTCGTGCCTGCGCGAGAAGGCGGACAACGAGTTCAAGGCTCGCCTGCAGGTGCTGCTTGACAGCTCGACCCTCAAATACTGAGTAATTCGAGAACCGTGGCCCTTCGGCGACAGAGGAAACAGATGTGAAGCGGGAAACCTTGGACTACCTCGGCAGCAAGTTTGGCGACCAGCGCTTCACTGTGGCCGACTACATCGGTCCTCGTGTGCCCCGGCCTTGGGAGACCAAAGATGTGGCTGATGAGTTTGAAAGTGCAGTAGCCGCAGGTCTGTTGGAGCGCGCGCCAGGACCGCGCGGCGGCAAGGGATTTCGGCTGACGCCGCATCAATTCTCGCTTTACCAGCGTCGAGCGGCTACTGCTGAACGACGCGCGGCGACCGAACGGCAGGGCCGTGAAGCACAGGCCAGGCAGCGGGACGCGCTCGAGGTCGAGCGCGCAATCCGCCTCTTGAAGTCCAAGGGCTACCAAGTGATCCCGCCTAACTTTGGCCCAGCCGTCTAATCGATGAAAGAAGCCACGATGCAGCGGGAAGTCCTCACATCAGAGGTCAGGCCCTTGACGCCAATGGGGCAGGTGCAGAAGGTCTATCCGAGGGCTCGCTGCACTGGTGGCCGCGGTGGTGACATGCCGTGGGTGATCCACGAGTACTGCCCAAACGGTTGTGATGAGCCGCCGGTCCTAGGCAGAGGAAGAACGGGCTCCTCCGCATGGATCAACGCAGCCAAGGCGCTGAGCACAAGGGGAGGAAAGAGCCCATGAATCTCCAAGAGCTGCACCGATGGACCGGCATGCTGCTTTCCGCGGGTATCGACAAGAATCTGGACGTGACCTGCCTGGTGGACGGTTGGCCATACGAAGTTTGTGACGCAGCTTTGGCCATCGGCGACTACGCCGGCGACCCAGCGCCCAAGCTGGCAGCCTTCACCTCGAAGACAGGCCAGATGCTCTTGTTGGTGCCAACCCAGCAAGACCTGAGCGCCCTGTTCAACCCGCGCGAGACCAGCAAGCCACCGACCCACCTGCAGAACGACTTGCCGGTCGAGTTCCCGTACCCGGCCTGACCACGGAAACAGTCCACATGCTGACGAAGGCTGCCTCGTACGCCCTTGCGGCGAGCATTCTGGTCTTGCTGCTAGTGGGCGTGGCTCACGCATTCCTGCCCCTCGACGCGTCACCGGCGGGGGTTGCGAGCTTGGAGTCGTTGAAAGAGGTCTATCTGTATGCCGGCTCTGGCGTGCTGTTGTCCGGTGTTGCATGGGTGCTGGCGGCCACGAAGACGAACGACTAGGAAAGTGTGATGAACAAGACTGACACACAGGGGCCGGTGGAACTCACCTGGTCGCTCGCTGGGCGCCTTGCACATGGAGCGGCTCCTGTATTGCTGTTCCTTGCCGGAGTCTGGGTTGCAAGTGACCTGCCAACTGGTCCGAATCCGAGTCCAAACGTCGTGAATGGAGCGCTGGCGTCAGCTTCGCTCCTGTTCAAGGGGGGATCGCTGGTGGTCGCGTTGATGATGGGCATCAGGCTAGCTGCTGGCCCGAACAAAGCGCGGTCGCCTCGGTGGATGACGAAACCGCGCCGCTCGTCCAACACATCGGGCGCCTAACACCTCGGAAAGCAGCCTCATGATGACCCGCGAAGCAACCGATCAGCTTGTAGCCGCCTTGGGGCGTGCAGGCGTCCCGGTGGTCGGCGTCGAGCGCCGCACTGATGCTAGCGACGCTGACTTGATCCGCCTCGCTGGCGACGAATACTTGGCTGTCGATTACGAGGATGCAGCGCGCATCGGTGTCGTGGGCGTGAGCTGGTCTACCGACATGCCTGCGGGCGGCAATCCCACCCACGAAAGCTGGCTCATGCCGGCCGACAGCCCGGACGCCATTGCAGCTGCGATGGCCTCCGCCCACTGACCGAGGAAAGAGGAAAGCAGATGACACCGGCCGACATTCACGCGAAGCAGGCGGAAGCGATGCAGATCCTGCTTGAGGCCGCAAAGCAGCTGAAGCAGACCGGCCTGGAGGTGTCACTGATCACTCGCAGCCCGAATGGCGCCAAGTGGCCTGTCCTGATGCTTGAAGTCGGGGAGACCTATCGCGACATCGAGGCGGCGCGCAGCGGCCTGTGATGGAAGCTCAATAAGCAGCGCGTCCTCATTGAGAACATCATTCGGCAGCTGGCCGAGCACCTTATCGCCGAGGGTTGCCGCGAGCGGCCCGTGGCGTACTGAATCGGAAAGAGCGGAATGAAGTGCACCTTCAGGGAAGTGATGGCGGTGGCCACGCGCGCCCGGATCAACGGAGTGGATTGGGTCGTAGTGCCTGGCGACGTGACCGTGGTTCTTAGACGACCTTCTGCAGATCCGGACCCACGCGTCTCTTTCGTCGAAATGAAGTTCAGCGGGGCGCAAGAGGTTCACCTCAGAGACAGTTGCGTCACTGCATTTCGGTCCGACAGCAAGGCCGGAGAGCGAGTCAGGATGTGGCTTCTCAGGGAGGTCCCCATCACTGCCGCCGACATCGTCCAAGCGGCCTCCGCAAGAGACCATGAGAGATGCGAATGAGCATGCTGCGACTGCACAGCGACGTTACCGGGGTTGAAGTCGGCGAGGTGGAGATGCTCGAATGGTGTTCCAGATCGGCATTCACTGTGCTTGCCGGATCGACCGGTAGCGGCTGTGATCTGGTCGCGAGGGCGCTGTGGATGGCGAGCGAAGCCGTCGGCAGCTGGGAGCTGCATCAACGCCTATCGGCCTCGCCGTATCCGGTCCAATCAGTTGCCAGTGTGAGAGGCTGGTTCTACGACGAGCTTGGCGGACTCAACGACAAGACGTCACAGGTCATCGACCACGCAGTCGACGCCATCCACCGAGGCGAGATTGGTCTCGGGTGGATGCAACTTCGCATCGATGACCTGGCCTTGGATGGCTCAGGCGACGGTCTTGTCGGACGGATTGGGCAGGTGCTGCAACAGCATCACCACTCCAGCCAAGTGAATCATTTTCTGGATGCGCTCCGCTGGAGGGGGCTGTCCATCATTGCCGTTGAGAAGGCCGCCAAAGCGGGACCGGTGGTTGTTCGTCACTACGAGTGCGCTGCAGCTCGGCATTGACGAGATGACATCCCGAACGAGAAAGCAAACCATGCGATCTACGCGCGATGCCACGAGCCCCCCAGTGACGACATACAGCACGCTCGATGCAGAGATCATTCGATCCATCCAGGTCGGCAAGCACCCGCTCTATGCGAAGCCCGTCTGCACGGAAGCGCGCCGCATTGCCGCCGCATCAGGTCGAGATGAGATGCGCGTCATCGACGGCAGGCTTCAGACCCTCCGCAAGGCTGGCAAGATCGCGGCCGACCGCAAGGCTGTCGCCGGGTGGGTCATCCCGGCGAATGCTTCTACCGACGACCGCAAAGACGTGGAGAGTGTCCAAGGATGAAACGAGACTGGGAGCTGATCCGTCGCATCATGCTGGCCGCCGAGAGCGCTGCTCCGGGTCAGAAGCTCAGCGCGAGCGCCTTTCCGGGCGAGGACGCCGGCGCGCTGTTCGAGCACGTCCGCCTGCTCAAAGAAGTTGGGATGCTCGACGCCGCGGTGCGTCCCTCTTTCACTGGCGCAGGAGGTGGCGCATTCGTCATTCACCGGTTGCTCTGGACTGGGTTCGATGCGCTGGATCAGTGGAAGTCAGACACCTGGTGGAACAAGGTGAAGTCCATGGCACAGGAGAAGGGCATGAGCATCACCTTCGAGCTCCTTGCTGATCTGGCCAAGCCTACCGGACTCAAGCTTCTGGGCATGCTGGGCTCGTAGACCAGGGACCGATCAGTGACGTCTGGCAACCCCCAACTGAAGGCCACCAACCTGCCATGAGCCACCTCCTCCTTCATCCGCCGATCCTCCTGATCACCGGCACCACTCGCTGCTGGCACTGCAAGCAAGAGACGCCAGTGCATGCGCTGCATGCTGCCGACCTCGAAGACGTGGGCGACGAAGAGACCGACCGCGATCGCATCGAGGGCTCCGTCGTGCTCTACGACATCCACGAGGATGACATGCCGGCCGAGCTGGCCCAAGCGCTGGCCACGGCCGCACCGAACTACAGCCCGCAGTACTCGCGGACCAGAGGGACCACCAGTTGGGCCAATGCATGCGTTCACTGCGGCAGCCTGCAGGGCTCCTTCTACATGCACAGCCAGCCCGACGGCCCTTTTTTCGGCGCAGCCGAGGAGTGGACCGGGCAGCCTGGGAAGGTGCTGCTGGAAAGGCCGGTTCAGATCGACGACGCGAGCTACAGCATGTGAGGCAGTCGCCGGATGTCGAGCCACAACCAGCGGGTGCTTTCCGGGCTGCGCACGCGAGTCGCGATCGCTAGGGCGCAGCGGGATCACGCGCCGCAGCCTATGCAGGCCTATGCAGCTGATGGTTCGTCGAGCACTCGCCGCGTCCTAGCGTCCGGCGTGCATTTCGGGCGGTCGATTGATATGTTCGCAATTCAAATCGATAGCGCACGACATAGCCCATGCTCTCCATCGCCACCCCTGCCGTCGGCAACCCTGGCCAAAAGTCCGCAGATCCTGCCGAAGGCGCCCAGTGGCTGCCGCCGATCGATCCGCCGCAGGACCTGCCGCCGATCGCCATCAAGCGCCTGCAGCTGGCCCTCGAGCACTGGCGAGGAACCCTCGGCTCCGACCTCGCCAACGGCGCTGCCAGCGGCGCCGACGCGTTCCGGTACCAGATGTTCGCCCGGCGCCTCTCGGGCGCTGAGGCTGGTGTGCCCGACGCGGTGCAATGGGCGTGGCAATGGTTCCGCGATCTGTTCGAGGCAGATCTGCGCGAAGAGGCCATCCGCCTTCAGGCCGAGCAGGAGGGCCTCAGCAGCGCGCAGCGCCGACGGGAACAAGCACGAGCCGACATCCGCCGCGGCTACGCCGGCAACCCCCGCTTCCAGGCCTACCTCAACACGCTTCAGGACCCCGAGGCCGAGCTCTATGGCCCGGAGGACCAGTTTCACGGCTGGAAGTTCCTCTGCTGGGCCTCGCAGAACCCCGGCGTGACGGCCTTCGAAGTCCTTCGTCCAGCGCCAACCTCAGCCCACCTCCTTAACATTCACCACATCGGCCCGAATGTTCCCCAACGACCAGATCGGCCGGAACACGGCACGATCGCCGGGCTGCTCGACGCGCTGCGTCGGTGGGACCTCGAGCCTTGGCTGGACCAATCAGCGTCGCCTGGCCTTGCCAGGCACTCGCAGCGACGCCCTTACCGAGGCCCGGCGTGCAAGGCCGGGCCCGTCGAGTACCTGGTGGTCGACGGCACACTTCAGCGGGTGACCAGCGACGGGGACCCCCTCTACCCTGACCATCCGAACACCGTCAGCTATCTCGGCAACTTCCTGCAGCACAGCTTCGGCTTTCGACTGGACACCGACGACCCTGCGCTGATCTCGCGGTTGGACGCCGCGATCGCGCACAACCAGGCGCGGCCGCCGATGCCGCAGTGCCGGCCGGCGGAAGCCGATAGGCCGCATGACAGATGGCCCAGTGGCGAACGAAGCAATCGCGGACGAAGCAGCCCGTCAAATCCCAACACGATCTGGGCCGGCGACTGGGTCGCCATTCCCGACGGGCAGGAGGTCGCTGCGGAGGTCGAAGCTCGTGCGCTCGTGCTCTGGGATGGCACAACCGAGCAGCCCGCCCTGCAGATCTGGCGCGCCGAAGGGGAAGCCGAGCTTCATGTCGGCGCGTGGCTCGCTGACGACGCCCAGCAGCACGTCGCCGCGCCGCAAGCCATCGCCTCAGAAGCGCTGCAGCGCTTCATTGGTGCAGGCGGGACTTTTCCTGCGGAGCCGGCCGGCCCGGAGCATCACCGTCAGCGCGCCTGACCAGAGGAACTACGAGTCCAGCATGACAGCAACACCGGAGGCCCAGGCCGCCAGCGTTTTGGCGGCCCTTGAGTCGGCTGGCTGGATCCGAAGCGACGGCGCAGCCGTCGCATCCAAGCCCTTCGACACAGTGAATGGCGAGAACAACGCGTTGGCCTACCTCACGAAAGGCGACGGCTTCAACCGCACACTGCAATTCAACTACGTCAGCGAAGGCCGAAACGTCGCCGCGGCCGATGGTGTCTTGATCCCTGTCGAGGCATCCGAAGATCATGCGGCCAAGCTGACCACTGACGCCGCCGCCAGGGCGGAGAAGTCCATCAAAGAGTCCTATGGTGTTCGCATCGAGGCGATGCGGCCAGAGCAAGCCACGCTTGCGCAGGAGGATGCGCTTGGCGGCCTGGCCAACGCTCCCACCCATGGCTACTCCACGACTGCTTCGCCGGCCGAGTCGCAGGGGTACGCCACCTTGGCCGCGTTCGACTCGGGCACCGACGACGAAGTGCCTCGCCCCCGGGCCTGAGCAGCTGATGAGCCCAAGAGCCTCCAATTCGCAGGTTGCCCCAGCCGCATGGATGCGCCTGCCATCGGGCCGGCGCGTCAACCTGCTGGACCCCGCGCCCGACAGCTGGACCGATCAGGACCTGGCCAAGCGCCTGGCGCGCTGCGCGCGCTGGGCTGGCGAATCCATCTGGCCCCGGGCGATGAGCGTTGCGCAGCACTCGTTGCTGGTGCTGGCCATCCGCCTGCAGTTGGCCGGAGGGCAGCTCTCCGTCGCCGAGCAGCGGCGCGAGCTGCTCCACGACGCCGAGGAAGGTCTCATCGGCTTCGACTGCATCCGCCCCTTCAAGCAGTGCCTCGGCGAGCCTTTTGAGCGGGTCTCAGGCGTTCTCAGCGCCGCGATCGCAACCCGCTACGACCTCACCCCTTGGAATGAAGTCGACAAGCCCTTGCACAAGCTTGCCGACCATCTGGCGGCTGCATCAGAAGCCGTTCACATCGTCGGCTGGTCTCGGGTCGAGTTGCACGAGCTGCTCGGGATCGATCTTGAGCCGCTGGCCAAGGACCCGCTCGCCGACGTCGCTGCGACCGTCGGCATGCAACCTTGGGAGCCTTGGCCGGAAGTTCTCGCCGCCACCTTGTTCGAGCAGCGGCTTCAGCAGCTGCAACGGCAGGACCGGCTGCTGCTGCTCCCGCCCGGCGGCGACGAAGACTCAGTCGAGGCAAATTCGGAGCACTACCGCGAGCGGGCTGCATAGCCAAGCTGCCAGCGTCCCTGACCGGTCAGCCAGCCCGCTCCGTCAGCTCAGGCCGCCAGGCCTTCACGACTTCGTTGAACTCTGCCTCGTAGCCCAGCGTGTCCGGGTAGCGGTGGATCCTGGCCACCAGACCGAAGACCACAGTCATGTCGGCCGCGATCGTCGTGTCGACGCTCCACAGCGACGTCAGATCGAACGACCCGCAGGCTCCTGCATTCCACCAGGCGAGCAGGAAGTCAGCGACTCGCCGGCTCTGCCCGGTATCGCCGCGGGCGATCAGCAGCAAGCGTTCGAGCGCCTGCGTTTCTGCGGCCGTGATCGGTTGCGGCTCGCCGGCGCCAACGGCGGCCAGCAAGGCGCTTAGATCGGTCTCAACCGGCCCTGCCGGCGTCGGAAGCGATGAAGTCATGCTGATCAACCACCCAAGCTGAATTTCGCCCATTCTCCGGCTTTGAGCGCCTTCCCCGAAATCGTCGGGCCAGACTCATCAGACCTTGGGCAGAATTCTGGTCAGACCATGACGCTGATCCACCCGGACCCTTTCGCCCACGATCCAGCCGCCATCAGACTTTGGCAGACCAACCCAGTCGAGGCCTTCCGCCGTTGGATCGTCGACGAGCGCGACAACCCGTTGACCCGCAGGCTGACTGACCGCTCGCTGCGGCAGTACTGCTCGATGCTGAGCATGCACGCGACCTGGGTGCTGGAGGAGAGGCGCAAGGAGGCGCATCTCGCCACGCCGCCGGACATTGCGGCCTTCCTTGGAAACCTGAAAGATCAGGCCGAGGCCAATGCCGCGACTGCGACAACGCGCCGGCGCTATGTCCGGCTCCTGGACGTCTTCTACGAGCGCATGCGGCTGGCCGGCGCGCGCACGGAAAACCCGATGACGCCGCTTTTGCCGCTCGCTGAGAACCTCGCACCCGAGCGGACACCCCCCGAGTTCCTCGCCGAGCACCAGGTCGCGCAGTTCGTCGCCTGGTGCGCCGCTGAATGGGCGCAGGAAGGCGCGGCCTCGGCAGCCTGGCGCTACCACCGCGACCTGGCGCTTCGCGTGATCCTGCTGGCCACCGGAATCTCGGTGTCGGAGCTCCGCAGGCTCACGCTCGCCGACATTGCCGCAGCAGCGCCAAGTTCATGGGCGGGCCCATCGACGGCAGATCCCTGGAGAAACTGCGGCACCGACGCGGTGGCCCAGGTCCACTGCCGCACCGCGCCGGCGACCAGCGACCAGCTGCTCCTTCGCATTGCGGCCAGCAGCAAGACCGAAGAGCGCAGCCTGAGCATCCCACCCTGGGCTGCCGGCGTCCTGCTGAACTGGATCGAGCAGGCGCTGGCATGGCGTGGACGCTTGGCGACCGAGCCGGGTCCAGCACCCCTGTTCCCATCCCGCGAAGTGCGCCAGCACGTCGACCGCCCCGCCTTCGGCCGCGCGATCGCGCCCGATGACATCTTTCGCGTGGTCCAGCGCGCCTTCAAGGGCGCTGGTCTGGCCACGAGCCAGCAGGGCCCACAGACCCTCCGGAACACATTCCTTGCTCGGCACCTGGCCGTCGGCGCCGCTGAGGCAGATCTACTGCTCTGGGCCGGCCTGCGAACGCCCGCGAGCTTGGAGCGGCTGCGGCCGCACGTCCCTGTAGCAACCACGCTGGCCCTGGCCGCGGAACCTGCATAGCCTCACTCTCAAATAGCGCGACTTTCCCCAGCTCGGAATTGAACGAACCCGACCGCCGTTGTCTCGCTATTTAAGGGTAGTTGCCTCGTTAAGTAAGAACGCCGCGTCGCACTGATGAACATCCTGTACCGCTTGCTTTGCGCCATCGGGCTGCACCAACCTGTCGAGGAGGTGCTCAAGGGTTCCGTCTACGAGTACGACATGGTCTGTCGCCGGTGCAGGCGCTGCCAGAAACTGCTGTCTCCATACCACCCCAAGTGAGGCGTGGCGCACGCGGGCTGCAGTTCAGATGAGCAACCGGCGCCCGTTTCCACTGCCGGCGCTCAATCAGCGAACAACGCCGGCAGCACCGCCCGCAGGAACGGCAGCTCGGCGACAACCGGACCCCGAAGGTGCCGAAGCACCTCCTCATCGCCACCGCCGTGCGTCGCAAGGCAGAGATACCAGTTCTGGCCCTCATGCGGCAGGTAGACGATCCACTCACCGGTCAGCGCGTCGGCGGCCGCTCGCCGCTCGTAGCCATCGACGACGATGCGATCGACGAACCTCGCCAGCTGCTCAGCGCCGTTGGCCTGGCCAAGCTCTTGGCGGGCAATTTCCTGCAGCACGGCCTTGGGCCGCGCAGCCAGGATGTTTGCCGCCACCATGCTGGGCAGGCTGGAAGTGAAGTGCTTGTGCCACAGGCCAGCCAGCCGACCATCACCTTTGAATGGCGTAGCCGGCTTGGTGCTGGTAGCGGGCGCAGCTACAGCCTCGATCCTTTGGATCTCCGCCACGACGTGCGCTGGTGCCAAGCCGAATCGGTGCTCGTACGCAAACAGCTGGGCCACAAGCATCGCGGAGAAGCGGCCTGGTGCAGCTGCCGCCAGGCCGAACTCAACCGCCTTGGCCTGCACATCATCCGGGCTCAGGACCAGCGCCTCAGCGCCGGCGAGGCCTCGGAATACAAACTGGAGCTCCATCGTTGGAGCATAGGGTCAGCCCACCTGGATGCTGGCGCGGGCTGCAGCCAGTCGCTGGACAAAGCCCTTCTCTCCGCCGCAGTAGCCGACCATGTTGGCCAGTTCGTCCAGTGCACCCTGGCGGGTGTTGCCCTTCACCACGGACCGCCCGCTGACCGGATCTGACACGGTCCACGCCAGATGACCAGTCATCGGGCCGGGCTTGCCAAGACTGCGGTGCAGCACCAAGCCAAGCTGCACCTCAACCCCGCCGACGATTGACCAGGTGCCGTCGCGAAGCAGCGTGCGGAAGCTCCGTCGACGGCCACGCCGGTCACGATAGACCGGTCGATCAAATTCGCAGCCCAGAATGGAGTGCACCTTGGGGACCAGCACGATTCAGCGCTCAGTTCAACGCTCAGTTCAACGCTCAGTTCAACGCTCAGCCTGCGGTATGACGTCGACCACGGCGCCCAGGCATTGCACCTGCAGGTCGTTCAAGTAGATCGGCGAACCATCCTCAGGATGCTGCAGCTGCGCCAATGCGCCTTGTGCAGCTGCTGCCAGCTGCTCCGCAGTGAGTCCACATGCAGGCAGCATTTCCGCCGGGAGATCGACGATCAGACGCACGTGGTCTTCGCCAACGAGACCTCCAGCCGAGGCCTCGCCCAGCCGCATGTAGTGCCCGCACGCTGAGCCAAACGCGCAGATCACGCCCGCCGGCGTCTCGCGCGGGAGCGAACAGACAAACACCCGATCGCCAGATGCAGCGTCCACGCGGTAGAGGCGCAGGAACTCGGATTTATCCAAAGGCGACTGCCCCAACTCGACCACCCAACCTGTTTCGGGCCGGATCACGGCGTTGATCTCGTCAATGCTTTGCATCATCGCTCCCGATGCGCGCGCGCGAATTCTTCGGCGTGCTCCCGTTGACGAAGGTCGAAGACCTCACGCTCCGCCTCTCTCAAGAAGTCGTCAAACTGCACAAGGACAAGCTCATGGACTGCGTGCATCAGCCGCAGCGATGGCCGGTTAACCGAGGCCAAGTCCCGTAGTTGCCGATACATTGCCCGCGGAACTGCATAGGGCTGTTCGAGGACATTGAAGGGAGGCCGAACAAAAAGCTCTTCAGCTTCAGTGCCCCGACGAACTACCACCTGGCCTGCTTTCGTGCCCCACCGCGTCCAATACAGGAGTCGGAATTGAGTTGATTCAGCACCCCGATCCGGCAGAATCTCCGCTGCGAACGAGACGTCTCCATGACATAACTGCATGTACGCCAAGTGCACCTGATCTATTGGTCCTTGGGCATGCAAGCAGTGGTTCGCCCAAGCTCGGTAGCTTGGCGACCCGTCCTCTGGGCAATGGCCATCGGCTGAGATGCCTAGGTGCCTCGCCACCACAAGCAGATCACGCGCCTCAATCGGCGCCGCTCCTGAGAGAAATCTCTCGAGATTGACGCGATGAACCAATGTCGCCTCGCAGATGCCGTCCAGACCACCAGGCCATGTCGTGAGCAACGGCCGGATAAGTTCAGCCAACTCCTCGATACCCTTGTTCTGGCAGGGCTTGACGATGTAGTCATTCGGTAACTGGCTGAGAGTTGGGAAGCGGCGGTCTTGGTCGTCGCGCATGTTCACTGTCCTTAATCGAGTTGCGGCAGGTCAACAGGGCAGCTACCCAATTCGCGATCTTGTCGCGCTCGCTGTAGCTTGACCGCTGGCCTCCGCCGCCACTCGCTCGAAGTAGAAGACCACCTGCGCTCCGGTCTCGGCCAGCAAGCCGAAGCGCAGCCCATGGCGATAGGTTGTGCTGTTGTCGCGTAGCACGCGACACGTCTGCTGGAGCTTCCTGCGCCATGCCTCAAGGGAGTAGGCGTGCTTGTCGATGTTGCAAGGTGAGCAGGCCGGCATGCGGTTCTCAAGGCAATCTGCCTCCGGCTGCCAGGCCTCGTTGGTACAGACGACGCCTCGCCCTTCGACGCTCTTCAGCTTCCGCTGAACCGGCTGAAAGTGATCGGCGTGCCAGCGGTCCCCGAGTTGATCGCCGCAATAGGCGCACCGACCACCAAACTTCAGCCGCACCTGCTCGCGTTCGGCCTTCTTCAGTCGCTTGAGCGTGGTCATCGGCTACTCCGTCATGGCCACGAAATCGGCGGCGCCTACCGCGCGCGAGCCGCCCATGAATGCCACGCCCCACTTGCGCGAACCTGGTGGCACGAAGGACAGGCGCGCCAACCGCGTCTTGACGTCGACCGGCATCGCCAGACGCTGAACGTCGGCCAGGCGCAGCACGGCGACCGGCGTGCCGTCAAGCTGCAGCGGGTAGCTGTTGCGCAGGGTCGCATTCCACGCGCTCACCGCCGCCACCGCGGCCGTGGCCACGACCTGGCTCGTCCCGGCCAGATAGATGGCAAGGTGATCGCCCGCAGCGATCGCTGTGCGATTGCGGGTGTGCTCCCATAGCGGCCAGACGCCGGCGCTCAGCAGCTGATCCGCCGACTGCGCCGCACTGAGCATGCGGCCACGCGCATCGGGCCCCTCCCGCTTGATCAGGATGTAGTGCTTCATCGATTCAGCGCTCCACCCGCGAGCAGCTGGTCGACGAACAGGACGTCCATGCCGACCCGGTGCGCGACATGCAGTTCCAGATTCGCGCCGTTCGACTTCTCCCAGCCCGCCAGCAGCGCGATCGCTTCGCAATCCATCATGGCGCGCAGATCTGCCCGAAGACATGCCATATAGGAATCGGCGGCGTTCTCCGCACCCTTCACATTGATCTCGGCTGGGTTCACCACTTCGAGCCCCTTCGCCCTGAGTGCCGCAGCGGCTGCGTGGAATGCTGGGAAGTTGCTCTCGGGATGGCCGGTCATCGGCCCACTCAAGTACACGCGCACCTGTTTCTTCCTTTCGGTTCTGGAGGCTGCCTGCCGGCTGGTTGCTGGCGTCGACCGCCGCGGAGGGCAGCAGGGAAAGTTCACTTGGCCGCCGCCTGTGCCGGGGAATCGAGGAGGCCAACCGGCAGCCCGGGGCGCAAGAGCTCCCCGAACATCTGAAAGCCAGGCGAGCTGCGGAAGCGGATCCCGCCGCCCAGCACGTACTCCCCCATGAGCTCGGTCGCGATCCATCCGCGCCCCAGCGACTCGGCCGCGCGCGCCGTCGTCATCCATCCTGCACAGCAATCAGCGACGACGTCGCCCTCCTCCGTCAGGAAGCGGATCAGGAAGTCCGCCAGGGCCAGCGGCATCATGGCGCCGTGGACCGGCAGGCCTTCCGCAGCGGCCTGGTCGCGCGTCCGCTTCTTGTCATCGCAGTTCGTGGCAATCTTCAGCACATTGCGCGGAATCCGGCCCGCGGTTGCATTGGCGAAAGAGCCCTTTCGCAGGCGATGTGCGCCGTCCCCATAGGAGGTCACGCGTCGCTCGCCGCCACGTGCCATCAGTGCTTTGTGCTGCTCGGTATGCGGCAGCAGGACACGACGGTTGTCGGCCTTGACCTGGTTCGGGTTGTTGGTCAGCCAGAGCACCGGCTCGAATCCAACATTGAGCTGCTGTCGCGTGATGCTCGCCCAGCGGAGAGGACCAGGCTGCTTGTTTGCCTCCCAGATCAGGACGTCCATCTTGTACAAGCCCAGGCGCTCGTGCAGCGCAATCGTCAGCCGCTCGAGATACAGGGACCGGGCCGGCGTACCAGACAAGAAGATGTCGTTGGAGAGGTTCAGGCAGATACTGCCGCCCGGCACCAAAAGCTTTGCGATCGGCTCCAGAAGGCGCACAGCCCAATCGACGTACTCGCTCTCGCGAGGGTTGCCATAGGCGCGGGGCACCGCCAGCGGGTACGGCAAGCTCGACAGACACAGCGTGATCGGCGTATCGATCGCCGAGAAGACATCCTGCGCCGCGGCCCAGAGCGCGACGCCGAGATCCGTGCTGAAGCCCAGCAGCACCTGTCCAGGCGCCGCCGGCGTCAGCTTCTTCTTCCCGCGCGGCGTGATGCGCCACACGCCACGCGCGCCCTCCTGTCGCTCAAGCAGGCCGAGCAGCTTGGCGGACTGCTGCCACCAGCGCACGCGCCGCTTCAAGGGCGAGTGCGGTGCACCGGCCTTGCCGATCGCCGCGGTAGCGCCCCACTCCTCCGGTTCAATGCCTGCGCGCTGGCCCACCAGACGGTAGAGCGCACTATTGCTGATCGGCCGGTCTGCCTCGGCGTAGACGCCGAGCACGTGCTCAAAAAGATCAACCTGACGCATGTCCCCTCCTCAGGCAGCGGTAGCGAACAAGCCGCCACGCTCGTGTTCCAGCGCGGCTGCCGCGGCAGGGTTCAGCCAGACGGCTTCTCGACGCTCTCGCCCCATGTCCGCCATCGCCTTGCAGTCGTGCCGGATCCAACCTGCGTAGCAGCGGTCGTAGAGCGCGCTGGGATAGCCGCTGACGACGACCATGGCCTTGCACGCGCGCAGACGTTCGGCGAGGACCTCGTGATCACCGTCCGACATCTCGTGCTGATAGCCGTTGCTTCGCGGCTTGGGCTTGGTGGTGCGCGTGCCGTGCAGGTAGGGCGGGTCGCAATAGATCAGCGTCCGTGGTTCATCCATGCGATCGATGACGCGCAGCGCATCGTCGTTCTCGATGACGACGCCGGTCAGTCGCTGTTGAAAGGCAGGGATCGCGTCGTGCCAGGTCGACCATTCGGCGGCGGGCAGTGCCCGGCCGTCGGTGAGCTTGGAGCGGAAACCGGTCCTGGTCCGACGGATGGCGCTGTCGCTTCCGTGTCCCATGAAGGCCCTGACCACCAAGCGATGGGCCGCATCGATCTCATCGTCGGGCTCGCCAAATGCCCACTGCAGTTCTGCGCGCGCGAAGGGCGTCAGCGCAGCACGTCGCTTCAGCTCGGTGGCCTTGATCGGGTCGCGCAAGACCCGAAAGAAGGCGACCACACGATCGTCGCGCTCGTTGTAGCACTCCGCGGCAACGCGCTCCTTCTGGAGCAGCACCGAAGCTGCTCCGCCGAAGGGCTCCAGGTAGGCCTGGTGCCGCGGAAAGAAGGAAAGGATCCAGGGCGCTAGACGCCACTTTCCGCCGAGGTACCGCAGCGCGGGTCGCATGACTTTCATGCCTCAACAGAATACGGACCGAAGCTCGCCGCCCGAAATCGAGGGGCGAGTCGAGGGGGCTAGTGGACCCGCGGTGACCAGCGGGCTTGCAGCGCTGCCGATCGCGACATGAAGCTCGCGAATTCAGGGCAACCGTCCAACTCGGCTGCGATCTGCGCCGCGGCGCCTTCAACCATGGCGCCGAACGCGTCCGCGACTGCAGCCCCGTCCTCGCCGTCGAACAGAGTCGCCACCGAGGTCATCACACGCTCAGCGGCGCTATCGAAGGAGGTGTCCTCCGGCAGCGTTGCCGCCAGGCTCAGGCAGATCATGGCCTTGGCCAGCAAGGCCATGAGGACCACCTGGTCGAGCTCGCTCGTGATGGCCATGTCGACAAGCCCCTGCTGGAGCTCCGACGAGCTGAACTCGAAGTTGCTGTCGTCGAAAGCCGGCGCAGGCATGACAGGGGGACCTGCGAGCTGCGTCCCGCTCATCGTTGCCTCGGCGCCGCGTAGGACACCATGCGGGGCGCTTCGGCAGACTGGACCTGCAGATCCTTGACGCTGACGCGGCCAGCCGGTTGATCGACGGCCTGCGCCATCGCCATAGCCCGCGGCAGCACATCCGGCCAGGTCTCCAACTTCAGCGGCACCTGAGCGCGCAGATCAGCCGGAATGCTGGCCAGCGTGATGCGCTGCGGCGTCACGTCGTAGCCGCCCTGTTCCGCCAGCTGCATGACGCTCCACACACGGCGGAAGGTCTGGTTGTAGTTGTCGAACGCGGCTTGCGAAATGCGCGCCGCCTCATCGGCATCCGGCTGCTGACTGCCGTCAATGCCCGCCTTCAGGCGGCGGCGATCGCTTTCTTCCAATGCGGTCTTTGCCACGATACGCGCCGCGGCCATGTCGACCATCAGCGTGTACAAGCCGGCATGCATGTCGCGCTCCAGCGCACGCATGCCAGAGCCGGCAGGCGTCGGCACCGGACTCGCCGATCGCTTCGCGGAATCCTCCGCCAGCGCCCGCGTCACGAAGACCTGCTGGCCACGGCCATCGCGGAGCGACGTCGGGATCTGCTCCATCGGGTCGGAGCCGCCTTCCGCCGCGCCGGCGCTGCCGCGGCTGGCCAGGCTTTCACCGAGCTCGGAGCCGGCATAGGCGCCGAGAGCAGTGCTCAGCACCTTGGCAACGCCCCCTTGGTCCTTGGACGCCACCAGACCGGCAATGCCACCCAGGATGCCACCCCAGGTACTGCCCTTGCCCCGGGCCTTCTCGTCCTTGGCCTGCTCCGGCGTCTGCAGCACCGTCTGCGCGTGCGCCGGCGCAACCGTCGCGGCTACTGCGAGCGACATGGCAGCAGCGGCGCCGACCCGACGGGCACGATCGGCCCAAGAGGCCGACTGCCCGTCACCTCTGCCGGCCTGCTGCTCCGCTGTCACGGCAACCTGTTCGACAGCCCGGCTGAACAACCTCAGTACGCTCGACATCCCCACCTCCTGACGGTGCTGCAATTGCTGCAATTACACCCGCAAGGTAAGGAATCGCGCAATCAATCACACACTAGGAAGCGGCGAAGCCATCGCCCGAAGTCCCGATCGCCAGCGCTGGCAGATCCTCGCCCAGCAAGCAGGCCGTGAACAACGCGAGTTGCCGGCGCGTCTTGGGCCCAACCCATTTGCCCCGGACCCACGCGACATGGCTGCCCGCGTCAAACCAATCGGGATGCGGCGCTTCACCAATCCGCACCAGGCGCTCCAGCGCCTCCAGCGTGGTCGCCTCTTCGACGGGCTGCAACGCATCGAGGTGGTCCAGCAGGACTTGCACCAAATGCTCTTGCCGCGCTATGGACGAACCGGCATCGCGCATCGGAAACGACGCACCTCGGGTGCCCGCGCGCCTGCAGATCCCGTAGCTGAACCCGTAGCCCGGCCAGACGATGTCCACCGCTTCGAAATCCCCACATGCATAGACGCGCGAGCGGCTTACCGCAAGGTGGCGCTCCATGCCCCCTCCGTCCAGGACCTGCTGCGCCAGCGTCGGGTACGGCCCCTGAGTGCCAACCTCGCCTCCCCGAGCATGCGCATGGACCGCCTGTCGCAGGTCGCCATGGAGCAACGCAGCACAGAGAGTCTCCGCCGGCTGGCGCGCCTCCCACTCGACAGTGATCAGAGCACAGCCGGCGTTGCCGCGCCCTTGAGCGGTCATCGGGGGGCCTTTGGGCGTCGCCCAGGGGATCAGTGCTTCAAGCCGACTCAGAAGGCGGTCACGCAGTTCCGAAACGATGTACCAGTCCGAATGGAGGAGCGCCATGGCAGCTACCTTGCGAGATGGGTGACCGCCTTCGTCAACGTCGACCTGCCGCACGCCTGGGCACAGCCCAAGAAGCGCAACGGCATCACCACTGCCCGGGGCAACCAGCTCTGCCAGGCACTCAGCCAGCGGCAGAGCAGCGCTCTCCTCCTCGAGGTGACTGGTGCGCTCCAGCGCCAGGCGAACTTCGCGAGGCACAGGCACCAGGCGCCCGCCGCCAGGCCGCATCGTCGGCTGGCGATCCCCCGTAGTCCCTACTCGAGCGCCTGAGTGCTCTTGATGCTCGTACAACGATGCATGCATGCGTTCCCCGCTGTCGTTCCTCGCTGTCAATCGGATCAGTGCTGCTCGCCGCGGCCTTCGAGGCCCGGGCTGAGCGCATTCGTCGCGCCCACAGCCTCTCTTTGCAGCGCGATCGAAGCGTCTTCGGCCAAGCGCCTCTCCACACGGCTGCGCTGCTCCTCAACCTCGCCCGGCCACCACAAGCGATCCAGCCGCTGCCGCGCATAGACAAGGCTCGGCAGTCCGCCGCCCTGAGCCAGGACCTGCTGGGCAACCTGCGGATTGCGTTCGAACTGGGTCGTACGCCACGCCGTGTAGTCGGACTCCAGGTCCAATGGCCGGTTCAACCGCGCCAGCGAGCCGGGGTCCAGCAGGTCGAGCTCGAAGATGGCTTTCGCGGCGATCAACTCAGCTCGATTGGCGTACCGAGCGCGCGTTCGCGCCACGGTGCGCATCGTCCCGAGTTCGTCATTCAGCCTCTTGACGTCCGACTCCAATGCCTGAATGCGCTGAATGGCCTCGGGCAAGGAGCGGGGCAGCTCCGCCGGCAGCGCGTCCAGTTCACTGAGGGGCACCAGGCCTTCCGGGGCAGCCTGGGCGACCGCGGTCGCGGCCACTTTGCGCAGGTCGTGGTCCGGGAACTCCGCCGGATACCCTCCCCGTCGCTGCAGTGCTTCAAGCGCCGCATTCCGAGCTGTGGCCTCAACACGGTCGATCTCGCTGGCGACCGGCGGCAGCTTGACACCAGCCAGCACAGCCAGTTTGCCCGCAAGATCCTGCACCAGGCAGCGCAGCGCATACAGCGCGGACCGATCCTGTTGGCAGGTCAGTTCAGCAGCTGTCAGCGCCGTCTCGAGCTTCTCGACGGCCGCGGGTGCAACGGAATCCGGGCCACGCCGCGCGCGGCGTCGATCCTGGAAGTCCAGCAGCATGGCCTCAAACGACAAGCCGCGCATCGTCAGCAACCTCGCGCGTTGTGAGGCCAAGCCGGCCGGCGCGCGGAGGCAGCGCCACAACGCGGTCGCGCGCCGACGCCGCTGTCGCCGGGACAGCATACGCGGGGCAAGCCCCGCGCCGCCGTCAGGACGGCGATCAGCGCGGCCTCCCCTTCGGCAGAACGGCGCCCTCCATCCGGCCTCCCAGCAGCACGAAGGCGCGGTGCACTCGATCTTCCGTTTCGCGGCCGAGATCTGCATTGGGGTTGCCGGTGCCGACAAGGCCGAGGATCTGATCCGGGAAGATGAAGATCATGTTGAACATCCCCTGGATCAGCGACCAGTTGATGAACGCGAAGATCGTGATGAAGCCGATCACCGAAAGAACCCCAGTGACGCTGTTTCCCTGCGCATTGGCCATGGCGGGCGCAAACAGCTCGAACTGGATGGTGGCCAACCCGAGCATCAGGACCAGAGCCAGAAAGAAGCCCAGCAGCATCAGGGCGGGCCGGAAGGTCACCGAAAGAACCAGCATGTACCAAGCCTGCGTTCGGTTCCCCAAACCCTCGCCTTCAGCATCCAAGTGCGCGAGGCCCGCCAACGATGCCCCCGCGAGGCCTTGAAGTACAACCACGGCGTACTGGATCAGCCCGCCCATCCATGTGATGAAGGGAATCATGGGCATGTAGATGGCCATGAACATCCCCAACACGATGATGTAAGGAACCAGGAAGGCGATCACGCCGCCCAGCTGTTTAACGAGATCCAGCAGCGCGCCGCCACCGGGAATGTTCCCAGCGATCTTGGAGACGGCATAGCCGACCAGGCCCTTGTCCTTGTCCGGCTTGTCGAGGTCCAGCACCGCCATCGCAGCACCCATCGCCTGGCCGATCCACATGAAGTGATCGCCTAGGTTCTTGAACGCAATCAGGGGATTGATCAGGGAACCGCCCCCCGAGCCGACGGAGGCGCTCTCTACCGTCGAACGCACGAGCGCCTGGCCCCAAGAGCAGTTGCCGGTCGGTGAGGCGTTGATGAGCGATCCGCACAGGAAGCCGTTTTCCACAACGGCCGACGCGCGCGCTTCGCGCTCGGCTTCTTCGACGTTCTGTCTCTGAGCGGTTCGCAAGGCACTGTCGTAGGCATCCGCTGCATCAGCGTGCAACCTGCGCACCTCGTCGACCTTCGGCTCAACCAACACAAGGGACACCGCATTGGCTGCATCCGCGTAAGCGGCGTTGATTTCCATGAAGCTCTGGGTCCAGGCGCCCGCGCTCATCCAACCACGATCGCGCATCGCTTCCATGGTGTTGAGACCGCGCCCCTCAATGGCGTCCTTTCCAGCCTGCGCCATTGAGGCCAGAGCTGCAGCCATCTCATCGCCGTACTGCCTGGCAAGAGCGTCAATCTGTTCCCGCGGATACGGCGGCACGCTCGAGCCCGGCGCATTGCTGGCCAGGGCCGCCATGCGGCTGACCACCCACTGCTGCGCCAACACCTGTGCCCGACCGTTCGACACCTCGAGCGCCGCAATATGCGCGCGCTTGTACATGGCGGTGATCGCGTCGTAGTTCACCGACGCAATGCGGAAACCAGTGAGCGAGCTGTCGCCACGCCCTTCGAGGAAGCGCTCTTTGGCCGCCGCAACCCCGCAAGCCGTCGGTCCCCCGGTAACCTCGTATCGAAAGCCGCCGACGTAGACCCCGCCCCCTAGCGTCCGCGCACCTGGCAACGGATCGGTACTGTTCTTGGCGCGCTGGGCCTGTCTCACGAGCTCCATGCAGACGTGCGAACGGAACATCGTCTCGATCAGCGGCCTAGCCTCACCGGCCGCGCCACTGCGCCCCACCCCTGCGGCGTTCGGCAACACCAAGCCGGCTGCCGCAGCATCCAGCGCTCCCTTGTACATGAAGTTCGCGAGCCCGATGCCCATCGTCGCGAACAGCACAATGATCACCTGGCCGAGATTGAATCCACCGAAGATCGGCACGATCGAACCAAAGCCGACGGTCATGCGGATCGGCAGCCAGGTCTTGGACATGCGCCTGCCCAGCAACTCGCCGGACTCGGCTGTCTCGACGACGCCGGCCACCATGTTGTAGCTGGCCCAGGCAACGCCAATGACAAAGACGCCCATGTTCATCACGAGAAACATGGCGGCGATCAATGAAGCGGGCCCCCCGCCGACACCTCCCATCAGGGTCGAGAACGGGTTGTCCCAGAATTGACCAAGCAGCTGGCGGAACAACTCGTAGCTGTAGTCGTTCGGGGTTCGCCCCTTGGCGAGTAGATCCTCGGGACTGGTCACCGGCTGAGCCGCCGCGGGCAGGACGGTCAGCAGCATGATCGTGCTCAGCAAGATGAGCAGGAAGGGACCCCAGTTCGTGCGAGTGCCACGCACCGGTGCCCAGAACAGCCCCCAATCGAATCCCTTCATGCGCTGGTCCTTTCGTGGATCCGTTCTGGGGCTGCTACTTCGTGGCCCTTCTGCTCGCAGGCTTCAAGCAGCATGATCATCTGTCGCTGCAAGGCCGGCCCAACGCCTTCGACACCATCGAGATCAGGCAGGCTGCCGGCGCGCTGACCGGCCGCGAGCAAGAAATGCATCGCCCGGACGCGTTTCAAGCCCGCCCGATCCTCCGGATGCAGGTCGCCCCGTTGTTCCAAATGGCCAGCGATGGCAACCAGCAGGTGGCGCGATCTGACGGTCATCCGCCGCAGGTGGGAAACCGCCAACCCAAAGGTGACCTGAGACTGCGGCTGCCTGCCAGCGGCCGGCAAGCGAGTGGGGCCCTCATCCGACCCACCGGTGCCCGCCTTCCGTCGAGCGAGATGCAGCGCTTCCCCAAACGCGCCGCTCGTCTTCTCGAGGTCCTCGAGGAGCGAACGGCGCACGGCGGCGCTGACGCGCCGCAGCCTTTCCGTCGAAGAAAGCGCTCTGTCCATCACGCGGCTTCGAACGCACCGCGGCGCGCAACATTCGCGCGGGACGGCTGCTTGGCCCTTGCCCAGATGACCAGCCCCTCGGCAATGGGCTCTCCGGCATGCGCCGCCTGCAGCATCTGGGTGGCGAAGACATGCTCCGCAATGTCCCGCACCGTCATGCTTGCGCACACGGCTTCAGTCGCCGAAATCAGTTCGGTCCCATCCGGCAGCGAGTGGACCTCGACATCCGTCGACATCTCCAGGCTGTCCAGGTGCTCCATCAGCTCCGAGAGCGCTTCTTCCTCGCCAACGCTCGCCAGCGCGCGACTTACCCGGCGCACCAACTCCGGTCGGTGCTCCGGCGCCGCGCGCCAGCCAGCACCGTCAGCTCGCGGCTGAAACGGCACAACGACCGCAGCGCCGACAAACCGTTCAATGGCCGTCAGAGACTGCACCGACAGTTGCATCGCATAACTCCGTATTCCCCGATCGAGCTCGGGAAGTCTTTATTGGAATCGCAATGTATCGTGTCGCGCGCTTATCTTCCACACTATCGACCGTTGGGAGCACAGATACCGCCCGCACCTAGCCTCGCCAACTGCGCAACCGCCCGTCGTCGACATGCACGAAGCCCTTCGCTGGGTAGAAACCGACGCCGCCGCCGCGGAGCCAGGCACCGAACTTGGCGATGCTCTCCGGAGCTATGCCCGGGACCACGACGTCCGCCGCACCGCCGCGCAGGTGGTGGCTGTCTTTAGCTGCCCCTTCGGTCATCGCGTTGGTCGCAGCGTGACGAAAGGCGCTGGTCAGCACCAGGGGCTGATCGACCCGATGGAAGCGCAGCCAGCCAGACAAGGCATAGAGCACATCAAGCAGGACCGGACTGATCCAGGCGGCCGTGTACCAACCCGCTGGCGGCCTCTGGCCCCTCCTGACCATCGCCGCGACCCGCCGCTCCAGCGAAACATCCCTCAGGAGACGACAGGCCTGCTGATAGCCATCTTCGAGAAGTTGGCCCTGAGCGAAGTAGGTGATGCGCGCCTCCTCCCCCGTGGCCGCTCGTCGGATCCAGATCTCGCGCGGAACCTCCCAGAACCGACTCCCGCCACCGTCCTCAGAGGTCCAGCCGTGAGCGACCGACGGCAATGCTGCCGATGCGAACGCGCTCATCGCCAGAACATCTCGCCGCCGACATCCCGCCAGTAGAGGCGCACCGAACGGCAATGCCGCGGCGTCGGCACGTCGCCGGTCGGCAAGAGGCGACTCGTTTGAAAGGATTTCGGGCGTCATTTATTTGCGCGTACTATAAAACCGCAAGCTCAATTGCGACAACCAGCCGGTTGTCCATTGAGCAGTTCACCGACCAATCACTCCACGCCTCCGGAGCCTCCGCGTGCAAAGCCCGCAAGCCCGATCGCCATCGTCGACGCCAGCGCCAACGGAATGCTCGGCGCCGCCCATGCACCCGATCACGCTGCGGCCCCATGAAGTTGTCGCTGCCCTGATCGGACGCGACGCCGTGACGATCGGCGGTTACCTGCCCGAGGCGGCCCCCCTGGCCTGGCTCCGATTGGATCGCACCTTCATTTCCGCCAGTCCCGCAATCGCCAATGCTGACGAGGTGTCACGCATTGCGCTTCAGCGGCGGACTGCCGCCCGTGCACTCACGGTTAGCACCCTGATCCTGGCCCTGTTGGCGGCGCTGGGAGCGGGCATCGCCATAGCCCCAATCCTGACGCCTGAGCGGCCGAAGCTGCCGAGCCCCTTGCGCCCTCCGTCTCAGCAGGCCCCTTGGCATGTCATTGGCATCGAGACAGGCGCGCTGATCACCAGCGTCGGCGGTATTCGAGTGTCATTCGCCCCCGGCGACCGGCTGCCAAACGGCGACCTCCTGCAGGCCTTGATGCCCATGCAAGCCGCGTACATCACCGACAAGGCCACCGTCGTGATCAGCGGCTTGCGCGGCTCCAACACGCTGCGCACCTCTCAGCCCACTCCATGACCAGCAATCCTCCGTCGGGCCCGCCGTCCATCTCGCTGGAGCTCAATCTTGCAGAGCACAACATCGGCATGTACATCCCGCCTGGTGCCCACATGAACGGGACGCTGTGGCTCCCCACTGGGGTCATCATTGCCGGGTCATTCACCGGAGAGATCCTGGTGGAGTGCGGTGCGATCGTGATCTTGGGCAATGGTCGGTTTCAGGGCATTGCCGAAGCCTCCCGGATCTACGTCGAAGGCACCGTGAGTGGTGCTGGCACCGACGAAGCAACTCCAGCGACACCGCGTTCTGCGGGGCGCTCAGTGCTCATCGGCCGCGAGTTGATCGCTGCGAGCCAGACCGCGCAGGTCAACGCAGATCTGTTCGCAAGTTCTTTCACTTCGACCCGGGCGAAGGTTTGGGGGTCGATGCGATCCCTCGCAGAAGTCACCAGGCGACCGTTCGCCGAGCAGCGCAGCCGAGAGCGAATCGCATGACACCTCGTGACCAACCGGTGTCGACGGATGCGCCGAATCCGCTGACGCGCCCGCTCCTGCTTCTGCTGACCGCATTCATCGCCGGCATGATCCTTAGCTATGCCTTCACCGCGTGGTCATTTGCCGGCAGGCTGACGTCTGCCCAGATGGCGGCAGCGCACGCCAAGAACCGAGTCGCTTTCCTCGAAGACCTGATGCGCAACGGCGTATCGCCGCAAGGCTTCCGGGTCGCGCCGGCACCGGCTTCACCCGCTACAGCGTTCCCAGCCGCCAGCAACGCCGCACCGCTGCCCTCCCCCTCCGCTAAGCCCGCCGCGCTGCCTGCTGCCCAGGCTGTGCCCTCCCGACCTGCGCTGCAACCGGCGCGCGCTACGCCGCCCCAACCGGCCACCACCGCGGCACCACCAAGCGCTGGGGCCGGCGGCTCGCTGTCACCGGCAGCGCCCCGGGAGCGCTCAGGGGCGCTGCCTCCGGTGCCTCCTGGGGTTGCCGCCAGCGGCCGACAGCACGCCATGGCCATCTCGTCGAACTTGACGCGGGCAACGGCTGCCTCGCCCACTCCGTCGCCGACGGCTTCGGCGCCGGCGTCGCTGCCTGCATCGCTACCTGTCGAGTTCGTGTCCGCAAGTGCTGCTGGCGTCCTCGAAGTACATGCCCAGCACCTGATCATCAAAGGCGGCAAGAAGCTTGCCTTGGGTGATCGCTTTGAGACCGGTGAAACCCTGGTCGACATCCAGCTGTCCGAGCGACGAATCACAACGTCGCGCCGGATCCTCGTTCTGCTTTAACCCTGCGCCAAGGAGTTTCCATGACCCAAAAGTCCCTCAACGATTACGCCCTGATCATCGGCCAGGGCCTGCAACTGACCGGCAATGTCCGGGAGACCCAAGGCCGCCCCATCTTGATCCTGGGCACGCACACCGGTGATCTCGAGAGCGACGGCTCGGTGGAGGTCGGTCCCGAGGGCCACCTCGACAAAGGCCACATCATGGTCAAGGACCTCAGCCTGGCCGGTACTGCCACCGATGTCACGCTGACCGTTCACGGTCACCTGCATCTGGCTGCAACCGCACGCCTCACGGGCGAGGCCGAGTACGGCGAGCTGTCGCTGGACCGAGGGGCAGTCATCCGCGCGAAGATCACCGGGGCACAGGACGCACAGAAGCCCCCTGCGCAGCAGGAGGCGCCGACGCCTTTGGCCTTCGGCGCCAAGAACTCGGACTCGCCGCAGCTGGCCGCCGTCACGGCTGCGGTGACCGCCTTTCGAAGCGCCGAGCTGCCGCTCGCTGCACTGGGCCTGAGCCACCATGAAGAAGATCAGGTCGGCAACCAGATCGTCCCGATCGCCGCTGGCGGCTGAGTACTGTCGAGCACATGGAACCGCATGTCGCCGCGATCGCGGCCAGCCATGCCCAGATGCGACTGGACGCGCCCAGTTCCAGCGTGACGGGAGCACTGGGCCGTGTGCTGGCCAGCGAAGCGGCCGTGTTGAAGCGGATGGGCTACCCGGTCGCACTGCTCAAGGGCCGATCGCTGGCTCGACTTCCGGCGCAGTGCGCTCGCGTCTGGCCGGACGCTCCTCCGGCGATCTGGATCGGCGGACTTGACTGGGCAGCTGACGCGCGCGAAGGGGCTGCCGCCAGCCTCCGACTTCTGCTCTCCAGCCACGGCGATGGCGCCCGCGCCACGTTCATGGCGTCGCGTCGCCGAGCCACACTCCAACTCCACACCCGCAATCCGGACAGCGACACCGCAGCACGATGGCTGGCCACATGGTTCGAGTGGGTCCTCACCGTATCGGAACGATTCCGACCCTGACCAGCCGGCCTCGGCGCTACAAGCCCCCTAGCGGTCCCCGGTTCTAGGGACGTGTGGCGGGCCGCTAGTGGCTGTTTTGCGTTGCATACCTCCGTCGATAGCATGCCTCGTCATCGCATCGACAGAGGTCCCGCACGTGCTCAACCAGTCCATCATCGGCGCAGGTCTGTTGCCACGGCACAGCTTTGGCAACTTCAGCGTCGTCGAGTCGCGCGGCGATGTATTGCTGGTGCTGGACCCCGAGCCGCCGTTGGCTAAGTTGATCGGAGGTGAGCACGCCGACTGGTCCTGGCGTTTCGCGGATCACGGCACGAGCATCGAGTTGGTCGGACCTGAGGGTTGCGCTGCGTTCGACCTGCGGCGCACCCGGCTATCAATCGACGCAGAGTTCCGTCGACAGATGTCGACGCGCGACCTGGTGCTGCAAGTCGGCGTCGACGACCTCCGCCCCATCTCGATTCGTTCTGCCAGCGCGTTCGCCGACTCCGGTGCGAGCGTCTGATCGTTCGCCTGATCGACCGCCTGATCGCCCGCCGATTCCTTGTTGATCGCCACTCGGGAGCCACCCATGAAAGCAGTCCAACCCGACGTTCTCGCCGCCTCCCAGGATCTGCGCGATCGCCTCGCTGCAGCAGGAAGGCAAGCCCGCGCCCAGCTCCAACAGGTGAGCGGCAGCGACAGCACGATGGACGCAGCTTCCTCCCTGGAACGCGCTCGAGCCATCCTCCGAGAGCAGGTCAACGTGGTCCATCACGGCAGCCCGGACTGGATCCAGCGAAGCACTCGCTTCCTGTCGGATGGATGGCAGCGTGCGAAGCAACTGCGAGTCGTGGCAAACCCGCTGCTTGCCGCGGGTGCCGCCGTTGCCATCGCCGGCTCGGCCGCCTTGATCGGAGCCGGTCACGGCAGGCTCGACCAGCAACGGATCGAAGCGCAGGCGAAGCAAAACCTGGACGTCATCGTCGCCACGGTGGACCACGGCCTGCGGACCTGGCCCGAGCACCCGATGCAGCCTGGCGAAGTCGCCTTCGACATGACCTACGGCGTCGACGGCAAGCCTGTGGTGACCATCCAGCACCTGCCTCGTCAGGGGCAGGCCGCCGGCGGCTGCACGATCCACCTCTCGACGCAACCATCCGCTGAGTCCCTGAGGCTGGCGGAAGAACGCTTGCCGGGGGGGTCGGCCGAAGCAACCCACCTGGCCGCCCACCGCATCGAACATACGGCCCTGGCCATGATGTGCATCGCCACGCTTTCCCGCGAGCCGGGCGCCGACGACGTGCCGCTCGGCATCTGGCGCGATGCAGCTGTGCAGCACATGGTCGAAGAGCAGACCGAGAAGCCGCACGCCGAGGCCCCCCGTGGCGGCTGAAGGCCGGCCTCCCGAACCGGCGGCGATTACGCCTCCCGACGACGCGCTACTGGGCGTCTCTCGCCGCGTCGCCGCCGCCGGCATTCCACCGATGGCGATGGACGAGATCGTTGCCGAAGTCAAGGCCTCCCGCACTGACCGCCGATCTCGGGCACTGGCAGGCCTCGACCGCACCTCCTCAGGAACCTCCTCAGACGACTGAGCTGCCTCGCGGCCGCATCCATCGCGGCAGTCATCCTGCCGCCCGACCCCGATGACCCCAACGAAGTACGCCGACGCACTTGCTCGCCCTGAGGCTTGGCAGGCGCTCTACTGGCTGAAGGAGCTCCTAACTACCGCGGCTGGGGACCATCGCAACTTCGAACCGTACTACGGCTCTCCGGAGCTCGGCCGCCTGGAAGCGGAGCCGGCGAGCAATACGCTGCGCGCCGTCTCGGTGACGATCCAGGCTCGATTCGGGCAAAGCGGGCGTCAAGACACGGTGCTGCTGGACCTGCCTCCTGACCTGCAGCCGGCCAGCCAATCATCCGCCGAACCGTCGTCGCTGCACTCAACCATCGCAGCGCTTCTGCGCTGCCTGGCCATGCCGCCTCGGCGCGATCTCTACTCGGCACGCTGCGCACTCGAGTGCCTGGAATGCGGCGTGCTGCTGGGCCGCGAAGTGGCCGCCGAGATGACGGCAAACGGACGCGAGCCGAACTGGATCGAGATCTCGGAGCTACTCATCGAGATCGAGCAGCTCTCGACGGTTCACCGCAATGCATGCGTTCTGGCGTTGAACGAGGGTCTGGATGGTGACGGCTACGACGCCATCGACCAACTGGAGGTTCGCATTCAGGACCTGCTGGATCGCGCCTGCAACAAGCGAGGCCTGAGCCGCATGCTGTTGTCCTTTCAGCGCGATGCGCGCGGTGCCACGGTTCGAGTCGTCGGCCGGGGCAATGCGATCGACAACTGGTTCTCCGAACTTCAATATCGGGGCCGCAAGTTCACCGTCCTCGACAACCCCCTGCGCAGCCAACTGCAGGCCGACAGCCCCAACATCGCCATGGCAAAGCTTCGCTTCCTTGAGGCGGTGGGGCTGGCCAAAAAGGAAGCGGCGGCCGACCCCACACGCCCGGCACAAGTGCCTTCGCGGGAGCCGGCCCCCACCAGATCACCAGCGCCAGCCGCACGCCGACCCAAAGCGAGCAGTCACGCGCCCAAGGCCCAGCCCAAGGTCCAGCCCGAGCCGCAGCAGGAAAGCGCGCCACCGACCAGCGCCGGCGGGCAGGCTGCAGCGATGCCCATCGCCGCATCCAGCACTACGTCGACCGCGGCGCTGCCCGCCGCTCAGGCGATTCCCGCCAGCACACTGGCGATCCTGCGCGCCGGCACCTGGCCCGAACCCGGCCTGTTCAAGCTGCCCCCTGGCCAGCTCGACCGCAAGGTCTACGAGGAGGTCCGCAACTTCATTGCGATGGCCGATGGCCGCTGGATCACCAAACGCCAGGGCTTTCAGTTCACCGAAGGCGGTGAGGACCGTCTGCGCGCCGGCGTGCTCAGCGGCGAGCTGATCGACCCCAAGGACGCCGGCTTCTTCCCGACGCCGCCCGCACAGGCAGCCGCCCTGGCCCAGGACCTGGATCTGCGACCAGGCATGAAGGTCGCTGACCCCAGCGCCGGTCGAGGCGCGCTGGCGCTTGCTGCTGCGTCCATCGTCGGCAAAGAGAACGTGACCTGCTACGAGCTGCTCCCGCACAACGCCCAGCACCTGCGAGAACTTGGCTTCAAGGTGATCGAGGGCGACTTCCTGGCCGTCAAGCCCGAGCCAACCTACGACGCGATCATTCAAAACCCGCCCTTCTCGCGGCTCGACGACGTTCGGCATGTCGTGCACGCCAGCCGCTTCCTGCTGCCTGGCGGGCGTCTCGCCTCCATCATGTCGCCCAGCTTCCAGCATGTTCAAGCGCGCGACGCCGAGGCCTTCCGAGACCTACTCGCGCAGGCCGGCGAGCTGCGCCGCGAGTTGCCGGCCGGCACCTTCAAGGACGCCGGGACGATGGTGCGCACCGTCGTGATCCACCTCGAGGCCGATCGCCTGCCCTGGGCCCCACAGTCGCCGGAGGCCGACGACTCGGCTCACGAAGACAGCCGCGGCGACAGGCCGGTCTTCGCGTAGCACAGCAACTCAGCCTGCATTTCGGGCGACACGGCTTTTTCTCTAGGCTATGCCGCAGACCATCACAGATCTGCTGCCATGAAGCTGCGCGCCCAATCCGTTCCAACACCGGCATTGACCCAACTGCAGCTCAGCCTGCTCTCGCCTTCGGACTACCTACCTGAGATCCAGGAACTCCTCGATGAAGAGGAAGCCGACCTCTTTGCTGGCGGCGGCGGAGCATCCGAGGGCATCGAGCAAGCAACCGGCAAGCCCATTGCCATCGCCATCAACCACGATCCCGACGCGATCGGAATGCATCAGGCCAACCACCCAGCCACCACGCACTACCTCAGCGACGTATGGGAAGTGGATCCGTTGGTGGTATGCCGCGGCAGGCGCATTGGCCTGCTCCATGCCAGCCCCGACTGCACTCACCATAGCCAGGCGCTGGGTGGTCAGCCACGGACGCAGGAAATTCGATCTCTCGCGTGGGTGATCCATCGGTGGGCCGGCAAAGTCAAGCCGCGCATCATCTCGGCCGAGAACGTCGAGCTCATGCAGGCCTGGGGTGCGCTAATCGCCAAGCGCGACCCGGCTACCGGCCGCGTCATTACCCTCGACCGGATTCGGAACCCGAACACGAAGCGCTTGGAGTTTCGTGTCGCAGATCCGGGAGAGCAGGTTCCCCGCCATCGCCAGTTCTTGGTCCCCGACAAGCGCAAGATTGGTCGCAGCTGGCAACGGTTCGTGCAGGGCCTGAGAAACCTCGGCTACGTCGTTCAGTGGCGCATCATCAACAACGCAGACCTTGGCGCCCACAGCACGCGCGAGCGGCTCTACTTGATCGCTCGGTGCGACGGTGAACCGATCGTCTGGCCCGAGTTCACGCACGCGAAGAAGCCCAATGGCTCGCGAGCCGCATGGCGACCGGCACACGAATGCATCGACTGGTCGATCTCCGGTCGGTCCATTTTCGGGCGCAAGCGACCGCTCGCGGACGCGACCCTCCGGCGCGTAGCGGTCGGCATGAAACGCTTCGTTGTCGATAGCCCTGAGCCGTTCATCGTGAACAACATGGCCAACAACGTGCCAAGGCCCGTCGGCGACCCACTCGCCCCAGTGCTCACTGGCGGCCACAAGATGCTCGTAGCACCGAGCCTGATGCCCCTCACCCATCAAGGCGGCGATCGCAACCACACGGTCGCGGATCCCCTGCCGACCGTCACAGCCGCGCATCGCGGCGAGATTGCGCTGACGGCCGCATCCCTGGTGCCAGTCACGCACTCGCGAGACGTCGCGTACGACGTCGCAGCTCCGCTTCGCACAATCACCACCGCCAAAGGCGGTGAGACCGCACTGGCGGCCGCAACTCTGATCCAGGTCGGCTACGGCGAGCGTCCTGGACAGGCCGCGCGCGTTCTCGACCTCGCCGCCCCGCTTGGCACAGTGGTTGCCGGCGGCCTTAAGCATGCGATCTCCTCAGCCTGCCTAGTGCAGGCCGGACACGGCGAAGGCAACGGACCAACCAAGCGCCGCAGCCACGGGGTCAACGACGTTGCCGGACCCATTGGCACCGTGACCGCCAGTGGCGGCGGTCAATCTGTTGCCAGCGCCTTCATGGTTCAGGCAAACGGGGGCTTCTGCGATATCAACGCCAAAGACCTCCGAAGTCCCGTCAGCACCGTCACAACCAGCGGCAGCCAGCAGCAACTCATCGCGGCACATCTGACGACCCTGCGACAGCATTCGGCCGGCCGCGATGCATTCGATCCTCTAGCAACGGTCTCAGCAGGTGGCGAGCACCACGCAGCGATCGAATACCACTTGTCGCCCGAGCATCAGGAAGGGGCTCTCCGCTGCGCCGAGTTTCTCCTTCATCACCATCCAAAGGGCGCAGAGATGCGCGCGGCTGTCCATACCGTGGCTGACCTGCTCGCGCTGGTCACCGTGATGGTGAAGGGCGTTCCGCACGTGATCGTCGACATCACACTGCGCATGCTTGTCCCACGGGAGCTTTTCAATGCCCAGGACTTTCCGCCGACCTACATCATTGATCGCACGGCCAGCGGCAAGGTGCTCACCAAGACGGCACAGGTGCGGATGTGTGGCAATTCGGTGTCGCCACTACCGCTGCGCAAGATCATTGAGGCCAACTACAAGCCCCGCAAAGCGCTGAGGCAAGCGGCATGATCCCGCCCAGCACGAGGGCAATCCTTGCGCGCTGCGCCGGGCGTGCAAGGTCCAGTCAGGACAGAGTGTCCGAGCTCCTGCGCGAGTTCCGATCGGAAGTCGCCAATGTCCAAGCACACCTGGATGACGTTGAAGCTGCCTGCCTGGCAGACGACCTGCACAGCGACCCGTCCAGGCCGGCTGACAAGTCGTAATGCTCTGTCTCTCCATACGCCAACCCTGGGCCTGGCTCATCATCCGCCCGGATCTCACTGGCGTGCAGCGCGGCGCGGCAATCGCGGCCGGCGAGATCAAGGACATCGAGAACAGAAACTGGGCCACCCGCGTGCGCGGTCGCATCCTCGTTCATGCCGCAAAGGGCATGACGCGCGACGAGTACGAGGCAGCCGTCAACTTCGCACTCGTGCATTGCGGCGTCCAAATGGTGCCCCCGGCCGAGGCGCTGCCGCGGGGCGGCATCGTGGGCGCGGTCGACATCGTCGACTGCATCGAACAAAGCAGCTCGCGGTGGTTCGTCGGCACCTACGGCTTCCACCTCGCGAACCCCGCGCCGCTTCCATTCGTCCAACTGCGCGGCCAGCTCGGCTTCTTTGACGTGCCCGCCGAACCACTCCGGCCCGCAGAGACCGAGCCGACAACCGGAGATCTGTTTTGACGCCCCCTACCCCATCCCTTGAATGCCTGACCACACCGTCGCAAATCGCAAGCAGCCTGCTTGCCTACGTCGCCCACTGGGAAGGGGACTCGGGCGACGAGAGAAGCGCCGTGGTCTTCGCTGCCGATGACCTGGGCGCCCGCCAGATTGGCGCCAGGCGACTGGATGCTTGCCCGGAGGAGCTCTGCTCCTGCCGGCGAGCACCTGAGTTCGACTCCTTTGCCAGCACAGGCAAAGTCCCGCCACTGGTGCTGCTGCAGCACGACTGGTGGTTCGAGTGCCCTTACTGCGGGGTAACGGTCAACATCAGCGACGAGGACCTGGAGCCCTGCTCACATGGAGACCGAGTTTTCTGCTGCCCGCAGGACCGGGCGCTGTTCTGGGCCGAGGAAGCGCAGCGAGACGCAGAGATTTCGGCTGCCATCGAGGCAGCCCTGATCGCGTTCCACGGGATACCCATCACTGACGTGCGCGCCTTTCGCTTTGGTGGCAGCGACCGCCACGCCGCGGAGTTCAAGTTCCCAGGCATCCAAGGTATGCCAGCACGATGGGAACCGGGCAGTCGCACCGTGCTGATCAGCCACGTCGATGAAGAAGCATGGAAGCTGCTCACCTGCAAAGTGGGCGCTCAGGGAAAGGCCGATGAGTGGCGCCAATGACCGAGCACCGCCACATGAACGACCCTCGATCAATGCCCTGGGCCGCGATGAGCCCCGATCAGCGCGAGTGCTACCAGCTGCTGTGCGACGTTATGGGCGGCGAACACCACCTGCAGGGAATCGTCCGGCAGGCAGGCCGCGGCCTGCGCGTCAGCGTCAGGGCCAGTGACATGGCCACCTTCGACTTCGACGGCCTGACCCGACTGGTGGTGCTCGCTCACGACCGATGCATTCGGGTGGAGCTGCGGTCCAGCGGACCAGGCCTGATCGGAGTGATGACGCACAAGCGCAAAGGACGCGATGGACCCATACACGATCGCCATCCGACGATGGAGGGGAACATGGCCGAGATACGCCGCCGCTTTCCATGCCCTGAGCAACGATGACCGTGGAGGCCGCGCCCAGCTCCCTGGACCAACTTCGCAATCGACTGCGATCTGGTGGCTTCACCGGGCTGTACTTCCCCCGTGAATGCGCCTGCGAATTGGAGGACCTGGCGCCATGCGGCATCGACGTGACGCAAGCTTGGTCTGGCTGCCGCCCTGGCCACCGTCATGCACACCCATCTGACCAGGGTTTCATCGTCTCGACGTCACCGACGCCGCCGGCGCCCGACGAGTGGACCAGCTTGCTGCCGTGACGATCTACGTCGACGAGCTCATGAACTGGGGATGGCGGATGCGAGGCCGTACCGTCGCCAGCTGTCACCTCTTCACAGACAGCGTCGACCTCGAGGAGCTTCATGCCTTCGCAGAACGCCTTGGCATGAAACGGGCATGGTTCCAGCCCCACCGCATCGCGCCCCACTACGACCTGACGAAGAGCAGGCGGGATGCAGCCATCACATTCGGGGCGATCGCGCTACGCAGGCGCGAGGCCAGTCTGGTGTGGCAAGTTCGCCGCGAGACGCTGGCAAACGTCGCAGCCGCTTCCCCCGCTGCGTCGAACCCAAGATCTGCCTAACGCGTCAGGCCTCGGCCATCGGCCGACTGTCCCATTCACGACTGCCCAGCACCGGCCTGCCGATTGGGGCGTCTGGCTCGCCCAGAACGGGCCAGCACCACCACGCCTGGCGGAAGTCCTCGCCGTCGATGATCTCGAAGCCGCAAACGATGATCCCTTGCTCGGTGATGCGCGCACCAAAGGCCCTCGTCAGATCCGGCAACAGCAACGGCCGCGCCTTTCCGTATGCACCTCTCACGGTAGCCTGGCGCAGAAACTTCTCCCCGTATGGGGTAGCCGTCAAGCTGACATGCCCGCGCACCGGCTTGGGCAAATAGGCCCGCGGCAGCTTGACGCCAAGCTTCCGGAGAGGAACAACATCCATCAGCATGCGGATACTGTATATCCATCCAGGCGAAACCGCCGGAATGGACTGGAAGTGGCTGCCGCCGAAGACGGCTGACTGAGGGCGCTTCCAGCTAGATGCTCGAAAAGCTCTTTGTGCCTCGACCATCGAGGTATTTCGGGCGCTCGACCTTGCTGCGTATCCTGAATCGCACCAAGGATTCGGACCGCACCTCAACGTGGTCAGCAATGGACAAAGCTAAGTGGGTCGGTGGCTTCGCTGAATGGACCGAGGGGGACACCGCCTTCTTGTCTATCGCGTTCACCTGGCTGCTGGATATCGCTGCCGCACGAGCGATCTGGTATCGCGCGCTTGGCTACCGGGTCCGAGCAGGCGGCCCGGCCTTGTTTCTCGTGCAGATGAAACACGAGCTCGCGGATCTCGCCGAACTCGGAGGCGATGTCCCTGATGCGATCGCACACCACAACCCTCAAGCCACCATTGCAAGCCGAGGCTGTCCGGTCGGGTGCCACTTCTGCATCGTGCCAGCGATGGAAGGCCGCGAATTCACCCTCCTGCCAGACTTTCCGGTGCGCCCAATTCTGTGTGACAACAATCTGAGCGCCCTACCAGCTGAGTATCAGCAGCACATCATCGACCGGTATCTGGCCGAGGGCGTGCCCCTCCTCGACGCCAACAGCGGATTCGAACCGGCCACCTTCACCCCCGACGTCTACGCGCGCTGGGCGCCATTGTTGAACGCCGGCCGCGGCCCATGGCGCTTCGCGTTTGACGAGACCAAAGAGTCCGCCGACGTGCGCCGCGTGATGAAGATGCTGGCGAACGAACCGCCGAAGCGAAAGCGTGTGTATGTGCTGATCGGCAACGAACCCTTCGACGACTGCATGCAGCGCATCCAGTCGGTGATCGATCACGGCTGCGAGCCGCACGTGCAACCCCTGATGAAGCTCAACGCACTTCAGCGCGAACCATGGGTGCGGTACGACTGGACTGCGCAGAAGCTCCGTGACGTTGCGCGATGGGCCAACGGCTGGGTCTGGAAGCGCGCCCCCTTCGCCGAGTACGACCGAAGCTTGCACAACGCACGGATTCCGGCGCTCCACGAGCAGCCCAGCCTGTTCGCATGAGCAACAGCGTCACCCCGCGGGCGTCTTCTGGCTCGCTGCCGACCCCCACCCAAAGCATGACGCCGGTGAAGGCTTCGCCACACCGCGTCCAGCTCTCCCGCAAGGCCGGCTGGCGGTTGCCCGAAAACACCGTCAGCGTCGCGCGCCCGGGCCGCTGGGGCAACCCCTTCTACGTGTCCCGATGGCGCGACGCCGCCACCTGCGTTGCGCTATTCGAGAACGCGATGCAGGGCACCTGGAACCCCGACACAAGCGCGCACTTGCCGTCGGCGTGGCAGGGGTACGTCGAACACCAAGCCTGGCTGCAGCGCCAGCAACAACACCCGCTCGAACTGCTCGCGCCCCTACGCGGGAAGAACCTCGCCTGCTGGTGCAGGCTGGACCAGCCCTGCCATGCGGATGTCCTACTTCGTCTTGCCAACGCGTAGTCCAACAGTCCAACGATCCGCCGAAATGCGACACCAGCAACTATCTGCAGGCCTCTTCGGCAAGATATCTCTCCACGTGCGCCCGTGTTCGCTGTCTGACGCGCAGCGATTGGTCATCGCCCTGCACCGCCACCATGGGCCCGTCGTCGGCCACAAGTTCAGCCTGCAGGCCTATTCGACCGACACCATCTGCCGGCGCGAAGAAGGTGCGGTCATCGTCGGCAGGCCTGTGTCTCGCCACCTCGACGACGGCCAGACTCTGGAGATCACCCGCTTGGTCACCAGCGGCACCATCAACGTGGCCAGCATGCTGCTGGGCGCAGCTGCGCGAGTTGCTCGAGCCCGCGGCTATCAGCGTCTCATCACCTACGTCCTGGCGCACGAGTCGGGCACCAGCCTGCGCGCCGCCGGCTTCACCTGCGACGGCCCCAGTAGCGGGGGCTCCTGGAGCTGCCCTTCCAGACCGAGAGCGGACAAGCACCCCACCGGGCCGAAGGTGCGCTGGTCGCGTTCCCTACGACCCACCCCAAGCAAGACCTGAGCGATGCCAAGCACAACACCCACTATGTCCGCAGCACTCCGGGTCGCGCTCAAGGCGCTTGGCAACATCGTCAACGGCTTGACGGAGGACACCCACACCCAAGCCGTCCTTGAGACCCTGAAAGTCGAGCCGTCGTCTGTCTGGCGGCTCGCCCTGTGCCTCCGCCGAGAAGCCCTTGGCAGCGAGCATCAAGCCGACGCCATCGAATCCGTCCAGTTGCTGCGCCGAGCCCTGCTTCAGCGCGACGACTGGCAGATGTCCATCGAGGCCAACTCCCTTGCGGCCACGTTGGCGCACACAGCTGACGCGCTCCTCGAGTCGCGCCTGGCGCAGGTGCAGGTGCAGGCACAGGCACAGGCGCAGGCGCAAGCGATTGGTCGCCGAACATTGCGAAGCCAGGCAGACGCAGCATGAGCGATTCCATCGACATTGACGCGATCATTGCGAAGGGCGGCACCGTCAGCCAGGGAGACGCCGAAGCGATCGCGGCGCTCCCTGCGGCCCGCGCGGCCGGCCTTCTGACCAGCGATCTCCTGGGCATCCCCGTTCTCCTGCTGCAACAGTTGCGCCTTGCAGATCCGCCGACACGGGCGAGCCGGTGCCGCCGGCGTTTGGGGCCAAGCCCGTGATCACCTTCTACCGCGCCAACGAGAGACCCTTCGGGGCGTTCAGCAACCTGTTCCGCCGGCGGATCGACCTCCACGGCCGCTCCTTCCCGACAGCTGAGCACGCCTACCAGTCGTTGAAGCCGCGTGATCCACGCGTGCGCGATTGGCTGCTGGCGGCGCCGGCGCCGGCGTTGCTGGCACTGGCTGCCCACACGATCCCTTCTGAAGAGGTCGATCCGGCCGAGCTCATGGCCAGGACCGCCAACGCCCTTCTCGGCTTCCACACACGGCCAGGATGGTCGCGTCTGCGCTACCCCTGGATGCTGCAGTGCCTAGGCGCGAAGTTCGCCCAGCACCAGGATCTGCGCGACCTGCTGCTGTCGACAGCGGGGCGCCAACTCGTCGAGGCCGGCCGCATCGATGACGACGCCGGTCGACGCTGGGGAATCGTCAACGGCCGCGGCTCGAACTACCTGGGCCGCATGCTGATGAAGATCCGCGCCGAGCTGCTCGGCGAAAGCTATGTCGATGTCGACCTACAGGCTCGACTCGACGCCGGCCAAGCGCAGCTGGTCGAGGCGATCGGCGCGCAAGGCCTGGGCACCGAGCAATGAAGGAGACGTCCATGAGTTGGCCTGTCAATCCACCCGAACTGGGTTCCGACGGCGAGATGCGCTGGGAGCGCGTTGTGCCACCCCTTTGGTGGCCAGCAGCCGGTCGCTTCGTGGTTGCCGATCGCCACCTCGGCGATGGGCGCCGCCAGCACCTGGTGCCTGGCCATGTGCCTGCCGGCCTGGTCGTTGCCAATGCTGATGTCATCGGGGAGGCCGACGCGCCGCACGCGGAGTTTGCGGCGCACCTCAGCCATCTCAGCGAGCCCTGAGGTCTCGCCGCGTCGACTGGCGCCGCCGCGATTCGTGCCCCTCGCACGGCCGGTACCGCGACCGGTCATGGGGTCACCTAAAGCGTTCGCCCCGAAGGGGGCGGGTAGCGGCTTCCATGCCCCTTGGTCGCGCTGTCGCACCCCCTGAGTGCGGACGCTCGAAGGTATACCCGCCCGTCGAACTCTAGCGGTGGCCGCTCGGTATCGCGGCGGGAAGCCTCAGCTCCGGCCTCCGGCGTGACCCATCAACCGCGCGCTACTACCAGCTCAGGCCTGGCGCTTTTGCTGATGGCGTAAGCAAGCGCGATCGCCTCGCGCTTCGACATGCTCAGATCTCGGGGGCCCAAAGGGCCTTCTGCCTCGACGTACACGTCCCAGCGGTCCAAGTTGTTCTCGTAGATGGGCCAGGAGCCTCGGCGGAAGGCATGACAGCCTTTGGCGGCTGCCTGGCGCTTTCGGCGTTCAACACGGTTCATTGTGATCCTTCAGATATCTGCGCCGTCCTGCGGATCTCGCTGGTCAACATCACCAGAAACCTAGAGGGACCGGCTGAGCGCTCGCAACGCTGCCAGACCGTTCATGCCACCCTTGAGCTTGCGCTCACCGGCATTCCAGCGCTCGAGCGCCCCGGGACATGCACTGCACACGCCCGTGGCGACCTCGTAGTCAACGTCCAGCCAGTAGCAGGCGCCGTCCTCCTCCGTTTCGCAAGCAGCCAGATCGTGACACCGACATTCGATGCAAAAGGCCAGCGACATCTTCAGCTCCTTTGGCTCGACAAAAAACACCGCATGCCGCTGAGCAGACTCATCTCGCCGCGGCGAACCCGATCCAAAGCAACGGCCGCGCAGTGATCCATCACTGCTTCGACCACGACCATCGGGTCCTCGCCGGCCAGATGCCGGAACTGCTGCCACAGAGCCTGGCGCTCGCGCTCGCATTGAATGTTGATGCCGGCCAGAGCTTCAGCCTGGCCGATCGAACCACCGCTCCAGCCGCCAAGGCGCCGCAACACCTGGCTGGGCCGCTCTGCGCGAGCGCCAGAGGTGGCCTTCTGCCTAACGCGCACATGGGATCTGCTGGAGGTACTCGTCATGCGAAGAGGATAGCGACGCGACGGCAGCGCCCGAAATCAGCGCCTGGATCGAACCGCGGTTGCGCAAGTCAGGCGCGTTCTCTTGGTAACTGGTCATCGGTGGCACGCGAGACGTTCGCCTCCGCGGAGACGAGTTCGATATCGGCTCCCACCACGCCGTCGCGCTGAAAGACCTTGAAGCGACCCAGTACCCCTGCCCGCTCCATCGCCTCGTTCATCATGTTCTCGACCTTGAGCGCCGCGAGCTGTCCGCGCTCAAGCCGCTCACGCGCCTGATGGTCGCCGCGAACGTAGTACCAACGGCCGGCGCACAGCGAGACGCCGATCCGCAGGTCTTCTGCGCTCGGCCCCCCAATTGCAGCTGGCCAAGACTGCAGCCTGCGGCCTTCTTCGAGTCCTGCCTGGACATCGGCGATCAACAGCTGATAGGCCTGGAGGTCGCGGTAGGCGGCTGCTCGGATCGCATCGAGCGCTCGCTCACGCGGCGGTCGGGAGGTTTGATCGAGGTCCGGCATGTCGGCTGTCGCGTTCGTGGTCACACGGCCCCGTGCAGGCCGATCAGGCGGCCTGAGGCGCCGCGTGGCGCTCGTCGGGCGGCAACACGTCAGTGCGCTTCAGACCCTCAACCGCGCGCTGCGCCTCCACCTCGGCGATTACTGCCATGAAGAACGGGCGCACCAGCGCCAAGCGGTGCTTGCGGTTGCTGAAGTCGATCCCTTGGCCATCGCTGGCACGCACCAGATACCAGCGGTGATCGACCTTCGAGAACTGCTCGAAGCCGTCGGCGATCAGACCCCGGGCCCAGCGATCGACGCGCACCAAGTCCTCAGGCTTGAATCCCGAGCTCAGCAAAGACCTCTTTTCCAGATCAACGACACGCTGCGCTTCGCGCAGCTGGTCCTGCTGCTCACTGACTCCAGCCCATTCGAGCATCGCCTTCCAGGTGGCGCGTTGTCCACGCGGCAGCTCCAAGCCGGACACCTCTGCGAGAACGGCCTTGCCGACGTCGTTCAGACCATTCGCAAGGTATTGCAGAGCGTAGACATCGCGTCGAGCAACAGCCCGCCCGAAGGCCAGATGAAACGGGCTGACGACGCCATCGTGCACCCGAGGATTTCTCGCGTGAAGCGCCGAGGCATACCGCGCCGCAATCTCTTGCTCGCGCAGGTTGCACTCCGTGGGTTGCTCAGCGAGTTTGTCGGCGGGTTGGTCGGTGAGTGCGTCGGTGAGTGGGTCGGTGAATGAGTCGGCGGTAGCTTCGGCCGACGTCCCGCCCGCATCCAAGACGATCCCGGTTGCCGGAAGCGTTTCGGCAATCAGCGAGCCCGCATGGTCCCGGCTTGCCATCTCATGCTGCCTGCTGCGCGAGCCCCGGCTCTGCCGCCAGCACCACGCGGCCGAAATCGAACACGCTGTTGGCGGGGCGGACCGTGACGCGCGCGGCGCCGCGTCCCGAACGGATCGTGATGGTCAGCGCCGTCGCCGGCTCGATCGCGGTGCCGTCAAGCGCGCGCACCTTGCGGCGCTGGGGCCGGTCAACATTCGTCGTGTACTGCGTGAAGCGGAAGTCGCAGTTCAGGCAGCGCATGCGGCGACGCGTGCGACCGTCGGTGGCCTCACGGGTTTCAAGCACCCGATACCGAGGCTCCGCGCCACATTCCACCCCACTCGGACACTTCATGCGTGTCCACGGTCTGACGTCGGCATCGCCGCCGCCCGAGGCGACCCCACCGGTCGCCCCCCGGTGACTGCCAAGGGGCGCCCTGGATGAGTGGCCTGCTGCTGCACCTGCTGGTGCCGTGGCGACGGTGGTCATGAGGATCTCCTGGAAAGCCTGCTACCTGCAGGCGGGACGGTCGATAGAGCGATCCGGCTCAGCCGCGGGCTGCGAACGGGCCAGTCGGGGCAGGGTTCGGTAAACGGGCCGCTGGCGCGCCGGACGCAGCGCGTCGGCGGCGCCTGGCTCCTTCGAGCCGCTCACCGCGCAGGCGGTGGATGGAGCGATCTCGCCAGGGGGCGGCATGGGCGCGGCTCGAGCCTTCAGCTCGGCCGCCACCAGGTCTTCCAGGCCCAGGTGCAGCTGCTTGAAAAGGGTCGGGCAGCTTCCGCTCTGCGCGCTGCCTGCCAGGTCGCCCAAGCCGCGCGCCTGCAGATCTGCCTCGGCGATCAACAAGCCATCGTTGGTGCGTGCGACCAGCTGAAGGCGGGCCTTTGCTGTCGGCTCCAACTCGTCGACAGTGCCCGGCACCATCATCAGAAACCTGCCTTCGCCACCGCCTCGGGCAACACGGCCCCGCATCTGATGAAGTTGCGCAACGCCGAACTGCTGCGCATCGCGCGCCACCACGACGCCAACGCGCGGCAGATCGAGACCGGCCTCGACCAGCGTGGTCGCGACCAGCACGGCGCGATCGCCTCGGCGGATCTGCTCGATCGACGCATCCACTTCTGACCGCTTCATGCGGCCATGAGCGACCGCGACTTTGCCGGGGAACGCCCTCTCCAGAACGCTGGCGCCCAGTTGCACAGAGGCCGCTTCCTCGCCGTCACCGCCAACGCGCGGATACACCACGATGACACTCTCTCCCGCCGCCACCGCCTTGCGCATGAGCTCGGCGAAAAATGGACGCTCAGCAAGCCCGCCAAGGTGCGTCACCACCGAGCTCGGCCGCGGCCGCTCGCAAAGGTTCAGCACCAGCCTGCCTGCCATGGCGGTCGCGGCCAGCGAACGGGGCACAGGCGTGGCTGTCACTTCGACAACATGGGTCCAGGGCCCTACCAGCGCCTCCCGATCCTTTGCCCCCAGCCGGTGCTGCTCATCCAGGACCAACAAGTTGGGCACATATCCAGACTTCCGGGCGGCGCCGATCAGCCCGACCGTACCCACAAGTACAGCCTGCGGGTTCTGAATGCGCCGGCCGGCCTCGACACGCTCAACGGCAACCCCCAGCGCGCGGAACTCGGCGGCCAGCACCATAGCGATCTGGTCCGCCAGCGGCGTGGTCGGAGCCATGATGGCCACCTGCCCGCCCACCCGCTGAACCTCTGCAGCGGCGGCCGCGTAAACCAAAGTCTTTCCTGTCGCTACGTCGCCGGCGAGCAGCACATGCGCGGGACGCTGCCCCTGAAGAGCGGACAGGATCGACTCCAGCGCTTGACGCTGGTCGCGCGTGGGCCCGCGGGGCTCGATGCTCGCGAAGGCCTGGTCGCGCTGCACGGCCAGGGGCGCCTGTTCATGGGGCTCCCGGTGCACAGCACGCAGAGCCTGCAACTTGATCGCAGCGATCGTCCAGGCCTTCGCCAGCGCCAGTGCCCGGCGACCGATGGCGACGGTTGTAGGCCGGTGCAGCGCTTCCAGTGCTGCTTCTATGCTGGCGAAGCCGCTGTCCGCGCGCAGCGCGTCGCCAGCGCTGCCGGTGGCCTCGCGCACGGCCCTTACCGTGTCGGAGTACGGATCGCTGGCCGCCAACTGGCGCTCCACGTGCTCCTGAACGCGCGCGGCGGCCGCCAGCTTGCTTCCGGGGATGCCGCTGTAGCGAACCCAGACGCTACCTGGGCGCTCATGTACCTGCGGCGGCACCTCTTCAACGGCCTCGAGGCGAGGCACCGCACCATCCCGCCCGCCCCAGCGAACCGCGGCGTGCAATTCGATGTCCTGGCCAGCGTTGAGGCCTCGAACGCGGGTGAAATCCCCGAAAACGCTCCAGCGTACCGAGAGGCCGTCGACGTCGGTCAGCTGCAGATCCACCCGACGGACATCGCGCCAAGCCAGCGCGTTGGTCCAGGGAGAGAGTTCGGCGCCGTCGCGCACTGCGTCGAACGCCCGCGCCTGCCCCGTGAACCGAAGTCGCAGAACCTGCTTCGAAGCAGACTGGCTGCTGCCGGCGGCGACCAAGCGAGTCTGCAGAGCACTGCGCGCCTTCGGCTCCGCCGGCTGCTGCGGCTCTCGCAGCTGCGCGAATGCGACCACCGGGGCACTGCAGTCAATGTAGGCGTCCGGCGCGCAAAGCAACACGGCCCCGGCGGAGGGTAAGCCCAAGCGATGCAGCGCCAGGGCATCGCCGAGCGACGTAGCTGCGGCAGGGCCGGCCGGTTCCATGCCGTCCTGGTCGCCTTCAGCTGATCCGTCTCGCTCGCCCATGTTGCGTCAGGTGTTAGGTCACTGTTACCGAAAGAATGCCCTTACCTCTATTATGCGCGCGCTTTTTGACCTTGCGCGCTTAATGGATCGAGGGCACCCGCAGACCCATGCACCGAATTGCCTACCTCAATGACCCAGGAGCCGATGCGCCGCTCTTCGAGAACCGACTGACCGCCCTCCTGAGAGAGAGCAAGCAGGCGCGTGCACCTCGAAGCCAGTGGCTGAGCTTCGTCCGCTCGCTCACACAGAAGGGGGTCAAGCAAGCGGAACTTGAAGAGAGCGAGTTGCTGCGCTCGCTTGAAACCGATTCGCGCGACGCACTGACGCGGGAGGAGGTGCTGACGCTGGCCAAGCAGCGTCTCGTCGTCGTCAAGGAAGTCGGCCTCGACAAGCCGCGGTACAGCTCCTACCGACAGCCCGGCGGCCAGTACGAAGAGATCCTGTACATCGCCAAGTCGGAGGCCGGCATGGTCGATGACGCCCTGGAGGCCGTTGAAGATGAGATGGCTTCCCTGGCCATGGACATGGAGCGCGTCATGGAGGATCCGGACTTGCCCGTGCGTCTTGAGCGCCGCCGGATGCACCTGCTCGACCAGCGCGGATCGGCCGTCGACTTCGCCCGTCACCACTATTCCGGCGAAATGTCCGGCGAACTCGGCAAGAACCTGCTGGCACACGCTCGCACGATCTTCTATCCCGAGACGGGTCTGTTCTTCATTCAGGAGATCCAGAGCGATTGGGCCCAGCGCGGCCGCCGCGACGACTGGCGCACGATCCCGCGCATTCCAATGATTTCAACGACGGAGGCCTGGGCCGGCATGGTGCTGCGTCGCCTGATGCAGAAGGCCGCGCTGCAGCCGGCCGTGCGCCGGGTCGCCTGGATGACTGAAAGCATGCGCAATGGCGGCACACAAGATCTCCAGCGCGAGGCCAACGCCCTGGAGGCCAAGAAGCTCTCCGCCCAACGCGCCGCGGAAGAACTCGAACACCTGCAAGCCGCGTGGCGCAACCCCGAGACCCGCCTCATGATGCCGGTGCCGCGCGCACTGGACGTCAACGACGAAACGGCAGTCGACCAGTGGCTGCGCCAGCAAGCCGAGGCGACCGCTCAACAGGGCCTGCCCCAGCACCTCGCCATGGCCGCTCATGGAGACGGCCTGAACGAGTTCTACCTCCGCACCTTGCCGAAGCTGGCCGAGCGTTCGCTGAAGGGCACGAGCGCGCAGATCGCCAAACTGCCGGCCCAGCTTGCCGACCGACATGTCGTCATCCCCGGCTTCGACATGACCAGCGACGTGCGCGAGCGCCTGCGCGGTATCCAGCCCGTCTACAGCCGCGATGAGCTCTACTCGCGGCAGACCCGCATTGCGCCTGGTCCGGACCAGCTGGGCCGCCTGCTTCAGCGCGCGCGACTGCTGACCGGTTCCCCGCATCGGCTGCGGCTGGCGCTGGCCGTCTTCGACGCCGGCGGCGGCCGCGTTGCAGGCAAGTACGCCGACGGCTTGATCCATGTCTCCATGCGCGCCAAGCGCCTCGACGAGGTCCTTGACCACGAGGCGTTCCACTTCGCCCAGGACAGGCTGCTCAGCCGACGGGAGTTGGCTCTGCTCGACGACGCATTCGCACCTGGTGCGCCCCTGAACAAGCGCGTTGTCAGCCACCTCCGCGCCCGGGGGAGTGGCGACCAGGCCGAGGCATGCTCCACCGATCGCCGCGAGTGCGCCGCTCAGGCCTTTGCACTCTGGGTCCACGGCTTCTCGCTGGACCCGGCGCCGACCTCGGTTTTCCGCTCGATCCAGGAGGCCTTTCGCGACGTCATGCGGTGGGTTCAGGGTCAACGCGCGCAATCGCGCCTCGAAAGGCGGATCAGCTGCATCTTCACCGCCTTTGACCGAGGACTGCTCGCGGCGCACGCCACCCAAACTGCCGCCCCTTCAACCCATGCAGCGCCGACGCTCGGCGCCGCCCAACCGGCCGATCACGACCATGACGCCCAGCATCATGCCCCCGCACAGCGCGGCTGAGCCGCGGCTGCCGGCGTTCTCGCCGGCCACGCCGAGCCGGACGCTGGCCCCAAGCGATGCCCAGCTGCGCGCCATGCGTCGGTTGATGGCCGCGGCCCTGGCCGGGCAAGAGGCCGCGCGCTGCCGGGTCACGGCCGAACCGGGTATCGGGATGCTGGTGGAGCCTGAGCTCGGCGCCGCCTACGTGTTCCTGGACGGCGACGCGCCGACCCTGAGCTACTTCCTGCCCGCCTCGCGCACCGATGGCCTGCGCTCTCGGAATGCCGCGGCTGGCTTTTTCGAGGCGACCAGGCGTCGCCTGGGACGCGGCGGTGCACCGCTGCAACCGGCGGACGCCGAGGGCGCCGATTTCGGGCGCTCAAACTGGATGCGTAGAATTTGAATGGTGAGGAGGAACGAGCAACTGCTCCGTGACACCTTGCCCTGCTTTTCCTCCCTGAGCAGGAGCCGAGGCGCGATGACAGCGCCCTCGGCTTTGACGCCCCGGCCGGGCAACCGGTCGGGGCGCTTTCTTTCTGGCGCATCATGCATTTGTCAGCCAAACTCGTTTCCTCCTGCTGTCCCAACATGGCAGCTATGGCCCCTCGGACAAGGGCGATTGGTTAACAACCCAGGCCCCTAGGTGTGATCAGCGCCTAGGGGCCTACCTTTTTGGGTCTTTAGCTTCCCGCCCAGCTTTCGATCAGCCGTGAACCGTTCTGATCTGGAAAGCACGCTATGTGGCGTGTCTCGCTAAGTAAGAGCAAAGGTCGGTTTAAGTAAGAGTGGCGCGGCACTACCCCCGCAACAGCCCGCCATCGCCTTCTACATCCGCAGCCTCAAGCTCGAGTTCTCACGCACCTCTTCGTCGGCCTGGTAGCGCTCGTAGTCGCCGAGCCAGGCCTCCCCGGCGCCGGTGATGCGCATGCCCTTGGCCAGGCGCTTGACCCGCCGCATGTCCAGCGCCCCAAGATCCAGGTCAAACGGCGGCCGCGTCATGCGGCTGCGCGGCGAGGCGCCCAGGTAGACCCAGTCCAGAAAGGCCTTCTCCGGCGTCGTGCGCGGATAGTCGAAACGTTGGTCGCGGATGTGGGCGCCGGCGCCGCCAAGCTGAACGCGTGGCGGCCTGCTCAGCGCGCAATCGCGTTCAGCAACGCCGCCAGCCGGGATGCTGCCTCTGCGATGCGTTGAGTCAGCACCGGACGCCAGCGAGCCAGGTAGTTCTCATCGACGAAACGCCCGGCCGGGTAGAACCCATTCGAGGTCACCACGCGGCAGGACTGCTCGGCCCAGGCCTTTGGATCGAACTGGGTCACCTGGACCTTGGCCATGCCATCGCGCGCTTCGGCCATCAGGCCTTCTAGGCCAGTGGGCCAGTTCGAAGCGATGCCCCCGTCCCACAGCGAATGCAGGTTGGCTCCTCGACCGAAAGCCTGCAGCTGGAACAGATTGGCGCCGCGGTCATCACCAAAGCCCGCATGCAGCGGCTGATGAACATCGCCCACCAGGTGGACCACCCACTTCAAGCCGATCAATCGCTCCTTGGGATCGCGATCCAACTTCAGGCGCTCGAACTGCCTCTGCAGCGCGCCCACCACGCACCTGCCCTCCGGGCAGTCTCGCGACGCCTCGTAGCGGCACCCGGCATCGCGCGGGAAGTTCACGTAGTGCCACGCCGCCGTGGTCGGCGAGCGAACCCGGTCGGCCCAGGCCGAGATGCTCGCGAGGGTTTCGCCTGGTTCTTGGGCCAGCAACTCATCGACCATCTGCCGGGCCCTGGGGTCCAGCCGCTCCTGCGCCAGCGCGGCAATCGCCTCGTGCGCCTTCGCGCCCCAAGCCAGAGCCAGCTCGGGCGTAACAAGCAGCGCCAGGGCAGCGGCAAGAGCGGGTAGCCAGCCGACCGTTTTGTTGTCGTTCACGCAGCCACCTTGGTTAGGGTGGCATGTTTCGCTCCCATGGCCTTTACCAGCGCAGGCACCAGCACGTGCCGCTGCTCACGCAGCGCATCGATGCGCAGCCTGCCCTGACCGAAGCGCCTGATATCCACCGCCAGCAGGGCGCGATACAGCCACTGGCGAACCGCATGGTCCGTCACCTCGTGACGATCCGCCAAGTCCAGCAAAGTCGCCCCGTTGATGACCTGGATGGCGATCTCAAAACAGTGCTGCATCAACGCGGCGCCGCGCCGCCTCTTGGGACCGTAGCCAGCCTGCTGGCCGACACCTGCGGTGGGCGGCTGCAGCGCGATGACATCGGCCCCCGGCGCCGGCGGCGGCGGCGGGATGAGCGCCCGAAGTTGCTCAGCCAGAGCATCCCGACTGAGCGTCGGCTCGGCCGCAATGCCGGTGAACTCACCCAGATGGGCATGCTTGGTCTGCACAGGGCCGACCTTGGTCTCCACCAAGTCGTAGCCCAGCGCCGGCCCGAAGGTCACAAAGGTGCCCGTGGGGAGCCGACTCAGCACCCCGCGGGCCTCGGTGGCGCGCATGCCGAGCATGTCGGCCGCACGCGCCAGGTCGAGGTCCAGCGTCGTCAGGCCGATCATCTTGTTCTCCAGCTGGCCCGCGACGCCCTTGCTGAGTTCGGATAGCCGTTGCGTCGCGAAGATCGGGCAGATGCCCCGCTTTCGGCCGCGGCGCGAGAGGTCGACCAGCGGCTTCCTGCTTTCCGCCTTCTCCTTCTCGGGCGCGAAAAGCTGCGCCTCGTCGAAGGCAACCAGCATGTGGTGCCAGGTTTCCTTGGGCATCCTCAGCAACTCGCGGCAGAAATCTCCGACGAAGATCTGCATTTCCTCGAGGCCATCGAACTCACCCAGCGACAGGATCGCCGAGCGCCGCGACATGAAGATGGCGCGCGCCACCTCGGCCCCGTTGTCAGGGTGAATCGGCACCTCCTTGCTGTCCGGAGCACAGACGACGAAGTCGAAACCGTCGGCGAGCGAACCCAACTCGTCTTCCGGGTCAAAGACCACCTGCTGCACCATCCCGTGCGTCTGCTCAATGATCCTGCGCAGCAGCCAGGACTTGCCGCCGCCGGAGCCTGCCTGGATCAGCAGCCGCGTCGACAGCAGCCGGCCCACATCCATCAGGGTCGCGCCAGTCCTCGCATGACCCACCAGAACCTGGTGACGGGCCACCGGTGGCGATAAGGCGGGGGCAAGCTCCACCGCATCTGCAACAAGTGCGGGTTCGGCCGGCGAGCGTCCGCCCCGCGGCGGCTCTGCTCGCCGGCTGGGTCGGACTCGACGCGGTTTCGCGTCAGGCATGGCTTGCGAGCGCAGCCTCTTCGCTGGCCAACTCCTGCACGATCCGGTGATCAGGGAACGCACCCGGAACCTCCCAGCCGAACAGCGAGCCGTTCTGCATCGCGATCCGCTGCGCCTCCGTCACGCCGTACATGGCATTCAGCTGCGCCGCGGTGCGGTTGGTGAAGATGGGGTGGTAGCCCGACTCGCCGCGCCGGATCCCGATCACGGGCGGCGCATTCGGCGATTTGTCGTGACGGTTGTCGACGAACGCCATCTCGGGAAGGCCTCGCTCAGCGAGAGCTTGATCCCGGTGGCTTGCAAACAAGTGATCGAGCTTGATCAGGCTCATGAACCCCTCCTGCGCTTCGGTTGAACGGCTTTGCGGGAACTGGTGGCGCTGCACCGCCGTGCAAAGCGCCACCTCAGCGCGCAGCAGCGCTGCGTTCAATTCATGTTCGCAAAATCGCCTCTGCGCCCGAAATGCACAGCGTCGACGCCCTACCTCCGACCGCTCAGCACCTTGGCCTCAGCCCAGGGTCGACACCTTCATCGACCAGTCCTTCGATCAAGCCATCGACATCAACATCGGCGACCGTCGGCGCCACCCACTCGGGATCCACAACCGTATGACCGGTGGCCAGGAGCCAGCTGGTCAGCGCCGTCTTGTCCGCCCAGCAAAGCGGCTCGCCGGTCGGGCCACAGATCACCTGACCCGCGCGATCGCCGCTCATCAGCCGCGCGCTGAACCGCGAGCCACCGACGTCGACGAGCTCGACCGCGGCCGACCGAGCCGCGTCCATTGGATCGAGGCCCTTGCTCCAAGCCCGCCTCCCGTCCTCCAGATGCACGAACGCCTGAACCGCGTCGGTCAGCAGCCGATGGTCGATGCCCTGCATGTCCGTCGGCTGCAAGTCGGGCACGACCAACAGCCGGAGCGGGTTGCCGCGCAAGCGAGTCACCGTCGCGCAGCGGCCGCGCGTCAGCCAGCTAGCGATCTCGAAGGCCTCAGCCTGGGCTGGCGACCGCTGCATCCGGGTAACCGTGAGGTCCTGGAGCGTTGGCATGCAGACGCCATCAACTGGGTCACCAATCCTCTCGTGTGTCACCGCAACGCCCTTCGGTAATCCCGCCAGCAATCGGAGCGCCTTGGCTGGCGCAAACCTTTTGCAGATATTCGCCCGTCTCGGACTCGGTCAGCTCGAAGCGCCTCGCGACTTCGTCCATGGCGCGCATCAGCAATGACTCCTTGTCGCGGACCGAACGCACAAGGTTCTTGAGACGCACTTCTGGCGTTTGGCCTAGGTTGAACAGTGCGGTGGCCATCGTTCGAGCGAGATCACAGCCTCTGCTGGCCAGCGATTCCGCGTTGTGCCGCTCGACGGCCCCCGCGTCGACCTGGCCGGACCGCGCGCGCGCCAATCCAGCAGCCAGCTGTCTGTCCAACTGCCTCTCCGATAGGCAGTCCTCATTTTCGTGAAGATCCTGCGCGCGCGTTGCCTGCCGGTCATCAAGCAGGCTCACGAGCGCGCGTCTCGCACCCAGGTCCAAGGCCTCGACACCAGCTTGCGACTGTTCACGCACTGCTGCTTGAAGGACTGCATCCATCGAAAGCGACAAGAGGCAAGTAGTCAGCCTATGGAGCTCATTGGCCGTTTGCTGCAGCTGCGCCGGATCGTGTGCCAAGTCCGCAGGAAATTCATCTTGTAGCGTCCCCATGACTGCGTCGCCTCCAAATCTTCAGCCGGTATGCCGAAGCAGTCGCGCGGACATGCCATCGGCCTGATCTTCAGGACCACGCTCGCCATCGACCTCGCTGGCCTGGCCGAAAGCGTGGCGCGCCAACGCAGCGCCGATCGCTTGGCCGATGGCCACGAAGGGCGCATAAACGATGCCCTGGCCCAGCACCTGGTGCGCAACGGACTGGGGCAGGCCGTCGACCATGTGTTCGGGCACGCCCTTCACCCGGGCGTGCTCCTCCGGTGTCAGCAGTCGGAAGCGTTCGGGGTCCGACGGATGCTGCAGCAACGGATCCGTCGTGCCCGCCTTGGAGTAACCCTTCCGGAGGGTCGGCACCTGCATATCCTCAGGCGACATCACCTGCATCTTGAAGCCCTTGCCCGCGAGGCGATCTCTCTCGGCCTTGGCAACCAGCCCATCAAAGCGACGCCAAGCCCCGTGCTCGGGTCCGATGTCAGGGTCGAGCACGTCACCGAGCCGGCGCAGGACCTGCAGTCCGGGCCGGATGTCGGCGAAGTCGAACTCCACGCCGCGCGTCACTGCGACCATGACCCAGCGAACACGGTCCTCCAGCGCGCCGTAGTCGCGACCGCGCACAACGGCCTCGTGGCATCGGAAGCCCATGTCCCGCAGGCAATTGCGGAGGATGGAAGCCGAGCCTGACGTGCTGTAGAGTTCAACGTTCTCGATAGCGACGGCGACCGGCTGCGTGCGTTCAATGATCGCCAGGGCAGCAACAACCAGATGGCCAACCTCGGGATGGTCTTCCATCTTGGCCAGGTGGCGCTTCGCAATCCCCGCGCGCGAAGCGGCCGAGCAAGGCAGCGCGACGTCCAGGCAGTCCAACTGCGGGAGACGCTGCATCAGCCACTCGTCCTGAACCATCTCCTGCATCGGCCCCGCCAACACATTGGTAGGCGGTTCGCCACCTGGGGTTCCCGTCTCCCGCGCCAGCACATGCTCGACCAGGTCCGCGCGCAGCTCGCTGACCAGCGCCGGCGTGCTGCGCACGCCAGCCGCTTCAAGGCCATCGCGCAGCGCAGCGCTCAGAATGCCTCCGCCATGGGCCACGCTGCCGACGGCCAGCGGCTGCCCCAGCTGCAGCTTCGCCATAGCCCTCTCGAGCCGCTTCTTCGCCTTGATCTCGCTGGCCAGCGGCAGCAACACGACGCAGCCGGCGCGCACGATGACGCGGACCAGCTCCATGCCTTCAAAGGCCTTGAGCAGTTCCCGGCTGTTGATGTCGATGACCGGCAGGTCCTCACCGTTGCGGACCCGCCGCGAAACCAGGCGGCTGCCATCGGCGCATCGCTCCACGCGGACCGACTGGCCATCGACAACCACCTCGAACGCCTCGCCCGGCCTGAAGCCGGCACGAGAGGCCTGCCAAGCATCCAGAAATAGCCGTGGGGCGCCACGATGGCGCCCCATTCGCTTCACCCAGACGTCCAAGGCTTACTTCGAGGCCTGGGCCAGAGCAGCGCGCATCTCGGGCATCGCCTCCTGGCGGACGTCCTTGCCCATCTGCGCACCCAGCATGATGTTGTTCAGCCGGGTCTCCTGGTAGAGCTGGAACAGCAAGACGTTGGTCAGCGCCGAGACCCGCAGCTGCTCGGCTGCACGCGGTTCGGCCGCCATGCTCACCGTGCGGTTCAGCCAGTCCGCGTTCATGTACCGACGCTGCACCTCAAGGTTGATCAACTCGTCGGTACTCACGCCGCGGGACTGCCAGTCCGGCTTCACCCGGCTCAGGTAGGCCGCCGTGAAGGCCGGATCGCCGTCGGGCTTGACCAGCTCGCGCAGAACCGGGATGGTCGACCGGTCAGCCCGGATGTGCGCAACGTGGCGGTTCGTCGCGTACTCGGCCATCGACATGCGCGCGTTGTAGGCATCGCGCATGGCCAGATAGCGCCTGCCGGCGTCCGTCGACGCCTCGGCCGGGCTCAGGTCGCGCAGGTCGAAGGTACTGAACAGATTGCGTCGATACGCGGCCACGGCCGCGTGCTCGGGCGAGCCGGCGTCGAGGTTGAAGGACATCGTTGCCGGCGCGCCGCCGCGCTGCGGGCCGGCGATCAACGTCGTCGCGCGAACATCGGCGTTCTCGAAGCCGTTGGAGTTGCCGACCGACAGCCGCGCATCCGCGCAGGCCTTGCCCCGAGGACTGCCCGGCGTCACAAAGCTGCCGCAGGCGCCTTCGGCGGCCAGCGCCGTGGTGACCTCGGCCGCGGGCCGCCCGCCGGCTGCGCGCCCTTCCGACGCGTTCAGCACGGTCGCCATGCTGTTGTTGACGCCGCCGCCGCGGCCGAAGCTGAAGGAGCGGCCACCGCCGCCCCCGGTCAGCCCCGCCAGGTCCGGCGCCGTGGCCACCAGAGAGTGCGACTGCGACAAGGCGGTCTGCAGGCCGCCGGCCGGCGCCGACACGGCGCAAGGGTTCGTCTCCTGATAGCGGGCTTCCGTCCGCATCAGGTTGTCCGTGTGCGTCGTGCGCACCATGGTCTCCTGAATGCGAGCCGCCGTCTCGTTGATCACCCGCTGGGTGACCTCGTTGCCGGCGTTCAGCACGGACGCCGAATCGTTGCCGCTCTTGATCGTGGACTTCACCATGTCCTTGGCGGAATCCATGACCTTGTTCATCATCCCCTGGCCCATGTTGGAGATCACACGCGTGAGCGCCGCCTGCGCGGCATTCACGGCGGCCACGATGAGGGCCTCCCCGCCATAGGCCTTGGCGGACATCGACACAGACAGGGCGACGCCGGCAGCGAACGCGATGATGGTGGTGGTCGGCTTGAACGACTTCATGTGGATCCCCTTCTTCACTTGCACTGGGCCAGGCCCAAGACGCAGCGCAGGTCGCGGCTGGGCGGCGGATTGGCCGGCGTCTTGGGGTTCTCCACCGGCGGCGCAGTGGGCGACGGAGCCGGCGTGGGCATCGTCGAGCGCGGCGGCGATGCGCCACCGCCAGTCCCACCACCGGGCACTGTGCCGGCGCCAGGCATCGGGGTACCGCCCGTATCGAAGTTGTAGGTCGGGTCGGGAATCCCACCGTTGTACTGGATCGAGTTGATGGCGCCATTGGCCTGGCTCTCCCAGCGCCGCAACTGGTCGCCCAGCGGCGCGATCGAACCATTCATCTGGTTGACCACGCCCTCGGCCTGCTGAACAACCACCTTGCAGGCGGCGTTCGCCAGGTAGGACAGGATGCCGTTGAGGCTGAGCTCCGCGATGCTCGGGAACTTGGGCAGCGTCGCACGCTTGGCCACTTCAAGCACCCGGTCAAGGCACTTCTTCGCGTTGGCCACCATGGAGGTGTTCTGCGCCAAGACGTTGTTGATGCGCTCGAGGTCGCCTTTCCGGGCCTCCTGCAAGTGCACTTTGGTCGCGGCGCAAGGCGCTCCCGTTTGCGCGGTTGCTACTGCGCAGGCCAGGGCCAAGCACAGCGCCACGGCGCTCAGACGATGTTGGCGGATCATCTTCACCTCTCCTTCGGATCGATCGATGCCCCGTCGATCGGGGGCGACAAGACTGCGAGCGCAGAACGGGATCCAGCTCTTGCTGCGCTCGCGGCGTTCGTTTGAGCCATCAGGCCCGGCACCAGGCCATCCACCGCCTGGTAGAGGCGCAGCGCCTGCGCCTGGCACTCGGCCACAACGTCCTGCAGCGTGCCGTCCAATTCGTCCGGTTCGCCGCCGGCGGCGACCTGTTCCTTCAGCAGCGCGTTGACCATGGCCACGTATTGGTCGCCGATGAGTGGCACCAGCCTGCTGATGCCGCTCTGGATCCGACAGACTGACGCGTCCAGATCGGTGACATCGAGAGCCAATCCACCTACTTGGCCCACAACACCCCTGGCCAGGCGCTCGACCACGGCAACGGCGTCAAGGCCAAACGTGTAGGGATCGCCCGCAGGCGTCCGCACGCGCCGGGACACATCCCCATGGAGACGCCAGACCGCTGTCGACAGGCTCAGCGAGATTCGATCCCTGGCAATGTCCTGGTCGGTCGCACGCCGATAGTCGGCCGCGCGCACCGCCTTGAGAGCAGCACCCAGCGCGGGCTCGCCGCCGGCGCGCGCGTACAGCTCTCGCGCCGTGCTGACGCCTGCTTCGAGTTCCTCGACCGTCAGCGGCGCACCAGCGCGCGCTTGCTCGGCAAGCCACTCGGCCAGCACACCGGTGCACACCCCCTCGGCCCAGCCGGAATTGTCCGAGTCTGGACGGGCTGCGTCGGCGAGCTCGCGCCCAAGCCGATGGGCCTGGACCAGGATGTCGGTGAGTGCTTCTGCCTTCTGGTGTGCTGGCGCACCCCGCTGCTGGATCGAGACCGTCGCCACCAGGTGAGTCACGGTCTTGACGGTGCCAAGCTGGCTAGGGCTCGCCGCGGACAACAAGCGACGGCCCGCCGAGGCTCGGGGCGCCGTCGAGTCTTCGGCCTGCGCCGGCGCCGACCCGGGCTCCACCGCGGGTGGTTCGCTCGCCGGCGCAGTCGTCTCGCCCTTGTTCGGCGCTACCGCGCTGTCGCCAGCGTCCGGCCTCGCCACGCCAACGGCCGCCGAAGCAGAACTCGGCAGCTGCTCGACCACGCTGCCTCCCCCCGCGCGCCCCGGCTCAGCACGCAAGTTGGCCTGCCCGGGGGCCGACACCGGCTCGTCGACGGCAAGGACTGCGGCCGTCAGGTCTTCAAAGGACTCAGCCGCCGCGCCAGACGCGACCGCCGGTGCTGGCCCCAAAAGGGCCAGCAGGTCCTCGTCTGAAACTGGCGGCGGATCACGGTGACTGGCAAGCGCCGGCGCAGCGGTTGCGGTCACGTTTCCCGCTGGCGCTTGCACCGGCGCTTGCACCGGCGCTTGCCCTGGGGCTGGGGCTGGGGCCGCAGCTCGACGCGGAGCAGGTGTGAGCGGGGCGGTCGGTCCAGGGGCACTGCTGGCGGGCAGGCGGGCGACGGCTGGCTCCGGCCGCACCGCGGCGGGCTCTGCAGGTGTTGCAGGTGCCGTCCGATCCGGCAAAGTCTTTGGGGCTGCAGTACCAAGCCGCCTTGTCAACGGCCGCAGAACCGTGCGCTGCGGCGCCCCGACTTCGCTGTGCTCAGCGTCGGCCACTCGCGTTCCCCGGCTCTGACTCGGCGCGATCGCGGATACCCGCAACTCGCCTTTCATGCTCATCAACCAAGCTGCTGAGCTCGACGGTAGCGTCCTGCTGCAGGAGCCCAAGGTCCTCTGCTGCATCCAGCAGGAAGGCCGCCCTCAAGGTACCGGCACCGTCAGCGGCAATCTCTGGCACCTCACAGCGGACGCCGAACAATGCCTCGGGGCACGGCTCAAACTCGGCCGAGGGCGGAATCCCCATGAGTACTCGCGCGCGCAGCTCAGCCTGCATCACAACGACCGGCAGGAACGCGAGCCCGGACATCGCCGTTACCGCGGGCTCTGCGACGCCTCCCACCGTGTAGCTGCAGCGCATCACCGTCGCAAGCCGAACCAGCAGGTCCGAGGCCTCGATGGGCGACTGCGCCTGGATCAGCGCGGGCAGCCCATTCATTGCCGCACTCTGCGACAAGGGAGGTGCAGAGCCCGCTTGATCGCTCAGCATCGTTCGGCCACCCGCTCGCGACCCCACTCGGCGTCGGCCGGGTCCTCCGACCCCTCCGCATCCGACTCACCAACGAGTGGGGAGGCGCTGAGGATCTCGCCATCCGTAGCGCGACCGCGCATGAGGTTCAGCGCGCGCTCGATGCCGGACAGGCGCTCTGCGTCTCCGACGCAAGCCGAGAAGATCGGCTGGGGAAACAGCCACTGCGGCGGCAGCGACCGCAGCCACTGCCCGTGAACAGCCCGGATCTCTCCCATCAGACGCGGGGCCTGGCCCCAGCTCGGCGCATCCTCGCGCGATAGACCCAAGCTGGGCCCGAGCGCGTACAGCATGCTGGTGTACACCGAGGGCGCGCCCACATTCGGATCGCTGAACCAGGTCAGCTCCTCGGCGAGCTGCTCCCGGAGCTCCTCTTTCAGAGGAATGCCCTGACTCAGCTGCAAAGCTGCCCGCGATGCCACGCTGAAGGTTGCGTGCAGCATCTCGACAGACAGCATGCGCATGCCATGGGCCGAGAAGTGGTCGAGCGGCTCGCCCTCGACCCGCATTTCCTCGCGGAGTGCCTCGATCGCGCTGACCACGTCGCCGGGATTCTTCAGCAGCTCTCGCTGCAGCTGGCCCGTCAGCACCAGGCGATCGACATCCGCATCGCCGATCAGCAGCGCAACACAGCGGTCGACGCTGACGAGGCCCCGCCGCTCGCCGGCCGCCCAGCTCTGCTCCAACTCACGATTCCCGCGCTCGGGATCCTTCTGGGTCAGCGCCTTGGCGCAGGCCCAGATCAGGTCCAGGGCCGCATGGCGGCGAGCCTGCGGGCTGAACCTGAGGTGCGCTCCGCCCTTCTTCTCGATCTGCAACATGACCACCCCTTCGGATTCGCGTGACATCTGCCATTAGGCGCGCAGATCATATCCTCGCGGGCTTATTCGTGAAGCAAGCACACTAGACCGACCGGCGCCGGCGTGCTCGGCGGCGATCAGGTGGGTGGCAGAAAGCCAGGCGCTACACCGCGAACCGGTCTCCCGATTGCGATGGAGCCCCCCAAGACCCATCCGACTCAGCGCACAGGGAGTTGCCGCAACAAAGTCGTTGTCAGTGAGAAATAGCCCTGCTCGAGTCGCGGTGCACGGGCCCGGACCCACGCCTCGGCCTGGGGCTGGCTCAGCGCCGCTTCGAGTTCGTCGAGCGTCGCCAGCCCCGCGCTGACGATGCTGATGCCGTGATCGACCGGCAAGACACCCGCCGGCACGCGTACCGGCCGCAGCGTCCGGGTAATGCGCGGGATCAATAACGACGGCGCGCTCAAATCCATGCCCTCGAAGCTCTCTGGAGGGATCCACACCTTGTTCGACCGCCTTTTGGAAGCGGGCATGCGGTGCAGCTGCTGCTCCAGATGCCGAAGGATGGCCGCCGGCGGCTCAGTGTCCCTGCGCGTTCGGATCGCGAAGCGCTGCGCGCCGCCGTACCGCCCACCCCTGATGGCTTCCGTATCTGCCGCTGGCACCAGATGCTCAGCCGGCAGCGTGGACGCTGTCTCGCGGTCCACCACGAAGATGCCTTTGGGCCCGAGCCAGGGCGCCAGCCGTACACACGCGACGGCCTGCAGCTGCTGAGCGACACCTGAGGACCCTTCATGCCCGTCCTCGGCCAGCGCGTCGGGATAGATCGGCGAATGCGTCAAGGCCTTCGGCCCGTTTTCGCTGAGCACCACGAGCACCGGGTGGATGCGCGGCAACTGGCCGGCACGGCGAATCTTCGGGCGGTAGAAGCTGGAGGCGGGGTCCAACCGCTCGATGGTCGCAATACGCAGCTGCTGCCCGAGAACACTGCGCAGATCTGCTGCGGACCGCGAGAACAGCCAGCGATCGCTGCAGACCAACGCCACCTCGCCGCCCGGTGCCAGGACCTCCGCCGTGCGCGACAGGAAGCTGTGCAGGATGTCCCCCTGCGAGAAACGGGGCAGGTGCTGCTCGTACAGCGCCCTCAACAGCGGCGGAACATTCGCGTAGCGAAGGAACGGCGGGTTTCCCACGATGAGGTCGTAGCGCCTCTCCCGCGGCCCTTCCAGCAGAAAGTCGCCGCAGTGGACCACCTCAGCCGCGACCCTCTGCGCGTCCGGCGCGCTGCGCCCCTTGGCCATCAGAAGCGCCGCCAGGCGGCCCCTGGCCGCCGCCGCGGCGCCTTCGAAGATCTCCCACCCTTGTACGGCCAACACGATCGCGGCGTCGCTTGCCTTCGGCTCGTGCACCAGCAGGCGGTCCACCGCCTCGAGGAGGAAGGACCCATCGCCGCAGCTGGCGTCCAGCAGCCTGGCGCGGCGCCGGAGTGGCCAGCCAACGCTGTGCAGCATGCTGCGCACGATCGGCTCCGCGGTGTAATAAGCCGTGGCACTGTGCAGGCTCGCGATCGCGTCCTGTCGCTCCCGGTGCGCGCACGCACCTTGCCGCTCTCCAAGCTGCAGATCAGCCGGCATCAAGGTCTCCTCAGGGTCTAGGACTACTGGCCGGTGCACCGACAGGACGCCGCTCGCGCAGATGCCAGCTCAAGTGCAAACTCAGGTGCAAACCCAGGCACCAGCTCCGGCGCTAGCTCCCGCCCTGCGCAGGACGATTCAGGTTCAGCTGCCGGCGAAAGCCCAGCAGCCAGGCGTTGCGCCAGGCCCTGGAGAAGGACAGTCGACCGCTCGGAACTCGCTTGTCGACATAGGGGCAATCGCTCTCGCCAAGCCCCGCTGCGGCTGCATCCGCACCCTTGCGTTCGGCCGCGGCGAATGGGTTGCGCTGGCTGAGCTTCGTCATGGGCACTCTGCCTGGCCGCAAGGGGCTACCGCGCCGCTTCGCGGCCGACTGGTCTGCACGTGGGGGTTCATGCAACCAGAATAGAGATGAGAGCAGCGCGCCCGAAATCGAAGTCAGCAGCCATGCGGCCCGCCACCGCACGACGTGCCAATGGCGAACCCGTGCGACTGGCAGGCGCCGCTGCTCACGCTGGCTCAGGGACCGGTAGGCCGCGCTTGAGAGAGCGGAGCAGTTGGGCGCGCCGCACGCCAACGTCCTCGACAGAGATGCCCAGCTTGACCGCCAACTCGCCGGTGTTGAGCCCCTGAACGAACAGGCCTTCAAAGGTCTCATTCTCGGCAGGGTTCAGGCAGCAGGCAGCCAACAGCACGGTCGCCACCAGCGAGCCTTCCGACGCCTGCTTGCCCAGGCTCGCCAGAGCCTGTTGACGCTGCGCGCCACTGACGCTGCAGGCGCCATCCGTTGCATTCGTGCCATCTTGCATTCGGTCTCCTTCGTCGCTGCGATCGTTCACCGCCTCACCCGCCCCGGCCCGGCCGCAGCAAGCGCAACTGCTCGACCAGCGGATCCACATCTCGCCGGTCAATGCACGCATCCACCTCGGCCTGCGCCTCGGCGCACAGCGCCGGTGCGGGCAGCACGCCGACATGGCGCATGAAGCGCAACTGACGCAAGGCCTGGGGCGCGCTGCCCTCGCCCATCTGCGTCTGGTGCGCCAACAGGGTCTGCTCCGCCACCGCGCTGTGATCTCGACTGGGCAGGATGCCCTGCCCAGCAAAGCGCAAAACGCACCGAGCGTGCTCAAGCGTGCCCTCCTGCGGAATCCTGATTTCGGCCAGCATCACCTCGACCTCCCTCTCGTCAATGCATTCACCCCGGACCCATTCGCCCCGGACCACCACTAGCCGACGGGGCTTGGCCCTTCGCGATCTTGATCACCTCGTCGATCAGTCCATAGGTCCGGTCAACCACGCGCTCACGGTCGACCTCGCCTCGCTCCACCATGCCGAAGGCAACCTCCCATCGAGCCGTGAGCGCAACGTCGCTCAAGATGCCCGGAAGCAGATCACGCAGCTTCATACCGAAGGGCGTCGGTCGCACGATGTGCCGCTTGCCCTTGCGCTCCACTACGAGTTGGCCTTTGCGCACCATCTCGTCGACGATGGCCTGCCGGGTGCGGCTCGTGCCCAGGCCCTCGACTTGCCGCAGGACTTGACGGTCTGCCTCGGTCGTTGCGAATCGATCCGCCGAGAGCATCGCGTCCAGCAGGGTCGCCAGGTCGAAGTAATCGGGCGGCGTCGTGCGCGACGTGCCATAGCCTGCAGAGGCAGCGCCCACCACCTGGCCCACGGCATACCGGCCTGCGTTGAGGGGCGTACCCTCAACAGCCTTCGAAATGCTCATCGCTCGCTCCTGCCCGGCTCTTGCTCATCTGCGTGGCCGTCTGCTTGTTGGTCTTGGTCGGCGGCGCCCCGTGCTCGCGGGCCGCCTTGCTCCAGATTGCCTTCCACCTCTTTCCACCCCAGCTTGACCGACTCCTGCCGACTGGCCCGGAACTCGTCGCTCCCGAAGCTCACCGCCAGCCGATGCGACAGGAACTCGTACGCGGGATAAAACTGGCACAGGTAGCGCTTGGCCACAGCTTCGAACACAGCGCGCTCGTGCTCATTCGCTTCCCTCGGCAGCTGCCCCGTGGGAACGATAGCGAAGTGCTCATCGACCTTTGCGTCGTTCCAGGCGGCGCTGCGCAGCGCAAGATTTGCGCCTCCGGCCGCCTGCGTGTACATGCGCGACAGCGCCTGCACGACTCCATGCGCGTCATTGAGCATCGCCTCCGGCAGGTAGCGGCAATCCGTACCGACATAGGAGATGGCCTTGTGTCGCTCATAGAGCGACTGCGCAGCCTTCTCCGCCTGCTTGGGCGTCATGCCAGTGCGCTTCGCCACGGTCGAGTACAGCACCGTCGCGCTGAATGGCAGCGGCGGCGCTTCCTTGCCAGCCTTCGCCTGCGCTTCGAGGACCTTGCCCGTCAAGCCGCTGTTGATGCGCGAACAGATCTCCTTGGCGATCGCCTCATCGACGATGCGGCCCGCCTCGTCAAAGCCGGCCTGCCCCTCGAAGCCTTGACGATGGTGAAAGCTCAGCACCGTGCCATCGACCAGCGTGACGCGGGGCACGAAGTAATCCCGCGGCCTGAAGTTCCGGATCAGCCGCTCACGATCCACGACCAGCGCAAGCACTGGCGACTTCACGCGCCCCACAGAGGTCTTGGGCTCCCCGGTCACAACCTGGTAGGCCATTGACGCATTGAAGCCAAGCGCCGCGTCGCAGATCTGACGCGCCAAGCCTGCCTCCCCTCTTCGGACCCACTTCGGATCGCCATTGCTCTCGGTCAGCCCCGCGACCTGCTTGGCAATATCCTCCTCGCGAGCGGACACCAGCGCCAGGCGATACACCGGACGCTGGCGCCCTTGCGGGTCGACGCCGCAATGCTCCAGCAATTCATCCACGATGCGCTGGCCTTCGCGGTCGATATCGCCGGCGTGCACGATCTCGCGGGCATCCGCGATCAGCTTCTTGGCAACCACATACTGACGCACGGGTTTGCGGACCTTCCCCTCACCTTCCAGCCGCGGCACCGTGGCAAACGGCCTGCGGATAGGCAGGAGGCCATTGAAGTAGTCCGCCCGCGATGCACGCCGATGCTCCTCGGTCAGAAACTCCATCTCGAGCAAGTGCCCGAGCAGCGGCATCACCTTGTCGCCATTGGACAAGAGGAAGTAGCCATCCTTCAGCGACGTCGCCCGGTTCTCGACCTTCGTACCGAAGGCCCGCGCCAGACCTGCAATCAGGTTCTGGGCGGCACTCGGCTTCTCGGTGATCCAGAGCCGCGAAGTGGCGGCAGATGCTCGACTCATTGGGCGCGCAAGTTGTGTGTTGGTGATTGCATTGAGTCTAGACCACGGGCTGATTTCAGGGGAGCCCCGCCACTAGGCGAGCACCGGGCCCGAGTCGAGATCGCGCCTCCTATGAGCGAGCTTGACCACGCATTCCAGACCTTCGCTCCGCGACCGACAGGGCTCGATCGATTTCTGCGCCGTTTTCTACCTTTCCCAAGGTTCCCAAGGCCCAACCTTGGGAAGCCCGTTGAGAAAACGCTTCGACAAGCCCTGTTTTCGAGGCCCAAAAGACAAGGGGCACTGATGCGCCATCGACATCAATACCCCTCTTCGACGCTCTGCGCCTCTGCCGCCAACGGTCAGTAATCCCCACCTCCACCGCTGTATTCGGGTGCAAGATTCTGGAACTGCGTGAAATTCCGAACGAACCCCAGCTTCACCGTGCCCACCGGACCGTTACGCTGCTTCGCAATAATAATTTCCGCGACCCCCGGCTCCTTGCACTGATCCTTGGTGTAGTACTCGTCCCGGTAGATGAACATGATGATGTCGGCATCCTGTTCGATGGCGCCCGACTCGCGCAGATCGCTCATCATCGGCCGCTTGTCCGGCCGCTGTTCAACCGAGCGGTTCAGCTGCGACAGCGCGATCACCGGGCATTGCAGCTCCTTGGCCA